>Ga0070740_10000011_pt1 | contig 541253 bp, 290 predicted proteins | sample Coa_R2_FD_67286 | JGI IMG/M metagenome (GOLD analysis project Ga0070740, IMG submission 67286) | Surface soil microbial communities from Centralia Pennsylvania, which are recovering from an underground coalmine fire - Coalmine... | ecosystem: Environmental > Terrestrial > Soil > Unclassified ... | reverse complement strand
GGACTGCATTCACAGCTCTGTGCGTAGCGAATTTCATAGCCGCTAATTTCTGGTTGCAGCAGGTTGCCTGGGCACGTGTTGACCTGACCCAGGGACAGATCTATAGCATTTCGCCGGCGACACGAAAATACCTGGACAGGCTGCAGGAGCCGCTTTTAATTCGGGGCTACTTCAGCAAAAAGACGCACCCTTTGTTGCAGCCGCTGGTGCCGCGCCTGCGAGATCTCCTGAAAGAATATGCTGTAGCGGGAAATGGCAAAGTTCGTGTGGAATTTGTCGATCCGTTAGAGAAGCCGGAGCTTGAGAAAGAGGCAGTTGAACGGTACGGGATCAAGCCGGTTGTTTTTCAAACTGCCAGCAAGTATCAGGCAGCGCTGACCAACTCATATTTTGACATTCTGATCAAGTACGGCGATCAGTTTCAAACACTCGGATGGAAGGACCTCATTGAGGTAAAGGCCCGGAACGAGAAAGACATAGATGTCGATCTCAGGAATCCAGAGTACGATATTACCAGCACGATCAAGAAAGTGCTCTACGGCTATCAAGGCTCCGGCAACCTTTTCCTCAATATTGAGCAACCTGTAAAGTTTACGGGCTACATTTCACCCGATGACCGGCTGCCCGAGCCGCTGGTGAAGTTCAAAAAGTCGCTTGTAGAAGCACTTGAGAAATTAAAAGACCAATCAAACGGCAAATTTTCGTTTGAGCTTCTTGATCCCGATGCGCAGGCTGGCCAGCTGGGCAGGAAACTTGAAACTGATTACGGATTTAGACCGATGGCGCTGGGGTTGTTTGATCCAAAGACGTTCTGGTTCTATATGACCCTCAGGAGTGGCGATCAGGTTGTGCAGGTTCCTCTGCCCGAGGAGCTAACCAGGGCCGCGCTTGATCGCAGCCTTCAGGCGGCATTGAAGCGTTTCTCGAAAGGGTTTCTCAAAACAATAGGCATTTGCGCACCGGAATCGCCTGGCGGTTTCGGTATGACCATGGGCATGGGAAGGGAAGGGTTTTCGATGCTCAAAGAGCGCCTGGGAGATGCCTACACGGTTGAGAACGTCTCGCTCGATAAGGGAGTGGTGCCGCCGCAAGTCGACCTGCTGCTGCTTATAGCGCCCGAACATCTCAACGACAAGCGGCTTTTTGCCGTAGATCAATTTCTTATGAAAGGCGGCACCGTCATCCTCGCTACATCACCATTTGATGTCAGCATAGACAGAGCAATGAATTGCAGGCGCGTTGACTCAGGGTTGGACAAGTGGCTCCGTAACTATGGCATCGACATTCAAAAGACGATGGTATTGGATAGCCAAAACTTCCCCCTGCCAATTCCAACGCGGCGGGTAGTTGCCGGATTTACGGTTGAACAAACAACTCTGGCTCCATATCCGTACTTTGTGGATGTCAGGGGCCGGGGGCTGGAAGATGGCAACCGAATTGCTTCCGGCATAAACCAGGTGGTCTTGACCTGGCCATCACCTATCGTGGTCGACGGGCAAAAGAACAAGCAGCGCCGGGTTGTGGAACTTCTGCACAGTTCGCCCGAATCCTGGACATCTAGTGAAACATTTATCGAGCCAAATTACAGCGAGCAGCAGCCGTTGGGCTTCCCAGTCGGTAAGGACAAGGGCAAAAAACTTTTGGCAGTGGCTCTGGAAGGGTCCTTTCAGTCATACTTCGACGGCAAAAAATCCCCCTTAATCGAGACCAACAGCGAGCAATCGTCCGCGGTAGAGGCGCCATCAAATACTGCATCGAAACCACAGAAAGAGGCCGTGATTACAAACATCATCAGCAAATCACCGGAATCAGCTCGCATCATTCTCTTCGCGTCGAATTCATTCCTGTCGGACAAGATGCTCTGGCTGGCGAGCGAGAGCCTCGGATCTCAGTACATCAAGCCTATCGAGCTGATTCAGAATGCTGTGGATTGGTCGCTGGAAGATCGGGAGCTTTTGGCAATCCGAGGGAGGGGTCACTTTGCGCGCACGCTCAGGCCGATGAGCCAAGGGTTTGAAATCTTCTTTGAATATCTGAACTATGGACTGGCGTGCGTCGGACTTTTCCTGGTCTGGCTGGCGCGAAGACATTTCTGGCTGCGCACTCGCGAACGATTCGACAAACTTCTGCACTCGATGTCCGCGGTATCCAGGGTTGAGGAGGCAAGATTGTGAACAATCCAAGGCAACTGGCTGTCGGCACGGGATTTACTATTCCCAGCCAGCGCGCGTTAATGCTGCTTGCTGCGTTGCTGATGGCTCAGATGGTCCTTACAATCATTTTCAAAGTTTCCGAAGCGCGGTACCAGCCGGTGGAAGCATCGCAGCCCCTGTTAGCGTGCGATTTCTCGAAAATCTCAAAAGTGATAATTGAGGAGCGGCAAGCAGATGGAAAGCATACATCAAAACTCGTGTTGCAAAGAGATCAACAGGGGTGGCAGCTTCCGGAATACTTCGATTTTCGCGCCTCAGCGGACAATGTGAACCAGCTGCTCACGACCTTAAAGGATTTGAAAAAGGGTTATCCGATCAGCACCACGTCTGGTGCCGCTGAGCGCTTCAAGATTAGCCCATCGAACTTCGAGCGAGCGGTTGAATTGTACGCCGATAATCAAAGGGTGAGCACATTGTATTTGGGCTCATCACCCAGCTTCCGCGCGATTTATGCGAAGACTCCCGACACGAACGACATCTATACCGTGGAGATTGCAGCGTATCAAATCAATGGAAAGGCAAGCGACTGGATTGACCGTAACGCCATCGCTCTCAAGCCTGACGAAATTTCCGCCATTGATCTTGCAAGCTTCCAGCTCAAGCGGAAGGACAACAAGTGGACGCTGGTCAGCGGGGGCAAGAGCGAGCCGCTGCATGATATCGTCGCGCAAGATGTTGTAGATCCCTTTGCTCAGTTAAGCATCCAGTCTGTGCTGGGCACAAAGCCGGAGCCGTCCTACGGCATGGACAAGGCAGTTCTGTCGTGCAGCATAACGCTGAAGGACGGGCACATGCTGAGTTACACCTTCTCTAAGCCAAAGGATAAGAATTACCATGTTCTGAAAATATCCGACAAGCCATGGTATTTGGCGGTGGATGATTGGGCTGTCGACCGGATAAAGGGCCTGACGGCCGCTTCGCTTCTTAAGAATGAGGCAGCAAAAGCCGCACGGAGCCACCAAGTAAAGAAGGAAACTGCCTCCCCGCCCGCCAGGACGGACCGCAAATAAGTGTCGTCCCCTCGCTTAATCTATGATTTGTCCAGCCGCTTCCATGCCTGTCTCTTTGTCAGCTTTGCAGCGGCGCTCAATGCTCTCATCGTTCGACTCTGAAGATTGATTCGTCCTCTTTTCCTTTCCCAGTTGCTAACCGATGCGGCGCTTACGCCAACCACCGCTGCAAGCTCGCTCTGAGACATATCCAGCCGAGCGCGCAGCTCCCGAATGGCCCTGCCCGTGAAGGGCAGACAGTTTGCTATGGAAGAACCGGAAGAAGGGCGCTCGGTCTTGTTGACCGGTTTTTTCTTGGAGGGGCGGCCGAGCTGCTGGTTTCTCTTCGGCCCTTCTTTGACCTGCTGTCTGCGCCCGTCGTTGCCGCATGGCTCCTGCTGAAGTATTTCGATTCCAAAGACGTCCTGCAGATCGTCTTCGGCAAGTCGCCTGGAGGCACCATGTCTATCCGTGGTCACCAACGTAGCTGCGTCTGCCTCAATCAACTCCTCATGATCCACTCCGCGCAGTACGAACAGAAGTTCGGGCTTCTCATCGAGACGGGCGCCAACGCCATAAAGAGTCGCTGCAACATGTTTGCACATAACGGCCCAGTCGGGACAACTGCAATCCATGCTGATTTCGGACGGCAAGGGGAACAGGCCCTCCTGGCGGTTGGTAACGACCGCCATGACTCTATTTGACAGCCTGCCCTGAAGTAACTCCAGGAGAGAGCCGATCCGTCCGGAGCACCGCTCCTTGAGGGCGCTCCATTTTTTCTCAGGCAGCTTACGAATTGCAATTTTCACATCATACAACTGTGAGCCGCTCACTATGGCCTTGATTTCACCGGAGGCAATCTCCAGGTGGCACACCGATCCGTTGCGCACATAGGTACGCCCTCGTGGCAGGCGGTTTTGGTAATCGCTGAAGGACTCCAGGTGTTTGCACCATGAGTCACCCCAGAACGTGCGCGCAATTCTTCGTCCTTCGATTTCCACCGGCTGAACGGCGAGCCCTTGCTTTTGCCGCTTGCTGATGTGGCGCCTGGCCTTTTCACGACGCTCTGCCACGCCCACATAAGGTCTCCATCCCCATCCCCACGCCATCGTCATTCTCCTTTACTCATTCCAAACCCACCCGATCAAGATCGAGAGTTACTATCTCAAGAAGCTCCTTGTCGCTCATCTCTGTCAGCATGGTTTCAGCGCCACCCGTAAGAATGCCTTCCGACAGCTCCGTCTTGTCCATAATCAGCTTGTCGATCTTCTCTTCGATGGTCCCCCGACAAATGAACTTATGAACCAGCACGTTGCGATGCTGTCCGATCCTGTAGGCTCGATCGGTGGCCTGGTTCTCAACTGCTGGATTCCACCAGCGGTCGAAATGCACCACATGCGATGCGGCGGTGAGATTCAGCCCGGTACCGCCGGCTTTGAGACTGAGCACCACGAAGGGCGGCCCACAGGGCTGCTGAAATGCATCTACTATCCCTTTCCGCTTAGCCACCGCCGTCCCGCCGTGCAACACGAGACCTGGCTGTCCAAAGACATCTGTCAGGAAACTGGCGATCGGATCAGTCATCTCTCGGAACTGGGTGAAGACCAGTACTTTCTCCTGCCTGGAGGCGATCTCATCGCAGATCGTTCTCAGCCGATCAAACTTCCCGCTCTTGTCGGGGGTGTATTGCCCGTCACCCAATAGTTGGCTCGGGTGGTTGCATATCTGTTTGAACCGGAGAAGAAATGACAACACCAGACCGCGTCGCTCAATCCCTTCGACTTCTTTAAGCAGTTGCTTCAATTCGTCAACAGATCTTGAATAGAGGGCTGCTTGCTCAGGTGCCAGCCCGCAAAATACTTTGATCTCCGTCTTATCGGGCAAGTCTGAGATAATGCTCTTATCGGTCTTCAGACGCCTCAGTATGTAGGGACTAACCAGGTTACGCAAGGGAGCGTAATTGCGGTGCTCACCGTCGTCCAGCTTCCTGGTGAAGCGTTTGAATTTTTCTGTCGATCCCAATAGACCAGGTGACAGGAAGTCGAACAGCGACCAGAGGTCTGAAAGCCTGTTCTCTACGGGTGTTCCAGTAAGAGCTATACGCGACTCGGCCCTGAGCTTCTTCACCGCCCGGGTCTGCTGGGCGGACGGGTTCTTTATCGCCTGGGCCTCGTCCAGAATAACCAGTCTCCACTCCACGTCGAGCAGCCAGCTCTGGCGAAGAAGCATGCCGTAGGTGGTGGCCACAACATCGAAGTTTGCAAGGTCCTTGCCTGGCTTGCCTCTGACGACTGACAGAGCGCTTACCTCCGATTCCGAGGGATGAATAAAGCAAGCGGACAGCGTGGGCGCAAATCGCTGCATCTCTGACTTCCAGTTTGCCAATAATGATGCCGGCATGACGAGGAGGGACGGTTTGGCAGCAAGCTTTTTTTCCTCTTTAATCGACAACAGCAGTGACAGCACCTGAATTGTTTTCCCCAAACCCATGTCGTCAGCCAGGCAGGCACCAAGGCCCAGGCTGGAAACGAATCGCAGCCAGTTGTGTCCCTTTTCTTGATACGGTCTGAGGGTCCCGCAAAGATTCTTGCTGACCGCTTTTGCGGAGAGTCGATCTGGATCTCTCAGCCCAGCCAGTACGTCAGATAGCCAACTGCCCGCATTGACAAACGACCATTGACGGTCATCGTCCAGCGATACTCCATTCGTGTCATCGAGGTCAGCAGGGGCGCCAGCAAGCAGGCGCATCCCCTCGATAAAGGTGATCCCGCCTGATGCAGCTTTCTTCTCAACTTCCTTCCAGTGCGCAAGCGCTTCCGACAGTCGGTCCCGATCTACCTCGATCCACTGACCCTTCAGATGCACAAGCCCGTCGCCTGCGCTCATAAGCTGCCTGAACTCGTCCGGCGTTAGCGTCGTATCACCCAGGGACAGCCGCAACTGGAAATCCAGCATTGCATCCAAAGCAAGGCGGCTCTGCCTTTTTTCACCGATCGTCACCGCCACACGTGGTCTCGGTCTCTTGCGCCACCAGTCGGGCAGCCTGACTAGAAGTCCACTCTCCTCAAGCAGTGGAACTTCCTTTAGAAAGCAATAGGCCTGCCCAGGCGTCCACTTCAATGCCTGAAAAATTTCGTTGGACTCCACCAATTCCCTCATGAACTGGCTTTTCTCAGCGGCAAGCTGCACGGGAGAGAGAAGCTTGATCAGCGCTCTCCTGTTGCGTTCCCCTGCATGTTCCTGGAGCGCTCTGCTGAGCGGCTGGTACTGGACTCGTCCCCCTGAGGACACCTTCGGCGCGTATGTGGCAAGGAATGCAAAGGGATACTGAGCATCGCGCTTGTTCTCGGCTAAGTGAAAACATACACGCCCAACCTGATGCCAGATCGGTGCATGTTCTTTCAGCCATCCAGTCAAGCCTTCACCGGAAGCTGCGACCTCTTTTCTGACCCATGCGTCGAGATCGTCCCATAACCTTAAGAGCATCTCGACATTCAGATATTCGGCGCCGCGCATGGGTGGCGCACTAGACCGCATTATCTCTAACTCGGACAACGCCGGTGCATCGATTACTTCTAAGCTGCGTCCGTTGGCAGAATATTCTGGCGTTCGGCACAACTGAGTAAGGTAGCGACTCGAAAATTCCCGCCAATAGGATACTGACGGTGTCACGCATCCTTCCAGTTGCGTAGCCGCCAGCGCGACCAGACCGGATGCCTGGCAATTCGCAAACGCATGGGCGACAGTTCTCACCCAGGATTCCATCCCTGCGGCACTTGATACCGATTCAGCCACCACCAGACGGCAGTCAGGAGTTATTGATATTTCACAAGACACGTGAGCGCACCGTTTTGTTGCCAGCTGTGGACACCATTAACCCTGTCATCTAGTGCAATTCATGAACGCGAACGACGAACCCGCTGGCGCATGCTAATCCCGGCTCAAGCTTATTCTTGAGACATGAAAACGCCGACTCGGGCACCGCAGCACAGGAATGCAGATCACATGGCGTTCTTATATGCTTCATATGCGGCTCGGCGTACGCTCGGCGCCGCCGGTGATTATGGCAGCAGTACCAATTGACGATCAACAGATTCTTCTTCATCCGAGTCAGGGCAGCGCCAGAAATGCTCGCGGCATGACTTCCCCCCAATACCGGACAAAGGCCGCCCACGAATGTACCTGGCCGTGAACTTTTGGTAGGAACAACCCTGCTCCTCTGTCGTCTACAGGAACAATTCGATCGGACCGTTCTGGGGGCTGGCGAATGGTCAAGGCGGCTTTATGGTCAAGAACTGTTATTGCTGCTTTGACCGGCGCGGTCTTGCTGGCGGCGGCGCCGGCTTCTGGTGGTCCCGGCGCCGGCGCGGATAATGCCGGCCGCCAGGCAAAATCGAAGCTCTTCAAGCTGAGGGCCAATTTTCCCAACGGCTCCCTGAAGGGGCAGTTCGACGTGCCATACCGCTACTTGAGCGACCGGGCCGCCAAAGCCTACTCCGCCGGCCGATATGTGGAGGCGGAGAGCCTTTACCGGGCCGCCCTCGATGACGCGACCAGATCCCATGCCGCCGATGCCGACGTTGCCGTGCTGCTCACCAACCTGGCCTCCACCTACCGGGACGACGGCAAGTACGAGAGCGCCAGGCCGCTCTTCAAGCAGGCCATGCAGATGACCGAGAAGATGGATGGCGCGGGCAGCCAGCTCTACTCGTACGCGCTCGGGCAGTACGCCGGCTTTCTCTCCAGGACGGGAGATTACGAACAGGCGCGGTTCGCCGAGGAGTCGGCACGCGGCGGCTTCAAGCTTGCCGCCAGGCCGATCCCGCTCTATTGGGAGCCGCCCGCTGCCCGGAATCCGTTTGTCCCGCTCGTGGACGTGGGCGGCTGGCGTTATCCCGGGATGATGATCTCCTACACGCACCCGCCGCTGATCGATGTCACCCGGGAGACCCCGGTGCTGTCGCCCGGCTATCCGGGGCCGGGCAGTTTCCGGCTCCATTTTGCCGAGTGCCCGCCCAAGGAACGCTGGGCGGCCTTCGACAGCGAGCAGCGCACGCTCATGAAATGGAAATGGGATCTTTGGCTTGCCCAGGTGAAGGAGGAGTTCTCCCGCTCGGCGGCCGCTGCCCTGGAGACACCGGTAAGCGGGCGATATCATCTCGTCTTCGGCCGCTCAGGCCATATCGAGGACTTCGACGTGCTTTCGGACGATATCAATCGAGCACAAGCGCTGCAATCCATCTCCGGCGTGATCTCGTTGTTCAACAACGCCAGGACCGCGCCGTTTCCCGCCGAGACGCAGATGGATCAGATCCACGTGATCGTCGACTACCAGGGCCCCATGCAGCCGCAGCTGCCGGAGGAGGAGGCCCTGCAGAAGCTGCCGCCGATCACCTGGCCAGGTTTTGCCGGCAGATATCCTGCCAGGTTTCCCGGGCAATATTTCCCCCGCACACAACAACGCCGATCTTGTCGGTAGGCTCGAAGTCGATGAGCCCGCATCTGACCGCGGCCACCGCCACGGCGGCCGCCCCCTCGATGAGCATTCCCTCGTTGTCCAGGAACTCGAAGATCGTGCGCGCGATATCGGCCTCCTCCACCGCCACCCAGTCGTCGACCACCTCACGGCAGACCGGGAAGGTAATCGAGTCGGGCTCGATATTACCGGCGATACCATCGGCTATTGTCTTGTCGACGAAGACCGGGGCCACCCGCCCGCCCTTTACACACTCCATCATCACCGGTGAATTGGCGGCCACCGCTGCGATGATTCTGATGCCGGGATTGAAGGCCTTAGCCACCACGCCGATGCCGCCCACCAGCCCGCCACCGCCTACGGAGACAACCAGCGCCGTCAGGTCCGGCCGCGCCTCCAGCATCTCGAGGGCGATCGTGCCCTGACCGGCCATCACGTGAGGGTCGTTGTACGGTGAGACGTAAAACGCCTTTTTCTCCCGGGCCAGCCGGCGAGCGTAGCCTTCGGTCACGTCGCAGTCGCTGCCGTGTTCGATGACGCCGACGTTGTAGGAGCGCAGGCGCTCCTTCTTTGCCGGCGAGGCGTTGGTGGGTATGCAGATGGTCGCCTCGCAGTCCGTATAGCGTTGCGCTTCGGCCACACCGATGCCGTGATTGCCGGCTGAGGCGCTCCAGATCTTGTGGATGCCGTTCTCCTTTGCCCAGGTCAGGCAGTTGAGCGCACCGCGGAACTTGAATGAGCCGCCCACCTGCAGGTTCTCCAGCTTGCAGACAACCTCGGCCCGGCAGCACTGGCTGAGCCACTGCGACCCGCAAAGCGGCGTCACCAGCGCCCGCCCGGCCAGGCGGCGCCTGGCCGCCAGCACGTCGCTGGGGTGTATAGCGGACTTTTCGAGAGACAGCAAAGTCTTTGCCTCCTGGAGACGCCGGTCTTAACTTTTAATTAATGGAGCGGGTAGCGGGAATCGAACCCGCGTGTGCAGCTTGGAAGGCTGCCGTTCTACCATTGAACTACACCCGCGTGTAGCCAATCCTACCACAACCGTCCGCGCTGACAAGAGACGCGGATCCGGACGCCGCACCGGCTTGCGGGCCGGGTTACGAAATGTTACCTTTGCCTTCGGGTTACCCCTTACTAGTCAAGCAACGAGTAAGCGGGATGCCTCTTGTCAGGCGGCAAGCGGTTGAGGTAGATAATGCAGAGCTTTATCGAGCGACTGGCGCAGATGACAGACCCCACCCATTCCGCGGCTTCGGCAGCCGGTCCGGACATCCCAAAGCGGCTGGTGCCGCCCCACGTCGAGAGGCTCACGCCCTACAAGCCGGGGCGGCCGCCGGCCGACCTCATGGCCGAGCTGGGGCTGAAGAAATTCATCAACCTGGCATCCAACGAAAACCCGCTCGGCCCGCCGCAAAGCGCGCTCAAGGCCGTCGCGGCCGCGTCCGCCGCCATGAACCGCTATCCGGAATCCGGCGGCTTGCAGCTGCGGGGAGCGCTTGCCGAGCGCCACCGGGTCAAACTTGACAACGTGGTGCTGGGCGCCGGCTCGGAAAGCATAATGGCCAATATCATTCGCGCCTTTCTGCACGGCGACGACGAGGCGCTCACCTCCGAGGGCACCTTCATCGGCTTTTATGTGCTCGTCAATGCCCAGGGCGTGAAGCTGGTCCAGGTGCCGCTCAAGAACTATCGTTTTGATCTCGACGGCATTGCCCGGGCGATAAACGATCGAACCAAGATCATCTACCTGTGCAACCCGAACAACCCGACCGGCACGATCTTCACGCGGGGCGAGTTCGACGCCTTCGTGCGCCGGGTTCCCGAGCATGTCCTTATCATTCTCGACGAGGCCTATTACGAGTACTGCCTGGGGAACCCGGATTTCCCCGACTCGATGAGCTACCGTTACGACAACGTCCTCACCCTGCGCACCTTCTCGAAAGCCTACGGCATGGCCGGACTGCGGCTGGGATACGGTCTCGGGCACGATTACCTGATCGGTTACGTCAACCGGATCAAGCTGCCCTTCGAGCCGAACAGCCTGGCGCAGGCGGCCGGTCTGGCGGCGCTCGCTGACGACGAGTACCTGCAGCGATCGCTGGCCAACAACCGGCAGGGTATGGCCATGCTCGCCTCCGAGCTCGACCGGCTCGGGCTCAAGCGGGTGCCCTCGCACGCCAATTGCATCCTCGTCGACATGGGCAGCGAGGAGAGGGTGAACGCCATTACCCACTCGCTTTTGCGTCACGGCGTGGCCATCCGCGCGCTGGCCCCCTTCGGGTTGCCGCACTGCTTGCGGGTGACGGTCGGCCTGCCGGAGGAGAACGAGGCCTTCGTCAAGGCCCTGAGCGCATCCCTGTAGGCGCGTCCGTCAGCGGCTCGCCTGTTTGCTGTTAATCTCGGCCGCCTTTTTCAGCAGCGGCGCGGCGAGATCCGGCTTGCCCTCCAATTTGTAGAGGTCGGCCAGGGCGTTGAGCAGCGGCACGACATCCCCGGCATCGGCGGAGCTGTTGTGCTCGATGATCTCGATCGCCTTTTTCAGGTCTTGCTCGGCATCGGCGGTCTTCCCCGTCTTCGCCTCCACGGCCGCCAGGTGCGTGAGAAGCTCGGAGACGGCCGGATCATTTTCCCCCAGCTTCTGTTTCAGGATCGGCAGCGCTTGCTTGTACATCTCCAGTGCCTCGCCGTGCTCCCCCAGCGCCTCGTGAACGGAGCCCAGATTGCTCATGTCGGAGCCGGTCTCCAGGCTGTAGGGGCCCACCGCCCTCTGGTCGATGGCCAGCGCGTTGACCAGCAATCGCTTGGCCTCTGCGTAGTCTCCCTGCGCCTTATAGAGCAGCCCCAGATTGCTGAGACCACCGGCAAGCTCTTGCTTGGGCGGATCCTTCATCCTGTCCCAGATGGCCAGCGCCCGCTGGTAGAGCGGCTTCGCCTGATCCAGCTTGCCGTCGGAGCGGTAGAGCTCGGCCAGGTTGTTCAAGCTCGTAGCCACCATGGGCGTCTCCGCGCCGAGCAGCTGCTCCTTCACGGCCACGACCCGCTCGAGCAGCGGCTCAGCCTCCGGCCCGCGCTTGTTCTGCCACAGGTAGCGGGCGTAAGACTCGAGCGCGCCCGCCACGCGCAGGCTGGGCGTGGGCGAATGCTTGTCCATGGCCACCAGCTGCTTGTAGAGCGGCTCGGCTGCCGCGTCCTTGCCCTGTCCCTGATAGCCGAATGCCAGATTGATAAGCGTGCCCGCCAGCTCCGGGCTGTCGCCGCCCAGCGCCGCCTCCTTCACCTTGAGCGCCCGCTCCAGGAGCGGGACGGCCTCGTCAAATCGCCCCTGCGACAGATAGGCGCCGCCCAGTTTGTCCAGGCTGGTGCCCACGTCCTTGTGCTGGGGGCCGAGAGTCCTTTCCCTCAGGTCCAGCGCCCTCTTGAAATAGACGAGCGCGTCCGTGTTATCGCCGCGGGTCTGGTAGAGCGTGCCCAGATCATCGAGGCTGGTCGCCTGGCGCGGGTCCTTCTCGCCGAGCGCCAGGGAGATCTCAAGCTCCTGCTTGAACATCTGCTCGGCTTCCGTGTAGTGCCCGGCCATGAGCTCCCTGTAGCCGATGCGGTGATACTTGTTCCAGAGATAGGCAGGGACATCGCTGCCGGCGGGCTGTCCGGACCCCGACCCCCTTGCCGCCTGCGGCTTCCCGCCCTCATCTGCCGGCGCGCCCGCCGGGGGCGCCTGAGCGTCCGCCCGGGCCGGGGACGCCGGCGGCAGGCAGGCTGAGACCGCCAAGGCCAGGCAGAGAATGGCTTTCCTGTGCACCATACCCGGTCCCCACTGCAGAGACTTACGGTCACGCTGACGGATGGTCAACACGTATGTGCCCGCGTAGTGCTTGTCTCATTCGCTTCGTTAACCACCGCGCCCGAAAATTTCCCGCGTTGCCGGCGCGCAAGGTTGTCTGCCCGTTGCGGCATGCCGCCGCTCAGCTTCTTTTGCCGGTAAACCCGGCCTCAAGCCCCTCCCAGCAGGAGAGGTAGTCGCTCTGCAGGAGACCGGTGGTGAGGGCAAAGCGGGTCGGGTGAAACGGCAGCGAGCACTCGAACATGAAGGCGAGCGTATCGGCCAGGTACTGCGGCGCCAGCTCGGCGCCGCTGGCCCGCTGGTAGGTCTGCGCGTCCGGCCCGTGGGCGGACATGCAGTTGTGCAGGCTGGCGCCGCCGGGGACAAAGCCCTCTTGCTTGGCCTCGTAGCTGCCTCTGACCAGGCCCATGAACTCACTCATGATATTGCGGTGGAAGTAGGGCGGGCGGAAGCTGTGCTCGGCGACGGACCAGCGCGGCGGAAAGATGACGAAGTCGACGTTGGCCAGCCCGGCGACCTCCGACGGCGACGTCAGCACGGTGAAGATCGAGGGATCGCTGTGATCGAAGGTCACGGTGTTGACGGCCTGAAACAGGCTGAGATCGTATTTGTAAGGGGCGTAGTTGCCGTGCCATGCCACCACATCGAGCGGCGAGTGCTTTATCTCCGCCTGGAAGAGATGGCCCTCATATTTGGCGACCAGCTCGAAATCGCCGTCCCGCTCCTCGAAACAGGCCACCGGCGTCTGGAAGTCCCGCGGGTTGGCCAGCCCGTTGGAGCCTATGGGGCCTAGGTCGGGCAGGCGGAAGGGCAGCCCGTAATTTTCGCAGACGTAGCCGCGAGCCTGCCTTTCTTTCGGGCTGGCCTGGAAGCGGATGCCGCGCTGGATGACGGCTATCTCCCCGGGCTCGACGGTAATGACACCGAATTCGGTGCGCAGCACGAGCCCGCCTGACTCCGGGACGATGAGCAGATCGCCGTCGGCGTCGTAGAAGAACCGATCGCCCATCGGCTTGTTCACCGCGTAAATGTGCGCGGCGCAGCCGCGGTAGCCGCCGTAGCCGCTGCCGGCCATGGTGGTGAGCCCGTCCACAAAATCAGCCGGCTCCGCCGGCACGGGCAGCGGGTCCCAGCGCAGCTGGTCCGGCGGCGCCACGCACTCGTTAAACGGCTGGCTGCGCAGGAGACGCTGGTCGATCTGATGGAACCTGCTGGAGTGCGAAACCGAAGGGCGGATCCGGTAGAGCCAGCTGCGCAGGTTCTGCCCGCGCGGCATGGTGAAGGAGCTGCCGGACAGCTGCTCGGCATAAAGACCGAAGGGGCACTTTTGCGGCGAGTTCTGGCCCGCCGGCAGGGCGCCCGCCAGCGCCTCGCTGGCGAAATGATTGCCGAATCCGCGCAGGTACTTGAGCTCAGGCGTCATCGCTCAGAGGTTTCCGCGCAGGGCCTGTTCGCGCTCGATTGACTCGAAGAGCGCCTTGAAGTTGCCTTTGCCGAAGCCCCTGGCCCCTTTCCGCTGGATGACCTCGAAGAAAAGCGTGGGCCGATCCTCCACCGGCCGGGTGAAGATCTGCAGCAGGTAGCCTTCCGACTCCCGGTCGACGAGAATCCCCAGCCTGGCCAGCTCCTCGATATCTTCGTCTATCTTGCCGACCCGCTGCGGGAGCTCGTCATAATAGGCCCGCGGGACGGTGAGGAATTGAATGCCGCGCTGCTTCAGCTCGGATACCGTGCGGATGATGTCCCTGGTGCCGATAGCGATGTGCTGGACGCCGGGGGCCAGGTAATAGTCCAGGTACTCCTGGATCTGCGACCTGCGCAGGCCGGCATAAGGCTCGTTGATCGGCAGCTTGACGGTGCCGCTCCGGTTTGCCATCACCTTCGATACCAGAGCCGAGTACTGCGTGCTGATATCCCTGGCGTCGAAATACTGATAGACGTAAAAGCCGAAGATCCGCTTGTAGAACTCCACCCAGTGCTCCATGCGGTCGACCTCGACGTTGCCCACCACGTGGTCGACATAGGTGAGCCCGGTGCCGGAGGCGACCGTCTCCACCGGCTTGTATCCGGGAGCGAAGGCGCCCCTGTAGTTTTCCCGCTCGACAAACGCATGGACCGTCTCCCCGTAGGTTTGCACCGAGGCAAAGACGAAGCGGCCGAACTCGTCCTCGTGCTCGGCCGGCTCCTCGACGCCGGTGGCCCCCCTGGCCAGTGCCGTCTGGTAGCACTGGCGGGCGTTTCTCGTCCGGAGACCGATGGTCTTGACGCCGTCGCCGTGCTCGAGCACGTGCCGGCAGATCGGGCTGTCCGGGCTCATGCCGCCGGTGAGCACGATGTGCACGTTGTTCTGGCGCAGGGCGTAAGAGCAGCTCTCGCGGTCGCCCGTCTCCAGCCCGCGGTAGCCGACGACGTCGAAGCCGAAGCCGCGGTGGTAATAGTAGGAAGCCTGCAGGGCATTGCCGACGTAGAGCTCGATGTAATCGAAGCCGTCAATCGGCAGCTCCTCGACGGCGGCAGCTTGTGTCTCCAGCTCGACCTTTCCCTTGGCCATGGCACAGTTCCCCCGAGCCTGAAAAACCCCGGCAGCCCCGGCCGCATGCCCGGGGAGCCATTTTCACGAAAGTATATTATAGATCGCTGGCTGCCAGGGCGAGCGATTCGTCGAGGGCGGAAAGAAATCTGTCCAGCTGCTCGTAGCTCACGACCAGCGGCGGCTCGATCCGCAGCACGCGGGCGTTTATGTAGGTGCCGGAGATGAGGATCTTGCGGGCGAAGAGGTTCTTGGCCACCGCATAGCCGAGGTCGTTGTTGACAAACTCCATTCCCAGCATGAGGCCCCGACCGCGCCCCCCCACCATCACCTCGGGGTAGCGGGCGGCAAGCTCGGCCAGCTTCGGCAGCAGATATTCCCCCTTCTCGCCGGCGCGGCTAGCCAGGTCGTCTTCCAGCAATACGTTGATGGTGGCGATCGCCGCCGCGCAGGCCAGCGGGTTGCCACCGAATGTGGTGGTATGCAGGAACGGGTTCTCGATATAGCGCTCCCAGGTTTTCTCCGTGCCGACACAGGCGCCAATCGGCATGACGCCGCCGCCGAAACCCTTGCCCAGGGCCATGAGATCCGGGGTGACGCCGTCGTGCTCGCAGCAAAACAGCTTTCCGGTGCGCCCCATTCCGCATTGAATCTCGTCGAAGACCAGCATGGCCCCGTACCTGTCGCACAGCTCGCGGGCAGCCGCCAGGTAGCCGGGCGGGGCGACGTTGATGCCGCCTTCCCCCTGAATCGGCTCCAGCACCACGGCGGCAACCCGGTCACCGGAGAAATCGGCGCATTCCATGATCGTCTTCAGGGCGTCGGCGTCGCCGAAGGGCACGTGCGTCCAGTGGAGGAGCGGCAGGAACGGCTCGCGGAAAACGGCTTTGGACGTGCCGCCCAGCGAGCCCAGGCTTTTGCCGTGGAAGCCGCCTGTGGCGCCTATGAAGTGGTGGCGCCCGGTGGCCAGCATGGCCATCTTCAGGCAGCCCTCCACGGACTCGGTTCCCGAGTTGGTCAGGAACGCGTACTTGAGGTCGCCGGGGGTAATGAGCGAGACCAGGTGGGCAAGATAGGTCCTGAGCGGATCGATGAGCTCCTGCGAGTGAATGGCCTGTTTGTCGAGCTGATCGCGCACCGCCTTCAACACCTTCGGGTTGCGGTGCCCGACGTTGTAGATCCCGAAGCCGCCCAGCATGTCGATGAACTCATGCCCGGCAACGTCACGAAAGACCGCGCCCTCGTCGTCCCACTCCACGGCCGTGTAGTCGGTGCTCACCGACTTGCGATACTGGAGGAAGCCGGCGTTGACGTGATCGCTCCAGTAGCGGACGGCCTCGGCGACGACACGCTCCCGCTCGGCTGGCGAAAGGGTCTTCTTGCTTATCAGATCGAGGACGTAAGCGGACCTGGTTTTAGCCGCCACGAGATCTTGGGCCATGATTTATCTGCTCCCATCTACAAGTGCGCTCTTTTATTAGCCAACAAGGATAGCGCAGATTGCCGCCGTGCTAAACTCCAGCCATGCGCCCGATCGAGCAATCCTGCTTCTGGCTGGCGACCCGCCCGCGATGCGTGGCACCCGTGCCGCTCGCCGGCAACTGCCGGGCGGATGTGGCCGTTGTCGGCGGCGGCTTCACCGGGCTGTGGACCGCCTTCTTTTTGAAGCAGCTCGACCCGGCCTGCGAGGTGGTGGTGCTGGAGAAGGGCGTCACCGGCTACGGCGGCAGCGGGCGCAACGCCGGCATCGTCAGCAACTGCATCGATCACTCGCACGCGGCCGCCGTGAGCCACTTCGGCCGGGAAGAGGCCGCCAGGCTGGCGCGGCTCGGCATCGAGAACATCGACGAGCTGGCCGCATTTGCCGTCGACTGCGATTTCGAACGGACCGGTCAGCTGCACGTGGCCCTTACCGCCCGGCAGATGGACGACCTCAGCCGCGGCGCCGAGGTGGCCAGCCGGCTGGGCATCGACGGCTATCGCACCCTGTCGGCGGCGCAGGCGCGCGCCGAGATCGACTCCCCGCTCTATCAAGGAGCCGTCTTCGTTCCCGGCGGCGGCATCATCAACCCGGTGAAGCTGGTGGACAAGCTCGCCCGCCAGATCCGGGAGCTGGGCGTGAAACTATTCGAGCGCACCGCCGTCTCCGCCGTCGAGCGGCAGGCGGTCCGCACGCCCGGCGGCACGGTGTCAGCCCAGAAGGTGATCCTGGCCACCGACGCATACTCTCACCACCTCTTCCCGCAGCTGCTCGCCCGCTTCATCCCTCTTTATGACTACATCCTGGTCAGCGAGCCGCTCACGGAGGCTCAGCTGCGTTGCGTGGGCTGGCGGAACCGGCAGGGCGTGCTGGACGGCCGCACCTTCTTCAACTACTACCGCCTGACCGCGGATAACCGCATTCTCTGGGGAACCAGCGAGGCCGTGTATTACCCGCCCAACCGCGTCGACGAGGGCTGCGATCACTCGCAGGCGCACTACGACGCCCTTCTGGCAAGCTTCCGCCGCCATTTCCCGCCGCTCGCCGAGCTCGCCTTTCCTTATGCCTGGGGCGGCCCGATCGCCTCCACCACCCGCCTGACGCCGTTTTTCGGCACCCTCTCTGGCGGCAGCATCATCTATGCCCTCGGCTACACCGGTCACGGCATCGGCAGCACGCGCCTGGCCGGCAAGATTCTCGCCCACCTGGCCCTTGCCAGGCCGAGCGAGCTCACCGGGCTGCGCCTGGTCAAAGAGAAGCCTTTCCCTTACCCGCCGGAGCCGCTGCGCTGGCTGGCCGTGCAGGCGGTGACGCGCTCGCTCCGCCGCCTGGATCGGGGCGAGAAACCCGGACTCTTGCTTGCCGCGCTCGACGCGCTCAAGATCGGCTTTTCCAGCTGAGCGATCTCATGCTCGCGCAGTATGCTGTCCATCTGGACCATGCGCGCCAGGGTGACGGCGACAAAGCCTGTGCGCTCGTAGCGCGAAAGCGTCTGTCTCGTCACCCCCATCAGGCGCGCCAGACCGGTCTGGCTGAGTCCGGCGCTTATCCGCCGCTCGATCAAGGAGCGCGGAATATCCGCGAGGACAATGGGCTTGGCCGGCGGCTCGGTCCTGGAGCACAAGCTCTGGTAGCGCTGCAGCTCCCGGCAAAGCTCGGAGATTCTATTTTCCATGCGCTCGATCTCCGCGCGCGCTGCGGCCGCTTCTGCCGGATTGGCGATCCGCCGCCTCAGGTAATCGAGGCGTCCCTTGAGCATGGTGACCCTAACAGCCGCCCTCAGCCAGTCGTTCAGGTTCAGAATCACGCAAGGCTCCTCCAGGCAGCTAGCCCCATACAGGTATACGTCGGCCACCGGCAAATAGTTCAATGCCGGCCTGCCGTTTTGACCACCTCGCCACCCCGCGTGCAGCGCCGCTTCGGGCCACGTGATTAAACTGTAACGGGGTCGTTCTCTTCGAGAAAAAGACGATCACCGGGAAAAGAGGCTTAGCGCCGCTTTCCGGTGCCGTCAAAGATGAGCGCCGCACCGCCGCCGTTATAAGTTAATAACGTGCCCCCAGGCCAGCAGAAGAGAATGGGTAGTCGGGTCGCGCTGGCGGTGGCGGCGGGCGGGTCGGGAGCAGGCGAGCCAGGTTCAGGCAAAGGCGAGCCCGGGTTCCGGCGCAGGCTCTAGCGGGAGCCGGCCATCCGGGCCTTCAAGGCGAGCGCTTCCTTGTTGCCGGGTTCGGCGCTGAGCACCGCCTCCACCTCGCGGCGTGCCTCAGACGAGCTCTTGTCGAGGGCATAAAGAGCGCTGGCCAGGCCCAGCCGCCCGGGAGCGAACTGCGGCGCCTGCTGCAACAGGCGGCGGTATCTGGCGACAGCGTCGGTGTTCTTGCCGGACCTCCTCAGCGCCTCGGCCAGCTTGAAGAGATACAGGGCGCTGAACCGGTTGTCCGCCTGCGCTTCAGAGTAGTACTTGACGGCTGCCTCCTTGTTGCCGGCGTGCTCCATCACCTGACCCATCATGAAGTGCGCGGTGCTCTGCTTCGGGTACTCCTTCTCCAGCGCGGCAAGCTGCCGCATCGCCCCGGCCGTATCGCCGGCAAGCGCCGTGCGCCAGGCTTTCAGGCAGCCCTCCGAAACAGCCATCTCCGATTTGAGGTCGCAAGCCGTGCCCGGCAGCTGCGCCAGCCCGGAAGACCCGCCCGGCTCGGGGCTGCCCGCCCCCGCACGCGTGGTGCCTGCCTGCAGCCTCTCCAGTCCGGCGCTCGGCGCCTGCACGGTCTGCGTGCAGGATGCCAAAGCAATGCTCATGCCGGCCACGACGGGCACTGTCCAGCTGCTTTTGTCCATACCGCCGCTCCTTCCCTCCAGTCAAGCTTACCTCATCCCCACTTCTTCAGGCGCTGTCTTACCAGCTCGATGGTGGAGGGCGAATAGAGGCGGAACACCCTGGCAGGCGGCTTGCCGAGCAGCCTGGTCACGATCCGCTCGCTGGGCAGGTCGCAGAGCACCGCATCGGCAAACGGCAGCACGTAGGCCAGCTCCTTCTCGTCGCCGGTCTCCAGGGCGCGGACCGCGATCTCCTCGCCCCGCAGGGCGCCCACCAGGTTGGTGGCCATGCGCAACAGCGTCTGGCTCACGGACACGAGGACGGCCAGGCTGCCGGACGGAAGCTGCGAGACAAGCTCCATCTCCGCGCGCGCCGGCTCGACATGACAGACGACGATGCGCGTCGGATCCAGGCTCATGCCCTGCAGGGAGAAGATGTGGTAAAGGCTGGTGACGATGAGCGAATCGGCGAGAAGATCCTGGCGCCGCGTGAGCTCCTCGGCGGTGGTCGTCTCCACCGCCATCGAGAAATGCGGGCGCAGCTCGGCGACGATGAGCCCGTGAAAATCCGGATTGCGATCCACGGCCAGCACCCGCCGGACAGGGCTGGCAGACAGAACACGGCCGATGCGGGCCGACAGATCCTCCCGCCCGAAGCCGTGCTCGGCGGCGATGGCCAGAAAGTCCCGCAACAGATCATCGAGGCTGGACTTATCCAGGTCCAGCGAGCGTCGCTGGATCTTGGCCGCCACCCGCACACCGCTGCCCTGCTTTATCTCCAGGAGCCCGACCTCGGCCAGGTGAGCGTACGCCGAGCTCACCGTGTTGTAGTGGATGCCGAGGCGCCGGGCGAGCGCCCTTATGCTGGGCAGCTTCTCCTCACCCTTCAGCAGCCCGGCGGCTATCTGCAGACCGATCTGCTCGATTAGCTGATCGCGAATCGAGATCGGACTTTCTCTGCTTACCGAGATTCTCACGGCAGGAGTGGAGCATGACCGATCCCGCGGCTCACCCGGGACTCCTTCAAACGGGAGGCCGCCAGATCCTGATGCAGCGTCGCCTCGGGCAGCGGCGGCGGCGCCGCATCCAGCTGATCGTCATCGCCGGCCACCCCGCGATCGGCGTCCTGCGTGTCCCGGGACCTGGCCAGCAGGTAGTGTATGCGAGCGTTGACCCTGGGGGCGTATCTGTCCGGGACCGCGTTCATATAGACCAGGTCGACCAGCACGCGGGCACCCTGATAGTACTGGCCGCGCTTCTCATAGAGCTCCGAGAGCGCCACGCGCAGCATGAGCTCTTTGGGCTTCTCCTCCTTCAGCCTGGCGAGCCTGGATATGGCCTCGTCCAGCTGGGTCGGATCGGCGTTGACCGTGGAGAGCTGGTGGAAGGCCACATAAAGTTGCGGATCCAGCTCGCTGGCCCGCAGGTACTCCTCTGCCGCCTCGTGCGCCCTGCCCAGATGCCTCCAGGCATCGCCGACCGCCAGGTGGGCGCGCGCGTCGCCGGGGTTGACCCTGACCTTCTCCTGCGCCGCGCGCAGGTCCTGCTGGGGATCAGGCGCTGGCTTGCCCGGTGCCGCCGTTGCCGCCGGTGCCGGCTGACCGGGCCCGGCCAGTCCGGGAGCAGCCGCCAGCGTCGAAAACACAGTCAAGCAAGCCAGAAAGCCGCGCTTCACTTTTATCAGCAACAAGCCAGGCGACCCCATTAAGTTCCGGAATTGACCGTATACTCCAATGGGCCGCGCCCTTTTGTCAACAGGCAGGGTCTCATACTTTGCGAACGGTCAGACGAAAATGGCCGCCCGCGCAGCGCTCGACGGCCAGCACCTGGTGCCCCTCCTCGGCCACGCTGGCAGGAACCGACTGCGCAGGCTCGCCGCCGTCTAGGAGCACATGCAGCAGCTGGCCGGCGCCCATCTTGTCCAGAAGGAGCTTGGTCTTCACGAAGTTCATCGGGCAGGCCACCCCGCGCAGGTCAAGCTCGAACTCCCGGTCCGGCGTCATCTCCTCTCTCGCCCCCCCTCGACCGCCCCCGGCTGACCGGAAAAGCAGGTGTCCGGGAAGCATCCCCGCGGGTCCGGGCAGCAGCGTCGGTCCGGATAGCGCAACCATTGCCCGGCAAAGCACCGCCGGGCAAGGACATAGCCTTTCAGCGCCAACAGCACCGCCTCCGCGCCTTGCGAGCTTTCCGCTCCCAGGCAGCCGAGACAGTACATGGGGTCGCTGTTGCCCAGGGCCAGGTTCACAACCTGCTTGCGCAGACACAAAGCCGCGCCGCAGCCGTGGCAGGCGGTGGGGGCCTCTGCCACCAGCGAAGGCTGCCCGGCCTCTTCCCGGCAGCTCGCCATTTTCTCCAATGGCTCGCCCATGATCCTCTCTCGAGCGCGTGCCCGCCTGCAATCACTCTAACATCCCGGTGGCATAATGGACTGGATGAGAAAGTTTCTACCACTGCCTGCAGGGCCCGCCCTCCTCTGCCCGCTCGCCGTCGCCCAGGCGCTCGCGGCCCAGGCGTCCGGGCCGGCCCCGCCGGCGCCGCCCGCCCGGGCCGCGCGCCCGGCGCCGGGCGCGCTCGAGGCGCAGCAGGCGCTGGCCAGCGCCCGAGCCTTTATCACCAGCGGCCAGCCGGGCCTGGCGATACCCTTCGCCCGCGACTACGCACGCTGCAGGCCCAGCGATCCGGCCGCTTTCTTCTGGCTCGGGCTGGCATTCGAGCAAGCCGGCGATCCCGGGCAGGCAATCCGGGCCTACAGCCGGTCGCTCGACCTGGCCATGGAGAGCGGCATGGATTCGGCCCAGCTGCGCCTGGACATCGGCAACGTCCTCTTGAGGCTGCGGCAGGTCGACGACGCGATCTTCAACTACCGCCGGGCGCTGGAGATCGACGCCCGCCAGGCGCGGGCCTACTTCAACCTGGGCAGAGCCTACCTGGAGAAAGGCGACGCGACCGCGGCCCTGGAGAATCTCAACCGCTCTTACGAGCTCGGGCTCGACGACGCTGCCCTGGCCTATTTCCGCGGGTTGGCCTATCGGCGGCTGGGGAAGCCCGGGGATGCCCGAGCGCAGCTCGAGCTGTTCCTGCGAACGCTGCCGGAGACGGAAGCCAACGAAGGGTTGCGCGAAAGGGTGCGCGCGATGGCCGGACAGCCCTGAATTTGTTTTAAACGGTGGAGCCCCGCTACCGGCAGGATCGCGCGGTATCCTATCGGCAAAAGCTTACACGTCGATCACCTTGCGCCTTAATTCGCAATCATCACCAGCCCCGCTGCCGCCCGACCATGAACAAACGAGCCGAATCACGCAGCGAACGGGACGAAGGCGGCGAGATAAGCATCCCGGCCGGCGCCCTCTGGGGGGCGCGCAGCGCGCGGGCGCGGGAGCGCTACGCGATAAGCGGTCTCAAGCCGCATGCCCGGCTCATCGATGCCTCGGTGCTGCTGAAAAAGGCCGCCGCCCTGGTCAACTGCGAATCGGGGGCGCTGGAGGAAAGTGTCGCCCGGGCCATCGCCCAAGCGGCCGACGAGATCCTGAACGGGCAGTGGCGAGACCAGTTCGTGATTGATCCCTACCAGGCCGGTAGCGGCTCGGCGCACAACGCCAACGTCAACGAGGTTCTCGCCAACCGCGCCGCCGAGATCCTGGGCGGACAGCCCGGCAGCTACGAGCTGGTGCACCCCGACCTGCACGTCAATTACGGACAGGCAGCCTCCTGTTTCTTTCCCGCCGCCATGCGGGTGGCCATTTTGCTTTCCGCCCGCGAGCTGAGCCCGGCGCTCCTCGACCTGGAGCGCCTCCTGCGCCGCAAGGCCCTCGAGTTCGACCGCATCGTCAAGGTCGGGCGACCCCACCTGCGGGATTCGCTGCCGGTGACGCTGGGGCAGGAGTTCAACGCTTTCGGCTCGGCCATCGAGAGGAGCTGCCGGCGCATCGCCGAGGCCGGGCACGGCCTGGCCGAGCTGAACACCGGCGCCACCGCGGTCGGCACCGGCATCGCCATGCGGGCCGGGCAGTCGCTGAAGGTGGTGGAGCGCCTGGGGCAGCTCACCGGGCTTGCCGTCAGGCCGGCCGAAGACCACTTCCGGCTGGCCCAGACGGCCACCGACTTCCTGCACTTCTCAGCGAGCCTGAGGGAGCTTTCCGTCGAGCTGATCAAGATAAGCGGCGACCTGCGCCTGCTCAGCTCCGGCCCGCAGGCCGGGCTGCGGGAGATCCTGCTGCCGGCGGAGGTGCTGGAACCACATCCGGTGGCACCGCAGGCTCTGCCGCCGACCTCCTCGCCCGGGTTGAGCGAGTGCTTGAGCATGGTCGCGTACCAGGTAATCGGCAACGACACCGCCGTCATGCTGGCCTCGCAGGCCGGGCAGCTGGAGAGCAACGTCATGACCCCGCTTATCGCCCACAACATCCTTCAATCAATGGATCTTTTGCGGAACGCTCTGGCCTCCTTCAATCAGCACTGTGTGGCGGGCATCACAGCCAACGCCGCCCGTTGCCGCGAGCTGCTCGAACTGACCGACGGCCCGGTGCTGGCGCTTTCCGCGCACCTGGGGCTGGCCAAGGCAAAAGCGGTTGCCGAAGAGGTCGCCGCTTCCGGAAAGACATTCAAGCAGGTCCTGCTCGACCAGGGCCTTGTGCCGCCCGAGGCCGTGGACGCTATCCTCAGCTGCAGGGTGCTCACGCAGCCGGGAGTGGTTGATACCGCCGGCGGTGCCGGAGACGGCTAGCCGGGTGCCGGCTCGCCTCCTTACCGGCAAGTTATGTGAAGAAATATGAATGTCAGCGCCCAGAACGGCGCGCTTTCAGGCGGTTAACATTAGAGGCGGTCCCGCGCGCCCCGGGGCTACTTCTGATATAACCTGCCTCGCGCGCCGCCGCTCATTTGACAGGGCTCATTTTATATGCTCAACGGATATCGCTTCGAAATCATCATCGGCTGCATGAGCGCCGGCAAATCGAGCGAGCTGATTCGCCGCATCGAGCGCGCCCGGCTCGCCTACCTGCCGACGATAATCTTCCGTCCGGCCACCGACACCCGCTCCAAACCCAACTGCGTGGAGTCCCGCAACGGGCTCGCTTCGCAGGCGATCGTCGTCGACGGCGCCAGGGATATGCTCCGGTACTCCTCCCAGGCGGTGGTGATCGGCATAGACGAGTGCCAGTTCTTCCAAGACGACCTTGTCGACGTGGTGCAGATCCTGCTGCGGCAGAAAAAGAAGGTGATTGCCTCCGGTCTGGATCTCGACTACCGGGGCAAGCCGTTCGGGCCTGTGCCGCATCTGCTGGCGCTCGCCGACCGGGTGGACAAGCTGCTGGCCGTCTGCCGCAAGTGCGGCTCCGACTTCGCCTGCCGAACGCAGCGCGTCGTGCAATCCAATGAGCAGATACTGGTCGGCGATTCCCAGTATGAGGCGCGCTGCATCCACTGTTTCGAGCCGCCTTTCGAGTACCAGCTCAAGCTGGAGCTGCCGGAGCAGATACCGCAGCTGGTTCCGCTGCCTGCCGAGGGCGGAACGAAGTAAGCAGGCACCACCGGCGGTGATCGGCCGCCCCGCGGCCGCGCCCTCAGTGGAACTGAAAACCTTCCTCGGCGTTCCTGGCCGCCACCTGCGGATCGACAGGCAAGCTGAGCAGCCAGCAGCCGCCGGCAATCATGATCACGCTGGCCACCGCCAGCCAGGCTTTCCAATCGAGGCGCGCCGCCCTGCGCGCCCCGGCCGCCGACCGGCTGGAGTTCCAGACAATCCTCACCAGAAGCGTCGTGAAAGCCAACCCCAGCAATGTGCACCCCATCGCGTGATTGCCATCCATAGAAACAAATGCTCTGCCGCCCTCGAAGTGTCCGCCTGGCATTCTCCCACATCACCGGGGCGGCTTCGGCGGGTCGATCATTAACCGCAACCAATGTAAAACCGGGCTAAGGAGCCGGTTTTAGGGTTATCGGCCGCAAAGGGAGGGCATAACACAGGTGTAATAGGAGACGATAAGCCAATGTTGACCTTCATACGAATCATGCTCCCGGCGCCGATCGGCATCGTGTCAGGCCAGTCGACCAGGCGCAGCCGCCCGGGCAGACACATTCCGGCCGCCGACGAGAAGGAGCGCGGTCCCCGCCCTTGGCAGCGCGAGCTGGATCGATTGGCCCGCAGGCGAGGGACCGGCCCTGAAATCGGGTCCCCGTCCGGCTCGGAGCAAGCCCCGCCCCCGCCGGCCCCATTGCCGAAGGGACCGCAGTGGAAGCAGGGCACGCTCACCGATCTGAAAATCTGGTGGGGTAAAGCCACCGTGTACAGGGCGCCCGACCAGTCCGCGTTGAACCGCTTCGCGCCCGCGCCGAGCAGAAAGCGCAACCGCTGGCAGCAGTTTTAACCGTTTGCACCCGAGCACCAGGTCACCGGCGACACCCGACGCCGGTGACCTGGCCCTTTTCCGGGCGCGCCTGCGGGGGCGAAGTCGTCAAATGGTACAATCTCGATAGGATCTTTTTCATTTTTAGCCGTAACCGGCATCGACAGGCGGTCAGCAATGGTGTCCATGAATTTTCGTCTCTGTTTGGCGGCAGCAGCCGTGCTGGCAGGCTCGCTGGCCCCGGACGGCCGCTGCACCGGGGTCAGGGTCGCCCAGGCAAGCACAAAGGCGGTGCACAAGCACCACAAGCCGGCGGCGCGCCGGAAGCACTCCGGCGTCTGCAGCCGCTATCGCTACGGCTCTTACTTCGTGCCGCCGCCCCCGGCATACATGCCCTCCATCCTGCCGGAGCTCCGGACCGCGGACAACATCGACAGTCCGGAACCGCCCAGGCCCGCCGATCCCTCCTCCCGGTACGTATTTTATCGGGACAAGTCCCAGAGTCCCGCCGCCGTGCGCCCCAACAAGTACGTCACCTATTACAACAGCAAATCGTAGGGCGGCGCTTACGGGCGCTCGATGATCATGGCGATGCCCATGCCGCCGCCGACGCACAGGCTCACCAGGCCGTAGCGTGCCCGGCGCTTGCCCAGCTCGATAGAAAGCGTCAGAATGAGGCGGGCGCCGGTGGCCCCGAACGGGTGCCCGAGGGCGATGGCGCCCCCGTTCACGTTGACCCTTTCGCGCTCCAGCTTCAGATCCCGCTCGCAGGCGATGTACTGGCAGGCGAACGCTTCGTTGATCTCGATCAGCTCCATCTGCTCCAGGGCGAGCCCGGCTTTCTCCAGGACGGCCGGAACTGCGGCCACCGGGCCGATGCCCATAATCTCCGGCGGCACGCCCTCCACCGCCCAGGCGACCACGCGGCAGAGCGGCGACAGGCCGAGCTTTTCGGCGTTGCTGGCCGCGGTCACCAGCAGCGCTGCGGCACCGTCCACGATACCGCAGGCGTTGCCCGGTGTAACCGTCCCGTCCTTCTTGAAAGCCGGCTTGAGCCTGGCAAGCCCTTCGATCGTCGTTTCCGGCCGCGGGTGCTCGTCGACCGCCACCGTTACCGGCTTCCCTTTCTTGTCCGTGGTCTCCACCGGCACAATCTCTTCGGCCCAGCGCCCGGTCTCCTGCGCCTTCCTGGCCAGCGCCTGGCTTCTCAACGCGAACTGGTCCTGCTCCTCGCGGCTTATCTTGTAGCGCTCCTGGAGGACCTCGGCGGTCTCGCCCATCGATCTGTCCGGCAGCGTGTCCCTTATGTCCAGCCCGTCCCACATCTGCTGGTGCCCCATGCGCGCGCCCCAGCGCATGCCCCAGCTCACGTACGGCGTCATCGAAAGCGAGTCGCTGCCGCCGGCGACAACAAGCTCCGCCTGCCGCGAGGCGATAAGCATGCCGGCAGTGGCCACCGCGTAGACGCCGGAGCCGCACAGGAGGTTCAATATGAGCCCGGGCGTTCTCACCTTCATCCCAGAGCGGAGAGCGACATGGCGGCCCAGGTAGATGGCGTCCTTGCTGGTCTGGATGACGTTGCCCATCACGACCTGATCGATGAGCTGGGGATCGACGCCGGCCCGTTTGATCGCCCCTTTCGTCGCCACCACGGCCAGATCGGTGGCCGTCTGGGCGGAAAGCCCCCCGCCGAACGCCCCGAATGGAGTTCTGGCCCCGGATACGATGACAAGTTGATCGGTCATGGCTGCCGCCTTTGTGCTTGAACACGTGCGTGAGGACAATTCTAAAACAACTGATAAGGCAATATGTACTTCTCACTAGTCCGGCTAGAATTAGCCGGTGCGCGTTTTTTGCCCGCCGCGCAGGAAGTATAGCGCGGGGAGGCGGCTGCCAGACCGGCGGCAGGGCGCGCCGGAACGGAAAGCTCTTATGGAGGGTGGTGCCTTGGCTAAGGTTGGTGTTCCGAAAGAGATCCTCGACAACGAATACAGGGTGGCGCTGACGGTTGCCGGCACCACCGCTCTGGTTTCGGATGGGCACACGGTTTACGTGGAGAAGGGTGCCGGGCTGGGCTCGGGCATCAGCGACGACGAATACCAAAAGGCCGGCGCCAAGATCCTCCCGGACGCAAAAAGCGTCTTCGATGAGTCAGAGCTCATCCTCAAGGTCAAGGAGCCGCAGGCATCCGAAGTGTCCATGCTGCGCAAGAAGCAGCTGCTCTTCACCTACCTGCACCTGGCCGCTCACCCGAAGCTGACCCATGACCTGTGCAACACCGGCGCCACCTGCATCGCATACGAGACCGTGCAGACGGAGACCGGCTATCTGCCCCTGCTCACCCCGATGAGCGAGATCGCCGGCCGGCTGGCCACGCAGATTGGCGCCAACTATCTCGAGCGCCCGATGGGCGGTCGCGGCGTCCTCCTGGGCGGCGTGCCCGGCGTGGAGCCCGGCGAGGTGATCATCATCGGTGGTGGCGTGGTCGGAACCAACGCCGCCAAGGTTGCCCTCGGGCTCGGCGCCCGGGTGACGATCTTCGATCGCTCGATCGAGCGGCTGCGCTATCTGGACGACGTCTTCAACGGGCAGCTGCGGACGGTCTTCTCGATCGGTCACTATCTGGACAATCTTTTGCCGTCGGCGGATCTGGTGATAGGCGCCGTGCTCATTCCGGGCAAACAGGCGCCCCGCATCGTCACCGCCGACATGGTGAGAAAGATGAAGTCCGGTTCGGTGATCGTCGACGTCAGCGTCGATCAGGGCGGCTGCATCGAGACCATCCACTCGACCACGCACTCGGCCCCGACCTACGTCTGGGAAGGCGTGGTGCACTACGGGGTCGCCAACATACCGGGCGCCGTGCCCTGGACATCGACGCGGGCGCTCACCAACGCCACTTTGCCTTACGTGCTCAAGCTGGCCAAGTTCGGCTACCAGGCCGTTCTCGACGATCCGGCGCTCAATTGCGGGGTGAACATCCACGAAGGACAGATTGTGCACCCGGGCGTGGCGGAAGCGGCAGGCTCGGCGGCAGTCACGGCCTGAGGCCCGGGCTGAGGCATGTCCTCGATCCGCCTCGCTTGCTGGAACGTCAACGGTCTGCGGGCGATAAGCCGGAAGGGCTTTTTCGACTGGCTGCAAGCAGAGAAACCAGACCTGGTGGCCTTGCAGGAAACGAAGATAAGCGGCGATCAGCTGACAGCCGCTCTCACGGCGCCGCCCGGATATGTAAGCTACTGGAGCCACGCGGAGCGGCGAGGCTACAGCGGCGTGGCCATCTACACGCGCCACAAGCCGCTCACCGTGACCGAGGGGATGGGCGTCGCCCGCTTCGATTGCGAAGGCCGCGTCCTCGCCGCCGACTACGGCGACTTCCTGCTTGTCACCGTCTACGCGCCCAACGGCAAGTCCGGCGAGGAGCGGCTTGCCTACAAGCTGTCCTTCTACGACGCCTTCCTCCGATACGCCGGCAAGCTCGAGCGGCAGGGGAAGAAGCTCATTATCTGCGGGGACTTCAACACCGCCCACAAACCCGTCGACCTGGCCCGCCCGAAGGACAACGAGAACGTCTCCGGCTTCCTGCCGGTCGAGCGGGCCTGGATGGACAGGTTCGTCAAAGCCGGTTATCTGGATACGTTTCGCGAGTTCGACTGCCGCCCGCACAACTACACGTGGTGGCACATGGTCACCGGCGCCCGGCAAAGAAACGTCGGCTGGCGCATCGATTACTTCTTCGCCTCGCTGACCCTCAAGGACAAGCTCCAGGACGCCGGGATCTCCGCTCAGGTCCTCGGGTCCGATCATTGCCCGGTGACGCTTACCCTTTCCCTGTAAGTCCTGCGCCCCGGCCCGGCCGGCACGCGGGAGCGGCCCCGGCTCAAAGGGGCGAGATTACGATCTGGATCGTGTTCTCAGTGCCGGCTTCCTCATAAGGGCCGGCCGCGGAGATGGTGATTGAAGCCCGCACGTCGTCCCTGGTCGCCTCCACCGACCACAAAGACGGCGTGATCGCCGCGTGCACCACCTTCCACCCGCCCTGCGCCAGCTGCTGCTGATAGAAGGCCCCGATAGCGGCCAGGGCATCCGTCGAGGTGAGCACCACCGCCCGGTTGACCCGGCCAATCGCCGGGCTGCCGCTGGTGGAGCTGGCGATAACCTTCGACCCCGCGTACTGGGGAAAGGGGAAGTCGCCCGGGTAAAGATGGCCGGCGCCCGTCTGCGCGGCAGACAGCACCGCCCCCGGGCTCAAGACGGCAATCTTCTGCTCTCGAGAGCACCCGGCCAGCGCCAGCACGGCCGCCAGCGGCACGAGAGCGGCGTCCCGCCCGCCTCTGCCACGGGGTCCTGACAAGTTCAAAAACCAGCAGTGCATCCTGCCAATTGTATTCCAGCACCCGCCGTGACGCTCAGGCGGGCGATGTCCGGCCCGGTGTGTTTTCTTTCAGAAAGCGGCATGCCGGTTCCGCCTATAATAGGCACGTTCAGAAAACCGGTTAGGGCCCGGCCCTGCCCGGCCCGGACATCGCCTGCCCGGTCGCAGCGGGAAACACCGGAGGAGCTCAGCAATGCCATCGGAAAATACGGTTGCCGACCGAGCCAGGGAGTTCCTGGTCAGGGACGAGCTCCACATCGCCAAGGCAAACTCGCGTTACTTCGACATAGTGGCGGACCACGCCGCCGGCAGCTATCTCTGGGATGTGAACGGCAGGCGTTATCTGGACTTCGCCATGGGAATCGCCGTCAACAACGTCGGGCACTGCCACCCGCGCGTGGTGGCGGCGGCCAGGGAGCAAACAGGCAGGCTCATCCACTGCTCGGCGGTGACTCACCACACGCTCAACATCGAGCTGGCCGAGAAGCTCGCCCGGATAACGCCCGGGCAGCTGAGCTCGGTCTTCTTCAACAACAGCGGCGGCGAGGCGGTGGATGCCGCCTTGAAGCTGGCGCGCTTCATCACCGGGCGCCCGAATATCGTGGCGTTCAAGGGCAGCTTCCACGGGCGCACGCTGCTGGCTACCGCGCTCACCACTTCCAAGTCCCATTACCGGGAAGGTTATGAGCCGCTGCCCAGCGGCATCTTCCATGTCGACCACCCTTATTGCTACCGTTGCCCGGTCAATCAAACCCCGGGCAGCTGCGGGCTTGAGTGCTTCGATCTCTTCGATCGCCTGTTCGGCCAGCTGGTGAAACCACATTCGGTGGCAGCCATCGTCCTCGAGCCGATCCTGGGCGAGGGCGGGGTGGTGCCTCCGGCGACCGGCTATTCCGGGTCCGGCAGCTACATGCAGCGGCTCCGGGAGTTGTGCGACAGGCACGGCATACTTTTGGTCTTCGACGAGGTGCAGACCGGATTCGGGCGGAGCGGCAACTGGTTCGCCTGCGAGCACTGGGGCGTGGAGCCGGACATCATGGTGATGGCCAAAGGCATAGCCAGCGGCTTTCCCATGGCCGGGGTGATCGCGCGCAAGGAGCTCATGGACCAGTGGTCGCCCGGGCGGCACGGCAGCACCTACGGCGGCAACCCGGTGGCCTGCGCGGCCGCCCTGGCCAGCATCTCCGTGATCGAGGAGGAGGACCTCCTGCGCAATGCCCGGGAGGCGGGCTCGGTGCTCGTGAACGAGCTGGCAAATTTCAAGCAGCGGTACTCGTTTATAGGCGATATCCGCGGGCTCGGCCTTATGATCGGCATGGAGATGGTGGACGCCGCCGGCGCGCCCGACGGCGAGCGCCTGGGCAGGTTCCTCGACCAGTGCCGCGATCGCGGTCTCCTGCTTCTGGACTGCGGCGGCAAGGATCACGTGGCACGGCTGACGCCCGCGCTCAATGTCAGCCAGGGCGAGGTGCGGGAGGCGCTGGGCATCATCGAGCAAGCGCTGGCGGCGGTCGCCTGAAGATTGCCGCCGCCGGCTCCGCCCTATCCGGCGAGCACGGCCCGCAGCGCCGTCTCCAGGTCCGGGTGCTGGAACCTGTAGCCGGCGGCGGCGAGCTTAGCCGGCGCCACGCGCGCCCCGGCCAGCAACAGCTCGTCGGCCATCTCGCCGAAGGCCAGGCGCGCCGCAAAATCCGGCATGGGAAAGATTGCCGGGCGCCGGAGCACTTTGCCGAGGATCCTGGCGAACTCGGCGTTGGTCACCGGATTCGGTGCCACCCCGTTGACCGGACCGCTGAGCTCCTCGTGGCTGAGCGCGTATACGATCGCGCCGGCGATGTCGTCGAGCGAGATCCAGCTCATGTACTGCCTGCCTGATCCCAAGGGGCCGCCCAGTCCCAGGCGAAAGGGCAAAAGCATCCGGGCCAGCGCCCCGCCTTTTGGCGACATCACCACGCCTATCCGCATGGTGACGACCCGTATCCCTTTTCCCGCCGCGGGCTCCGTCGCGCTCTCCCACTCCCGGCAGGTCTCCGCCAGAAAACCCTCTCCGGGCGTGCTCCCCTCCTCGAGCAGCTCGTCGCCGCGCTGGCCGTAATAGCCGATGGCCGAGGCGGAGACCAGCACCTTCGGCGGGTCGCTCAAGCGGGCGAGCGCCTCGCACAGCAGCCTGGTGCCTTTCACCCGGGTCTCTTTGATCTGCGCCTTGACCTCGGGCGTCCAGCGCCCGCTGGCGATGTTTCGGGCCGCCAGATGCACCACCGCGTCGCGCCGCTCGAGCCCTTGAGCGTCGATCGTACCCCGCTCTGGATCCCAGACAACGGCGCCGGCTGCCGCCCCGGCAGGCGACCTCGCGAGCGGGACGACCAGGTGCCCCTGCCCGGCCAGCGTGGATACCAGCTGCGATCCAATCAAGCCTGTGGAGCCGCTTATGACGATGTTCATTGCCCAACCTCCAAAACGCGGCCCTAGATTACAATAAATATCCTTTATCTTCCCGGGGCGACAACCGTTCGTCCGGGGCTCTCAAGAAGCGCGACCCCGCATCCCCGCGGGCTTGGCGGCAGTAATCAAGAAAAATAGTTAAGCTCGCAGAAGCCCGGAAACGCTTATCGGCAGGCGGCGGACACCGTAATATGTTCTGGAGCCCAAGAGGAATCAAGGAAACAGCTGGAGAGACTCGTTGCTATTCAACAGCTTCGGCTATCTAATCTTTCTGCCGACCGTGGTCCTGCTCTTCTGGGCATGCCCGCACCGTTTCCGTGTGCCACTGCTGCTGGTGGCAAGCTACATCTTTTACATGACCTGGAAGCCGGTATACGGGCTGCTCATTTTCGGGCTGACCGTCCTCAACTACCTGTTCGGGCTGGTAATCGCCCGCACCGAGGCCCATCGCCGGCTCTGGCTCGGAATTACGGTGGCCGCCAACCTCACCATCCTCGGCGTCTTCAAGTACGCCTATTTCACGCGCGACGTGCTCGATCAGGGACTCTCGCTTTTCGGAAAGCACTGCCCCCAGCTCCCGCTCCAGATCATCCTGCCCCTGGGCATATCCTTTTTTGTCTTCGAGTTCATCCATTACGCTACCGAGGTCTACAGGGGCGGCGAGCCGGTGCGGTCGTTTCCGGCCTTCGCGCTTTTCGCCAGCTTCTTTCCCACGCAGATTGCCGGGCCGATCAAGCGTTACCAGGATTTCATCCCCCAGCTTTCCCTGGTGAAGAGGTTCGACCTGAAAGCCTTCGACGAGGGGGTAAACCTGATCCTTTTCGGTCTCTTCAAAAAGGTCCTTTTCGCCGACAACCTGGCCGTCGTCGTTCAGACGTCGTTCCAGCACCCCGAGCTTCTCAGCAGCGTCGATATGTGGCTGGCCGTCTACGCCTTTGCCTTTCAGATCTACTTCGACTTTTCGGGCTACACCGACATTGCCCGCGGCTCGGCGCTGCTTCTGGGGTTCAAGGTGCCGCCTAACTTCAACCTCCCCTACCTGGCTTCCTCAATAGGCGATTTCTGGCACCGCTGGCACATGTCCCTGTCCACCTGGCTGCGCGATTATCTTTACATACCGCTGGGCGGCAGCCGCGGCTCGCGGCTCTCCACTTACAGGAACCTTTTCCTGACCATGCTTTTGGGCGGGTTGTGGCACGGGGCGGCCATGCACTTTCTCGTCTGGGGAGCCTTTCACGGCGTCCTGCTTGTCCTGCACCGCGAGTGGCGGCGGCTTGCCGGCGGCATGGCCTGGCTGAAAGGGGCTCTCGAGTCCCGGCTGTTCCATCTGTTCTCGGTGGCCCTTACATTTCACGCGGTCTGCCTGGGCTGGGTCTTCTTCCGCGCGGAGACCTTCGCCTCCGCGCTCGCCATCCTGGGCAAACTGTTCTGCCTGTCGCCGGCGCCGCAGGGGCTTAATGCCTGGAGCCTGAGCTTGCCGGCAACCAGGGATCCGGTCATCTTCCTCCTGCTGCCTTTTGTGCTGGCGGCCTTGTTCGCCGGGCAGCTCCTGTCGGCCGGACCGGGCGGACGGCTCAGGACAGCCTCTTTTCCCGCCGGACTGAAAGCCGCTTACGTGGCCGTTATGATCGGGCTGCTCATAGTCTTCTCGCCCGACACCTCGCCGCGCTTCATCTACTTCCAGTTCTGAGATAGTTCCATGAGCGCCCCCCTCAAAAACCGGAACCCGAAAGCCCGGCAGCCAGTGCTGGCAAGCAGCGTGGCGGCCGGAGTTATGCTCTTTGTGTTGGCGAACCTCGTATTGTGGACATTAAGGCCGCTGTCCCGTGTCGATCCCGAAGGCCTGCCGGCGGCACACACGTGGACCTGGTGGGCGACCAGGGAATACCTGGAGCGGAAGCAGCCACCGGACGTGGTGCTGCTTGGCTCTTCCCTGCTCATGCATCCTGTTTCCCGCCTGGACGCCGACTTCCTTAATCGCGATCTCGATTATGTGCACCATCACCGGTCGGCCTACCTGTCCGCCGAGCTCGAGCGCAGGCTGGGGATCTCGCGGCTTTCCTGCTTCAACTACGCTCTGCCCGGCTGCATGATCTCCGATGACTACATAATCGCCAGATCGATGTTTCCCGGGCAGAGGAAGCCGCGCCTGCTCGTGCTCGGCCTGAGCCTGCGCGACTTCATAGACAGCGGCGTCAGCTGCCCGGCTGCCACCCCGCCTTTTCGCTACCTGAAGCGGTTCGTCTCCATCGATGACATCGTCTGCCTGGCCATGCCGCAAGTCTGGCAGCGCCTGGACTATTACGTCGGCAAGCTCGTTTATCTGTGGGACAAGAAGCTGGATATGCAGGTCGTGCTGGCCGAGCAGGTGAAGTCCAGGCTCGGTCCGCTGGTCGACCGGGTTTGCGCGCCCAGCCTCATCGCCCGGGCTGACCCGGAGCGCAACCTGCCCAGCAATCTGCGCTCCGAGGTCGAGGAGAGCATGTTCATCGTCAGGGCACATCAGCCTTATTCCTGGCAGGACAACTCCGCCGAGTACCGCAAGCGCTACCGCAACGGCCAGCAGCGGCTTTTCGCCCTCCAGACCCGGTTTCTCGGGAAGCTCTTCGATTTCTGCCGGGCGCAGGAGATCCCGGTGCTCATCGTCAACATGCCGCTGACGCCGGCCAATCGCGCCCTCATGCCGCCGGGAGCCTACGAGGCCTATCTGTCCCTGCTGGCCAGCACGGCGGCCGAGCGGGGCTGCCGGTTTGTCGATCTGAACACCGGCGGGCTCTTCCGGAAGACGGACTTTTACGACACCTCCCACATGAACGCCAGCGGCGGCCGCAAGCTGCTGGACGCGGTCGCGGGGGCGATAGCGAGCGACACCCGGCTGGCCGGCGCGCTGTCCGGCGCGCAGCCCGAGCGGCAGCTGGCGGAAAAGCACAACGAAACGCTGCAGTGACGGTTCGCCGGTTCGAGCTGGCGATCACTCGAGCAAGTGTAACAGCAGGGCGAAAGTTTCCCGCACCCGGGGCTATGCTGGGCCTGGCTGACCCGGAAAGCGAGGTGCAGGGGGGTACAATGTTCAGGGAATCATCGTCCGCCTCGTCCCACCCGCGACTGCCCGGGGGCGCCATGGGCATCTACAACATCAAGCCCTGGTTTCGAGAGCAGCTTCAGCCTCTCATCAAGCTCCTGTGGAACGTTCACCCGGACGTCCTGACCTGGTCGGCTCTCGGAATCTCGATTGCCAGCGGCGTCCTGCTCTCGGCTTCCGCCGACCGGCCTTACCTGGCGGTGGCGGCGGTGCCGCTCCTTTTCGTGAGGCTGGCCCTCAATGCCCTGGACGGCATGCTGGCGCAGCAGACCGGCAAAGCCCGGCCGGCCGGGGAGATGCTCAACGAGGTCAGCGACAGGCTGGCCGACGTGGCCATCTTCCTCGGCCTTGCCCTTTCGCCGGCCGCGGACAGATTCTGGGGGCTGCTGGCCATAATCTCGATCCTCATGGTCAGCCATGTCGGCATCCTCGGCAAAGCGGTCGCCGGCGAGCGCATCTACACGGGAATCCTCGGCAAGGCGGACCGCATGATCTTCCTCATGGTGGCCTGCCTTATCTACGGCCTGGCCCCCGACTGGACTTTCATGGGCTACTCCGTGTTCGGCATTCTGCTCCTGCTCTTCGTTCCGCTCGCCTCGCTGACCCTGCTGCAGCGGCTGGACCGCATAATCCATCTTCTCGGCGAGAAGGGATCCCGCCCGTCATGATCGCCCGCATCTTCCCCTTAATTGACCCCACGGCCGGCACGACGCTGGACCTGCTCGTCTTTTTCTTCGCCGTATCCGGAATCGCGGTTTTGATTGCCGCCTGCCGCCAGGGCGGACAGGACGCCAACCTGCTCAAGCGGTACCGGAGCTGGTACATGATCGCGCCGGCGGTTATCATTCCCGCTTATTTCGGCGGCGTCGCCTTCGCTGGGCTGGTCTGTGCGCTGTCGCTCGTCTGCCTGCGGGAGTTCTTCAACGTCTCGCACGTGCGCGACTTCCCCGCCTACAAATGGACGGGCCGGATCTGCGGAGTCCTGATCGCAGCCGCCGCCCTGCTCGACGGAAAAGACGTGCCGCCTGCCCTGTCGCACACGCCGCTCCTGCCGGTGGCATCTCCCTCTCATCTGGCACCTATCCTGCAGTCCCTGCACCCCTTCTACGTCCTGCCGGTTTTCATGATCATGGTCGTGCTCATGATCCCGATCTTCCTGCAGACATACGAGGGCATGCTGGCGAAAGAGGCCTTCACCATATTCGGTATCATGTACTTCGGCTGGTTCCTGGCCCACCTGGTCTTTCTCAGGCAGCTGGACGGCGGCTTCGGGTATGTCATCTTCCTTTGCATGACGGTGGTCTTCAACGACGTGCTCGCCTACTCGGTGGGCCGCCTTATCGGGCGCAGGCCGCTTGTCGGCAGGTTGAGCCCGAAAAAGACGGTCGAGGGCTTCTTCGGGGGCGCAGCCGGCTCTGTCGCCGCCGCCCTTGTCTTCCGCTACGCGGTGCCGGCCCTCACGCTTCCCTGGGTGCTCGGCGCCGGGCTTTTGATCGGGGTGGCCGCGCCCCTTGGCGACCTGGTAATTTCCGTTATCAAACGCGATATGTCGGTCAAGGATTCGGGTAACCTTATTCCGGGGCACGGCGGCCTGCTGGACCGTTGCGACAGCCTCATCTTCGCGACGCCCGGGTTCTACTACTACCTGGCTCTGGCATTGCCCTTCACTCACTAGGAGGCAGCGATGGCTCGGTTCAAGAATCTTCAGGAGCTCATTTTGACCGCTTCAGCGCGCTGGGGTGGCAAGGTCGCCTTCCGCCACATCGTGGATGGCCGGGTGCGCGAGATCAGATACGCGGAGCTTGCCTCGCTCAGCTACCGCTGCGCGCAGGCGCTCTGGAAGCGGGGGCTGCGCCCCGGCGATTATCTGGGCATCTGCGCGCCCAACTCGCCGGACTGGGCGATCGCCTGCCTGGCCGCCCTGCGCTTGGGCGCCATCGTGGTTCCGCTCGATGCCCGCAGCCGCGTGACGGAGATTCTGCCGATTATCGACAAAGTCCAGCCGAAGCTCGTCGTCTTCGGCGAAAAACAGTTCGTCTACGCAAGCGAGCTCATGCCTGCCCGCAAGAGCAGGGGGCAGAAGAGCAAAGGCACGGCCATCGAATACTTGAGCAGCCTCTTTTCCCGGACCGAATTGCCCGATCTCCCCCACCTCGGCTCGCCCGGGCGGGAAGACACGGCGGCGGTGGTCTTCACCTCCGGAACCACCGGCGCGGCCAGAGGCGTGGTGCTCAGCCACGGCAACATACTGGCGAATGTCGTTGCCGCCGCCAGGAGCTTCGACGTGGACGCCGACGACAGGTTGCTCTCGGTGCTGCCGCTGTCTCACATGTTCGAGTTCACGGCCGGCTTCCTGGCCCCGCTTCACAGGGGCGCTGCCATCGTCTATTGCCGGCTGAAGGGCCCCGCCCATCTAAAAGAGGTCTTGAAAATAGAGAAGATCTCGGTGCTGGTTGGAACCCCCATGATATTTGAAGCGCTCAACTCGGAGATTCAATCGCGCGTCGAGCAGCTGCCCAGATCGCAGCAGCTGCGGATTTCTGCCTGCCGGCGCCTGGTGGCCGGCGCCCCCTGGCTGGGACGCTTGCTGTTCAGGCAGCTGCACGAGGAGCTGGGCGGCAACATAAAATTCTGGTTCGCCGGGGGCGCGCCCATGTCACCGGATACGGTGACCACCCTGCGCTCCCTGGGAATACCGCTTCTCTGCGGCTACGGTCTTACCGAGGCGTCGCCGATTGTCACCGCCAACCGGTGCGACGACAACAAGCCGGACAGCGTCGGCCCGGCGCTGCCCGGCCTGGAAGTCAAGATCGATGCCGGCGCCGCCGGCGAGCCCGGCGAGATCCTCGTTTCCGGCCCGAGCATCATGCAGGGCTACTGGCAGAATGCCGAGGCGACGGACAGGGTCCTCTCCGACGGCTGGCTGCGCACGGGGGACAGCGGCTTTATCGACGAGGACGGGCATCTGCACGTGACCGGCCGCTTGAAGTCGATGATCGTCACCGCCGGCGGTTACAACGTTTATCCGGAGGAGATCGAAGAAGTCCTGTCCGGGAGCAGTTTGATCCGCGAGTCATGCGTCTTCGGGAAGAAAACCGCCCGTGGCGAAGAGGTCTGCGCGGTAATAGTCGCTCATGACGCTATCGCGCACGACGTGGACCGCGACGAGCAGGTGCGGCGGGAGGTTACGCGCCTGCTGGCGGATCTTGCCGACTACAAGCGGCTTTCCTCTTATGCCGTCACCGACAGGGCCCTGCCCAGGACGCCTTCCGGAAAGGTGCGCCGCGGGGAGGTGGTTCAGCTCTTCGATCTCCTCACATCGAAGGCCGGCGGGAAGCTCCTGGAGAAAGGCTTCGACTGGGATGATGAGGGAAAAGCCGTCTGTGAGACGATCGCGGAGGTGATGGACCCGCAGATCCTGAAGGGCGTTTGCCCGTCTGGATCGCGTCTGTTCGGCCCGGAGATGACGCTCGCAGGCGAGCTGGGTCTGGACTCGTTTGCCAGGCTCGAGCTGGCCTCGCGCCTGGAGCACAAGCTGGGGGTCGATCTGCCGGAGTCCGCGCTGCAAGACGCGCAGACCGTCGACGACGCCGTGGCCCTGGTGAAGCACCAGCGCACAATGATGTCCGAACAGCACAGGGTGGCCGGCGCAGCTGGAGAATCTGCTGAAATGGGGGCAGTCGAGCAGCCGGGCGAATACGATTGGCGGCCGTGGCCTGTAGCCTACTACTGCCCGGACATCTGGCCTTTTCATGATGATCCACTGGTCGCCGGTGCCCGGAGGGCTCTGGGCGCGACAACGTTCGCCTTGCTGAAAATCTACAACGACTTCCAGACAGTCGGGGCGGACCGGCTCAAGCTTGATCCACCATATATAGTGGCAGCCAATCATACGAGCCATTTCGACACGCTGGCGCTTCTCGGCAGCTTTCCCAACAGCCTGCTGGAGATCGTGCACCCGGTGGCGGCGGCCGACTACTTCTTCAGCGACAGGCCCCGGTCGGCGCTTTCGACGTACGCTCTGAACGCCATTCCGTTCGACCGGCTCGGCTACTCGCAGAATAGCATGAAGAGTTGCGAGCGGATCCTGCGAAAAGGAGAGATCCTGATCGTCTTCCCGGAAGGCACGCGGGCACCTGATGGCCTGCTCGGGTCCTTCAAACCGGGGATAGCCAAGCTCTCGATCACGGTAGGCTGTCCGGTAATCCCAGCTTACATTTCCGGCGCGCACGACATCCTTCCCAAAGGGGCCTGCTTCCCCCGCCCGGAAAAGCTGAAGGTCATTTTCGGCGTGCCGCTTTATCCGCCGCTATCCGAGCCAACCGTGGCCGCTTGCCAGGAGTTTGCCCGGCGCATTCGCGAGGCGGTGGCTTCGCTTGCCCAAGCAGAGCAGCCGGTGGTCCTGCCAACTTCCGGCGGCTGACCGGAAGCGCCGCCGAGCAGCAGCCGGGCGGCGCTTCCGCGGCAAGTCCGATCCGGGTTGGCTCGAGACTTATTTCTGCCGGGCAGTTGAGCCTAGAAGAGCTTGAAATTCAGAAGGTGATGACCTTCCTTTTGCTCGATGGTCACTCGTTTTTCAATTACCTGCGGCGGCTCGATCTGAACCTGCTTTTCAACCATCACAGGCTTTTCAACCACGCGGTCTATGTAGACCGGCTTCTCAACTATCTTTTCCACCGGTCGATCAACAAACACCGGTTTTTCGATCATCACCGGCTTCTCGACCGTGTGTTCCACGGTCTTCATATAGCTGGACCTGCTGGCGCTCGACTCCAGGCGAGCGGTGCGCGGTGCCGCCGGTCTCGGCCTATATGACACCACGCGGCGTCTCGCGGCCCTCAACGGCCGCCGGCACGCGCGTTGCGAGATCATCTGTCTCTCGACTATCTTTTCCTTGTCTTTCAGTACGACCGGTTTCTCGACGGTCACTACCTGCGGAGCGCTGGATGTTTCAGTGGTCGACGACTTGGCCTGTATCGTGTCCAGTCCGCCGGCATCCGAGCGCGTGATCTGAGTCTCCTGGTATTGCGTGTCGGCACGGGCTATACCTGATAGCGCCGAGCCGAGGGCGACAATACCGATTACCGCTAAGGTTTTATTGATTCTTCTATTTCTCATTCCTTGCCTCCTGAATAACCTCGACAGGACCTCGTTTTAGAAGAGTTTGAGATTCAACAGGTGGTGACCGTCCTTCTGCTTGATCACCAGAGGTCTTTCAACCATCACCGGTTTTTCGATCACCTTTTCAACTGTCGTTGCAGGCTCAAGCACAACCGGTTTGGTGATTACTCGCTCAATAGTCGGCGATTCCGCAAACACCGTGTCCGGTGTAGAAGTCCACGATCTGTAGATGTAGGTTGAATCCGCCCTGGCCACCTGAGCAAGCAAGACTCCGGCAAATACGGCGGCCGCACTGGCCAAGAGTGTTCTTGTCGTCAGTCGTTGCATATTAGATCCTCCTGTATACGATTTGCCTGCAATACTGTCCTGGCAGGCAATCCTCACGGCGGCCGACGAAGGGCAGTTGCCAGCGTTCCCGCAACCATTAACGAAGCCTTAAGACGCGGGCTGCGCTCGAATGGCGCCACCGCACGCAATCCGGCATCGTCCTTGATTTGTGGGCGCTGACCCGATCAGCGAGTCACCGCTTAACATGCCAGCAGGCATGTCGGGGGAAGGCGGCCTCGCATTGTCGGTGACTTCAGTAACACCTGTCCTCTGTCTCCTCAATCTGCAGCGCGTGCTGGAACTCCCCGGTCGCGATGCCGTCTTTGACGGCAGGGGGACGAATTGAGATGACTTACATTGTCGATGTATCCACCATGACCCTGGTAGATCTTCTGAATTTGAAGAGCCAGGTTCAAGTTGGCCTGGTGGAGTTGGATGAGGGCTCCCTGGTGCTGCTGTCCGCGTGCATCAAAGCTCGAGTGCAGACGGTGGTTCGACTGGAGAACGCGCTGGCCGCCGCTTAGCCTGAATCACTCTGAGCGGCAGCGTTCTTGATGGCGCTCAGGATCTCTTCGGCAGTGGGGAAGCCCCGTTTGTAAAAACAGATGTTTCCTTGCGGGTTCACGACAACCACGGTCCGCCGGTTTAGCGGAAGCCACCAGGTATGAGCTTTGAACTGCCGGGCCACCCGTCCGCCGGGATCGCTCAGGATGGGAAATTCCAGCCTCTTGCGCTGGCAGTATTCTTTCTGCTTGGCGGTAGAGGCCGTGTTGACGCCGAACACCCTGGCGTTTGACTGCAGGAACTCCTGCAGATTCAGGTTCGCCTCCGCCAGCTGGCGGTCGCAGGTCGGGGTATCGTTGGCTGGATAAAAAATCAGCACGACGAACGAGCCCCTCAGTTGGTCGAGCGACACGCTGAGTCCGTTGGAAGACTCGAGCGAGAAGTCCGGTGCCTTTTTGCCGAGCATAGTGATCATGCCTTTGCCGGGGGTGCTATATCACCTGCGTTCCAATTTTACAGCCAATCAAGCGGGAGCCGGTCCGTAGAGCAACCTGCTCGCCTTGATATGAGAGCCCCAGTGCGTCAGGATGAGCCCGATCCTGGAGCCGATGGTTCGCTTGAACTCATCCCTGCCGTACGCCGTGACGCCGAGCTCCACGAAGCGGCTGAATTCGTCTTCCAGATAGCCGAAGAGGATTCGCTCATCCACCTGCTGATGCTGCACGAGCTGGTTCAGCAGGATGAAGAGGTGGCAACGCGGCTTGTAAAAATGCTCGATATAGCCTTTGAAGACCTCGGAGTCGCAATCGAGCGATGAGGGATCCTTTTCCGTGCGGTGCGGGTCGAGCTTGATCTCCTCTTCTCTCAGCTCATCGCGATAAAGGCGCAGGAACTCCCAGGAGCGGTTGAACCTCACCTGCTCGTCGCTCTGCGACATCTGTTGCTGCATCTGCCCCATCTGCCAGTAGATGAGCAAAAGTACCACGGTGTTGGCGATCGCCTGGGTCCAGGCGGCCATGAGATGCCAGTCGATGTTGCTCAAATCCATTATCACCAGCAGTGCCACCCACCTTGGTTCGTTCCCGGAACCCCGACCGGCTAAACCGGGCACACCGCCCGCACCCGTTCTTAACAGATGGCGGCTACCCCTTGCAAACCTGGCGGGACATGATAATATGGTTGCCTGCCGCTTGCAGTAGGGCCGGCAGCGGGCGAAGCGTTTCAATGAGCAATAAGAGCACAACCGTTAATCTGCAGAAGGGCTGGTGGAGCTGGTGGACGACACCGGGCAAGCTTCTGCCGGGTTGGTGCCGAGCTCTATCCATTTGATCTAAGACACCAAACCATCCAGTCAGACCGCAGGCTTGCCCAGAGAAAGAAGCCGCGGTCTTTTAGTTTGTCGCACCCGCTCATGTCAATCCATTATGTTAAGCGCAATTGAAAGAAACGGAGCATCCCGCAAATTGCCAGCAGTCATCTCCCTGCTCTCGGACGCAGGAACCCCGGTATCGGTCTTCCATAAGCTCACGCAGGAAGGGCAGACGGCTTTCCTGTTCGAAAGCACGGAAGGCGACGGCCGCCTGGCCCGCTATTCGTTCATCGGCGTCGATCCGGTCAAGACCATCTCCTTCCAGGACGGCATGGCAATCCTGAGTGACGTTGGCTCGGGCAGCATCCATCGCCAGCCGATCGACAATCCGCTCTCCTTTCTCAGACAGCTTGTCGAGCAGGAGAATTACGGCAGCCTGGATGAGCTTGCCGACCTGCCGTTCACCGGCGGGCTGGTCGGCTATCTTGGTTACGCCGCCACAGGCTATTTCGACGCTATCCCCCAGCAGGTGCGCGACCCGTTCGCCGTGCCCGAAGGCTTATACGGGCTGTACGACTCGGTGATCGCCTTCGACCATCAGTACCGGCGCATCAAGATCATCTCCCATCGGGGCGAGGATCATGCACGGCATCTCATGGGGAAGCTCACCGCCTCCTGCGATCTGCGAGCGCTTACCGACCTGGAAACCGGGCTGTCCAACGAGGAGGCCTACGATGGGGTGGCCGGAACCCTGACGAAAGACCGGTTCATCTCGCTTGTCGAGGCCGCCAAGGAATACATCCGGGAAGGGCAGGTTTTTCAAATCGTCGTCTCCCACCGTTTCAGCCTGCCCGCGAGCGCAGCGGCGCTGGACATCTACCGGGTGCTGCAAGCGCTCAACCCTTCCCCTTACGCTTACATTCTGCAGTATCCGGGCTTCAGTTACATAGGCTCGTCGCCGGAGACCTTCGTCAAGTGCCAGAACGGCCAGGTAGTGCTGCGGGCGCTGGCCGGGACACGCCCGCGCGGCAGGACGCAGGTGGAAGATCTAAAGCTTTCCGCGGAGCTGCGCGCCGACGAGAAGGAGCTGGCCGAGCACAGGATGCTGGTCGACCTCGGGCGCAACGATCTCGGCCGCGTCTGCCGGCCGGGGACGATCGCGGTCGGAGAGATCGCCACTATCACCCGATACACGCACGTTATGCACCTGGCTACCGAGATCACGGGGGCGCTGGCTGAGGGCAAGAGCTGCTTCGATGTCTTTCAGAGCTGCTTTCCCAGGGGCACGGTGTCGGGCGCGCCCAAGATCCGGGCGATGCAGCTTCTGGCAAAGCTCGAGCCGGAGCGGCGCGGGATCTATTCTGGCGTCGTCGGCTATTTCGACTTCCAGGGAAACATGGATGGGGCAATAGCAATCCGCTCCGCGCTCATTCAGAAGGGCGAGGCACACGTCAATGCGGGCGCCGGGATCGTTTTCGATTCGATTCCGGAGTGCGAATACCAGGAGACGCGCCAGAAAGCCATGAGCGTAATCAAGGCGATAAAGCTCGCCGGGAGGGCGGTCAAGCATGCCGATTGTACTCATAGATAACTACGATTCGTTCACGTTCAATCTCTATCAAATGGTGCAGGAGCTGACCGACGAGGCGGTGGTCGTGCAGAGGAACGACAAGATCGATTTCGCGGCGGTGGCAGCGCTCCGCCCGGGCAGGATCATCATGTCGCCAGGCCCCGGACACCCGGCCAACGAGTCCGATTTTGGAGTGTGCAGGGATCTCATTGTCCGGCACGCCGAGCTGGGATGCGCCCTGCTGGGTGTCTGCCTCGGGCACCAGGGAATAGTCCACCATCTAGGCGGCACGGTGCGCCGCGCCCCTGAGATCGTGCACGGCAAGTCGAGCACCGTACGCGTGACCTCGCGCTCGAGGCTCTTCGAGGGGCTGCCCCCGTCATTCGAGGTCATGCGCTACCACTCGCTTGTGGCTGCCGAAGATGACTTTCCGTCCGTCCTTGAGGTTACCGCCAGGGAGTCGAGCGGCGGCTTGATCATGTCCCTGCAACACAGGTCGCGCCCCGTTTATGGCGTTCAGTTTCATCCCGAGTCCATCGGGACACCCGAAGGCAAGAGGATTTTGCGGAACTTTATAGACCTATGCTGAGCCCCGCGATAATTGAAGACCTCGTTAACCTGCGTCTGCCCGAGGCGCAGGTAAGGGCTACGTTGCTCGAGTTGACGCCGGACCGGATAGACCTGGCCGCCATCGATAACTTGCTTACGGCAATCTCGCATACGGTCACCGATGAGGCCGCGACGCTGAGCGATCTGGGCGCCGATGCCATCGACTGCGCGGGCACCGGCGGAAGCGGGCTCTCCCGCTTCAACACCTCGACGGCGGCGGCCTTCGTCTTGGCGGCCGGCGGCGCCAGGGTGGTGAAATGCGGAAACGTCGGCATAAGCGGGCGCAGCGGCAGCTTCGATTTTCTGGGCTCCCTGGGATTTCCCTCCATTATGCCGGTCGAGCTTCTCCAGGAATTGTATGCCGAGCACGGATTGATCTTTATTTTTGTTCCCCAGTTTTATCCGGCGCTGCAAGCGTTGGGTCCGGCCAGGAGGTTGCTGGGAGTGAGGACTGCCTTCAACCTGATCGGTCCCATGCTCAATCCGGCCAGACCCTCCTACCGCCTTTACGGGGTGAGCTGTTCTCAGGGGCAATCTCTGATTTCGAGCTATCTTTGCCAATCGGAGTCCATCAAAAAGGCCCTGGTGGTGCGAGGGGAGGACGGGCTGGATGAGGTGACCCACCCCGGAACCACCGAGCTATTCTCGATCGCGCCTCAAAATATACGGAAAGAATCGTTTCACTCTCCTGCCAATGGCTTGAGCCCGCTACCGCAGGAGCCGCTGACTGCGGAGGCGAACGCGGCGGCCTTCCTGGCAATCGTGGCCGGCGAGGACACGATGTCCGCGCATTATCATCAGTTATGCCTGAACGCGGGCGCGGGGTTTCTGGCTGCTGAGAAAGTCGGTTGCATCGAGGAAGGGGCGAGATTGGCAGCCGAGCTGCTATCTTCCGGCGCTGTTCGAGAGAAGTTCCAAAATCTGAGGAGGTCATATGGCAATCGGGTTGGCTGAGATTGTCGCCAATAAGCGCGCGGAGCTAGCCTCGCGAAAAGCGTCGGCCGTCGCCATCCTGGCAGAGCCGGTAGCACGCGCAGACGGCTCCTTTCTCCGCGCCCTGCAGTCCGGCGGGCTGAAATTGATCACCGAAATTAAGCCAGCATCACCATCCGGCGGCATCCTCACGGACAACCTCGACCTCGGCAGTGTGCTTGCAAGTTACAACCGCCACGCGAGCGCCATCTCCGTTCTCACGGACAGCCAGTACTTCCAGGGCAGCCTCGGTCTGCTCTCCGAAGTGGCCAGCCAGTCGTGGCAGCCCTTGCTCTGCAAGGACTTCATCCTCGATCCCCTGCAGGTCTATGAGGCACGCCGCGCCGGTGCTCATGCCGTTTTGCTCATAGTAAAAATCCTCGACGATTCCACGCTGGCGGGACTGCATGACACGATCATCGCGCTGGGCATGACGCCTGTGGTCGAGGTTCAAGACGAAGGTGAGCTTTCGAGGGCTCTGGCAGTGAACCCTCAAATTCTGTTGATCAACAACCGCGATCTCTCTACATTCGAGATAAGCCTTGAAACCACGCGGCGTTTGGCTCCACTCGTACCCCCGGCAGTGACACTGGTATCCGCCAGCGGCATTCAGACCCGCGCCGATATCGAGGAGCTTTTGCCTCTCTGCTCGCGTTTTCTCATCGGCTCCGTGCTCATGCAATCGGGCGATTTGGAGCAGAAGCTGAAGGAGTTGAAGGGCATATGATCCCTGCCGTCAAGATCTGTGGCATCACAAGCCTGACCGACGCCGAAGCCGCCATTGCCAGCGGTGCCAGCTATATCGGGCTCATCTTCGCGGACAAAAGCCCGCGCCGAATCAGCCTGGATGCCGCAAAAGAGATTGCCAGGGCGCTGAGGGGAAGAGTAAAGCTCGTTACCGTCTTTCAGGACAGCCCTGTGGATCTCCTTGTCGACCATGTCTCCTACCTTGAGCCTGATCTGGTGCAGTACCATGGCAGCGAACCAGCGGAGTTGATCGCCACGCTCAAGCTGCCAGCAATAAAAGTGTTTCAACTCGACGCCACCTTCAACTGGGGCATGGTGCGACCGTACAGGAAGGTCGTAGATAAGATTCTGGTCGATCGCCCGAAGAAGGGCCCCTGCTCGGACTGGCTTTCCATGGCACTCGACCTGGTTATGACAGCTCCCGACGATCTCCCCGCTTTCTTTTTTGCCGGCGGTCTGAGTCCCGACAATGTTGGCACAGTGGTGGGACGGCTGAACGGGACCTGCCTTCATGGGCTCGATGTCGCTTCGGGAGTCGAGAGAGAGCCCGGACAAAAGGATCCGGCAAAGATTCGTGATTTCTGCCAGGCAGTCAGGGAGGCCGCAAAGGCATGCGTTCGCTAGGGAAGTTTGGCGCCTTTGGTGGCGCGTACGTGCCGGAACCGTTGATGCCGGCTCTGGAGGAGCTTGAAACTGCCTTCATGAAAGCCAGCGAAGACGAGCAGTTTCTCTGTCAACTGAGCGATCTTCTCAAGAGCTATGCCGGCAGGCCGACCCCTCTGTATCATGCGCGAAACCTGTCCCGGCAGTACGGCGCCCGGATATATCTCAAGCGTGAAGATCTTCTGCACGGCGGCGCTCACAAGACCAACAACGCAATCGGTCAGGCATTGCTCGCGAAGACTATGGGCAAGACGAGACTGATTGCCGAGACCGGCGCCGGGCAGCACGGGGTCGCAACAGCGATGGCCGGGGCGCTTTTCGGCATGAAAACCGAGGTTTATATGGGCGAAATGGACATGGAGCGGCAAAAGCCCAATGTGTCCCGAATGCGGCTCCTGGGCGCCACCGTACATCCGGTCACTGCAGGCGGAAGGACGCTAAAGGATGCCATCAACGAGGCCTTGCGCGACTGGATCGCCAACGTCCGCGACACGCACTACCTGTTAGGCACGGCTGCCGGTCCTCACCCATTTCCCAGCCTGGTCAAGTTTTTTCAGCGCGTCATAGGTGACGAGTCAAGAAAGGCGTTTCTGGAGGGGTGCGGCAGGCTGCCCGACTATGTGCTCGCCTGCATCGGTGGCGGCTCGAATGCCATCGGAATGTTCGTGCCTTTTATCGCCGATCCGGACGTGACGCTGATCGGCGTGGAGCCGGCGGGCAAGGGATTGGAGACCGGCGAGCACGGGGCAGTGCTTGCCCGAGGAACCCCCGGCTGCCTGCATGGGATGAAGAGCATGGTGCTGCAGGAAGCCGACGGGCAAATTCATGAAACCTACAGCATGGCCGCCGGTCTGGATTATCCCTCGGTCGGACCCGAGCATGCTTTCCTCAAATCGTCCGGCCGCGCCCGATACGAGTGGGCCACCGATACCGAGGCGCTGGAAGCGTTCCACGACCTCTGCCGTTTAGAAGGAATAATCCCCGCCCTCGAAAGCGCGCATGCGCTGGCCTATGCCAGGAGGCTCGGCCCACAGGTCTCCCCGGAGACGACCATCCTCGTCAATCTTTCCGGGCGCGGCGACAAGGACCTCGAACAGGTGATGAATCGTGACTAACCGCTATCAGACGAGATTTTCGCAACTTCGAAGCGAAAACAAGAAGGCATTTGTTCCTTTCACCCTTCTTGGCTGGCCGAATAAATTCACTTCGCTCGCGATCATGGAAACAATGATCGACTGTGGCGCTTCCGCCCTGGAGCTGGGTTTTGCCTTCAGCGACCCGATCGCCGACGGCCCGACGATCCAGCGTGCCGCCTGCGCAACGCTGGCTTCTGGTTTCAAGGTATCAGACGGTTTCGAGCTGGTCCGTCAGGCACGGGCGTTGGATTCGGATATCCCCATTGGCCTGCTCGTGTACTACAATATGGTGCTGGTTCGCGGCACGGAATCATTTTTTCGCGAGGCCGCCGAGGCCGGCGCCGATGGGGTTCTGATCGCCGATTTGCCGCCGGAGGCGGCAGAAGAGATCACGCCGGCAGCAGCAAAGTTCGGCATCGCCCCGTTGTTCATTGTCTCTCCCCTCACCACGAGCGATCGTCTGGATCTGATTTTACGCAGCGCCGGCGGCTTTCTCTACGCAGTGTCGCGCCTTGGCGTCACCGGTGTCCACGAGAAGTATGATGCGCAGCTGAAAGATCTGCTCGACCGCGTACACAGGCAAACAGACCTGCCCGTGCTGGTCGGCTTCGGCGTCTCAACCCCCGAACAGGCCCGCCACATGATCGCTCTCGGCGCCGACGGCGTCATCACGGGCTCCAAGATATTTGATCTCGTGGATGCTGCACCAATAGAGGATCGCGAGACATCGCTTCGCAACTATCTGCGCTCGATGAGCGGTCCGGCGTCGGCAGTCAGATCTTAACCGGGTTGAGAACCGACCGTTGGCGCTGCAAGACAAGGCATACGCTTTCAAGGGCAGCGAACTTTGCAGGCTTCCGTATGTGTGCCACTGAGAAGCCCAAACATTCCTAAATGTGCAGCGCGCCCTCTTTTGCTTCCGGCATCCGAGGCGGATCTTGTGTACGCCATGATTTTGCGCCCAAGCCTCAAACGGTCGGTAAATACGCTTCCCGAGTCCGCGAGATCTCACCGCTGGGGGTGGTAAGCGGTACCTTGTACGCGACGGCGAAGCCATTGCCGAGGCCGGTGCCGTTGAGCGAATCATTAGAAATGCACACACGCTGGCTGGGAGTGCGCAAAACCCGTTCAGAATCGGCCCTACCAAAAACTAATAGTGCTGTGCTCAATCACAATCGTGCGCGGCTATCGGGATTCAACTGAGAAATATACCGATATCGGTTAAGTTTTTCCGCGACCTGCCGTACACTCGGGCAGTGAGATTAGATTTAGGAGCGTGATTGGAGGATTTATCAATCCGCTTTGAACTTTTTTGCGGTGGCGATCGTTTACTAGATAGATATCGGAGAGGCTTCCGTGAACACTGAATCTCCTTTTCCAGAATCTTCCGGTGGTCCGAAGCAAGTCTCTGAACCGCTGCTAGCCGCGTTGTGGCAGCAATTCAGTACTGATTTTCCCACCGCCAAGCATTGTATGGAAGAATTGTGCAAACGAGCCTATCAGGACAGGGCTATCGATTGTCGTCGTTGCGGGAGCAACGAGGTAGACAAAGGGTTCGGAGAAAGGACTATCATTTGCCGGAGTTGCGGGGAGGCGACTTGGCTGACAGCAGGTACTTTCTTTCACCACATCCGCCTGCCCCAAGCCTGGCTTGCCGCCATCTGGCTAATGGAGCGCGGGGTAAGCATTAGCTCATGCCAATTTCACAAGCTAGCTGGCATCGCTTATTCCACGGCGTGGAACATCTTCAAGAAGCTGTCCACCGTGATCGAACGCGAAATGCCAGTTGAGTCCCAGACTCTCCCATCCTCACTCTTCTCCCGTGCAATCTGTAAACGCAGTCGGGAAACTCCGGCTAGATCGCACCCACGTGCTGAGCAAGAGGACCTGGAAAGGAGCATGTCCGCTAATATGGGAGATGCTAGTTCGCCTGCATTCGCGGGAGCGAGCTTAACGCCTCCGGCGTCCGAGGAACTCGGATTGCGATCAGCTTCTCCGACACACGCCAGTCAAGAGGCTACCGAGACCAGCCAAACGGACCCACAGCATGGACAACCGTACGGCTCCGTCCAGATGTCACCCCAAGAGAAGAAGGTATTCGACTTGCTGACAGGGCAGGAGATGCACTTCGATGTCCTGTGCCAGCGCTCTGGTTTGCCAGCGGGTGAAGTGTCTTCGCTTTTGATCTTCTTGGAGTTGGCAGGTCATGTCGTGCGCCGACCGGGCGATTACTACATCCGCACAGCCGATGATATGTCCTCACAGAAATGTGCGATTGCTGCGCGGTCCGCCTTCCATGCCGGATTCACGGCCGAAGTAGAGAGACTGATGGTCGGCGCGATCAAGTTTTTGCGGGAGCACTATCAGGGCATTAGTCGCAAGTATCTGCAGAATTATCTGGCTGCCTACTGGTGCCGAATGGACCGGAAGCGATGGCCTCCGGGCTCGCTGATGCAGGCATGTCTTCGCCAGGGACCTATTCGCGACAAAGAGATCCGCTGCTATGTCTCGCCACTGTGCGTCCGCATTCCGCTCTGCCAACAAGATGAGTTCAGGATACGGTCCAGCGCATGAATACGTGCTGGAGCTGACTGCAACTCCCTGCGACCACATACGACCGATCGCATGCCGGGCGCGGAAAGCAAAGGCTGTCGGGGTGCATTTTCTCTCAAGGATGGTGGCATGCCGGACTGTGAGTTCGACACACTCTGGACCTTCTCGCCGTTGCTGCTCAGCAATCCGGCTGCTGATTGGAAACGCCTGTGACTACCCAGGCGACGTTGTTCTGCAGCGTGCATCCAGATCTTGTGCTCGCGCCGGCGAATGCCACCTCAACGCGACAATCAATGCGAGCGGGTATCGGTTGGCTATCTCCCCACCGCAAGGGGCGGCCTGTCCTGGTTAGCTCGCAGTCCGACTTCAACTTGCGTCAAAGCGAAGCCGCGTCTGTGAACGCGAGCCAAATAAGTTCCGCCCCGGGGGGGAGCCAGAATGCGGGACACTCCAGGTGGCCGGGGTAGGGTGCCCATGCGGTGAGACACAGTTGTTACTGCCGCTTCTCGATTTGAGAGATCTGTTCCTGCTCCTTCCGGGCCTCGTCTTTCAGGGACAGTTGCTTGTAGGAGTCGAGCAGCGCCTTGTGGGCGTCGAGCAGGCCCGGATAAAGCTCCGTTGCCTTCTTGTAGCTCTCCGAGGCTTCCTTCCACTTGCCCTGGAAAGAAAAGGCATCGCCGACCAGCATGTAAGCCGGGGCGTAATAGGGATTGATCTCCAGCGCCCGCTTGCCCTGAGCAAGGGCCTGCTGAGGGTCCTTCTTTTTCAAGAAGATCCGGCCAAGGGACTCCCAGGCAGCGTAAGATTTGGGGTTGATAGCGATGGCCTTGCGAATCTCCCCTTCGGCACCGGTCGCATCCCCCTTGGTCATGAGAACAAGCCCGAGCTGCCAGTGAGCGTCCGAATCCTTGTCCGTGTCCCCCGACTTGATTGCCACCGCCTGTGATGCCAGATCATATGCCCTGGCCAGATCTCCCTTCAGCTGTCTGGCGCGGGAGCCATCGATCAACCACTGGACATCAGGTTTCTCCGCCTTCGGCTGCTGCTCCTGGAGCGTGCTCATCAGGTCGAGGGCCATGTCTGCTTTCTCAATCTTCAACAGGCTGTCGACGACGGCATAGGACTGCTGTTTCTTTCGATCGCCAGGCATCTTGTCGAAGGCTTCAATCAACGCCTTGGCCGCGGAAGCGGTGCGATCCCTTAGCGCCTTCGCCTCGGCAAGCAGAAATTGATCGTAAGGATTGGACGCGGCGGCCTTGCTTGCCGCTGAGACTGCCTCAAGTTGAGAGCAGGCATCGGCATATCGTCCTTCCTCCAGAAGCAACGCCGCCAGGGAGCGCATCAGATCCAGGTGGCTAACCGGCCCGCCGCCGGACGGCCCGCTCAGCTGCTGCAGCGCGATCGCCGTGACCATTGCCGCCTCCGCCTGCAGGTAATCCTCGTTTTGCGCGTAACAATAGCCGAGGGAAACAAGATCCTCCACCGAACTCGGATTAATGTTCAAGGCCCGCGTGTACTCCTTGGCCGCGCCGTTATAATCCTTGCGCTCGATGAAAAGCGTGCCGAGCTCTCTGTGCGGGAGGGGATTTTTCGGATCGAGATTCGCCGAGTTCTTGAACTCTCCTATCGCGTCGTCCAGCTTTCCGTCCAACCTGAGCGCCCTTGCCAGCCCCAGGTGCAGCTCCGCGTCTTTCGGCCTACGATCCACAGCGCGCCTGAACTCTTCCACCAGATCGTCGTATCTTCGCTCCTGCATCAGCAACTGCACGAGCCTTTGATGAGCAGCCGCGTTGTCCGGATCGAGCTTGAGCGCCTCGCGCAGGTTGTCCGCCGCCCGGTTAGTGTTGCCTGCCACCATATTCAGTGAGGCCAGCTCCACTAGCTCGAAGCCTTTGTCCTTGCCAAGATCCACCGCGACCTGCTGCTCCTTCAGCGCCTCGCCGATCTGCCCCTGGTATCGAAAAATGGTCGCCCTGACCCTGTGGTATTTTGCCTCCCCCGGGTCAATAGCAATCGCCCTCTGCAGCTGGGTGAGAGCTTCTCGCAGCCGCCACTGCTGGGTGTAGATCTGAGCCAGCCGGTAATAGTTCCGCGCGTCTTTCGGGTTCGCCTTAATGCCGGCCTGCGCCGCATCGATCGCCCCGTCGAAATCATTTCTCAGCAGGCGAACGTCCACCAGGAGCTCTCTTGCCTCCTGAAAGTTCGGCTCGATAACCAGCGCTTTCAGATAATCTGATTCCGCCTTCGCCGGATCCTTGAACCAGCGATCCTCAATGAACCCCAGCGTTCTATAACCCCAGGCAAAATCAGGAGCCAGCCTGACCACCTTCTGGCAATATCTCACCGCCGTTGCCGCCTGGCTGCGTTTTCCGGAGACAGCCGCCAGCGCGAAGTTGACGAGAACATCATCGGGCTTCTCCTCAGCCGGTTTCTTGAGCGCGCTTTCCGCATCGTCGAGCTTGCCGTCGCAGATCAAGCGGAATGACTGCACGATTTGGGCAGCCGCTTGATCGCCCTCGGCCGTCTTATAACCGGCGACCCGATCGGCAACTGCCCGGCATTCCTTGCACTTGCCCTGGAAGAGATATCCGAAGGCCAGCCAGCCGTCCAGCCCGGAAGGAGCCGATTCGCCAGCAGTCAGGCTTTCCAGGCGCGTTGTGGCACCGTCCCAGTCCCCGAGGTTGATCATGCGCAGGGTTTTTGCATCCAGCCCCGTGCTGGAGCCCTGCCGGCTGGCGGCAGCAGCAGCCGGCGTGACGGCGCCGGTGAACGACGCCGTCACGCCGACACCGGCAGAAAGCAGTGACGCAGCTACAATCGTGGTCAGGACGGCATTAGGTTTTGCTGGCACGGATCGACAATCCCTCTGGCGGTTTGCCAGCATCTTACAGCCCCTGAATCGATTTAGCTACAACGTCCGGGTCATCAACCGGAGGAGGCTCGCGCTCGTCGCTGCCGAAGACGGAAAGCTGCATGACCTCGTCCATGGCGATCTGCCGCAGCTTCGGGCCGTCGAGAATCTTGCTAGCCGCGCTCTTGCGCTCCATCTGGGCCATCAGCCGCTGCGCCCGCTCGATAATTGAAGGCGGCAGGCCCGCCATCCTGGCAACCTGGATCCCGTAACTGCGATCGGCGCCGCCGGGAACAACACGTCGGATAAACTCGACGTGGTCTTCTGTTTCCCGCACGAGCACCTGGTAGTTGGCGATCTGCGCAAAGAAGTTGGCAAGACCGTTGAGCTCATGGTAATGGGTGGCGAATATCGTGCGCGCCCGCACCTGCGAGGCCAGATATTCGGCCACCGACCAGGCGATCGCCACGCCATCGTAGGTGCTCGTCCCGCGCCCCACCTCATCGAGGAGGATAAGCGAGCGCTCGCTGGCCGACAGGCAGCACTGCGTGGTCTCGCTCATCTCCACCAGAAATGTCGACTGCCCCTGCGTCAGGTCATCGACCGCCCCGATGCGGGTGAAGATGCGATCGACCAGACCTATGCGCGCCGAGTCGGCAGGCACGAAGCTGCCCATCTGGGCCATGAGCGTGATCAAGGCCACCTGGCGCAGATAGCTCGATTTGCCGGACATGTTCGGGCCGGTGAGGATGATCAGCTGATGATCCCCGCTGGAGCCCAGCAAGCGGGTATCGTTGGCCACGTAGCGCCCCATCGGCAGGATACGCTCCAGCACCGGGTGGCGGCCGTTCGTGATCTCGACGGCCAGCGAGCGGTCCACGACCGGGCACACGTAGCGGCGCTCGACGGCCACGGCCGCCAGCGAAAGCAGGGCGTCCAGCGCTGCCAGCTGCTGCGCGGTGCGGGAGAGATGGGCTCCGAAGTCCATCAGCCCTCTGCGGAACTCGACATAGAGCCTGTATTCCAGCTCACCCTGGTTCTTCTCGGCGTTGAGGATCCTGGCCTCGTATTCCTTCAGCTCGGGCGTAATGTATCTTTCGGCGTTGGTCAGCGTCTGCTTGCGGATGTAATCGGCCGGCACGGCGTCTTTGTTGGCGTGCGTAACCTCAATGTAATAGCCGAAGGTCTGGTTGAAACCGACGCGCAAAGAGCGTATTCCCGAACGCTCCTGCTCGCGCTTTTGCAGCTCCTCGATCCACTGCTTGCCGCCACCGACCAATCCTCTTATCTCATCGAGCTCGGCCGAGTAGCCGTCCTTGAAAATGCCGCCCTCGGTTATCTCCCGCGGCGCTTCCTCGGCGATCGCGGCGGCGATTAGGTTGCGCAGCTCCACGAGCGCGGGCGAGAGCTCGGAGAGAACATTCAAGTACGGGCTCCGGGAGTCTCGTAGCGCCACCGTCAACGGTGGCAGGGCATCGAGCGACTGCCGCACCGCCGAAAGCTCCTTCGGCAGGATCGTCCCGGAAGACAGCCTGACTCCCAGCCGTTCCAGATCGGACAATGCGGACAGGGTCGAGGCTAAGGTCTGCCGCTTGTCGGGCTCCGCGATCAACTCCCGGATCGCCTCCTGGCGTTCCTCGATGGGCGCCACCGCATACAGTGGCTTCAGCAGCCATTTGCGAAGGGTGCGGCTGCCCATTCCGGTCTTTGTCTGATCGAGCGCCCAGAGCAGGCTGCCCTCAAAGGTCCGCTCGCGGGACGTCTCGACAAGCTCGAGGTTCTTGCGAGTGTTGGCATCGAGCACCAGGTATCCTTCCACGGCGTAGGTCGACAAGCCGGGGAACTTGGGCATCTGCGAGCCCTGCGTCTTCTCCAGATATTCGAAGATGGCCCCGGCCGCCCCTACTGCCAGCGGCAGCGACTGGCAGCCGAACCCTTCCAGGGTGGTGATGCCGAAAAGCTCCATGATCCGTCTTCTGGCCGGCTCGAACTGGAAGAACATGGCCGGCCGCCCGGTAACCCGCGCTCGCGGATCCATTCCTTCCGGCAAGTCGAGCAGCTCCTGCGGCACGACCTGGCCGGCCCGCAAGGGGGCCGTACGCCTGGCCACAAGAATCTCCCGGGGATTGAGGCGGTCTACCTCCAGGATCAATTGCTGCGCGCTGAGCTGGGTGAGGCAAAACTCGCCGCAGGACGCGTCCGCGTATGCCAGCCCCCACAGCGAGCCGTCGTCACCGCCTCTCAATATGGCGGCGATGTAGTTGTTTTCCCTTGCCGGAAGCAGGCTCGACTCCAGCACCGTCCCTGGTGTCAGAACGCGAGTGACCCGTCTTTCCACCGGGCCGCGGGTCGCTCCGACCACGCCCACCTGGTCGCACAGGGCCACGGAATAGCCCTTGGAAAGCAGTTTGCCCAGGTAAAGCTCCGCGGAACGGAAAGGCACGCCGGCCATCGGAACCCGCCCGCCAGGGTAGCTCGGCTCCGGACGCCCGGTGAGCGTGATATCCAGCTCCCTGGCCGCCACCCGGGCATCGGCGTCGAACAGCTCGTAAAAATCGCCGAGGCGAAAAAAAACCAGCGTCTCCGGGTACTGGGTCTTTATCTCCCAGTACTGGCGCATCATCGGCGAAAGCTGAGAGCCCTCATCGGCTGTTTCTTTGTCGCTCATCGTAAGAAACTCCATCGCCGCGCCCGGCCACGCTCTCCGCCCCGACCAGGCCCTCCCGCGCGCCCCATGTTGACCTCGCTTGCCGTCCTGCCTTGAGCAGATCAAATAATATCGCCTCCGCCCGGGCGGGGCTATTTAGCTTCTGGTAATATGAGGACGCTAATGCATATCCCTGAAGGTTCGAATTAATGTCGTTGCCACAGACCAATACTCCGGCGAGGGCCCACCGGCGATCGTCCGCACCGCCGCTTCTGCTCGTCCTGGGCGCCCTGTCGGTGGGGCTGGCGGCGCCGTCCGGCTTCGCCGCGCCGAAGGCTTCCCCGGCAAAACCAGCGCATGCCCAGCCGCCGTCCAACGTCGAGGCGCCTGCTAAAGACAAGGAGACCTCCGCGCCGGCAAAAAAAGAGGCACAAGACAAGACGTCCGCGACCCCGGAGCCGGTGCTCGAGAATGTGGTGTCCGTCTCCCCCGAGGAGCTGGTGAACAAGCCGCAGGAATTTCTCGGCAAGAACGTCAAGTTCAACGCCCACTTCTTCGCCTGGAGCAACCTGGCGCTGGATTACAAACCGGCTTTTCGCTCCTCGAAGACGCACCTTTCTTTCCTGGTTTTGAAGCCCGGCTCGCATATCCCACTGTCAGAGCTGAAGCTGGCCATGGCCATACCCAAGGAGAAGGATCCGGAGACGACGCTGTTCGCCTCCTTAAAGGATGGCGACGAGCTCGAGCTGGTCGGCAAGGTCTTCAGCACCGCTCTTGACGATCCCTGGGTGGAGGTCTTGAAGCTCAAGCGATTGAGCAGCGCCGCCGGCGAGAAGAAGACCGCCTCGGCCGGGGAGTCGAAGGAATCGCAAGAAAAGGACGAGAAGGAGAAGAAGTCCGAGGGCGACTCCGGCGGTAAGTCCGAGGGCCGTTGACGGCGAGGGCGAAAGGAGAGGGCCGATGGCCGCTGATTCAGCACAAATTCAAGGGCTGCTAAATTCGTTGAACGGGAAGCACGGCATTCTGGGCTGCCTTCTGGTCAGCCCGGAAGGCGGCGTGGCCTCCTCCTCCCTGCCGGCCGACATCGACGTGTCAACCCTGGCTGCCCTGTCCGCCACCCTGTTCTCGAACAACGACGTTTCGATTCAAAGAATGAACCGCGGAAACCTGGTGCAGATGACCCTTCTCACGGATCAGGGCATATTGCACTTTTACCAGGTGGCCGGCCACTATGTGGTCGTCCTCACGGCCAAAGGGCAGAAGATAAACCTGGAGGGGCTCATCCGCTCGGTCGAGGAGCAATCCTCCAGCCTGGCCGCTATGATCGGCTGAGCGGGCCAAAGCGACCCGGCACGGCAAGGCGAGCCGCCCGCCGTCGTTTCCGCCGCCCTTGTAAAGTGTTATTATTGGCTGGAATGTGATCTTTGGTGGTGATCAGGTACATTGTTTGCCTGAGTGGTTAGCTTTCAACTGGGGGAAATATCATGCGACGGGTTTACCCGAAGGCGCTCACCCTGGCCCTCGTGATCAACATGAGCCTTTTCTTCCCGGTCGGGGTGCTGGCTGCCCGCTTCGTCGACATGTCCGGCAACTGGGCCGAGCGCTACGTCAACGAGCTGTCCGACAAAGGGGTCCTGCCGGCCGAGAAGGACGGACGCTTCCGTCCGGGCGACCCTGTTACCAGGGCGGTGCTCTCCTTCTGGCTGGTCAACGCGCTGGGAATTCAGAACCAGCCGGTGGCCACCACGCCCAGCTTCAGCGACGTCAAGCCCTCGGACTGGTATTACAAGCCGATCGAGATCGCCAAACAGAACAACTACATCGCCGGCTACTCCGACGGTTTCCGGCCGCACCAGTTCATCCAGCGGGGCGAAGTGATCACGATCCTCTCCCGGACGCTCGCCTCGCCCGATCCGGACGAGGCAACCGTGGCCGCCGAGCTCAAGAAGTACAAGGACGGCGACAAGGTGCCGCAGTGGGCAAAGCTGGGGGTGGCCAAAGCATCGGCGGCCGGCATCCTTATCAATCACCCGGACCCGCTGGTGATAAACGCGGCCACCCTGGCCAGCCGCGCCGACACCGCCGCCCTCCTTTATCAGCTGGACGAGTACAACACCAAGCGCTCGATCGCCATGGCGACAGGCCAGTCGGGATCGGGGCAGCAGGCGACAGCCGGTCCCGCCGGCCGGGCGCCGGGGCAGGCCGCCCCGTCCGCCTACGGGCAGCCGCCCTATGACAGGCAAGCCGCCGCCCGGCCGGCAACGCCATACCTGGCCTACAACAACCCCGGGCCTGCCTTCGCACAGCCCGCCTACGCCCAGACCGACGGCAGCCCGTATCCGCCCGGCGGGGGATACGGGCAGCAGTACCAGGGACAGGTTCAAACCCAGGGACAACAGCCGGGTTACGGCGGCGGCTATCCTCCACCGCAGGGCGGCTTTCCCCCGCCGCAGGGCGGTTATGCGCAGCCACCGGGCGCTTACGGGAGCGGCTACCCGGCGCCGGGGCAGTACGGGCAGGCGGGCGGCTATCCGCCGCCTGGCGCCTACCCGCCGCAGGGATCCTATCTGCAGGGCCGGGTGGCCGTGGTGGCGGCCGGAACCCATTTTCGCGCCTCGATCATCAACACCCTCGATTCTGGCTCCTCGCAACCTGGCGAGCAGGTGACGGCAACCCTTTCCGAGCCGCTCTACGCCAACGGACAGGAGGTAATCCCGGCCGGCAGCAAGGTTATCGGGCAGGTGACCAACGTCGTCTCGGCCAAGCGCTTCCGCTTCGGCGCCAACGGCCGGATCGACGTCCGCTTCACGCAGATTCAAACCCCCGATGGCCGGACCTTCCCGCTGTCTGCCAGCATCGACGCCAACCAGCTGCACCTGGTCGGGGGCAGCACCGGCGGGCGCGTGGGCAAGAGCCTGCTGGCCACCGGCATCGGGGCCGGCAGCGGGGCTGCGCTGGGCACCGGGCTGGGCGCCATCACCGGCTCGCTCTCGCACGCCCGCATGGGCATGTCGACCGGAATGGGCGCCGTGTTCGGCACGGCCATGGGCGGCATCGTCGGGCTCGGAGCAGCCGGCATCCGCAAGGGCGGCGAGGTCAAGATCCCGGCCGGCACCGCGCTGCCCATTCAGCTCGACGAGTCGCTGCAGGTCTCAGGCGGGCCGCCGCCCTACCAGCAACCATACGGCGGGGGCTACCAGCCGCCCGTGCAACAGCCGGCCGGCGGCTATTACCCGCAGCAATAGCCGCTTCAATCCCCGCCGAAGCGCCTTTCGCGCAGGGCGAACTCGCAGAGCGCCCGCTCGAACTCCGCCGGTGAGAAGTCCGGCCAGAGCACCGGCGTCACGTACAGCTCCGCGTACGCCGACTGCCAGAGCAAATAGTTTGACAGGCGCATCTCGCCGCCCGTCCTTATCAGCAGGTCTGGGTCAGGGATATCCTTCGTATAGAGATACGAGCCGACCAGCTCGGCGCTGATCTCGGATTCGGAAAGCCTGCCCTGCTTGACGTCGGCGGCTATCCGCCGCACCGCCTCGGTTATCTCGGAGCGGGCGCCGTAGTTGATCGCCACCTGCAAAGAAAGCCCCTGGTTGTCCCGCGTTCGCTGGCTGGCCTGCCGGAAGGCCTGCTGGAGGTTGGCCGGCAGGGTGGAGAGGTCGCCGATAAAGCTGAGCCGGACCTTGCTGCCGTGAAGCTCTTCCAGCTCGTCGCGCACCACCTCGGCGAACAGCCCGATCAGGTAGTCGACCTCCTCGCTGCTGCGGTTCCAGTTCTCGCTGGAGAAGGCGTAAACGGTCAGGTACTTGAGCCCGTGCCGCCCCACGTATTTGACCAGCTCCTTGAGCGTCTTGACCCCCTGCCGGTGGCCAGCCAGGCGGGGCAGGCCGCGGAGATCCGCCCAGCGGCGATTGCCGTCCATGATGATGGCCACGTGCGTGAGCGGGAACGGCTCCTGCCGGGCCACATGTTTCTTGTCGGTCTTGCTGTGGCGTCCGCGAGCGATGCCCATATGCGGCAAGATTTCCTCGGAGGGCCGGGACAGGTTATTTTAGCGCGCCCCTGCCGGTCTCCCGGGACTTTGCCGCCCTGCTGCAAACTGTCTACATAAAGCTTTGCTCAGCGGGCGTATAATCCAGAGAAGCTATGTGGCTCACACCCGACTACCTGATCGATGGCGACATCACGGACATCCCCCTCGAACGCCTGAAAGCGGACGGGATAGCAGGGCTCATTCTGGACCTGGACAGCACGCTCGTCGCCCCCCGCAGCGGGGAGCTGACCGAGGAGGTGGCCGGCTGGCTGAGAAAGGCCCGCTCCCTGTTCAAGATGGCCATCGTCAGCAATAACAGAAGAGAGCCTTATCTGCAGCAGGTTCAATCGCTGGTGGATATGCCGACGATAGGCCGCGCTGCCAAACCGCGGCGCAGGGGTTTCCGGCAGGCGCTCGAGATACTGCAGCTGCAACCACAGGAGGTGGCAGTGGTGGGAGACCGGCCGCTTACCGATGTCCTGGGAGGGCAGAGGGCCCACATGAAGACGGTTCTCGTCTGGCCTTTGAAGACGATGAACGAGCCGGCCTGGAAAACCTTCTTCCGAAAATTAGAGCGTCGCTTTATCAAAAGTTAGGCTAATATATTGGCGGAGATTGCGATTCGATTCGCCTAGAAATCGAAGGGTCAAATGCAGCGGATCATAGCCCTCAGTTGCCTGGTCACCCTGGCGCTGCCCCCCGCTCTCGCACAGCCGCAAAGAAAGCCTCTATCGATCGCCATGCCAGCGATGGTGGTGCACGCACCACCATCGGTATCACGCCGGACACTTGCCGCAAGCCGGAAAGATATGCGCGAGCTGGTGCGGCGCACATATCCTCGCACGCACTATGAGCGCGGCATGTACTATCGCCAGCAGGGCGATATTGACAACGCGCTCATCGAGTTTTTGAAAGCCACCCAGGAAAATCCGCATCTGGTAAAGGCGTTCTACGAGCAGGCCCTTATCTTTCACGAGCGCCATTACCTGAAGCTCGCCGAGTCTTCACTGGAGCAGGCGCTGGCCGTAAAGGAGGACTATCCGCAGGCGCGGGTCCTTCTGGCCACCATTCGGCTCGAGCAGGGCAACGTGGGGGGCGCCGTATCAGAGTTGACCAGAAGCCTCGGTCTGCCCGAGCCCCCGGCTGCCGGCGCCCCGAGTGCGCCACCACCGCAAGTGCCTGTTGCCGGGCCTCCGGCCACCGAAGGCCCCGCGCCGCAGCCGCCCGCCCAGGAATCTCCCGGGCTGCCGCCTGCCTTGCTCCAGGTGCTGCATTCGCTGCTGCCCGAGCCGGCGCCGGCACCGGAAAATGAGCCGGCACCCGGTCCGCCACCCGCGCCGATCCCCGAGAATGAGAACAGGGCATCTGCCCGGGCGGCGGACAATAAGCAGGACATCGATCCGCTATTGAAGGGCATCCCCGGCGTCGATCCCAGCCTGCCGGTAGGGACCTCCAGTCCGATCACCTCGTCGCCGCCGGCCGTGCCGGTCTCCGCCCTGCCCAGAACACACGGACTGCATCTCCGGCTGCCCAACCCGCTTTCGCTTTTGAAAAGGAATCTCCTGACATTCTTCGCACAGCCGGCACCCGGTTCGGTGCCGGCTGACGCGCAGGGCGCAGACAGTGCCAGCTCCGACTCGCAGCCTTTGCCGATGGTGCTGTTCGACCAGTCCGCTCCCGCTCAGCGCCTGGATCCGCTTCCGGCCACACCGAAAAGACCGGTCCGGCTGCCGGTGTCGCTCGCGGCGCCGCCGCCGATGGGACCACTGGCCACCCTGGCGCCTTCCGCCCCGCCGCCCCGACCGAGGAACCAGGGCGGCCAGCCGCTGGCCGCCCTGCCGCAACCGGCCTGCCAGTCGGCCTCACCGGCACGCGCTTCCCCGGCACCGCCGGCCCCCCTGCCTCCCCTGGAAATAGAGATCTTTGCCCCACCGCCACCGCAGGCACCGGCGACCCGGCCCCCCGGCACCGTCCCGGCACCGACTATGGTGGCGCTTTCGCCACGGCGGGGCGCCGGCCAGGCCGCGCCCCGCACCATCGTTTGCACGGCCGACCAGTTCGCCCCCTTCATGCCGCCGATGGCCATCAGCCACGGCCCGGCTCGCACCGTCCCCGACCAGCCAGTGCCGCTGGCCAGGGGCGGGCATGCGCCTCCGGCGGTGCCCGCTCCCAGCCGGGTGGCAAGCCGCAGCCTGGAGCCGCTGGTTGTCCGCGCGGTGACGGCACCGGCCGGACCGCTGCCAGCGGCAGTGCCGCCGGCGCCGGCAACTCCAATCGTTTTTGTGCGGCCGGTTAGCCCGCGCGCCCGCACAGCCCAGCCCGCTCCAGACAGCAGGCCGGCGACGGCCCGGGTAATCGAGGGCGCACGCGCCGGCAACGATCGCCCGGCGCAGGACGCCGCAGGCAGAGCGTTCACGGCACCGTCCATGCCCAGCTCGCACATGCGCTGGATCGCCACGGCACAGCCTGCACAAGCAGCACGGAAGCCGGCGGAGGACGCCTGGACGCAAAGGCTCAGATACCTCGCCCAGCATGGAACGGCCAGCCTGAAGGCCGGGGAAGCCTTCATGTTCTCGGAGGAGACCGGCGAAGCGGTCCTCTTTCAGCGCAACGGCGAGACAATCAGGAGATGCATCGCCGGGCCCAGGGACCCAAGAGAAGTGGCCATGGAGCGCAGGCCGGACATCCTCCGGCCGCAAGAGCTGTCGTACAATCTCTCCCTTCTCGGCAAGCTCCTGCCCAGGCAGTCTGCCGGGCCTGGCAAGCCGACCGCGGCGCCGGAGTCGCTGGGCAACATCAGCATGAGCGAGATATTGACCAGGTCAAACGGCTTCTGGGACTGGCTCAAGCAGACGGTGAAGTTCTGACCGTCTGGTCGGCCAGCCCGGCAGCGCCCGCGCGGGCGCTGCCCGTCCTGGCCGCCGCCCCGCTGCCGTTGCGGATCTTTTCCATCAGCCAGTCGTTGAACTCACCGGGTCGATCGTCCATGCAGCTGTGCCCGGCCCACTCGAAGATCTTGAGCGTGGAGTTCGGCAGCGCTTGATGAATTTTCTTCACGTAGATATAAGGCGCCACAACATCGCAGCGGCCCACGGAAAGATGCACCGGGCACTGTATCTGGTGTACTCTGTCCACCAGGCTTATCTTCGAGAAGTGCTCGACAATCTGCTCGAGGCTGTGGCGCTCGGTGTCGATCAGGATCCGGTAGCGGATGGGAAGGCTCTTGTGCAGGACGGTGCCCCTCACCGCCTCGAAGGGCATGCAGAGAAACCAGGTGAAAAGGGTCGACACCAGCGGCGGTACCTTGCCCGGCAACGATACGGCCAGCACCTGTTGAAAGAGCTCCGGCCGGTCTTGGGCCAGCTGCAAGGAGATTATCGCCCCCAGCGAATGGCCGATGAAAATAGCCGGGTATCTGGCGCCGCAGGCCTCCAGCGTCTCCAGGACGTCAGCTACGTGCACTTCTAGATCGGTGTGCTCCTCCGGGTCGTGCGTGAGCCCGTGCCCTCTCAGCTCGGGCACCAGACAGCGATAGCCTTCCCGGGTAAGCAAACCAACCTGCGATTCCCAGAGGCTTCCATCGCCGCCGGTGCCGTGAATCAAAATCACGTCCGGCTTTTCTTCGTCCCAGAGATCTCCCGTGAATTGACGGCAAGCGAGCTGCAAATTTCAAGCCTCCACTGACCTAATGATAACCCGGCAGCCGGTGATCCGTGGCCAGCCTCTGCGTAAACATTCCCCCGCGACCGACGGCCAATGGCTGCCCCGCGTCGCCTGGACTGCTGCCTGGAAGCCACTTCTAATAGCTCGGCTCCGGCGACAGCCAGTTGTCGGCCGTGTAGGCGGCGGCATCGCGGACCAGGTCGTAGGAGGGCTCGCAGGCGGCCAGCACTATCTTGGCGATGTTATAGGAGGCGTAGGTCTGATCCAGGTTGTGCGCGGGCGGCAGGGGCTGCTTCTCGCGGTCCGGCACCGGCACGGGGCCTACCTGCTCGACGACCCGCACGATCTCCTCCGGTCGCCTCAGGGCGAAGGCCAGCTTTTGCTGGACCAGCATCTCTACGGTTCCGCTCTCCTGCGGCATCGGCGGGGTGATCACGTCGAAGGCGATCGGCAGCCGCCTGGCGATCGCCTCGAAGGTCGTCAGCCCGCCTGCCTTGGTCACCATGAGATCACAGGCGCTCATCACATCCGCCATGCTGTCGTGGAAGGGCAGAACTGCGGTCTTTACGGAAAGCCGCGCCGCATAGGCCCTGGCCTGCTCGAAGAGCTCAGAATTGTGACCGCAGAGGAACAAGGCCTGAATCGGTCGTTTCACCAGCGACAGCTTCTCGAACACCTGCATCATATTGCCGCCGCCGGCCCAGCCGGCATTCAAGCAGACGGTCAGCCGCCGGGGATCGAGCCCGAGCGAGCCCAGGAACTCGACCCGGCCGATACGCGGCGGGCGCAGGAAGTCCGGATGCACCGGCATGCCCAGAACGCGTATGCGCTCCGGCGGCACCCCCCAGGAGGTGAGCCGGTCGGCAGCCAGATCGTTGGGCACGATGGTCAGGTCCGCCTCCTCGACGCCCCAGCCCCGCCACAGATCCCGGTTGGGATCGGTGACGACCACGATCAGCTTGAAGGGCAATCTCATCTCCCGGCGCACGCGCACGAGGACGTGGTTGATCATCGGGTGCACGGAGACGAGCACGGCCGGGACATCGCCGCCGAAGAGCTTCCTGAGGAACGGCTTGATCAGCAGGTAGCCGATAAGCGAGTCATCGGGCCTGACCGCGTGCAGGAACCAGTAGTAATACTTCATCCACGCCTGGTGATGGCGCAGCAGCCGGTTGTAAAGATCGACAAACACCCTGTTTACCGGGTGGCTGCGCTCGGCGGGCGTGTCCATGACCAGATCCAGCTTGCAGCCAGGGTGGTCCTTCGCCACCACCTCCTCGAGCGTGGCCTCGATCGCCTCGGCAGCGCTCCGGTGCCCGCCGCCGGTGTCGGAGAAGAAGATCCAGATCTTGTAGTCAGGCATAAATCTTTAATTCCGCCGCGGCCCGCCCCCGGTCCGTTTTCAGTCTGATAGTCTAGTATTCTTGCCTTATCTGTTCGATATGCCCCTGAAGGGCGCCACGCTTGACCGGACCTAATAAATGTACCACCAGGCAGACAACCGGCGTCACAGATTTTTCACCGCGCTTGCCGCCTGCCTGTACTTGATATCATCCCCGGCCCCGCCGGCAGGGGCCGGGGCGAGCGGCACCGCGAAGCCGCAGGAGGCGCTGCCGGCGGTTGCCGAATCAGACGCCGGGCTCGGGTTTCCGGTTCTGCCGGCCGGGCAGCGCCTGCGCGACAAGCCGGGCAGGGCGATCGTTTATCAACTGGATCTGCAGCCTATCGGCGACCGCCGGCCGCTGCTTCTGGTGCACGGGCTGCGCGGAGAATATCGGACATTGTTTCGCTGGGACCGGGTGATCAAGAAGCTGGAAGCCAGCTCGGAGTTCCGCGACCGTTACAAGATCTATCTCCTGCGTTACGACAGCACCCGCACGCTCAAGACCGTGATTCCGCAGTTCCAGCGGGCCGTCCTCGAGATGCACCGCCGGCTGGCTGCCAGGCCGATCTCCCTGCTCGCCTTGAGCCTGGGCGGCAACCTGGTTGAGCAGGCGATGCTCGATCCGCAGACTAATTCGGCAATCGAGCTGGTTTTCACGCTGGCCACCCCCTTTCACGGCTCGCCGCTGTTCAGCGCCGACTGGTTCCAGTACAGCCTCTACAAGAACCTCGCCTTCCCCTGGACGCGGGTGGACCACAGCCTGGATTATCGGGTCTACTTCGCCCACAACCCGAATCTCCTGAGCGACCTGGCCTGGGACAACGCCGACGGCTACATGCCCGAGCCGGGGCATTTTCGCTCGCTGCTGCCGCTGGGCCCGAGCGGGAACCTGGATCTGTCCCGCGATGCCAACGACGCGCTTTTGTGCCTGCACCGCGACGCCACCCCCGACAAAAGCAAGTTCATCTGCTACGCCGGCTACCTGTTGAACCCTTATCTGCTTCCCAGCCCCCGCCGCCAGTTCGAGAGCACCGTGCTGGCCCCCTACACGTTCTTTACCATCAAGTTTCCGGCCCACCTGCTGCGCGAGCACCCGGTGCTGGGCATGCTCAACCGGGAGATAAGCCGCATCGTGCCGCGTGACGACGTCAAGCCGCGCCCCGAGAACTGGCCTCATGTCTACGGGCTGAACGACGGCATCACCCCGGTCGGTAGCGCGGTCTTCCTGCCGTCGGCGGCGTTGCGGGCCAACACCCTGTCCCGTGAGGACGACCTCCAGCACCTGCGCGGCGCCACCGATGTGATGCTGGCCCGCGTCTTCCGCAACGTGGATCACCTGACCTTCATCGATGGTTACCGCCCCGGTCACGGCTCGTCGCTGGTGCGCGACGAGCTCAACCCGCTCGATGGTTACCGGCAGATCTTCGACTGGATACTTTCCGACCTGCTGCACGCCGAGCCGATCTCCGGACAGATCGCCAGGGAGAACCGCGAACCCGGGCAGGCGGTCACCAAGTCGCCGCTGGACTAACGCCCTAAGAATCTGCCCAGCCGCTGCTTGACCGCCTCGACCATGAGCTCGGTCTGGCGGTCCGGGCGCGCGCTCGGGCGCCCGAGCTGGGCGGCGCCGTCAAAGACGACCCGGGCCAGGTTGACGAAGACCGGATGAAACCCTCTGGCCACCATCTCCTCGTAGGCCTGGTCGGCCGTCCAGCCCTGGCTCATCACCCGGTAGAGGCCGACCATCGCCCCCGTGCGGTCCTGCCCGTGCAGGCAGTGCACGTAGACCGGCTGGTTGCCCGGGTCATTGACCGCCTGCAGGAAACGCCCGCTGTCGGCGCTTGCCGGCACGTTGAACTCGTCGAGCGGAATGCTCACGAACCTGACCCCGAGCTGCCGGCACACGTTTGCCTCGCGCTCGATGATCGCCGGCTCGTTGCGAAGGTCGATGATCGTTCTTATCCCCGCGTGCTTGAGCCGGGAGACGCCCTCGGCGGTCGGTTGCCCGCCACGGATCAGGTTGGGGGTGACGACACAGACGTTCCTTGCGCTGCCGCCCATGTCGAGAAGCTCCTCCACCTTCAACGGGCCGGCGCCCTCGATCTGCGCCCGGCAGCCGGCGGCAAAGCCAAAGAAGGCCGCGAGAAGCAGGGCAGTCCCGGGCAGCGGCGAGGGCTGGGCGCGCATCGAAAACCCTGGTTGGTAAGGAACCACGCTGTACAACGACGATAGCACAGGCGGCTGGTTCCCGGTGGCCTGGTGGCCTGGCTGCCTGCCGCCTACACCTCGCCCCGGACCATCTCCAGCAGCCGGCCCAGCACCTTCTCGCCGCTGGCCCGCAAGGCATTGTGCTCGTGCTCGTTGGTCACCCATGTGCGCATGCCGCTTATCCTGGCGGCCGCCTCCTCGGAGAACTGCCGCTCCACGTACATGTCGTCGCAGTAGATGGCAGCGGCCGCCGGCACCGGGTTGGCGGCCAACCTGGGCAGGTCGTACAGCGGCGGCCAGGCGTCGTACTCGGCCAGAAGCCGGGCGCAGCCGGCAAGAGGCTCGAGCATGGCGTAATCTTCGAACATCCACGGATAGATCATCTCGCCGGTGAACTGAAACGGCCCCCCGCCGTCCAGGGAAAATTGCGGGTACTCGGCAAGCAGGCGCTGCGCCGACCAGCGCGAGGAGCCGCCCTGGCAGTAGATAGGCTCGTGCAGGAGCGCGTAAATCGGGTTGGTCTCGAAGGGCAGCGCATTTTCCACGCCGCGCAGGAACACATAGCTGAGCTCCTTTCCCGACCGGCCCGCCACGAAGGCCGTCTCCAGGAGATAGTGGACCTGCTCAAAGCCGTCGCTCATACCAAAAGCGATGCCCAGCTGCTGGAAGCGCCGCCAGGTGAGCCGGCCGCCGCCGGGCAGCCGGACCGGCCGCCCGGCCAGACGCTCGGCCACCTCGCGCGCCAGGTCGAGATCTTCGGGGTAGCGCTCGTAATAGCGGCGGTTCCTCTCCAGCACCCGTCGGTAGGTGGCCCGGTAAACATCGTCCACCGGCCGATTGAGCGGCGGCAAGCCGCCGGTGATCAGCGCCTCATGCAGCCCCTCGGGGGCCGCCGAGAGATAGCGGGTGACGCAGAAGCCGCCGTAGCTCTGTCCGAGAACCGACCAGCGCCCGCCGGGCCCGATGAGGTCCTGGCGGATGAGCTCCAGGTCGCCGACGATGGCGTCGGCGCGGAAGTGTTTCAGATAGTCGGCCTGCTGCTCGGCCGTGCCGATGGCGGCCAGCGTCTGAAAGGTCACCGGAGTGCTGAGCCCGGTGCCCCGCTGATCCAGAAGCAGCACCCGGTAATCCCGGAGCGCCCTCTCCAGCCAGCCTCCCCTGACGCCCGGCCGCGGCGAAGGAAAGCCCGGCCCGCCCTGCAGAAAGACCAGCCACGGCAGAGCCGGATCGGCCTGCCGCCGGGCCGCCACCACCTCGCGAGCAAAGACCTCGATCTTGCTGCCGTCCGGCTGGCCGTGATCGAGCGGCAGCTGCCACACGTGCCCGCTGGCGATCAGCCCCGGCAGCCTGTGTGTGAAAGTGCGCATGGATGCTTGATACGCCCGGAGGACAGAACGAAAACCGCAGTATACCAGCCCCACAACCGCCGGCGCCCAGCCCTAGCAGAGGTTCCGGGAAAGAAGGTTGAGGAACAGCCCGACATCCGTCACCACCCCCAGCGCATGCGAAGACCCGCGGTCCGAGAGCTTCGTCACCACGGCCGGGTTGATGTCCACGCAGACCGTTCTCACCCAGGAAGGCAGCATGTTGCCCACCCCGATGCTGTGCAGCATCGAGGATAGGCAGATGACCAGGCTCGCGCCCTTGAGCTGCTCGGTGTAGGCGTCCTGCGCCGCCAGAAGATCCATCATCGTCTCGGGCAGCGGGCCGTCATCGCGGATCGAGCCGGCAAGCACGAACGGCACCCGGTTACGCACGCACTCGTACATGATCCCCGATTTCAGCACCGCCGACTGCACCGCCTTGCCGATGCCGCCGGCAGTGTTGATCGTGTTGATCGCCCGCATGTGGTTCTTGTGCCCTTCGTAGATCGGCAGCCCTCTTTCCAGATCGACGCCCAGGGAGGTCCCGTAAAGGGCATTTTCGATGTCGTGCACGGCAAGCGCGTTGCCGCTCAGGAGCACGTTTACGTAGCCGGCGCGAATCAGCTGGCAGAGGAACTCGGCGCCGCCGGTGTGCACGACCACCGGTCCGGCGACAAAGACGATCTTGCCGCCGCCGGCTTTGACCTGCCGCATGAGCTCCGCTATCTTCTTGACCGCGGTCTCCACGCGGCGCTCCGACGAGATCTCATTGGACATGAAGGCGAAACCGAGGCGATCCCGCTCCTTGAACTCCGGAATCACCCTTATTCCTTCCTTGCCGCAGACGATCGGATCCCCTTTCCGCACGTCCCTCAGCTTGCGGCAGATCGCCGTGCGGTCGGTGACGCAGATCACGGCGTCCATCCGCTGATCTTCGACGCTCAGCCACCGCCCGTGGTGCCGGATCTCCGTGCGCTGATTGGTCGTCGAATAGAAATCCTCAGGCACGCAGCGATCCGCCACCGCCGGCTTCAGGATGGCGTCTTTTTCCTCGACCCGATAGCAGCCGAGCAGCATCAGGTCGCCCAGGATCTGCTCCAGGCGCTCGGCCGTGTCGGCGCTGACCTTGAGCTTGAGCCGCGAGACCTCCTCGTTCGTCTTGCCTATGCGAAACTCCACCACCTCGTAGCTGGCCTGGCAGGCAATGACCGTGTCGAAGATCTCGGTCATTATCTGGGAGTCGATCAGGTGCCCTTCGGCCTTTACTAATTCGGAAAACAAACTGGCGCCTTCCCTGCCGGCAAATTAGTTATTATTAACCCCGATTGCAAAGATACATTATTGGCAACTGATAATTTGCCCTTATACTTCTGTCATAGACGCGGCTTAATCATTCCTTTATTTTCCACTCTCATCCGAGAGACCGGACCAGTCAAACCGTCTAGGGTAACCCCATTTCTACATTTTTCCGAAAGGAGGTCCCACCACATGCGGGTTGAGCTCATTTACACGCCCGGTTGCCACAGATACAGAAGCGTCCTCAACAAATTGGAGACGGTGATCGCTGAGGAGCGCCTGCCGATTCCCGTGCACGTCATCGAATCGGATCTGCGCTCGACAGAATGCCCGGCATCTCCGACAATTCGCATCGACGGCCACGAGATTGGAGCCTCCAGCGCCCCGTGCATGGACAGCCTGCGTGACGTCTTGTGGCGGAGGTGGAAGGAATTGACCGAACTCCCTTTATTCACCTCTTAGACCAGGACCGGCGCTGACACCCGTTGCTGCCCCGTTTGCGCCAGGTCGCCTTGCTGTCCGGATCGCTCGATCCGGACAGTTTCATGAGGGGCATGCCGTGGTAAGGTCTAAAGGGCGGCATCGACCGGTGCCGCCACCAGGACACCCTCGTGAGCGCGGGGGATGAGCCGCTCCCGCGCAAAGCCACGCAACGTCATGACCAGCTCGGCAGGAGCTTTCAAACCAACGATCACGGAGCTGGCGCTGTTGCCGGTGCTCGTTTTCCTGATCGCGCTCACCAGGCTCTATTACGGCGGCGGCTACAGCCCCATGCTGGTCTGGAAGGGAGAGCTTACCTTCAGGGACACCTTTGTCGATCTGGGGCAGCTTCTCAAGCTGTCCAGAGAGGAGCTGATCAGGCGTCACCGCCCGGTCATGCACCAGCTCGAGGCCATGGAGATTCTCGAGCCTGCCGACGTGGAGCTGGAGAGCATCCGCGACCGCCGCTGGCGCGGGCGCAGCCCGGCACCGGGCACTCAAAGGCCGGCGCCGGCCAGCTTGCCCGCACAATAGCCGCAAGCAGCCCGGCGGGAACCGCCTCGACCCGGCGACGTCCCCGGATGCAGATGCTTGGCTGTCTTTGCGTAGAGGCCCATGCGGCTCCCCGCTGCGATCAAGGTACCCTCCCTAACCGTCTTGCTGCTCCTGGTGGCAGCCTGGCAGCCGAACCGGGCGGCTGACACCTATCCTTATCTGGCCATCCCCAACTCGCAGAAGGTCAACGCCGGGCTCTGGCGGGGAGCGCAGCCCAACGCCGCGACGCTGCGGATGCTCAGGGATGACGGCTGCAGGACGCTGGTCGACCTGCGCCTGCCCGGGCACGGGACGCGCTGGGAGGCCGCCCAGGCCCGCAAGCTCGGGCTCAACTACTACAACATCCCGATGAGCTTCGACAAGCCGTCCCAGGCCAAGGTCGACCTTTTCATGAGCATCGCGCGCAATCCGGACCTGCAGCCGGTCTTCGTTCATTGCCGGCAGGGCGCTGATCGCACCGGCACCTTGCTGGCCCTTTACCGGATCGTCAACGAGGGCTGGTCCTACGACGAGGCCTACTGGGAGATGCGGGTGCACCACTTCAAGCCCGAGCTCATCCTGCTCAAGAACACGGTCAGGCGCTGTCAGAGCCCGGCCAAAAGGGTAGCGAGGACGCTGCCCTGACTTGTTCAGGTCCTGTCCCGGCCGCCCAGCGCCTGAGCCTTGAGCCTATCGGCGTCCTGCGTGCGGTGCGCGCTGCGCAGCAGCTCCGAGTACTCGAGCATGCTTTCCAGCAGCTCCGGGCTTTGCGGCGCCAGGAGCTGCTGCTTGATGCGGAACGCCCGGGCGTAGGTGGCAGCGGCCCTCGCCGGGACCCCTTCCCTGGCATAGACCCGGGCCAGTTTGGCCAGCGCCTCGGCCACGTGCCGGCCGCCTGCACCCTCGACACCGGCGTAAATCGCCAAGCCGCGCTTGTACATCTGCTCGGCCTCCCCGAACTCGGCCTGGCCGACATCGAGGTCGGCCAGGCGGCAGTACAGGTCGGCCAAGCGCATGGGCTGGCGTGCCGGCGATCTCTCGTAGTTGGCGATCAGACGGCAATAGGCCGCATCGGACTCGGTAAGCTTGCCTTGCAGGCGGCAGGCCTCCGCCAGCCCGCCCAGCGTCTCCATGTAACGCTCGCTTCCGGCGCGTCCGGGCCCACACAGCGCCAGCGCGGCAGCGTAGTCCGTCTCGGCCTCCGCATAGCGGGCCGAGTCCATGTTGCTCTGCCCGGACCGCATGCGCCCCTCCCAGTCATCCACCGCCGCTGCCGGCCGCGTAAGGGCCGCCAGAGAAAAAAAGACAGCAACAGCTGCTCCTGCTCGCGCCATAGTAAATCACCCCACCGGATGCCTGCCTGACCATCAAGGTCGCCGGCGGCAGGGAAAATGTTCCCGGGCGCCGGCTCCTGGCTTACAGCGCCACCTCCTCCAGCCGGCCGTGCTGCGCGAAATAAAGCGCGGCTCTCGGCCTGACGCCGGCCAGCTGCTGGAAATCATCCACATAGGAGCGCAGCTGTTGGCGGTGTTTTTCGACATGGGAGGCCAGCTCCTCGATCGGGAAATGATCCGTCTTGTAGTCGATCACGAACCAATGGCCGCCGGCGTCCTCGAGCAGCAGATCCGGGCGGCCCTGCCGGGAGGCGGACGCTGACGCCACCACATACGGCATCTCGCCGAGGCGCCGGCGCGCCGCCTGCATGAGCGCGCAGAGATCGCTTTTGCGGAAGCGCTCCAGCAACACCTGCCCCGCCTCCACCAGCCGCGAGATCTTCTCCCGGTCCACCAGGTTGGCGGCGGAGCTGGCGGCAAGCTCGCGCAAAAGCCCGGCGGCAGGCGGCTGCATCGCCGGCGACATGGTCTGCATGATCAGGTGGAAGAACTGCCCGAGAACCGTCGGCTCCGGCCACGGCACTCCGGCGGCCGCGGTCACCCGCAGGGCGTCCTGCCAATTGAGCGCCGGCTCTCCTGGCTCCATGGTAAGCGGTTCCACCAGGTCAAACTGCGCTTCCCGGCCCCCGTCATCGCGGCCTGCCGCGGCGGCCGCCGAACGAAGCGCCGCTTTCAGCTCGCGGGCAAGCGTGCTGGCGCTGATGCTGTCGACCGTCGTTACCTGATAGAAGACCGGCTCCGGCGCCGCCTCGAGCTCATAGACGCCGGGCTCCGTCAGGCAACCGCCGTCGTCGAGACCCAGGGCGCCTTTCAGCCAGCTGCGAAAAGAGGCCCGCTCCTGCCCGCCCCGCTCCAGAAAGATGGCCAGGCAGTCTCTGGCCCTTGTGGCGGCCACGTAGAGAAGCCTCTTCCTTTCAGCCTCGTCCATCTCCTTTTCGATCCGGCGGCCGATTAGATAAAGCGCCGGCTTTGGCGCGGCCTTGTCCCGGCTCGGATCAAAAATGAGCCCGTACTGGCGGTGAAAGAGCAGCTTATCGCTCCTTGCGGTCGCCGGTCTCGACATGCCGGGCAGCACCACGGCCGGGAACTCCAGCCCTTTTGCGGCATGGATCGTCATCAGCTTGACGGCATCACCGGCGTCCAGGGGCGCGTTGACCTCCTTGACCTCCAGAGCCCGCATCCGGCCAAGCCGGCTGACAAATTCGCTCGGGGAGAGGTTGTTGTGGTCGCAGGCAAGCGAGGTCAGCTTCCAGAGGTTCCGTGACCGCTGCCTGCCCCCCGGGGCAGCCAGGAGAATAACATCGTATCTGGTGTCATCCACGATCCTGCGCACCAGATCCCCTGCCGGCAGGGTGGCTGCCGCCTCGATGAGCCCGGAGAGGATGGCCACCGCCCGCTCCAGCTCCGGGCACCAGCCGGGCTCGTCTGCCAGCGAGCGGGTCGCCGCCGCCCACAGCGAGCTGCCGTAGCGGGCGTGCAGGGAGTGGATGACATCGTCGGCAATACCAAACATCGGCGAGCGCAGGGCGCCGAGCAAGGCCTGGCTGTCCCGGCGGCAGCAGAGGAACTTGAGCAGGTTCTCCACGTCGTAGACTTCCTGGCGCCTCAAGAAGCCTTTGGTGGCCTGGGTGACGTAAGGAATGCCCAGGTCCGACAGGGCAGCCTCGATAGCCCGGAATCTGTTGCTGTCCTGGACGAGCACGGCGAAATCGCCCCAGCGAATCGGGCGCTGGCTCCCGCTGGCCTTGTCGAGCACCATCTGCCCGGAAAGCAGCCTCCCGGCAATCCAGTTGGCCGCCGCCCGCGCCTCCACAACTTCGGCAAGCTCCGCCTGCCTTTGCCCCGCCTCATCAAGCGCCTGGTATACGACCACATCGATGAGCGGCGCCGCGGGCGAACCGTCCTGGCGGTGCGCAGCCAGCGGCTGGAAGCGGGCATCGTGAGCCGACAGCCGCTGGTCTTTGCCCAGCAGCCGCTCGAAGACAGCGTTGACGAAGGATACGATCTGGCGGTGGCTGCGGAAGGATATGCTCAGGGTGCTCAGGATGCCGCCTTTCTCCCGGCCGAAATTCTCGCGCCACGCGTTGAAGACGGACACGTCCGCTCCCTGAAACTTGTAGATAGACTGCTTGTCGTCGCCGATGAGGAACAGCCTGGTCTTCTCGCCGGAAAGCAGGCTGAAGAGCCGGGACTGCAGGCGGTTGGTGTCCTGGAATTCGTCGACCAGGATGGCGGCGACGTTGTCGTTGTAAAACTGGCGGGCGGCGGAGTCCTCCCGGCTCAATACGGCATAGGCTGACTCAATGAGATCGTCAAAATCGAGCTTCGTGCGTTCCCGCTTCTTCCGGCTGAAAAGCTCACGGACCCGCTGCGCAAACCGCACCAGCACGAGCGTAAGATGGAACGCCTCCCGGTCGGCGGCGCAGAGATCCAGCGGCACGTCCTTCAGGCACCGCTTCAGCGGCTCCTTGACTAGGGCAATGAGATCCCTCACGGCCCTGGCCTCGTCGCCGTTGCCGCCGGCAACCCCGACCTTGACCTCCAGGATGCGGGCGAGGCTGCCGATCCTCTCCGCCAGGTCGCCCTGGCGGCCGCCTGCCTTCTGCCCGGCGGGCGCCAGGGCCGCGGCGGCCAGCCGCACGATCGTCTGCCGGTGCGCCTCCAGCTTCGACTGCGGATCTTTCCATGGCGTCCAGGCCAGCTCATCGACCATGCTAAGCCACTGCCGGTCCCCGGTCAGGGAAAGAAGAATCCGCTCGTGCTCCCGGGCGATTAGCTCCCGGCAATGGCTTGTCATGCCGTCCTCGGTCAGCGACGGCACGCTCTCCAGCGCCTCCTCGAACTGGAATCGCGACTCCAGGCACCTGTACACCCACTTCCTCACGTCCTCCACCGGGTAGCGCATCAACATCTCGTGGGCCTCCGGCTGCTCGGCAATTGCCGCGCGGGCGGTCTCGTCGAAAGACTCCTTCATAAGCTCGCTGCGCTCCAGCTCGTTCAAAACCTCGAAGCGGGGGTCGATATTGGCATCGACCGGAAAGGCCTTCAGGATGGATTCGCAAAGCGAATGAATGGTGCCGATGCGGGCGCCGTCCACCTGGGCGATGGCCGCGGCCCAGCGCTGCCCGTCCTCGCCGCCGGCGGAAGCCAAAAGCTCCTTCAGGCGCGCCTTCAACCTGCTGCGCATCTCGCTGGCCGCCTTGGTGGTGTATGTCACCGCCACCAGATTGGCCACGGTTGCCTGCGGGCAGCGGCGCAGGATCTCCAGGCAGCGCTCCACGAGCACGTGCGTCTTTCCCGAGCCGGCGCCCGCCGACACGAGCACATGATGGTCGATCGACTCGACGGCAGCCCGCTGCTCGTCAGTCAGTCCGGCCATCGCCATCCTCCTTCCGGGCCAGCTCCGCGATCCGGCAGATCGTGTCGTGCGGGCAGGTCCGGCAGACGTCGGCGGCGCTCGGGCGCACGGTAAAGTCGCCGCGCCCGACGCCGCCCACCAGGCGCGCGATCGTCTGCTGCGAGCGCTCGAGGAGCTTCCTCCCCTCATCGCCCGCGAGCTCGAACCTTCCCACCGGCTCACCGGAGCCAACGCTCAGGTAAACCCCCTCCACGGCGCTGGCCCCCGGAATCAGGCTTCGCTCGGCGGCCATCGCGTAGACGGGAATTTGCAGGCTCCGCCCCTCCTCAATGTCCGAGACGCTGTAGCGGGTGAAACCGGTCTTGTAGTCCACGACGCGAATTCGCGGGGCTTCCGCGCCGGCGGCGATGTCAATCCGATCGATCACCCCGGCAATGGCGATCCGCCTTCCGTCGACCTCGAGGTCCAGGGCCGGGCAGGAGTCCTCGTCCTGTCCGCCGAAGGAGGCTTCGAAATATCCCGGCTCGAACGGCTCCTCGTCGCCTGCCAGCCGCTCGAATTCTTTCTCCAGGAAGCGTTCCAGGCGGAACCTCACCTCCAGCCGGTCGTACCGCCAGAACGGTTCCGGCTGGAACTCCTCCTGTGACTCCAGCCAGAGGAGAGCATCGGACAGCGCGCCCTCGAAGATCTCCTGCCGCTGCCCCGCGCTCACCTGCCGCACGGCCAGGCCCGCTGCCGCCACCCGGCCGAAAAACAGCTCCAGCGCCTTGTGGTAGACCCGCCCCCGGAGCTGAGCGCCGAGCCCCGCTTCCGGCTCCTCGCGCCTGTCCCAGCCAAGCAGGCGCGAGACCCAGTAGCGAAACGGGCAGCTTCCATAATCGTTGAGGCGGGAGGCGCTCCAGCGAGGCGGCAGCGTCACGGAAAGGGCGCCGGACGAGACCAGATCGACCAGGTAGCCGTTATAGACGCTCTCCCGCTGCTGGAGGGCACGGGCCCTTGCCACCGCCAGCGGTGAGGCTATCGCTCTGCCCAGCTCGCCCACGGACTCCGGCGCGTCCTGCCGGCCCAGCGCTTCCAGGTCCGCCCCCGCCCAGAGCCGCCCGGCAAAGGCGTCACGCGCCGACACCGGCCTGGCAAGCGATCCCTGGAAGGGGGCGGCGAAGGGAATGGCCCGCTCCACTTCCGCGTCCCCGCGGGTAATCAGGAAGGACGGCACCGCCTCGGCGCCGCTGCCCATATCATAGCGGGGGAAGGACAGGTACGCTTTCCGGGAAGCCCGCTCGATCAGGGATGCGTACAGGGCCGGCTCGAAAGCCGGGTGATGGCGGGGGTTGTTGAGCGCCACCCCGAACCGCGACCAGCGCGCCAGCTCGTCGGCGCTCACGAAGCCGGAGCTGCCCGCCCGCCGTGGAAACTCGCCTTCCAGGAGCCCGGCCACGAAGACATAATCATAAGAGCGGTTCGGCGCCACGTCCGCACCGCATATGGTGATGGGCTCCCGGAACCGGCTCGTGCGGCGGAAAGTGGTCTGCTCGAGCAGGCTCTCGAAGCGTAAGACAAAGTCCGCGTAAAGGACCGGTTGCGCCCCAAGCACAACCTCCTCATGGATCAGGTTGCCGATCACCGAACGCAGGCCGGCCAGGGCGCGGAAGCTCTCGGCATCACCCGCCCTGCCGCCCTGCCCGGATCCGGTCCGGCAGACGAGCAGCCTGTCCAGCAGATCCTCGGTCCAGACGCACAGCTCGGCCTGCGTCCTCGTCTGCCCGGGCGGGGTCACCGCCCGGAAGAAACTGCCCAGCCCTTCGGCCGCCCGCCCGGGCAGCCTGGGGAGCACGCGGCTGCTCCAGCGCTCCAGCCCGCCGGAAAGGCGGATTGCCAGAGACAGATCGTCTATGTCGTCCACATCGGACGGCGCCAGCCCGAGCGCGGTCAGATCCAGATAGCGGCTGCGCAGGCAGAAGATCACGTCGGCGCGGGCAAAGTCCTTCTGATAGCAGCGAAGCAGGGCGCGCACCAGCTGCACTACCGGCTGCTCGGCGATTGTCCTGCTCTCGTCGACAAAGTAGGGCAGCCCGGCGGACTGAAAGGCCGCCTCCACCGCCCCGCGGTAAGCGCTCAGGTCACGGGCGACGACGAGGATCCCTCGCGTCGTGGTTCCGCCCCCGGCAATGAGCTCCTTGCAGCGCCTGGCTATCTCCTCCATCTCCAGGTAGCGATCCAGGCAGGAGAAGACCTCCTGCGCCCGGGCGGATTCGCCCGGCTGGCATTGCTCGATCGCCGGCGACAGCGCTTCCGTGAGCTGCCTGTAGCTCTCGGCCTTCCAGAGATACTCCTCCCGGTACCGCTGGTAGTGGCACGACGACTCGTCGACGTAATCGAAGGTTATGCTTGTCCGCTCCACGTGGCGTGCCAGCCCGGACAAAACCTCCAGCTGCAGGCGGTTGAAACGGTCGAAACCGTCGGCCGCCAGCCAGGCGGCGCCAAGCGGCAGGCGGTCGCCGGCAAACAGGACCTCGCGCGCCTTGAAGGCCAGCATGTGCTGATCCTGGCAATCGAGACGGGCGAGCTCCTGCCAGTAGCGCTCGTATATGCGCGCCAGCTCGATAAGGGGGAAATCCGCCGCCGCTGTCCTCTCCAGCGCAGCCAGAACCGCCTGCGGGCTCAGCGCCGCCCTCTGAAGCTCGTCAATCAGGTCGAGCACCGCCGACCAGGTTCCCCGGCAGTGCGAGATCGCAGACAGGGCGGAGATCTTCCGCCCGGCCTGGAGATCCCCCATGAGCCTGGCCATGATGGTCACCCGCACGCTGTCCGGCAGAAGCGAAGAAGCCACCCCGCCCGCCCGCAGGACGGTGCGGCACAGCTCATAAAAAGGCATGATCCGCAAGCCGATGTAGCCGGGCTGCCGGCGCGCCCCGCTGGCCACAGCCGCGGACGCCAGCTCCAGCAGGCGCTCGGAGAGAAGATTCCTGTAGCGAGCCGAAGGGACGACAACCAGGGCCCCGTCAAACGGCCTGTCCTGCGCAAAGCGCAGGAGCTCCTGCAATAGACGGCTGGTCTTGCCCGAACGGTAAGGGCCGAGAAAGAGGTCGATCGGGCGGGAGCTGTTGGCTTCTCGAGCGGGCACGAAAAATTCCCGGGGCGGCAGGATGCCGGATCAGAAATTATAACGGACGCGGCCGCCGGCCGCGCGCCCGGAGACCGCCGCCAGGCCCGGGGGTGGCCGGCAATCCGCTCAGCTAAGGAACTCGCGCAGGTCGCCGATCTGATCGCTGCTGCGCAGCTTCTGCATTGCCCTGAGCTCGATCTGACGCACCCGCTCGCGCGTGAGACCGAGGACACGTCCCAGCTCCTCGAGCGAGTGCGACTTGTCGTCCGCGAGACCGTAACGCAGCTTGATCACGTCCCGCTCCCGGGCCGTGAGACCGGACAGCAGGTCGTCGACGTACTTGCCGAGCAGCTGCCCGGCCGCGGCCTCGTCAGGCAGCTTGGCCAGGCGGTCCTCGATGATCTCCCCCAGCGTGTTGTCGGAGTCGTCGCCGAAGGTTTGATCGAGCGAAAGCGTGCTGCGCCCGGCGCCGAAGGCCAGCATGACCTTCTCCTGGTCCAGCCCGGAGGCCTCGACGATCTCCTCAATGGTCGGCCGGCGGTCGTGCTTCTGGGCCAGCTCCCTGACCGCCCGCCGGAGCCTGTTAATCACCTCGTTCATGTGCACGGGGACCCGGATCGTGCGCGACTTGTTGGCCAGCGCCCGCGTCACCGCCTGGCGGATCCACCAGGTGGCATAGGTCGAGAAGCGGTTTCCCCGCTCGGGATCGTACTTCTCCACGGCCCGGATCAGCCCCAGGCTTCCTTCCTGAATCAGATCCTGAAAGCTCAGACCGTGGTTGACGTAGCGCTTGGCGATGCTCACCACCAGGCGCAGGTTGGATTGAATCAGCCGCCGGCGGGCTGCCTTGTCGCCGCCTCGCACGGCGCGCGCCAGCTCGATCTCTTCCCGCCCTTCGAGCAGGCGGTGCCGGGAGATCTCGCGCAGGTAAGCCTTTACCGAGTCCTCCTCAAAAGAGCGCTCCTGTGGCTCATCAGCCTCCTTATCGCTCTCCTCGTTATCGCTCTCCTCCTCGCTCGACCAGCAGGAGGCGTCGGCGCCGTCCATGACGCCTGGATCCACGTGACCGTCCCAGTCGGCGTCAGGCACCGGCTCAACGCTGGCCTTGCGGCCTTTGACCGTAATTGCTCCTTTCCACTTTCTTCTCATCGGGGTTACCTTTATCAAGCGCTTCGGCGGCGTCCGCATCCTCGAGCCTCGCTTCCCGGCGGCGCGCCCGGCCAGCATCGCTGAGGCCGGAGCTTGGCGAGTCGGGGCAGGCTCGCTCCGCGCCTCCGTACAAGGAGCGAAGCGTTGTCGCACGCACTCTCTGCAGAACACGTCCGACAAAGGACCATACGCCCGAGTACCATATGCCCGCTTTCGGGGTGGTTCCACCGCTTAATCCGGAAGATTTTCAAAAAATTGAGATCTTAAGCAAACAGGCTGCAGCGCAACCGGTCTCATGAGGCCCGGCGCTCCCTGACCCCGCGGTCGGCATGCCCGGGGGTCTGGCCGGTCGCCTCATCGAGCTCGTGCAGCAGCTCCTTCAACTGCACGCGCAGCACCCGCCTGAAGTCGCGGGGTAGTTGCGCCAGAGGATAAGCAACCGCCGATACGCTTATGTATTCCGATCTGGTTCCGCTTGTCATTTCCATCACTTCCTTAAGCTATCGCCGGCGCTGGCCGTTTGGAATTCGCCCGATCTGACGCTGAGCCCATCGTAAGGTTCCGCTATGTGAAGCGCGCCTTTAAAAATCCCGGGAGACAACCAGGGTTAACCCTGAAGCAGCCCGGGCGGCGATGGTCATCGCCGCCGGAGGTGTCAACGCCACTTTCCCTGGTGGCACATCGAAAATTCGTGCCCGTCGAGATTCGAACTCGAGGCCTTCGGCTTCGGAGACCGACGCTCTATCCAGCTGAGCTACGGGCACAGGCGCCCCTATTATAGCCTTTGCCGGCTGCCTTTCCGAGCCCTTGCCCCGGCGGCCGCGGCCTTTTCGGGCAGACCCGGGGCGCCGCCCCTTTACGAGCCTGCCGGCCAGGGCTGGCGGACCAGCTCCTCGAGGGCGCTCAGGTTGAAGATGGTCACCCTCTTGGATTCTATTTCTATCCAGTGGGACTGGCGGAACCGGTTGAGGATCTGCGTGACCGTCACCCGGGAAGAGCCGACCAGGTTGGCAATCTCCTGGTGGGTGAGGCGGAACTCCACCCGTATGCCGTTGGGCGTGACCCGCCCGTGACTTTCCGCCAGGCTCAGGAGCAGCCGTGCCACCCGGCTGGGCACCGGGCGAAAGACGAGATCCTCGATGCGCGCCTGTGCTTCCTTCAGGCGAACGCCGATGATCTGGATCAAGCGCAGCCCGAACTCCGGATTCTCCCGCAGGAAGTTGTGAAACGGCTCGCGGCCGATCTGATACAGGCGCGTGTCCTCCACCGTCTCCGCGTAGCTGTCATGCTCGCCGGATTCCCAGGTGGCCTCGCCGATGAGGTCGCCCGGTCCGAGCAGGGCGAGAATCACCGTCTTCCCCTCCGGCGACAGCCTGGTCAGCCGCACCCGGCCTCGCTCGATGAAGTAGATCGCCTCCGAGGGCATGCCCGGGGCAAAGATCGTGTGATGCTTGGGCAGGTCCAGCTCCTCCACCACCCCCAAAAGCCTTCCCATCTCCATGGGATTGAAAGATTCAAATATATCCGTCTGCTTCAAGGTAAAAAACTTCTGGGCTGCTCTTATCACCGGCGTCTTGCCCCCACCTGTCTGTAGATCGCCATAAATTGGAAAGGCCGGCACCGGTTGTCAACAATTGAACTATCTGGCCCGGCCGATCGTCTTACTTATTAGCTGCCCTTCAAGCTGCGTTTGTTGGGTAGCAACTGTCTTATACCCTGTGACCGGGCTTTAAAACCGGGAACCGACACGGAGGCAGGAAGCGGAAAGCGAGTTTTTAATTCGTCGCCTGGCGCTCACCGGCTATAATCGAGCGGTGGCACGAAACTGGCGGCAAGCGCATATACAGTCAATCTACAGCTGATTCCTGGTCGGGGTTGAGAGACGGAGACACCGGCGCTCGCTCGCGCGCGCCTGCAAGGAGACCGAAAAACCAGAATCTGTGCGGGCAGCAGCGGGGCTCAACCTCCGTGGCCGCCGACCAGACCCTGCAGGGGCGAGGCATGCCTCGCCCGCACCAACGAAGAAACCCCTGCACCCACCCAGAGGCCGGGCAGAGCGGAACCGACGCAGCCGGGCGACGACGAGCAATCTGAGCGCATAATGATAAGGAGAACGGAGATGGCAGTAGTTACAAAGGACAAAACCACGACCGACAAAGCCATGATCAACAAGAATGGCGACAAAGCGCCCGAAAAGAGCGTAAGCGAAACCGGCTCCCGCTCAGGGCCCGAGGAGAAGGGCCGGGAGATGGCCCCGGAGCGCGTGAAGGCGCTCGGCCTGGCCATGGACTCGATCAGAAAGACTTACGGCGAAGGCTCGATCATGCGCCTGGGCGACACCAGGCACGGGCAGATCGAGGCCGTCTCCACCGGCGCGCTGTCGCTGGATGTCGCGCTCGGGGTCGGCGGCCTGCCGCGCGGGCGGATAATCGAGATCTACGGGCCGGAGTCCTCCGGCAAGACAACGCTCGCCCAGCACGTGGCCGCCGAGGTGCAGAAGCGCGGCGGCATCGCCGCCATCGTCGACGCCGAGCACGCGATGGACCCTGACTATGCGCGCGCGCTGGGGGTCAACGTGGACGAGCTCCTGATCTCGCAACCGGACACCGGCGAGCAGGCTCTGGAGATAACCGAGCAGCTTGTCCGCTCGGGGGCGGTGGATGTGGTGATCGTCGATTCGGTGGCCGCCCTGGTTCCGAAAGCGGAGATTGAAGGGGAGATGGGGGATTCGCTGCCCGGACTGCAGGCGCGCCTGATGAGCCAGGCCCTGCGCAAGCTCACGGCCGTGGTCAGCAAGACGCACTCGATCGTCATCTTCATCAACCAGCTCCGCCAGAAGATAGGCGTCATGTACGGGAACCCGGAGACCACCCCCGGCGGTCAGGCCCTGAAATTCTACGCTTCCGTGCGCCTGGACATCCGCAAGATCGAGACGCTCAAGAAGGACGGCGCCGAATACGGCAACCGGGTGAAGGTGAAGGTGGTGAAGAACAAGGTGGCGCCGCCTTTCCGGATAGCCGAGTTCGACATCGTCTACGGCAAGGGGATAAACACGATCGGCTGCGTTCTGGATATGGCCGCCGAGCTCGACGTCGTGAAAAAATCGGGAACCTGGTTCAGCTACAAGGACGAGCGCATCGGACAGGGCCGCGAGGCGGCAAAAGCCTACCTGGAGGCCAATGCGAAGATGCTCGCCGAGATCGAGGAGAAGGTCAAGGCCGAGCTGGCCAAACGCGAGCCCAAAACCACGTAGCGGCGCCGCCAGGCGGCGCCCACCGGATCGCACATGGTGGCTGAGAAGACAAGGAAGCGCCGGAAGAAAAGCCCGGCACCGATGCAGATGGACTCACCGGAGCGATCCGGCTGGATCCATTTCTCGGCCGCCGCCTCGGCCGGCGCCCTCCTGGGCCTGTGCGCCCCGGGCTTCGACCAGTGGTATCTGGCCTGGGTGGGGCTGGTCCCGCTCCTCCTGCTCGTCGCCTCCAGCGTAAGCCTCTGGCAGGCCGCCCGGCGCGGCCTGACCTTCGGCCTGGCCTACAACCTGGTCTATCTCAACTGGTACCTCGGGCTCTACCCGCTCGACTGGCTCGGTTTCAACGACTGGCAGGGGCGGGCGCTGGCGCTTGCCGCCTGGCTGTGCGTGGCGCTCCATCAGGGGTTCATTGTTGCCGCCTTCGCGGCCGCCTGCCGGATCCTGCCCCTGACCGGCGGCTTCCTGCCCCGGAAGGTGGAGGAGCGCTGGCACCTGCCGGCCCTGGTCGCCGTGCCGCTTCTCTGGGTGCTGGTCGAGAACAAGGTCGGCAACGCCCCCGACCTGCTGGGTGTTCCCTGGTCGATGATCGAGTACTCGCAATACAGGCAGCTGGCCCTCCTGCAGGCGGCACGCTGGGTGGGCGGAATCGGAATCGCCGCCCTTATCGTCATGGTCAACGTCGCCCTGGCCGGGACACTGGCCACGCTCTCGCGGCGGGCGGCCTGGAAGTCTCTGGCTTGCGCCACCACCAGCGGTGCCGCCATCCAGCTGCTCGCCGCAGCCCTGCTGGTCAGCCTCACCGCCTCCTTCGGCCTGGCTTCGCTCTCGGCGTCGCGCCTCGAGCCGAAGACCGCACTCGGCGTCGTTCAGGGCAATATCAACATCGATATGCAAAAAACAGCTCACCGCTACACGCTCGCCGATCTCACCGCGCGCTACCGGCCGCTGATCGAGCGCTGCCCGCCCGGCATCTGCATTCTCACCGAGAGCGCGCTGCCCACCTACCTGCACGACGGCGGCCCGACCGCGCAGACGCTTTCGGCGCTGGCCAGGGGAAGGCAGCTCGACCTGGTCGCCGGCGCCATGGACCGCGACCGCCAGGGGCGGGCCTACAACTCCGCTTTCGGGGTGACAAGGGACGGCCGGCTCGTCTCCACGGTGTACCACAAGCGCTACCTGGTGCCCTTCGGCGAGTACACGCCCCGTGCGGTCGAGTACATGCCAGAATGGGTGAAAAGGCTGACCAACACGCCGGCCGGCGGCGGCTTCCGGGCAGGCAATGCGCCGGCCGTGCTCTGGATGTCCGGCGGACGCATAGCCCCGCTCATCTGCTTCGAGACCATCTCGCCGGAGCTGGTGGCGGAAAGCGTGCGCGACGGCGGCGCCCTGCTTGTCAACCTCTCGGATCTGGCCTGGTTTCATGATTCCATGATCGGGCAGCAGATGCTGGCCTTTTCGGTCATGCGCGCGGTGGAGAGCAAGCGTTACTTTGTCTTCGCGGCCAACTCCGGGCCGTCGGCGGTAATCGACCCCGACGGGCGGATAACCAGCCGGTCCCGGGTGGATGAGCAGACGCTCCTGCTTGGCAAGGTGGGATTTCTTTCAGATTTGACCCCCTTCACCCTCTGGTTTCGGTGATCTGTTACCCTTGGCAAGCCGGTTTGATTTCCGGTGGACTCCGTGGCATCATGGGCTGCGGTAACTTGATGAGGCCTACCGAATCTTGTTCATGCCAGGCAGCCATCGTCCGCCACTTGCCGACCTGACCCTCAAGGCAACCCTGCTATTTATCTTCGCGGCCGTCACCTGGGGACCAGCGGCCGGGCGGGCGCTGGCAGCCCCCCAGTGCCAGTCGAGGGCGGCCAGGTTGACCATGGGCAATCGCAGCTTTGCCAATCCCCCCGATGACGCCGGGGAGCAGGGCGCCGACCTGCAGAAGCTCGCCCAGGCCGAGGCCCGCATGGTGATCAACGCCCCGGCCGAGGTGGTCTGGAAGGCGCTCACCGACTTCCCGCAGTACCCGCAGATCTTTCGCCGCCTGCAGTCCTGCCGGATCATCAAGCAGCAGGGCAACCTGGTGTGGACGGAAAGCGATCTCAAGCCGCACATGTTCGTGCGCAAGCCGCGCCAGCACACGCTCAACGATCTGTCCGGCAAGCCCAACGTCCTCGACTGGCGGCTGATCGACGGCAACTTCAAGACGGTCCTGGGCAAATGGCGGATCCTGCCCGCCCGCTCGGGCGAGCGCTGCGAGGTCGTCTACTCGCTGTCCGTCGATCCCGGCCCGTTCATTCCCAGGTTCCTGGTCTCCTTCACGCTCAAGAACCTGCAGCGGGAGATTGTCGCCTCGCTCAAGGAGTGGGTGGAGTCGACGCAATCAGGAACACCGACCAGCCAGCGCCCGAACCCGCCGGACAGCCAGGGTTAAGTTGCCCGCGCCTTGCCGATCTTGGCGGCGGTGGGAATCTCGATGTGTACGAGCGACCGGCCGCCAGCCGGCTCGACGGACCTGAGCTTGCCCATGGCCACCTCTCCCCAGGCCTGCGAGCGGGCGGTCATCCCCTCGCCGGGCTGGGCAATCTTTATGGCGTCGTCCCGCTTGTTCTTCTTCTCGAACGGACCTGGCATCTCGACCACCAGCGTCGTCAGCCCGTCCTTCTGCCTGGCCGAGCGGATGCTGCCCTGCCCTATCTCCATCCAGATCTGATTTAGGGTATTGGTGCCCTCGCCCCACTCGAGAAGCTTCACGGGCTTGTTGAGCCGAATCATATCCGAGGTTCCCTCACAGACGACCGTCTAGTAAGCTAACACATTTTTGCCGCCGGTGCCGCTGCCGCAACAAAGCTGTAGCGATCTCCAAAGGTTGCTCAGGCGTCGGCCAGGATGCGCGGCAGAAACTCGTCAATCGGCACCCCGCGCACCTTGAAAAGCTGGTGCATGAGCTGCGATCGCGAGCAGGAGTCGCAGACCAGAAGCTTAAGGAACTCTGCGTCCAGCGGCAGGCCCGGCACCAGGCGCCCGACCGGCTTGAGCATTTTCAAGACTGCCGTCACCGGCACGGCGACGACCGGCTTGCCGCTGCCCGACTCGCTGCGCAGCAGCTCCATGAACTGCAGCATGGTGTATGTTTTCGGACCCACGAGATCACAGACCTGATTTGCCGCCTCCTTTTTGTAGATGCTCTGCAGGATGCAGGAGGCCACCTCCTCAACCCACACCGGCTGGATCTCGTTGAGACCGCTGCCGATCACGGGCGTGGCCAGCGGCAGCTTCATCAGTGGCGCCAGCAGGCTCACCAGCTGGCAGCGCTCGCCGAACATGTAGGAGGGGCGAAAGATCGTCCAGTAAAACTGCCCGTTGCGGACAATCTGCTCGCCCTGCCATTTCAAGCGGAAGTATTCGCAGTCGCTCTGTTCGGCGGCACCGAGGCAGCTCACCTGAACGAACCTCTGCACCCCCTTTTTCTGCGCCTCCTCCACCAGCACCTTAAGCCCCTCGACATGCACGTGGCGCCAGTCGGCGTCGGACCGGCGGCTCAGGCCGCCGGCGGCGTTGATGATTACCGTGCATCCTTCCACGGCCTGAGAGACGAGCCGGGCGTCGAGTATGCTGCCCACAACGGCGTCGATGTGCATCTGCTTCAGGCGGGACAATGAATCAGAGCGCCAGTCGCCGCCGCCCATGGCCAGCACCCGCACCGGCTGCTTGGCAGCATACAACGCCTCCAGCACATGGCCACCCAGGAACCCCGTCCCGCCGGTAACAAGAATCATTGCCGCTCCTGACCACCCGCACAGATCATAACCCGGCGCCGGCGGCGACAGCCGGTGGGGTCGGGACCGCGGTTGCCACCGCGGGCAATTCCCGATAAATTTGAAGTGAGCCTGCGGGCTCGGGAATCCTGAACTTGATAACAAGATGCAATCGGCGGCTTGAGGATAAGAAAAATTCCGGCTACCAGGGTATTGATCGTCGACGATGTCGCCTCACTGCGCCTGCAGCTGAAGCTTATCCTCGAGCGACAGTCCGAGTTTTCGGTCGTGGGCGAAGCGGAGAACGGCGAGGAGGCTCTGACGCTTTCCAGCCGGCTGCAGCCGGACGTCATTCTCATGGACGTGAGCATGCCGGTCATGGACGGCATCGAGGCGGCCAGGAGGATCCTGGAGAAGTTCCCGCAGGTGAAGGTCGTCATGCTCACCGCCAGCGACAGCGATCAGGACGTCTTTGCCGCGCTCACCGCCGGCGCCTGCGGCTACTGCCTGAAAGATGGCCAGCCGGAGAGGATCGTCTCGGCCATCCGTGGCGTGCGGGGCGGAGACCTGTGGCTGGATGCCGGGATCGCCGCCAAGATAATCGCCGTCTACGAGCCGGCGGCCAAGCCCGTCGCCGTGCCGCCGCCAAGCAACGGGCACTCGCAGAAGACCGACGATCTGGCCGAGCCTCTCTCCGAGCGGGAGCTCGAGGTGCTGCATCTGGTCGTGACCGGCTGCTCCAACCGGCAGATCGCCGAAAAACTGGTGGTCAGCGCCGAGACAGTGAAGACGCACATGCGCCACATCATGGAGAAGCTGTCGGCCACCGACCGCACGCACGCGGCGGTCAAGGCCGTGAGAAAGGGGCTCATCTAGAGGCGCTCAGGGCCACATCCCGAAGCCGTAACGCCCGATGCCGCCGAACCCGAAGCGCATCCCGGTACCGTATCCGGTACCATAGGGCATGGCCCCGTAAGGCGAGAAGCCGTTGTTGAACGTCCCGAAGCCGCCCATCATGCCCGAACCCAGGCCGGGGCTGACCATACGCTGCCCGACCACGGCGCCGGTAATCGGATCAATCAGATTGCCGGTTCTCGAATCTACCCAGAGCCCGGTTTGCGGATCGGTGGTCATGGTACCCGGTGCTGCCGGGTAGCCGCCGGTGAGAAAGCCGGAGATGGAGTTGATGATCTTGCCCAGCCCGCTGGTGGCGCGCGGCTGCCCCGGCTGCGGCATCGCTCCCAGATCATCGAGGTCGCCGAAATCCGGATCGCCCTTGCCAGCGCGCGGAGGGTGCTGGGCGATCGCGCGGGCCGGCTGCCCGCCCCCGGAAAGCGGGACCACGGAAATCAAGCGGTTGACCCTGTCCGGGAGAGGCTTGTCGGCCGAGGGCTTCTGCTGCGGGAAGACGGTTCCCTCCAGGCGGCTCAGCCTGGCCGGCAGGGATTCTCGCGGATAGGTGCGCCCGAAGATCTCCTGCTCGAGAGCGCTGACCTGCTGGTTGAGCCCCAGAGGCTGCGAGCGGGGCGGCGATTGCGACACCGTATATGGTGGCGCCTCGTCGTCATCCGCATCCGTGCCGCCAACCCCGCCGACCGGCGGCGGCGCGTTGCCCATGCCGTAAGTTCCGGTCCCCGCCCAGCGATCCGTGGCGCCGGCCGCCGCCTGCGGGACGCCGAAATCCTTGCGCAGGTCTCGCCCGCCCACGCTGCGCCCCTCCCCTCCGGCCCCTGCGTTCGGCTGGCTCATCGCCACGTCGTCATCATCGTCCGACCAGTCGCTCCCCGGCGGCGCCTGCTTGGCGATATCGATGCCGGTCCGCTGCTTGAGCCGGTCGACGCGCTCGCTGAGATCATCTACTCCGGAGGGGTGCCCGAAAACCTTCGTCTCCAGGCGGTCGAGGCGCTTGCCGATCGGCTCGGCGGCAAAGTCCCTTCCGTAAAGCCGGGACTCGATCGCGGTCACGGCCGGATACTTGCTGCCATCGGCGCCCGCGTCCTCGTCGGCGCCCGCCCCGCCCGCGCGTGCCATCGCATCGCCGCTGCCGCCGGCGCCCCCGGCCGGCTGGCGGGCAGGCTGGTCGCTGCCGGAAACCGGCACCGCCGAAAGAAGATTATGGATTCGCTCCTGGACAGCTCCGCCCTTGGCCTCGCCGAAGACCATCTTCTCCAGGCGATCCAGCCGCGCTTCGACGGCCTCTCTCGGGTAATCATGCTGGAAAAGCTTGGTCTCCAGCCTGGAGATGGTTTTGTCGTCGGCAGAGGCCGCCGCCGGCAACGCCCCGCCGGCGGACAGAAGCGCCGCCGCAAGGGCGAGCGACCACGACCAGGGGAGCCGAGACCTCATGCGGCAACCTGCCCGAGCAGCAAGGAAGAGCGCTCGATCGGGCAGACGGCGGAAGCTTAAAACGGGTAATCGCGGGGACATCTGAAGGGTTGGCAGGAGCACTGGCTAGGTTCATCTTACCACAGGCCTCATCTCGCAAAACCCTCGATTCCACTAGGGTTCGGCTGGTTCAGCCCCCGGAGCTCGCCCGGCAAATCCGCCGCCCGGGCAGGCTTTGCACCCGGGCGAGAGCATGGTCACGCCGGGCGGCCGGCATGACCGGCGCCTGAGCGCCGGTTAACGGCTCCGGGCAGGGCAGGCGGCCGCCAGCCGGTCGATCCGCGCGGGCAGCGAAGCGCCGCCCGCGCCGGACACCCTGCGGAAAACTGCCTGCTCGAGGCGATTGATCCGATATTCGAGCGGCTGCCCGTCGTAGCTTGCGCCGAAAGTCCTGACCTCGAGGGCGGTCAGCCGCTGGCGCAGGAGGGCGACCGGGGGCGCGGGAGAAGGCATGCCGTAAGCCGGCGGCCGGTTGCCTGGCACCGCTTGCGGTGGCACGGCGGCGAACGCGCTTCGGCGGCCGGAGATGATTGGCGGCGCCAGCGGCGGCATCCGCGCCACATACAGCTGCCCGCCGCCCGGCGGACTGCGATCGGCCGTCTCCGCGATGGCCGTTGGGCCGGCGCTCCTTCGACGACGGACAAACACGCCGCCGTCGCCGGACCCGGCGCCGCCGCCGGCCATGAAGGGCCTGAGCGCCGGGCCGCTCTGCCCGGTGCCGGGCGGCGACGGATCGGTCTGCCCTGCGCCGGACGCGCCAGCCGGGGAATTGGCGAGCGGGCCCGGCAGAGGCGGTCTCAACACCGGGGGGGGCGGATCACTGACCTGGCTGGCCGCGGCCCGCCTGCCCACGCCATCCTTATCGTCCCAGCCGGGCACGGCGGCGGTGAGCCTGGCTATTCGCCCGGGCGGCGAGCCGGACATTTTCTGTCCGAATACCATCTGCTCAAGCCGGTCCAGGCGGCTGCCCGCATCCTCGTAGGCGTAAGAGTGCATGAACAGCCTGTCTTCCAGCTTGTCCAGGCGAGGATCGGCCGCGCCGCCCGCGGGCTGCGCCCCGGCCGCCCGGGAGAGAACGAGGCTGGACAGGAGAGCGGCCGCCAGCGCGGGCAGCCGATTGAACAACATCCGGCAAGACCGAAAACGCGACTCGAGCCGCCCGCTCACATGAGGATCTCCACCGACCGGCAACGGTGCTGACGCCGGGCTCGGTCGGTTTGTTCCGGAACAGCCGTTGCTGGGCATGGATTAAGAGCACATTTAGAGAGCACGGACCCTTGAGCTTTATCTGATAGCCTTACTCTCGACGTTTACTCGAGGGAGCTATGCCCAGGAGCCGGCAGACCCGAAGCGCAGCCAGGACGCTCTTTATCGACGGCAACAGCCTGCGCCTGGACGACCTGGAGCCGGTGGCCGGCGGCGCCGTCCGTGTGGCGCTGTCCGGCGCCGCCGAAGCACAGCTTTCGGAAAGCCGGGCCATAGTGGAGAGCATCCTTTCCAGAAACGAGGCCGTTTACGCGATCACCACCGGTTTCGGCAAGTTCAAGGACGTGCGCATCTCGCCCGGGGACAGCCACAAGCTGCAGCGGAACCTGATTCTCAGCCACGCGGCCGGCGTCGGTCCCCCCTTCGATCGCGAGGTGGTTCGCCTTGCCCTGCTCCTGCGGGCCAACGCGCTGGCCAAGGGCTATTCCGGCATCAGGAAGGCGGTCGTGGACCTGCTCCTGCAGTGCCTGAACTGCGGCGTGCACCCGCTCATCCCCCAGCAGGGCTCGCTGGGCGCCAGCGGCGATCTGGCGCCGCTCGCCCACATGGCCCTGGTGCTCATCGGCGAGGGCGAGGCGGAGTATCAGGGGCGCGTCCTGCCCGGGGCTGAGGCGCTGACCCGGGCGGGGCTTTCGCCGATCACGCTGCAGGCCAAGGAGGGGCTGGCCCTCATCAACGGCACGCAGATCATGGCTGCCGTGGGCGCGCTGGTGATCCTGGAGGCGGAGCGCCTGGCCAAGCTGGCCGACATCGTCGGCGCCATGTCGCTGGAAGCGCAGCTGGGCTCACCCAAACCGTTTGCCGAGGAGGTGCACAGGATCCGGCCGCACCCCGGCCAGCAGGACTCGGCGGCAAATCTGCGCGCGCTGCTGGCCGACAGCGGCTTTGTGGAAAGTCACAAGGACTGCCCGCTGGTGCAGGACGCCTATTCCCTGCGCTGCATGCCTCAGGTGCACGGCGCCTCTCGCCAGGCCTTCCAGCACGCCCGGTCGGTGCTGGAGATCGAGCTCAACTCGGCCACCGACAACCCGCTCATCTTCGAGGGCGGGGCGGTATCGGCCGGCAACTTCCACGGGCAGCCGCTGGCCTTTGCCCTCGACTACGCGGCGATCGCGCTGTCCGAGCTGGCCAACATCTCCGAGCGGCGTATCGAGCGCCTGGTCAATCCCAGTCTTTCCAACGGTCTGCCCGCCTTCTTGACCGAACACGGCGGTCTCAACTCCGGTTTGATGCTCGCCCAGTACACGGCGGCGGCGCTGGTCTCCGAGAACAAGAGCCTGGCCTACCCGGCCAGCGTCGACTCCATCCCCACCTCAGCCAACCAGGAAGACCACGTCTCGATGGGTGCCATCTCCTGCCGCAAGGCGCGGATGATCCTCAACAATGTTCGCAAGGTGCTGGCCATCGAGCTGCTCTGTGCTGCGCAGGGGCTCGACTTTCGCCTGGGCAACGGCTATGCCCACCGCGAGCACCCCTCCTGCGCCGTCCACGGCGCCGAGCCCGGTTGCGGGGTAAAGGCCGCCTACCAGGTCGTGCGCAAGCACATCCCGCACCTGGAGGAGGACCGCGAGCTGCACAAGGACATAAAGGCCGCCGAGCAGCTCGTGTCGGCAGGCCTGGTGCTCACCGCCGTCGAGTCGGCCGTCGGCCCGCTGCGCTGATCACTGTCCCAACTTTTCAGGGGCAACGCCTGCCCTGCTTATGAGGTAAAATTGGGGAGATCAAGTCCGGACTGGGGCGATTAGCGCAGCTGGTAGCGCAGCACGATCACACCGTGAAGGTCGGGGGTTCAAATCCCTCATCGCCCAAGGCTTTCAAATTGTCCATACCGGACGCATGGGTAACAGAACGTTCCGGACACACCGGTCACACTTTTGCATTTCCAATTGGAGGCAAGAGTGGATGACGTGGAAGGAGAGTTCTGCTATGGACGAACGAATGCGTTTTGTCATCCGCCTGCGGCTCGGAGACAGCCTGGTCACGACCAAGCACGGGGCAACCGGCCAGCCCTGGTGCACCGCCTGCGGTGTCGGGCGGGCGCGAGGCCGGGCTGCCCGTTTTGGTGCCTGATCCTCCTTCAAGCCGGACCGTCCGGGCCCGGCAACTTGCAGGTTTAATGTGGATCGCCTGCGTGAAAAAGGGCACAATGGAAGTAAAGCGGAGATCTCCGAGGTAACAGAAGAGAAACGCTCCGAGAGACGCCAGAAGGAGCACTCGGGCAATGTTCACCACCCAAGCGACCCCGAGCTCCCAGAGCCGCCGCGGGCAAGTCAGCCGGGCCGGCTGGCACGCTGGCCGCACGGCTGCCGCCCTCCTCGCCGCCTGCCTGGTCTTTGCCGGCTCCGGCGGGGGAGCACGGGCGGCGGTCAGCGGCGCGCCCGCCATGTCGTCCCTGGAGAGCCTCGAGGATCAGTTTTTCCACCACGACTACGCCGGGCAGCCGCTCGAGTCCCGGCTGGCGCGGCTGGAGCAGCTGGTGTTCGGGGAGCTAAGAACGGGAACCCCGCAGCAGCGCCTGCAGAACCTCCGGTCGGCGGTCGTGCAGGAGCCGGCAGGCAAAGAGTCGAATGCCACGGCCGGCAGCCGCCCACCGCAGCCCGCCGCCCCGACGGCTGCGGTGGCTGACTCCAGCGACTACCCGACCGTCTCCACCCTGGAGAAGCTCCTTCTCGGCAGAAGCTACTCCGAAGATCCAATCCGGCAGCGGCTCGCGCGCCTGGAGACCAGGGCTTTCGGGAAGCCTTCCAGCCTGGCCGACCTCAGCAGGCGCGTGGACCGCCTGAAGACATTTGCGGGAATGCAGGCTGACTGGGCCGACGAAGACTACCTGGCGGCCCCGGCCCCTGAGGCTGCCCAGCCCGGCAGGACCTCTGCCGATACCGGCCTTTTCCAGGAGGTGGCCGACCTGGAGGAGGAGGTCTCGGGCAGGAGCCACCCGCACCAGTCGCTCATCGATCGGGTGAGCAACCTGGAGGCGGCGGTGTTTCCGCGGCAAAAGCTTGATGCCAGCCTCTCGCTTGCCGATCGTGTGCACAAGCTGTGGACGGCCGTCGAAGGTCCCATTCCGCCGGCGACGAGGGCCAGCAGCACCGCTTATACATCGCTGCCGCCGCTTGGGACAGCACCGGCCGGCAACGCCCCCTCGTCGGCCGCCGTCGCCGGCGCCCCCAGATCCAGGAGCAAGCACCCGTGGCTGCATGGTCTGGGTAAGTTCGCCGAGGTGGTCGGGCAGCTGGCCATCGACATGCTCGCTGGCGCAGGTTATTACGGCGGCTATTACGGCGGCTACTACGGCGGCTACTACGGCGGTTATCCTTACGCCCCTGGACCTTACCCCGTCGCCGGTTATGGTCTGGGCAGCGCAGGCGGCCTCGGGTTCGGCGCCTACCCTTACGGCGGCACCAGCCTGATGACCGGCCCCGGCTATATGTTCGGCCCGGCCGGCATGGGCTTCGGCGGCCCGCGCTTCGGCGTCGGCGCTGGCGGGCTGTACTTCTGAGCCCCACAGGCCCGGGCACCGGTCTATCATTCACCACAGTCCGGCGGCGCTTGAACACCTTGAGCAGCCTCTCATTATCGTCCGAAAAAAGCTCCCGGGCGGGAGGTTGTGGCCGCCATGGTGCCCGAACCTGCCAGCCCAGCCCTCCGAGATCGTCACGTCCCGCCTTGCTGGACGGCCTCGGCAGGCAAAGCTTTGACCGGCACGGGCTTGCCACCGTCCATGAGCCCCCCGGAGTCGTGCCGATTGGCATATTGCCCGGCGCCTCTGTCCAGCATCACGGTAACGTCACTGCCCTCGTGCAGATAGTAGAGCGATGCCTTTAGCGCATCGAGGATGTCTGGCGGCGCCAGGTATGTCGTCTTGCGGATCCTGATGGTCTCCCGCGCCCCCTGCCTTTCCTTGACAGGGCGGGTTGCTCAGCGGCAAGACCGCCGCCATCGGCCGGGCAGCGGGCAGGAGGGGGCAGAACGTGCACGGTCGGCTCGCCGGCGCCGGTCTCAATCGGTGTCGGGCGGCCATGCTGAAGAAAAGGTCTGAGCCGGCCAAGCGCCGGCGCGGTCAGCTTGCGCTCGGGCGCGAGTCCCCGTCGAGCGCGACCGGCCTGGCTCCGGGCATGACCTTGACCCTGTCCGGCCGATTACCGGGCGGTCGCTTTGCCGCTCTTTCCGAGGCCAGAAAGTTTCTCATCAACAGGTCAAGATCGCCTTGGCCGGGGCCCCGGGAGAGCGCGCGCTCCGCTTGACAACACAGGAGGCTGTGCAGTCCGGCCACCATTACTTGCCCTTCCTCTTCTTCTGGCCGCCCCGCCATTTGCCCTTCGGGGTAAGGTCAATCAGGATCGACTCCAGCGTGTCGATCATGAGGTTTATCTGCGACTCGGTGATGATGAGCGGCGGCTCGATGCGGATGGTCCTGTTGGCGTTCATGGTCGCCGCCACCAGCACCCCGCGGTGGAACAGCTCGACCTGCACCGCCTCCCGCAGCTCCCTGGAGGTGAACTCCAGCCCGATCAGCAGTCCGCGCCCGCGCACGTCGGCTATGTACTTGCCGTACTCCTCCTTGAGCTCGTTCAGCCGGCGCATGAAGTAGTTGCCCATGACCGCGGAGCGCGCCGGCAGGTGCTCCTCCATGAGCACCTCCAGGCAGGCGGAAGCTGCCGTGCAGGCCAGCGGGTTGCCACCAAATGTGGAGTTATGGATGGTCGGATTCGGCTCCAGCACCTTCCAGATCTTGGAGGTGGACATAAAGCAGCCGATCGGAATGACGCCGCCGCTCAAAGCCTTGGCCAGGCAGAGGATATCCGGCACCACGCCCTCGTGCTCGCAGGCGAACATCCTTCCGGTGCGCCCCATGCCCGTCTGCACCTCATCGAGGATCAGCAGCACGCCCTTCTTCCTGGTGATCTCGCGGACCTTGCGCAGGTAGCCGGGCGGCGGCACGTGGATGCCGCCCTCGCCCTGGATCGGCTCCAGGATAACGGCGGCCGTGTGCTTGCCGATCGCCTTCTCAATCGCCTCCGCGTCGCCGAACGGCACGTGGACGAAACCGTTGAGCAGCGGCTCGAACGGCTTGCGGAAGACATCGCGCCCTGTGGCCGAAAGCGCGCCCATGGAGACGCCGTGATAGGCGTTGCGCGTGGAGATGATTTCGGTCTTGCCCGTATACAGGCGGGCCAGCTTGATCGCCCCTTCCACCGCCTCGGTGCCGCTGTTGCAGAAAAAGGCGTATTTGAGATCGCCGGGGGCGATGGCCGCCAGCTGCCTGGCCAGGTGGGCCGCCCAGGGGTTGAGCAGATCCTGGCTGTGCAGGCAGACCTGATCCAGCTGCGCCTTGACCGCCGCTATCACCTTCGGGTGGCGGTGGCCGACGTTGAAGATGCCGTAGCCGCCAAGGCAGTCCAGGTAGCGCTTGCCGTGGTTGTCGTAAGTGTAGACGCCGCCGTCACGGAACTCGACAGCCCCTTCCGCCCCGCACAGCTTGTTGCGATAGGCATGATTGAGGTGGTCGATCGAGTTGTCCAGCGCCTGCTCGGCGATCTCCTCGTAATGGGAAGGACCGCGATCGACGACCGGGAAATGTTTCCGAACCGTATCTTTCTTGTAAAGAGCCATAAATTAAACCCGACTTTCGCTGTTGTTGCCCGGCAAACAATGCCCGCTGCCCGGGCAGCCTGCCCGCGCAACGCCACCCCGCCTGCCGGAGCGCATTTCAATGATGGGGACAACTGCTGGACCGTCCCTGTGGTCCGTCCTTGTTCCCGCTACAGAAAGCTGTTAACAGTCGATGTCGTCAGCATAAGATGCTTGCACCCCCAGGGGGTTGTCGTGAAACGGATACACCGCCCGCCGGGCACCACGCACAGTGGCGCTGCCTCGACACGGTACCCGATTCATCTACCCTAAATGTACACTGCTGGCTGCTTTCAGGGCAATGTGCAACCTGTCCAAAAAAAACACGGATAATTTAGCCAACCTGTCCAAGGCCGGTCGGCTGCCTCCAGTCGGCCCCCGCCCGCGGATTTCAGCCAGGCCGGCTATATCCTGGCGCGTGACAACCAGAACGGATTGTTTGAGCCGTTTTTAAACCCGCGCTCATCTCGGGCGCCACTTTGCGTCGCCACAATCATCAGGCATAATGAATTGGGCTGGCTGACAGCGCAGTCAGGCGACGCCACCACCCACCCGCGATAGACTGGAGTTATCAAGTGAGGCGATTTTTCCTTGTCGGGGCGTTAACCTGCGCCCTCGCGCCGGCAGCACATGCCCTGGAGCCCGGGGGCATGTCCAAGCCCCTGCTGGAGCGTTATTACCAGGGGGTGGCCTATTTCAAGGCCGGCGACCTGGAAAAGGCGCTGGCGGCCCTCAAGGCGGTGGCCCTCAGCGTTCCGGCCGACCCGCTGGTGCACGTGACGCTGGGCGCGGCGCTGCAGCAGCACGGCGACCTCGCCGACGCGGCCGCCGAATACCAGAGGGCGGTCGAGCTGTGCCCGTACGATGCCTTCGCCCGGGAATCGCTGGGTCTCATCCTGCAGTCGCAGGGTCACCTGGACGAGGCGATCGAGCAGTACAGGCAGGCGGTTCAGGAGCGGCCCGACACCCCGCTCATGCGCCTCAACCTGGGCATGGCCTTGCGGGCCAAGGGCGATCGCGAGGGCGCCATAAGCGAGCTCAAACAGGTGGTGCAGGCCTACCCGGCCCACCTGCGGGCCCGGGCCCAGCTTGCCGCCGCCTATCAGGACAAGGGTGAGAATCGCCTGGCAGCCGAGGAGTACAGGCGCATCCTGGCTGCCGACCCTGGCAATTTCTCCATCCACTTCAACTACGCAACCGCCCTGCTCAACCTCAAGGACTACGACGGGGCCGCCGCCGAGTTCGAGCGGGCCATAGCCATCGACGGCTCGGCGCCGGAGACGCACGCCTCCCTGGCCACCGCCTACGCGATGAAGGGCAATTATGAGGGCGCGGCCAGGGAGCTGAAGACGGCGCTGGCGATCAAGCCCGACAAGGCGGACTGGCACGCCGCCCTCGGCGACGCGCTGTCCAAGCTGAAGGACTACCCGGCTGCTGTAGAGGAATATCGCCAGGCCCAGCGCCTCAATCCCAGCGACACCGAAACCGCCTACAGCCTGGGCTATCTTCTCGAGCTGACCGACGACCTGTCCGGCGCCGCCGGCGCCTATGAGCACGTGCTCTCGCTCAATCCTGGCTACACAAACGCGCACTACAACCTGGGCATCGTCAAACAAAAGCAGGGCGACCTCCAGTCGGCGGCTAAAGAGTTCCGCTTAGTGCTGGCGAACAACCCCAACGACGGGCAGGCGCTCATCAACCTTGGCCGCACGCTTATCCTTGAGGGCGATCTGGAGCAGGCCGTTACCTGCTACCGCCAGGGGCTCTCGCTGGAGCCGAGTGACGCCAATGCTTACATCGAGCTCGGGCAGGCGCTGGCCAAGCTCAAGGACCGGCCCGGCGCCCGCTCGGCTATCGAGACGGCGCTTTCGCTGGCGCCGGCGGACCGCAACGGGCTCATCGCCCTGGCCGGTCTCGATGAGGACGACGGGCAGCCGGGGGCTGCCGAGACCATCTACCGGCGCCTTCTCGAGCGCAAGCCCGGCGACCTCAAGGTTTTGCAGCTGCTGGCCGACAACCTCGATTCCCAGGGCAAGAACGACGACGCCATAGCCGTCTACCAGCAGATCGTGCAGATCAATCCCAAGTCGGCAGAGGCTTTCAACAACCTGGGCCTGGCGCTGCAAAGGCATCAAGACCTGTCCGGCGCCACCGCTCAATATCGCCACGCTCTGGATATAAACCCGCAATTTGCCGAGGCGCACATCAACCTGGGCAATGTTTATCTGGTCCAGCGCAGCTACGCCGAGGCCGCCGAAGAATACAAGCAGGCGCTGTCCCTGAAGCCTACAAGCGTTCAGGCCAATTATAATCTCGGGCTGGCCTACGCAGGGCTCGCCGACCCGGACAAGGCGCTGGCGCAGTATCGCCAGGCCCTCAGCCTCGACCCCAAATTCGCCAACGCCTACTACGCGCTCGGGGTGCTCTATCTCTCCCAGAACAACTCGGCCGAGGCGGTGCCTGCCCTGGAAAGTTACCTGAGCCTGGAGCCGAGCGGCACCTACAGCGAGACCGCCCGCTCGAGCCTGGAGAAGGTAAGGCGGCTATCCGGGCAATCGCCGGCGGCCGCGGGCGGTGCGGCGGCCGAATCCGGGACCGGGCAGCCCGCCGGCGGCGTATCGCCGGCCGGCGATACGGCCGGCACGGCGCTGTCGAATTCGCAGGCGGGACAGACGCACTAGAAGAGCAGGCGCCTGGCGCGCAAGATGATCCAGACACAGGAAGAGATAGTCCAGTTTCTCAAAGAACGCTCCATTCTACGGGTGCTGGAAGAGCGCATAATCGGCGGGCTGCTGCCGCTGTTTGAGGAGATCACCTGCGGACCGGGGCACGTGGTGTTCAAACAGGGCGACGAGGCCGACGCGATTTACATCATCGTCGAGGGCTCCGTGGAGGTAATCGACGACAGGCAGCCGCCGCGCGTTCTCGCCTATCTGACCAGCGGCGACTGCTTCGGGGAGATGGCTCTCTTGCAGGACACGCAACGCACAGCCACCGTGCGCGTTCCCGAGGAGGCCGTATTGCTCAAGCTCCCCCGCAAGGCCTTCGAGGAGCTGCAGGCGTACTTCCCCGAGATCACGCGCGAGGTGACCGAGGTAATCAATCGCCGGCTTTCGGGCAAGCTTCCGCTGAGCACGCCCGGACTGCAGGGCAATCTTGCCTTCTTCGACCTGCCCACCGTCATTCAAACCGTGAGCGGCTCCCGGCAGACAGGGGTGCTCAAGCTTACCGGGCGCGCCAGCAAGCCGGTGGCCGAGATCGCCGTCAAGCAGGGCAAGATTGTCCACGCCAGCTTCCTGCACCTGACCGGGGAGTTCGCCATATACGAGCTGCTGGCCAGGAACGAGTCGCTGGATTTCGTTTTCGACCAGCGCCGCGAGCTCGATCCATCAATCCCGACCGACAGGTCCATCGCCGACAAGGAGCCGTACAAGCTGCTTATGGAGGGGGCTCGCCGCGCCGATGAGCTGCCGAAAATAATGCGGGAGCTGGGGTGGCCGGGCGGCGTTCCCGCACCAGTGTCCAGGCAGCCTGACTGGACCAAGATAAGGAGCGAGGACCTGGCGGTCGCCCGCAAGATCTGGCTTCTCGTGGAGGTCGGGCTCAGCGTCAAGCAGATCGCCGACAAGCTTCCCTACGATCGCTACACGCTTCTCTTCACGCTCAAGCTCATGAAAGAGCGTGGCATTCTGCGCGGCAAGTATGCCGTCTCCGAGGAGATTGAGGCACCATCTTCGGTGGCACCACTGGTCGAAGCGCTCAACATGGTCAGCGCCAATCTCGCCCCCATCCTGGGCAAGGATCAGACCAGGAACGCGCTGGTCAAGTCTCTTGTCGAGGCCTCTCAGAGTTACCCGATCCTTGCCAGCCTGAAGGTGCACCCCGACAACGCGACGCTGGACGTGCGCTCGGCTGGCCCGGAGCTGTCGCAATCCAAGCAGGCCAAAGAGGCGATCAGGCGACTGGCGCAGACCTTCCTCCGCCTGAGCTCCGAGCTCGAGCCGGAAGGCTGATTTCGGCTATGAATTTGTCAAGCAAGCCGGCTTGCCTTCTACCGCAGATCATGTGAGCCGGCCTAACCAGAGCCGATCAGGTCCGCCTCCAGCGAGTCGAGGGCGACCTCCACCTTGCTGCGCAGCTGCGGATAGCGCGTAAGCTCCGGATCGGCATTTACGAGATCGATGGCCGCCTTGCGGGCCTGCTCGAGGATCTCCGCGTCCTTCACCAGATCGGCGAGGAAGAGATCGGGCAAGCCGCTCTGGCGGGTTCCGAGAAATTCGCCCGGGCCTCTGAGCTCCAGATCCTTTTCCGCCACCACGAAGCCGTCGTTCGTCCGCGTGAGGATCTCCAGCCTCTGGCGGGTGGTCTCGGCCCGCAGCTCGGCTACCAGGAAGCAGTAGGACTGCTCGCCGCCGCGCCCGACCCGGCCACGAAGCTGGTGTAGCTGAGCCAGCCCGAAGCGATCCGCGTTCTCGATGATCATTATGGTGGCATTCGGAACATCGACCCCCACCTCGATCACGGTGGTAGATACCAGCACGTCGAGATCGCCGGTGCGAAATCGCTCCATCACCTCCTCTTTCTCCTGCGGCTTCAACTTGCCGTGCATGAGCCCGAGCCTGAGCTCCTTCAGGTCGCCCGTGCGCAGCTTCTCGTACTCGGCGGTGGCGGCGGCGGCGGAAAGCGTCTCCGACTCCTCGATGAGCGGAAAGACGACGTAAGCCTGGCGGCCCTTCCTGGCCTCCTCGCGAACGAACTTCCACAACTCCTTTCTCTTCGACGGGAAGAGGAGCCGGGTGTCGATCGGCTTGCGCCCGGGCGGCATCTCGTCTATCTCCGAGACATCGAGATCCCCGTGCATGGTCAGGGCGAGCGTTCTCGGGATGGGCGTGGCCGTCATGGTCAGGAGCTCGGGATTCTGCCCCTTGGCCTTGAGCGCGGCCCGTTGTTTGACGCCAAAGCGGTGCTGCTCGTCGATGATGATCAAGCCCAGGTTGCGGAACTCCACGCCGTCCTGAATGAGCGCGTGCGTCCCCACCGCCACGTGCACCTGACCGGAGAGAAGATCCTGCTGGATCTGACGCCGCTCGCGCTGCCCCTGCTTGCCGGTGACCAGCGCCGACCGCAGCCCCAGCGGCGTCAGCCAGCGCTGGAGCTGCCGGTAATGCTGCTCGGCGAGGATCTCGGTCGGGGCCATCATCGCGCCCTGGAAGCCGTTCTCGATCGCCACCAGAAACGCCATCACCGCCACCACCGTCTTGCCGGAGCCGACATCGCCCTGCACCAGGCGGTGCATCGCCCTGGGCGAGGCCAGGTCGCGGGCGATCTCCCGGAACACCCGCTCCTGGGCCGAGGTGAGCTTGAAGGGGAGCTGCTCCTTAAAGCGCTCTACAAGCCGGGCGCCCCCTTCGGAAAGAGAGAGCGCCGATTCAACGGCGTCCATCCGCCGGCGCCGCCAGGCGAGCTGCAGCTGGATGGCGAAGAGCTCATCGAAGACCAGCCGCCGCCTGGATTGATCGCGGATCTCCAGATCCTCGGGGAAGTGAATGCCCCTTATCGCCGAGGCGAGATCCAGCAAGCCGTGCCGGTCGCGAATGTCCTCCGGCAGCCTGTCCTCGAGGCGTTCGCCGAAGGTCTCCAGCGCGTTGTGGATGATGCTGCGCAGGTGCCGCAGGGAAAGCCCTTCCGTGAGCGGATAGACGGGCACCAGCCGCCCGGTGTGTATAGTCTCCAGCTCCTCGCTGCCATCGGTGAGCTGGCCGATGAGCTCGATCTCCGCGTTTTTCAATCTCAGGCGGCCGGAGACGCGATCGGCCTCGACGACGCCGGAGGCGAGCACCTGGGCACCCTTGGGGTATTGATCCTTGTACCGGTCGAGCAGGTACTTGTTTGACCTGCCGCCGATAAAGCGCGTCACCGTGAGGCCGGCCGAGCCGTCGTGTATGACAATCGAGAGCACCGAGACGTTGCCCCTGCGTGACTGAAAGGCGGCCACGGAGCGGATCGTGCCGAAGACGGTCACCTCCTGTCCCGGTTTCAGATCGCGTATGCGCAGGCGGTTTTGAAAGTCCAGGTGACGCCGCGGAAAATGACGCAGGAGGTCGTCGACCGTGAAGATGTCCAGGCCGGCCAGGATGTCGGCCATCTTCGGACCGACGCCGCGCACGTACTGCACCTCAACCTCATGCAGCGGCTGCGTGAGGCGCGTGTCGGCTCGCCTGGCGAAGGCGGGCGGTTTCGCGCTCACATCCTGCGCACCCGCCCCCGGGGGCGCGGGTGTCCCGCCCGACTCGGCGCCGGAGCCAACATTCGACAGGGCGGGCGAGGCATGCCCCGGCCCGGGAGCGGTGGATGGTTGCATTGCCGCCGGGGCCACCTGCTGGTTGCCACGCGCGGCCAGCTGCTCGATGAGCTCCTCGGCGCGGTTGACGATCGATATGCGCGTGGCCACATCGAGATTCGGGTACTGCCGGAAAAGCCCGCGGATTGTCGCCCAGCGGGAATCGATTGGATAGCGCTTGCAGAGGCGATCGGCCGCCTGGCGCATGAACTGCGAGAAGGTCGAGCGCCGGCCTTGAAAGTCGGTGAAGCGCGCGCGCCGCTCTACCTGGATGGCGCGTCTGAGCGCGGACACCTCAGCGGCGGGCTCCTGCGGCTGGCGATTCGTACAAGCGGTCACCGGCTACCCCCGATGTATATACGCGACGCGGCCTGGCGCCAGTTATAAGATGCAATGGATGCCGTGGAATTGCAAATGAGCCATGGCTTACTGCAAGCGGTTGAGAATCAGCTTGCTTATCGCCTTGAGCGTGGCGAAGACCCCCAGCCCTTCTGAGGCCACCGCCTCGAAGCTGGGCACCCCGCGGATATTGAGCTCCTTTTCCATCCGCTCGATCGGCATCGCCGAGGCCAGGTCGCGCTTGTTGTATTGCAGCACCCAGGGGATGTTGTCGAGCGTCAGGCTGTATTCGGCCAGGTTCTCGATCATGTTTTGCAGCGACTCGACGTTCTCCTTGGAGCGCATCGCATCCGAGTCAGCAACGAAGATGATGCCGTCCACGCCGTTCAAGATCAGCTTGCGGCTGGCGTTGTACTCGACCTGTCCGGGAACAGTGTAAAGCGAGAAGCGGGTCTTGAATCCCTGAACCGACCCCAGATCGAGCGGCAGGAAGTCGAAAAACAGCGTTCGCTCCGTCTCGGTGGCCAGGCTGATCAGCTCCCCGCGGGTGGTCGGAGCAAGCTGGCTGTGAATGTATTTGAGATTGGTAGTTTTGCCACCAAGCCCGGTGCCGTAGTAAACAATTTTGCAGTTGATCTCTCGAGCCGCGTAGTTTACTAGTGCCATCCTTGCGCCCCTGCCCCACCGGCGCTAACCCCGACCATTCTGTCTTGCCCGCACCTGGCAGCCTTTCTCAAGCGTATGCAGTCCTGTCGATTGAGCATGAAGGATCGAGACCCCGCCGGGATTATCTCATCGCCACTCACCCCTTGATAACACCCTTCGAGCCCGGTCTCAAGAAGCCAGCAGTGAGCTTAAAAACAGACTACCATGATATTAATCATTGCTGCTAACTGACAAGTCTAATTGTTGCCCGCGCTCCTTGCATCATGACAATATTAGTATTTCCGGAACAGGCGCCGCATCGTGCTACAATTGCTGCTTTGCGGTCGGGACGGGCTTCGCCTCCCGGTCTCGGGGCCTGGAACCAGCAGCAGGGCAGTGTTCTGGCGGTTGGCAGGCGGTCCGGGAATCGCGGCGGCTCGAGGTAGCCGGTCGTCTACAGGAGCATTGGGAAGGAATAAAGCCATGGCCAGACGTTGTGATGTTTGCGGGAAGGGCCCGATGACCGGTTATAACTACACATTCCTTCGTTCGCACTGGAACCCGCACACCAAGCGGCGCTGGCTGCCCAACCTGCAGCCGGTCAAGGCCCGCATCGGCAGCGCCGTCAAGCGCCTGAAAGTGTGCACCAGCTGCATCAAAGCCGGCAAGGTAGCCAGAGCCGTATAGCCTAGCCCTGGGCCAGGTCGAGCAGCCGCTCGCGGCCCACGTGATAGATGGCATTGCAGAAGTGGCAGCGGCCCTCGGCTTGCCCTTCCTCCTCGGCCATGGAGAGCAGATCCTTCTTGTCGAGCACCTTCAGGGCCTCGACGAATCGCTCGCTCGAGCACTTGCAGTAGAACGTGAGCGGCTGCACATCGGTCAGCGCGTGCACCGCAAAGCCGTTCAGGATCCGCTTGAGCATGGCCTCCAGGCTCATGCCGCGGCGCATGAGAAAGGTGAACGACCCGAACGTGGAGACGTTGTTCTCGATCTGGCAGATCGTCTCCTCCGAGTGGTCCGGCAGCAGCTGCACAATGAGCCCGCCGGCGGCCTCGACGCCCCGCGGTCCCAGATGGGTTCCCACAATGACGATCGAGCCGGTCTGCGCGGAGGCGACCAGATAGCGGTTGATGTCCTCGCCGACCTCGCCGGAGGCAAGCTCCACGGTGGATGTGTAAGGGATGCCGTAGCCCACGTCGTGCGTCACCTGCAGATAGCCGGTGTGCCCGATGGCGCCTGCAACATCAAAATTTCCCAGGGAGTTAAGCGGCAACTCGACCTGGGGATTCTCAACGTAGCCTCTGACTGTTCCTTTGGGCGACGCATCCACCCACACTCTGCCCAGCGGACCGTTACCCTGGAATTTCAGGATCACCTGTCCCTGTTTGGCGACCATGGCGGCCAGCAAGGCCCCGCCGGTGAGCGCTCTGCCCAGCGCCGCCGTGGCCGTGTAGGAAAGATTATGCCGCTCCCGCGCCTCTTCAACCAGGTTTGTCGTTGTCGCTATGACCGCACGGATGGTGCCATCGGATGAAATCGCCCTTAAGACACCGTCAGCCATCAACACCACCCCTGAAAGAGCCTAGTTACCTTATTCTAGCAGTTTCTTAGATTTTGAAAATGAGGAATCCGGCGCCACCGCCGAGACCACGCGCAACAGACCGTTGACGTCCGCATGCGTGGAGATGCGCTGCCAGCCTTTGTCGCGAAAGATAGACCTCACCTGCTCGGCCTGCCCGTCGCCCACTTCCAGCACCACAAAGCCGCCGCCCTTCAGGTGCCCGGGAGCAATCGTGCTGAGCTTCCGATAAAAGCCGAGCCCATCATCATCCTCCCCGAAAAGCGCCTCCGGGGGCTCGTGCTCGCCAACCTCCCTGTCCAGGGAGCCGGCCTGGGATCTGGGGATATAGGGCGGGTTGGAGACAATCGCGTCCAGATTATCGGGCAGACAGGAAATCCAGGGCCCGTGAACCAGGGTCATGCGCTCGAAGACCTTGTGGGCGAGCGCGTTCTGCCTGGTAGCGGCCACCGCCGCCGGCGATATGTCGATAGCCGTCAGCCGAGCATCCGCCAGGCGCTTGAGCAGGGCGATCGTGATCGCGCCCGAGCCGCAGCCGATCTCGGCCAGGTGCGGCGCCGGCAGGCCGGCGGTGAGCTCAAGGGCGACCTCCACCAGGCTCTCGGTGTCGGTGCGGGGGATGAAGACGCCCGGACAGACGGCCAGCTTCAGCCCCATGAAGTCGGCGCTGCCCAGGCAGTACTGCAGCGGCACGCGCTGCGCCCGGCGGCGCAGGATGCTGCGGATCACCCGCCACTGCTCGTCGTCGATCGGATCGTTGGCCTTTAGGACTTGCTGGGCCGGCGTCAGCCCCGTCACGTGCTCGAAGATGAGCTCGGCCTCGCGCTGGCTCTCCAGGCTCTCTATTCCGGCAGCCCGGAGAGCGCCGGCCAGCTCCTTTTTTAACTGTGCCAGGCTGGACAACGGATCTCCCGTCAGGCGGCGCCCGCCGTCTCGGACAGAAGCTTCTGCTGGTTGTCCAGGATGTTGGCCTCGATGAGCTTGTCCAGGTCGCCTTCCAGGACCTGCTCGAGGCTGAAGTTCATGTTGAGCCGGTGATCGGTGACGCGGTTGTCCTTGTAGTTGTAGGTGCGGATCTTCTCCGAGCGATCGCCGGTGCCTACCTGGGAGCGGCGCTGATCGGTTATCGCCTGCAACTGAGCCTCGAGCTCCATCTTGTAGAGCTTTGCCCGCAGGATCTGCTTTGCCCGCTCCTTGTTCTGCAGCTGGCTGCGCTCCTCGGAACAGGCGACCACAAGCCCGCTCGGTTTGTGCACGATGCGCACCGCCGTCTCCACCTTGTTGACGTTCTGTCCGCCGGCGCCGCCGGAGCGCATGGTGGTTATCTCCAGATCGTTGTCGTTCAGCTGGACGTCGATATCGTCGACCTCCGGCATCACGGCCACGGTCGCCGTCGATGTGTGGACGCGGCCGGACGCTTCCGTCACCGGCACGCGCTGCACCCGGTGCACGCCCGACTCGTACTTGAGCCGGCTGTAGACGTTGTCGCCGTGTATGTTAGCAATCACCTCTTTGTAGCCGCCAATTTCACCGTCGCTGTGGCTGGCAATCTCCACCTTCCAGCCCTGCTTGTCCGCATATTTCAGATAGAGGCGAAGCAGGTCCCCGGCGAACAAAGATGCCTCGTCGCCGCCGGTGCCGGCCCGGATCTCGAGGATAATGTCCTTATCGTCCATGGGGTCCCGCGGCAGAAGGAGAACACGCAACCTGTCGGCTAGATTCTCTTCGCGGGCCCGCAGCTCGGACACCTCCGTCTCGGCCATGTCGCGCAGATCCCGGTCGGTCTCCGTGCGCAGGATCTCTTGAGCGCCGCTCAGCTGCCGCTGCACCTCCTGCCACTTGTGATATGTCTCCACGGTCGTCTCCAGCCCGCGGCGCGCCTTGGCCAGCTGCTTGAACTGGCCGGGGTCGGCAAGGACGGCCGGATCCGCAAGCCTCTGCTCGAGCTCGTTGTAGGTTTTTTCTATCTCGTTCAGCTTTTCGATGAAGTGGTCCATATCTTTGCCGGGCCGCGTCCGCCGTCGTTGACAACCAGGCCTACATTATCACAGAAGCGCTCTTCAGCCGCCTGTTATAGGAAATGATTAGCTTGTGCCGCCGGGCCAATCCGGGCCGGCTAATAAAAGTGGCGGAGAGGGAGGGATTCGAACCCTCGCTGCGCTTGTGACGCAGACAGTCTTTCCAGGACTGCACGATAGACCACTCTGACACCTCTCCACATATATATGCGACGCCGACTGAGACTCGATTGCTTCTCAAGCCGTCCGAAGCGGCGTCGCCTGCCTCCGCTTTAGACGCTTCGGCTGCGGATTGCTCCTCGCAATCCTTTGCCTTCGCTAGGCTCCCTTATTCTACACGCCGACTGAGACTCGATTGCTTCTCAAGCCGTCCGAAGCGGCGTCGCCTGCCTCCGCTTTAGACGCTTCGGCTGCGGATTGCTCCTGGCAATCCTTTGCCTTCGCTAGGCTCCTTCTCCCCTTTTGTTGCCGGGTCCGGCGGTAAATTATAGCTTATGACTTTGCTGCGGCGGGTTGAACTTTCTTCTGGGCCGAGCGGATGATGGCCACGAACTCTTCGGCGTTCAAGCTGGCGCCGCCGACCAGGGCGCCGTCCAATTCGGGTTGGGCCAGCTGCTCGTCGATGTTGGAGGCCTTGACGCTCCCGCCGTAAAGGACCGGGATCGACGCGGCCAGGTCGCGGTTGGCATAAAGATTGCCTATTGTGGAGCGAATCACGGCTGCTACCCGGTTGGCCTCGACTGCTTCGCAAACCTTGCCTGTCCCGATCGCCCAGACCGGCTCGTAGGCGACGATGAGCCCGGACAGCTGGGCGGCGTCCAGATCATCCAACGCGGCAGCGGTCTGACGGCTGACCACGGCGTCGGTCAGGTGGTTTTCCCGTTCGTCCACCGTCTCGCCCACGCAGACGATCGGGATCAAACCGTGGCGGACAGCCGCCTTCAGCTTGAGGTTGACTGTGGCGTTGGTCTCGCCGAAAAACTGGCGGCGCTCCGAATGCCCGATAATGACGTACTTTACGCCCAGCTCAAGCAGCATGGGTGGGGAGATTTCGCCCGTGTAGGCCCCGGAATCCCGATGGTCCATGTTCTGGGCGCCGACGGCCAGGGGGCTGTTGACGCAGACCTGGAGCACCGGCTCCAGGCTTGTAAAGGAAGGACACAGAACCACCGCGGGCAGGTCGCGCTCCGTCTCCAGGGCGTCCCTGACAGCCCCGGCAAGCTCGCGCGCCTCGGGCCGGGTCTTGTGCATCTTCCAGTTGCCGGCAATGACCAGTTGGCGTTGTTTTACACTCACCTTTCCATCCTCGAGAGAAGAAGGCGCCGGGGCGCAATCAGATGAGATTTTAATATACGGGCGATGGCTTAGAATAGCTGCATAACTTTTCTTGTCCGGTCGAGATCTCATGCCAGAGCGACAACCACAGATCAATTCCCCTGCCGGCAGGCGGGAGCGGCTGCCCGAGTGGGTGCGGCGGTCCGTGCTCAACACGGAGGAGAACCGCCAGGTGCGCCAGATCCTGAAGGATCAGCAGCTGAACACCATCTGTGAGAGCGGTCGCTGCCCGAACAAGGGCGAGTGCTGGGCGGCGGGGACCGCGACGTTTCTGCTCATGGGCCCTGTCTGCACGCGAACCTGCCGGTTCTGCTCGGTCAACAAGGGCCGCCCCGCGCCCCTCGATGCGGACGAGCCGCTGCGCGTGGCCAGCGCTTGCAAGCAGATGGGGCTCAGGCACGTGGTTCTCACCTCCGTCAACCGGGATGAGCTGCCGGATCAGGGGGCGGAGCACTTCGCCGCCACCATCTCCGCGCTTCACGAGACGATTCCGGGCATCGCGGTCGAGGTGCTCACCCCGGATTTCCAGGGACGCAAGGACCTGATCGCCATCGTGCTGGAGGCCGGCCCGGTTGTCTTCAACCACAACCTGGAGACCGTGCCGCGCCTGTACAGGGCTGTCCGCCCCGGATCCAAATACGACCGGTCCTTGAGCGTTCTGGCGGCGGCCAAGCAGATCAACCCAAACATTCACACCAAGTCGGGTCTCATGCTCGGTCTGGGCGAAACCAGGCAGGAGGTGCTGTCCGTGCTCGCGGACTTGCGGAAGGTCGACTGCGATTTTGTCACCCTGGGCCAGTACCTCCGTCCGAGCCGGGATCAGCTGGCGGTGCAAAGGTACATAAGCCCCGAGGAGTTCGAGGCTCTGGGCGCCGCAGCCCGGGACATGGGCTTCAAGATGGTTCATTCCGGTCCCCTGGTCAGAAGCTCCTACCACGCCGGCGAGCTGGCGGGGCAGCTGGCGTAGATATGGCGGGAACCGCGCTCGAAGCGGCAAGACGGTTGCTCGAGCAACGCGACCATGAGCGGTGCTTTCTGTCCGTCAAGGAGCACTGGCTCGCCAACCCTGACGACCGGGATGCGGTGAGGCTGCTCGCCGAGCTCATGACCGAGGTCGGCAAGAAAGATTTTGCCGAGAAGCTTGCCAGGCTGTGCGCGTCGGATACGTCCTTGAAGGACGATGCGCAGGGGCTGTTCGAGGTCGGTTTCCAGTTTATCGACGAACGGCAGCCGGAGCTTGCCGCCATGCTCCTCGAGCGCTGCGCGCGCCTGGCGCCGGACGAGCCTGCCGTGAGCTACGAGCTGGGGTTTGCCCTCATGTCCATGAAGCGCTACAAGGAGGCGATCACGTATTTCAATCGGGCGCTGGCCAGGTGCGACGACTTCGACACGCGCCTGAACCTGGCCGTCGCCTACATCTGCACGCGCACGCCGCTCATGGCGCGGGAGATGATCGAGCGCATGGCGTCGCTTGTCGAAACCGATGAGGAGAAAAAGGAGCTTGACCATCAGCGTGTAGCCCTGGCTCGCCTGGAGTCCCTGGGCGCCAGGCCGAAGCTTTCCCCTCGCGATTGGCTCTATGTGCACTACGGCTCCATCCTGCTCACCGAGAGCGCGGACAAGGCCTCGGGCGGCAAGTTCGGGCTGCTCTGGAACGAGTACGCGGATGTCGCCCGCCAGCTTGTCGTCTTGAGGGGGGTGCTGGAAGGGCTCGGGGTGACCTTCGATGTCGTCGAGCACTACAGCTCGCTGTCGCGACCGCTGGCCCACGCGATGGCAGAGCTGCTCGGCGTGCCTTACGAGCTGTACAAGGGACCGAAGCGAGACGAGCGAGCCCTGCTCATGATGGCATGGGCGAGCGACATCATCGGGCCGCACGAGAGCTTCATCGCCCATGAGATGCAGCGCAGCATCTTTGCCTTCGGGCTCACCTGGCGCGAGCAGCTGCCGGTAGCGCCCGAGTTGATCGGCTGCCTGGCCGAGGGCTGCGCCATGCCCTGGAGCGAGCGCTGGCGCGTCGAGCAGTGGGATGACGGCCGCGAGCCCACCTTCGCGCCGATGCTCGAGGAGCCGGAAGGGCCGGTGGAGGCGGCTGCAAAGATTCTGGACAAGGTTGCTCACCTGGAGGCCGACGCCGACGTTCTCCACGAGGTGCAGGAGATCGTCGCCTATTACGACTCGCTGCGCGGCCGCCTGCTTCTGGGCAACGTCAAGGCCTTTCCCGCGCGACCCGAGTACACCAACGAGATCCCCGTATGAACGCGCTGAAAAAATTCGCGGTAACGGCCAGCTTCGTCACGCGACTGCCGTTGTGCACGTTGCCCGCGGATCACGACAGCGGCGAGATGACCGGGCTGTCCAAGTATCTCCCGGCCGTGGGCTTCATTGTGGCGGCCGTGCTGCTGCTTCTCTCCTGGCTCTTGAGCCTGGCACACGCGACCGACGTAATGACCGGGGCGTCGCTCACCACAGCCTGGCTGGTCCTGACCGGCGGCCTGCACTTCGACGGACTGATGGACACCGCCGACGGTGTCTTCTCCCACCGCGATCGCCAGCGCATGCTGGAGATCATGAGCGACAGCCGGGTGGGCAACTTCGGGGCCATGGCCGGGTGGTGCACGCTGCTCATCAAGTTCGCCGCCCTGAGCAGCCTGCCGCCGGCCGCCCTGACGGCGCCCATCGTCCTGGTGCCGGCCTGGGCCCGCTGGTGCGAAACCTTCGCAATCGGCGCCTTTCCCTATTTGAAAGAGGAGGGGATGGGAAAGATCTGGCACGACACCACTAAGTATCCGCGCGACCTGATTCTGGCCGCGCTGTTGCCGCTGGCTGCGACAATCGGATTTGCCTTCTCGGGTTCGCCTTCCGCCCTGGTCGTGGCCGGCGGGACGATGCTCTGCGGTCTGGCGGCATCGCGCCTGTTGAATCGCATCCTCGGCGGGCAGACTGGTGACACTTACGGAGCCACCGTCGAGCTGGCGGAAGCCGGCGGCTTGGCTATCGCCGCCATCTTCTTCCGCTCGTGCCTGTCCGTCTGTTGACGCTTTGTGAACGCCGGCGTCCCGAATGCCGTTAAAAGCCGCTGCTTTGCGGCTCGTTGCTGCCGTCGGTGCCGAAATGCTTGCCGGGGCCGAGACCCATGTTGCGCTCGGCTTCCTCCTGCTGCTTGGCCAGATCCTCCTGCGCCCCGCTCTGCCACTGCTGAAGCTGGCGCTGATACTCGGCCTGGTCGCGCTGGATCTTCTGAATCAGGGTCAGCTTCTTGCCCCGGTAGAGGGCCACCTGCAGGATGTCGTTCTGCCGGTTCCGCCTGGCGCCCTCATAGATGCACTTGAGCTCGTCCACCGTCTGCGCCTTATCGAGCGCCTTTTTCAGGCAATAGCGATTGAGATCCTCCATGCCCAGATCCTCGGTGCTCCTGAGCAGATTGCACAGCTGCTGGGCGTTCTCCTCATCGTCAATCAGATCCCTCACCACCTTGCGCACGAGGTCGTCCATGCCCATCTGTTTGACGTCGTGGGCAAACTGCACCGCCTCCGGCACGGACTTGATGCCCGTGTACGCTTTGTCCAGGGCCATGTGCGCCACGTCGTTAAGCGAAACCTCTTGCGCCTTGCGGGCCAGATCGAAGAGGTCCGGAACCGTTTTGGCGTCCTGCAGCAGATGATTGACGCACTCCCTGGTTATCTCGTAGAACTCGAAATGCCTGGCCTTCAAGGCGACCAGCAGATAATCCTCGCGGTTCTGGCATAAGGTCAGGGCCTTCTGCACGCACTGGCGCCTGGTCTCCATGAGCGGAAAGCCGTAAGTCTCGGTGAAGCTGGCGATGGCCAGGCACTTGGGAATGTCGCTGGCCGAGGCGAGCGCCGAGGCGATAATCGGCTGCGCCTTCTGCGGCTTGCCGGACTTCATGAACCGCCCTGCCTTCTCCAGCTGCACCTGCACCTCCGGGGTCAGCGGCGAGTCCGGCCAGGGCGTGCGCGCCGCCATAGCGGGCGCCATCGCCAGTAGTGCCAGCGCCGCAGTTGCCGGACCGATCATCCCCCAGACGTGGTTCCGCCGACCCGGCAAGGGCTTGGCAGCGCACAACAGATGAAGGCCAGTCGACTTGCTTGTCATACCAGTCATTGTACAACTCCCCGGACCCCGCCCCTGGCGATGGCTTTCCACGCCCGGGAAGATGAAGCCCACTTTTCCGAAAACGAATAAGGTCATGGATTATTCAGCGGCTCTGCACTGAATGGCAGGACAGTCAGTGCTCTCGAACCCCCGCCCTTCATAAGCAGGTCATACTGCGCCTTGCGCAACGAGCTTGTTCTCTTGATAGATGCGCACCCAGGCATAATAGTCAGGGTACGCGATTCCGGCTTGAGTTAGACCATCTCGCAGGAGAGAATATTCCCCTGTTACCGGCATGTGCAACTGCGCCTGGGAATATGACTCTAAGTCTCGGATCAAGAAGCGCTTGAAGTCGCGCGGTTCAGGAAGGTTCCCCTCGATGTGACTGCGGGCAAGCGAATCCATCTGGCTGGAGGCGGCAAGCGGCATAACAAGCAAGATGCCGCAAGCAGCCATAATCATGGAGTGCTGCGGAATCTTTTGGTCTACTGTCCTCCCGAAACAAGGACCGTAACGATTCTGGCAATAATCCTCCACCCGTAATCAGTTTGAAAACCAGGTTGCCATCACCCCGAACGCCTGCTCACCGAGCCGGTTGATCTCGGGCTGGCTGACAGAGCCATCTGGATCAATGTGCACGTTCGCCAGTGCGTAGAATTGGACATTAGGCACGCTGTTGTCACCATTATTGCCGGGATCAAGCGCCTCTGCCAGATGACTCGATCCCTGGGTGTGGACCTGCGTGTTACTGTTGTCTGCGGCGGAGTTATCCGCATAAACAGCATACTCGGCGCGTCCATCGTGACGGACGGCGACGATCGCTCCCGCTGGTATACCGTGTGACTGAGCCCAACCCGGATTAATAGCGACGTAATTGGTGATTTGGGCACTGATCTTTCCGCCAAAATAAGACGTGCCGGTGCCGATGCCCGTGCCGTCGGTGTCTACCGACGTCTCCCCGCTGGTGCGATCGCTTTGAGAGCTGTTGTAAGACACCACATCGGCGGGAACGAGGTGTCGGATGAAGAATAGTATTTGCCGAAGGTTAGGGGATAGGGATAAAGGCTGAGGGATAGGTGATTGGACGTCGAAACTATAACGACGGCCCGGTTAGCCGTCCATACACGAAACTGCGTAGAAGATCCCGAAACCACGGCCGGACCGGCGATAAGCAGCCGCTCAGAGCTCAGGTTGTCACCGGCACCACCAAGAGCGCAAGAAGCACCGTCTTTCCGTCGTCGAGGACGTTCGGCCGCCGACCTCAGATACCACCTCTTCAATCTGGTCGCGGAAGCAGGAACTTCACGGTAATGAGCTCGTTGGGACAGAAGGCAAGCGACAGCACGTTCTGCAGGCGAGCCCCCGGCGCAGGAGCACCGCCGGCGGAGACCTCCGGCACAAGCTCGTCCTGCTCCTGACCACTGAGCGAACAACGGCAAGCCCTGAGGAGATCGAAGCCGATCTCCATCGTCAACTGTTGGGGAGCGCAGGTCACATTGAGCAGCCGCAGCAGGGCGCTGGTGCCGCCATCGGCGATATGAAAAGCGCTCAGCCGGATCGCCTGATTAGTAAGGCGGATGCAGGAAGCCGCGCCGCCCTCAGCACTCGCGCGCGCCGGCGCCGCCCAGAGGCAGCCCTCGAATTGATCGGCGAGCGAGTAAGCCTGGACGATCTGCTCGTCGCTCGGACCATCTCCCGAGCCTGCCGCAGAGCCGGCAGGCAGCGGAGCCCAGCCGTAGCGAGCCCGGTTCTCACCCGGGCAGTTTGCTCCGGGAGTCGGCAGGTGCGGGCCGGCACCGCCGCCACGCGTCAGCATCCGCCCCCGCGAGAGAATGGAGACGGCCCTTAAAATCGTGAGCGACACCTGGTTTCCCTCTACACCGTATTCGGGCAGCCCTTGATTCAGGAAAACCTGCCCGTTGGCGATGAAGAACCGCTGGCACGGGAAGCGATCGAGCGGCGCCTCCGTGCCCGGCTCGACGGGCAACTGCGCCGAATTGATCTCGTGCGCGCGCTCGACCACGCTGAAATGATTCTCCGAATACGTTCTTGTAACCGCGCCGCCGGCATCGAAGACAACCTCCAGGCGATGATCGGCCGACCGGTTCTCCCAGGTGGTCTCGAAAAAGATCATGGGCACGCCGCGCCGCAGCGAGATCTCTGTCCGGATAAGGTGCCTTCTGGTTTTTCCGCTGCGCACCATACGCGGTATCGCATCGGAGCCCTGCACCTGCGCGCCCTCGGGGATCTCCAGAGAATGCGTGACGATAAGCGAGCCTGCCAGCGGCCCCCGGTCGCCGACCTTGACCGAGCGCAGCGAGGCAGCAACCGGCACGTCTCCCGGGAGCGGATCGAAGTTGTACGTGTCGCCCCCGTCTCCCACATCCCGCAAGGCCAGCCCGAGATTGAAACGCCTGCCTTGCTGGGCGCCGGCCGTCACATCGACCGTGAGCCGTCCTTCGGAGTCCAGCTCGAGCGAGAGAAGCCCGTTGCCTATCTTACGCCCGCTGACCCGCACGCGCTGGTGGCTGGACTTACCTGCCGCCCGCACCGGCCAGGGGCGTTCGCGCCAGCCGAGCGGTGGTACCGCCTCAGCCCACACCCAGGCCTCGTTGAGCGCCACGTTCTTGTAGTAAGTGGCTAGCTCTCCGCCACCGAAAAGCTCGTCATGCGGTTTGCTCGAGATCATCTGCAGGTCATTCGAGCGCCGCGGCGGCGCCGCCTCAAGATCGGAAGCCCAGCGCACCTTGACCGGGCCGGACACCTCGTGGGCGGAAAGATTGCAGAGGTAAAGGCGGTCGAATCCGAAGGCCGGGTCTCGATGAGACAAGCCGGACATCGCGTCTTGCCCGGCAACCAGCTCCTGCGTCTCCGCCTCCACGGCATCCAGCACCGCGTGCAGACGCCTGGTCCTCACCTGCATCTCATCGTGCACGGCATCGACGCTGCAGCCGCAGATGCTGTCGTGAGGATGATTCTGGAGAAGCAGCCGCCAGGCGTGCTCCATCTGCGCGGCCGGGTACGCCCGGCGCCCCAGCACGTGCAGCACGGACAGCAACGGCTCCCACAGCCTGATCAGCCGGTGCTCAGCGATCCTGTTCTCCCGCTTCAGATAAAGCCTCGAAGACAGCACGCCGGCGAGCATGTACGCGTGTCCATGCTGGCGGGCCTGCGCGTTGCTTCGCAACTCGCCTGCGACCAGCTTGATCCCTTCCCCGTTTCCTGTCGCGGACTGCGCGACTTTGCCCAGGAACTCGGAAAGCGGCAGCAACGCGACCTTCGCCCCCGATCGCTCCTCAAGCGCGCTGGCGGCTTCCGCCAGCCGCTGCTCAAAAGCAGGCGGCGGGCCGAGGTGGTCGCCGCCCACCGGATGCAGCGCGCCGTCGACCAGCGCACAGTAGGCCGGCGCCAGCCCGGCCGCGTCTGGTCGACGATCGAGATAGCCGAGCAGGTCCTCGACACGGGCGGCGGCCGGGATGTTCTCGTGAAAGATGAAGCTGGTGTAGCCGCGCGACAGGTGATAGGCAAGCACCCGGCTGCCGTCCGGGCTCTGCCACCAGAACGCCGGCCCGCCCTCGAGGGCGGGCACGCCTCGCCAGACCACCGCGCTGGTGATACCAAATCCGCTGAGTATCCGCGGCAGATCCTGGCTGTGCCCGAAGGTGTCCGGACAGTACCCGATCATGGCCGGCGGTCCGAACTTGCCGGTAGCTGCCAGCCCCAGCGCCAGATTGCGAACCAGGCTCTCCCCGCAAACGAGCATCTGATCCGCGAGCACGTACCATGGTCCTGCCGCCAGAACCCGGTCAGTCATGAGCTTGCGCAGGCGCGGCGCCAGCTCGCCGTCCACCGCCGTCGAGTCCTCGAGGACGGCCGCCTGCCCGTCGAAGTAGAAGCTGGGCAGCTCGCCCGATTCCAGCTTCTCGACCACCTTGCGCACCACGGTCAACAGGCGCGTGCGGAAGCCCTCGAAGGGCAGATACCACTCGCGGTCCCAGTGCGTGTGCAGATAAAGGAAGACGGTGCTCACCGGATCATCCCCTCACGAGCGGCGCCAGCACCGCCATACTGGCATCGAGCGCCAGGGGCAGCTCGGCGGGATCGTCGCCGACAAACTCGTCGTCCAGGCGGATGGAGAAGCTGCCGGTAAAATCATATAGCTTCAAGGCCTCGACCAGCTGCCGCCAGTCGATCTGCCCGCGCCCGGGCAGCCGATAGCGCCACCACAGCGGCCCGAACAGCCCGTTTTGCGAGATAAGCTCCCGGTTGATCTCGACGTCGTTGGCCATCACCTGCTCGATGGCCGGCATGAACTGGGGCAGCAGCTTAAGGTAATCGATCCCCTGCCAGGCGCAGTCTGCCGGCGAAAATGACAGGGAAAGCCCTGGGCACGACGAGAGAATGTCCCGCCAGACCAGCGGGCTCAGGGGCGCCCAGCGGCCCAGGCTCGTCCGGCGGTAGCCGGCCGGGGTGTCCAGCCTGAGCAGGAGCTTGACCCCGAGCGCCGCGCACCGGTCGATTGCCGGCTGCGCGGCCGCCTCCAGCGCCGCCGCCTGCTCCTCGCCGCCCCGGCAATCGAGGACAAAAGTAAGGCGCTTGGCCGCCAGCTCGGCAGCCACCAGCGACAGCTTGCCAATCATCGCCCGAAAGTCGGCAACCGACTTTTTGGCCCGCGCGTCCAGGCAGTACTCCAGGTTCAGGCAGCTCACCTCCACGCCGCTTGCCGCGGCCAGCTCCCTGACCGACCGCAGATGGCGCCGCTCCCGGCCGGAAAGCTGCCCCGAGCCCCGACTCGAGGCTTTGAACGGCTGGAAGGTGTATTCAAGAGCGCTTATCTTTCTGCCGGCGGCCAGCCTGACGGCCTCTTCCAGGCCGTAACCAAATCTGGTGGCATCAAGGGCAAGCAGCATGCCTTAGTTTAGCAGAGCGTCTCTTGCCGCCCCCGCGCTTGCCGGCCCCTGGCGTGCCTACATGCTCATCATGTAATCGCGGCGGACGAACGGGTCGGTTATGTCGTTGAGATCCATGCGCCTCATGGTCACCGCCATGTAATCGCCGTCTCTGTTGATCGACAGGGTAACCGTGGTTCCCGGTGTGCCGACGATCATGTCGTAAACCTCTTCCTTGGTCAGCCCTACCGTCGGCACGCCATCGACAGCCAGGATCACGTCGTTTTGCCTGAGACCGACCTCCTGGGCCGGCGTCTGGGGGAAGACCCGGTTGATGACCGGCGGGCGCCCGGCGAACAGGACGAACTTGACGCCGATGATGCCGATCCCCGATTCGACCTGGGCGCTCAGGTTATCCTGCTTGACCGATCCTGTCGCCTTGCGGCGGATGTCAGCGCGACCGCGCCCCCAGCCGCCGGACTGTCCGCCCGAGGCCGAGCCGCTAAGCCCGCCGCCCTTCTCCGTCTTCTGCACCTTTCCCTGCAGCGGCGTTTTGGGCTTCTCGCCGCCGCCCGGCTCGGCCGGGACAGCCCGCGTATCTATCCTGGGCGTGTCCGGCTTCAATTGGGGCGGCTCCTGGGCAACAGCCCGCAGCGAGGGCGGCGGCATGAAGGCCAGCATGAAAGCTCCGGCAACGGCAAACGCCCTTCCGAACAGCATGATGCGCCTCTCAATCCGCGATTGCCTCAACCTTGCCACCCCCGGGCCGGCCATTCGTGCGATGAGGACCGGGAACCCCCCGAGCTCTTCAGACAGTCATCGACCTTCCACAGTTCCCGACAGAGGATCGGAATTCATATACTTAAGAATACCCATTTCCGCCATAAGCTGCCCACCCTTTCGCCCGTATAATTGATCACGCCAAACCGGGAGGACGAATCGTGAGCAAGGTTACTGTTGTCGGTAGCGGAAACGTGGGAGCCACAGTCGCGCAGTACGTGGCGGGAAAAGATCTGGCCGACGTCGTGCTGGTGGACATCATCGAGGGCATGCCTCAGGGCAAGGCGCTCGATCTGCACGAGGCGGCGCCGCTCGCCGGGCACGACCGCAAGCTGTGGGGGTCCAACAATTACGCCGACACCAGGGATTCGGACATCGTGGTGATAACGGCCGGCATCGCCCGCAAACCGGGGATGTCACGAGAGGACCTGTTGAAAACCAACGCCGGCATCGTGCAGGAGGTGGCGAAGGAGACGGCGAAGCACTCGCCGAACGCCATCTTCATCGTGGTCACCAACCCGCTTGACGTCATGACCTACCTGACCTGGCAGACGACCAGGCTGCCCACGCAGCGGGTGATGGGCATGGCCGGCGTGCTCGATTCGGCCCGCTTTCAAACCTTCATCGCCATGGAGCTCAACATGTCCGTCAAGGACGTGCGGGCCATGGTTCTCGGCGGGCACGGCGATCTGATGGTGCCGCTGCCCCGCTACTCGACTGTCAACGGGGTGCCGATTACCGAGCTCCTGGCCGCCGACCGGGTGGACGCGCTTTGCAAGCGGACCAGAGACGGCGGCGCCGAAATTGTCGCCCTGCTCAAGGCCGGCAGCGCCTTTTACGCTCCGGGCGCCTCGGTGGCCGAGATGGTGGAGGCGATCATCAGGGATCAGAACCGCCTCCTGCCCTGCGCGGTTTACAGCCAAGGGCAGTACGGCATCAAAGATCTCTTCGTCGGCCTGCCGGCGGTCCTCGGGCGCGAGGGGGTCAAGCGCATCGTGGAGCTGAAGCTGACCGCCGAGGAGAGGGCGGCACTCGCCAAGTCGGCCGAGTCCATCCGCGAAAACATCAACGTGATGAACCAGCTGCTGGTGGCCGTTTAACCGGGAGCGGGGGCAAGGTCGGCTTCGCCAAATGGCGCCATGTCCTGAGCCTCGCCGCTGCACGTGTTTGGGGGCGGGGATTGATATAATACGAGCTTGATTGTTGCGAGCGCGGGAGGTAGGCATGCGTTTTGGCGGGCGGCTCTTTTGCTTTACACTGAGCGTGGCGCTGGGCATGCCACTGCAGACGGTGGCGCCTGCCGCCTTCGCCGTCGAGACCCCAACGACAGCCACCACCGACTTTCTCTCCGAGATCGACAGCAAGGAGAACGAGCAGACCCGCAAGGACATCGAGCAGCTGCTGAAGACGATCGAGAATCAGTGGAACGCCCACAACCTGGACGCGGTAATGTCCTATTACGCGGACGACTACATCAACAACGACGGGCTGGACAAGAAATCAGTCACGGCGCTCACCCAGGACTTCTGGAAGACCTATCCCGACGCCAGGTCAAGCTCGGTCACCAGGGAGATCCGCGTGGAGGGGCAGTACGTCACCGTGGAGTCGCGCGACACGGCGGTCGGCACCACGGCCAAGGAGATGCCCGGCATCGGCACCAAGGGCGAGCTGCAATCGGTCTCGGAGGGCGAGCTTTACTTGAAGAAGCTTGGCCCGAACTGGCGGATCATCGGCGACCGCATCGACTTTGAGAAGGTGCGCGTCTCCTTCGGCCTGGCCAAACAGATACCGGCAATGTTCACGGCCCCCGAGCAGGTGAAGTCCGGCCGCCAGTACTCGGCGAAGCTCGAGCTGGCACTGCCCCCCGGGCTGATGGCCGTGGGGTCGATCACCAGCCAGCCGCTGCAGTACCCGCAGCCGAACCCGACCGACGCCTGGCGGCCCCTGGAGGGAGCCTCGCTCGAGCGGGTCATGCCCGCCAACGCCAGAAACCGCAACGAGCTGCTGATGGCCACCATCGGCGTCACCAATTCGGCGCGCAACTCCCTGATGGGGATCGCCTTCCTGACCAGGCGCCTGAACGTGGTGCCGGCCATGGAGGAGGAGGCAGCCACCGCCTCCGCCGATGCAAAAGAGAAGGCGCCGGAGAAGGGCCACCAGGCCGGCGATAAATGAAGTGGATACTGCCGTCGGTGGCTGCACTGGGCCTGGCGCTGGACATTGTCAGCAAATCCTGGGCGCTGGCCAGCCTCAACGCCGGACAGGCGCGTCCGCTCGTCCCGGGCATCCTGCGACTCAATCTCACGACCAATACCGGCGCCGCCTTCGGGCTGGGGCACGGCAACGGCTGGTTCATGACCATCCTGGCGGTGACGATCCTGTCGGCGGTGGTGGTCTGGCTGGTCCGGCGCGAGCGCTCCGGCAACCCGCTTTCCCTGTGCGAGCGCATCGGCGCCGGGCTGCTGGTCGGCGGGGCGGCCGGCAACATCTGGGAACGCCTGCTCCTGGGGCGGGTGACCGATTTCCTCGAGTTCAGCTTCATCGACTTCCCGGTCTTCAACGCCGCCGACGTGTTGATAGACCTGGGCGCCCTGCTCATCCTGCTCAACACCTTCGCCGGCAGCCCGGCGGCAGACGACGCGCATGACGGAAAAACAGCGGATCGAGCTTCAGGTTGAGCCGGGCCCTCCGGTTCGGCTGGACGTCTACCTCTGCCACCACCTGCCGGGCTTCAGCCGCTCGCGCATCCAGAAGCTGATCGAGGCCGGGCTGGTGACCGTTTCGGCCAGGGCGGCAAAGGCCAGCCGGCAATTGGGCGGTGGCGAGCTCCTGGTGATAAGCGTGCCGGCCGACGAGCCGCCGGAAGTCGCGGCGCAGGACATCCCGCTGGAGATTATCTTCCAGGACGACTATCTGGCCGTGCTCAACAAGCCGACCGGCATGGTCACGCACCCGGGCGCCGGCGTCAGCTCGGGCACGCTGGTCAACGCCCTCCTCCACCACCTGGGCGGGCGCTTATCGGGCATCTCCGGCGTTTTGCGCCCGGGCATCGTACACAGGCTCGACAAGGACACCTCGGGGCTCCTGGTGGTGGCCAAGGAAGACCGCGCCCACCGCCACCTCGCCGAGCAGATCCGGGCTAAAACGGCCCGCCGCGTCTATCTGGCCCTGGTCGAAGGATCGCTGCCCCGGGACAAGGGCACCATAGACAAGCCGGTGGGGCGGCACCCGACCCGGCGGAAGGAGATGGCCATCGTGCCTACCGGGCGGCATGCGGTCACGCATTACGAGGTTGTCAGACGCTGGCCGGCCTACACGCTTGTCAAGGCGGCACTGGAGACCGGTCGCACGCACCAGATCCGCGTGCACATGGCCGACCTCGGCTGTCCCGTGGTCGGCGACATCGTTTACAACCGTAAACGCACCGGAAGCCCCGGCGCCAGAGCCCGGCTCGGGCTTAAAGGGCACGCCCTGCATGCTGCTTACCTTTCCTTCACGCACCCGGTGACCGGTAGCTTGTTAGAATTTGAGGCGCGTCTGCCGGAAGACCTCCAGAAGCTTCTGGAGTCGCTGTGAAGGACGCTTTGCTGGAGCTACTTTTCATGCACCCTCGCAACCTGCTGGCGGCCACGTCCTCCCTGCTCGTGCTCATCATCCTTTGCCTGGCCGCTGTCAATCTGCAGCCGGTCTCCCTCAATCTCGTGGTCAGCAGTTTCTCCTGCCCGCTGGCGGCCGTCATCGTGCTGGCAGTCGTCGCCGGCCTTTTGTCCGGGGTAAGCGCCTCCCGGCTTTTGCCCTCGCAAGCCCGCCAGGAGCGTCAGCTGGCCGAGTGGCAGGCTGCCGACGCCAAGCTGGCGGCCTCTGTCCAGTCCGACCGCGAGAAGCAGCTGGAGGCGAAGATCGCCACCCTGGAGACCGCGCTCAAGCAGGCACTCGGCAAAAGGGGCTAGGGCTCGGATTCGCCCTTGTCCTTCTTCTCGCGCTTCCGGGGCTCATCCGGGCCCTTGGCGCGGCCGCGTCCCTCGCCTTTCACCGAGAAGTCCGACGCCTTGAGCCCGTCGATGAATTTCTTGAACTCCTCGGCCTCCTGCTCGTCCCTTTCCAGATCGGCAGGGATGGTGCCCTCGGCGACAACCTGCGCCGAGACAAAAATTGGCGCCTTGGCCCTCAGCGCCAGGGCAATGGCATCCGACGGTCGAGCGTCGATCGGCTTCAACTCGCCCAGCTCCTCGAGCGGGGCGTTCACCTTCAAAAAGAGCGTGGCGAAGTAGGTGTTGGACGCCAGCTCGTTAATCTCCACCTTCTCAACCGTGTAACCGAGAGACTGGATGACGTTCAAAAGCAGATCGTGGGTCATCGGCCGATCGGGCTTCAAATTATCCAGGGCCCTGGTGATGGCATTGGCCTCGGCCATGCCTATCCATATAGGCAGCGCGCGGCGCTTCGTCGAGTCGTTGAGAACAACGATTGGATGCCCATTTCGGGAATCGAGCGCAATTCCTGCTACAAACATCTCAATCATTCTCGCGCTTCCATCAGGTAGTCCGCCAGGCTCGGCAAGCACCAGGCAGCGTGTCCATGCTCAATATGCCCACAATGCGCGGCTTTAATTGGGTTGAAGATAAATTCTTGCTCCTGCCCGAGCGTCATTCTAACGCTAATGTCGACGTCATCCTGGTGATTAGGTTTCCTGTTAAGGTGGTATTGACAGTCCCGGCGCCAACATGCATAAACTATTGCACCTCCAGGCGCGCTGTTGTTGGGCTGCCTCGGGCAGCAGGCACGGTGGTGACAGGCGGGTTCCCGTCCGGATGGCGGAACTGGTAGACGCGCACGTTTGAGGGGCGTGTGGGCAACCGTGAGGGTTCAAGTCCCTCTCCGGACAGATTTTATTTAAAATGGGTAGATTGTTGAGTTCGGCGCCGCGCACGGCAACCGGCCACGGACCGCAGGCGGCGCACCGCGCGGACAGGCAGTGCCCCATGAGGACGATGACATATGCAAGCGATCAGACCGCAGTGGCCCCACACAATCGATGACATCAGGAGCTCGCTGGACGGCATCTGGGGGCTGGTGGGAGCAACCGGCGTCAACGGCAATCTCTACCGGCTGGAGCGCAGCCTGCATGAGCCGCTCACCTACACGATAACCGAGTACGAGGGCAGCGAGGAGAGCAAGGTCCTCAACAAGAAGACGTTCAGCGCCGCAGACAAGGAGCAGGCGATCAGCGCCTTCGCCGCCGCCATCGGCTTTTAGGTCCCTGCCGGCCCCGGCGCGACCGGCATGCCGACACCCGTAAATGATTAGCAGATCCGACGACTATCTGGGCATCATCACTCAAGGCTCGCTGTCCACCGGGCTGGAGATGCGTCTTGATCCGAAGACATCGGTGGAGGATCTGCGTGTCGGGCGCTTCGTGGTGATCGAGGGGCGCAACAGCAGGTTTTTCAGCATGCTGACCGATGTCAGCCTGGGCACGGCCAACCCGCGCATACTCCAGCACCCGCCGCCCGGCGACGATTTTCTCCTGTCCGTGTTGACGGGGGTATCGACCTTCGGCCTCGTCAAGGTGCAGCCGATGCTGATGCTGGAGGCGGACGCCGGCGGCGACCGCGAGCTGCGCCCGGTAAAGACGATCCCCAGCCACTTCTCCCCGGTGTACGAGGCCAGCCGCGAAGACTTCGCCCTCGTCTTCGGGGCCGAGGACGAGGCCGATCCGCACAACTCGCACTTCAACGTCGGCCGCCCGCTCAACATGGAGACGCCGGTCTGCGTGGATCTCGCCCGTTTCATCGAGCGCTCCAACGGCATCTTCGGCAAGTCGGGCACCGGCAAGTCGTTCCTCACCCGCATCTTCCTGTGCGGGCTGATCAAGAAGGATCTGGCTTCGGTCCTGGTTTTCGACATGCACAACGAGTACGGCTGGCAGGCCATGTCCGAGAGCAAATCGGCGCCGCGCGTCAAAGGGCTGAAGCAGCTTTTCGGCTCGGATGTCGTCGTGTTCAGCCTGGACGCCGAGTCCTCGAAAGCGCGCGGCATCCCCGACGCGCACGAGCTGTACATCGGCTACGACCAGATCGAGATCGAGGACCTGGAGCTGCTCAAAAGCGAGCTTGCCCTCTCGGAGGCCACGCTCGAGAATGCCTACATCGTCAAAGAGAAGTTCAAGAGCGACTGGATCTCCACCCTTCTCGACATGTCCGGTGAGGAGATCGATGAGTTCGTCCTCTCCAACAAAGGACATCCGACGGCGATCAAGACGCTGCAGCGCCGCCTGCACACGGTGGTCAGCAAGACCGCCTATCTTAGGCCGCGCGTGCCGCACAACTACATAGACGAGATCATCCGTTATCTGTCGGCGGGCAAGCACGTGGTGCTGGAGTTCGGCCGGCAAAACAATCTCCTCTCCTACATGCTGGCCACCAATGTCATCACCAGAAGGATCCACGCGGAGTACGTGCGCCGGTCCGAAGTCTACACGGCCGACCCCGAACATGTCGCGCCCCCGCGCAAGCTCATGATCGTCATCGAGGAGGCCCACAAGTTCCTGGCACCACAGGTGGCCAGGCAGACCATATTCGGCATCATCGCCCGCGAGATGCGCAAGTACTTCGTCACGCTGCTCATCGTGGACCAGCGGCCGAGCGGCATCGATCCCGAGATCCTGAGCCAGATCGGCACCAGGGTAACGGCGCTGCTCAATGACGAGAAGGACATCGAGGCCGTGTTCACCGGCGTGTCCGGCAGCCAGACACTGCGGACGGTGCTTGCCCAGCTCGATCCCAAGCAGCAAGCGCTCATCCTCGGCTACGCGGTGCCGATGCCGGTGGTCGTCCGGACGCGAGCTTTCGACGCGGATTTCTACCGGGCCATGGGCGGGAGCGCCGGCGCCGAGACCTCGGATCCGGCAGCGCGGCAGGTCAGGGCAAAGAAGGCGCACGAAGAGGTCTTCGGTCCGGGCTGATTCCAGGTCGCGGCTCTTGCCAGCGCCGATCGCTTTGAGCTATTGTTGTGGCGCCCCGGCACCGACGGTCTGCGACTTACCGGCTGACATGCAAAGCGGCAGAGAACAAGAAGGCGATCACCAGGATAATTTCGTCGAGACCCGAGATCCCGCCCTGCTGGCCATGTGCACCATCCTCTCGGCGGCTTACCTGGGGCTGGCCAGGTACTTCTGGGAGCTTATCAAGCCCTCCGGACACTACGGTCTGCTGATAAACGTCGAGGGGTTCTTCATCACCACCGGCCTCCTGGCGCTGCTTCTCGGCTGGCGGCCGTACCTGAGCCCCTGCAGCCTGCAGGTCGGCAGCAAGGGGCTGAAATACCGGGGACCCTACTGGCCCACCCGCAAGACGGTCAACTGGGATCAGGTCTTCAGGCTGTACGTCAGCCCGGAGCTGATCATCGTTCTTTACCACATAAAGCCGTCGAGCAAGATGATCTGGCCGATGTTCATACAGTCGGTCTATTTCGCGGACAAGGACAAGGTCACGCAGGTGGTCATGGACCGCAGCCCGGTGCCGGTCACCAAGCTGGCCAATCCGAACTGGAAATCGCGGCTGATTGTGATAGTGCTTTTTGTCGCCGTCGTGATCTGGGTTCTCGAAGTTCTGGTCGGCGCCTTCAGCTTCTGAACCCCTGTTTAATCGGCCAAGTGCGCGCGAGATTGCGAGCCCTGGGGGCGCGGGCGTCCCGCCCGCGTTCCGGACGAGCAAGCCCGGCGCTGCCGGCGGGCAATATGCCCTGGCCGCCGGGATCGATCACTGCTTCAACCGGACGGGCATGAGTCTCCAGGTATTGCCCCGCCGGGCAGGCAGGCGCCACCAGGTGCGATGGCATGCTCAGCGCTGAAGCTGCCGGCGCGGCTTGCCGGCGGCCCGCTCCGGCCCGGCGAGACTTCTGATATATCCGACAAGATTGTCCAGCTCGCGGTCGTCCAGGGCCTCTTTCGGCTGCGGCGGCATGGCGCCCTTTCCCTTGCGGATGAACCTTGCCAGCGCCGCGTCGTCGGGGAACTTTTCGTTGACCTTATCGAGGGCAGGCCCTGTTCCCTGCCGGCCTCCAGGATGACACGTGTTGCAGCTGCGGATAAAAACCTGCTCCCCGGTCAGATCCGTCGAGGAGGCGGCCGCGCGCCGTTTCTCGATCCGCTTTACCTGCTCGATCCGCCTTACCTCCTCGGTCATCGAGCAGGCCGCGGTCAGGCAGGCGAAGGCAGCGACGATGGCCGCTGACCTGGCAATTTGCAGGCAGTCGCTCACGGGTCCCCCTGAAGCGTGGCCGGCTCCGGCCCAGCCATCCCAGCCTTACGCCAGTTTAACATCACTTTCCGCTCATCTTGGCGGCAGCGGCCCGGGACCCGCCCCCGTAGCCGCGGGCGGGCGGATTGCCCGAGCCCGGGCTCGAGCCAGGCCGCGGCCACCGCCCGGCCGCCGCCGCGGGGAATAACCGCCGATCCAGCGAACCGGCGGGACGGCGGTTAGAATTGCTATCTGGTTAACATGCGGTTTACCTTGAGGTTGTACATTAGCGTTAGGGATAACCGGACCACTACCCCCTAGAAAGCGGAGACCGACATGACATCTGAGGCGACCCGACTCGATCCCCCGGCAAAACCGGCGACGGAGGCCGAGCAGCGAATTATCATCCGGGGGGGCAATCCGCTTCACGGGACCGTACGTGTCGGCGGCGCGAAGAACTCCGTACTGAAGAAGATGGCGGCGGCGCTTCTGGCCGCCGACGTCTCGGTTCTCCGCAACGTACCCAACCTGACCGACGTCCACATGATGGCCGAGGTTATCCGGCACCTGGGCGCCAGGGTGACGCTGTCCGGCAACGAGGTGGTAATCGACGCCCGGCAGGTCAACGAGGTGGAGGCGCCGTACGAGCTGGTAAGCCAGTTGCGCGCCTCCTTTGTCGTTCTGGGACCGCTGCTCGCCCGGTTCGGCAACGCCAAGGTCTCGCTGCCCGGCGGCTGCGCCATCGGCGAGCGCCGCATAGACCTGCACGAGCGGGGGCTGAAGATGCTGGGCGCCGACGTGAAGATCGAGCACGGCTACGTGCATGTCCAGGCGGAGCGGCTGATCGGCAACCGCATATATCTCGACCGCCCCTCCAACGGCGCCACCGAGAACATCATGCTGGCGGCCAGCATCGCCGAAGGGCAGACGATCATCGAAAACGCGGCTCAGGATCCGGAGATTGTCAATCTCGCCGACTTCATCAACGCCATGGGCGGCCGGGTCAGCGGCGCCGGCACCTACCAGATCGTCATTGACGGGGTCAGCCAGAAAGATCTCCACGGGGCGACAATCGACACCATTCCGGACCGCCTGGAGGCGGGCACCTTTATCATGGCGGCCATGGCCACCGGCGGCGAGATTGTCATCGAGGGCGTCAACCCGCACCACCTCTATTCGGTGATCAGCAAGGTCACCGAGATAGGAGCCGAGGTGTCGATCTACGCGCCCGACACGCTGAAGGTCAGATCGCAGGGAAGTTCGCGGGCGACCGACATAACCACGGTGCCGTATCCCGGCTTCCCCACAGACCTGCAGGCGCCGATCATGTCCATTTTGGCCGCGGCCGAGGGCACGTCGATCATCACCGAGACCATCTACGAGAACCGCTTCATGCAGGTAGGCGAGCTGCGGCGCATGGGCGCGGACATCTCGCTCAAAGGCAACGCCGCCGTGGTCAAGGGAGTGCCCAGGCTCATGGGGGCCGAGGTGAAGGCGACAGACCTGAGGGCGGCTGCGGCCCTGATTATCGCCGGGTTGGGCGCCGACGGCGTCACGGAGTTGACCGGGCTGTCCCACCTCGATCGCGGCTACGAGCATCTGGAAGAGAAATTCCGCAGCCTGGGCGCCGACATCTGGAGGCGTTAAGTCGCCCTATGATCGTCCTCAAATTTGGCGGCACATCCCTCGGCAGCGCGGAGCGGATGCAGCAGGTGGTGGAGCTGGTGGCTGCCGCTCCCGATCGCGAGCGGGTCATCGTGCTGTCAGCCATGTCCGGGGTCACCAACGCCCTCATAGAGGGCGCTGAAAAGGCCCTGGCCAGGGATCTCGGGGCGGCCCTCGAGCGGATTGACTGGATTCACCGAAAGCACGCGCAGGCGATCGATGCCCTGTTCGCCGGCAGTCCGGTCAAAGACGGGCTGGAGCGGGAGCTGGAAGCCCGCCTCGACGAGCTGAAAATTCTTTACAAAGGCATCAACTACCTGGGCGAGCTGACCAGGAGATCGCTCGACGCCGTCTCCGGTGTGGGCGAGCTGCTGTCGTCACGCATCGTCGCTGCCCTGGCGTCCGCCAGGGGCCACCGGGCAGTCTGGCTCGATGCCCGCCAGTTCCTGGTAACCGACGCCGACTTCGGCCGGGCCAACCCTCTGTGGGACGAGCTGACGCCAGCAACCCGGTCGGCTATTCTACCCTTGACGGGGGCGGGGACAACGGTAATCACGCAGGGTTTCATCGGTAGCACCACATCCGGTGCCAGCACCACGCTCGGCCGCGGCGGCTCCGACTACAGTGCCGCCATTATCGGCGTGGCGCTCGATGCCCGCGAAATCCAGATCTGGACGGACGTAGACGGCATGATGACCGCCGACCCGAGAATAATTGCCGGCGCGCGCGTTCTGCCGGAGGTGTCGTTCCAGGAAGCATCCGAGCTTGCTTATTTCGGCGCCAAGGTCTTGCACCCGTCCACGATCAAGCCGGCCGTCGAGAAGAACATCCCCGTGCGCATCCTCAACACCATGCGGCCGGACCAGCCGGGAACGCTGATCAAGGACCAGGTGAAAGCGACCGAGACGATCCGGGCTGTGGCCGCCAAAAAGGGGATCACGGTCATCTTCATCAGCTCCCCGCGCATGCTGATGAGTCATGGATTCCTGGCCGGCGTTTTTGCCGTCTTCGACAAATACCGCACGCCGATCGATCTTATCGCCACATCCGAGATCTCGGTGTCGCTGACGATTGACCAGACCGAGAATCTGCAGCAGCTGACCGGCGAGCTGGCCGACTACGGCGATGTGCGTGTGGTATCAGACGCCGCCATCGTGTCCGTGGTGGGCAGGCAGTTCAGGGAGCAGAGCGGCATCGCCGGCCGCGTCTTTAACGCTTTGAGCGACATCAACATCATCATGATCTCTGGCGGCGCCTCGGACATCAACCTTAGCTTCGTGGTCGGCAGCGAAGACGCCGACAGGGCGATGAAACAGCTCCACACGGAATTCTTCCGCTAGATTACCGTTGCGGTCGGATTGCGGACTTGCTCATCTGCTGCACGATACAATTGACCGCTGTATGGATCGCAGGAGGTTTGCAGCACCGTTGACGCGCCGGCCTGCCGCCTGGATATGCCTGTCACTGGCGCTCGTTTGCGCCGGCTCGTCCCCGGCGCAGACGAGCGCGCCGTCCGGGTCCAAATTCAAGCTTCAGGGGCACATCGAGCACAGCGAGCGGCTGCCCCCCACGGCCGAGGATCTTCGCCCGGGAGCCGACTTTCGACCGGAAAGCATGCCGACCGTTCGCGAAACCAGCGAGTGGTACCGCATACCGGACTGGTTTGCCGGGACGTTTCAGGTCGAGCAGTCGGTGGTCCTCAAGTCTTACGATTACCTGACCGGACAGACCGTGTTTCTGAACAAGAAGCTCGGCACGCAAGGCGAGGAGACCCATGGCTATCAGACAGACGCGCGCGGCGAGATCTGGCATCTCAGCACCACTTCCGGTACCACAGGCAGCGAGGACCGCTCCCGCTACACATACAATATAGTCCACTGGTACGGGCCCGAGGAGATTAACGACTCGCGCATCGTTATGCGAATTCTCGCCACGTCGGTGCTGGTAAGCAAGAGAACGGCGAAGATCGAGGCCGTCATCCGCCGCGAGGACATCAAAACTTATGTCCCGCTCAAGCCCGGCGTTGTCAGCGTCTCCTACACGTCCAAGAGTTTTACCCCCGAGGGTATCCCCCGGGACCTCCAGACCGGATTCAGCGTGCACAAGCAGGTGTCCCTGTTCACCCCGATCAACCAGCTGGGTGATGAGGACCTGGCAGAGCTGTTCCGGCAGTTCCTCATCTCCAACAACCTGGGCTATCTGGTCCCGGCGCCGTTGGTCAGGCCGGCCAGGAAGTGACTGCGTAATTCCGCCACTGAACGCACCCGCAAGCAGCGATTTGATGGCAATTACACCCCTCCAGAGGCACCCTTTAATGACCCCGCCGCGGGTACATCAGTTATTATGTTCACTAGAAGACCTCTCTGGGGGACACGCAAATTGGCGCAAGACAAAGATATTAGCGATCAAACTAAGGTAAGCGATCAGGGTGCTGGCGACAGCTCGATCGCCGATAAGCTGCGCGAGGGTTCCGCCGGTCCCGCCCCGTCTGTCGTGCAAACAGCGCAGAGCTTGACCGGCAGCATACTGATTCAAGATGTGATGAACTGGCAGCAAAGGGTGACATCCCTGCCCTGCAACGTCGATCCCAACGGGAATGTGGTGAGCTTCAACACGCAGCAATGGAAGGAGGAAGACTTCCAGAAGGCCGAGGAGCTGAAGGAAGAGATTCCCGGGCGCGTGAACGTCTACCGCGTCAAGGCGCAGCTCAACGAAAAGCAGGTCCAACAGATGAAAACCATCATGGATCTGGAAGAAAACAAGCTCGACTGAGCGGAATACGGTCTTTGGTCAGACTGCTCAAATGTGATTGAGCAGCTCGTCGTAGCGGGCCGCGATCGCCTCCACGAGCGGGGTGGGCGCGGCGTCCGGCCGGGTGCGCGGCGGGGGTTCCACCTCGCCTTCCGGCCTCAGGGAATGATTGACGATCTCGTCGTATTCGGCCGGGAGCTGATGACCGTAGTGCGCCCATATGTACCTGATGCCGCGGCTGGCAGCCACCAGGCCGTCCTTGGCCAGGCTGTCCCCTATGAAAATGGTCTCGTAGGGAAAGACGCCGAAGTCCTTGAGCACGAGGTCGAGCCCGTTCGGGCACGGTTTTTCATAGCTCCTGGGCAGGACCTCGAGGGTGGTCTTGAGATTTGCCGTGGCCTTTTTCAGGGCGGACAGGCGAGCGCGTCCGTGCCTGAGCGTAATCGGCTGCCAGATTTCGTTTTTATCCGGCTCCACCGTCTCCAGCGCGTAGACGGCATCGAGCAACCCGTCGAAAACCTGTTTGTTGCGTATGCGGGCCATGTAATCCGGCGCGTCGCTCAGGGCCACGACCCTGATGTCCCTGCGTTTCAGCTCCTCGAGCGTCTCCAGCACCTGCGGATACGGGCGCAGGTACTTGCTTCGATTCGCGTCCAGCGCCTCCCAGAACGGCTTGACGTAGTCGCGAACGAAATCGTCCGGGCGCCTGGCGAAATGGGCCCAGGCAAACCCCGTCTCCTCGAGAAGCCAGGGGTACTCGTGGGTGCCTCGCCGCTCGATCACCCGGCCGATGTCCTCGGCGAGCTGGGCGATCGGCTTGTCCAGCCTGACGCTGATGTCGCGCAGGAAGTCCCTCATGGCCGGCACAAAATAGTCCCAGAATGAGGCCAGCGTGCCGTCGACATCCGTGACGACGAGCTTGGTCCGCCGGGTAAGCTGGCTGGCCAGCCTGTAATTTAGCGGTGTCGGTTGAACTTTCGCCTCTAGCATATGGATCACCGTGGGCAGCATCGGAGCGTCGCCCCGGGCAGCCGGAGCCCGCTTTGGTTGGCGACCGCATTGCGAATCAGCGCACGCGGTTGCGCAAGCTCAGGGTAAATGCCCCGCGCCCACCTGGCAACCCCTTCCGGTATCGCCTCTTAACATTCCAATCCCCGCTCAAACTGCGGAACATAGCGCCGGCGCGCGAATTGCGGCATCATTAAAACCCGCGCAGCCAGTAAACTTTTGTGGTCTTTTGCTAAGCGGCCGCCTGCCGGAAGCGCGTGAGCTTGCCCGCAGGCCGGTCTCGACATCCCCTCGATGATCGTCGCGGCCGCATCATTGCCCCTGCCGGTCAGGCCGCAGATCATCTTCCTGGCCTGGCTCTTTTCTGTTTGACGAGCTCCATCACCTCGTGCGGCAGCCTTAAAGACTGCTTGTCACCAGTTACCGCCTTCGCTCCGCCTGGCTTCGGCGATGGTCGTTGCCCCGAGCAAGGACCCGGCCGGAGCGAAGGCGGCTCAGGCCTCGGCCAGGCGCTTGCCAGATTTCGATAAAACTTGCTCTTCCATCGACCGGTTTCACGTCATGGCCGGCGCCGCCGCCACCACATCGACGGAACAGGGTTTCCCTTCCTCGTCGAGCAGCCGCTCGGCAGGGGGCGCCACAAGCAGGTTGGCTTTGTCGTTGAAGTGACGATACATGTGCGCGTATATGGACAGCAAGCGCATGCTGTGCTTCCAGGCACGCGGGTTTATCCGGAGTGTTCCCGCCATCACATCGAGGAAGAAGCGACGGCGCTGGCTGTCCCTGGTGAAGAGAAAATATTTGAGCATGTTTTTCAATCGCTCCCAGTTTTTGCGATTCGCAGGCTGGCGATCGTCAGGCCAGACGCAATCCCGCATGTACTCCAGGCAGCGCAGGTGCCGCTCCTTCATGGCGTCGTAGCTATGCACCCTCTTGATCAGCTTGACGTAGTTCGTCTCCAGCTCGTCATAGGACATGCAGGTGGGCGCAATGTTGGTGAGAAGTTCCCCGTGATTTTCCATAAGCCGCCCGCTGTCACGCATCCGCTCGTAAAGAGGAGTCTTTGGCATGGCGCCGAGAACGTTCAGCATGGGGAACACGATGCCGGCCCGCTGAAGGAACTGGTAATGCTCGTCGAAGATGTCCAGGTCATCGTGATCGAAGCCGATGATCATTCCGCCGGTGACGAAGATGCCGTACGACTGAATTGTATGGATAGCCTCTTCCAGGTCGGCCGTGTGAACGTTTTGCACCTTGAGCGTCTCGGCCAGCGAGCTCTTGCGGGGGCTCTCGATGCCGACGAAGACGGTCGTGAAATTGGCGTCCCGCAGAAGCTCCAGCAACTCCGGATCCTTTGCCATATCGATGCTTGCCTGAGTAAAAAAGGCGAGCGGCCAGGCGCGCTGCGAGTTGAACTTTATGATCGCCCTCAGCAGCTCCTTGGCGTAAGGTCGGTTGCCCACGAAGTTATCATCGGCGATAATCACGCCTTCCATGCCGGCTTCCGCCCAGTGCTCGAGCTCCTTCATCACGCGCGCTATCGATTTGGTGCGCACCTTTCGTCCGTACATGACGATGATGTCGCAGAACTCGCACATGAAGGGGCAGCCTCGCGTGGTCTGCACGCTGCCGCAGCCGTAGTCGCCAGCGTCGATCAAATCGATCCGCGGCAGCGGCGACCCGGTCATGTCCACCTTTTCGCTCTGCTCGTACCGGTCCTTATAAGCGCCGGACAGAAAGTCCTCGATAAATTGCGGCCAGGTGAGCTCCCCTTCTCCTTCGAACAGCACATCGCAATGAGGGCGCACCAGCCCGGGCAGCAGATTGGCCACCGGTCCCCCAATGCAGACGACCTTGCCGGCCTCCTTGAAGTAGCGGGCAATGGCAATTACCCTGGCGATGTGGCTGGACTCGCAGAGGAAGCCGCTGATCCCCACGATCTGCGCGTCCGTAGGGCGGGTGACGGGCGCCACGTTCTCATCCCGGAGCTCGACCTCGCACCTGTCTGAGATGGCGGCGGCCAGGGTCATCGGCCCCAGCGGCGGCGTGAAATACTTGAACCCGGCCAGCGGCCCGACGTACTGCATGCCGCCGTGAGAGGACGGCATCCTGGGCATGATGAAGAGGACCTTCGGTTTCCGCCCCCCGGCTCCGCCGTTGTTCGAGATCACGGACTGGCACCTCTTGTCGACCCGGTTGGCTGGTGATTCGCCACCTTTCCACCCTATACCCCCGTTCCCTCGAGGCAAAACGGCACCGCCCGGGCATGCCGCCGCCCGCCGGTGGCGGGCAGGAGCGCCGGAGATACGCGCCTCACGCGCAGGCCTGGCGGTACATGGTGCGGTAGCGGATGGCCTCGGCCACATGGTGCGGCTGAATGTGCTCCTCGGCGCTGAGGTCGGCTATGGTGCGGGCGATGCGCAGCACGCGATCGTAAGCACGGGCAGACAGCCCCAGCTGCGTCACCGCCTTGGCCAGCAGCGCGCGCGAGGCGTCGTCGACCCGGCAGTACTTGAGCGTCTGCCTGTGGCTCAACTGGGCGTTGAAGGCGAAATTCCCTTCCGGAAAGCGCCTTCGCTGGCAATCAACCGCGCGCATGACCCTGAGCCGGATGGACTCCGAGGATTCACCGCCGGCGGTGCTGGCCAGCTCCCCTTCCCGCAATCTGGACACCTCCACCTGCAGGTCCACGCGGTCCAGAAACGGTCCTGACAGGCGGGCCCAGTAACGTTCGGCCTGATTGGGGGTGCAGATGCAGTATTTCAGCGGATCCCCGCGGTGCCCGCACGGGCACGGGTTGCAGGCTCCGACCAGAAGAAACGACGCCGGGTAGGTCAGCGTCTGCTGAGCCCTGGTGATGGTCACGTTGCCCATCTCCAGCGGCTGCCTCAGGCAATCGAGATGCGCCCGGGGAAACTCGGTCAGCTCGTCGAGGAAGAGAATTCCCAGGTGACTCAAGGAGATCTCGCCCGGCTTGGGCACCGGACCGCCGCCGACGAGACCGATTGCCGAGGCGCTGTGGTGGGGGCTGCGGAAAGGCCGCGTGGGGATGATAGTCGATCGATCCGGCAGCAGCCCGGCGACGCTGTAAAGCTTTGTCACCTCCAGGGCCTCACTGAACTCCATAGGCGGCATGATGCTGGGCAGGCGCTGCGCCAGCATGGACTTGCCGGATCCGGGCGGGCCGACCATGAGGATGTTGTGACGCCCGGCAGCGGCGATCTCCAGCGCGCGTTTGGCGTGCTCCTGGCCCTTGACGTCAGCATAGTCCAGTTCGAAGGCGATGGTTTGCTGGGTGCGGCGGAAGATCTCCCGGGCGTTCACCTGCAAGGGCGCCAAGGCGGATGAATCGGAGAGAATGGCGCACACCTGCTTGAGATGGCTCACCGGGTAAACGGCCAGATCCTGCACCAGCCCCGCCTCCTCCGCATTGGCGTCCGGCACGATAATCCCTTTCGCCCCGGCGCCCCGGCAGGCCATGGCCACGGGCAGCACGCCGGACACCGGTCTTATCGATCCGTCCAGACCGAGTTCGCCGACCAGCCAGAAATCCGGCAGGTAGGTTACCGGAATGAGGTCCGTGGCGGCCAGCACCCCGACGGCGATCGGCAGATCGAAGGCCGGCCCTTCCTTGCGCATATCTGCCGGGGCCAGGTTCACGACCCACTTCCTTCCGGGCGGCATCAGGAACGAGCAGGCCTTGATCGCCGATCGCACGCGCTCTTGCGACTCCTTGATCGCCGCGTCCGGCAACCCGACGATGAGGATCTGCCCGATGCCACCCCGCGAGTCGACCTCCACCTCTATCCGGGAAGCGTCGACGCCAAGCAGTCCGCCGGTAAATACTCGCGCAAACATCCTGCCCTCCTCCTGTGGTCGGTGAGCACGGCAGGCGGCGGCGCGGGGCTTTGGCCGCCCGGCCCTTGGCAACCCTGCTGTCCTCACACCTTAAAGACGTCCGGCGGCGGTTTAAAGTTCAATCCCGTCCGCACCGCCTCCAGCGGCGCTTGCGTCCGGCATAAGTTTCTCAAGCAATCAGGCGTGCCTGGTCTTCTGCAGCGACCTTGCACGGGCCTCCAGTTTCTGAGCCGCGGCCGGGTGATTGGTCTTGCGCAGCAGCGAAGCGTAGTCGGTGAGCATGGTGGCAAGCCGGGGATCGTTCGGCCCGTAATTCTCTTCGGAGACGGCCAGCGCCAGCCTGTACAGCGGCTCGGCCTGAGAGAGCTTGCCGCGGCGCGAGCAGACGCCGGCCAGGCTGTGCAGACGCTCTGCCACGGTCGGATCGTCCGGGCGGCGGTGCTTTTCATAAATGGCCAGCGCCCGCCTCAAGAGCTCCTGCGACTTGTCGTACCGGTCCTCGGTGCAATAGGCAATCGCCAGATCATTGAGAATGCGGGCGATGCGCGGGTCGTTCGGTCCCGCCTCGTCCTTGTAAATCTGCATGGCCTGCTCCAGGAGATGCTGGGCTTTCTTGTATTTGCCGTCGTTTAGATAAGCCTCGGACAGCAGCTGCAGAGCCTCGGCCACGGCCGGCGTGTTGCCTTCCCTGACCTCGCGGACCTCGAGGATCGTGTCGTAGATCGGCTCAGCCTTTGACCACTGCCCCTTTTTCAGATAGCCTTCGGCCAGCGACTCGAGCGACCTGCCCACCCGCAGCGACGGCGGCAGCACCGCCGGCGCCGGCGCCAGCTCGCAAATCTCCCTGGCCAGCCCGTAGTTGCCGGCCAGGCTCGAGGTGGCGGCGACCGAGTCGAGCACGAGCATGACCGTGGCCACAAGCGCCAGCCCGAGGGCGCACGCATAGATTGTTTTGCCGGTGACATCGAGGGGCCGGTAGCGGCGCTCCAGCTCGAGCAGCGCCGGCGCCACCTGCGAGCTGCGGAAGCGCCCGGATTCTCTCAGGAAGTTCAGGTACCTGAGCTCGGTGTGGACATGGAAGGCCGACCGGCTCTTCAGCCCCTGCCGCGCGTTGATGGCTATGGCGCGCCCGAACAGGGCCTCCGCCTCGTCGTAAGCCCCGTCTTCCGTAAGACAGTCAGCCAGCGCCACGCAACACTGAGCGACGGCGGCGCTCTCTTGCCCGCACCACCTCTCGCTCATGCGCAGGCCGAACCTCCATACATGCTCGAAGATGCTGCGGCGCACGATGATCAGGAAGACGAGCGGCATCAGCGAAACGAGCGAGGCAAGCGAGAACAAGGAGATATCGGCAAACGACGGCTCCGGGATTTGCAAGTCCGCGAAGTGGAGGATCCAGAAAAAGAAAAAGATCTCGGCCAGTATGACCAGGGCGGAGGCGATCAAGGCGCTGGTCAGAACAAGCCGCCCGATGCGCTCTAACTTAGGCCTGTGTGGACTGTCATGGGAGACCATCCCGCTCAATTCCCCATTTTCCGGCCGCCCGAGGATCCGGGCGACGGAGTGCTTGAAAAACGCCAACACCTCTGGATGCCCTCGAGTCTAGCGAGAATTTGTGACAAAGTTATGGAATCGAAGTGTTGAGAGGATAATTTTTCAGCCTGTCGATCGGCAAGCCACTCGGGCGCACCGCTGGTTACCGCCTTCCTTAATTTAGGCCGGCCGGAGGACGCCGGGGCGGAAAGGCAAACCTGCCGCCGGAAGCGGGGCGCGAAACCTGGCGTTCTGCTCACGGTCCGGCAGCGCGGCCGAACAAGATGTCCTTGAATTGCCTTATGCGCTGGAAGATGTCGCGGCGCGCAGGCGGCGATGCCGGCCGCTGCTGCGCGTCATCCGCCCGCGCGACCGCTTGCTCGCCGGGCCCCCCGGCGCGTGCAGACTGCTGGCGCCGGTGCCATTCGGTGAGGAAGCTCCTCATCCGTTGCTGCTCCGCCGTCTCCACTTGCGGCTGCCCGGGCCCGGTGGACGGCTCGTAAAGATCCAGCCGTGGCGGCCAGCCGGCGTTATTGGCCCGGATCTCGGCAAGAGCCGCCTCGCCCTGCTTGGCTGTCGCCAGCTGGCGCCACTGCTCGATGCTCCTGTCGTCATAGCTTGCCGCGTACGCAGCGTCGCCAGCCCTGGCCAGGACGGCCTCGGGATTGGGGGCGGGCAGATCCGTGACCGGGGACCGATCGAGCCGCGAGACGTCTGAAGCTGCCTGCCGTTCGCCCATCTGCCGCCTCGCTGTCTCCCGGTATCCGTCCGTCAAGGACAGTCTAAATATAAGCCGTATAAAAGTAATGAAAGTTCCGTGGAATTTTCGTGAACAGAAGTCTAATTGTGAACTGAGCAAGGGCGCGGCCTCAGGCGAGCGGCGCCCGGAGTTTGTCCTGTTGCCGGCGCTGCCCTAGTAGGCGCCGCGCTTTGTAGGCCCCCTGCCCAGGAAACGGGCGATCGGCAAGGGGAATCGCCGGGCCGGCGTCGGCGCCGCACCGCCGGCGGTACCGGATGCAGCGCCGGCGGCAAACGGCGGGCTGCCGGCCGGGGCGACGCCCATCGCCTTGCCCAGCGCCGTGTCCAGCACCTCGCGGTTGACCTGCGTCTCCTCGACTATGGTCACGATGTTCTCCGCCACGGCTTCCGGGCCTCGCTTCTCGTAGAACTCGACTATGTCCTCCCACACCGGCAACTCCAGGGGCTGCCGGCTCTTCAGCTGGATCACCCGCTTGCCGTCGACAATGCTCTCCTTGATGTTGCTGCTGTTGAGATCGGCTATCAGCCAGGCCAGATTGGCGTCATGGAAATAGGCTTCCGCGATGCTCTGAAGCGTATCCCTGGTGGACACCAGGACCGTCGGCCGGTACAAGACATTGCCCTGCGGCGCGGCGTTCTTGCTCGCTTCCTGAAATGCCTCCTCGGCCAGCGCGTCGACAAGCTGCCTGTACTTCTCCGCCGCCTCGAGCTTGCCGGTCGCCGGCAGCCCCACTTCACGCTCCTGCGCCTGCTCGCCGGATTCGCCCTTGACCGCCTGCCGCCCCTCCTCCTCCGTCCGCTGCCCGCGCCCGGACTGTTGCGGGCGGACTGCGGTCGGATGCTCGGAAGGCTGTGCGCTTCGTCCGGCTTCGACCGCCCGCTGCGCCATCGCCGCCTGGGCGTACGCTACCGCGGCCGGCTTGTCGCCGTGCTGGCCGGGGCCGCCGGCTTTCGGCTCGTTCGCCCGCCCCCTGGCGGCATCTCCCCAGCCCAGGGCCTTGCCGGCGGCGGCAAACGCGACCGCCAGGGCCGCCTCGACACCCGGCAGCCGGAGGTCGCCGATTCGTGTCGGGCTGACAAACGTGCGGGAATCCTTCTCGCCCTGCCGCGGCTCCTTGTCACCCCGGCGAACGGTTCCGGTCACCCGGCGCCCGCCCCCGTCGGCATCACCGGGCAGCCGGCCCGGCACCGCCGGCTCCCGCCCGGGAACCCGCTCCGGCTGCTGAAGTCCGGGCACCAGAGCCTTGTCCGGGCGATTGCGGGCGATGCCGCCGGCGGCAATTACGGCCGCCAGCGCCACCTCCGTGCCGAAGATGTAGCGCCTGTCGATGCGCGTATTGGCGGTGAGCCTGCCCTGCTCCCGCATACCGAAGGTCCGGCTTATACCCGCCTCATAGACGCCGGCGGCACCCGGCGCGCGCGGGCCGGCAGCCGGGGCCCTGTCGGCAATGTCCGGTCTCCTCCTGGCCACCCCTGCCGCAGCGATGACCGCGGCTATCGCCACCTCGGTGCCGAAAATGTAGCGGCGGTCGATCCTCGTGGTGGGGACAAAGGCGCGCGAGCCGCTCATTGGCAAACCGGTCACCGGGTCGATGCGCGTCAGACCGGGCGCCGCCGGTCGCCCGGTCACACCGGGCCCGCCCTCGGGAGCGCCTGCCCGGCCGGGCGCGGCAACGATGGTCCTGCCGATCACCGCCCTCACGGCGCCGGGCAAGGCGGAGACAGGCTGCCGCCCCGTCACGTCAGCCCTGACGGCCCTTACGTAGTCGAGCGGCCGGGTGATGGCCGAGGCCGGCAGCTGGTTGAGCCTGACCGCGCTCTCCAGGCGCTCGATGTTGCGCGCGAGATCGATCGAGCCTTTGAGCACGACAGCGTCTTTGGCGGCCGCCCTGGCCTGACCCGCGGTAGCAGGTGCCGGGCGGCCGGTCGCATCGGCCAGCGGCCTGAGGGCGGCAGACAGGTTGGCCACGTGGAGATCCGAGCCGGGGCGCGCGGCGGCGCCGGCCGCATCCCTGGCCCTTGACGGGTCCGCCCGGTTGCCCGGCTGAGCCGGGGCGGACGTTCTGTCCGCCGCCCGGGCGGCGGCAGGGCCCCCGCTCAGATCGGCGCCGGGCAGACCCTTGCCGGCACCGGCCAGGTCCGCGTGCGCCGGGCGGCCGCCGCCGGCGCGCTGCGACTGCGGAGCCTGGGACTGCCTGTCGCCCAGGTCGGCCGCGCGCCCGGGCTTGTTTGCGCCAGGCACGCTGTCGGCGCGGCCGCGCTCCGGCGCCGCGCGAGCGTCCTGCGCCGCGCGAGCGTCCTGCGCAATCTTCACCGGCGGCAGGTGGGGGGAATCGGCAGTCCCGGCGGGGTGGGGCGTTGGCTGAGATTCTCCGGGCAGGCGGCTGCCCTGCCGGGAAGACTCGCCGGGCGGCGGTTCGCTGCTTCCCGCCCTCGAGGTCCGCTCCACCTGCGGCCCCCCGGTCGTGCTGCCGCTCAATGTCCGGCCCTCGGTCGTTCTCGAGGATGTGGCATTAGCCTCGCTGCCGGGGGACGTCCTGGAATCGCCCCTGGCTGAAGCCCCGGCACCGCTGGCCGATCTGTCGAGACCTTGCCGGGTGGTTTGCGACCCGGCCGTTGCGCCGGCATCCGGCTGCTGGCCGGACCGCGAGTTTGCGCTCCTTGAGCGGGACTGAAGCGAGCCGTCGCCTGATACCACAGATGGTGCGCTCTGGCCGCTTCTGCCGGGGGTGCCCTGATCGCCCACCGTCCGCCCGCTATGCGGCTCCTGCGCGGTCGAGGCAGACCCCGGCTGGTTCCCGGTCCTGGGCTCGGTTTGTTGTGTTCCGGTGCGGGCGCCGGTGCTTGTGTCGCCGGGCGGCGATCGATACGGCATCGAGTCGGCGCGGGACTGAACAGCCTCCTCGAACTGCTTCTTGAAAGCCTCCTGGTCCACCAGCGGCACCTGGTTGCCGATGTTGTCGTGAAACTGGTGGTAGTAACTGAGGTCGCTGCGCTGCGCCGGCGTCAGCTTGTCCGCCGTGGTCTGCCCGGAGTCTATCTCATGCTGGAGGGTAATGCCGTTGCTCAGGCGGCGGACGGCCTGAGGGTCGAGCCTGTCGACAGCCTGCTGCGGGGTGACCCCGGTGAACGCGTAGATCGCCTTGTTTTTGGTCTCGCCTACAGCCACCTGCGCCTGGTGAAGGTTGTCCTGTACCCACCTGGATATTCCATCCAGCGGATTGGATCCCTGGTGCTGCTCAGGGTTCGTCCGGGCGGGGTCGGATGAGCCGCCCGGATGCGAGGCGTCAAAAGATCGCTTGTTCGAACCCCCACCCATCGCTGCGGTCCCCTCCTGCTTGCGGCCCTGATACCAATCTAATCCATAGAAGCCGCCCGTGATCGATCTGCCCGGTTCAAACAGGTTCCACACTGCTTGCCGGGGATAGGCGCCAACCGGACCGGCATGCTTTCCGCGCTGGCCCGCGCATTCCCGGCAAGGAACCTCAAGATCGCCGCCTGCACAGATTGTAAGGGTAGAGCGTCCCGGGGTCACTGTGCAATTGCCCAGTCAGGCCGCCAATGACCTGAGCGGCTGGCAATGGAAGGGCTGGCGGTCAGTGGCTGGCCAGCCCGGGCGCGCTGGCGTAGCCCGAGGGCAGGACCGTGCCGGTGACGCTGGTGGTCGCAGCCATCGGTCCGTAGGCGCCAGCGGTGGCCAGAGAGGGCGGGGTGTTTATGTTTTGCTGGTCCTGCATCATGATCTCCTGAACCAGGAGCTGATAGCTGTTCCAGGGCTGCTGCGGCTGGAAGTGCAGGTACTCGTAGAGGTCGCCTGCGCGGGCGTCGCCCTCGAAATCCGGGAGAATGAAAAGCGGCGCAATGCCGGTTCCGGTTCCGGTCGTCGATCCCGAGTAGCCGCCGTAATTTTGAGCCTGCGCAGACGGGACACCCAATCCTGTAAGAAGCAGGCAGGAGGCCGCGGCAATGATTTTGGTGAGTGACGGATCGCGCATGCGTCATTTCCTCCGGGATACAAACACTCCAGTGTCTATGGCTGCCCATCGAACGGGACGGCGTCGGCTTGGAGGGTACCCAACTATAGGCGCCGCCGCCGGGCGTGACAATCCCTTTTCTGCGGGAATTCCCATGGCAGAAGCGGTTTGGCATGCGGGGAATACGAAGATCCGCCCGGGAGGCCGCGGGCATGCACCGGCAATCCCTGTTCTGCCAGCAATGGCGCCATTTCAGGACAGGAGACTAAAGACCACCAGCGGAACAATGGCTTAAAGACTGGCGTCTTAAATTCAGAAGCGCCTATCCAGTTCCTTTCACTTGCACAAGAACACCACCAAAGGAGGTGTTGCTTTTGATGACCGGTAAACCTGACGACAGCCTTTATTTTGAGGGGGCGCCAGAAAGACGATCCTGGAGAAGCCTGTCGTTTCTCAAATTCATCGCCAACAACCCGAAATCACCGCCCGACCTGCTGTCTTTCCTGTCCCAGCACAAGTCGGATGCGTTGCTCGAGCGGATCGCCTCCAATCCCAGCTGCAGCGCGCGCCTGATGAGGAAGCTTTCCAGGCACCCGTCTTTCGAGGTTCGCTACGCTTTGTGCGAGAACCCCGCTCTGACCGGGGAGTCTGCTCGCACCCTGGCAGCCGATGAGAACGTGGACGTGCGGTACAACCTGGCAGAGAATCCCCACATATCTGCCGAGATTCTCGAGCAGCTGGCCATGGACGCCAACCCGTACGTTGCCGCGCGAGCTGCCCGCACTTTACAAAAGCTCGCCCGGCCGGCAGGCGCGCTGCACAGGATCTTCCAGTTTTTCACGCCCGGCCCGCACGCTCGCGACAGGTCCCGTTCCTCTGGGAAACGGAACATCGCCGGCTGAGGGTCGTCGGCCTGCCTGAAGATTTAATTGCTTGATTGCCGGTACGGCTGCCCGAGATGGTAGACAGCTTATGAGCACAGCCTTGCATATCTGGACTCAGATCTTGTCGGCGTTACAGCTGGAGCTGATCCGGCTGGAGGGAGCGCCGGTGACCGTCTGGTCTATTATCGAGTTCGTCGGCTTGACGTTTCTGCTTTTCGTTTTCGCGCCCAAGCTCAACGCGGCCTTGCTCAAGCGAATGCTGAGCAAGGTCAAAATCACCATGGACCTGCGCAAGCATGTGGTGCGCATCTCGCGTGCTGTTCTCTTGCTTGCCGGGCTGGCTTGCATTCTCCATTTGATCGGGCTGGACGGCTGGGTTTTTCTGCAGATGCGCCGCTTATACCTTCTTATCCAGGGAGTCATGGATCTGCAGCTGTTTAAGCTGGGCGCGACGCGCATCACTCTCCTGACGCTTATCTATCTTTTGATCGTCTCCTACCTGCTTGTGCGCGGCAGCTCGGAGGTGCACCATCTGGTCTCCACACGGATCCTTGCCAAAACCAGGATGGATGCGGGGGCCCGGCAGACAATCGCTTCAGCAGCGCGCTACGGGCTTATGTTCCTTGGCTTCATCGTGCTTTTGCAGACCGCGGGCATCGACATAAGCGCCCTGACCGTGGTGCTCGGTGCGCTGGGCATCGGCATCAGCTTCGGATTGCAGACGATTACCAACAACTTCATCAGCGGGTTGATCATCCTCTTCGAGCGCCCGATCAAGATAGGCGATCGCATCCAGGTCGGCAGCGTCGTGGGAGAGGTGGTGGACATCTCGTTGCGGGCCACGACGGTGGTGACCAACGAGGGCATAGCCATTGTCGTCCCCAACTCGCAGTTCGTCACCAGCAACGTCATCAACTGGACCCACACCGGACGCACGGTCGGGCTCAAGTTCCCGATCAGCGTCCCGGCCAGGGGCCAGCCGGCGAAATTGCAGAAGCTGCTGGTCGAGGCCGTGAAAGCTCACCCTGGCGTTCTCAACAGCCCGCCGCCGACCGCGCTAATCGAGGAGCTCTCGCAGGATTCCCTCAAGTTCTCCATTCGCTTCTGGACCGGCGACTTCCTGGCCGCGCCGGAGCGGCTCAAGAGCGAGCTTATCATGCTTATTTGCGAAAGGCTGGCCAAATCGGGGATCCATTTGATCAACGCGCCGCAGGAAGAGGAGGGCGAGGTGTTGAAGGCCGCCTCATGAACGGGCGGCCGCGGCGCCCTCTTACCTGTCGCCTGCCCCCTGGAACGAGCTCAGGTATCTCTTGGCCTCCCCATTCTTGGGGTCCCGGGCCAGCACGTCTTTGAGCTCGGCCACGGCTGCCGTGGCGTCGCCTTTGTCATGCAAAGCCACCGCCAGCCCGATGCGCGCCTCGAGATTGTCCGGGTTCAGCTCCACCGCCCGCTTCTCTTCGGCGATCCGCCCCGGGAGATCGCCGGACTGCCCGAGGGCGCAAGCCAGCCGGTGATGCAGCGAGTCGTTGTCCGGATCTAGCTGCAGCGTGTAACGCAGCTCATCGATCGCCGCCTGCGCATCGCCCTTGCCAAGCGCCGCCTCGGCCAGCTGGCGGTGCCCGGCCACCTCGGCAGGCTCGAGCTCGATCGCCTTGCGCGCCTCGTCTTCCGCCTCGTCGAATCGCTGCCGGTGGTTGAGCGCGTCTGCCAGCACATAATGCGCAATGGCGTTTTTCGGATCGACCTGGACCCCCTGCTCGAGTATGGGAATCGCCTCGTCGTACTTCCCCTGCGTGGCCAGCACCACGCCCAGGTTGTTGGCCGCCGTCGAGCTGTGGGGCTCGAGCTTGAGCGCCTGACGATAATTCTTTTCGGCCCTGGCGTAGTCGCCGGCCTTGAAATACTCGTTGCCGGAGATCAGGTACTCGGTGGCGCTTTTCACCCCGCAACCGGCAAGGAGGAAGGCGCCGGCCAGAGCAACGGCGGCCCGGCACCAGCTTGGTGGACACCTGTAGCACCCGGCCTGGCGCCGCTGTGCCTTGCCTGAATAGCAAGAGGACATTCCAAAAGCCTCACGTCTAGCGCCTTTCGGCACCACCGCATTCTAACACCTTGGCGCCCGCCAGACCGAACCCGCCGGTCTGGACGAGCCCTCCTTATGAAAAAAATATTTGGCAAAGATTTGCAAAGAACCTACAATTAGACGTTCGCCACAGCGTACCTGGGAGAGGGCCATGGACGTCCGGCCGACAATTGCTCCAGGCACCTATTTTCCCCAGGAGAACCTCGGGCAGGCCAAGGCCGGCCAGGTTTCGCATACGGGCGCCATCGAGTATCTGGAGGGGCACAACATCAGGCTGACGCTCAGGGACAACACCTCCCTGCAGGGCAGGCTCGAGCACATCGGCTGGATGAATCCGGACAGCGAGGCGATCTCCTACCTGTGCATAAAGGTGGAGCCGGAGTCGGGGTACGTGCTTGCCGCCCAGGGGATCGACACGCGCAGCGGCATCCTTTTCATCCCCTGGGACTGGGTTGCCTGCTTGATCGTTCCGTAAGAACGCACGTCGCCGGGGCGCGGGCTCTACAGGCCCTGGCCCGTCCGGGCCACCGCCGGCGCCACCGTGCTCCTTATATGCACCTCTTTCAGCTGCTCGTCGCTGGCCGCAGACGGCGCGCCGGTCATCAAGCAGCTGCCGGACTGCGTCTTTGGAAAGGCGATCACGTCACGTATCGACTTGAAGCCGGCAAGGAGCATGACGATCCGGTCCAGCCCGAGCGCGATGCCGCCGTGGGGCGGGGCGCCCGACTCCAGCGCCTCGAGCAGGAAGCCGAACTTGTCACGGGCCACCTCCGGGCTGAGACCGATGGCCGCGAACGCTTTCGATTGCACCTCTTGATTGTGAATTCTGATCGAGCCGCCGCCTATCTCCACCCCGTTGTAGACGATGTCGTAGGCTCGCGCCTTCGCTCGCCCGGGATCGCTGTCCAGAAGCGGCACGTCCTCGAGGCGCGGGCTGGTGAAGGGGTGGTGAACGGCCACCAGCCGCCCTTCCTGCTCGTCGAACTCGAACATGGGGAAATCGGTGATCCACAGCAGTTCGTGCTTGCCCTCATCTATGAGGTCGAGCTCCTCTGCAAGCTTCAGCCGCAGGCGGCCCAGCACGTTGGCCACCGCCTTCGGCTTGTCAGCCACCATAAGCAGGAGGTCACCCTCGCCCGCCCCCGACAGCTGCTTCATCGACTCCAGCTCCTCGGTCTTGAAGTGCTGGGCTATGCCCGACGAGCGCACCCCTTCCGGGCCGAAGGACAGCCAGGCCAGCCCCCTGGCGCCGGCGGTCCTGGCGTACGCCTGCCAGGAATCGAGCTGCTTGCGCGAGACGGAGGCGTTGCCGCCGGCCAGGCAGATCGCCTTCAACTGCCCGCCGCCCTCGGCCACCTGCCGGAAGGCGTTAAATCCACAGGTTGCCGCCACCGGCGTCAGGTCCGCCAGCTCCAGACCGAAGCGCGTGTCCGGCTTGTCGCTGCCGTAGCGCTCCATCGCCTCGTCGTAGGTCAGGTGGCGGAACGGCGTCGATACCTTGATGTCTGAGCAGGCGAAGGTCTCCACCAAAAGGCCTTCGGTCACCTCCATGACCTGGTCTTGATCGACAAAGGCCATCTCCAGATCGAGCTGGGTGAACTCCGGTTGCCTGTCGGCGCGCAGGTCCTCGTCCCGGAAGCAGCGGGCGATCTGATAGTAACGCTCCACCCCGCTTATCATCAGGGTCTGCTTGAAAAGCTGCGGGGACTGCGGCAGCGCGTACCAGCTGCCCGGATTGAGACGGCTCGGCACCAGAAAGTCGCGCGCCCCCTCCGGCGTCGCTTTCGAGAGAATTGGCGTCTCCACCTCCATGAAGCCCTGCCCGTTCAGGTACTGCCGCATGGCCTGGGCAACCGCGTGCCTGAGCCGCAGGCCGCGCTGCATCTCCTGGCGGCGCAGGTCCAGATAGCGGTATCTCAGGCGCAGCGCCTCATCAACCTCCTGGGCGGTCTGCAGCTGGAAAGGCAGCGGTCGGCAGCCGTTGAGAAGCTCCACCTCGTCCGGGTAGATCTCCACCTCGCCGGTGGCCATCTCTGGATTTTCGCTGCCGGCCGGCCGCCTGCTCACCGTCCCCAACGCTGCAACGACGAACTCGCTGCGTACGTTCGAGAAGACGTCATGGGCTTGCTTGTTCCGGTTGGGATCGGCGACCAGCTGCAGCTTGCCCGAGGCGTCGCGCAGCTCGATGAAGATGAGCCCGCCCAGATCCCGCCTGGCATCGACCCAGCCGGCCACGCACACCTTCTGCCCGGCATCCCCGGCACCAAGCGTTCCGCAAGACCTCTTGCCCTTCAAAACCAGTTTGCCCACGTCATCTCCCCGCGACACCAGAGGTAATTATAGACGGGCCGGGGACGCGGCAGGCGGTGTACACTGGAGTGACAGGAGAGCTTCCGGCCGCCTGCCGGATCAAAGAACCGGGCCCGGACCGACCGCTGCAACACCTGACGGAGATGCGAGCCGCGAAATTATGGATATCAAAGACCTTGCCTTTGCTGCCGTCCTGATTACCCTTGGCATTTCCTTTGGCTACAAGTGCGTCATCGCCACCTTCGTGGGCCGCTCCAGCTACTGGTCGGGATTTCTGCCGGTGGGCATCGTCTCGCCGCTGTTCATCCACCTGCCGGCGGGCAAGAACTCGCTTATCAAGCCGGTTCAAGGCTGGTGGGTACACGTGCTTCTCGGACCGATTTTCTTCCTCTGCAGTCTTTTGTGCCTGGCGAGCGGCGCCGATCTTGTCGGTTTGCCCGGCACGCAGACGGTCAACTTCATCATGACCTTCGGCAGAGAGGATGTGCCGCCGGCAATAACCTTCAGCAAGGGAGAGGGGTTCAAGTTCCCGATCGTCAAGCGCGTTCAAACCGCTCTCTTCAAGGCCGTGACGAAACCGGTGCTGGAAGAGCAGGCGGAGCGCGACAACGCAAGCATCAAGCAGCAGATGTCTAAGTGAGCCGCGCATTAATTCGTGGCCGACACCCTTGCTGAAAAGCAGGACAGAGCGCTATTCTTGCCAGTACGTGACATAAATCGCATCGCCTCGTCCCCTTGCCAACCGGAGGAGAGATCCCGTGTCCACATCCGCATCCCAAATCAGGAACGTAGCATTCATCGGCATCAACCGCAGCGGCAAAACCAGCCTGGTTGAAGCGATTCTCCACTTGACCGGGGCGATCTCCCGGCGCGGCAAGATAACAGACGGCACGATGACCACCGATTACGAGCCGGAGGCGATCGCGCGCCAGATGTCCACGCAGGTGACGATGGCCCGCACCACCTATCGCGATTACACCTTCAACATCCTGGATTGCCCGGGCTTCGTGGATTTCACGGAAGAGGTGAAGCTGGCAGTCATGGGCGTGGACGCCGCGGTTTTCGTGGTCGAGCCCGATCCCGGCCGCGTCATTCAGATGGATACGCTGCTGCGTTTCACCGAGGAGATAGGCATCGCCAGGCTGGTCTTCGTCAACAAGCTCGACAAGCCGGACGTGGCCTTTTCCGAAACGCTCGAGGAGCTGAAGAAGATGCCGGGCACGAAGGTGCCCAGGCCGCTCGCCCCCCTGCATTACCCGATCGGGCTCGGGCCAGGCTTCACCGGCTACGTCGATGTCCTGAAGAAGGAGGCGTTCAGATACGGCGCGCAGGGCAAGCCGGAGAAGACCGATGTGCCGGCGGATCTGCAGGCCGATCTGGAGTCCGCCCGCGAGAAGCTGGTCGAGACCCTGGCCGATACGGACGACGCCTTGCTGGAGATGGTGCTGGAGGGCAAAGAGATCCCGCTCGAGCACCTGGAGAAGGATCTGAACAGCGCCGTCCGCTCGGGCTCCTTCGTGCCCATCCTGGTCGGATCGGCCCATGCGGATCTGGGCATCGTCACCCTTCTGGACACGATAATCTCCCTTTGCCCGTCGCCGCTCGAGCGCGAGATCAAGGACAAGGACGGCAAGCGCATCGAGCCGAAAGAAGACGGTCCGGTGATCGCGCAGGTGATAAAGACATTCATCCATCCGCAATCGGGCAAGCTCTCCCTGACCCGCGTTTTTACGGGCACGGTGACCGGCGACACGCAGCTTGTGGACTCGACGCGTTCCGGCAGCAAGGAGCGTGTCGGGGGCCTTTACTGGCTTCTGGGCAAAAAGCAGGAGACGATGCCCTCGGCAGGTCCCGGCTCAATAGTGGCCATCGCCCGCCTGGAGACGCCGCGCACCGGCGACACGCTGGTCTCCGAGAAAGAGACCACGCAGATGAGCGCGCCACCGCCGCCGCCACCGCTCTATTCGCTGGCCATCGCGCCCAAGAATCGCAACGATGAGGCCAAGCTCTCCACGCTCCTGGCCAAGATCGTCGAGGAAGACCCCGTGCTCAAGGTAGACCGTGACCCCGACACGCACGAGTACTGCATTTACGGACAGGGCGAGGTTCACCTCACCCTGTCGCGGCAGAGGCTCGAGCGCAAGTACAGCATCCAGCTCGAGGCCAAGCGTCCCAAGATCGCCTACAAGGAAACGATCACCGCCAAGGTGGAAGCGCACGGGCGCCACAAGAAGCAAACCGGCGGGCGCGGGCAGTTCGGTGAGGTCTACTTCAAGATCGAGCCGCTTGAGCGCGGCGCCGGCAACAAGTTCAGCGAGTCCATTGTCGGCGGCGTGGTGCCGCGCCAGTACATCCCCGGCGTTGAGAAGGGCACGATGGAGGCCCTGCAGCGGGGACCGCTGGCCGGCTTCCCGGTCGTCGACGTGCACGTCAACCTCTTCGACGGCTCCTATCACGACGTGGACAGCGACGAAATGTCCTTCCGCATGGCCGCCATCCTGGCCATGCGCGAGGGGATGACCAAAGCGCACCCGCTCATCCTGGAGCCGATCACGGAGGTCACCGTCGTGGTGCCCAGCTCCTACACATCGGGCGTGCTGAGCCAGCTCAACGGCCGCCGCGGCCAGATCCTCGGTTACGGACCCAGCCCCACCCGCAGCGGCTGGGATGAGATCAACGCGCACGTTCCCCAGGCCGAGCTGTGGGATTACATCATCGACCTGCGCACGCTGTCCCAGGGTCTCGGCTATTACACCTGGAAGTTCTCGCACCTGTCGCCGGTGCCGCCGGCGATCTCGCAGGAGCTCATCTCCCAGGCTACGGCGCCGGCCGAGGCCTAGAATTCCCCCGAAATTCTTAAGGTTTGGCACCCGAGATTGCCTCAGGCAGGCGATCTTCTTGTTCAGTCAAGATGAAGGTGCTAAGATCGGCGTATCTGGAAACCTTCCGGAAATTGTCTGTTGCCCGTTTCTTTCAGAAAAGGGGGAGTTCCCTTGTCAGAGGTCAGAATTGCAGAAGGCGAGAGCATAGAGACCGCCTTGAAGCGTTTTAAAAAGAAGATACAGAAAGCCGGCATCTTGTCCGAGATCAAGCGCCGGGAGCGCTACGAGAAGCCGTCCGTGAAGCGCAAGCGCAAGGCCGAGGCTGCCCGCAAACGCCGCAGTTAAGACGTCGACTGTTGACATCCTTGCCGGCGTGAGATCGAAGCGATCGCCGGGAATAAGTTTTTTGGGCCGCGATAGCGGGACTGAAAAGCTGAGGATGCAAAAATGGGCACTTCTCAATACTCCGGCGACCTGAAGCTGACCACGGTTGCCACCGGCCAGCTGAAAGAAAGGCTGAACAAGATCTACGACGCGATGCGCCGGGGTCCCGGCCACGCGCCGAACACGGGGCTTTTCGAGCACCTATGGGAGCTGAAAGAGATGGCGCTTCTCGAGGGGCGCAGCCATGTCCAGGTTCCCGGCGGCTGGCTGGACGAGCTCGAGCATGACATCTCCAGAGACCCCGGTGAAGCCGGGCGCGGTCACTGACGCCGAAGACGCCGGCAACATCCATGGTGAAACCACTTCCGATTCTTGCGGCGGCGCTGCTGATCGCCGTCCCGGGCTGTCCTGCCGGGCAGACGGCAATGCCTGCCGCACCACGGACGGTATCAGAGCTGAAGCAAGCCCGCATCAAGACGCTGGTTCGCCGGGACCCCCGGGCGAGAGGTCTCATCGAGAAAATCGAGTCGAAAATCGCTCCCGGCCGCCCTCGCTCCGGAGAGCCGGAAGATACGGCGCTCGGCAACGTCGAGCGCGCCTTCTACCAGATCGTCATGTCCAGCGGCGCCCTCTCCGAAGAGCGCCTGCACGCCGAGGTCGATCTGCTCGAGGAGATGGCCGGTCCCTTCCGGCAACCGGGAACGCAAGAGTTGAAGCCGCTCCAGGATCGCTACGCGCGGGTCTGCGCGCTCCTCGAGGATCAGATATTGATCAAGGATCTGGAGCCGGCGCTCAGCCTGCACGACAACTTCGTCAGGCACACAGCCATGGGGCTGTGGGACGCCGGGCGAATCGAAAGCGAGCTTTCGCGCATCGAGGAGTCCGTGAGCAAGGCGCCGCCCATACCGTACGGGCGCTCGGAGCTGCTGCGCGATCTTGAGGGCAAGCGGCTTGCCCCGCCCGCCAAGGGCTCATACGTGGGGGTCTACGCCGGTCCCACCATCTTTCCCGGAGAGCTTCAGCTGCTGTCCACGCAGAGGCCGTCGCTGGCCGTTCTTGGAGAGGCTACCGGCGGATTGCTGCAGGCCGACACGGCCGACGTGGCAATTCAGGGACCGGACGGCGAGCTGCTGGATCTCGACCGGGCCAACCGTCCCGATCTTCATCAGCCCTTTTCGCCCCCGACCTCGCTGTGGATGAAAGCGCGCCTTTTGGAAGGGCACGTTCCTTTCATCAACTTCGATCTGCCGAGCCCCTGGGCGCCGGCGCAAGACTTCATCTCCTGCTACTCGGCCGAGGCCGGCAAGCATGAGGAGGTTCAGTCGCCGTACCCTTGCCTCCACCTGCCCCGGTATTCCCTGCCGCCGGGCAAGCTGCTCATGATTGAGGACGTCCTGGACGGAAAGCTGGATGAATACTTCCGGCGGAACCTGAAGATTGTCGCCTCCACCAGGGCACCGGTGTGCGTAGGCCTGTTCGACGCGTTCGACGGCCCGATAACTGATACCGCTTTTGGTGCGGACGGGCGCACCGCCTATTACCTGCTCGTCGACCCGAAGCTGTCCAGGCTCTCCGGCGACAAACTGCAGCAAGAGGCGACGCGCAGGATGGCGAAGGGGCGGCTGGCCGGGGACGCAGGAGCCGAGCTGAGGAGGTATTACGGCGACCCGTCCGTCCCGGACGGGCCGGAGCGCGTGCGCGACGCCTGGAAGCATGTCCGGCAGCTTGCCACCGCGGTCGGTGCGAACGCCGTGTCCTTCTACGCCTGCGCCGGACCCTGTCATGGCAACAAGAAGGGGCTGGGCAGCTATCCGTATGCCGGAGCCCAGGACTGGAACAAGCTGGATTACTACTACCCCGGCGACGGGGTAATGGACTGGATCGGCGTGAGCGGGGCCTGGATCGATGCCGGCAAGGAGGCGCGCGAGCTCGCCTTCTCGGAGTCGGTACTTCCGTTTCTCCTGGAGGCGAGAAGCACGAGATGGAACGCCACGCCGTCTCTGATTCGCGATCTCGCCCCCGCCCGCGAGGACCCGATCGCCGAGCCGGAATGGATAAGCGCCTGCCTTCAGGGGCTCCTGCCCGGCGACGCTCCTGATTTAAAGGCGGTTTTCCTCCGCTTTCCCGAAGAGCTTACCCTGTGGTCGGCCGAGTCCCTGAGCGCCTATCGACGGGCAGTGAGCAGCAATCCCTCTTACAAGCACAACCTCAACCTCAAGCCTGCTCAGTCCGCCTCGACGCCGTAAACGAATTGCCGAACGACGAAATTGCTGTATGATGACCTTGCCTGCGCAAAAGGGGCCAGCAGTCGAGTAAGTTCCGCATGCCGCCACGTCACATCGCCGTTTGCGCCGCCTTCGTGATCGCAATCGCATACGGTGGCACGCCGGGCTCGGCCAGGCGGCCCGATCCGAAAATGATCCAGCGAATCGCGGCGGCGGTGGCCACCAACCAGAAGCTCGAAGAGACCCTGGCGGCGCAGCTCAGGTCCACGGCCGGGTATCTCCGCCGGTTTCGGCTGGTAAACGGCTCTTACCCGGAATCTCCGGTTGAGATTGAATCGCTGAGATATGATCTGGGCGAGCTGCTTCCCGAGAATCCCTACAGCGTTCCCGAGGCCCCCCGGCTGGAGGACAGGGGGCCGGGCGAAAAGGTTTTCAACCTTCTCGATCCGCCCAAAGACAGGCACGCCGAGTGGGCCGCCCGCTTTCACGTCTTCGTGGATCGCACGCTCAGGCCGGACGCCCTCGACTACCTGCGCGCGCACCCGCCGGAGACATGGCAGGCGGAGCCGGGCACGATCACCATCATAAGCAACGGCAGCGATCTGTGCGCCGTCTGGGGGGCCGGATCCAGCGGCAGGCCGCTCCACGACTGGGAAAATGGGCAGATGCTTCTGGTCACCACCGACGGCGCCGGGGGCGGCTAACCGCCTGCGCCCAGCTTATTCACCAGCTCCTCGTAGCGCTGCCGGCGGGCAACCAGCGCCGGATGTTCGGCGCCGAGCAGGTTCTCCCAGAACGCCAGCATGCGGGAGTAAAGCGGCTCCGCTTCCTGATACTTGCCCTGGGCGACGTAGGTGTCGGCCAGCGCCTGCATGTTCAACGCCACATCCGGATGCTCGGGACCGAGCGCCCGCTCCAGAATGTCCAGCGCTTTGGCCGCCAGCGTCTCGGCGTACTGGAGCCTGCCCGTGCTCTCATAGAGAGAGGAGAGGCTGAATAGGACGATCGCCACATCCTGATGCTGCACGCCCAGCACCCTCTCCTTGATCGCCAGCACTATCCAGTAGAGCAGCTCGGCCCGGGCAAAGTTGCCCTGCCCGTGAAACTCCTCGGCAAGACTCATCAGGCGCCAGGAAACGGCCAGGTGGTCGTCGCCGATGATGCTCTCCACGACCCTCAGCGCCTGTTTGTGCAGCGGCTCCTGGCCGAGACTGTCGGCAGGCGAATCCACCTCTGTCGCCCTGTCCTTATGCAAATCCACCACCATGGCTGTCGACCCGGTCGGCTATTAGCTATATTCTCCCCGGCACGCGCCAGGTTTGGCAATAAAGGAAACCCCCAGGTCGGTTAAATGCGACTCCACTGGCAGCCGCTCAAACGGCAAGCAGGCGCTGCAAGTATCCCGAGAGGTCGCCGGCCGGGCTTGTCTTGAACTTCCGCAACATGGAAGCCAGGCAGACATTGACGCTCGAGCCGGAGACACAGAGCCTGTCCGTTATCTCTCGACCCGAGAGCCCTTCGGCCATAAGGCGCAGGACCTGCCCTTCCAGGTCGCTCAACTGCGCAGCCGCAGCATCCCCTCCCCGCTTTCCGGCTTCCGGCGCCGGCTCGTCTGCCTGCCGGTCGGCCCCCTCCTCGATGGCCAGCGCCTGCCTCAAGAGCAGCTCCGCATGGTCGAGGGAGCCCCTGGCGCATGCGAGCTCGGCCAGATTGCTCAGAACCTGCGCGTACTGGGAGCTGCCCAGCCGGCCCCCGGCCCGTAACATCCCGGCCGCCCTCAGGAGCAGTCTCTCCGCCTCCCGATAGCTGCCCTCGGCCAGGCAGATTCCGGAAAGCGTGGTGAGGCAGCCGGCGATTGAGGGGTGCTCTTCGCCGAAGACCTGCCGGCGGATGGCGATCGAGCGGCGCAAAAGGGCCTGCGCCTGCTGATATCTGCCCAGGCAGACGTAGAGCTCGCCCAGCTCCTCCAGCGACTGCGCCACCTGCGGGTGGTGGTCGCCGAGCGCCCTTTTTCGCACGGCAAGCGCGCGCTTGCCCAGGCATTCCGCCTGCGCGTATCTGCCCTGCAGGCGGTGGACTCGGGCCAGCGAATTGAGCATCTGGGCCACCGGCAGGCTGTCCACCTCCTGCCACGAGCCTACTGCCCGCCCATCGCCTGCCGGCGGTGCCGGATCGAAAGAGCCGGGCGCCAGATGGCCGACCAGCTCACGGTAAGCGCTGGCCGCCCTGGCGTAAGCGCCTCTGCCGTGATAAAAGCCGGCCAGCTCGTACAGCAGGTCGGCTGAGCCCTCCGGGTCGGGCAGGGCGGCGCAGGCCGCCGGGTCGTTAGCGCTCGCCCTGGCGGCAACGCCGGCCAGGCGCTCGAGAAGATCGACCACCTGCGGATGCTCCGGTCCGAACATGCCCTCCAGAATGGCAAGCGCCCGCCGGTAACTTTCCCTCGACGCGTCAAGCTTGCCGGCAGCAGCGCTGCAGGCGGCCAGATCGCCGAGCGCCCGGGCAAGCAGGGTTTGCTCGGCTGCCGACGCGTTCTTCTGCCAGCTGGCGACGATCCGCTCGTAGATAGGCAGCGCTTCTTCGTAGGCGCCGCGAGCGTCGTGAAGGGCGGCCAGGTGTCCCAGGCTGGTGAGGACGCTGGGGTCGTCGGGGCCGACGGCCTTCTCCTTGAGCGAGATTACCTCCCGGTACAGCGACTCCGCCTCGGCGAACTTGCCTTCGCGCTGGCAGCTTTCCGCAAGCGCGGAAAGCCGCGCCGTCAGGTGTATCTCCCCCTGCGTCCCGCCGGCGGCGCCAGAGTCCCGCGCAGCCGCGTCCCAGGAAATCGCCCTGCCACTCCGGACGGTGGCACCGCTGCCGTCGCTCATAGCCCTCCCCGCCGTTTCCAAGAGCACTTACAATCTGAACTCCGCAGAGATTATCTGGGAAATGGCCGCCCCTGTCCAGCCGGCCGGGCACCGTATCTGGGGACTCGGGTATGGGCCCGGCGGCTGCCGGGCGGATATGCCCGATCAGCGTTTCTCGCCGCTCATGATCCTGTCCATCAGCTCGAGAGCACGCGCGTCGTTGGGATCCAGCTTCAGGGCGTAGCTGAGCTCCACCTTGGCGGCCGTGACCTCGCCCTTGCGGTAAAGCGCTTCTCCCAGATGGAAGCGGGCGTTCTCATAATCCGCCTTCTGGGCCACGGCCTTGCGGTACTCCTCGATTGCCGCCCCGGCGTCACCCTGTCCCAGCAGAGCGTTGCCGAGCACAACGTGGTAGACCGGCTGCTCGGGATCCAGAGTCACGGCCTGCCGCGCCTCCGCAACGGCCTCGGCCGGGCGTTTCTGATCGGCCAGCACCACGGCCAGGTTGGAACGCGCCTGCGGCATATTCGGGTTCAGCTTGATCGCCCGGCGCAAGGCTCTCTCGGCTCCTGGCAGATCCCCGCTTTGCCTCAAGGCCCAACCGAGATCGTTCTGGGCAACCGCATCCTGCGGGTTGGCCTCGGCCTGCCGCCGGCTCTCCTCGATTGGCGGCGCGCCCTGCTCGGCGCTGCGCCAGCTCGCGGGCCGGCCCGCATTCCCCGGCCCGCGCCGCTCGGCCAGCGCGCCAGGGGCCAGGCCGCTCAGACTCGCTGCCACCACCAGCGACACCACAATCTTTCCGCTCCCCGATATGCTCTGCCCGTTCATAATCACCTCTCGCCGACCGTTACCCCGGTGGGCCGATAATTGCCACCACCACGCAAAACAGCCCGATCGCCACCCCGAAGAGCCCGAACAGCGTGGATTCGATCAGGTCCTTGGCTTCCAGCGAATCCTTGACGAACCTGCCGCCGGCGGCGATGAAGATCCCCCCCACGACGAAAAGCAATATCCTCAAGACCATTGCGGGTGTCTCGTCAATGCCTGGCTTTGGGAGGCTTCATCGGGGGATGCGGCACGTTGGCCCAGATTTTCGCCCCCATCGACCGCACCTCGCCCTGCAGCGGCTTGTTGAAGGGGGCCAGTTGGGCGGCGGCGGTCAGGGCGATGCCCGACGCCATCCACTTCTTCTCCTCAAAGAACACCTGGGCCAGCAAAAGCTGTGCATAAGGATCGATCGGCGTCAGCTGGGCGGCCTTGACCGCCTCCGCCTCCGCCTCCTTGAGCCTGCCTTCCTTAAGGTAGGCAGCGGCCAGGGCGCGGTGTGCCGGTCCGTAGTTGCCGCTCATCTTGACGGCGTTGCTGGCCTCGGCCGCCGCCTCGGCAACCTTTCCTTGCTTGAGGTAGATGTCCGATTGCATCACCGGCACGTTTGGATCCTTGGGCGCAAGAGCCGCCAGCTTCTCGTTGGCCGCGGCGGCGTCGGCAAGCTTGCCCTCGCTGGTGAGCGTGCTCACGTAAGCGATCAGGGCGCCGGCGTCTTTGGGCATCAGCCGCACGGCTTGCTCCAGCAGCGGCTCCGCCTCGCCATAACGCGCCATGATGGCCAGCAAGCCGCCGTAGGCGGCATAAGCCGGCCCGAAGTTCTTGTCCTCGGCGATGGCCGCCCTGTATTCCTTTTCCGCCTCCGGCACCTTGCCCTGCATCTGCAGCGCCAGCGCCACCAGCGTGTGCTGGCTTGCGCGGCTGGTGGGCGTCGCCGTCGCCTCTGGCTGCTGGAGCGACAGGCGCGCCTCCTCCTCGGCGTCGCGGAAAGAGCCCAGCCCGAGAAGCGCCCGGGACAGCGCCGCGTGCGTGTTGGCCACGCGCGGCTCATAGCGGACGCCCTCACGGGCGGCGACCTCGGCCTCCTGATACTTGCCCTGCGCGGACAGGATGTCCGCCAGCATCGCCGAGGAGAGGCCGTACTCTTTGCCCTCCTTGATCGCCTTGTCAGCCTGCGCCTCCGCCTCCGCGTACTGGCCGGCCAGGTAGAGCTGTTGCGCACGCTGCAAAGCAGAAGGTCCCAGAGTCGGCAGCTGAACGGGCAACCCCTGGCTGCAGCCCGTCAGGGCGACGCTGGTGCAGATGAAAATGCACGTTCTGAGCTTGTTTAGCCGACTAACGTTCACGCGCCAACCCGGCACAACCACCGACGACCTGATATTAGCATGTCGCTAGATGACCTTTTTCTTCGGCAGGCTCAGGTGTCCGGTCAGCGCGATGGCCACGGCGACGAGCGCGATGACCTGCGTGAAAAGCCCGATGGTCAGCCAGACCTTGTCCGCTCTGGTCACGCCCTCCATCTGCCCGAGCTGATCCACCTTCGGCTTTGCCGGGGGCAGGGGAACAGCCCCGCTTACCCCGTCCGCCAGGGCGGCAGGCGCGGCAAGGCCAAAGATCGCAACGGAGGTCAGACAGGAGAAGGCCAGTCGTTTCGCTTTCTTCAGTTGGTTCATAATGGATCGCTCCCAACGGCCGCATATTTTTATCCTATACCTGAAGGCCGGATTTGGGTCGCCCGCATCGCCTTATGTTCCGGGCTCCGGCCGGCGGGGGAAGCCCGGGCGCACCTCGTCGTGCTCGATAATTACCGGCAGCCGCCGGCGGCCCCAGTCGCCCTTGTGCGCGTCGAAAACCCCGGCGATCTCGCAGCCGCAGGAAACGCAGCGGTTGCCGCTCAGCCGGTACTCGCCCAGTGAGAACCAGTCCCGCTCGATAAGCAGGCGGCGGCAGCCCGGGCAGTAGGTGCTCTGCCTGACCACATCGTATACGTTGCCGACGTAGGCGAACTTGATGCCGGCGGCAATCGCCTGCTCGCGCGCCCGGGCCAATGTCGCGGGCGGCGTCGGCGGCCGGTGCATGAGCTTGAAATCCGGGTGGAAGGCCGTGAAATGGACCGGAACGTCCGGCCCGACGTTCTCCACGATCCAATTGCACATGCGCGCGGTCTCCTCGGGAGAATCGTTCTCCTCCGGAATCATGAGGTTGGTTATCTCGAACCAGACGTCGGACTCGTGCTTGAGCCATCTAAGCGTGTCCAGCACAGGCTCGAGGTGGGCCAGGCTCAGGTGCTGGTAAAAGACCTCGGTGAACGCCTTCAGGTCCACATTGGCCGCGTCCATCACCGCATAAAACTCCGGGCGCGCCGCAGGCGTGATGTAGCCGGCCGTCACCGCTATCGTCTTCACCCCGCGCTCGTGGCAGGCCCTTGCCGTGTCGATTGCGTACTCGGCCCAGATTACCGGGTCGTTGTAGGTGAAGGCCACGCTTCGGCAATCGAGCTTCACCGCCGCCTCGGCTATCTCGTCGGGCGTGGCTCGCTCGGACAGCATGGCCACCTCGCGCGACTTGCTTATCGACCAGTTCTGGCAGAAGCGGCATCCCAGGTTGCAGCCGGCGGTGCCGAAGGACAGAACGCTGGTGCCGGGCAGAAAGTGGTTGAGCGGCTTTTTTTCCACCGGATCCACGCAGAAGCCGGTGCTCAAGCCATAGGTGGTGAGCACCATCCTGCCGCCCTGATTCTGGCGCACGAAGCAGAAGCCGCGGTCGCCGTCCTTGAGCACGCAGGCCCGCGGGCACAGATCGCAGTGGATCCGCTCCCCGCCCCCGACCTCGTGCCACCACCGTCCCGGGTAACGGGCGGTGAGATCCCCGGCATCGCGCGGCTCGGGCGAGCCGAGATCCCCCAGCGAGGCAAGCTCGGCCGCCTGCTTCCGCTCCTCTTCCCTGATTGGATCCTCGGCCGCCCCCGGGGACGGCCCGCCACAACAGCCACTCATGGTTGCACCCTGCCGGACAGCCCGGCTGCCCGGTCACGTCCCGCGCGACCCCGTATCCCTTCGCCAGCGCATGCGCTCCGCCGGCTTCAGCCTTACGTGCTCGTGCCTGAATCTATCTTAACGCTTTGCGGAGATCAGGGAGCGACCCGCGCCTGCCCGCCCGGTCCGGCGTCAATCCACGGACGGCAACCGGGCGCGTTCTCGATCGCCTGCAGGGAAGCGATTGTCAGCTGGCAGCCAACGCTCTGGCTGCGACCGGGGCGCTCGCGCTCCTGCCGCCCGCCGCAACCAGGTTGACCAGGGTGACAAACAGCTCCGCATCCGGCTGGCCCTTGCGGAAGAAAGCATCGGCGCCGGCGCTCATGGCGGCCGCAGGCAAGCCCTCCTCGAACCAGTTGCCCCGGCTCAGCACCACAATGCGGCTTCGCGGATAGCGGCGCCTGATCTCCCTCAACATCGACGTGTACCTGACCCCGGCCATCTCCGGATCGACAAGCACGACATCGGGCACCTCTCCGTCGCCGTCGAAGGGAACGGCATCGCAAGCCCGGACGCAGGCGCGGGGGTTGAGCCCCTTCAACCACGCCTTCAGCCCGAGCGCATAGATTCGATCATCGTCGATAACAAGAACGTGCAACCGTTTCATAGCAAACCTGCCTTCCCGAACAAGCGGCAGCCCCGCAGCCAATCGATCGGCCGGGACGCCACAAGACCCGAATTACACCAGAGCGACAGCGACCATTCACCACCGCCCCGTCCCTATCTACCACGATATACGGCAGCCCAACCGCGCGCATCACGCGCGATGGTGATCCTCGCTATCCCCCGAAATTATCAGCAGCCCGGCACCAAGCCCGGAGGCGCCAGCCGGCGCGGCTTGCCGCGGCAGCCGGGGCGCCACCACGCGCAATGGCACGCATATCGGACGCAGGTAAAATCTTGCGGGCGCCCGTCCAATTCTTCTTCTGCTCGTATAGAAACCGCCACCGGCATGGTCGGAACGATGAGTGCAATCCCTTCCCAATCCCGTTTCGTAATCCTCCCACTCCGTAAGCAAAAGGCTCACGGGATGAGCCTTTCCGGTCCGCCGTGGCGCTTGACAAGATTGTCGTAAGATCTGAAAATGATATTCGGCCCACCAGCGCCGGGCGGGCTTTGCGAGGTTCAATCTCCTTACCATGGGCGACTCCCCCAATCAGAACAACCGGCACGCGGACGGCAAGGACGCGCAGACCAGGCCGCCGGAGCACAAAGACGGCGGCGGGCTCTTCGGCGGCATCTTCGGCTGGGTGAAGAAAGAAGCCTCGGACGCCGAAAATGCGGTGAGCTCGCTTTTCTCCTCCAAGTCCGGCTCCAGCGGCGACTGGACCAAGGTGAACGACCACACGCTTCAAAACAAGGCGGGGGAAACGGTCACCCTGGCCAACCCCGGCGATCAGTCGCAGGCCCGCCTGTTCAACTATGACTGGAACAACGCGCTCACCTGGGCCGACGTGGTCGGAGCGCCGCCCGCCCATACCACCGGCAGCGATGTCCAGGGGGCGCAGCCCGGAACCGATGCCGGGGGCAACAACTGGATAACCGGCAGCATGCTGCTGGACCTGCTGCAGTCGGACAACCCGAGCCCGCAAAAGCCCGCCGCCGGTCAGGAGGTGACCCTGCAGGACGGCACGACCATCGGCGCCGACGGCTCAATCGTCTTCTCCAAAAGCGATGCTGCAAGCCAGTCTTCCGGTCAGAAGGTCGAGCACGACTTCAAGGACGCTCAGGGCGTCGAGCACAAGTTGCTGATCCAGGACCACCACGTCTTTTACGATAACACCGACATAACCGCCAACGAGATCGATCGCCAGGACGGCACTTTCGAGACCACCATCCAGAAAGCCGGCCCGCAGAAGGGCACCGTCTCCGTCACCGGCGCCGCCGGAACATTCGAGCAGACGACCGTCAACGGGCAGACCGTGCGCGCCGTGAGCGAGGGCGGGTCCACCTACCAGGTGGGCACGAACGGCACCGCCACGGTAACGGATGCCAGCGGCGCCCCCGAGGCTCAACTTACCAGCTCGGGCGCCACCGCCCGCATGCCGGACGGCTCGAAAGTGGTTGTGACCACGGCCACCACCGGAGCGGGCTCGGACCAGGCTCCGCCGAGCGCCGAGGCACCGACGAGCGGCTGGTTGGTGGACCAAAACACCAAGGGGCTGGTGACCCGGGAGAAAGACGGCACGATCATCCGGGTGCTGCCCAACGGCGTCGTCTCCCTAATGAAAGGGGACGTCGAGATCGAGATCACCCCGGACGGCAAGCACATGCGCATGCGCCGCGGCAACGGCGACTGGCAGGAGGTCGCCAACAAGGGCGAGGTGCCCGCGAACCTGAGGGACAAGATCCAGGGCACCACGATTCAATCCGACAACGGCCAGCAGTACAACATGGCCACCAAGCAGGTCACCGTCCTGGATCCCCACAACAGGCACCACCGTGAAACCATCATCGACAACAGCCGGCCGGACGGCCCCCGCGTCCACCTCAGGGACGGGCGGATCATGCAGGCTCAGGGGCCGGACATTGTCATATTCAACCCGAGCCACCCGCACCAGCAGCCGGTAGTCTGGCATTGCCGGACCGGGCATTTGACCGGTCCGATGGGCGATGTCGGCCCGGACAAGACGGTCTTGGCAAACGGCGAGGAGATCTATACCGACGGCACGGTCAGGTTCCGCAACGCCGACGGCACCTACGATACTTACAACGCCGCCGACGGCAGCTTTGATTTTGCCGACGGGACGCGCGTTCTGGCCGACGGCACGGTGGAGACCCCCGACGGCTGGAGCAGCAGCGGCGCCTTTGGCGACAACGCGGGCGGCCCGGCCGCCTCCCCCATGGCCTCGCCTGAGAACGCCCGCGCAGCCGCCGACCAGGCCATTGGCGTCGCCGACGCCATCCTCGGCAAGAGCGACCTGTCCACCAGCGACATCGGCAGGGCGATCGGCGTGGAAGGCTCTATAGCCTCACAGATCGGCATCTTCATGGCCAGGGGCGATCTGCAGACGGTTGCCCGGCTCATGAACGCCATGACCCAGCTCGAGGGCGCCATCAATTACGCCCTGACCAACTCCCGGGACCTGAAAGCCCCCCAAGCGCCTAAAAACTGACCCGCTGCCGGAAGACGAAAGTGGGTATATAAGGACTGCCAAGGGGACGAAGCTACCGGAGCCGTCCAGAGGCGCGGGGTCGCTTGCGACGGAGCGCCAGGCGAAGCCTGCCCCGCCCGCATCCCGCATGAACCTCAAGCGAGCGGAGACGCGCAGCCGGGCAGTGGAGCGGAGGATTCCGAGGAGGAATCCGCAGCGGAACGAACAAGTTGACGTTCGGAGCGAGCGTAAATGAGCGAGCGGAGACGCGCAGCCGGGCAGTGGAGCGGAGGATTCCGAGGAGGAATCCGCAGCGGAACGAACAAGTTGACGTTCGGAGCGAGCGTAAATGAGCGAGCGGAGAACTTAAATATGGACAGGCGAGAAAAACTGGCTCTGGATGAGTCATATCGTTACTACCGCGACCTGGACAGGGGCGAAAACGCCCCCGAGCTTTACAAGCTGGTCAAGTGTTTCAAGACCGTGAGCGCCGCGTTGAAGGTGGCCGACGGCGACCACTTCAAGCTCACCAAGCAGCTCTGGCGACGGATGCAGCAGGCGCTGTTCGATCGGTTGATCACCTCCTTCCCGGGCTACGTGCTGGTGACCGACGAGGGCGGCAACCAGATCATGCCCAAGACTGATTTCCCCGACGGCGGCATGGTCGAGTTTCACCCCGAAGGCTGCCGGCGTGCCGATGACGTCTTCCGCATGGAGATCAAGCACCTGTACCCGGCCACCCAGTACCGCCTCTCCCACGCCTGGAAGGCCAGGGGGGCGATGGTCAGACCAGCGGACTTCGGCGGTCCGCAGTGCGGCGAGCACGGCTGCTTCCTGAAGCCGGTTCTGCTGGGGCAGGAGGTTCTGAACGAGGAGTCGGCAGCCGGAAAGCAGCAGGCCTACCACGAGTGGTGGGACCTTTACTGGCAGGCTTACTGCACGAGCAGCCGCCAGGAGCAGACCATCATCTACCGGCGCATGGACGAGCTCGAGCAGGTCTGGGGCAACCTGTATTACTAGACCTTGATCTCGAACCAGTCGAGCGCCTGCTGCCACAGTCCGCGGGCTTTGAGAATGAGCTCGACCGTCTCGCGTACGGCGCCGTCTCCACCGCTGACGCCGGTCGTGTAGTGGGCCATGGCTTTCACCTCCGGTCTGGCATTGGCCACGGCCACGGCCAGCCCGGCCCGGCTCAGCAAGGGGAGATCGGTGAGATCGTCGCCTATGAAGGCCACCTCTTGATCGCTCGCGCCGGCGTCGCGGAGGATCTCCTCATAGGCACTCACCTTCTTGAGCAACCCCTGATAGACATAGCTCATCTTGAGCAGGCGCGCCCGCTCGGCCAGCGCCGCCGAGTCCCGCCCGCTAATGACGCCGGTCTTGATGCCGACGACATGGCAGAAGTGCAGCCCCAGTCCGTCTTGAGAGTTGAATCCTTTTGTCTCGAAGAGGCTTGTGTCCGGGCCGGGAATGTAGAAAAGCAATCCGTTGGTCATCACCCCGTCGACATCCATTAGCAGGACCTTCACCTGCTTGGCCCGCTCGACGACAGAGGTTGCAATATCCTGGTTTTCCATCAATGTCTTCATTAGCGCCTGCCCTGACCTGCGGTCCGCGCGGACCGCCCGCATAAGCTTAGCACTCCTGGTCTTCGGGTAAGATCTCCAGCAGGGTGGAGCAGCCCGGGGCAGCGCTGCCCGGCAGCCTCGCTTGACCGCCGAAAGGCCGATAGAGGGCGATGGACGAGATTACGGTACTGATCGTCGAAGATCACCAGGTTACGCTCGATGGGCTGCAGATGGGGCTTTCCCGTGAGCAGCGCATCAAGGTGATCGGCTCGGCATCCAACAGCGACGAGGGGCTGGAGCTGGCTCAGAGGCTCCGCCCCGACATCATACTGCTCGACCTTCACCTGCCCGGCTCGGCCGGGCCCAAATCCATGGTGAAAGCCTTTTGCAGCATTCCGGGCTCGCGGGTGATCGTTTTCTCCGGAGAAAGCCGCATGGCTTTCATACAGATCGTCCTGGCCATGGGCGCCTCCGGTTACCTGCTGAAATCGGAGAATGTGAGCACGGTGGCCGAGACCATCCGGCAGGTGATGTCCGGCAAGAAGCCCGTGATCTCGGACGAGCTGGTAGCCGGTGAGACCAAGGTCACCAGGTCCGAGCAGGAGGTCCTGAAAATGCTGGCCCGCGGCATGAAGTACCAGGACATCGCCGATCAGCGGCAGACATCGCCGGCCACCGTACGCAAGCAGTGCGAGCTGCTCCTGCTCAAGCTGGGCTTGGCCAGCCGCGAGGAGCTCATTGCCTGGGCTGTTCAGAACGGCTACGGCGGGCTGGAACTGGAGCCATGATCTTCCTGCGCCGGGCCCTCGATTTTGCCAAGAGGATGCTGAACCCTGCCGGCGCGCGAACCGTTGAGCTAAAGCGGCTTTCGGAGGCGACCAGCACCCGGAGCGAGCGTGCGGGCGCCGCTGCCGAGACGCGCGGGGCCGCGGCCGCGGAGCCGGCGGCGACCACGGCCCAGCACAGGGGAGCCTCGCTCCGCCAGGGCGGCGGGCCCTACGGGCCGTCGCAGAAGGAGGATGCCGGCACCTATGGTGCAGCGCCTGTGTCCTCGCTCAAGCCCGCGTCGCTGCGGGATCCTTCCTCCCCCTGGCGCACGCTGTGGCTTCGCCGGCTATCGCAACAGGCCGCCGGGCGGCTGAAAGGCGAGCATCCGGCGCGCCTGCAGGTCGGGGCGGCAACGGCCGAGCAGGAGACCAGGGTGCTTGTCGACTGCGCCTTCGACGCCCTGAGCAGCATCGCCAATGACTTCAACGCCCTGGCCGAGGATTCGCCGGTGAGGCTCACGGTTACCACGCCATACGTATATAAGGAGGCGATGGCGGCCGAGGTGCCGGGGCAGGTCCCCGAGGGCAATCCGTCGGGCGCCTACTACCGCTGCCGTTTCTCCTCCTCGACCTGGAGCCTCTCGGTTCGCGGGGCGGCGGGCATGGTGGAGTTCTTTCTCGTGCCGGTCAGCGAGGTAATGCTCCACTCGCAGGCGGAGGCCGAGTCGAGGCTGAAGGCGCGTCTGCGGCTGTCTGCCGACGGCCGCTACTGGATGCTGGAGGGGCTTCCTGCCGATGAGGCGGACCTGCGGGTGCTCATGCGGGAGCTGCTCAAAGACCTCGTCCTGCGTTCGGCAGCCGAGCAGCACAGCGACGCGGAGACCCCGGCCCAGCTCCTCAACCTGGAGGGGGAGCGGCTGGCCCAGGCCATTCACCTCCTGGTGGTGGAGAAGCAAAACCTGGTGCAGAAGATCGTCATGCAGCAGGAGGAGATACAGAATCAGATCGCCCGCGATCTCCACGATGCGGTCATCTCCGATGTCATGCTCCTCAAGCGCTCGCTTTCGGAAAACAGGAGGCTGCCTGACGCGGAGGTCGTTAAGATCCTGGACAAGATCACCGGTCAACTGCGGGAGATCTGCCACGACCTGGCACCCAGGGACCTGAAAGACTGGGGGCTGCAGACCGTGATTGAGGATATGCTGCAGCGCGTCGCCGAGCGCATGGGGGCGGACTGCGCGCTCAACTGCGACAGCGAGCTTCCCGATCTGCCCAACCCTGTTCAGCTGCACATCTTCCGGATCGTGCAGGAATGCCTGAACAACATCGAGAAGTACTCGGGTGCTTCGCGGGTGTTAATCACCCTGGAGGCCTCCCGGGACGCCTTGAGGCTGAGCATCGAGGACAACGGCAAGGGCTTCAGCCTGACGGAGACCGGGACGCGCAAGACCCGCGAGGGAGGCCGGGGCATGGGCAGCATCCGCGAGCGCGCCGAGCTCATCCGCGCCTTCTTCCCGGCCAGGCTGACGGTCGCCTCCGAGCCGGACGTCGGCTCGAGGACGACGCTCGAGATAGCGCTTGCGGGCAGCTTTGCCCCGTCCTGAGCACCCTCGCGGAAACCTTAAGCAATACACATCTTGTCGCGCCGCGAGCTTAATGACCGCTAATCGCCCGCACGGCGACCAATGGCGGCCTTTCTTACACGCTTTCGTTAATCCGCTTCGGAGAATTCACGAAGCGCCGTCCGCGCCCTATATTAAGAGCGTGAGGCGGATTTGCCGAGCACTTACCAGGATGATAGACCTTCCGGCACGGGCGACCGGGCCGCTATCGGGAACCTTCAAAGCGGGCAACCGCACCATTACTACGGGACCGGCGTTGAGGCGCAGATGTTTTCCTGCGCAAGGGGGCTGATATGTCGCACGGGATTACCATCAAGACCTTGAATTCCTTTACTGCTGCCGCATCGACAATCGATTTTGACAAGAGCCGCTGGGCTGCCCTGGAGAAGGGGCAGCAGACGCCGGTGGACCGCCGCCATTACGAGGTGTCGGGGCTCACGCGCAAGGACGATGCCACCGCTCTTACGGAAAAGATCCTCTCCTCATACCACACCTGCGACAGCGAGTCGCGCGCGACCTGGATGAAGCGGCTGGCCAACGACTCCATGCAGTTTCTTGCCCGCCAGCGCCGCGTCAAGCTGCAGACTCTCAAGGAAGAGACCATCTACAATCAAGCAATCTCGGATCTGATCCAGCGCATCTACGACTGCCTGCAGGCCTACTCTTACGATTTCAACCACGCGATGGGCTGGAACGAGCTCCGGGTCACCTGCACGAGACCCGCCTTCGTCACCGAGATCCTGCGCTACAACAAGTTCCGCGAGCCGCTCGAGACGGTGACCAACTTCCGCGCCAGGCTGTCGACTCGGTACATGAGCCTGGTCATCCGCGGCCGCAAAGACACCGTCGAGTTCCTCTTCCTCCCGGTCGACAAGGTGATCGGTCTGAGCAAAGCCGAAGGCGCCTTCACCCCGGCCTGCCAGCTCAAGGGCACGCTCGCCGACGGGCAGATCAAGTGGTCGCTGAACGGCGAAGAGCTTTTTCGGGAGCAGCTGGAAGTCCTCTGCATGGAGCTGTTCTCGGGCCTGATCGAGCGCACGAAGGCGGAGTCCGCCGAGCACTCCGCCTGAGCAGCGCCAGCACTGCAAAGCCGAACATGTAAGCCACCAGGAGGGCGGGGCGATGCCCCGCCCTCTTCGGAAGCCGATGCGCTATATTTTCCTGGTGATCCTGATCCGCAAGCTCATCGGCCTGCTCGCCGCCTGCGCGCTTATCGTGGTTGCTATGACGCCGCCTATGCTGGGCAGCCCGGATGAAATGGAGCGGGCGAGGTTAAGAGGAATCCTCCAACCAGTGACCGTCAAGAATGCCCGTTCGAAAATGGCCGCCGCCGGAGCGGGAATTACCGCGCGAAGAGCCGCAGCAGGCGGCAACAACTCGATAAAAGTCCTGGACGTGCAGAGCGTCGCCCTCGACAGCCCGTCCCGGGCGATCAAAACGATCTCGCCCCCGAAGCGGCCGCCGGTAGTCGCCTGCGACGTACTCATCGCCGGCGGTGGCGTGGGCGGTGTGGCGGCCGCCCTGCAGGCGGCGCTTTCCGGCTTGAAGGTCTGCCTCACCGAGGAGACGGACTGGCTGGGCGGTCAGATGACCGCCCAGGGCGTGTCGGCGCTGGATGAAAATTATCTGGTGGAGACGAGCGGCTCCACGCTCAAGTATCAGCAGCTTCGCGACCGGCTGCGCGCCTATTACCGCCAGCAGTTCCGCTTGACGCGGGAAGCTGCCGCCCAGCAGTATTTCAATCCGGGAAACTGCTGGGTGAGCGTGCTTTCCTTCGAGCCGGCCGTGGCTGTTGCCAAAATAGAGGAGATGCTCAGGCCGCTGGAGGCGCAGGGGACCCTGACCGTCCATCGCCGGACCAAGCCGGTTGCGGCCCGGATGTCCGGCGGCAAGGTGCGGTCCGTCATCATGGCCAACCTGGACACCGGCGAGACGATGGCGGTGCGCCCGAAGATCTGCCTGGATGCCACCGAGCTTGGTGCGCTGCTTCCGATGACCGGCACCGCTTATCGCGCAGGCGCCGAATCAAGCCTGGATACCGGCGAGCCGCATGCTCCCCTGGCCCGGGACGAGAATAACGTTCAGGACTTCGTCTACCCGTTCGCCGTCGAGTTTCGCCCGGGAGAAAACCACACGATTGCCAGACCCCCGCTGTACGACGGATTCAAGGAACAGGGGGCCTTCAGCTTTTACGGATACAAGATGTTCCGCCAATCATCCTTAGCCGACCCGGACGGGAGCGAAAGGCAGGTTCTCCCCTTCTGGACTTACCGCCGCTTGCTGGATTGCTCCAACTGGACGGACCCGCCTTTCGGTTACGACGTGGCCATGATTAACTGGATGAGCAACGACCTTAGCGGGCAGAACATCATCGACCAGCCCGACGAGGTGGCCGCCGAGCGTCTGGCGATGGCCAAGGCGCTCAGCCTGGGGTTTCTTTACTGGCTGCAGACGGAGGCCCCGCGTGATGAGGGCGGGCACGGCTACCCGGAGCTGCGCCTCGTTCCGCAGGTGATGGGCAGCCAGGACGGGCTTTCCAAATATCCCTACATACGCGAGTCGAGGCGAATCAGGCCGGTGCGGACCATCCTCGAACAGGACATCGCGGCCGCCACCAATCGCGGTGCGCGCGCCCGCTTCTGCCCGGACTCGGTCGGCATCGGCTTCTATCCGATCGACATCCACGGGCGGCAAGACCTTCCGGGCGCGGCGCAGGCAACGCGCCCCTTCCAGTTGCCGCTCGGGGCCTTAATTCCCGAGAAGCGATCCAATCTAATCGCCTCGGCCAAAAATATCGGCACCACGCACATAACCAACGGCGCCTACCGGCTGCACCCGGTGGAGTGGGCAGTCGGTGAGGCGGCAGGCCACCTGGCCGCATTTTGCGCGCGGGCCGGCGTCCCTGCCCGCCGGGTGCTCGAGAACAAGACGCTCCTGCGCAAGCTGCAATCAGAGCTGGTCGGCATGGGCGTGCCCATTTACTGGTACGACGACGTGCCGGTGTCGCACCCGGCGTTCCCGGCCATCCAGTTTCTGGCAATCACGCAGGTGATGCCGGGCGCCCCCGAGCACCTTCATTTCCGGCCGGCCGATCCCCTCACCCGGGAAGAGGCCGCCTCGGCGCTGGCTTGCATCCTTAAGCTGAAAGCGCGCGTCACGCCGCGCACCCTGCCCGCAGACGTTGCCGCCGAGAGTGATTCGGCCGCGGCAATTGCCGCCTGCGTCCGCAGCGGCCTTATCGCCGTCAGCCCGGATCGGAACTTCAGGCCCGCCGACCCGGTTACCTGGCGCGATCTAGAGCCTGCAGGCCGGCACCGGCTGCTTAAGTTGCCGATCCCGCCTGCGCCCGGCGCCACGCCCACAAGGGCGGATTTCGCCATGTGGCTGTTCCCGGCCGCCATCTGCGAGCGGCTCCTCGGCAAGCTGTAACCGGATTTGAACTTTTTTGCCCGCCCGGACGTATTACCTGTTGTAGCCCATCGACAGACACGGGAGGCTCCACCTGTGAACAAAGCCGCCACCGCGCCGGTGCTCGATGCCGGACGCGGCGCACTCGCCCCGGACCGCCCCGCATCCGAAGCACCCGCACCATCGCCGCGCCCGGCTCAGGAGACGCGGCTGGACGTCCTGGAAAAAGAAGTCTGCCGGCAAGCCAGGCTCATCGAGCAGATGCAGCTCGTGCTTGAGGATTATGCCATGCTCCTGGACAAACTGGTGAGCGTCCTCGAACACGCGGCTCTGCTAAGAGGTCCGTCCGACCTGCCAGGGCAGGTCCTGGAAGGCAGGCGAAGACGCAACCGAAAGATTCACTGATTCAAGGAGATGTCGCTTGCTGCAAACGAGGGCGGGTTGCGTCATTCACCGACAGGAGCAAAGGCGCCGTGGCCGGCTTGAACGGTTTGCATGACGGCGGCCATCTTCACCAGTCGTACCGTCAAGGCTCTGTCGTGAGCGGTCTTGCTGGTGCTGATCCGGTGGAGCAGATCGGATTCCTGCATGAGCGACACGATCGACACCTCGCCGCGAATCATGGCGTGGCCGCCCGGGAAGTCGACGCCCTTGAGGCGACGCCTTCCGATCGCCTCCGACTTGAGAGCCTTGCCCACGGATCCGTTGTTGGGCCCTATCAGCGACTCCTGGCCGACCGCCAGCTCGGTCATGCTGTCGCCGACGTAGATCCGGGTCGAATTCGCCTTTGGTTCGATCAAGCTGCGGACCTTCACCACATCCCCTTCGCGGGCGACCATGGCGATGGTGCCCGCCCCGATGCTGATCCTGTAGGAGCCGGCCTTGACGATGGTACGGCGCGACGCGGAGATCAGGGTCTCGCCGTTCCTCAAGTTGAGAACTCCGGGCTGCTCGAGGTCCATGCGAGCACGGCCGGTGTGCTTAACCTGGGCCGAATCGGTAACCAGGGTAAACACCCCGCTGGTGACACCGCCTTGCAGGGCGGCCGGCTGCACAAAGCCAATCGGCACCAGTCCGGTCTCTTCGACCGGCCTCACGCTTCCGCTTACGGCCCCGGGGACTCCCGGCAACGCGGCCTTCAAAGGCGTCTTGTTGGAAGGTGCATCGGCCTTGATTCTGGAGCTGCCCGGCGCGGCGGCCTTCAGGTTTGAATTGGAACGCTGGGAGATAAGCGGCGGGGCGCTGTTCAAATCCTGTCTCATGGCGTCGAACTTCTTGCGCATCAGCACCGTGAAGCAACCGGTATTGCAGGACAGCAGCATCTCGCGGTTGGCCATCATCTTGCGATCGAATCTCCGCTTTTCGACCCTGCTGCCTGCGACGGCAATCGCGCCGGTGATCGGCTCGCGGTCCACGCCATCAACAGGAATCAACTCCTCGTCAGCCAGCGAGGCGTCCGCCACCACCAGCTCTTCGCCGGGCTTCGCCGAAAGCTTCTTCGTCTCATCCCCCTTGCCAACCGTAATATCGGTCTCGGCCCCGGAGAGGTTGGCAACGCGCACCACCCCCGATGACTTCTCCTCTACGATCGCGGCGGTGCTTGCGGGAATCCTGACGTGGCCCTGGGCCGTCTCGATCACTACCCCCTGCTCGCCAGCCATGGTCACCAGCTTCCCTTCCTTCAGGAGCAGGGTACGGGTTCCCGCAGGAGCGAACGTGGTGCCACCGGAGCCGATCACCACCGTTCCGTCATCACCCTCGTACGAGAACGGCTGGCACGACCCGCCGGCGACAAACCAGGGTGTTACTTCGGTTCCGGGCTTACCGCCGGGCGCCCCCTGTGGCGCCATCCCGCCAGAGTTCAAGCCGGTGGGAGCGCAGGACACCACCGGCGGTGGCGCTGCCGGCTGCGTGAAGGTCTGCGCCTGATCTTTCTGGGTGATGACCTGACTCTGGGCCGGGGCGGGCACGGCCGCCGGTGTTGCCGTTATCTCCGGCGGCGGCGGCGGCGGCGGCGGCGGCGTACAGCCGGGGCAGCCGGATCTGATAATGGTGCTCGAGGCAATCGGCGGGGCTATCGCCACAATCTGGTCGCCGCCCAGGTTGATGCCGGCGCCCGGCGTCGGGTCGAGATAGATCACGCCGCCGATGGACTTGATGTCCCCGGCAGGCAGGCTGGTAAGCCCGCTGAATTTGCCGGCGCCGGTGGCCCTTATCAAACCACCGTCCAGGGACTGGCCGATATCGGTGGCGATGCCCGTGTTGCCGAAGTCCACGACCCCGGTTCCATCAGGATTTACCTTCCTGGTGCTGTGCGCCCAGGCAAGGAAGTTCATCCAGCTGGGCTGCAGGTCGTGCCGGGACAGGTATGCCTGATAGCCGGGGTCGGACGGGCTCAAGGCCGGGTCGGCCGAGCCGACGATGAATAATACCGACCCGCCCTTGTACGGTCCGCCCTTGACGCCGTTGACCACATTGACACCGTTGGGATCGTACTGAGCCACGGACTCGATCTCACTGGTTTGCAAGCCTATATTCAGGCCGAACGGAGCCCGGATGATCACGTTGCCGCCGTATGAGGTTATGTTGCTGTTGTTCTGCCCGGTGGTGATGTTGCCCGACTTTGTAGTGGATGACGCGGAGGAGGAGAACGCGTAGAGCACCACATTGCCGCCGCTGGCCTGCATGTTGACGTTGTCGCCAACGGTGATGTTGCCGTTATTGGTGGTCACGAGGATGGAGCCGTTGCTTGTCACGTCGCCGGCCTTCAAGGTCTGCGTGGTGTCAGCGCCGCTGGCCAGCACACCCGCGGTGATCAGGACGCCGGAGCCGGAGGCGTTGGCGGTTCCCGCGAAGGCGTTGTTGTTTGGCGCGGCCAGCGTGACGTCCTGATGAGCGATGATCTGCGTCGTCTGTCCCGCATTTTCCACCACGCTCAGGTTGCCGTTGCTGGCCTGGAAGCTTATCGAGCCGGTCGTCGCCATGTTGTTGTAGGCCGATAGAGCGCCCTGGCTCGTTGTGACGTTGACGAACGTGCTGGCCGTGCTGTCCAGAGGCGTTGTCACAGCCCCAATTATCTGGTTGTTGGAGCTGCCGGTGACCGTGATGCCGGCGCCGGCGTTGGTCAGGCTCACCAGACCGAACGACTCGCCGGTGCCCAGCGCCGAGAGGGTGGAGTTGTTGGTGAGCGTGAAGTCCTGCCCGGCCGTGCTGGTCACGAATACATCGGTCGCCGCCGTCATGCCGGCATCAGTCGGCGAGCCGGACGGATTGCGCACCGTCATGTCGCCGCTCATGGTGAGGTGTATCGCCCCGACCGTCGCCGACAGATCCTGGGCGTCAAACCCGGTTGTGGCAGAGACGCCGGTCACCGTCTGCCCGACACCGGAAAGAGCTCCCACCATAGCGTTGGCGGCGAGACTGGCGGTGCCGTTCGGGGCGTCGAAATTGATCGTGCCGTTCGTGGAGACGGTGCCCTGCGTGGCCGGCGTGCCGGCGCTGAAATTGACGTTCAGCGTGCCGCCGTTGGACAGGAAGGAGATCGACGATCGGGACGGGTCGGTGCCCTGCGCCACAACCTGACCGGTCACGGCGACGTTCAGGCCGGACGGCACCGAACTGTTATCCGCAACATTTTGCGAGATAGCGCTGAACGCCGCGGCCATAATCGGATCCGTCACGCCGATCGCCTGCGTGCCCAGCATTCCGAGGACAGCCCCGCTTGCTTGCAGGTCCTTTTGCGTCTGGGCGCCGGTGGTCACGGTCAGCAGAGAAGAGCTGGTCAAGGTGAGCGTCCGCGTGCCGTTGCTGAGCGTGGCGACGCCGTTGGCAACCGAGACAGTGAAGCTCGACGTGTTGGTCAGATTGAGGGAGCCGGCCAGGTTGTTGCTGCTGCCGGTAAGCGTCATGCTGCCGCCGGCAACGGCGACCGTGGATCCGTCCGGTATCGTGAGCGAACTGGTGCCGTCGGCGAGGATCAGGTTGCTGCCGCTGACCGTAACGGTCAGTCTGGCGACATCAGGCAACGCCAGGCTGCCCGAGCCATCGCTGAGCGTCACCGCGCCCACGCGCCCGATGATAATGTTGCCGCCGGTGGCGTTGGGATTGCCGGCGGTGGCATTGTTGGTGATTACATTGTTGGGAATGTCCACCGCGTTGTTGGCCGTGAATATATTGATCCGCCCGCCCAGCAGTCCGCCTGCCGTTCCGGCCGGCAGGGCCGTCAGATCCTGGGACACGACGATCGGCTGCGTGACCGAGCCGCTTATGAAGGTCAGCAATCCGCCGCTGCCCGATTGCCCGGCGCTGACGTCCAGTTTGGTGCCGACGCCGAGCGACGAGTACCCGCCGCCGCCGTTGGTGCCAATGGCCAGAGCATCCTGGGTGGTGACCAGGGTGATGGCGCCGCCGTTACCGGTGCCTTTCCCGGTGGCGAGCAGATCGATCGGGGCGTTTATCGAGGTTCCCTGGAGGTAGAGGCTGCCGCCGTTCCCGTTGAGCGCCCCCACCAGGACATCCAGCGGGTTCTTCCCGTCCGTGGTGTCCGGCCTGACCGTGACGGCGCCACCCTGGTTCACAAGCTGGATGGTGCCGCCGTTGCCCATGCTCGTGAGCCTGAGCGTATCACCGTTGCTGAAGGTCATGGCGCCGGCGCTGCTGCCGCCGGCCGGAGCGCCGGCGGTGAGCGTGGCGCTTGAGGAGCCCACCGGTGCGACGGCGATGGCCGCGCTGGCCGGCACAGTTATCGATTGCCCGCCGTCCGTGAGCGTGAAACTACCCTGCCCGTTGCCTGTGACGGTGAGGGTGGTGCCGGCTCCCAGCGAAAGGCTCTGGCTGCTGCCGCTGCTGTCGGTGTAGTTGAGCGTGAGCGCCGTGCCTCCCACGGCCAGCGTGGCCACCTGGCCGCTGCCGGTGCCGACGTGCAGGCTCGTCGTGCTGGCGCTGTTCGCCGGCTGGTCGATAAAGGTGATGTTCTGCCCGCTGCGGGCCACCAGGTCGCCGGCAACGTAGTTGGACAGCCCGGCCGTGCCCGGGTTGTCCGAGCCGGTAATGGTCAGCGGGCTGGCGGTGTCCGTAATGATGCGGATCATGCCGCCGTTCACGGCGCCGTTGACATCGAGCATGTTGGAGTTGGGCACCTGAACGCCGCCGGCGGCGTTGAGCGTGATGCTGCCGCCGTTGGCGTTGTCGCTGTGGAGATCTATCAACTGAACGTTAAGGTAATTCTTGCCGGTCGCGCTGCCGATCACCAGCGGCTGGCTGGCGTCCGAGGTGTCGACCTCGAAGCTGCCGCCGTTGTTGACGCCGGTGCCGGCAAAGTCAATGACGCCCGTGCTGGAGCCTATCTCAACTGTATTGCCGAACAGGGTCACCGACGGCGGCGCTCCACCCGATGCGCTATTGAAAACAATAGCCTGCGAGAGGTCGGGAATTACCAGGGCACCGCTGGCGTTGCCCAGTCTCACCGAACCTCCGCCACCGTTTCCGGTGCCGATCACGATCGGATCCGAGATGTGGTTGGTCTCAAAGCCCACGCAGGCCCCGCAGGCAATTCCGAACGGATCGGGCGAGTTGGTGATTATGTTGATGCCGCCGGACATCGCGTGCGGATCGGTGGATGTCGCACCGACGCTGATGCCCAGTCCGCCAGGCTGGTGGTTCCTGACAAAATTGCCGCCGGACTCAACCGTGACCGTGCCCCCGTTGGCGCCAATGGCATTGATATCCCATTCAAAATCAAGGATGGAGACGCCGGGCACCAGTACCGTCACATTGCCGGCATGGTTCTGGAGTCCGAGCGTAGCACCGTCGGTGTCGATCGATACGGCGCTGCTGCTGGAGTCTATCGCGCCGCGACTGGCGACAAGCGTCACGTTGCCGCCACTGCCGTCGGCGCTGTGCGTATCAATGCTTCCGGAATCCGGCGGCGCTGCGCCCAGGATCAGACCGCCGCCGCGCGCCTGGCCCACATAGATGGTCACGTCACCGGCGTTGAAGAAGTCGCTGTGGGTATCGATGCTGGGCCTGGCGACAGGCTGCGAAAGCTGGGCGCCGATATTGATCGAGCCGACGGCGTCGATCATCGTGACATTGCCTGCCGCCCCGGTGCCGCCCGTCTGCAAGGTCTGATTGATGGCGATGCCGGTCGCGCCGATTACGGTCAAGTCGCCGCCGCGCTCGCCGCTGCCGGTCTGCACGGCGAAGCCGCCATTTGTTTGCGACCCGACCACGGTGACCATGCTGTTGGGTGCCAGCAGATCTACGTTGCCGCCCAGCGAGTGGGAGGGAAGCGGGTTGCCGGTTGTCGGGTCGAGTTGAATGGCGTTGTCGCCGCGCGAGTCGATATAGCCGTTGACCGTGATCGAGCCGTTGACAGTCGTGAGGATGACCCGGCCGCCCTGCCCGTTAAGCCCCGATGTGGTGACCACGTTGCCGCCCACGTCTATGCCCTGTGCGCCCGCCAGAACGACTGCGGCAGCGGAATTGCTGGTGTCCAGCATGCCGGTCACATTGTTGGCGCTGAGCACGCCGCCAAGGGCGACAATCGGAACGAGGAGGCGATTGTGGGTGACATTCACGAGCTGCGGACCGCTGCCGGTGTTAACCGCACCGGTCGTCACCACCTGGTTCTGGATATACAGGTTGCCGGTGCCCAGGTTGAACTCGTTGTAGCCGCCCGGCGCCAGGTTGCTGCTGATTGGCGGCGGATCGGTTGCCGGATTGCCGGCATCGAGCCGGATTGAAATTGTCTGATCCATATATTGCGTGGTGGAGCCGGGCACGAGGAATGACGGGCTGCGGTTGACATTGGCGTTGTAGTAGACCAGCGTGTTGGCCGTCCCGCTCGGGTTGAAGAAGACAGGCTCGCGCGCCGCCTGTGAGTCAATGCCGCCCGCTATGACGTCCCCGTTGGAATAGACAATGACGGCCCCGGCATTCGGGTCGCCCGCCGCGCCGGCGTAGGGCATGGCGATCTCCTTGTTCAACTGATCGGTGCCGGCCAGCGCCCTGTCGATGCTTATGCCGGTGGCGCTGGAGATAAACACGTCACCGCCCAGTCCACCGGCCGCGTTGTCGGTCCGAATGGACGCGTAGGTCGGATCGAAGGAGGGGCTGCGCGGCTGCACGAAGGCATTAGCGGGGTCGATGTTGATCATCCCCGGCGCGCTTATGGCGACAGACCCGCCGAAACCGCTGGCGCTGGCGGCCCGGGCCGTAATCGAGTCGATGTTGATGGTGCCTGTGGCCGTCTGGTCATAGCTGACTACCACAACGCTGCCCGCGCTGGTGCCGGAAGTGGTTATATTGCCGGCGTTGAGCGCGACCCCGCCCGCCCCGAACGAACCGATCCCGATGGTGATGTCACCACCGGCACCGGCCGAGCTCGACGTGTCTATGTTGAGCACGCCGCCGGCCTGGGGGGCGATCCCGCTTATCGCCGTCAGCGTCACCCGGCCGCCGCCTGCGGCACCGGCGGTGCTGATCCCCTGCACCGGAGCATACGGGGTGACGTCAGCTTGATCGCGACCGATGGTGAGGCCACCCAGCTGGTTGGCCGCTACAACCGAACCGCCGGCAGCGCCGTTCTGACCGCTGACGTTGATATTACCGGCGACAAACCGGTCACCGTCGGCGTAGAGGAAGACGTTGCCGCCGCTGTTGCCCTGACCGCTGCCATAACCTTCGATGTCGTTGGGGATGTCAATGCCGTTGGTTCTGGAGGTGATGATGAACAGCGTGCCACCCGAGCCAGAGCCGGATGAAAAATCGACCGCCGCGGTGGCGTTCGGATTGTTGAGGGACGTCGGGCTGCCGGCCACCGTACCCGTGACAGCCAGTTCGGAGAGGCCGACCGAAATGAGACCGGCGTTGTTGTCGGCGCTCCTGGCGGCAAGCGTCGCCACGGATGCCGGTCCGATGCCGGAAAGCAGGATCTGGCCGCCGCTGGCATTGCCTGTGCCGCTGACATCAAGGTTGCCGAGCCGCATAGAGGAGGACTGACCTGCCGAGAGGATCTTGATCGCACCGCCGTTGTTTTGCTGCAGCAGCGACAGTCCCTGCCCGATGGCGCTGATATTGCCCACCGACATGTCGCCGAAATCGAGCGTCATCACCAACTGGCCGCCGCTGGTTCCACCGGAAAGATCGATGTCGCCGGCCACCGTGATGTCGCGCCCGGAAATACGGGCAAAGCCACCGTGCCCCAGCGAGGAGGAAAGATCGATGGTCGCCGTGCCGTTGGCAATCAGCAGTCCGCCGGTGAGATCGACTACCGGCGCGAACATGGCCAGTGTGCCGGCCAGCCCGTTGTTGGCTGTGGCGCTGATGCTCTGCACGGTCAAGGTGCCGAACGGCGCGATAAGATTGACGCTACCGCCGGCGGCTGACCCACTGGCATTGGCCATCACCGTATCGGCCGTCAGATCGGTGGCAAATGCTACCGCGCGGAAGGTGCCGCCGCTGTTGTTGAGCCCGTAGCCGGACACGTCAACGCCGCCCGCCACGGAGACCGCCGCCCCAAATATGTCGACGTAGCCGCCCGTCCACCCGCTCGAACTGCTGCTGGTCGCCCTGGCGGATATGCCGCCGCTGACGTTGACCCCGTTCAATCCGAACAGGTAAACGTCGGGCGCGCTGCCGGTGCTGGCGGAGTTGTCGACGCCACCGGATATGGTGATGCTGCCGTAGGTGAGAATGGCTACCGGCGACGCCGTGGTGCCGTTTGCGCCGGAAACGATGCCGCTGACTGCCGGGCCGCTGCCGCTCACCGACTGCACATCAACCGGGCTCCTGGTAACGATAGGCAGCGGGAAGCGGCTGTTCGGCGCGACAAACTGCAGGCTGTTGACCGCGATGGCGTCGAAATGCTCCAGAGTGCCCGCCGGCATGCCGTAAGCGATCGTCTGCCCGCTGTTCCGGTCGGTGTCCAGAATGGCTGGCTGCGTAAGGTTGCCGCTCCCGTCCCGAGTAATTTCGAGCGTGAGGTCATGGTTGGGCTCCACACCGTAATTGACCGATGTGGCGTAGAACATGCCGCCGGGCTGCTGGTTGTTGACCGCCACGTTGGGGAAGAGCCCGACGTTGGGGCTGGCTTGGTTGGCGGCGCCGGGGTTGGTGCTGGGGAAGGCGGTCAGTGTCGTGTAGCCGCCGGCGCCGTTCGGCACCAGGATCGAGCCGCCGGCAAGCACTATCTCCGTCGCCGTCGGGCTCTCAGTAATTGAAGGCAGCACCACAGGCCGCAGCGAACCGGCCGAGACAAAGACGTTGCCATCCGTCACGCCAGGCTGAATGCCGCCGTCGATCGCCACCGCCTGAACATTTATCGCGGTGCCCGGGTTCGGGAAGAGGACCCGCCCCGGTGTGGCAATAACCACCGAGCCGCCGCCGCCGGAGCCGGTCGCGGTTATGCCACCGGAGATGTTCACGTCGGCTATCGAGGTAAAGCCGGCAATCCAGACCGAGCCACCCAGGCCGAGATTTTGACCCGCCGAGACGGAGCTTACATTTATCGAGCTGGAGGCCCCATTGTAGTTGAAGTTCACCCCCGTATCCCCGAGCGCCAGCACTTCCCCGCCCTGGCTGCCGCCGGTGGCCGTCAATTGCCCGGCGAAGCTCAGCGAATCCAGCACCGATTCAACCAGGATGTGCCCGCCCAGCGACGCGCCGGTGCTGCCGGAAGCCGAGAGGCCGCCTGTCGCCGTCGCAGCAGCACCACCCTTGAGAATGATCGTGCCGCCGTCGCTTAAGGCGCCGTTGGCGTCAATCTGGGCGCCGAGCGTGAGGAAATGCCTCGACTCGATCACGACGTTGCCGCCGCGGAAGCCCGAGGCATTGACCAGCCAGTTGGCCTCGAAATTCCCTTCGGTGGAAGCATAAAGGCCACCGGCGTTGAGGTTCTGGCTGGACAAATTGATCGTCACCTGGTTGTCCGTGGGGCCGTTGGCGCCGGGAATAACATCCTTCATATCGCCCTTGTGCACATAGATTGTCAAGTTGCCGGCATCGCCTTCGACCGAGCTGGCATCCACGGACGACCCGCCTCTAAAGAGAATTCCTGAGCCGGCGCCGCTGACGCCGCCCTGCGTATAGAGCGCCTGTTGAATGAGGATGTTTATGTTGCCGGCACCGGAGAGAGCACCGCTGGTGGTGATGCCGCCGGTGGTCAGATCGCCCGCGCCCAGATGGATGGTCACGTTGTTGCCGGCCACCGGCGAAGAGGCGTCGATAACCGAGTTTACGGTGAGGCCCCCGCCGGCGGTGACATTGATCTCACCGGCGTTCTGGCCGGCGCTTGCCGTCAGGCTGTTCACCGTCACCGTTCCATTGGGCGCAAGGATGCTGATATTGCCGCCGTAGCTACCGCCGGAGGCACGGACGTCGCCGCCGCCGCCGTAGCTCAGGCCGTTAAACAGCACCGAAGATCCGGCCGTGACGCTTATGTTACCGCCCTGCGCCCCCTGCGCCCACAGCGACCAGGGTGTCAGCGTGGCGCCGCCGACATAAACATCGATGTCGCCTGCCGTCTGGGCGGCGTTGGTCCGGAAGGTCACCCCGCCGGCGCCGACGTCGTGGGTGCCGCCGAAGGAGCCTTGCGTGCCGGAAAGAATGGAGAAGTTGACCGAGCCGCCGTTAGCCAGCTCGGAGCCTGTATTTATACTGTTTTCCACATCGACGAGCGGCACCGGCCGGGAGTTGTTGAGAATAACCAGACCGCGATCGAGACCGGCTCCGGAAAGGCCGATCAGCATGCTCAGGTTGCCACCGTCGCCGCTGACGCCGGTGGTGTCGATATAACGTGCCGCGTGATTCACCTTGTTGACGTCGACGGCGCCCGCCGACGGGGAATCAAGCTGAATGTTGCCGGAGTCGACGACCATGCTCACCGCGCCGCCTTCGCCCTGCGAGCGGGTGGTAATCGCCTGTCCCATTTCGATGCCGGAAGCCGCGGTCAGCGAGACCCGGCCGCCGGCAGAAGATCCGTTGGCATAAATGCCGCCAGCATAAATGGAGGCCAGCGGGGTCGCCACGGTTACCGACCCGCCGTACTGGGTGCCCGAGGCGTTGATCGAGCCTATCACGCTCACCGCGCCGGCAACCGAGACCAGGTCGATATTGCCGCCGCTGGCAACTGCCTGGCTCCCGGTAAAGGCGATGGCACCGGTGCTGCTTACCGCTCCCCGCACCGACAGGTCGTCCAGGGACACGAGCGCGATATTGGCAACACCTGCGTTGTTGTAATTGTTGGCGACAACCCCGGACACATTGATGCCGGCCCGCGAGATAACGGGAACAATGGCCCGGCTGTCGCTGCCAGTGTCTATGAGCAGATAGCTGGCCCCGGTATCGATATAGGTGAAGCCGGCGGGGTTGTAGTTGGAGATCGTTTGCGGAATGAGCTGGCCTGCGCCGTTCTGCTGATTAGGCGCGATGGTGATCTTGTAGTAGTTGTTTTGATTCGCGTCAGGCCCTGTCTGCGTCGGCGTGGCAGGGGCCGTGGCCGCCAGATTGGCGAAGACGCCGGCGCCGACTATGATGCCACCGGGCAGCTGGGCACCGGCCGTCAAGCTGTGCCCGTTCATATTGATGTCGCCGGACGAAGCCAATAGAATCTGGCCGGCCGTGCCAAGCGGCGAAGCGCTGGCAACGCTTAAATCGCCCGCTATGCTTGTTCCGCCCACCGACGATACGAAGACGGCGCCCCCGGAAGACCCGGCGATGGCGTTGGCGTTCGTGTTGGCGGCATTTATGGCGCCGACTGTTACGCTGCCCATTCCGGCCACCGCCACCGCCGCGCCCTGCCCGAGCAGTCCGGTCGCCTGTCCGCTGACATCGCCGACGGCGAGCGACCCGCCGTTGGGATCCAGGCTGTAAATCTGCAGCTGCCCGCCGGTCAGGCCGGATACATCAATGCCGCGCAACCTGATCGAGACATTGTCGGTCAGGTCCGAGCCGCCGGAGGTGATGAGAACATTGCCGCCGCTACCGCCTGCCGAGGCGGCAATGATGGAATTGCCGGCGGTCGTGACACCATCTCTGATACTGCCTCCGGAACCGATGAGGACTTGACCGCCGGCTGCCGCGCCGGAGACGTCAATACCGAATACGCCCTGCGGGCTGTCGGCGGTGGCTGCCGATGCGTTGCCGGAGCCGAAGACCACGGATTGCCCGCCGATGATGTTCACATACCCCCCGGCGGCGCCGGACACGCCTGAAGCGTCGACATTGCCGACTGAAACCGAGCTGGCCGGCGTGTAGATGACCACCTGACCGCCCGAGTGCCCGCCCCTCGTTCCGTACGCTTCTATATTGCCGGCGCTGACGCTGCCCGAGCCGCCGGTCACCAGGAGCACCGTGCCTGCGTTCTGGTTGTCGGCGGACACATCGATGGTCGGGCCGGCAATTACGTTGCCGGTAGCCGAATGCAGAACGACGTGGCCGCCCGTCGCCGAGTCACCAATCACATAGCTGTAACCCCTGGCGTCGATGTTGCTGGCGGCGGCATTGACGTCCAGCCACGCCTGCAGCGACACCGAGCCGGCATGGTTGCCCTGTCCCTGCCCGGAGACATCGACGTCGGAAAGCAGGTTCACGGCGCCGGCAAGCGTGGTTGCCGTGAAGAAGCCGCCGCTGCCGTTGCCGCGCCCGGTAAGGTTGCCGCCGGCATCGTATACGCTGGTGCTGAGATCGACTTTCCCGGCCACCAGGATGTCACCGAAGATGGAAAGCAGGTTGACATTGCCGGCATCAGCCCCGGCCAGGCCGCGCCCATCTATCGATCCTGCGACGGTCACGTCGTTGCGGGCAAAGATATTGACGTAGCCCCCGCTAAAGAGAGTGCCGGCACCGCTGTCGGCGATGCTGCCGGTGGTGACGCTGCCGAAGGCGGAATAAAGCGAGACCAGGCCGCCCACCGACAGGTTCAGGCCCGAGGCGTTGAGCGAGCCGAGGCTGATGTCGCCGCGGCTGTTGATCAGGATGTCTCCGCCGGCGGCATTCGGGCCCTGGCTGGATGTATCGATATTATTGAAGCTGACGGCGCCCAGCGCGTTGATGCCGACATTGCCGGCCAGCGCACCACCAGTGGTGCTGGAGGTCAACGCAACCCCGCTCACATCCCCGCCGGACTCGATGCTTATGTTGCCGCCGAATCCAAGCGGCCCGAAGCCGCTGGTATTGAGCGGTTGGCTCAGGCTTACCGAGCCGAGCGGGTTCGATATCACCACTGACCCTGCCGTCCCGGTTGGCGAGGTCGTGGCGACCTGAAAGACCGTGAGCCCGCTCAGCGCCGGGAAGACGAGGTAGATGTTGCCGGACGGACCGATCAAGTTGGTGGTGATGATCTGGTTTGGCGCGTACAGCGAGCCTGTGGAGGCGGCGTGCACCAGATTGATCGAATTGATTGCGTACTGATCCGACCCGTCGGTCAAGACGTTGCTGTTCGGCAGGAAGCCGACGTTGCCGAGGACATTGAGCCCGTTCGACGAGCCGCGCCCGGTGTCGTTTTCATAGGTGGAGAGAGCGTCGATGCCGCTGGCGGCAGGAGTCAGACCCGACACCGAGCGGTTGGAGAGGGTCCCCACGGTGGCCTGTCCGCCGGCGGCAATGGTAATCTGACCGCCGTTGGCATCGTTGAGCCCGCCGGCCAGCACCGAGCCTGTCCTCACATCCTGGAAGCCGAACAGGAAGACGTTGCCGGCATTGTTCGGGTTGGGGCCGACAAAGCCGGTCGCATAGCTCAGCACGTTGCCGCCGCTGACCGTCAGCGCATCCGACCACGTACCGAGGGTGAGGCTGCCGTTGAAAGCCGCTATGGAGACCGAGCCCGCATCGGCCAGGCCGGTCGAATTGGCCGTATCGATCGTGGCGCCGCCGGAGGTCTGTCCGGAAACCTGCACCGACGCCCCGACAATCTGAACGTTGCCGCTCGCCCCGGCCGTTGCCGAGGTGGAGATATAGCCGCCGATATTCACCGCTCCCTGGCTGAATACGGCTGCATCGCCCGCCGTGTACAAGCCGGCAACCGCCCCGGTGTTGGTCAGCGAGCCTGACAGCGTGACGTTGCCTAGCGCCACCAGGCTGGCCAGCCCGCTGCCGCTGCCCGAGACGAAACCGGCCGCGAGATCACCCTTGACGACAAGCGGCACCACCAGCTGGCCGAGCGAGGGAGCGAACGAGATGTTGCCCGCGGCGATGCCCGCCGGCGCTGCGATCACCCCGGCAGGCATCGCATAGGTGACATTATTTGTTGTATCGGTAATGGTCGGCCGGCCGCTGGCAGCATCCAGCGCCACCGTGTAGTTGCTGCCACCGGTCGCTACGGCGGCAGCAAAGACGTTGCTTAAGCTCGATGTCATGGGGAAGATGCCCAGCGCCGGCTGGTCGGTCGTGTAAGAGACACCGTTGAAATCAACCGGGCCGTTGGACAGCACCACCATCTTGCCCGCCACGGCTGCGCCGGAAAGGTCGATGCTGCTCGTTGCCGTGCCGGTGAAGCTGCCGTTCGTGGCGACCGTCAGGCTCGCCGTTCCCGAAGCGAGCGTGAGAGCGCCCCCGCTTACGCTCAAGGAGCCGCCGTTGGGAACGACCAGCACCTGGCTCCCCGGCGCCACCAGCACGACATTGCCGCTTACGGTGTACGCCTCCAACTGGCTGCCGGCGCCAAAGGTAACGCTGTTGCCGCCGGCGGCAAGACTGTAGACGGTGCCGGCAGCGCCCACGGCGGTGAAGGTGGAGAAGTTAGGCACCGTGACGCTGCTGCCCCCGGCCGACAGCGTCAGGTCGACCGGCACGGACATGGTCTGGCTGGTGCCCGAGGACAGGAACAGCGAGCCGCCCGCCCCCTGCGGTCCGGTTCCGGCCAGGTTCACGGTGGCGCCGCTGCTGTCTGGCAGCTGGACGCCGCCGCCCGACACCAGCGTGACGCTACCGCCCGTGCCGTAGGAGCTGGCCGATATTACGTTCGACACCGCATTAAATAGATTGGGGAAGCTGAAGTTGAAGACAATGTCCCGCTGGCGGCTTACATCTTCGGCGGTCTGGAAGTTGACCATGAGCAGCCGTCCGGCATGCGGGTCGCCCGCCTGCGACAGCGCATCGAGGTTGATGCCGCCCTGGATGGTGATGCCGTTGGAGGCAAGCACGGTTATGTTGCCGCCGGCGCTGTAGCCGCTGACGTCAAGCGAAAGCCCGCCCGGGCCGGCACTGTCGCCCGTGTAGCCCAGGACATTGACGTCGTCCTTCAACGACTGAAGCGTGATATTGCCGCCGGCGCCCTGCGAGCCGCCCTGAGCCTGGATGTAGCCGTTTACCGTCAGCTGCCCGTAGCTGGATACGAGCACGGTGCCGCCGCTCAACAGCACGCCGTTGGCGACAATATTGCCCTCAATTTGCGTGTTGCCGGAGCCACGGATGAAGACCGAGCCGGCGTTGAGCCCGCTGGTGGTCACTGACCAGGCCGTGTTCATGTTGCCGCCGACCGACGCTACAAAATTGCCGCCGTTGGCAAGGGCCGAGGTGAGGTTGAAGTTGAGCGTCGTGCCGCCGCTGGCGTAATCAAGGTTGCCCTGCTGCCCATCGGCGATCGAAATCACCACGTTGCCGGCATTGCCGAAATGCGATGAGGTGTCGATGGTGGCAGGATACTGTCCGGTGTAGATGACGCCGGCGTTGCCGTTGATGCCGCCGAGATCGGGCACCGATCGCAGGATGGAGACATTGAAGGTGCCGCCCGAGCCGTCCTGCCCGCTGGTATTGATAATGGTGGCACCGGAGCCAGCGTCGAGATACAGGTTGCCGAAGCGGATGGAAACGTTGACGTCGCCGCCGTTGCCCCCGGCGTTGGTGGACAGCACGTCGCCCAGACTCACGGATTCGTAAGAGTTGATGTTGATCTGCCCGCCCTGGGTAATGGCCGTGGCCGAAAGCGGGCCCGATACGGTCACGGACCCGGCAGGGGCGTCAAGCGAGATATTGCCGGCAAAGACAAGGCCATTGCTGGCAATGGCGCCGCCGCCGGTAACAGTAAGGTTGCCGCCGGACTGTATGCGGACGTCGCCGCCGTTCTGACCGGTGGCATTGATGCTCCAGCCCGAGTTGACCGACCCCCCTGCCGAAATCGCCACACTGCCCGCGTTGCCGGTGGAGGAGCTGGTATCGATCCCGTAGTAGGTGCCGCTATAGCGGGTCTGGCCGGTGTATCCTTGCGGCCCGTTGAAAACCGTCAGCTCCACGTTGCCGCCGTTGCCTTGCAGAGAGCCGGCGTACACCCCGCCCGACAGGAGCACGCCGGCGAACTGATTGACATCAGGCGCGCTCCGGGCGATGGTCAAGGTGACGTTGCCGCCGGAAGCGTTAATGGAGCTGGTGTCCAAACTGTATCCGTGGTCGAGCGGGTTGCTGCCTTCCAGGTAGATGTTGCCGATGCCCGCCCCCAGCACGACATCGCCGCCGTATCCGGAGGTGGAGGTGTTGATGGCGCCGTTGTAGACCTGTGAGGCGCCCGACAGGACGCTGACATGACCGGACGCCAGCGTGCCGGACGTATCGATTACCACCTGCTGATCGTCCAGATAGCTGGGGCTGGCCGAGGGCGTCACCTGCACATCGCCGTTAGGAGCATAAAGTACCACGTCACCGCCGAAGCTGCCGCCGGCCGTCGCCAGCGTTCCGTTAGGCCCGATAAGATGGAGGGCGCCGGCGGCGGCGACAAAGACGTTGCCGGCCCGGTCGCCGAACGTGGTCATGGTCAGGGCGCTGTTGACATTGCCGCCCGCAAACATGAGGACATTGCCGCCCAGACGCCCGGAGCTCGTATCCAGGTGCAGCGTGCGCGGCGTGAAGTTGCCGAAGGAGCCCTGGTTGCCCGACAGCACCTCCAGCAGGATATTGCCGCCGGCATCGGACGACGAGCCGGTGCTCACGCTCTGATCGCCCACCGAGGGCCCGAAGATGCCCGTGTTCTCGTAGACGCCCACATTGCCGGTGATGCCGGTGGCGCCGACCACGAAGTTGACATTGCCGCCGTGCCTGCTGGCTGACGTCGCGGAGATGCCCAGCGAGAAAGCGATGCTGTCGTTCAAGGCCAGCAGCTGGACGGAGCCCGGGGTCTGCGTTGAGGAGACATCGACGGAAAGCGGCGTCGTGCTCTGCCCGAAGATGATCGTCGGGATCTCGGTGAGGAGCTTGACTATGTTGTTGCCAAGGCTGACGGCATATGGGTTGGTGACCGTCCCCTGCCCGCCCCCGGCAATCACCTGGCCGGCTTGCTGCGGGCCGGAGGCGATTATGCCGCCATCGACATAGACCTGACCCTGCGGCGCCATGAGCCTGACGTCCCCGCCGACCTCCTGACCGAAGGTAAAGATGCTGCCGCCGCCGCCGACATTGATGTTGCCGCCCAGGCTGTGGAAGGTGAGCATGCCGCCGGTGACGCCGCTCAAATTGATATCGCCGACGGTACTGATATTCCCGGCGGCGGCCAGCGACAACGCCTGCCCGCTGGCGCTGATTGCCGTCGACCCGCCTGTGGCCGTCGGGTCGATTGAGATAGTCGACCGCGACAGGACCGGCGCCAGCAGCAGCGGGTCGGCTCCGGTGTCAACAACCAGATTGCCGGCGATGGAGACATAGGTAAAGCCGGCAGGGTTGTAATTGCTGCTTATCTGCTGGGGCGTGATCGTGATGGTGACAGGACCCGGGGCGGTCGAATTGTCGAGAGCGGCAGCCTGCCCCGGGCCGAAGTTGGGCGAGATGTTGAGGCTCTGCGCCGCCACCTGCGACAGGTCGCCGGTGCTGACCGCCCCGCTCGATACAAGGATCGCATAGCCGGGGCTGGAACCGTTGCCGGTGTTGTAGTTGGCTATGCTGCCGGTCTGGATTGCCGTGCCCGACGACAGGAACAGATCGCCGCCGCGAGCGCCTGCGCCAGTGATTGCCGCCGTATTTCTCAGATCGATGTTGCCGGCGACAAGATTGCCCAGCGTCGCGATGCCCACGGAAGCGCCCTGGCCGAAGGGCCCTGTGGCCTGGCCGTTGACATTGGCGATGGTGGTGGCGCCGGCGGCGACAGGCGAGCCGGCGGCTCCGGGCAGCGGCACCAGCTCTACCACCTCGAGCGTGCCGCCGCGCACGCCGGAGACATCAATATTATTGAGCGTGATGGAGTTGCCGGCGCCATCATTGCCGAGGGCCGACACGAAGACGTCGCCGCCGCGCCCGTTGGCCGAGAAGGCATATAGATTGAGCGCGCCGCCCGCCGGCGGGGCCAGGTATGTGCCGGCCGAGAGCGCAAGCCAGCCGCCCTGAGCATCGCCCGCCACCGCAATACCACCGGCCACCGACCTGCCGGCAACGGTCATGAAACCGGACGAGCCCGCCGTTATCGCATAGGCGCTCTCGATGAAAACGGTGCCGCCTGTCCCCCGGGCCGTGGCCGACGCATTGATGTTTTGAATGTGTACGGAGCCGTTGCTGGCGTCGATGAGCACCCGACCGGCATAGTTGCCCTCGCCCGAGGCGGTGGCAAGTATGTCGCCGCCCACGCTGATACTGGCCAGCGAGCCGGTCATCTGCAGGAGGTCGGCGGCCGAGGCGGTCGAGCTTATCGAGCCGTCGGAGGCGATGCTGCCGGCGCCGGAGGCCTTCAGCAGGACACCGCCGGCGGCATTGCCCTGCGAGGAGACATCAATGCTGCCCGCCACGGCAATCAGGCCCAGGGTGGAGATGAGCGAGACGTGGCCGCCGAAGGCGGAGTATCCCTGACTGTCCGCGTAGCCCTTCGCCGTAATCGAGCCGCCGTCGATAATGTTGCCCAGGGCATTCACCGCCACGATGCCGCCGACCGCGTCGCGACCGGTGCCGGAGACGTTGATGCTGCCTGGCAGATAGGCCGATCCTTGCGGCGTGACCACATTCAAATAACCGCCGCTGCCCGGACTGGCGGTGTCGAGGGATGAAAGGTCGACATTGCCGGCCACCTGCACGTCGCCTGTCACCGAGCCTATGGTGACGACAGCGCCGCTGGCCCCGGACAGGCCGTTGCCCAGGATGTTGCCGTCAACGCTGGCGCCGGCGAAGGAGTTTATGGATATGTGGGCGCCGACCACGCTCACCCCCGACGAGCTGGCCGTGAGGTCGCCGGTGGTGACGCCTGCTGCCCGCGAGGTCAGGTCGATCCCGCCGGCCTGCGCAAATCCCAGCCCGGAGGTGTTGACGTTGCCAATCGTAATCTGTCCGGAGGCGACCGCGATCACGTCGCCGCCGGCCGTGAACAACCCCGAAGCCGAGGTATTGACGTTTTGGACGTTGATGCTGCCCAGCGCATAGAGAATGACCGAATTGCCGCGGGCGCTGTCCGTCCCGTAGGCGTTGATGGTCGAATTTACGGACAGGATGTCGCCGGCTGCCGCGATGGTGATGGCGCCGGCCGAGTTGACCGGGCCGTAGCCGCTGGAGGCGAGCAAGCTCGGAGCCAGCCCGCTGCCCAGCGTGATGCCGCCGCGCGAATTGAAGATCGAGATGTCCCCGCCGCTGCCTGCCGGCGAGGAGGTGTCGATCGTCTCCAGCACAAGACCGAGGGCATTGGCCGCGCGCAGGCTCACGGCCCCGGATATGCCGTCGAGATTGACCGTGCGGATGAGATACGGATCAATCGTCGTCCCCGCATCGGCACCGCGAAGGGTGACGAGCACCGAGGAGGTGGCGACGATCCGGTTGGTGGAATCGGTCAGGATCGAGCTTCCGGGCAGGAAATAGAAGCTGCCGTTCAGAAGCAGCCCGCCGCCCGAGCCGGACCCGGTCTGGAAGTAGGTGCCGGTCGCCGGGTCGTAATAGCCTGCCAGCGCCTGCTCGTCGGTGTCGCCGGCAGCCGCCTGAGCGGCCGTAAGCGGCGCCGCCGACCTGACGGACAGCGACCCGGCGGTTACATCCGTGCCGGCGCTTACGCGAATGGAGCCGCCGCTGGCATTATCGGCGCCACCGGCCAGCACGTTGCCCGCCTCAATTTGCGCGGCGGAGACCAGGTCGATATTGCCTGCGGTGCTCCCGGAACCGGTCGCGTAAGCAAGGACGTCACCGCTGGCCCGGGTCGATAGATCGGACCAGGTTCCCAGGGTGACGCCGCCCACCCGTGACGAGACAAAGACATTGCCGCCGGTGGAAACAGCTCCCGCGGCCTGGCTGGAAGCGTCGATGGTAGCACCGGCGGCGGTACCGGCCGGACCGGCCACCGTGACCGAAAGTCCCGACAGCGACACGCGCCCGCCCGAACCGGCAGTCGAGTGCGTGTCCACCCCGCCGCCAATATACAGATCGCCGCCCGCATACAACAACACCGGAGCCCCGTTGCCTGTGGTGCTCGAGTTCACCACGCTGCCCGTCACGCCGAGCGAGCCGGTGGTGATGACGGCCAGCGGGCTTGTGCCCCGCCCGCTTACGCTGGCGGCGGTCAGCGGCGCGTCGAAGACCAGCGGCACCGTCATCCCGTAAGGCGTATTGAAGGTAATGTTGCCCAGGGCGACCGGGGCCCCGCCCGTCATGATTGCCCCGGCCGGCAAGGCCAGCACCGCGCCGTCGGCGGCCTGCAGGTAGGGCGCGGCAGTTCGAGAAACCACAAGCTCGTAGCTTTGACCGGCAACCATGGTGTTGAGTCCGAACAGCGGGCTTGCAGAGCTGCCCGCCACCTGCGGGAAGAGGATCTCGTCGGCCGGCGGTCCCGCCTGGCCGCCGCGGCTGATGCTGCCGTTGGACATCACGACCGCCAGCCCGTCGCTGCCCTCGCCGCTGCCCGCCAGGTAGATGCCCGGCAGCAGGAGTCCCGCGCTCGCGCCCTGAGAGATAAAGACCGTGCCGCCGTTGCCGGACGGTGAAAGGATGTTGCCGGCGGGCGAGTGCAGGGTGGTGGATACATTGATTTCAGCGAAGCTAAGAGGCGAAGCAATCGTGCCCGCGGAGACCAGGGTGACCGAGCCGCCTTGCGAGGGTCCCGACGCCTCGATGTTGCCGCTCAAGGAGATGGCCGAGGTGGCAGCCTGGGTGACGATCAGCACGCTGCCGCCGCTGCCGACAAGGGTGGGTGAGTAGGACGAAACATCAATCGCCGCCCCCACGGACACGCCCTTATAACCGATGAGCGCCACCTCGCCGCCGGCATCATTGGCGGTGGCGCCGATCGTCTGCCCGAGGAAGCTGCCGTCGATGGTCAGCTGGCCCCTGACCGATTGCGCGAACACTCGGCCGCCGCTCTGATAGCCGTTGGCTTGAATCGCCCCTTCGATGTCCATGTCGGAGCCGGCATTCAAGATTATGTTGCCGCCGCTGGCTACCGTCGAATTGGCCGTCAGCGAGCCGCTTATCGTCAGCGTATCCCTGGCGTTGACGATAATCGCTCCGCCGGTGGTGCCCGAGGCGTCGAATGACCAGTTGATGTTCGTGCGGTCATGCGAGTTGATCGCGATCGTGCCGCCGGCTCCCAGCGTCGAGTTGGCGCTGAAGGTGATGGTGTCCTGCGATGCCGTCGTATCGAATGAGCCAAGCTGTCCGGTGAGCATGTTGACGGTGGCGTTGCCGGCGCCTGCCGAATTGGAGCCGGTGTCGATGACGCCTGGTCCTCCGAAGCCGATCACAGGAGCCGGCATGACAATGCCCGAGAAGCCGGCTTCGCCCCCTTGCGTGGTCAAGCCGTGGCTTATGGTGAGATTGAAGTTGCCGCCCGGCCCGTTGCCGCCATGGGTGCTCACCTCGGCGAGCGGCAGCCCGTTGCTTCCTAAGCCGGCCGTGCCGAACTGCAGATAGCCCGACTGGATGCCGATGTTGACCGAGCCGCCGGAGCCCTGCGAAGAGGCATCGACCAGGCCGCCGATATAGACGCTGCCGCCGCTGACGATGCTGACGTCACCGGCCTGGGTGCCGCTGTTGGTCGACAGCGTGTAGAGACCGGTTGCGCCGTACAGGCTCATCTGGCCGACCGAGGCCGTGAGCCCGATGCTGCCGCCGTATTCGGTGCCGCCGGCCATGATCCCTTGAGCCAAAGGCTTCAGGACGAGGTTGAGCCCGGCGCTTACCGCAACATTGCCGCCAACGAGCCCGGTGGCCTTGACGCCTGTCGCCCACTCGATGTCGCCGGCCGAGTATATGGAGACGTTGCCGGCGATGCTGCTCTGCGATGAGGTGTCGATGAGGAGCAGTCCGGACGGCTTGGACTGCAGGTCGCCCTGCGTTCCCGACAACACGCTCAGCCTGAAGTTGCCCGCGAGGCCGTTGGCGGAGCCCGTGTAGATGCTGCTCTGCGTCGGATCGCCGGAGCCGGGGGCAAGCGGGTTGGTGACGATGAACCCCTGACTGGTGGCGCCTACCGTGCTGCTCTGAGCAAGCCCGATCAGGATGTCCACGTTGCCGCCGCGCAGGTTGGCGCCGCCGGTATTGATGTCCCGACCGCCGTCGGCGTCGTTGCGCCTGGTCAGGTTGATGGTGCCGACACCGGCAACCAGCGTCACATCGCCGCCCAGGTTGGTCGACGAGGTCGTAATCTCCCCTTTCGACACCATGCCGGTGCCGGCAACCACGGTCACCGCGCCGGAGACAAGCGTGCCGCTTGTTGCAATCGGACCGACCGTCACCAGCGCCCGCGGCGCCACCAGCAAGACGTTGCCGCCCACGACGTTGCTGCCGCTATTAACGGAGCCCAGGGTCAGGTTGCCGGTTATGGAGGTGGCGGTGGCGATGCCGCCCCAGTTGGCGCCTGAAGCGTTCATCACGCCGTTGACGGTCACGTCGCCTACCGCCACCAGGTTGATGCCGTCCGCGGACAGCGGGTTGGTCGACTGCATGTTGCCGACCGTGGCCGTGGTTAGTGACACTATCGGCGGTGGCAGGCGGAAATTGCCGCCGGTGTCCACCGTCAGCGTGCCTGACGGCAGGTTGATTGCTGTATAGCCATACGGGTTGTAGTTGACCGGACTCTGATCTGGCGACAGGGCGATCGTCGTGTCGCTGCTGATGATGGACGGTGCCGAATAACCAGGCAGGGCTCCCAGCGCGAACGCCCCGAATTTGCCGGCCCCGGCCTCCACTGCCCGCGCCTGGATGCCGGCGCCGCCAACCGCCGTGCCGTCAACGACAATCGAGCCGGCCCCGCCGCCGGAGACGAGAAGCACGCTGCCGGACAAGGTCCCGTTGGCTGGGTTGAGCACCGAGATGGCCTGCGTGGTGATGCCGGTCGCCGAGGATACGAACAGATCGCCGCCGCGGGCAGCAGGCAGCGCTCCCAGGTTTACGTTGGTGAGGTCGACCGGTCCCAGCGACACGGCGCCAAGCCCGAAGATGGAGACGGCACCGCCAATTCCCAGCGGCGACAGAGCCCGGCCGGTTATCGAGCCGACCGTGGTCAGCCCGCCCCTGGTGTTGAGATTGAGCAGCTCGGCCAGGCCGCCGTTGAGTCCCGAGATGTCCAGGTGGTCGATCGCCATGGCGTTGCCGGTAACCGCCGAGCCGGCGGTCGAGATGTGCACGGTGCCCCCATTGCCCTCGGTGGAGCCGGCCAGCACGTCGAACTGGCCGCTGGCGTTCCGGTAAATTCCGCCCTGGGCGGTGAGCACGATGGTGCCGCCGCCGGTAGTGCCGGACACCGACAGGCCGCTTACCCCGTTGACGTCCGCTCCGGCGCTGCCGGCGGCGATGTCGGTGTAGCTGGTCACGAAGATAATGCCACCGTGCGCGCCGGCAACCCCGGAGGCATCTACCGTTGAAAGGCTGACCGGACCGTTCGGGGTGTCAACAATCACCTGCCCGCCCATACCGTTGCGGGATTCGCCAAAGGCAAGGATGTTGCCGCCGACACTTACACCCTGCCCAGCCAGCGACTGCAGGAAGACTGTGCCGCCGTTGCCGCCGTAAGAGGAAACATCGACGTTGCCCTGCCCGAGCGTGATCGGTCCCTCAATCGTTCTCACCGAGACGTGACCGCCGGAGGCGTTGAGCGGTCCGGGGGCGGAAGCGCCGCCGGCAAGCAGGCTCCCGGAAGCCGAGGTGACGGAGCCGCCCGCGAACAGGGTGATCGAGCCCGCCTGCTGCTCGCCGCCCGAGCCCGAGGCGATGATGTCGCCGTTGAAGACGATATTGCCCGTTATGTCGGATACGATAAGCGAGCCGGCGTCGCCGCTGCCGAAATGTCTGTCGCCCGAAACGTCTGCCGCCGGTTTGATGCCGCCGCTTCCATTAGCTCCCGGCAGGAGGGCGACATCGCCGCCGACGGTGGTCAGCGAGATGCTGCCGCCTCGCGAGCCGTCCTGCCCGTAGCTGTCCAGCGTGCCGTTGACCGTAATTCCGGTCTGGGCGATGACCGATGTGCGGCCTTCGGCGAAGTTTGGCCCGGCGCTGTTGTTCTCGATGCCGCCCAGCGTCACGCTGCCGAGGCGGGAGGTAATGGAGATGTTGCCTCCGGCCGACAGCAGGTTGCCGCTGGCGTTGACAATGCCGAGGGTTACATCGCCGCCGCCCACAACGACAATGCTGCCGCCAACGCCCAGCGGGCCGTCTGCCTCAGCGGCAAGGTTGCCCGCGTTGACTCCGCCGGTTGCATAAAGCGTGACCGTCCCCGCCGCAGCACCGGACAGCCCGGACGCCGACAGCGTGAGGCCGGTCGCGTTAATCGAGCCTCCGTCGACGTAGCGTCCAGCGTAAACGGCGATGCTGCCGCTGGAGTTGGTGGTGCCCGAGGCGGCAACCGACAGGCTCTGCGTGAGCGTCACCGACCCGGAGGTGTTGGCTACGACGATCGAGCCGGAATCGCTCGCGGTCGAGCCTGCCTCGATTGCGTTGATGGTGAGGCCCGCCGGGTTGTTGGCGCTGACGGACACCGAGCCGGCAGCGCCGCTGGTGCTGGTGGTGGCGATGAGCGCAGGAGCTACGCTGGCTTGCGTCAGGCTGTAGCCCGCCAGCTGCAGGCTGACGGCTACCGGCGTGGCGCCGTTGTTGCCGTCGACGAGCACCGCGGAGCCGGGCAGGAAGGCGAGCGCGCCCAGACCGAGGATGCTGCCCGATACGCCGGCGCCGCTGTTGTTGTCGTACTGCATGGCGCCGGCCACGGTGCTGTTCGCGGTCGAGCGGGCGACAAGCGATCCGACCGTGGCCGTCCCCGGCGTCACAATAGAGATGTTGCCGCCAGACGCCCCGGCCAGTCCTGCCGTCACCAGGTCGCCGGTGGCCATCGAGTCCGCCGCGAACAGGTTGATGCTGCCCCCCCGCTGCCCGACCGAGGCAGCATATGTGAAGATGCTGCCGGCCGACAGCGTGCTCTCCATCGCCGCCGCGAACACCTTGCCGCCGTTGCCGCCGCTCAGGTTGGAGGCATCGACGTTGCCGGCCAGCGAAATAGAGGCGCCGACCAGGTCGACCGGTGCGCTGGCCGCTCCTGCCAGGCCGCGGGCGTCAACCGAGTTGCCGTTGCCGTCAGCGCCGGCAATGGACAGGTCGCCGCCCGCCACGATGAGCACCGGCAGGGCTTGATTGCCCAGGCGCGATTCGACCGGGCTGGTCACGGTCAGGTTGCCGGAGGCGACAACAACGGCCCCGGGAGCGACACTGCCTACGGTGGCGTTGCCGTTCACCACCAGCGGCATCGACGCGGAGGCGCCGGCTAAGCTCAGCGCCAGCCCGCTCTGCACCACAGGCGAGGGGCTGGCGACATAGGAGATGTTGACCGTGCCGGCCGAGCCGTTGGGCCCGCCCGCGACGTACCAGCCAACGATCTCCTGCGCCGAAGGCGGCTCTGCGGGAACGATCGCATAAAGGCTGCCGCCGGCGCCTCCCGGACCGGTGGCGCCGCTCGACAAGCCGAGGCTGGCGTTGCCGCCGGACACAACGGTTACGGTTCCGCCGCGCACATAGCCGGTCACGTCCGCCGCACCCGCAAGGGTGTAAGAAAGGTTGGCCGGCCTGCCGGCATCGGTCATGTCGGCCGACATGAAGATGCTGCCGCCGGCGCCGCCTGAAGATGTGGCGCTGGCCAGGACGCCGCTCAAAGAGCCGGCAGAAACCAGGGTAATCTGCCCGCCGGCGGCCGGACCGCCGGCGTTGATGGACGACGCCGTCAGCGCGGCGCCGCTGCCGAAATTGACCATCAGCACCTGCCCGCCCTTGCCACCGGGCGCGGTTGCGGAGACGTCAACCCCGGCATCAAGGTTTACGCCGGCGGCGGCGGTGACGATGACGTTGCCGCCCTGGAGCGACCCGGTCGCCGCCACCCGGTCGAGGCTGTAGCCGGCCGTCACGCCCTCTGTCTGCGACTGCAGAACGATCGTGCCGCCGTTGCCGGCCGAGCCGCCGGAGGCGTTGAGCTCGGAGTACTGCAGGTTCAAAGCCTCCGAGGCGGAAAGGAGGATAAAGCCGCCGTCGCCGCCGGCGCTGTCGGTGCCGTCGAGGCCGCCGGCCAGGAAGGTGCTCTGAAGGTACGCCCTGCCGCCGGCATGCAGATAGATGGAGCCGGCGCTGTGCCCGCCGGCATTCACGCTCCACATCGTGCTGCTGCCGCCGCTGCCCACATTGCCGCCGACGTTGGCCGCGAAGCTGCCGGCCGCGCCGTAAGGAGCGGACAGGTTGAAGGTGAGGTAGTCGCTCTGTCCGGAGGAGAACCGCCCCTGCTCGCCGGATGCGATGTTGATAAGGACATTGCCCGCCCGCCCAGTGTTCGTGCTTGTGTCGATGAGATGACTGCTCGGGTAAGCCGTGACGACGATGCCCGCATTGCCTGTGGTGGCGCCGCCGTCGAGCACCGACTGGGCGATGTTGATGTTGATGTTGCCGGCGGCGCCGCCGGGCGCCGAGGTGTCGATAAGCGCGTTGCCATAAGATGCAAGATAAAGATTGCCCTCGGCGACCGAGATTCTCACGTCGCCCCCGGAGCCCGAATCCGACGAGGTGTTGATCTCCCCGGCAATCGTCGCGCTGCCGAACGACGAGATGGTCACCCGGCCGCTCTGCACGGGGCTGGTGGTGGCAATCGCGTTGCCGCCGGTCGTGCAGCATATCTGGAGCGAGCCGGTGGCGGCCGTCAACTGCACGTTGCCGCCGAAGGCGGCGCCGCTGGCCTGGATGCCGCCCAGGCTGTTGAGCGACAGGCTGCCGCCCGCGGAGATGGAAACGTCGCCGCCGTTGGCGGCGCCGCTGGTCGCTGACACGCCGAGGTCGGTGTTCATGGAGCCACCGACATTAATCACCACGTGTCCGGCGTTGCCGAGCGTGGAGTCGGAGACGAAATTGAGAGCGCCCGGCGAGCCGGCGCCGCCGAAGTAGCCTTGATTGCCCTTGACGATCGTAAGCGAGATTGTGCCGCCGTTGCCCTGGAAGGAGCTGGTGTTAACCGACCACTCGGCGCCCGAGGTGGAGTCCGGGATCACCTGATGGGCGTTGACCCCGACATCGCCGACCAGGCCGCCAGCGCTCAAACCGGCGCCCGAGCGCCCGATGAACAGCGTCACATCGCCGGCGTTGCCCAACGTCGCCGACGTGTCGATATAACGGCGGTAGTTGAAGGCGTTGGCGTAATACAGGTTGATATTGCCCTGACTCACCCCGATCGTCACGCCGCCGCCCCAGGTCGGCGAGGAGGTGTTCACCGAATTCCACACCGAAACCGAGCCGCCCGAAAGAATTCTCACGTCGCCGGACCTGATGTCGCCCGTGGTGGTGATCAGATTGCCGGTGCTGGAGCAGCAAAGACTCACCGTTCCGTCAAGCGCATAGGCCGAGAAGTCGCCGCCGAAGCTGGAGCCTGTTGCCTGGAAGCCTAGATTGGTTTCGCTGTTGCTTACAATATTGAGGACCGAGCCGGTCTTCAGGGAGATCGACCCGGCCAGGTTGCCGCTGGCGACCACGGCCCAGCCGGCGTTGATGTTGCCGCCGGCAAAGGCGCTAAACGAGCCGGCCGTCTGGCCGCTGCTGGTGATGAACTGCGTATCGTCGGCCGCAAGCGAGTACTGGTCTCCGGTCAATATATCCAGCGTTATCCGGCCGCCGTTGGCTGCCGACGAGCTGGTGATAACTGAGCTTGGCATGTAGAGTTGCTGGCTGTAGGTGATAAAGCCGGTGTTGCCGCGGGCGTCGGCCGGCCCGCTCTGCCCGATCAAGACCGCCACGTTGCCGCCGCCGAGGTTGGCAGCGGAGGTATTTATCGTGGGCACCAGACCCTGGCTGTTGACGCCGCCGCCCTCAACGGTCACGTTGCCGGTGCTGGTAATCAAGCTAACATTGCCGCCCGTCGTCGACGAGCTGGTGTCGATGTTGCTGTTCATGCTGATGCCGGTGCCGGCCACCAGAAGCACATCGCCGCTGCTGAATGTGCCTGTCGTATGGATGGAAGGACCGCTGAGGGTGTTAATCGAAACAGCCCCGGTCGGCGCCAGGATGCGCACACTGCCGCCGTTGTACGCGGAGGTGGCATCGATGCTGGAGTAGACAGGCGCGTTCGGGTCGCCCAGGCTGACGTCGCCGCTTAAGCTATAGAGGCTGAGCAACCCTGCCTGATTGACGCCGGCGGTGGTGACGTTGCCGCTTACGGCAAGCGAGTTGATCGAAACAATGGTCGCCGCCGACGCGTTGCCGGTCGAACCTGTCACCGTGATGCTGCCGACGGTGGCGCCTCCGGCAACAAGAAGTGGCACTATCAAACTGGAACTTCCCCGGGTGTCGAGCGTAAGGCTCGTCTCGTTAATGGTCGAGTAGCCGGCCGGGTTGTAGTTCAAGATAGCCTGCGGGCTGACCGTAACCGTGGCACCGCTGCCGGTGAGTCCGCCGTTCAGGGAGGTCAGGTGCGGCGCCACCTCCAGGCCGGCCGCCGGCACGCCGCTGGTATCGCCGGTGGTAATGGCTCCCGCCGCCACCACAACCGCGATGCCGGCCGTCGAACCGTTGGCGCTTGCCGCGGCCAGGTCACCCACGACAAGCGAGCGCCCGGAGGAGAGGAACAAGGCCCCGCCGGCGCCACCGGTGGAGACCGCCGCGGTGTTGACCAGGGAAACGTTGCCGGCGGTGAGCGCTCCTAGCGTGGCCACGGCCACCGAGCCGGCCGTGCCCGATGAGTCGCTGGCATCGCCGTAGATATTGCCGACGCTTGCCGGATCAAACGATTGATCCAGGCTCACGATCACGGCGCGCCCGCCGGACCTGCCGCTGACGTTGATGTCGTTCAGCTGAAGCGAGACGCCGCCTGACAACGTGCTGGCGCCAAGCGAACCGACAAAGATGTCCCCGCCGGCGCCGTTGGCCGACGAGGCATCGAGGTTGAGCTGCGCCCCTGCCGCGGCCATGACCGCTCCGCCCGGCTTGACCAGGAAATTGCCCAGTTCGCGGGCCAGGGCGAACCGGTTCTGGGAAAGGGCCGAGTTGAGCACGATCGTGCCGCCGCCGGCGTCACCGGCAACCGAAATACCCCTCAAGCCGGCAGCATCGCCCGTAGCCGACCCGGCCTGGATGTTGTCGCCGGCGGCGACATAAACCGTGCCGCCGGCAGCGCCGCTGGCCGCCGAGGCGTCGACATTCGCCAGGCTCACCTGGCCGGCCGGCGCGTTGACCAGAATGCGGGCGCCCAGGCTGCCGGCACCGGAAGCGGTGCCCAGAATATCGCCGGCCACTGTTACGCCCGGGGCTCCTCCGGCCTGCAGGAAGACGGTGCCTGCCGATGAGCCGGCCGCGGAGACATCAATTGCGGTGATCACCTGACGCTGGACCGCGCCGGCATATACCGTCTGCTGGGCGCCGGACAGGTTCACCGAGCCAAACAAGGAGGACAGGGCCACATTGCCGCCGGTGGCGCTGCCGCCCAGACCGTCGTAAAGCCCGCGAGCCGAGAGAATGCCCGCAGCCGAGGCGATGTCGCCGGCGGCGGTGGCGGCGATGATGCCGGCGGTGGCGCTCCTGCCTTGCCCGGAGACATCAACGCTGCCGGCAAGCGTTATGGAACCGGCCGGCGCGTAAACCGTGAGCAGACCGCCGTTTGCCGGGCCGCTGCCATCGGAGGCTGAAAGATCGATAAGACCGCCTGCGCTCACGTCGGAAAACAGCGAGGTAATGTCAACCACGGCACCGCTGGCGCCGCCGAAGCCCCTGGCCAGGATCGATGCCGGCCCGCCGGTGGTGACGGAACCCGCGGCCACGATGTTCACCCGCGTGCCGACGACGCCGGCGCCGGAGGAGTCGGCTGTCAAACCGCCCACGCTGACGTCGCCGGCGGTGGAGACAATCATGGCGGCGCCGGCCATTGCCCCGGCCACGCCTGAGATATTGATCGAGCTAGCGCTTACGCTGCCGGCCGCGGACAGCGTCAGATCGCCGCCGGCTGCCCCGGACCCGGCAGCAGCAGCATTGACGTTGGCGAGATTGATATCAGCCAGCGCCACCATCGTTACCGCGCCGGCGCTGGCGCCGAAGCTGCCGCTGGTGTTGATGTTCGACGACGAGGCGGAGATCCCCCCGCCGGCGGAAACGATCACGCTGCCGGAAGTGGCGCTCTTGCCCGCTGCCGACGTGTTGAGATCAGCTACCAGGCTCACCGGCCCCAGCGTGTTTATGGCCACCAGGCTGCCGCCCGAGCCAAACTGCCCGAGCGCTGAGACCGCCCCCAGGGCCAGCCCGGCAGGATTGGCCGCCGTCACCCGCACCGAGCCGGCGTTGCCCGAAAGGTTGTCGGTGACGATCCAGCCCGGCGCTGTCGAGGCGCCGCTTGCCGGGGAGCTGAGGTGCAGGTCGAAGGAGCCGCTGCTGTACAGCGGCGAGCTGCCGTCCGAGAGGAGCACGGAATTTGGCAGGAAGGAGAGATCTCCGGAAAGGGAAACCAAACCGCCGGGCGCGCTGCCCGTATCCTTGCTGCCGGCGCCATCCACGGTGACGGCCGAGAGCGCGGCCGTGACATCGCTGGAGCTGGAGCGTACCGAAAGATCACCTGCGCTGGCGCCGCTGAGCGCGCTCAGGCGCAGCTGGCCGCCGGCCGCGTTGGCCAGACCGCCGGCAAGCAGGTTGCCGGCGGCAAGCGCGCCGGCGGCCTCGATGTTGATGTCGCCCGCCCTGGCCGCCGCGCCTGTGCCGTGGGTGTCGACCTGTCCGGCGCTGAGATCGCCGGCGAACGCTTCGAGCGTCACCCGGCCGCCGCTGCCGCTGCCCGATGAGGCATCGACCGCACTGGTCAGGTTGCTGGCGCCGGCAACCGTCACCTGCGAGCCGAACACGGTAATGGCCGCTGCCGCACCGCTGGCGGTGGCAGTGGAGATCGACTGGGCGGACAGCGGGCCCAGGGACAGCAGCTCGACCGGCGCGCCGGCGTTGGAGACGGCGCCGGCTACGGCTACGCCGGACAGCGACACCAGGCTGACGGCGCCGGCGCCGCCGCCGCTGACCGAGCCTGCCGAAACCGGGGCAAGAACAACAAGCGGTGCTCTGAATTGAGGGCCAGCGGTCGTGAACTGCAAGGCTGCCGCGGAAAGCGGCGTCAGGCCGGCAACCGGTCCGGCATCCAGCGCGTAGACCGCCCCGGTCGACAGATCGGTCACCACCGGCTGACTGGCCGGCGTAATCGTCACCGACAGGTTATGTCCGGCAACTGCTCCGGCATTGAACAGCGGCAGCGAGCTGTTCGACTCGATGTCCGCATAGACGCCGAAGGTACCGGTGGAGCTGAAGCCGGTGTAGCGGGTCCCTGCCATATCCACCTCGCCGCGCGACATGATAAGCGCCGAGCCCGGGCCGAGGCCGCCGCCGAAGTTGATGGCCGGCAGGGTAGTGGCGGCGGTCGTGCCCAGCGAGATAAAGAGGTTCCCGCCGGTGCCCAGCGGCGTGAGCGCGCTCAAGTCAAAGGTGGGGCTCGAGTAAAGCGGAGCTGCCAGCCCGCCTGCCGACACTATGGCCACGCTGCCCCCGAACTCGGGACCGGCAGCCTCGATATTGCCCAGCGTGATCGGTGCGACGAACGTCTGCCCGAAGGTAATCAATTCGACGCTGCCGCCGGCGCCGGCCCGTGTCGTCGATACGGAGGAGACATTAATGTCGCTGGCAATTGTGATGCCGGTGCCGGCAAGCACCGTCACGCTGCCGCCGTTGCCGAATGAGCTGGCGGACAGGGACGGGCCGCTGGCGCCGGCGTCGACGTTTACCGCGCCGTCACGGGATGCGACAAGGATGGCCCCTCCGGCCGTCTGCCCGTTGGCCTCGACGTAGCCAACATGGAGATCAAGCGGCGCCTCGACCGTGACTGCCCCGCCGCTGGCGAACCGGCCGTCGGCCAGAATGCCGCCGCTCATGGTCAGCGCGCCGCCGGCAAAGAGCGTCACCTGCCCCCCGGAGGCGCCGGAGGAAGTTATATTCCCGGCAACATTTATGGTTCCCCTGACGTCAATCGTTATGTTGCCGCCGGCGCCATATAGAGAGCCGGCGCTCAACTCGGGCATCGCCGTGGCGCCGATGCCGAAGCCGCCCAGGTCGCCGCGCCCGACGGCAATCGAGATGGCGCCAGCGCTGCCGTAGGTGGAGCCGGTGTCCACGGTCAAGGTGTGGAGCGGGTTGCCGCTGGCGAAGACCCCCGCCTGCCCCTGCGCCAGCTCACCGAGCTCGGACTGAGCGATAAAGAGGTTGAACTGCCCGCCGCCGGCGGCAGCGCCGGTCGTGTTCACCACCCGCGAGCCGTCGGAGCCGTTGCCCGAGTTGAGATAAAGATTACCTGCGCGGATGTCCACCAGGACGTCCCCGCCGGCCCCCGCCGATGCCGTCGTTATCTCCCCGGCCACGGTGGCGTTCAAAGCCGACATGATCTGCACACGCCCGCCCAGCGACCCGCCTGTGCTGTCCACTGATGCCGGCCCGGTGGCGCAGCAGATGTTTACTTGCCCGCTGTAGGAGTGGATGAGGACGTTGCCCCCGGCAATCGCGCCTGGCGCCTGAATGCCGCCGCCGGAGTTGATGGTCAGGTCGGTGCGGGCGGCGATGGTCACATTGCCGGCCACGGCGCCCGAGGTATAGAAGTCCAGGTTCGAGTCCAGGGAGCCGTCAGACCAGATGTTGACGTTGCCGCCCGTGGTGGCGCCGCCGGTCTCGATCGAAAGGTTGTTGTTGTAGACGCCCACGTTCAAGAGCCGCTGGCCGCTGCCGAGCGAGACCATGGTGAAGTTGCCGCCGGCACCGAGCTGGGATGTCGCCAGAATCTCGGTTTCCTCGAGCAGCGTGGTGCCGGCCACCGCCCCCGATGTGGCGCCGGGGCCTGTTATGCCCATGACAAGCTGGACATTGCCGGCGGCCAGCCGGGTGGAGCTGGTGTCGATTCCCACCAGGATGCCGCTGCTGTTAGTGGTGGAGCTAAGCGCGATGTTGCCCTCGACGGCCGTCAAGCTGACATTGCCGGCGATGGCATCCGATCTCGTCACCGGCGTGCTGGAGAAGCCTATGTTGCTGCCCACGACCTGCAGGTTGCCGGACTGCAGCCCGCCGCTCGTGCTCACGGCGCCGGGGCTGACGCTGCCGAACGGCGCCACCAGTAGCATGTCGCCGCCCTGCTGGCCGCCCGTGCTGCTGGTGGTTGAGGCGGACATGCTGATGCTGCCCAGGACGGAGGCTATGCTTATCGCGCCGGCGGTCTGCGAAGCGGGGTTGCCGACGAAGACGTGGGCGGGCAGGGCGTGCGCCTGCGCGATAAAGTCGCCGGTGGCGACAAAGGTCACCGCCGGCGTGGTGCCGGTGTCGATCGAGGTCATGCCGTTGTAGTCGCTGACGCCGGTTATGTTCTCGATGTCGATTGTCGAGCGGGAAACAATCGGGGCGACAAGGTACGGGTCGGAGTTGTCCTCCACGATAAGCGACCTGGCGTCGATGTACTGGAAGCCGGCCGTGTTGTAATTGACGAGCGCCCGCGGCGAGATCTCGAATGTGGTATTTGCGCTTATTGCTGCCGGCCCGCTGTTTTGAGCAAACACGCCCAGATCGTTGATATCGACCTTGAGCGCGCCCACGGTTATCTCGTTCTTGCTGTTGACGAGGATCATCCAGCCTGATTGGGCGCCGTTGCTCGACTGCGTGGCCAGGTTGCCGCTGTAAACGGACGTATCCGAGGAGAGGAACAGATCTCCACCGCGGGCGGTGGCCTGCGGCGCGCTTGCCTGGTTGGAGAGATCGACGTTGCCCACCGTCAGCGCCCCGAGGGCGAAGATGCCCACCGCGGTGCCGACCGCCGTATTGCCGCTGGCGTTGCCGATAATATTGCCGGTGGAGACGACGCCGTAGGCGGGATCCGTGCTCACGATCTCCAGCCGCCCGCCCTTGACGGCTGCCATGTTGATGTCGCCGAGCAGAATCGAAGCGCCGTTCAGACTGCCGCCAGCCAGCACCGTTACCGTTCCGGCCCTGCTTGTCTGCGAACCGGCGGCGATGGTCAAATTGGCGCCGGCGCTGGCGGTGATGGACCGCGCGGAAGCCAGTGTGATCGAGCCGGCGGCTGCGACGGCGGCGACATCAAGCCCGGTTATGCCAAGCGCGTCGGCTTGCCCGGAGCCCAGCGTCATCGCCCCGGCCGAGCGCGCGATGATGCTGCCGCCGCTTGCTCCTGCCAGACCGCCGGCGTTGATCGAGCCGGCCGACAGCGGCCCGGCAAAGGCGTCGAGCAGCACGATGCCGCCTGACTGCCCGGCGCCGGCGCCCCAGGCCTGAATGTTGCCGCCCAGCGCGATGCCGGCGGTCGACGGGGACCCTACATATACGGTGCCGCCGCCGCCGGCGTAGGAAGATACGTCAATGGTGGCTGCCGGCAGCTTGACCTCGCCCAGTGTCGACCACACGGAGACATGCCCGCCAGAGCCGGTCAGGCCGCCCAGAGCCTCTGCGGCGGTGGCGCCGCCGGCCAGGATATTGCCGCCCTGTGAGGTGACGTTGCCGGCGGCCCTTATATCCACCGAGCCGGCCGCCTGGGCCGTGCCGGCGCCCGATGCCAGGATGTCGCCGGCAAATGAGATGTCGCCGGCAAGGCTGAACAGCGACACCGCGCCGCCGTTGCCTGTGCCGCCGTGGCGGTCCCCGGAGACGTCGGTTACGCCGCCCAGAGCCAAAAGCCCGCTCCCGGCCCAGAGGTTGACGATGCCGCCCGATGCCCCCTGCTGGCCGTATAGATCCAGATTGCCGGCGACGGAGATCCCGTCCTGCGCGGCGCCGGAGATAGAGCCGGCCCACATCCTGGCACCGGATGCGGTAGCCGAGACCGAGCCCAGGGCAAGCATGCCGCCGCCGGCATCGAGCAGGATGGAGCCGCCGCTGGCCTGGCTGAGACCGCCGGCATTGATCGAAGCAATTGTGACCGAGCCCGCGCTGCTGTTGACGGCGATGTCACCGGCCGTGGTGCCGGCCCCGGAAGCTGAGCTTATAAGATTGTTCAGTACTATCGACCCGCCCGACTGCACCATGATATCGCCGGCGACGGCTTCGGCGGCGCCAGAGGCATCGAGGTTCAAGCCTGTCACCTGCCCGGCGCCGCGGATGACAATGCTGCCGGCATGGTTATAGGCTCCACTCGCGGCAGCGGACAGGTTCTGCGTGAGCGTGATGTCGCCGGCGGTGTTGAGCACGGCCAGCGGGGCGCCCGAGCCCGTGCCGGTCGAAACGCCGACGGCTGCCACGCTCAGCCCGGAGCTGTTGGCAGCTTCTATCGATACGCTGCCGGCTGTTCCGTTCAGGCTGACCGTCGAGATGTCGCCCAGCACGATCTGTCCGGCGCTGGCAGCAAGCCGCAGGTTCAGCGAGTTTCTCACAAAGCCGTTGCTGGCATCGGACAGGAATGTGGAGCCGGGTGCAACCGAGAAGGCCCCGGCAAGGCCAATCCCCGAGCTGCCGCCGGCAGGGCTCGTCGGCGCGCCGGCCAGGCTTGTGGCGCCGGCGGCGCCGGTCGCTGACGTCGAGCGGGCGGACAGCGAGCCTGTCGTGCCGCCGGCGGCAGACACGAGGCTTATCCCGCCGGCGGTTGCATCACCGAGCCCGGCAGCCACGATGTTGTTGACCAGGGTGCGGCCGAGGGCCACAATTGACACGTCACCGCCCGTGCTGCCGGCGCCCGAGGCTTGAGCATAAAGGTTGCCCCCGCCCACGAGCGCCTCGTTGATCCACGTGCCGAACGTGGCCGCGCCGCCCGCGGCCACGACGTTCAGGGACCCGGCCCGGAAGCCGGCTGCGGACGATGACGTGTCAATTGTGGCCCCCGGTAATCCGCCCGTGCTCAGGCCGGTCACCGATACGCTGCTGGCCATCATATCTATGTTGCCGGGCATGCCGGCGCTGGCCGTCCTCACCGAGCCGCTCACATTGAGCGCCCCGCCGCCAACCAGCTCGATGCCCGCCGAGCTTCCCGAAGCGCTGGCGTTGCTGACGTCGCCGGAGATCGTTATGGCTCCTGCGGCGAAGAGCGAAACCGGCGAGCTGCCCGATCCGCCAAGGGCTGCCTGCCCGGACGCCGGCGCGATGGTCACCTGGCCGCCCACGACAAACGGGGCGATGAATCCGCTGGTGGCCGTGCTGACAGTCAGGCCTGCCGCCGTGAAGTTGCCCGAGCCGCCCTGGAGGACGCCCGGAGCCAGCCCGTAGGAAAGCACGTGCGTGGGGTCGGTCACATCCTCGACAAGCGGTTGAGCGGCGGGACCTACCACTATCTCATAAGTATGACCGGCCAGGGCGGCGGAGCCGCTGAACACTCCCGACGGGTAGGTGTTGTTAACGGCCACGTCGGGATAAAGCCCGATATTGCCGGCCGGGTTGCCGAACGAGCTGCTGTGGTTCACCGTGCCGGCAGCGAGCACCACTTCATTGCCGGCCGCCGAGCCGCCCGCTACGCTTGTTGCCGGCAGCGTCAGATCGGCTGAGGGGTTGCCGGCCGAGAGGAACACCGACCCGCCCACGCCTGACGCACCGCTGCCGGACGCCGAAAGCGAGCTTGCAGGTCCGAAAGCAACCGCGCCGCCCGAGACAAGCGCTATCGCCCCGCCCTGGCTGCCGCCGGAGACGTTGATGGCGCCGTTGACCGTAAGCGCCCCGGTTCCGGCGGCTCCGTAGTTGACGGCCACCAGATTGCCGCCGCTGCCGGTCCCGTTGACGCTGGTGGCAACGGCGCTTATGTTGGCGTTCAAGGTCATCGCGCTGTCCGACACCAGGGTAATCTCGCCGCCGCCGGCCGGACCGCTTGCCGACAGGATATCGCCGGCCTGGTAGACGCCGGCCACCACAGAGCCGGCCTGCGACCGCAGGTAGATGTGCCCGCCGTAGCCAGCCTGGCTGGAATCGGCCGTTATGCTGGCGGCGGTGACCGTCACATCCAGCCCGCCTGCCATGACGACCTGCCCGCCGCCCTGGCTGTAGCCGTTGGCGTTGACGGAACCGGCTTGCGTCAGCAAGCCGCCGGAGACGATGGTGACGCTGCCGCCCTTCTGCCCGGAAGCGTTGACGCTTGCCGCTGAGGTCCAGCTGTCGGCATAAGTGTAACCGCCCTGCAAGAGCACGGCGCCGCCGCGCCCGAAGACCGATGAGACGTCAATCAGCCCGCCGGCGTCGTTCTGGTAGCCGCTGTTGATCATTATCCGCACGTTGCCGCCGGAGCTGTAGGTGGAGGAAGCATTTACCTCATTGCCGCCCAGATTGAAACCGCCTTGACTGCCCTGCAGCGATATGTCCACGTTGCCGCCGCTGCCGGCAATGCCGGAGACATCAATTCCGTGCGAAGTGGCTGTTCCGGATCCCACGACCAGGTTGACGTTGCCGCCAATTGCAGCCGAGGAAGCGGTGATGGTACCAAGCTGAGCTGAAAGCGCGCTCACCAGCGAGATGTCCCCACCCCTGGTGTTGCCCGCCGCCTGCAGGCTCCCGACCGTCAGCGCTCCGCCAAGAGCCGCCAGCTGCAGATTGCCGCCGATCGAGTATCCGTTGGCGACCACTGACCCGATGGTTAGCGAGTCGTTGGCCACAATCTTCACATCGCCCCCTGCCTGGCCGGCCGTGCCTATCGAGCTCAACGACGAGAGGCTGCCGCCGACGGCCATCCTGACGTCACCACCAACGCCGGCTGTGGAAGACGTGTCGACGGAGATGCCGTAGCCGGACATGTCGCCTTCCAGCTGGGCAAAGCTAAACGAGCCGCCGTTGCCGGCGGTCGACCCGGTCCTGATTATGTTGGCTACCAACCCCTGACCGTAGTCGGGGCCGCCGGAGCCGCCGGCACCAATTCTGGTAGCATAGCCGGCCGCAACCATGGCGTAGACGTTGCCGCCGGCACCGCTGCCGCCGGTGGTGAGAATGCTCACCTCACCATTGAAGCTGTTGGCCGGCAACAAGATGTTGCCGATCATGGCAGTCAATCTCACGTCGCCGCCGGTTCCCGGCGAGCTGGCATCGAGCAGGTTGGAGGTGATGGTCTGGAAGGCGGACACGGTGATGTTGCCGCTGTGTGACGTGCCGCCGCTTGTAAGGGCGCCGTTCTGGATCGAGCCCATATCGGTCAGCAGCGAGACGTTGCCGCCGAACACGCTGCCGGAGGCGTCAAGGTTGCCGACGCTGATGCCCGAGCTCGAAATAACCGAAATGTCACCGCCGGTGGTGCCGCCGGTTGTCACCGGCACCGGGATCGCCACCGGCCCGCGGACATCGAACACCACGTCGCCGCCGCGCACGCTTGAGCCGGTGGTAAACAGCAGGTTGCCCGCAAACGCGCCGGACAGCGAGCCCGCCAGGACAGTCACATCGAATGCGCCGCCAAATCCCGCCGAGGCGCCGGTCACGATCTCTCTCAAGTCGGAGCCGCAGCCGTGGCTTATGCCGCAGGGCAAAAGAAGACCGCTCGCGCCCACGATGCCGCCCAGACCGACCAGAAGCGGATTGGCCGGGTTGCCGTCGGCGGTCGGCCCGCGCCCGATCAAAACACTGATGTTGCCGCCCTGCAGTGTGGACGTCGTATCAATGTAGTGGCCCGCATCGTACGGGAAGCTGACGTTATTGGCCAGGGTAATCAGGCTCACGTTGCCGGCCTGTTTGCTGGCCCCTGTCCAGATGCCCGAATTAAAGGTGAGCCCGGATCCGGCCATGGCCAGGACGTTGCCGCCGGACTCGCTGGCTTCCGTGTCTATGGACCTTCCCAGATAATAGCCGCTGCCTGTAATGTTGACAGCCCCGTTGAGCGCGCTCAGCACGACGTCGCCGCCCGTGGCGCCGCCCCTGGTCGCAACCCCTTCGAGATTGACGCTGCCCCTGGCCGAGGCGACAAGGACATTGCCGCCGGCCAGGCTGCCCGAAGTGGTGATAGTGGCCCCGGAGAAAGAATTGCCGGATGCGTCGGTGGTCGCGCCCCAGGCGATATCATCGCGCGCCACCACCGTTATCGCAGCACCGTTGTCGCTGCTGGCGGACGTTATCGACCCGTTGCCGCCGACCGTGGTCCGGAACAGCAACGGCACTATAAGCGAGCTGTTGCCGGCCGTGCTCATCGACAGGTTGTTAATGGTCGTCGTCGAATAGCCGGCAGGGTTGTAATTGCTCACCGCCGCAGGGCTTACCGCCACGTTGAAGCTGCTCGGGTCAGTGGTGCCGACGCCGGCGAAGGCGCCGTAGTCACCGCTGCCGGCTCGCACGCTGGCGCCGCCGGCGCCGTAGATGTTGCCGCCGGCAACCAGAACAACCTGTCCGGAACGGGCGCCCGAAATTCCCTGCACATCAATTGCGCCCGTGGTCAAATTGCCGCCTGCCGAAGCGAACAGGCTGCCGCCGCCGGCGCTCACGCCGGCAGCGGCGTCAGTATTGGACAGGGCCACCTGGCCGATGGTGACATTGCCGGTACCGGCGATGCCGGCCGAGGCCCCGAGCCCGGCGGCCGCGGTCGCCTGCCCGCTGATATTGCCGACCACCACGCTGCCGTTGGCATTGTCGGTGCTGGCAACCATCAGGCTGCCGCCGGAGCTTCCGGACACATTGATGTTGCCGAGGAAGATGGCTGACAGCGGACTGCCAATTCCCGAGTCGCCGCCGGCAACCACCACCACCCTGCCGCCGCTGCCGGTTGCGTTCGACACATCTATATTGGCGCCGACGACGCTCGACTGCGAGTAAACGCCGTTGTAGGCGGTCAGGTTGACAACACCGCTGGCAGCGCCGTTTGTACCCTGAGCGCTTATGTTGCCGACGAAAAGCGAGCCTGAAGCCGACGAGAGCAAGACCCCGCCTGCCTGATAGCCTGCACCGGAGCCGCCGCTTGTGATGTTGCCCGTCCTGAGGTCGCCGCCTGCCGGCGAGGACAGGACGGAAAGCATCACCTGTCCACCGGAGGCCCGGGCCGCGGTCGTGTCGATGTTCCCGGTGGCGAAGCCGTTTACCACGCCGTCGGGGGCGCCGAAAAGCACAACCGAGCCGGCGGCCCCGCCGCCCAGGTTGACGGTGGCGATGTCGCCCAGGCTGGCCGCGCCAAATATGGTGCCGGTCAGACTGGACGTGCGGTTGCTGTTGGTGCCGTCGTCGAGTATGGTGGCGCCGGCGCTGAAGAACAGCGTCGGGTTCATCGACAGGTAGCCGGCCCCGCCGGCCAGAGACGCCACCAGCCGCCCGTTGGGAAGCGGGTTGGGGCCGCCGCTCGTGTCGGGGGCGAGGCCGGAGATGGAGCCGGTGGCGAAGACGAGCTGCCCGGCTGCACCGCTGCCGGTATCGTTGAGATAGCCGCTCACATTGGTGCCCGCCGTCGAGCGGCTGACCAGCGAGCCGAGATGGAACGCCTGGGCACCGGAATCAAGCATGATCGTGCCGCCGTTGGCGTCGTTCAAACCGGCGGCGATGATGTTGCCGGCATAGACGCTGCCGTAGCGGGCGGTCGCGCCGCTATTGCTGAGCAAGGCGGCGGCATCGGCCATGAGCGTGACATTGCCCGCGTTATTGCCGGAAAACGCCGTGTAAGTGTAGACGTTGCCCACGTGCAGATCGGAACCGGCATAGACCGCCACCGAGCCGCCGTCCGCCGCCAGGCTGCCCAACTGTATGTTGTTGGCGATGAGATTGCCGGCGCTCAAGACGGTCTGAGCGACGCTGGGCACGAACGGCACGACAAGCTGGATGTCACCGGCGTGCCCGCTGCCCGTGCCGGCGGCGACGATATCGCCGGCCACGGTCATAAGGCCGTTGCCGGCAAAGAGCGTAACCGACCCGGCGCTGGACGAGACCGTGTTGGTGGGCAGGCTGGTTTGAATAGCCGGCGTGTTGGCCGCGGCGCCCCCCACGTAAAGCCCGATCGCTCCGGCGCCGGCGACCAGGTATACGCTGCCGCCGGCAGCGCCGGCGACGCCCGCCTGCGGGATGGATGCCACAGCAGGCGCCGGCGACAGCGTGCCGACAAGCAGGCTCTGGCTGGTGACCGCAACCACCGGAGCAGCCGAGCCGCTGGCGCCTGTGATACCGGCGGCGGTGCTGGAGGCGCCGGTGAGCGCTCCGACCAGACCGCCGACAAACAGGCTGGGCATCACCAGCGGCGCCAGGAGCCTGGGATCACCGTTGGTGTCGATGTTCAAACCGCCCAGTGTGTGCAGCGACTGTCCTTGCCCGACGGGCAGCTGGCTGAAGTTGCCGGCCGGCAGCAGGAAGCTCTGGGTTACCGTTGTGCTGCCGTCGACCAGCAATGAGCCGGCGCCGCCGGAAAGATTGAGCTGCCCGCCCACGGCTACCAGCGATGCCGTGTTGGGCACCGTCAGGGAGTGCCCGCCGCTTACCAGGCTGACGCTGCCGGAGGCGGAAAGCAATGAGTTATTGGCAAGCGTGACGGCACTGCTGCCGGCGACCAGGGTCACGTTGTAACTGCCCTGGCCGTCCTGAACGCCTACAGCCGTCAGGGTCGAGTTGTTGTTCAAGGTCACCGTCTGCCCGCCCGAGGTCAGCGTGACCGTGCCGCCGCTGGCGAACAAGGTCGAGTTGTTGGGAACGGTAATGCTGTTGCTGCCGTCCGTGAGCACGATATTCGAGCCGCTCACCAAAGCCGTCACCTGGCTTCCGCTGGGCACGGCCAAGCTGCTGGCGCCGAAGGACAGCGTTGTCGTCTGTCCGCCGGCGCTCAAGGTCCCGTTGTTGGACACGGTGGCGCTGCCCGTGGCGGCGATGAAGTTGACGCTGCCGCCGCTGACCGACACCTGCGTGTTGGCCGGCACGGTCAGCGTATTGCCGCCCGAGCTGATAACCACGCTGCCTCCGGAGGCGATCGCGCTGACAGTGGCGCCGTTGGCGATCACAAGCGACGCCGGGCCGGCTGTGAGCGTTACCGTGCCGTTGCCGCCGGCGACCGTGGCGGTAAGCGGCGTGTTGTCCGCTACCGTGAGCGTGCCGCCGGCGTTGCCCAGAGTGACCTCGCCGGTTGCGGTGAGCGTCGAGCCGGCGCCCACGGTGAGCGTCGAGCCGGAAGGAGCTATCAGGGTCACGCCGCCGCCGCTGGTTGAGAGCACCGCATTATCGGCCACGGTAAGCGCTCCGGCCGCCGTCGTCAACGTGACGCTGCCGTTGCTGGCGGAGCCGGACAGGGCAAGATGGGAGACGGAGGTCACCGTGGGAAGCTGCTGCGGCGTGACCGTCACCGTGTAGGTTGCCGTGTCGACCGAAAGGGCCGTCTGGGCCGGGAAGCTGCTGAAGGAGGAGACGAGTTCAGGAAATATGCCGAAACCACCGCTGGTGCCCGCCGGCGCGAATGAATCGGATCTGTACGGCGTGGCACCAAGGTTTATGTCCCCGGCGGCCATGATGACGACCGAAGCGCCGGCGCCGGAGAGGATCGGCAACGTACTGGTGCTGGACCCGATGTTAATGGCCGCGCCGGATGCTTCCAGCAAGTTGCTGCCGGAGGAGATAAAGACGCCGCCGGCCTGCCCCGCGGGCGAGGCCGTGTTGATGGCCGGCTGGTTGCCGGTGGCGGCGGTGCCCACGGATATGCTGCCCGGACCGACAACAGCCACCGAGCCGCCATTAAAGCCGTTGCCCGCGGACGAGGTGTTGATTGTGCCGGTGACGATATTGCCTCCCGGCCCGCTGTTGACCACAATAACGTCGCCGCCCTGACTGCTGGGCGAGCTGGTGTCGATGGCTCCGAGCGAGATGGCCGTGGCGCTGCCTCCGTAGCCCTGGCTGGCAACAAGCACGTGTCCGGAAGGCGCGCCGACGCCGTTGGTGACGATCGGCCCGGTGACCGTAATCTGGCTCAAGGCAACCAGGTTGACGTCACCGCCGCGGCCGAGGAAGGTGGCCGGGCTGGTGTTGATGCCGCCGTTGATGTCAATAGCGCCGGCGGGCGCGGCGATCGATATGGAATTGCCCAGAGTATTTACCTGCCCGCTGTAAAGGAAGTCGCCTGAACTGACATAGATTGCCGCGCCGGAGACATCAAGACGCCCGACGCTCAAATTGCCGGCGTAATCCTTCACATTGATGTTGACGCCGGAAAGATTCAGCGTTCCCTGCAACAATCCCTCGTTGACGATGTTGCTCGCCGAGATGTTGAAAACAGGCGCGGTGAGCTGGCCGTAAACATTGACCGTGCCGGCGGTGATATTCATCGCGCTGCTGTCGGTGAGAACCCCGCTGACATTCATGGTGCCGCCGGCAAGCGTGATCACGGATTGTCCCTGCAGCTGCTGCGTGCCCTCAAAGAGCAGGTCCCCCGACAGCACATTTATATTGACCGCCGAGTGGGCGCTCAGTATGCCGCTGCCGCTTATCTCGAGCCCGTTGACGCCAACGACGTTCAGCGCCCCTGCCGCCACGACGGACCCGTAGTTGGCCAGGTTTCCGGTCGCCAGCGAGATGTCGCCGGTCCCCTGCACGACGGCACCGGGGCTGACGCTGATCTGGGACCCGGACCCGGTGGAGGCAAATGTCGTGTTGCCCTGGAAGGTGCTGTTGCCGGAAATGGTGAGCGCCCCCTGGGTCGCGGCGATGCTGATGCCGCCGCTTCCAACAAAGGTGCCCGCGTGGCCGGTGACGGTCAGCCCCTGCGAGCCGGTAATGGAGAGCGTTCCCCCGAGAGCGCCTATGGTGCCGCTGTTTTGAACCGTGGAAGCCGACAGCGTCAGTCCGCCCGCGCTGGTGAGCGATCCTGTCACCTGCAGGGAGTTGCCGGTGCTGAGAACGCCGGTGGCTCCCGGCGTCCCGAAGCTGAATTCTCCGTTTATGACCACGCCGCTGGTGCCCTGGACGCGGATCGGGTTGGAGCTGTTGAAGGCGAGGGCGGTTACGTCAACGCCGGCAGGAATGATCGCCGCGCTGATGCCGCCGGTGGCGATGTTGGACGGATTGAACGTGAGCGTGCCGGTTACCGCGCCGGTGACCGGATCCACCGTCAGCGTGCCGCCAAGCCGCTGCTGTCCCAGCCCGTTAGGGGTCTGCTCGGGGATGATGTAGTTCTCCACCAGCGCCAGATTGGTCAGATCCAGGCTGGTGAGCACCGGGGCGGCGGCGCTGGAATTGAGCGTCACCCCGCCGGCGAAATTGATCCTGCCCGGCGCGTTGGCGTTAAACGTTATGATGCCGCCGTTGACGTTGGCAACGTTGCCGGTGCTGGTTGTCACGCCGTCGGAAGACAGCGTGGAGACGCCGAACGTCCCGTAGAAGATAAGCCCGTCGGCCTGGATGTTGGTTGTCCAGCTGGCGGCCTGCGGCGCGGTGCCCAGGACGGGCGACGCCTGCGGTCCCATGGTGGCAATTATGCCGCCGCCGGGCACGCCGACCGTGGCCGAGGCCGACAGGGTGGAGCCGGCTCCAAAGACGATGCTGCCGTGCGCCAGGTCGTCATTCTCGAATGTGACATTGCCCTCGCTGGCGGTCACCTGGCCGGCCGGCAGCACCTGAAGCACGCCGCTGGAGATCTGGAAGCTGGCCGAGCCGTTGCTGGCATTGGCATAGAGGATGCTGATGCCGCCACCCGACTGCACGCTGACGTTCTGCCCGGACAGCGTCAGCGCCCCGCTCAGCGACGACTGATTGGCGTTGACGTCGCCGGCGCCGGCGCTCATCGTTATCCCCCCTGCGCCGGCCATGCTGCCGCTGCCTGTCACGGTCACCGCGCCTGTTGCGGTCAACTGCAGGACACCCTGCGAAGTCGACAGGGTGCCGCCGTTCGAAACGTTCAGCGCCACCGGCGGCCCGCCGGCGGTCGTGATTGTCAGCCCGCCGCTGCCGGCGACCACGGCACCGCTGGCGATGACGACCTGGCCGCTGGCCGCCGTTATCATTGTCGGTCCGTTAAACGTCTGCCCGGCAGCAAAATTGACCGCGCCCAATCCCGCTGAAATGTTTATTGACTGGCCTCCGGCAACGGACAGCGAGCCGTTGCCGCCCAGGGTGATCGCCCCTGCCTGGCTGTAGGTAATTGAACCGGAGGAGCTGCTGACATTGCCGGCGTTGAACAAGCTCGGGGTGTCGAAGGTGATGCCCTGATCGACGGCGACGTTCACACCCGCTGCCACGGTTATGTTGCCGGTGGTGCCACTGGCACGGAAAGTCGTCGCCCCGGTGATCGCCTGATTGTTGAAGATCCCCAGCGAGCCGCTCGTCGCCTGAATGAGCACGGTGCCGCCGGCGCTGGTCAAAATGCCCGCCGCGCCCTGCCCGGAAAGCGACAGCCCGGCGCCGGCCACGGTCAGATTGCCGGCGTTGGCGCCTGTTATGTTGCCTTGCCCATCCGTTATATAGCTGCCGGCGCTTATCGTGCCCACGTTGGTCAGGGAGCTGACCACCACGTTCGTGTCGCCCGCCGGGGAGCTGATTAGCGACTTGTTGGTGATGGCGTTTGCATTGACCAGCAAGCTGCCCTGGGAGGCCTGGATAAGACCGGTATTGGTGAGGACGCCGGCGCCAAGCTGCAATGAGCCGGCGCTGGTCAGGGTGCCCGCAACCTGCACCGCTCCCGTGAAGGTGAGAATTCCCGAGGCGCCGGCGCCGGTGAACTGATCCACGCCGGCGATCACCGCCGTGCTGGTGTTGCGGATCGTAATTGGAGAGAATCCGGTGAACTGGCTGTTGGTGACCGTGACGCCGGTCGGTATGTTAAGAGCGGTCAGGCCGGTGGGGTTGTAGTTGGCGGGATTGAAGATGATGTTGCCGCCGTAGGCGACGCCGCTGGCGCCTACAAGCAGCTGTCCGAGCAGCTTGCCCTGGTCCTGCAGGTTGACGATGTCGGAGGTAACTGCTGACTGGGTGAGATCCAGGCTCGATATCGTCACGGGCGGCGCCGTCACGTTGAGCTGCACATCGCCCGCCATGCTGATCGCGCTTGCCGGCTTGTTGCCGGTGCTGAAGATGACCACGCCACCGCTGGCCGTGATCTGGTTGCCGGTTGTTTGAACCCCGGTGTTCGGGTCGACCGTGGAGATGCCGTTGGCGCCGTAATAGACAAGACCATAGTCAGGCGCATTGACCGCCAGGCCGGACGGCGGACCTGCACCGATGATTGGCGGCGCCGGGGGCGCCCCGCCGACCGACGCCACTATCCTGCCGCCCACGCGGCCGTTGACGCTGAGGACGTCGACGCTGCTGCCGAGCCCGAAGACGATCGAGCCGGGATTGTTGACCGGGTCCGTGTTGTTGTTCTGCAAGATGACGTCGCCCGCCACAGCAGTGATCGATCCGCCGCTGCTGTTCGGAATGTTGAGCGGCTCGGGGGCAAGCTCGAGGACGCCGGAATTAACTGTTATCGCCACGTTGCCGTTGGTGGAGGCAAGCTGCTGGAGCAGGAGCCCGCCACTTGTGGTCACGGATACCGATGAGCCTGTCGCGGAAAGCGGCCCGGCTATCGTGTTTTGCACAACGCTGACCGGCTGATAGTTGATCGTCCCGTTGCTGCCCGAGAGGCCGCCGGTGAACGACACGCCGAGCGGGGCGGAAAGGACGCCTGTCACTTGACCGGAGGCATTGGTTCCGGTTACGGTGACGCTTCCGATAAGGCCTGTCCCATTGCCGGAGATGCTCATGCTGATTGCGTAAGGATAGGCGCTGTTGGCGTTGCCGTTGGCATTGCCGATGTAGCCCAGGTTGTTGAGGTTGCTCGTCGTAATTGAGATGTTGGAAGTGGATGTGACGCTTGCCGCCTGGGCGGTGGAGATGCTGGCGGCCAGCATGGATACAGGCGCGGCGGTGTAGATCGTGTTGCCGTTGGCATCGACCGTGCCTGTGGGCAGCCCGCTGAACGATTGACTGCCGGCAAAGTTGATGGCGGTGGTCGGGGAGCTGCCGTAGCTGCCCAGGCGGATCGCCTGCGCGGCCTCCACCGTGCCGCCGCCGCCGACTGTCAGGATGCCGCCGGACCCGGTAATCGTAGCCGTACCCGTCGTTGCGTAAGCCGTGCCGGCATTGAACCAGGAGTTGGCGCTGGCCGTGAAGCTGGCGGCGGAAATTGTCCCGGTGGAGGCGTTCGTGATGCCTCCGTTGCTCGCCGTCAGCGTCAACAGCGCCGTCGGGCTGCTACCGCTGATGGTTCCATAGTTCGAGATCGAGGATGCCGTTACCTTCAACCCGGAGTCGAACAGCAGGCTGGCGCTCGACTGACCCGGCTGCCCGATCTGCAGCGGGCCGTTGGCCTGCAGGGAGGTTGCAGCACCGGCGCTGTTCAAGAACTGGAAGGTCCCGTTAATCTGCGCCGCGCCGGTGGTGCTGATATCTATGCTGTTGGGCTGGGCGCCGCCGAAGCCGTAGTTGGACACCGTCACGCCGGCCGGAATGTTAAAGGCGGTCAACCCCAGCGCCGAATAGTTGACCGGCTGCAGGGAGACCGCGGTGAGGTTGCCCGACGCGTCGAGGGCACCGAGCAGCCACCCCTGTTGCACATAGCCGACGACCGTGGCGACCGAATTGTTGGCGTCGGACGGATTCAAGTCGAGGCTTGTCAGAACCGGAGCGTTGCCTTTGGCGTAGAACAGCACGTTGCCGCCGACCTGAATCGAGTTCGAGCTGGCGCCCTGCAAAAGGAGAACACCGCCGCTTACCTGCGCCCCCGAGTTTCCACCCAGTGTCATGCCGTTGCCGTAGAAGATATTGCCGCCGTTCTGCTGAACGGTCCACGACGATGCCGGCGCGCTTCCGGGCACCGGGGCGCCCTGGAAGCTCCCCACCTCCAGTACGACGCGCCCGCCGGCACCATAAGCAGTGCTCGTCGCAGCCAGTATAGTATTGATCGTCGGGCTGGCACCCTGATCGATCTTAATTGTCGCCGCCGGATTGTCGGCCTTGAGGATCAGATCACCCTGGGTGGTGCCGACCGTCGAGCTGCCCAAAACCTCGATGTTGCCGCCTGCCGTCTCAAAGGTAACGTTGCCGGCGGCGCTTACGCTGCCGATGGTGAGGCTGGTGCTGGTCGTCCTGACTGCCAGGGCGCTGGGCGCCTGGTAGTTATTGCCGGAAGGTGCCAGGTAGCCGCTGGCAGTCTGGGTGCCGCTGACTATCGGGCCATTCAGACCAAACTGGTTAAGTTGTACGGCGCGCCCACCCGGACCAATCACAAGACCGCCTGGCGCGGAGATCACGCCGCTGGTCGCGTTGCCGTTGTTGTCGAGCTGTCCGGAAATGGTCGTGGCATAGGCTCCGAACGGTTGAACGAACACGAATCCGCCGTTGGGACCGGCGTCTGCGGAAATCGTGCCCGCGTTGGTCACGCTCGCCGCACTCAGCGTCACGCGCCCGCCCTGCGTGCCTGACGCCATCGATTCGATGGTTACGCCGGCTGGAATGTTCAGGGAGTTGGAAGAGATAGACATCCAGTTGGGAATGCTTATGCTATCAGCAACAGTGGTTGCACCGCTGACGTTGATGGCCAGGGCGCCTCCTGTTCCCAGCGCCAGCGTGCCGGCAGAAGAGATATTGAGCGTGCTTGCGGTGCCGCTGTAGCCGTGTTGGCTGTAGAAGCCGATTCCGGCACCGGCGCTTGTTGCCGATACCTGTCCAAGGTTGGAAAATGCCGGGGTGACAAAATTCACGGAACCAGCGGAGTTGAAAATGCCGGCACCCTGGCCGATGTTCACGGCACCGCCAGTCCCAGTGGAGGCGAAGGTGCTGTCGGCGGCCGCCGTGTTGACCGTTCCAAGAATCTGCAAAGCGCCGGTCGCTGATATGAAAGTCACGCCAGGACCGGGGTTGAGGTATTGCCCGCTGCCGGACAGCGATAGATTGCTGCCTGTTACGACAAGCTGGCCGATGAAACTGTTGGGCAGAACAGCTATCGTTCCCGAGTTTGAAACGCTATTGGCATTGATGTACAGGCTGTTCGAAACATTATTCACAGGTGAGGCAGCCCCGGTCGCAGCAATTGAGCCGGAGTTGCTTAGCGTTGAGGCAGTCAGCGCCACGACGCCCCATCCGGCAGCCATGCCCGCTGTATAAGCAGCCGTCATGCTGCCGGAGTTATTGATTGCGCTGGAGGCGCTGACCGTCAGCAGTCCATTACTGGCCTGAATGGTACCGGCATTGCTGACGGAAGCGGCATTCAGGGTCAAGCCGCCCACGCTCGTCAAGGCGGCGCCGGCTTCGACGGTGGCGGTACCCGATGTGGTGAGGACAGGCGCGGAACCCGCGGTGGCGAAATTGAGCGTGCCCTGTACGTCCAGCGGCGTCATTCCGCTGGCGTTGTTGCTGCTGCTTGTGACGAGGATCGGGCTCGTGCTGCTCTTGAAGCCCTGAGCGAAGATGGTCACCCCTGCCGGAATGTCGATCGCCAAGACATCGAGCACTTTCTGCACCGAGCTTCCGCTTCCGATTGTGCCGACGACGAAATCTTGCGGGACAACGTTGAGTGTTCCGACAAGCTGGCCCTGGGAGTTGAAGCTCAACGAGCCGCCCAGCTGGTGGGCTTGCTGCAGCGGGATGATGCCTGGATTCTGGGCGGTGCCGTAAAGCACGTTCATATCGGTCAGATCAAGGCTGGCCAGAATCGGCACGCTGCTCAACACCTGGACGTTGACGCCGCCAGCGAAAGATATCTGCTGGCTGTTGGAGCCGTTGAAGGTGATCTGGCCGTTCGTGACGTTTACAATATTGGGATTGGCGCTGCCACCATTTACGGTGATGCCGGCGCCGTAAGAAATCGTGCCGCCGCCAAACACCTGCGCCTGCCAGCCCGGATCGGTAGGAGCCGTTCCGTTGCTTATCTGCGTCGGTCCCATGGTAAGCGTCAGGGCACCGCCCAGCGCCTGGCCACTGGATATGACGGAGATGCTGGCCCCCGTGCCAATCGAGATCGAGCCGGCCACCAGGTCGTTGTTCTGCAAGGTCAGGTTGCCGTCCGAAACGGACAGGTTGGCGCCGGGCAATATCTTGAGGGCGCCGCTGTTCACTGCTACTGTCGCGTCGCCGCTGGCGGTGACGGTGCCGTTGGTGGTCAAGTTGACTATGCCGATCGATTGCCCGACCGTCACGCTTACGGCTTGCTGGGAGAACGAATCAGCCGCCTGACCGGTAAGCGTCACCTGCCCGCCGACTGAATTCTGGGTCACGCTCAGCGAGCCGCCGTTGGCCGCCAGGACCGTGTTGGTGCCGGCCATGGAGCCGGCGCCGGTTACGACGACAGCACCCGTGGCTGTGACGGTCAAATTACCGCTGGCCGTCAACGTGCCCGAGTTGGCGACATTCATGCTGATGGCAGCCGGCACCGGATTGGTCAGGCTGGCGGGTTGTTGATTCTGAACGGTCAGATCGCCCACGACAGCCAGCGATGCGCCGGGGTTTACGGTCACGGACGGGGCTGCCTGCGGGCCATTCTGGTAGACCCCGGGCATCACGTCAATCACGGTGCTGCCAACGACCGCATTGTTTCCGGCAAACAAGGCACCGCCGCCATGGGTGTTGTTGGCGCCGTAGTAGCCGTCGGCGATGAAGGCAACGCCGCCGGAACCAACGAATGTACCGCTGCCCTGAACAATAAGCGAGTAGCTGCCGCCTGTTTGTCCCGTGATTGTCAACAGCCCGCCATTGGCGCTAATGGTCCCGCTGTTTGTCAGGCTGTTGCCGCTTGTGCCCAGCGTGTTGACCGTGAGCGATCCGCCGCTGGCAAGCGCGCCGGTTATCGTCGAATTGCCGTTGACGTTCAAGATGCCGTTTGAGTTTGCGCCCGAAAAACTGAATGTACCTCCGACCGTGAGCGATGTGGCGCTAACGGGATTCGAACCGGTAAAGCCCTGCAGGTTCACGGTCACGCCTGCCGGCACGTTCACTGCCTGCAGGCCGCTACTGGAGAGATTGACTGGCGCCAGTACAACGCTGCCGCCAGCGGCGCCGCCGTTTGCCAGCGTCAGTGAGCCAGCCAGGAACCCGTACTGCTGCATCTGCGATGCGAAGGAGGCGGTAGCCCCGGTGAAATTGAGGTCGCCGAAAGTGGGTACCCTGCTGTTCACCACAATAGAGGTGTTGCCCTGCAGCGAAATGGCATTGCTGTTGCTGCCCTGGTTATTGAAGACGAGCACGCCGCCTGTCACGGTCGCTGCGTTGCCGGTGGTGCCTGAAGTGCTCGGCGTGCTCGGACCATAGAAGATGTGACCGCCACTGTCCAAGCCCTGCCCATTTAGCGTCGTGCCTGACCAGCCGCTTGCGGGCGCGGTGCCGGCAGTGGGGCTGGCAGGCAGGTTGCCGACGGCAAGAACCACCCTGCCGCCGACCGGCTGAATGTCCGCCGAATTGCCAGGCCATGGCTGGGTTTGCGAAGAAGAAACCGCAATGGCGGCACCGGTTCCCACGACAATCGAGCCGCCATTGACGTCAGTATTCTGCATCGTAAAGTTGCCGTTGGTGACACTCACCTGAGCGCCCGGCGCCAGAGTCAGCACGCCGGTGCCGGCCGTAAGCGAGGCATTGCCGCCGGTTGCTGTCACACTGCCGACGGTCATGCCACCGGCCGAGCCGACCGAAACCGACGAGCCCGAGAAGCTGAGCGTGCCCTGCCCGAAGCCAGCCTGGGAGGCGCTCAGAGCGCCGGTCCCGCCCGACAGAGTCGTTCCGGTGGAGCCCGACAACGATCCGGAACCGGACACTGACAAGCCGCTGGCGCCCGAGACGGAGAGGAGCCCGGACTGAGCCGAAACCGTTCCGTTGTTAAGCAAACTGCCGGTCGTCATCGTCAACGAGGACTGGCCTTGCAACAAGACTCCGGGGGCGACCGACACGCTTGTACCGGAGACGACGCCAGCGCCCACCAGGGTCAGATTGTTGGTGAAGGAAACCGCTCCGGACGTGGATTGTATCGTGATTAGCTGGCCCGCGGTCTGCGCGACAATCGGCCCGCCGCCCGTCACGGTAAGCGCGCCGCCGTTGCTCACCGTCACGGATCCATTGACGCTCCCCAGCGTGCCCGAGTTGTTGAGCGTGGACACGTTTACGGCAAGATTCTGAGCACCGGGGGCAGTACCAGCTGCCTGCACCGTTCCGGTGTCTGTCAGTTGCGGCGCCGTCAGGGTGAGCCCGCCGGCTGAGGTCAGCGTTCCGCTGACCTGGAACGTTACATTGCTGCTGATTGCCGATGTTGCGGAGCTGTTCGTGAACTGGATGATGCCGGAATCGGAAACAGGGGCGCTGGCATTGATCTTCAAGGCGCCGCTGCCGGTGAATGTCCCCACGTTTGTCAATGTCACGCCTGACGGGATATTGAGGGCGCTGAGTCCGCCCGGCGCGAAGTTGACCGGTTGCATGACCAGATTGCCGCCGTACGCTACGCCGGAGTTCAAGTTAAGGAAGCCCAGCAAGCGTCCCTGTTGCTGAGCCGCCAGGATCGTCGCGGTGGATGCCGGGTTGGTCAGATCCAGATTGCTCAGCACCGGTGCCTGCCCGTTGATGTTGAATTGCACGTTTCCGCCGAGCTGAATCGAGTTGGCCGAGCTGCCGGCGAAGATAAGCACGCCGCCGCTGACGTTGGCGATGTTGTTCTGCACATTGCCGGTATTGACTCCCAGCCCGTAGAAGATCTCGCCGCCGGCAGGCTGCGATGACTGCCAGAAAGTGGTCGGCGCTGCTCCGAGAACAGGCGGCGTCGGCTGCGGTCCGAACGTGACCACGATGCGCCCGCCGACGGTGCTCGAACTTGATGCCACGTTCATGATCACATCCTTATCTATAACAATTGTTCCGTTGCTCAAATCATTGTCCTGAAGGATCAGATCACCGTTTGTCACGCTAAGCGGCTGGCTCGCCGCAAACACGTGCAGTTCACCGCTGTTGGCGGTGAGAATGGCGCTGCCATTGGTAGCCTGGATTGCACCTACAGACAGCGAGCCGGGAGAGCTGATGTTGACCGACTGACCGGAGGCCGCTATGACTGCGCTTGCTGGGTTGCCGATTGCCTGCAGCAATTGATTTTGGGTGGAGGAGACGGCACCGCCTGAGCAACCGGGCCCCCCGCAATCCTTAAAGACTATGCTGTTCGGAGAGACCAGCGCCCCGTTGCCGATGACGGAGACGCCGCCTGCGCCATTGATATTGAGAATCCCACCCGCGGCGATGACCCCGGAGTTGGAGACAACCGGGGCAACAGTGGTCAGATTGAAGTTGGTGGTAGACAAAGTGCTGCCGGCGGAGACAATTACGCTTCCGGCCTGAGCGTTGACTTGCGACACCCCGCCAAGCGACAGGTTTGAGAGGATGCTCACATTGCCGCTGGTGGCGGCGAGCACGATGTTATAGTTGGCGGCGATGGCGCTTGTTCCCAGCGACATCGAGCCGCCGCCCGTGATGTTCAGCCCATTCGCCCCTGTAACTTGAATCCCCTGTCCCAGGCTCTGCAACGTTCCATTGAGGGCCAGGTTGGTGGTATTGATCGTCAACTGGCTGCCGGTGACGAGATTTACCGCGGAGTCGATCTGCACCGACCCGAGGCTGGACTGAGTGTTCATCACAACCGGGGTGAGCGAGTTAAATGCCGGCGCCGCCGTAAATTCGAGTTTGCCTGCCGTCGCCGTGAAGGTCACCGGATAATTGACGCTGGGGCTCGAGTTGGGAACCGCGCCGGTGAGATATTGGCCGCTGCCGCTTATCGTAAGCCCGCTGGAGCCGGTCACGGAAAGCGCCTGCACTGCCGATACGGTGCCGTTGTTCGTGACAGCGGGAGCATTTACCGCCAGGCTGCTCAAGCTGAATATCGAGCCCTGACTGCCCACAACCACCGGCGCGCTCGTTGAAATCGCCGGTTGCAGGCTCGACGAGTTGAATTGCAAAGCGCCTTCTATATCAATGGTCCTGCTTCCGGCAACGTTGTAGTTGACAACTGTGGTATTGCTATTTCCCGGCACAGCCTGGTTAGCGATTGTATAACCGGCCGGAATCTCCAGGGCAAACAATCCCTGGCTCGATATGTTCTGAGGCTGCAGGGTGACGCTGTCGAACGCGTAGATGTCCGCAATTGTCTGTCCCTGGGCGTTGGTAGTCGTTTGGTTATTCCTGAGCTGGAAGTTGGCTATCTGCGCAATTACATTGGGATCGGTCAAATCCAGGCTGCTGAACACAATAGCCGGCGTCTGAATGTTGACCTTTACATTCCCTCCGAAAACGACCTGCCCGGCGGCACCGCTGAAGATCAAGTTGCCACCGTAATTGGTGATGCTATTTCCGCTGCTTCCGTTTGCCGTCACCGTACCCGGCGAGCCCCAGTAGAGGAAGCCGCCCGGCCCCAGGTTAGGCGGCAAGAAACCGGCCGGCGTCGCCAGCGTGCTGCCGGTGGGAGAGGCGGGCACCGGACCGACTACGATCTCTACAGTACCGCCGGAGGTGCCAGTTGCATTCACATTGATCTGAGAACCTGCCGCAAAGGAGATCGAGCCCGCGTTCGCATCGGAGTTGAAAATATTTATGTTGCCGTTCATCGATGAAATGCTGCCCGCCACCGAAAGGACGCCGGTTCCTGCTGTGACCTGGACATTGCCGTTGTTTGCTGTCAGGTTGTCCACCGTGAAGCCGCCGCTGGAAGTAATGGTCACGTTGTTGCCGCTGCCCGAGACGACGCCCGTGAATCCGGCCTGACCGGCCACCAGATCCCCCGAGCCGCCCGACAGCGCAATTCCTTGATTGGCGCCTGACCCGGCTGTCAGGGTTCCTGTGCCCCCGCTGACCGACAGACCGAAAGCGCCGGTGACGCTGAGGACGCCGGTGGCTGAGATTGCTCCCTGGTTGGACAGGGAAGGAGTGTATGCCAGCAGATTTCCCGTACTGGAGACCGCCGCACCCGGGCTAACCTGGATAGATCCGTAAAGCGCGTTGAGGGTGACGTTGCCTGTATTCACATTGAATGCCTGACTGCCGGTGAACGCCAGGTTGCCCGACTGGGCTGTTACCGTAACAGCCCCCCCGGATGCTGCCGTCTCGAACACGCCGCCGCCATTGCCCGAGATTGTCAGGCCGCCGGCCGCGCTTGTGATATTAACCGCTCCGGTCAAAGACTCGACCAGCCCGTTGTTGCTTATGCCGGGCGTACTTATTGTCACATCGCCGGTTGCGCTGAGACTGCCGCTGACAATGGACACACTGTTGGTGGTGGAAAGCGAGAGCGACCCGGTCACCGCCTGGTTGCCGGTGACAGTGATAATGCCGCTGCCGGCCGCCATCGTAACGTTGCCGGCGGTAGCCTCGAGCTTACCGGTGCCCGATACTGACAGCCCGCCCAGTCCAAGGACATTGATCGCTCCAGACTGAGCAATTATCGTTCCGCTGTTTTGCAACGCGGGCGTCGACAGCACCAGCCCACCGGCGCTGGAAAGCACGCCGCCGGCCACCTGTATTGAGTTCGGGTCGGCAATTGTGACCTGCGAGCCGGTGCCGTTGAAGCTGAGCAGGCCGCCTATGACTGCCTGGCTCTGAACGTTCACGCTATGAATGCCCCCAAAATTGTTCGCGGTCACCGTGATGTTGTTGGGAATGTTTAGATTGGACAGGGCAAACGCGCCGGAGGCATTGCTGGAGATATTGACCGGCAACAGGATCACGTTGCCGCCGATCAGTGCGCCTTGCGTGTTGGTCTGCAACTGGCCGAGCAGGAAACCTGCCTTTTGATCGGCGATGATTGTCGAGTAAACGACGCTGTTGGTCAGGTCCAGGCTGGTGAAGACCGGTGCCTGACCGCTGGCATTGAGCGTGACGCCGCCCCCCATAACAATTGAGCCCGCTCCCGTGCCGTTGAAGATGACCACGCCGCCATTGATGTTGGCAGTGTTGCCGGAGCTACTCCCCGTGGTTAGACTGCTCGTCGCCCCGTAGAATATGTTGCCGCCGTTGGTGGCGCTGGCTGCCGTGGCGTTCCAGCCGCTAATAGGCGCCGTCCCGGCGACCGGCGGCTGAGGCACCGAACCGATTGATACTACGATTCTGCCGCCCGAAGCCATGATGGCCGACGTGGCGCTGACTGTCGAGCCGGCGCCAAATGTGATCGTACCGCCCGGATTGCTGGATTCGAGGATCACGTCTCCGGAGTTCGCCGCGATGCTGGCGCCGGGCAGCACGGTCAAATTACCGCCGGCTGTAAACGAGGCTGAACCGTTGCTCGCCGTCGCGGAGGCAATCTGCAGATCTCCGGTGGTCGAGGTGGTGGTGACATTGATGCTCGTGCCGACGGCGGACAGGACGTCAACACTGCCCGCGCCGTTGCTCAGAGCATTCTGGCTCAATGTCACGGGGCCGCTGCCGCCGCTCAGCGACAGCCCGCCTGCGCCAACGAGATTGCCTGTGCCCCCGGTCACCGCCAGCGAGCTGCCACCGGTGAGCGACAACTGGCCTGTAGCAGACAGGGCGCCCAAATTGCTGACCGTGTTGCTGAGCACGGCAACCGTGCCCGCCCCGGAGAGCCCGGCACCAGCCGCAATTGACACGCTGCCTCCGGAAGCTTGCGCCTGCAGCGTGGCCGGCCCGGTCACCGTCATCTGCCCGCTGGTGATTGATAGCGTTTGCGCTGTGGCGGCGAGGGTCACTCCACCGGCGGCGGTCAGACCTCCGCTGCCGGAGACGCTAAGCCCGCTGCCGGCTGGGCTGGCTACATTCACCGTCCCGCTGCCGGTTGCTTGAAGCAGCCCGGAATTGGCGAAGGTACCGGTTACAACTGAAACAGCCTGGTTGGAGGTCAGGGACGAGAGGTTGTCGAGCAGGGACACGCTTGTTCCCGATAGATTCAACGCGCCGGCAACTTGCTGCACCGCGCCGCTGAAGGTAAGCGCGCCGTTGCTGGCCTTAATAGTCGTGCTCGCCGCCGAGAAGCTCCCGCCGCTGCCGGTGACGCTCAACGTCGTGGACCCCTGGACCACCAGCGCTCCCGCAGCCTGCACCGAGCCGCTGTTGGAAAGCGAGGGGGTCGTCACGGTAAGCGCTCCGTCGCTGGCGACGCTGCCGCCGGCACCGATTACCAGCGCGCTCTGACCGGCAGGCAGCGTGGGGGCCGGGCTGATCGAGATGACGCCGTTTGACGTAAAGCCGGGGGCCGGGCCGGTCGGCGTTGCCGAAAACGCGTAGCTGCCGTTGATTATCGCATTCGGTGGCGGCGCCGGATTGGAAAGACTGTTGGGATTGGAGATGGTCGGGCTCTGAGTGCTTATAACCAGGGCGATAAGGTTCGACGACTGGAAGCCGACATTGGTGATTGTCACATTGGCAGGTATATCAAACCCGCTGACGACGCCGCGCAGGTTAAAAGGCGTGATGAACAGTTGCCCGCTTAGCGTGCCGTTGCTCGGGCTTCCGGACAGGGTTCCGGTAAGCGCGCCCTGCCCTTCCAGGGTCTCCAGGTTGCTTACGACGGCAGGATTGGTCAGATCCAGGCTGACAATCTGGGCGGGATTGTTGACCGCGTTGATGGTGACGCCGCCGCCCAGGCTGATGGCCGCGGCTCCGCGGGATCCGGCGGCGGCATCGAATGCCAGCTTGCCGCCGACCACATATGCCGTGTTGTTTGCGGTGCCCAGGGTGCTGAATCCGCTCAGCCCGTAGTTCACCTGCCCTCCGGCAAGAACAATTGGCGTGAAGTTGCCGGGCGCGCCGGCAACCGACTGCAGGTTGGAGGGAACCGCGCTGTCGACGGCGATTGTGACCTGACCGAATCCGCCAGTACTGAAGCCCTGCGCGGTAAGGGAGACGTTTTGATCGACCTGAACTGACCCGGTCGCCACGTCCGTATTCAAGAGCGTGACGTTGCCCTGACTGGCTGTGATGCTGGCGCCGCTCGCGATTTCCAGCGTCCCGGCTCCGGCGGTGAAAGCCACGGAGCCGCTGGCAGCCGAGATGCTTCCACCGACTGTCAATGCCGAGTTGGAAGCGGCAACCGCGAAGCCGCCACCGGCGCTGCCGGTCACGGTTCCGCTGATGCTGCCCTGGGTGACGCTTACGTTGGCGTTGGCAGAATTCGCGGTAAATTGCAGGCTGGCAGCAGATAGACTTCCGCCGCCGGTGACCTGCACGCCGGTGCTGTTATTGAACGTCATGGCACCGCTGGCAGACATGCTGCCGGCATTTACCACTTGCGGGCTGTTGACAACAAGAGAGGCGCTTTGCAAACCGGATGCCGAGTTGACGCTAATGCTGCCGGGCGCAAAGAGCGTCGCGGCGCCGGTCACGGTAAGCTGTGCCGCCGCGCCGCCGGCGCTACCTATATATAAGGTGCCGGAGGGAGCCGTGATTGATGTGCCGGCGGTGCTGGACAGCGAACCGCTGCCGGTAACGGTCAGCGAACCGCTGTTGCTGGTGATCGCAAGCGTGCCGCTGGTTGCACTTACGAGCGTGGCGTTATCCACCAGATTGCCAGTGGTCAGCGTCAGTGATTTTGCGCTCAGGTTATTGCTCAACGTAAGCGTGCCGCTATCCGGCGTCGACAGGTTAAGTACCGAGCCACTGCTGCTGGTGCTGAGAGCACCAACCGTGAGGTTGCCCGACGTGGCTGTGAGGCTGATGCACGTGCTGCAGCTTGTGCTCCCGGATATGGCTGCAACAGTACCCGTGAAGGAACCCTGGGTCACTGAGATGACGCCGCCGGTGCCGGTGGCCCTGAGCGCAATGCCGGCAGCGCCCGAGAGCGTGCCGCTGCCGGTTATTGTAAAGCTGTTGGTGCCGGCGGGGCTCGCCTCTATGGTCAGCGCCCCGACCGAGCTCAGCACCGAACTGTTGGATAACGCAGGAGCAAATACGGTCAGCCCGCCCGGCGTTGCGCCGCCGGCGGTGGAGGTTCCTACGTTGGCGTTGGATCCAATCGTCACGGCTGCTCCCGCGCCGGTCCAGTTTTCAGCGTGCAGTTCACCGACCCCGTAGATGGTCAGCGGTCCGTTAACGGTGAGCGTCGCGCTGGTGCTGCCGGGAGCCGCCGTCAGTTTGACCAGAGCGCTGGCTGTCAGCGCTTGCAGTACGCCACCTTGCGACACTGTCAAGCCGCTGCTTCCCAGACCGCTAACCAGCACCGACCCGCCGCTGCTGGTCAGCGTGCCGAGGTTGGACAAGACCGCTGTGTTGATGTTGAGCGACGTATTGGCAGCCAGCGCGCTGCCGGATGCGACGGACAGCGTGCCGGAGCTCGCGGTAAACGTCACACCGGCACCGGTGCCGCTGCTCGAGAATGAGCCGGTTCCCGACAAGGCGAGCCCGCTCGCGCCGGTTACATTCACCGGACCACCTGATGCCTGAACGGTTCCGTAATTGGCCAGGGACGCCACGTTGAGTGTCATGGAGCCGGAGCCAGTTGCCTGAATGGTTCCGTAGTTGGTGACCGACGGCGCATTGAGCGTAAGCGATCCGGAAGTGGACAAGGAAGCCGTCGAACTGGCTGAGGAGCCAACCTGCAACGGCTGCGAGGAGCTGAATGTCATGGCCGAGCTGCCGTCGAACTGCAACGAGCCGTAAACATAGGCTGTTTGCCCGCTGTTTGCTGCGACCGTAAATGGCGAGCTGGTGCTGAAGTTCTGCAGCTCCACGTGGTAGGCGGCAGGAATATTGACCAGGGATACGCCGGTGCTTGCGAAGTTGAGCGGCGTGAGACCCGTCACACCGGGTGATGTCGGATCCAGAATGTTGCCGCCAAGCTTGCCGGCTTGCTGAGCGTTGTATATCTGAGTTATCGGGTCGTTCGGGTTGTTGGGATCGTAGCCCTGGCTGAGGTCAAGGCTGAGCAACACGATTGCCGGTGTCCTGGCCGTTATGCTCACGCCTCCGCCCATCCGGATCGTGTTGGCGTTGACGCCGTGAAATACGACCAGGCCACCTATCGAGTTGACCACGTTGCCGGTGGTGGCATTACCGCTCTGATCCTGAGCGCTCAAGACCAGCGACTGCCCCGCAGACTCGCCCCAGTAAATCAAGCCGCCGTTGGGCGTGTAATTATACGTGGGATCCTGGTTGATGCCGGCTGGCGGATTCGCCTGCGTGTTGGGCGGGTTGGGTATCGATCCAATGGCCACCTGGATGGTGCCGCCGGTGCTGCCGGTGACGTTGCTCATCAATTGCGCGCCGGACCCGAAGAAAATCGAGCCGTTGGACGTGTTCGTGTTAAAGATGTTTATGTTGGCGTTGTTGACCAGAATTGAGGCGCCCGGCGCCACGCTCAACGCGCCTCCCGCGGCGGTCACGTTAACTGCGCCGTTTATTCCGGTGGTCTGGGGATTATTATTGACGTCCAGATACGAAACATATATGTTGCCGATCGTCAGCGAGGCACTGGCGCTGGTGCTGCCGGAGGTAATCGTCACACCGGTAATCGAGTTGGTGGTGTTCCCCTGGCTAGCGGTGGCAGATACGGTGCCGGCGAACGAATTCTGAATGGCCGAGATCGAGCCTGACGAGCTGGACAGGTTCAACGACAAATTGATGCCCTGACTGCCGGAGAGCGTCCCGGCGCTGCCGTTGCCCGCGCTGTCGGCAATTGTCAATCCGCCGCTGCCGGTTATGCCCAGGGTTCCGCCTTGAGCCTGCACGGTGCCCGAGTTGGTAAGCGTGTTGGTGTTTATCTGCATGCTGCCCGTGCTCGACACCGTGTTGCCGGAGTTAACCACAACCGCACCGGTGCCCCCGCCGCCGTTAAGGGTCACGGATCCGCTGTTGACATTAAACGCATTGCCGCCCGAATTGGTACTGAAGGTCAGCGTGCCGCTTTGCGCCGTGGCGGTGATCGTTCCCCCGGTGACATCGGTCTTGTACGTGCCGCCACCGCCCATGGTGAGCGCTCCGCTGGCGCTGGCAAGCGAGATGGTTCCGCCTGAAGACTCAACCAGCCCGGCGTTGCTGATCGTCGGACTGGTGAAAGTGATTCCGCCGCTCGCCTTCAGGGTATATGTGGAGGCCGTGTTTTGAACCGAAATTTGCCCGCCGCCTCCGGTAGCGGTGACCGTGGCGGTGCCCGTGACTAGTTGGCTTCCGGCAAGCGTCACGGAGTTGCTGCTGGCCTTGAGAGCCACACCTGTTGCCGCCGACAGGCTGCCGGTTCCGTTGACGGACAGTCCGCTGGAACCGGTCAGTTGAATGGCGGTCTGATTTGCGGTCATCGTCCCCGAGTTGCTGACGTTGACACCGGAGCCGGTGACGGTGCCTGTTATGCCCGCAAACGTGAGCCCGGACCCGCTTGCCAGGCTGAGCGACTGGGCATTTAAAGTAAGTGTGGTAACCGTGTCGTTGGTTGTCTCACCAACCGCCACGTTCGATTGAGCTTGCACTTGCCCGGACCCGGCCGAGAAGGTGACAGGTCCGGCAAAGCTCTGGCCGCCCGCGGAAAAGACAAGGTTCGAAGCGGCCGCCGTAAGCGTGATGCCAGCGCTGGCGCTCAATGAGCCGCCGCCGGCTACGCCAAGACCCTGACCTGACGGGCTTGCAACCGACAACGTCTTACCGGTGCCCGCGCTCAATGCCCCGGCGTTGACCAGTGAGGGGGTTGTCGCGGTAAATGCTTGCGTCGCGCTGACGGAGGAGCCACTGTATACGTTGATCGTGCTGCCCGACAGAGCCGCCGCTCCGGTTATCACCTGCTGGGCGGCGCCGAGATTGGCGTCGCCCAGGTAGAGCGTGCCGTTGCCGGCCTGCAGGTTGACGGTCTGCGCGGTCATGCTGCCCGAGCCGTAGACAGCCAGGTTTGTTGGACCTGCTATCGTCAACGTCGCCGAAGGCGCCGCCTGAATTGCTCCACTGTTGGTGATGCTCGGGGTGCTGATGGTGAGACTGCCATCGCTGGTCAGGTGCCCGCTCACGGCAAGCGCCGGCGCGGTTGTCGATGACGCCCAGGCAAGGGTCGTGTTCGAGCCCGTGGTGCCGTTGATGACTGAGAACTCGAGGGTGCCGGCGACCACGCCCTGGCTGGATATCGTGGTGGTCACGGCTTGCCCTCTGGGATTGTCAAATGTGTCAAAGCCGAGAGCCTGGACGATGACATTGGTCGGGATGTTGAGCCCTGCCAGGGTGCCGCTGTGAACGTTCCAGGGCGTGAATGCCAGGCTGCCCGTTAGATTGCCGTTGCCGTCGGTCGCCAGAGCTTGCTGACCGCTCACCGCGGCGAGCCGGCCCTGGGACTGCTCAGACTCCAGCTGGGTGACGGTGCTGCTGGACGGGTTTGAAAGATCCAGGCTGGTTATCTGAACCGGGGTCACAACCGAATAGATCTTGCTGGCACCTGAACCCGCACCGACGCTGATTGCCGCGGAACCGGCACCACCCGAGTCAAAGACAATCTGCCCGCCTATCACGTAAGCGTAGTTTGTGCCGGTATTGCTGATGCCCTGAGGGCCGTAACTCACCTGCCCGCCACCAAACGTGAACGTTTGCAGATTGCCCGACCCGGCAACAGGCGAAACATTCTGGGGAATGCTGGAGTTGATTACCACATAGACACCGCCCAGGCTGTTGCTCGTATAGCTTTCCGCGTCAAGCGTCGAATTCTGGATGCTGATCTTGCTCGTGCCAGCGGACGTATCCGTATTCTGGATGGTGATGTTGCCCTCCATTGCGCTCAGGGTGGCGTTGCTGACCTGCAGCGGTCCGCCGCCCTCCGCTATCAATGTAATGGAGCCGTTGGCAGCCTGATCGCCGGAGTTTGTGGTTATGGATCCCACCGTCAGCGGGGCAGCGGCGCTGGTGGCGGTGGCGGTCACGGCAAAGGTTCCCAGGGAGCTGCCTGTGACCGCGCCGGTTAGCGTGCCCTGGGTGACGCTGACACTGCCCGCGCCGGCCGTAAACTGCAGGGCCGTGGCGCCGCCGCCGCTCAGACTGCCGGCGCCCGTGACGGTCACCCCGCCGCCATTAGACACCGAAAGGGTGCTGCTTGCCCTCAAGCTGCCGGCGTTGGCGAGCTGCGGCGTGCTCATGCTGAGCGTGCCATTGCCCACGTTGACCGATGATCCGCTCGCCACGTTGATCAGTCCCGATGTTCCAGCGGCCGTCATGGACGCATTCCCGACGCTCACCGTAAGCACTGCCGGGGTGCCGGATACCCCCAGGTTGAGCGTCCCGGAACCGGCGGAAATGGAGGTACCGCTGGAACCAGACGAGCTCGACAACGTGGCGGTCCCTTCGATGGTCAGCCCACCCGGCGAACCGGAGGCCGTGGATGAGCTGGATATATTGACCGCACCATTGACCGACTGCACGGTTCCTCCCAGCGTCAGCGTGCTGCCGTCCGGAACGGTCAGATTGAAGAAGTTGTTGCTGCCGGTCCCGTTGGCGACGCCGCTCACCACCCCGCTAATTGAGTTCTGCGAAACTGAAACGGAGCCGTTCGTCCCTGAGGCATTGGCATTAAAGGCGACGCTAGACCCGGACAGGCTGCCGGATCCCGTTATAGCAATGTTCTGGGCATTCGGATTGGAGGAGTTCTGGAATGTCAAGGCGCCGGTTGCCGACACCGTGCCGCTGTTGGTCAATTGCGGCGCCGTAATTGTCATGGCACCGGTCGACGTCAAGCTACCGGTTACCGACAGATTCTGGCTGCTGCTCAGGGCTGCAAGGGTCGAGCCCGTGGCTTCCTGGAACTGCAGTGTGCCGGCGATGGTCGCCGTTCCGCTGCCGCTCACATTGAGCGCGCTTGGCGTCGAGCTTGATGACAGACCCGACACAACCACGGTCTGCCCGCTGGGTATATTGATTGCCGATACACCGCTTGCGCCGTAGCTGTAATTTGTCGTGTACAGGGTTCCGGTTAAGTTGCCGCCGCTAAGGGAGCCTATCAGCCGGCCTTGCTGCACATCGGCGACCAGCGCATTGGCGCTTGCAGAGCCAGGCGTAAGATCAAGGCTGGTTATCTGCGGCGCGCGTCCGCTTATGTTGAACGTCACGCCTCCCTGGTTGTTGCCGATTTGAATGGAGCCGGAAGCTCGGCCCTGGAAGATCAAGACGCCGCCACTGACACTTGCGCTGTTGCTGGCGCCGGTGGAGCTGAAGCCGCTGCCGCCGTAGAATACGTTCGCCCCATTGCTGACTGCCGCATTGAAGTTGGCCACAGTACTGCCGGCGGCAGGCGGCTGGGCCTGCGAGCCAATTGTAAGCACGGCCCTGCCTCCGCTTGTGCCCGTGCTGTCCAGCGCGTAGACATTGAACTGAACGTTGTCTTGAACAAAGATGTTGCCTGCGCTGGTGTCGTTGTTTTGCAGAATCAAGTCGCCGTTGGTCACCGAAATTGACTGGCCCGGGCTGGGCGACAGCACGGTGAGAGTTCCGTTGGCGGCCGTAATCTGCACGTTGCTGCTGTTTGCGATACCGCTGGCGGTAACATTGCCGACAACCTGCAGCGAGCCCAGAGCCTGCCCGCCGGATGTCCCGCCGGCGCTCTGCAAGCTTATGCTCGCGCCGCTCATGCTCGTGACGGCCGCCGGCGTGAAGCCGCCCGCTCCGAACAGGCCGAAGTTATTTTGCAAGACCGATACCGCCCCCGAACCACCCTCGAAGGAAACCCCGTAAGTGCCTCCGCCCGTGGCGGCTACCCGGCCCTGCGTATTGATATATAGCCCGCCGCTGAGGAGCCCGCTGCCTGTGCCAGCGTTCACGGTCAGGCCGCCTGAGCCCTGAATGTCGAGCTGTCCCATTGCGCTCACGGTTCCGCTGTTTGACAGCACCGGTGTATAGATCGTCAAGCTGCCAGGACTGGAGCCGCCAAACGTCGACGCGCCAACGGCGACGCTGCCGGTCGAAGCGATTGACACCGAGCCGTGCTGAGCGTAGAGCTGGCCCAGACCGTAGATGGTCAGCGGGCTGTTCACGGTTATATTCGCGCTGGTCGTGCCGGGGGCCGCTGTCAGGGTGATGCTCTGCCCCGAGTTGAGCACCTGAAGCGTTCCCGTCTGATTGATCGTGAGCCCGGAGGCTCCGAGGCCGGTTATCTGTATGCCGCCGGTATCGCTCTGGATGATGTTTTGATTTGATACGACGGCCGTATTCATGATCAGATTGCCGGCGGTCGCTTCCACCGTCGCGCCGGAAAGGACCTGTAACGGGCCGCTGGTCGACGTAAACACCACGTTACCGCTTGAGCCGGGAGTGTATGTGCCCTGTCCTGACAACTGCAGCCCGGAGCTGGAGACACTGTCGTCGACGGTAATACTGCCGCCGGTGCTCTTCAGGGAGCCGAGATTCTGCAGGGATGCGGTATGAATTGCCATGGCGGTGTTGCTGATGATGCTGCTCGATTGCGCGACCTGCAGCGTGCCGGTTGTGGCGGTAAACGACACTCCGGCGGCGGTACCCGAGCTGACGAACTGCGGCGAGCCGTTGTTCGCCGCACCGGACAAAGCAAGCCCGCTCGCTCCGACTACGCTGATCGCCCCGCCGGTCGCGGTTACCGTGCCAAATGCCGCCAGCGACGGAACATTCAACGTCAAGGTGCCGGAGCTGGACAGCAGCGCTTGCGAGCCTGCCGACGATCCCACCTGCCAACCCTGGGCCGAGTTAATGATGGCATTTGTGCCGGTGGTGTTGAACTTCAAAGTTCCTTCTACATCTGCCGTGTTCGTGCCGGTCTGGGTGACGGTCAATGTGAAACCAGCCTGTCCCTGTCCATTGGCAAGCTCAACCACATATCCCGACGGTATGTTGACCAGCGGCACGCCGCTGCCCGGCAGGTTGAAGGGCAACAGGATTACGCTACCGCCGGTAGCCGTTATCGGCCCAAATGCGGGATCGTAACCCAGCTTGTTGCTGGACTGGTAACTTTCTATCTGAGCGATCACGCTGTTTCCATCGTTGGACAGATCGAGGCTGGTCAGCAACGCAATACCTTTGGCGTAAATGGTGACGCCGCCACCAAGGCGGATTGAGTTGGAAGCGGAGCCAAAGAACGTGACAGTCCCGGCATCACCCGTGACGGAATTATTGGTGGTGCCATTACCGCTTTGATCCTGCGCCGACAGCACACCGTTCGGACCCAGATAGACGTTGCCGTTGTTGAGCGTGTTAGAGTTGATTCCCGCAGGCTGGCTGGACGGCTGCGTTTGCGGCGGCGGCGGTGTGGCGGTGACCGCGATGTTGATCGTCGGGCCGCCATTGGTCGCCGTTATCTGGGCGTTGGAGCCGATGAAGATGCTCCCATTGACGGTGTCCAGATCATAAAGATTGATACCCTGGTTGCCGCCTGTTACGGAGATGACGGCACCGCCAGCCACATTGAGCGCACCGCTGGTGACGGTGACGTTCAGGTCTCCGGACGTGGTGGTGATATTACCGAGCGTTAGCGGGCCGCCGGCCGTTACGGTTACGGCGGAACCGGTAGCCGCCAGGGTCCCTGCCAGCGTCCCTTGAGTGGCGCTGACGCTGCCCGTCGCCGAAGTCAGGGAAAGCGACCCGTTCGCTGTTGCAGACAGCGCTCCGGAACCAACAATGGTCAAATTGCCGTTGCTGCTGATGCTCAAGTTGCCGCTCTCAGACACGATCGTGCCTGCGTTCGATAACGAAAATGGCGTCGGGGCGGTATTTATTGACGTGTTGATCCCAAGAGCGCCTGTGCTCTGGACGAGGACCCCCGAATTGACCTGCACCGCACCGTTGGCTCCATTGGCGTTAAGTGTTGCTGTACCCGAGTTGACATTGAACGTTTGCCCGCCATAGATAAAGACCATCGTTCCCGACTGCGCCGCAAGCGCGACGCTACCACCGTTGACCGCCGTCTGGATTGTTCCGCCGCCACCAACGGTCAGTCCACCACTTGCGCTGGCCACAGTTACCGCCGAGCCGCTGGACTCCAGCACGCCCGCATTGCTCAGGTTGCCGGTGGTGATGGATAGCGCGCCGGTCGAAGTCAGCGAGCCGAAAGCAAGGGCCACAGAGTTGCCTGTGCTGCCGGTCGTGATGCTGAGCGGGCCGGCAACATTCAGGCCGCCGCTTACCGAAAGCGTGCCCGCCGTGGTCGTGAAGGTGGTGCCCTGAGCCGCCACGATGGTGCCGGTTCCACCAATTGACAGGCCGCCTGCGCCTGCGCCTGACGAAACAATTACCGCGCCGTTTGCCGCGGAGACGGTTCCGTTGTTTTGCAGGGCGGGAACTGCCAGCGTCAGGCTTCCGTCAGTTGACACCACGCCGCCTGTCGAGATGGTGAGCGCCTGTTGCGTCGACAGCCCGCTTTGCGAGCCGGAGCCGGCAAAATTGAGCGTGCCGCTCACGACAGGCGCGCTGGCAGCCGATGTCGTGGTGACAGTTATTGGACTCGTGAAGCTGCTGGCAGTCACCGTGACCTGAGTCGGGATGTTTACGGTCACCACACCGGCGGACGGCACGTTTTGCGTCTGGAGAACGACGTTGCCGCCGGTCGCGTTGCCGAGGCTGTCCAGCTGCAGCAGCCCCCTGAGGAAGCCGGAATACTGCCAGCCTTGAATGGCGCGTGCTTCCACGGAAGCGCTGCTCAGATCGAGCGTAGCCACGGCAGGAGGCGTCCCGTTAGCATTGAGCGTTACGTTGCCTCCCAGAGCGATAGCCCCTGCCCGGTTGCCGTTGAATATCACGACGCCACCGTTGACATTGGCCGAGTTGCCTGTGCTCCCGCCGAGGCTGGCGCTGTTGGGCCCGTAAAAAATGTTGCCGGCGCCAGTCACGTTCGCGGTGAATCCCGCACCAGGTGCGGGACCATCGGCCGGAGGAGCAGGCACCGGCCCGACGGTGGCAATGATGCGCCCGCCCTGTCCGGGCCCCGCAGAGTTGACCGTGACCACCGCTCCCGAGGCAAAATTGATTAACGCGCCTGCCGTGTTGGCAAGATTATTGGATTGCAATATAAGATCGCCGCCGGCAACGTAGACGGTGGGAAGGCTCTGGCCCGGTGCCTGCAAGACATTGACATTGCCCGACTGCGAGACAAAGGAGGCCGTCCCGGCGGTCGTGCTTACCTGCGCCAGATTAATGTCGCCGGAGCCGACAACATAATTGATCCCCGAGCCCGCCAGCGTCAACTGCCCGGCGACCGACCCCTGATTCACTACCAGAACGCCCTGCGCTGCGCTGGAGACGCTCGCGCCACCGGACATGGTGACGGAGTTGGTGCCGCTTGAAAGACTGCCGCCGCCGACCACGCTCAAGCCGCCAACGCCCGCCAGTGTCAGGGCGCCGCCGGCGGAAAGCGTCCCGGAGTTGGCAAACGTCGCGGTGGTCACGGATACAACCCCGCTGCCAGACACCGTAACGCCAGCCGACATGGCGACCTGCCCTGCTGCGCCCGTGGCAAGCAGATTCGCCGGCCCAGCCAACGACTGGTTGCCGGTGAACGACAGCGCTCCGTTGGTTGCCTGCAGCGTGACGCCGCCGGGAGCGGACAGGGTGCCAGTCGAGCCGGAGCCGCTGTCCACCTGCAAGCCGGCTGCCGAAGATGGGCTGGCAATGGTTATCGTTGCGCCATTGCCGGCGGCGGCGAGCGAGCCGGCATTGCTCCAGTACGGCGTTGTCACGTTGATGGCGCCGGCAGCGCTAATGCTCGAGGCGGCATCAAGTGAAACTGCAGTGCCGCCGGACAGCGACAGCGAACCGGTGATTGACGGAGTAAAGCCTATAAAGGACAGCGCTCCTGTCGTAGCCTGCAGGCTCACACTCGACCCGGAAAGGACCCCGCTGCCGGTCATCTGCACACTGGCACCGGATATGGTGACGCCTCCCTGCATGGCCGTCAGGCTGCCGGCATCGGTTACGTTGGGATCAGGATTGCCAGCCGTGCCCACACTGCCGGTGACGGTGCCGCTGATGCCGGCAAAGGTGAGACTGGCACCGCTAGCCACATTAAGCGACTGAGCCGTGAAGGTAAGTGTTGTCACTGCGTCATTCACCTTTTCAGCGACGGCGATTCCAGGCAGCACCGCAATCTGCCCGGCATTAGCTGTAAAGCTGACCGGCCCGGTGAAGCTCTGTCCGGAAGTGCCGAATGTCAGATTGGCTCCGGATGCTGTCAGAGATACGCCGCCGGAGGCCTGAAGCAAGCCGCCGCCTGAGACAGCCAGACCGCTCGCCGCCTGACCGGCGGAGACGACCGCCGCCTGGCTTGCCACCGTCAGGGCGCCGCTGCCGGCGACGGTGAGCGTGCCCAGGTTCGACAATGCGTTGGTGGTGGCGGCGATGCTCTGTGAAGCGCTCACGACAGAGCTGCCGTCGATTGAGATGTTTTGCGCTATGAGGTTCAGCGTCCCGTTGACTGTCTGCGTCGCGCCTGTAAAGGATAAGGAATTGTTCCCCGGCTGGAAGACAACGCTCGGGTTGGTGCTTGCCGCACCCGCCTGCACATTGACGACCGGGGCGGTTATCGTGCCGGCGCCAGTCACGGTCATGCTGGTGGCGCTCTGGATCGTCACCGCGTTGGTCGCCTGAATCAGACCGGAGTTGGAGAGGCTCGGCACGGTAATGGTCAGCGAGCCGTCGGAGCTCACATTGCCGCCGGAGGCAATTGAAAGCACGGACCCGCTCGACTGTGTCGATGAGAAGGAGAGCACGGCACTGGAGGCGCCGGACTGGCTAACAAATGAATAGGTGCCGCCCACCATTGCGCCGCTGCTCAAATTAAAGCTGAGCGGATTGCCGGCGGTGAATCCCTGGTTCTCCACCGTCACGCCCTGCGGGATATCGAGGGCGGTAAGGCCGTTCGCCAAATTGGAAGGAGCCAGGATCACGCTTCCACTCAAGGTGTTGCCCTGGAGGGTCAGCGGTCCGATGCCGGCGTCGTAACCCAGCAGCTTCTCACTTTGCAAAAGCATCACGAACTGAGTGTCAGCCGTGTTGCCCGCGAGATTCAGGCTTTGCACCACGGCCCCACTTCCATACGAGTTGATGGTGGCATTGTTGATCGCAATGGCACCGACGGGACCGTTGAACACCACCTTGCCGGTCGAAAAGATGTTGTTGGTGCCGGTGGCCGTTATGCTGTTCTGCCCGAAGAATACCTGACCTGCCGACGATACGTTAGGAGGCGGGCTGGTGTTGGTGGCGGTGCCGACGCTCGAGCCAATAAAGATATCAATTTCGCCTGTCGCCGCTCCTCCCATGCTCGCATTGATCGTGGCGCCCTGTCCCAGCGGGGCAATCACTATCGTTCCACCGGCAGCGCTGTTTTGCAATGTCACGTTGCCGCCGTTGGCTGTGATAACCGCGTTGTCGATTACGGTAAGCGCGCCGGAGCCGGCATTCAATGTGATCGACCCGTCGCTGGCTGCGCGGTTGATGTTTGTAGTAATGGTGCCGGCATTAAGCCCGGAATTGACGGTCTGGACCGCGAAGGTGCCTTGCGCGGACCCTGATACCACACCGGTTATAGTCCCCTGGCTGACGTTGACATAGCCGGTGGGGCTGCTGAGATTAACGAGCGCGCTGCCGCTGCCCGCGGCCAGTGTGCCGCCGCCGGTGATGGTCAAATTGCCGACAGTCGAGATCGCCAGCGCGCCCCCGCCGGTCAAAGTCCCGCTGTTGTTCAGGGTGGAGGACTGCAATACTACGCTCGTGAGACCGCTCAAGGTGACGCCGCTTACATTCACCTGTCCCTGAGCCGCCGAAAGCGTTGCCGTGCCGGAGATTGATAAACCGCTGCCGGTAAATGTCAGGTCCGAGGAAACAGCGTTGAATGCCACGCCACCCGGCGCCGCAACCGAGCCAGGCCCGGTTATTGTCAGGCCGCTTCCGGGAAGGCTTTGCATGGTAAGCGTCGAGCCGGTGCCCTGAGCGGCCACGGTGCCGGCGATAACAGGTGAGTTCGCCGCCACAGTACCGGAGGCGCTGAAATTGAGCGTGCCGGAGATCGACACCGACTGCCCGGCAGTCACGGCAGGCACATTCACCGTGGCTACGACGCCCTGAGGCAGGTTGAATGTCGTAAATCCGCCCGCAGGAACGTTGTCAGAGCCGATGGCAAATGAGCCGCCGCTGGCATAGCCAATATTGCTGCCGTTTGCGGTCAGCTGAAGTGACTGCGAGCCGGTCAGGCTCTGCTGGATGGCCGCTACCCATTCAGCCGGAGATACCTGCTGGCCATTGCTTATGACAAGCTGGTTGCCCGGCAGCCCGGTTTCAGAGACGGTTATCGTTGCAGGGGTCGAGCTACCGCAGCTGCCGCAGCTGCCGGCCGACAGGGGCGTGCTGGAGAAGTAGCCGTTTATTGTAATGCCTCCGTTGCCCTGGATTGTACCAACGGAGCCGTTGTTATTGGCAGGCGCCGGGCCGATGCTGAACAGTTGAGGCGAAATGCTGGCGGTCACGCTCTGAGTGCTTGCTGAACTCAGGTCAAGGCCCTGAGCGTACGCAGCCGAGCTGACGGCCGACTGGGTGGATATGGTCACGCTGCCCGCGCCTGCGTAAACCGAAAAGCCGCCGTAAGGTGAGGATGCGGCATTGGCCGTGCTTCCGTATTGGGTAGCCACCGTGCCGCCGATCAATATTTGCTTGGCCGAAAGGCTCACGTTGCCGCTGGCACCAGCGGGGCCACCGCTGTAAGCGGTGTAACTGCCGGAGCCATAGGAGTAATATTCGAGGCCGCTGGAGCCGGACTGACCTGGAGCCCCACCGGCGCCTCCCGCATACCAGTAGTAGTTCTGACTAATACAGCCGTTGCAGCTGCCGGAGCCAGCAACACCCACGGTGCCCTGACTGTTGGGTCCCACAGCCAGGGTGCCGCCGGCGCCGCCATAAGCGTACACGCCGTTGTAGCAGCAATAGGAGCCACCGCCGCCGCCACCACCACCGGCGGTTAAGATTGGCCCGCTTACCGCGATATAATCTTGCGCGGATAGTTGCACATTGCTGCCGGCCCCGCCCGCGCCACCAGTGTTTCCAACTCCGCCGCCGCCGCCGCCGCCGGCCGCGTTGATCTCGCCCAGGATATCGATGCTGCCGCCGCTGGACGTGAGCGTAACGCTTCCGGCAGAACCACCGGCAGCGCCGGCGGCGGAGTTGGCGAGATTGGTCGGCACCGGGGCGGTTCCGCCGAACGTCCTGATTGCTCCGATGCTGATATTGCCCGCGGCCGTCACCTGCAAGCTGCCACCGGCGGCGCCGCCGATATTTCCGCCTGAAAGATCGATAACCCCGGTCACGGTCAGATTTCTCGGCAGGTTGGCGAAAACTGTTCCGGCGGTGTGCACCGGATCCCCGATTGAGCCGATGAGAACATCACCGGCGCCGGCGGCAATCGTCATTGTTCCGCCCGCCGGGCCGAGGTAGTCGACTTCGCCCGCGAAGTTGAATGGGTTAATCGTCACCGTGCTGGACGAGCCAGTGGCGCCCACGGATCCCGCCACCGTCAGAGGCGTGCCGCTTGAGGCACTTGCCGTTGTCAGCGCTACGGCTCCGGCCGCGACTGACTGATTTGCGTATGCAGCGCCTGTAAAGTATGTTGCGCTGGCCGGGAACAGCGCTCCGTAGTATGAGCCGACCGTTCCATTCACAGCAATGGTCGCGCCGCTTATGCTAATCGAGCCGCCCGTGCCAGCCGCGCCAGGCAGTCCGCCGCCGCCCGGCTGCGATACGCTGCCGCTGCCGAAACTACCGGCACCGAATCCGTTGGCCGGGTTGTTATTGCCGGAATTGCCTCCCATACCGGCAAATCCATAGCCCGACGGGAAGTAGGTCGCGTTGGTTCCACCGCCCAAAACGCCGCCGCCACCGCCACCGGTGTAGCTATACTGTCCGCCGCCGCCACCATATATGCCGCCGCCTCCGGGAGCGTAACTGCCGCCGCCGCCGCCGCCGAAGCTGCCGCCGCCGCCGTGCTGGTAGCCGCAGCAGTTGTTTTCACCGCCGGCGCCGCCGCCGGCAGCAGCCAGAACCGGTCCCTGGACCGTGACGGTGCCGGAGGCCGAAATCTGGACGGTGCCGCCTGCTCCGCCGTTGCCGCCCTGCCCGCCGTTCGAGCCGCCGCCGCCACCGCCGGATACGTTAATGTCTCCCTGCACCAGCACGTTGCCAGGCGCTGTCAGCTGTATGATGCCGCCTGCACCGCCATTGCCTCCCGCCCGGTTGCAGCAGCCGCCGGCACCGCCACCACCGCCGCCGTATGAGCGCAGGTATCCGGTGGTGATATCAGCCTGGGAAATTATCGTCAAATTGCCGCCGGCTCCGCCGGGGCCGCCGTTGGTGTAATTGTATCCCGGCGCGCCGCCGTAGCCGGATAGCTCAACGTTGCCTACTGTTACGCCTCCCGACACGGATTGCAAGGTAACCGTTTGAGCAGAGCTGCCGAAATACCAGAAATTAGTGGACGGCAGATTGAACGGGGCGATCGTGACCGTTCCGCCAAGAGAGCCGATGGTTCCGGCAATCGAGACCTGATTGGAACTTCCCGTGGTGGCAATTGTGATCGTCCCGCCCGCCAGGGACAGCGCGGCATATGGCGAGGTGCTGAACGGGTTGGGCTGGGCGGTGGTCAGCGAGGCCAGCGAGCCGATCGTGCCGCTCACGGTTACCGATCGCGCCGCGTAGAAGCCGCCCACCTGGGTCGAGAACGGAGAGCCACCGAGGGCGATGGAGCCGGGTAAGCCGGCTGCGCCGCCGCTGCTGGTGGCAAACGGCGCAATGCCGCCGCTGCCCACGTTGCCGCCAAACTGGCTGGCTGTTCCGATCGTATTTGCCGCGCTTGATGGATCATAGTTGCAGCACTGATAGCCACCTCCGCCGTAGCCCAGGCCGCCGTTCTGCCCGCCGGCTTGAACGGTGCCTGCGGCTATCTGCCCGCCGCCGAGGATGCCGCCGCCGCCGCCGCCGTAGCACGTGCCGCAGCCGCCCGGGTTGGCGGAGTTGGCGCCGCCGTAGAAACCGCCGCCGCCCTTGCCGGCAGCGCCGCCGCCACCGCCGCCGAACGAGCCGCCGCCTCCTGCCGGGCAGCAGCCGTTGTTGAGCGTGCCGCCGCCGCCGCCACCACCGGCAGCCAGCACCGGCCCGCTGATGTTCACATCGAGCATGGCGCCGACCGACACCGCGCCGCCGCGCCCGCCGTTGCCGCCCTGGTTGAACCCGGCGCCGCCGCCGCCGCCGGAGACATTGACGTCGCCGTTAATCGTCACCGAGCTAAAGTTGGAGGTAACCGCAATCTGCCCGCCGGCCCCGCCCGCTCCGCCGTTACAATTCGAGCACCAGTTGCTGCCGCCGCCGCCGCCGCCGTATGCTCGCAAGTAACCGTCCGTTACAGATGAATCTGCTGTCAGCGTGATCTGCCCGCCGTTTGTCCCGTTGTTGCCGTTGCCGCTGGTCGAAGGAGCACCGCCGAGACCGGAGACATCTATACCCTGAGTGACAATAGGCCCGCCGGTATGACTGGAATTCGTCGACGTCAGCGTAACAATTGCACCCGGTAGCGTAATAGCACCGCCGGCCGTGATGCCTCCCTGCGCCAGGATGTTGAGCGCGGAGCCGGTTGCGCTATTCTGCACCGACGCCCCCGCGAAGCTAAACTTCCCGATCGTGCTGGCGGATATCGTACCGCCGTTGCTCAAGAACTGGAGTTGCCCTACGGAAATGTTGCCGCCGGTGGAACTTAAAGTCACATTGGCGGTCGGATTGCCCACAACGCGCACGCTGTTCGGTACGTTAAAGTTTGGGAGCTGGAGTGTGCCACCGCTACTGGTGATGTTGCCGACGACGGAAACTGCTGATGCGGCGGATGAGCCGGGTGTCGACACCGTCAGGGAGCCTGTCAAGATGCTGTCGCCGGCAAACGGTGATGTGGCAAAGCCGTTCGTGCCCGACGTAACCAACGCACCCAGGGAAGAAGATACTGTGCCGCTGACGGCAACAGTCTTGCCGCTAAGGGACACCGAGCCGCCCGATCCAGCCACCCCGGAGCTGCTGACCGCCGGCGCGCCGGCCAGCCCGCCGCCGCTTCCGCCGGCACCAAAGGAGGTGAGCCCTGTGGTGGCGGTGCCCGAGCCGTTGCCTCCAAATCCGCCATAGCCAAGGCCGCCTGCTGAGGCTGTGTTGCCACCGGTGGTGCCGCCGCCGGCAAATCCGCCGCCGCTGGCATTGGTGAGGTTGCTGTTGTAGTCGGAACCGCCGCCGCCATAAAATCCGCCGCCGCCAGCCCGCCCGTATACTCCGGCACCGCCGCCGCCGAGGCTACCGCCACCACCGCCCGGATAACAGCAGTAGCCGCCAGTATTGAGGTCCCCCATGCCGGCCCCAGCGCCGCCGCCGAGCGCCATCACGGGTCCGGTTACGGTCAGAGTCTGGGCCGCCGACAAGCTGATCAATCCGCCGCCGCCGCCGTTTCCTCCAATGTAGACGCCTCCGCCTCCACCGCCACCGGAAACGTTGATGTCACCGCTGATCGAAACGCCCGCGAAATTAGACTGCACCGTGATCGTTCCGCCGGCGCCGCCGGCACCACCGCTTGCACCATTTGCCCAGGCGGAGGGGCCGCCGCCACCGCCATAGGCCCGCAAAGCCCCGGTCTGGATGCTCCCATCAGATACTAAATGTATGGCGCCCCCGGAGCCGGCCGGGGTGGAAGGGGCGCAGGTGCCGCACTGCGCGCCGGCGCCGAGGCCGGAGACGTCAATCACTTGCGTGGATATGTTGCTGCTGGCGCCGCCCGTGGATGTAAGGGTCACGGAGCCGGATGGAAGCAGTATGTTGCGCGTAGAGGATAACCCGCCCGCCGCGGACAGATTCAAGCTCATGCCGGTGGCATTGCTCACAGCACCGGCCCCGGCAAACGTGAGCGCACCGGAGATGCTGGAAGCAATTGTGGCGCCGGCACCGAGAAGTTGCAGTTGCCCGACCGTAACGTTGGCGGTCTGTCCAGTGGCGCCCAGCGTCAGCGTGGTTCCGACAGCCTGGAAGTTCACCGCAGGCATATTAATTGCGGAGGTCGGAAACTGCATCGTTGCGCTGGCTGCACCGTTGTTCGTACCGGCGCCGGCGATGGACCCGGCGACCGAGAAATTGTTTGACCCCGTTGAGCCGGCGTTAACGATCAAATTGCCGGACACTATGCTGTCACCTGCCACGCCGGAGCTCGTAAAACCGGTTCCCGTCGTACTGGCTAACGTATTGTAATAGCCGGCCACGTTGCCGCTTATGTTGGTGGCATTGGCCGTTATCGTGATGGTGTTGCTGAAGCCCCTGCTGCCACCACGCGAGGCAGCGCCGGCCATACCGACGTAGTTCTGCGTGCCGCCGCCGGCGCCGAAAGTACCACCGCCGCCACCGCTGCCGCCCCCGCCCTGTCCGGCCGCGCCGTTGCTGGAATTCCCTGTGCCGACTCCAAAGAAGCCGCCGCCGGAGCCGGTGTTACCGGTGCCGACGCCCCCGCCCCCGTAGAAGCCGCCACCGCCGGCGCCACCGTCGCCGCCACCGCCGCCGCCGCCGAAGCTGGCTCCACCGCCGCCTGCGCCTGTCGGGCAACAGGTCCCGCCCCCGGACGAATTGTTGAAGTAATAGTATCCGGTGGCGCCACCACCACCGCCAGCCGCCAGCACCGGTCCTGACAGGGTCACGATACCATTGGTGGCGCTTATGCTGATGCTGCCGGCGTTGCCGCCCTGCCCGCCGTTAGCCCCCTGATAAGCCGAGCCGCCACCACCGCCGCCGGAGCTGTTGATGTCGCCAAGCACCGTGACGTTGCCATTAGTCGAGGTAAGTTGAATAGTATTACCGCTGCCGCCGGCACCGCCCACCGAGCTGTTACTCGCGCCGCCGGCGCCGCCTCCTCCAAATGCCCGGAGGAAACCGGCCAAGATATTGCCAGAGGCGGCAAGCGTGATAGTACCGGCGGTGGCGCCGGCGACGCTGCTGCCGCTGCCGCCGGCGCCTGAGGTATTGACTCCGCCTACCATCATATTGCCGGCGTTGGTGCTGCCGAGGTTAGCCATCAGATTTACCGTGGCGCTGTTGCTCAATATATTGGCGAAAGGCACCACCAGATTGCCGCCTCCCGACGACGCGGCCGAGCCGGAGGATTGCTCGCCGGCTCGCAGGGTAACATTCCCGCCCACGTTGCCGGCGCCACTGCGGCCGAAATTGATGCTCTGCGTATAGACCGCGATGTTGCCGCCAACGGTGACATCCATGGGCTGGGCGGCGCTGTTGGCTATCGACGGCGTTATCAGCACTGCGTTGGCATTATTGGGAAAGTCTCTGATTGTTCCAAAACTGGCCACCGAGGAGGCATTGACCAGGACGGGCACCAGGTTGTTCCACAGGACAGACGAGTTGGAGCTGTTCTCAAGCGTGACTACTCCGCTTCCTGTGTTACTGAAGCCGGTGAAGCCGCCGCCCGGTATCTGCTCCGGATACATGGTGGCCGTGCTGGAAGTATTGCTGTAGGAGGCCGGCAAGACGGTCAATCCTGTCATGGCGGTGCTGGAGACAATATTGCCCGCGGCAAGTGAACTGCCGTTGTTGAAGTTGAATACGGAATTGGTCGATTGCGTCTGGACCGTGCTGCCGGCCGCGGTGGCGGTGGTAGCCAGAAGGGCGCCGCCGCCCATCGAGAAAAGCCCCGCCGTTATTCCGTTCGACGCGCTCAGGTACACCGACCCGCCGCCGACCCCGGATTGGTTGGCGGTGGAGACCGTCGCCCCGGTTCCCAGATTGATGCTGCTGGCGCTCGTCCCTGTTCCGCTGCCGCCGGCGACCGCCGCGAAACTGCCGCCGGGGGCGCCCTGGGTGGATATCGCCAGGTTGGAGACGCCTGCCGTAATCGAGCTGCCGCTGCCGCTGCCATTCCAGCCGGCAACCAGAAGCAAGTTGCCGCCGGCACCGCTTGTACTTGCGGTGCTGATGTTGCCGGCAAGCGTCAGGCTGCCGCTGAGGGTGACGACGGAGATATCAGCGCCGGGACTTGTCAATGCCCCCAGGGTCAGGTTGCCGCTGCTTGCAGGGCTGCTTATATTCGTCGTGTTGACCTGCACCTGGATTCCCTGCCCCTGTGCGGTCAACGGCCCGCTTGACACCCCGCTTGCCGAGTCGACGAACGAAGCCTGGTTCAAAAGAATGGCGCCCCCGCCAGAGCCCAGAGCAAGGCTGGAGGAAGACAGCAACGAGCCTGGCGCGCCCGGGGCCTGATTGAGGTTGCCCACGTTGATGCCGCCGCTGGCGAACATGGTGCCCGTGGTGCTTTGCGCGCCGGCGGTGCCGGTGGTGCTCGTGCCGCTTACATTTATATTGCCGGTGCCGCCGTTTATCCCGATCATCCCGCCGGCGCCTTTCGCGCTAATAGCACCCAGATTAACGATATTCACCCCGGCCGTGGAGGCCGGATAACCTTCGAGCAATATGACCCCGCCGTTGCCGGCGGCGTTGCTGGCCTGAATTGCAGTAGAGGAGGCTATAGTCATTCCCGCGGCGGCGGAAAGGAGGATGCCGCCGCCAGAGGCGCCGGAGGCGGTGCTGTTGGCGAGCAGCCCGCCGGGCAGGTAGTTGGCCGTTGCGACGCTGCCGCCTATCTGCAGCGGAATGGAGCCGGACAATGAGAAGATCTGGATTTGCCCGGCATTGCCGCTGGTGGAGGAGACATCAAGCGCCGATCCGTTCGGGTTGGTCCCTGAGACGAGAATCGTTTGACCGGCAAGCGTAATCTGCCCTCCCGGCAGCGATTGGGCAGGCAAGGTCACCGTGCCTCCGGGCGCCTCCAAATCATATGCGGCCGATTGTGGCGTAGCCATGGTGAGATTGCCGGTAGCCACGCGCAAAACGACGGAGCTGCCGGCAGTCTGCACGCTGCTGCCTGAGCTAATCGAGCCCGCATAAACGGCGATTGCCGCACCGCCGGCGGCGCCGAGCGATACGCTCGAGCCGGAAAGAGAGCCTGACAAGCTGGCAGGCGAGTTAACGGTGAGGCCCGCGGCTCCGTTGGACAGCAACGACAATGTTCCACCGGCCGACAGCGAGCCGTTGTTGACTATCGTATTAGCCGTCAGGGTCAGGCCGGCTGCTCCGCTTGTAGACATGCTGCCACTGTTCTGGATCGTGGCAGCGCTAACCGCGATGCTGTTCGAGCCGCTTGAGATTGTGCCGGAGTTGTAGAGCGAAGTAGCCGTCAGGCTGACTCCACCGGTGGACGGCTTCACCGAACCATAGTTGTAGAGGTTGCCCGCCGTGACCTGCACCAATCCGGTAAGCGCGCCGTACACGCTGAGGTTGCCGGAGGTAAGGGAAGTGGAGCCAACCGCGCTCACATTGCCTGGAACAACCAGGTTGGCGAAACCACCGGCCGGGATGTTTGCGGCCTGAATATTGAAGCTGCCGCCGGTCGCGGCCCCTGATGATGAAAGAGTGAGCGTCTGGCTGGACAGGGACGAGTAACCGGCGGCTGTCGCCTGAACCAGAGCCACGGCCTGCGCAGGGGTGATCATCTGCCCGTTGCTGATGCTCACCGGCCCGGACGCTTCGACAATGGTTGCCTGCGGCGCCGCCGTCGCGGTCGTGGCCGCGAGCAGCGAACCATTCAGGCTGCCCTGCATGGACAAAGAAGCTGCCGGGGCGACGGAGGCCGGCAGCAGTCCCAGGCTTGCCAGCTGGTTGTTCGTCAGGTTGCCGGCCGGTTGAGCGACGCTGAGATCGCTGTTGCCCGGGTACTGCGATCCGGCGGCCACGCCAATTTCTCCGCTGGTAACCACCTGCAAGCCACCGGAGCCGGTGATATAAGAAGAATAGCCGGCATAAGGCGAGCTGGAGAAGGCACCGGCACCGGTTCTGGTGGCAAATGAAGCCACGGTGCCGTTAACCGCCACCGAAGCGCCGCCGACGGTAATCGTGCCGCCATTACCCGCAGCGGCTCCCAGCGGCAGGCCGGAATTGGTGCCGCCCTGACCAACATTGCCTCCGGCCGCGCAGCAGCCTGAGGAGTCAGCCACGCCGAATCCCGCGCCGAGCTGGCTGGTGGAGCTGCCGAAGCCGCCGCCTGCCGGATAACCAAGGTAACTTTGATTATATCCGCCCGTGCCTCCCTGCCCGCCGTAATAACCGCCACCACCAGTGGTGGTAGTCCCCCAGGTGCCGCCGCCGCCGCCGAAGCTGCCGCCGCCCGCCCCGCTGCCGCTGCCACCACCGCCACCACCGCCGCCGCCGGCAGCCAGGAGCGGCCCTCCGAAGGTCACGGTCGAGGCGCCCATCACCGCAATCGTACCGGCTGTGCCCCCGGCGCCGCCCGAATACCCAGTCCCGCCTCCGGAGCCGCCGCCGCCGCCGCCCGAGACGTTCACCCCGCCAGACAGGGCAATTGCTCCGCCGGCCGAGCCCACAAGGACATTGCCGCCGGCGCCGCCGGCACCGCCACCGTTGCCGCCGCCGCCGCCGCCGCCGCCGAACGCCCTTACGTCCCCGGCCGCGACCCCCGTCGAGGCGATCACGGTCACCGAACCTGCCGCTCCCCCGGCCTGACCGGCCTGGCTGCCGTTGCCACCGGCCCCGCCGGCGCCAGAGACGTCCAGGTCAGCCACGCTCACCTGTCCGCCGCTTAACAAATTCAGGTTTGCGGACGACGACGCGAGGGCGGCGCTGCTCTGAATATTGCCCGCCGCGACGACATTCATGTTAAAGCCGGTGGCAGACACGCCGCCGAGATTCACAGCCCCCTGTCCTGAGACGATCGTGGCCGAGCCACCGGTCGCCTGGAGCGAGCCTGTAACCGTCACACCGGATGCGCCGAGCAAATTGAGCGCGCCACCGGAACTGGTGACGGTTCCAATCGTCAGGCTGCCCGGCACGGCGATCGCCAGGCTGCCTCCGCCTAACGAGCTAATCGATCCAATTGATACGTTTCCGGGCACCGTTGCTCCAAAAGTCGTGCTGCTGCCGGGGCCGCCGACCTGTTCCAACCCGCGGATTGTGGTGAGCGGTACGAGCACTGCGCCACCAGCCGAGGCGAGATTGCCGGACAGGGTCACCGACGAACCGCCACCCGTGGGGGCAAGAATAATGGCACCGCCGGCAATGGATTCGTTGGCGTAAGGAGATGCCGTAAACGGGTTTGTTGCGCTGGCGCCGGATGCTGCCAGCGACTGGAAGGCCGTGCCTACCGTAGAGTTCACCGCAATTGACTGCCCGATCATGGTCACGGTACCGGCGCTGCCGCCGGCGCCGCCCCGACCCGATCCGGCCTGGTCAACAGCACCGCCGCCCTGCCCGCCGACGCCAAACACGCCGCCGGCATTTCCGACATTGCTCGTCGCTCCCCGTCCCGGAAGCCCTGAAAGACCGCCCTGAGCCGAGGGCGCCCCGCCACCGCTGAAGCCGCCACCGCTAGCACCGGCGCCGCCGCAGCAACCGGCACCGCTACCGCCCCCGAAATAACCGCCGCCGCCACCGGCACCGGAGTCCGACGCCCCGCCGCCGCCGCCGAACGCGCCTCCGCCGCTGCCGGTGCTCCCGAAGCCTCCGCCACCACCGCCGCCGAGCGCCAGCACAGGGCCGGCAATTGAGATGGTGCCCGACGCCTGCACCGATATCGCGCCGGCGTTGCCACCGGCACCGCCGGACCCATCGCAGCATCCGCCGGCACCGCCGCCGCCGCCGCCGGAAGCGTTGATTTCCCCGCCCACGTTTACCGATCCGCCGGCGATAAGACTTACCGCGCCCCCCGCACCGCCGGCCCCACCATTTAAATTAGTATTCAAGCAGTTGTTGCAGCCGCTGCCGCCGCTGCCGCTGCCGCCACCGCCCCCGCCGTACGCGCGGATGCCCCCGGTTGTTTGAATATTGAGCGCAGCCTGCAACGTAATCGAGCCCGCATTGCCGCCGGCAGCCCCACTACCGTTGGGATTGCCGGCGCCGCCCTGGCCAGAGGTGTCAATGGCGCCTGTGGAAATGCCGCCCTGAGAGCTGGTCATTTGAATCCTGGTGCCGCTGGACAGCAAGTTGCCTGTCACAATATTACCGGCGGCGCTTACGGTGAGCGATTGCGCGGATACGCCGGAGACATAGGCGCTGACCGCTCCGCTGCCGCCATTTATAACGACGCTGCTGCCCGACAGCGTCCCGCCGGGATTACCCTGCGAATTTAAGGACAGCCCGCTGCTGTTGCTTAATGTCAGGGTGCTGTTCGGGGCGGACAACGTCCCCAGATTGATCATGCTCGCCGCATTAATCGTCAGGTTCGTCCCCTGAATCGTCCCGTAATTCCTCAGCATCTGGGGTGCAAGCGTCAAGCCGGCGACATTGCTTTGCAGCGTCACACCCGCCGGCACGACAATGCTTGTAAACGGCTGCCCGATGTTCTCCGAATTGATCCCGACGACCCCGCCGACGGCCGCCCCGCTGGAGTTAAGGGTAATGGATTGGGCCGACTCGCTTGCCTCAATCAGCGCAACGACCTCCGCCGGCGTAAGGGAGCTTGCCGAAGTTACAGAGACAGTTCTGCCTGCTTCGACTATGGAGGCGGCGGCCGGCATGTTGAATGTGGTGAGCGAGGTAATCGGCCCATTTTGAACATTACCGCCGATCGTGACAGTGCCTCCGGACATCGCCGCATCTCCGATATTGCCGGCCACCTCGTTGCTTCCGGCCACCGTTCCAACGTTGACCGTAAACGTGGGCTGCGTGGCGGGCGAGATAATGCTTGAGGCGGCGATGCTCTTTGTCGTTGAGGCAAGGTCCAAACTCGCCGGCCACATAAAGCTCGACACCATGGGGTTGTTGACGGTCACGTTGCCGGCGCCGGCGTTAATCGAATCGCCCGCGAAATTGGAGGAGGAAAAGCCGACAGGCACCACCGGGGGGGTGGCGTACAGTTGCGCGAGCGTGCCGATGGTGCCGCGGACGGTCACGGTTGATCCGAGGAGGGATACGCTGCCCGCGGCGCCTGCCGCCCCGGCATATGAGCTGCTGCCGCCACCGGCCTGCCCGACGTTGCCGCCGGGGCTGTATAAAGAGGCACCGCCCGTGCCGAAATTGACACCCAGGTAATTGACGTTGCCGCCGAAACCGCCACCGTTGACGGTGTTTCCGGCATAAAAGCCGCCGCCGGGGTTGCCGCTGGAGCCGCCACCGCCGCCGCCGCCAAAGGAGCCGCCGCCGGAGCCGTAATAGTAGTTGCAGCAACTGGTGGGCGAGCCACCGCCGCCGCCACCACCAGCAGCCAGGATCGGCCCGGTTATATCCACAGCGCCGCTGGAAAGAAGCGATATCGTCCCGCCGGCGCCGCCCGCCCCCCCGGAATAGCAACAATAATAGCCGCTGCCGCCACCACCGCCGCCGCTGGCGTTAATCTCGGCCGCCACCGTTATTCCTCCGCTACCGGCAATCGCCTTGATCGTGCCGCCTGCACCGCCGGCGCCACCAGCATAGTAGCCGAAAGCGCCGCCGCCGCCGTATGCTCGCAGGGCGCCAGTGCTAATGGAGTCGCCGGCAAACACGGTGATCGTCCCGCCAGGGGCCCCGGCGCTGCCTGTGTTGCAACAGCTGACGCCGGCAGCGCCCCGCCCGGAGACATCAATGTTGCCCACCGTAATGTTGCCGGTGTTCGCATTCCCGGACTCGGCGAGCAAGTAAACAGTCCCGCTATTGGAAAGGATGTCCACTCCAGGCAGGTTGATATTACCGCCAGCGGCGCTGGGCCCGGTAATTTGATAGGAGTTGGTGCAGCCGCTGCAGTTGGTAGTCTGGATCGAAAAGTTGACGCCGGCGGCCAGGGTAATTGCGCCCCCGGTTCCCGTGGTCGTCGAAGCGTCTATTGCGCCTGACCCGCCGGAGGTGAATATATCGGCTGCCGAAAGGGCAACAAACGAGCCGTTGACCGGAGCGCCAATCACACCCGCCAGGTCAAGCCCTGTTGCGCTCGTCGAAGACATATAGCTACCGGTAGCGCCGCCCGTTGCTCCCACGACGGTCTGTCCCGCATATGTCGAATAGTTGGCATAGGGAGAAGTTGTGAACGGGTTAACCGGAGCCGAAGCGACCTGCGGAAGCGAGCCATAGTAGCTGCCGACGGTGCTCTGAACGCTGACGGAAGAACCGGAGATGGCAATCGTGCCGCTTGCTCCCGCCGCCCCGCCGTAAATGCCTGACCCGGCTTGTCCCACCGAGCCGCCTCCCTGACCGCCGACACCAAAGAGGCTTGCCGGGGCCGCCGCCGGTGTCGCCTGCCCGCCCTGTCCCATTGAACCATTAGCGCTGAGACTGCTTCCAGGCGAAGCAGCGCCGCCGCCCAGGATGCCGCCACCGGAGCCGCCCTGACTGCAGCAACGGGCATCGCCGCCTCCATAAAAGCCGCCGCCGCCGCCATACGCGCCATATCCTGCGCCACCGCCGCCGCCGAATGAGCCGCCGCCGCCGCCGTTGCCGCCGTTTTGCGCCGAGCCGCCGCCGCCGCCGCCTGCCGCCAGCACAGGACCGGCAACCGTCACCGCTCCCACCGCGACGAGAGCCACACGCCCGCCCGCCCCGCCGGCGCCGCCGTAGGACGTGCCGTAGGACGAGCTCTCGTAGGTGCCGCCGCCGCCACCGCCGCCGGAGGCATTGACGTCCCCGTAGACGGAGATCTGCCCCTGCAGCGATTGCAGCTGCACCAACCCTCCGGCACCGCCGGCGCCACCAGTGTAGTTGGCAGTGGTGCAGCAGGTCTCGCCGACCCCGGCGCCGCCGCCGCCGTAGGCTCTCAGATAGCCGGAATAATTATTGCCTGGCGAGCCGGTGGTTATACTGCCCGCGGCCAGGATGGTAATCGACCCGCCTGCCGTTCCGGGGTTGGCCGGACCGGCGACTGTGCTGCCGGCGCCGCCGATACCTGACACGTCAATAGATTGTGTCGTCACCGCGCCACCGGCCGAGGTAATGCTCACGCTGCCGCTGGGCAGTTGAATGGGCGCCGTCACGCTGACGGAGCCGATTCCCGACAGCACAAGCGCGGAGCCCATCCCCGTAGCCGTCGCTCCACCGACAGTCAAGTTGCCCGACACATTTACCGAAATGGTCCCGCCAGGATTCAGGAAATTGAACCCGCCCACTGCAGCAGCGGAGCCGGGCGAAAGCAGGAGAGTCACCGTCGTGTTTCCGGCACCGACATAGTCCACCGCCGGCATGCTCGATCCGCCGTACAGAATCGTTCCGCCGCCGCTGCCTATGTTGCCACCGACGGTCAGGTTGCCGGTCCCTGCCGTCGTCGGCACCAGCGATACATTGCCTGAGTTGATGGCCTCGGAGGCAAACGGCGACTGGGCAAACGGGTTGCCGGACTGGCTCGAGAATGCCGCTCCGATGTTGTTGCCGCCGCCGGCAACCGAAACCGTGCTGCCGGCGATGGACACCGAGCCGGCGGCGCCGGCAGCCCCGGCATAGGCGCCCGGCGCCGCCATTCCTGCATTGCCGGCGCCGCTGCCTCCGGCACCAAAAGTGGTGCCGCCTGCCCCGGCGCCCTGTTGCCCGGATGCCGCCCCGTTTCCGCCCGCGCCGCCGCCACCGAAGCCACCGCCGGCGCCGCCATAGCTGTACGTAGCCTGTCCGCCGCCGTAAAAGCCGCCGCCGCCGGTAGCGATAGGGGTGCTGTTCATATAGCCGGCGCCGCCGCCGCCGCCGAAGCTTCCACCTCCGCCGGCGCCGCTACCGTAGCTGTCCACAGCGCCGTCCCAGTAGCCGCCGCCGCCGCCGCCGGCAGCCAGCACCGGTCCGGAAACCGCCACCGCCCCGTGCGCGCTCACATCAACCAGTCCGCCGGCGCCACCCCTGCCGCCGCCGCCGTTGTTCTCCGTATAAGCACTGCCGCCGCCGCCGCCGCCGGAGACGTTTATCTCGCCGTTCACGCTTACCCCGCCGGCCACCGCGCTTATGCTTATAAGGCCGCCCGCACCGCCGTAGCCACCGGCGCTGGGCGGCCCGCAGTTGCCGCCGCAAGAGCCTTGCTGCCCTGCACCGCCGCCGCCGCCGCCGTAGGCTCTCAGCGGGCCTGTAACCACGTTGCCGAAAGCGGCAATATTGATCTGACCACCGCTGCCACCATTAGCCCCTGGATATCCGTAGTTGCAGCACACCCCGCCGGCGCCGCCAAATCCCGAGACATCGACTGTGCCGAGCGTCACGTTCCCGGCGCTCGATGCAACCGAGACTATACCGCTGGGCAGTTGAATCGCCCCCGAATCGCTCACCCCGAGTCCGCCGCTCAGGCTTACCGCGTCACCTGTCTTGGTATCCGAAAGCAGGCCGAGCGACAGCTGCCCGGCAGACGACAGCTGCAGCGTGCCGCTCTGGGCAAAGTTGGCCTGCCCGAAGCTCAAGTTGCCCAGCGCCTGAACGGCAATCGTGCCGCCGGGCGTAAGGAAGCTGACGCTGGCGATGCTGACGGTGCCGGTCTGACGGCTGCTGATGGTGACGGTGGCGCCAGGCTGCCCGTATAATGCGATTGTGTTGTTGAGGCTGGGCGCGTTCACGTTGACCGTACCGCCTGACGAGTAGATGCTGCCCGCCACACTCAGCGGATTAGACGGCGCGCTTGTCGACATCGAGATACTGCCTGCGGCAATTGAGATGCTCTGAAACGGCGAGGCGGCAAACGCGTTCCCGGAGGCGAGCCCGAGCCCGCCACTTGCCGTCGCCAGAGTTGACCAGCTCGATACGGTCTGGGAAACGGAGATCGTGCTGCCGCTCAAAGTCACCTGCCCGCTGGCGCCGGCGGCGCCGCCGAGATTGCCGCCCCCGGCAAGCGCGACATTGCCGCCGTTGTAGCCGCCGCCGTAGCCGCCTCCCTGCCCGAAGCCCGCGGCCGGCGCCCCGTAGCCGGCGCCGCCGGTTCCCTGTCCGCCAGCGACGCTGCAGCAGCCGTTCCCGTTGCTGTTGACTCCTCCGGCACCCGGGCCGCCTATGCCGCCGCCGGCATTGCCCAACCAGCAGCATACGGGTCCGGAGCCGGCTCCGCCGTAAAAGCCGCCGCCGCCGCCGCCGCCGTCGCCGCCGCCGCCGCCGCCGCCAAATGAGCCACCACCGCCGGCCTTGTTGCCGGAATTGCCGCCGCCGCCGCCGCCGCCGTAGGCCAGGATCGGTCCCCCTATGTTTACGGCTCCGCCGGCGCTTAAAAGGACCTGACCGGCATTGCCCCCGGATCCACCGACACCGCCGTAGGCCCCGCTGCCGCCGCCCCCGCCCGATACGTTCACGTCTCCGGCAATCGAGATGCCAGCGCCGGTGGATACTACCTGTATGTTTCCTCCGGCACCGCCTGCACCGCCGGTCGCGTTGAACTGGTTGCTGCCGTTGCCTGCCGAGCCGCCGCCGCCGTAGGATCGCAGATATCCGGTCTGGATCTGCCCGGCTGCGGTCAAGGTCATATTGCCGCCGGCGCCGCCGGCGACACCGTTGGCCGAACTGCAACAGCTCGGGCCCTGAGCACCGCCGTAGCCGGACAGGTCGATGCTGCCGGTGGTGATGGCGCCCGCCGCCGACGTGAACGTAACCGATCCGGACGGCAGCACGATGCTGCCGCTGCCGGTTATGCCGCGGCCAGCCGAGACATTGAGCGCGGAACCGGTCACGGTACCGGTCACCGCCGCCGAGCCAAAAGCAAATTGCCCGGCGGTGTTGAACTGCAGCGCCGCGCCCGAATTCAGGAAGTCTATGGCGCCGACGGTCAGATCGCCACTGGTCGCCGGGGACTGGAGGACGACTGGATTGGCGGCCACCCCGGCGACGTAGATGGGTGCGCTCGCCATGTTTGCCAGCGGCATGCGCAGCGTCCCGCCTGTGCCGCCGATGGCGCCGGCGAGGTTGAAGGCGCCGGGCGCCGTCGAGCCAAGATTAATCGCCAGCGAGCCGGCAACCACGCTGGCGCCGGCATAGGGCGATCTGCCGTAGGGATTGGTCGCCAGAGCGCTCTGCGGCCCGTACCAGGATGCGACGGTGCCGTTGAGCGAGACCGTGCTGCCGGAGATTGTGACGCTGCCGCCGGTGCCTCCCGCACCATTGGCGGTGCTGCCCGCCCTCTGTCCCGGCTGGGCGACGTTGCCGCCGACGCCGCCGTACACGGAACTTATGTCGCCGGTGCCGGCTGTCCCGAAGACGCCGGCAATCTGCGCGTCGTCCGTTCTGAGCCCGCCGCCCCCGGCAAAACCGCTGGCTCCGCCGTTGCCTCCGGCGCCGCCGCCGCCGATGCCGCCGCCCGCGCCGCCGTTTCCGCAGCAGGTAGCTCCGCCGCCGCCAAATGCTCCGCCGCCGCCGGATCCGGCCGCGCCGCCGCCGCCGCCGCCAAAAGCACCGCCGCCGCCAGCCCCACCCTGACCGTTGTTCGTGCTGTTGCCCTCGCCGCCGCCGCCACCGGCAGCGAGCACCGGCCCGCCGAAGGCAGCTCCCTGGGCGGCGGTGACGCTGATTGTGCCGCCGGCGCCGCCGGCGCCGCCCTGGAGATAGCCGCCGCCGCCGCCGCCCCCCGATGCGTTGATGTCGCCGAGGGCGGTAACCGAGCCTGCCAGCGAGCTGACCTGTATGGTGCCGCCCGCCCCGCCGGCGCCGCCCACGCAGCCGCTGCACCAGTAGCTGCCGCCGCCGCCGCCGCCGAACGCGCGCAGGCTCTCGACAAGCACGCTGCCGTTGACTCCGCCGGAGGCGGCGCCAATGGTTATGGAGCCCCCGGCCGTGCCGCTGCCGGCGACGGCGCCCGTGCTGCTGGCGCTGGTGCCGCCGCCCGCGCCCGAGGCATTTATGTTAGCCAGGGTAATCGAACCGGCCGCGCTGGACCCCGTGCCGGCAAGCACGTTGATGGCGGCGCCGTTGCTGAGCACGTCGGTGAAGGGCATGCTCACGTTGCCCCCGCCGGCAGAGCCTAAAAGCCCACCGGTGCCGGTGTACGTGCTGCCGGCCCGCAACGCGATGCTGCCGCCGGTGACGTTGTTGCCGATTAAGTTAATGGAGCCGCCGTTCCAATAGATATTGCCGCCCACCGCCACATCGATGACGTTGCTGCCGTTGATGTTCAGTGTCTGGCCTGATGTGTGGGAATAGGCGAGCCCGGACGCCGCGGTGATCGTGGTGCCGTTGATGCCGGCAATGGTCACCACCTCCGCCGTGCCCCCGGAACCAATCGTCAACTTGCCGCCAACCACCATTCCTGTCGCGCTGGAAACACTGAAGCTTGTCGCCCCCGCGCTCGGGCTGCTGCTCAAAGTCGGAAGCGACGGCGTCGGGTTGAGCACCTGCGGGGCAACCATGGCAAAATTGGCGGAAGCCGAGCTGTTCTGGATGCTGTCTCGAACGGTGCCGACCGACGCCACCGTCCCTGACACCACGATCGGGACGAGCCTGGAGAAGGAGAAGGAATTATCACCGGCAAGCTGCACTGTGCCGACGTTGTCGAAGGCGCTGAAGCCGCCGCCGGGAATTTGGGCCGGCGTCAGCGTCGTGGTGCCGCCGTTGCTGTACGAGGAGGACACTGTGGTTAGTGAAACGGTCTGGTTGGAGTAGAGGGAGCCCAGGCTGACCGTGCCGGCAAATGTAGCCGAACTGCCGGACAAGGTCGAGGTGTTCAAGGCGGAGCTGCTGACGCCGCCCGGCGCCGTGGTGATGAGCACCGAGCCGCCCGAGCCCCAGGTAAGCGAGTTGACCGCGACTCCACCTGAGCCGGCGCTGAGATAGATGCCGCCGCCGTTGCCTGTGCCGGTAGCGCTTGCCACTATCGAGCTGCTGGAGCCCAGATTTATCGACACCGGGGCGACCAGGGCAATGCTGCCGGCGCCGGCAGTGCCGCTGCCCTGGCTGCTTATCTGCAGGCTCGGCAACGACGAGGTGATGGTCCCGTTGGCAGCCGCCGTGACCAGCATGACATTGCCGCCGGCGCCGCCGGTGGTATTAGCCGAGCTGATGTTGCCGGTAAGAGCCAGACTGCCGCCCAGGGCCACGGCGGTGATGTCATAACCGGGAGACGCGAGGGCGCCGAGGGTCAGTCCTACGCCATTGACGTTGCCGGTTGTCTGCAACGAGATGCCTGCCCCCTTCGCGTTGACCGCTCCTGCAATGTTCGTCTGCCCGACAAGGATCTGCCCGCCACCGGCCGCCAGGGTCGGGCTTAACGAGCCCAGGGAGGCCACCGGGCTGGTCGGCAGGGCGCCCGCGCCGTTGAGCACGTTTCCTATATATAAATTTCCACCAGCCAGAAGCGAGCCCGTGGCCCCCCCGGTCGTCGCGCTGGCGCCGGTGCCGACCACACGCGCAGAGCCGGTTCCACCGCTCAAATATATGGACCCGCTGGCGCCGGTGGCGCTGACGTTGCCCTGGTTGATGAAGGTCAGGCCGGACTGTCCCCCGGCGCCTTCAATTATCACCGCACCTCCGGAGCCGGCCACGCCGTTGGCGGCAATGGCCGCGCCGGCGGCCAAATTGAGGCCTCCGGCGGCATAAACGAGGATCTCGCCGCCGGCATTCCCGTTGGCAAGCAGGCTGCCGGGCAGATAGTTGGCGCCGGCATAGCTGCCGCCCACGATTAGCTGCTGCACCTGCGACTGGCTGTAGACCTGGATCTGCCCGCCTGCTCCGTTTGCGGCAGAAACGTTGACGGATGCGCCTGCCGCGTCCACTCCGGCTGACTGAATCGTCTGGGCATAAAGCGTGACCGACCCGCCGGGGGTGACAATCGCAGGCACTGCGAGCGCGCCCTGCGGCGCCTCGAGATCGACGGTCGCCAGCGCCGGCACGGTGAGCGACGAAATTTGCAGGTTGCCATTAGCCGCGCGGACGGTGGCGCTGGACCCCGCCACCTGAACCTGCACCCCGGAGCCAAACGAGCCGGAGAAAACATTTACCGCGCCGCCTGCGGCAAACGAGACCGTCGCTGCGCTTATCTGTCCTGCCGGCTGAGCGGCCGTGTTGACGTTGAGATTACCGGTGCTGGCAAAGGTGAGCGGCTGCGCGCCGCCGCCGATGGTGCCCGTGTTTGTAACCGAAGAAGCCGCAATGGACAGCGCCGGGCCGCTGGCGCTTATCGATCCGGAGTTGTTCAGCGATGTTGTCGCGCTCATCGAGAATGTCGAGCCGGCGGTCGCCGTGATGCTGCCGCTGTTGGTCAGGGTGCCGGCGGCAATCGACGGGCCGGCGCCCGAGTTCGCCAAGATCGTGCCGGAATTCGTCAATGTGCCTGTTGCGGACAGGTTCACCGCCCCCGAGATTGTGCCGGCATTGCTGATGGTTGTCGCCTGCAGGGGCACCTGCTCGCCAAGGGTGATTCCCGCCGGGTTCACCACCGCCGAGAAGCCCCCCGCCGGAACGTTCGCTGCTGCCACGGCGAAGCTGCTGCCGCTGCCCGGGTTGTATGCATTGCCGGTGCTTGCCACTTGCAAAGTCTGGCTGGCCGGGGAGCTGTAACCGCCACCGGAAACCTCAATGGCGGCAATCAACTCCGCCGGCGTCACGTAGCTGTTGCTGGTAAGCTGCGTCGCCTGGCTGCCGTTTTTATAGATCGTCACGAACGGCGTGGCTTGCGATGTGGTGGCCGAGCTGAGATTGCCCACCAGCGTCCCCGCCACCGTCAGATTGCCGGCTGCGTTCAGGCTCAACTGGACAAGCGATGATTGTGGAGCGCTGTCCTGCACGGTAAGGTCATTGTTGGCGGCGTAAGCCTGGCTGCTGACCACCCCCGTGCCGGTCGTCGTGAGCACGTGCAATAGACCGCCGCTGCTCAGGTTCACCGAGCTGCCGGCATAAGTCGAGTTCGCCAGACTGGCGGCGCCTAAAGCTGTTCCGAGCGTGGAGACCGTGCCGTTGACGGCAACGCTCTGCCCGGATAAAAACACGAGCCCGCCCGCCCGATAAAGACTCGGTGCATTGCTGCCCGGGCCGACAATCTGTCCGGCATTGCCCCCTGCGGCACAGCCGGCGCAATTGTCTGCCTGTCCGAAGTTGACGCCGAGCTGGCTTGCGCTGCTGCCGAAGCCGCCGCCGGCGGTGCTAAGACCACTATAGAAACCGCCGCCGCCGGAGCCGTTCCAGGAGCCGCCGCCACCGCCGAAGCTGCCGCCGCCACCGCCGCCGTTGGAGCTGGATCCGCCGGCACCACCGCCAGCCGCCAGCAGCGGTCCGGCAACCGTGAGAGCGCCGCTTCCCAAAACGTTTATCGTGCCGGCCGCACCACCGGCGCCGCTAAAGCCGGTGTTGGAACCGGAGGTCGCCGCACCGGACCCGCCGCCGCCGCCGCCCGAAACGTTCACGCCGCCGCCCAGGCTGACGCCGCCTGTTGCGGTTATAAGCGCAATCGATCCGCCCGCGCCGCCGGCCCCGCCGCCGCCGCCGCCGGCACCGCCGCCGCCGCCAAATGCGCTCAAGTAACCGGTCGAAATGCCGTTGCCGGCAACGAGCGATATGGAGCCGCCGGCGCCGCCGTCGCCCCCGGCAGCGGCGCTGCCGCCCCCCGCGCCGCCGGCCCCGGAGACATCTATGCCCTGGGTGCTTATCGCACCGGCAGCCAGCAAAGACACATTGGCCGAAGCGCCGGCAAGCAAACCGCTTACCGTAAGATCGCCGCCGGAAATCGCGCTCAGATTGCTGTTGCCTGCCAGCGCAACGCCCGGCAGGCTCAGCGCCCCGCTGCCGGTGGAGTCAACATTGACCGCATAGCCGCTTCCCAGGAGCGACCCGGTGAAGCTGATGCTGTTGCCGAACGCATAAATCGACGAGCCGGTCAGGTTGCCGCCGGCAAGCGTGACATTTTGCGGTGAAAATGCCGTCAGCAGCCCGTTGCTGCCGGTCATCGCCCCGACGGAGACGCCCAGCCCGCCCGCTGCGAGAATCTGACCGGGGCTGCTGAAGGCAACCGCGCCAACAGACAGGTTGTTGGGCGTGACGAGCACCAGCTCGCCGGCAGCCGAGCCGAGGAAATTGACCTGCTGCACATTGACCGTGTTGCCGCTCGCGCCGGACAACTGAACGAACGACACCGACGGGCCGGGATTTATGAAATCAACCGGGAACTGCAGCCCGCTGGCGCTGGAAACCGCGAGATCACCACCGCTGGTGGCAACGTGGCCGGCCACCGCAAGCGCGTTTCCGGAAGATGAGCTTGTAGTTATGCTGATCGACGAGCCGACGACCGCCTCGCTGCTGTAAGGCGAGCTTGTGTATCCCAGGCCGGTTCCGATGTTCTTCGTGATGCTGATCGTCGCTCCGGAAATGTTGACGGGAGCCGCCAGCCCGGCTGCGCCGCCGCCGGCATAGCCGCCGCCGGGTGCGTTAATGTTTCCCCCTCCAAAGACACCCTGCCCGAAGGCGCCGGACGCATTGCCGCCGCTGGCGCTGCCGCCGGCTCCAGCACCGCCGGCGGTGCCGCCCAGGTCGCCGGGGCCGCCGCCGCCGCCGAAGCCGCCACCGGCACCGCCGCTGGCCCCGCCGTATATACTGCCGGCCCCGCCGCCGCCGCCGTAGAAGCCCGAGCCGCCCGCGCCGTTCGGCCCGGCGCCGCCGCCTCCCCCGCCAAAACTCGCGCCGCCGCCGCCGAAATTATTCGTGACGTTGTAATCGATGCCCGAGCCGCCGCCGCCGCCCGCCGCCAGGACCGGACCGTTGATGACCACGTTGCCGGTCGTCTGAACCAGAACCGCTCCGGCATTGCCACCGGCGCCACCCACGTTGTCGGTGCGCTCATCTCCGGTCGCCCCGCCGCCGCCGCCGGAAGTATTGATGTCACCTGCGATCGTGATGTTGCCGCCTGCCGAAAGAAGCGTCACGGCCCCTCCGGCGCCGCCCGCACCACCGTTGCCGCAGCCGCCGCAGTCCCAGTCGCCCTGCCCGCCGCCGCCGCCGCCAAAAGCGTGGATATAGCCGGTTTGAATACCGGTCTGCGCCAATAGCCACACGTTGCCCGCGTTGCCGCCGGCGCCACCGTTGCCTCCCAGCCCGTTGTCGCTCAGATCGGTCCCGGCAATGCCGCCGGCGCCTGAGGTATCGATCTTGCCGGTGGTAATCGAGCCCTGGCTCGCAATCTGCACGCTGGTGCCGCTGGCCAGGATATCCCCGGTGTTGATATTGCCGGAGGCGCTGCGGATGTCGAGCAGCTGCGCCGAAACGCTGCCGAAATATGCCGAGACCGGCCCGTTGCCGCCATTGACGAATATGCTCCCACCGGAAAGCACGCCGGTCTGCGCTCCTGGGGAATTCATCGACAGTCCGGAGCCCGCCTCGAACATGAGCACCGACCCGCTGCCGGACACGGTGCCGGAATTGGTCACATTCGACGAATTGATGTACAGGGTGGAGGAGACTATTGTGCCGCTGTTGGTCAGGAGTGGTGCGATTATCACCATGCCTGCGGAGCTCCGAATTGTGCCGGCGTTGGTCACTGAATCGGCGGTCAAGCTCGTATAGGGCGCCACCTGCACGGTCACCCCCGCCGGGATATTGAGCGCGCCAAGATCGGCTGGCAAATGCTGAATCCCCAGATTTATCGTGCCGCCGGTGGCAACTCCTGAGTCGTCAAAGAACAGCGCCTGCCCGCCTTCTCGTCCAACCTGGATCAAGGCGACCAGCTCGGAGGCCGTGAGCATCGTCGACGGCGTTACGGTAAGGGTGCCGCCGGAGCTGCCTCGGGCAAGCGTCGCGGTGGTTGGCATATTCACGACGGTATTGCTGCCGGTAATTGGCGCGGTGAAACTGGTATTGCCGATGATGATATTGGCGGCCGTCTGGGAAGCATCGCCTATGGTGCCGGCCGCGCCGTTGGCGACGCCGGTTTGAGAGCCGTAATTTACTGTAAATGAGCTTGGGGTGGTCGACGGCAGCCAGTTGGAGGCGAGGAATGACTGGGCGCTGGAGCCAAAGTTCAGGTTAGCCGGCAACCTGGAGGTGGACAGAAGTGTGCTTATCGAAACCGTCCCAGCCCCCGCATTTATCGAGTTGCCCGCGAAACTCGAGGCGGCGAAGCCTGAACCAAAGGCGGCGCCCTGCTGCACCGGGAGCTGCACGACGCTGTACCCACCCTGTCCGTTTGGCTCGAAGGCAAAAGACTTCCCTGACAGCGCGGCGAACTGGGTTGGGCTTATCTCGCCGTTCCCGCAGCAGTTGTAGCCTGCCGGCGCCAGGGTGGAGAATTTACTGCCGTCGCCGTTGTCCACCCCGGCAGTACCCATCGTCGCATTGCTGTTGACGTTGAGCCCGTAGCTGAGCACAATCGTGCCGCCGGGAAGCCCCAGCGAATTGCTGGAGCCGACAAGAGCAATCTGTCCGTTCAGGGATCCGGCGCCGCTTACGGTGTTATTGTTGTAGGTGATGACCGCGGCGCTGCTGCTGTTGGATGCTGTCCAGGAGCCGGAGCCAACATCTGCGGCAACGGTGAACAGAAGAACCTTTTGCGTGCCGTCGCTGAGTGGCAAGCAGCAACCCGGACTGCCGGAAAGGCCGGGGTTGCTGGTCGTATCCGTTCCTATATACAGGAAGCCATTGCTCCCGGCCGTTAGAGAGCTGCCGCTGCCGACCGGCTGACCGAAAGCGCTGAAGTCAAAGCCGAGCTGGGTCGTCTCCAGACAGTTGCCGGTGCAACCGGCTGCAGATGCCGCTGCCGCCAGATCGGTCACGGAGAAGCTGGCATCGTTGGGGTTGAACAAAAGACCGTTCGGTCCCTGCGGCTGAATGCCGGTGGTCTGGTAGAAGCTCGACAGGGAAGCTATCGTACCGGACACATTGACACGCGCTCCCGAAAGCGTGATCTTTCCATCGGTGCCGGCAGCGCCGCCTGCGATGTTGCCCGGTTGCCCGACATTACCGCCGGACCACGTGCCGCCGCCGCCCATGCCGAAATTGACCCCGAGCAGGGTGATGTTGCTGCCGAAGCCGCCGCCGTTGACGCCGTCGCCGGCATAAAAGCCGCCGCCGGCATCAGACGGCGCCAGGCCGTCGCCGTTCAAGCTGAAGCCGCCGCCGCCGCCACCGAACGAGCCGCCGCCGCCGCCGTTTACGGTGCAGCACGCGTTGCCATTACCACCGCCTCCGCCCCCGGCAGCAAGCAACGGGCCGGCGACATTTATCGCCCCGTTTGCAATCAATTGGATGGTCCCGGCATTGCCGCCGGCTCCACCTGAGCCGCTGGAGCTGCTTCCGCCGCCGCCGCCGCCGCTCACGTTTACCTCTTTGGTAATGTTCAAGTCTCCGCCGGCGGCAATGAGCGTTATCGTACCGCCGGAGCCACCCGCGCCACCGCCATAGCTGCCCGCTCCCCCGCCGCCGCCGTAGGCGCGCAAATAGTCGGTGTTGATGCCGCCGCTGGCCTGCATCAGTATTGTGCCGCCAGCAGCGCCGTTCTGACCGGTCTGGCAGCAGGCGCCTTCCCCGAGCCCGCCGCGCCCGGAAACGTCCACCCCGCCGATTGTTATGTTACCCGTATTGACCGAGCCGCCGTGGGCCTCCACCCGGACATTGCCGCTGTTGGAAAGAAGATTGACGCCGGGCAGGCTGATATCACCGCCAGTGGTGCTAACTCCGGTTACGAGATAGCCGCCTGCGCAGGCAGTGCAGCTTGCCGTCATCAACTTGTATGTAACACCGGCCAAAAGCGTAATCGCTCCCCCGCTGCCGGTTAGCGAGGACGTGTCGATGTTGCCGGAAAGCACGTTGTTGTTGGCGTCGGTAGCGGAGATGGTTCCACCGGCAAGCGCAGTGAATGCTCCCACGATTGGAGCGGTAAGCGCGCCGGCGATGTTGAGATTGCCCGTGCCGGTCGAGGCGCTGGCGCTGCCGGCGGCAAGAGTCGTCGCGCTGCCCGCTGTCGACAAACCGGCGTATGGAGAGGCCGTGAAGCCGTTGGGTGTCGATGCCAGCTGGCCGTAATAACCGCCTATCGTGCCGGTAATGGAAACCGACGAGCCGCTAATCGAGACGAGGCCGCCATTGCCGGCAGCACCGGCACCGGTTCCCTGTCCAGGCTGCCCGACATTGCCGCCGCCCGGCGCGCCGACACCAAACGGCGCAGCGGATGTCAGGCCGGGGGAGCTGCAGCAGCTCCCCGACCCCAGCGAACCGGACGGTCCGGAGAAGGCGCCGGCACCGCCTCCGCCCACACCACCGACAAGAATACCGCCGCCACTGCCGCCGCCACGGCCACAGCAGCTGCCCTGGCCACCGCCGTAAAATCCGCCGCCGCCGTCAGCGTTGGTGCTGTCGTTGTCGGTGCCGCCGCCGCCGCCGCCGAACGAGCCGCCGCCGCCGCCGTAAGCACCGCCATACTGGCCTGACGGGTCGAAGCCCGAGCCGCCGCCGCCGCCGGCAGCCAGAACAGGCCCGCTTATGCTGACGCTGTTGCGGGCGCTTACGACTATTGTCCCGCCACTGCCGCCGGCACCGCCCTCGCCGCCCGGGTAGACGGTGGCGCCACTAAGATAGCTCGAGCCGCCGGCAGCGCCGCCGCCCCCGCTTACGTTAATATCGCCGCCGATTGTGATGGCTCCTAACGGAGCCGAGACCTGTACGTAACCGCCCGCGCCGCCAGCACCACCGTTGGCGTCCGGATAATCGTCGTCCGGACCCTGCCCGCCGCCGCCGTAAGCGCGCAGATATCCGGTCGTTATGTCACCGTTGCCGGCGCTCAGACGAATCGTGCCGCCCGCACCGCCTGCCGCACCATCTCCGGTGTTAACCACGCCGCAGTACCAGCAGCCGCTGCCTCCAAAACCTGAAACATCAATGTTTCGGGTGGAGATCCCGCCGTTGCTGGCGATGGCGGTGAAACTGCCCGAGGGCATGATGACGTCTGCGGCAACGATGACGCCGCCGTCGGCGGACAGCTTGATGTTGCTGCCCGCCGTCTGGGCCGTACCGCCGCCAAAGCTCAAACTACCCGTGGTGGTTATTATCAACGTGCCGCTCTGGTTGAACACCGCCTGGCCGGTGGTGAGATTGCCGCTGGTGACGAGCTGAATCGTTCCGCCCGAGTTTTGAAATACGAAATTTGAACCGCTGGTGAGCGTTTGGGCCACGGATGCCGGCATAAACAGGTTGACGACCGCACCGGCGCCGCCGACAAACTCGAAACCGGTCCCGGCAAGAGAGCCTCTGTTGACGGCAACGGCGCCGCCTGAAGAAGCGATATTTCCTGACACAACAAGCGGCGTGGCAGCGGTTGTTGAGGTGGCGTTGAGCGTGACGTTGGCACCGGCAATCGCTTCATTGGCATACGGCGAGCTGGTGAAAGGAGTCGGGTTTGACTGCGCCTGACTCAGGTTCCCGTAGTAGCTGCTTATGGAGTTCTGAACGGCGATTGTAGCACCGGATATGGTGACATTGCCGCTGGCCCCGCCCGCCCCCGCGTATTGGCCGCTTCCCGCCTGACCTACACTGCCTCCGCCCTGGCCTCCTACCCCGAAATACGTCTGAGGGGCAGTAACGCTGCCAAACTGCCCGCCCTGCCCGAAAGAGCCGGCGCCCCCTGTCACCCCGTTGACAGTTCCGCCGGCACCACCACCGGCGATACCGCCGCCGCCTCCGCCGCTTCCATACTGGCAGCAATTATAGAATGGGCCTGCTCCACCGCCATAGAGTCCGCCCCCGCCGGCCCCGCCAATTAACTGCGGGCAGCAAGATTCCATGCCGGCACCGCCGCCGCCGCCGCCAAACGACCCGCCGCCGCCACCGTTGGCGGAACTGCCGCCGCTGTTGTAGGCGCTGCCGCCGCCGCCGCCGCCGGCTGCCAGAACCGGTCCCAGGATCTGCACCGCGCCGCCAGCGTTGATCGAGACGCTGCCCCCGGCGCCCCCGGCGCCGCCGACGTAGTTGCAACATGCCACCGTTGCCGCGCCGCCGCCGCCGCCGGCGACGTTTATGTCGCCGCCGACAAGCACCTGCCCGCCTCTTGAAATAAGCTGCACGGCTCCTCCGGCGCCGCCGGCACCGGCCAGATAATTACCCTGATAGCTGGCCGCGCCGCCGCCCCCGCCGTATGCCCGCAGGTAACCACCAATGTTGATATCCGCTTGCGCGGTTACGGACACCGATCCACCGGCGCCGCCGTTGCCGCCCGCCGTGGTGCTTGTGCCGGCAGCGCCGCCCGCTCCCGAGACATCGATGTTGCCTGCAGTCACCCCGCCGGCGGCAGCCGCGATCTGCAGGCTGGTGCCGGCCGACTGGATGTCTGACGAAACGGTGACGCCTTTGTCCCCATACAATGCCACGCTGCTGCCCTGGCCGCCGGGCCCGCTTATCCCGGCAAGCGTCAACGTCGAGCCTGTGGTAACCACCACGCTGCCCGGCTGGTTAAATACGACCTGCCCGACCCCTATAGCATTACCGGCATTGAGCAAGAGCGCGCTCATGCCCGGGGCGGAAAAGGTCAGGTTCCCCGTTAGCGTCCAGGCGGTGCTTTGAGGCAGCGAGACGGTGACGCTGTTGCCCGGCGCGCCCTGCAGGACGAGATTGTTCGGGACGTTTGCCGAGGAAAGCCGCACCGTGCCGCCGGAGCTTTGAATATCGCCGGCAATCGTGAAGGCGCCCGCGTTGCCGGTGGACAGCACGGAGACGTTTGCGCCGGCAACCGAGAGGTTCTGATAGGGCGAACTGGCGAACCCATTCCCCGTGGGCAACGCCAGGCCGCCGTTGGCGGTCGCTGCTTGCGACCAGCTCGAGACGGTTTGCGTAACGGAAACCACGCTGCCGGAAAGAGAAACGGAGCCGCCGGCGCCGGCCGCCCCGCCAAGGTTGCCGCCACCTGCCGCCGAGACATTGCCGCCGCTCACGCCGCCGGAGTATCCGCCGCCCTGGCCGAATGTCGCAGCCGGGCTGTTGGGGCCAGCTCCGCCCGTGCCAAGCCCGCCGGAAGAGCTGGCCCCCCCAAACCCGTTGCCTCCCTCCCCGGAGGTTGGCTGCCCGCCGCCCTGAAAACCGCCGCCGCCGCCGGAGACTTCCGTCTGGCAGCAACTGCCGCCGCCCCCGTAGTAACCGCCACCGCCGGCGCCGCCGTTGCTGCCGCCGCCGCCGCCGCCAAAGCTGCCGCCGCCCCCCGCGAAATTGCTTGTGGAACCGCCGCCGCCGCCGCCACCAGCCGCCAGCACCGGCCCGGCCACGGTCAAGCTGCCGGATGCGCTCAATATAATCTGCCCGGCATTGCCCCCGGCTCCACCCGCGCCGCCGGTAGTGCCCGCTCCGTTGTAGCTTGAATATGCGCCGGCACCACCGCCGCCGCCGGAGACGTTTACGTCGCCGTTTATGTTGACGGTGCTGCCGGTCGAGATGACGCTTATCATCCCGCCGGAACCACCTGCACCGCCACCTGGCGCCGCACCGTAGCAGCAGTAATAGGACTCGCCGCCGGCTCCACCGCCGCCATAGGACCGCAGATAGCCTGTTTGAACGGCGCCACCGGCAACCAGGGTCAAATTGCCGCCGCTGGAGCCGTTGGCACCGGCAACAGGCCCGCAGCAGCCGTTTACCGTTCCCGGGGCCCCGCCACTGCCGGACAGATCCACGTTACCAATGGTTATGCTTCCCGTGGTGATGAAACTGACGTTTCCACCAGGGAACAGAAGGCTGCCCTCGGATACATTAGCAGTCCCCGAGTACTTCACATTCAAGCTGCCCGGCGTCGCGAAATTCGGGCTGAAGGTGCTTGCGCCCCCGTCGCCCATTACGATGGGCTGCGAGGCGCTACCTATGCTGCCGGACACGGAGCTAAGGGTCAAGTTGCCGCTGTTGACCGTAGTGGAGCTGCCCGTCTGGGTAATGTTGCCCGAGCCGCCGGCGCTCAGTGTCAGGGATGTCGACCCGGTGACCGTGTAGTTGGCCAGATTGATTGGGCCATTGTTATAAGTGTTTGTCGAGGCGACGGTGCTCAGGGACACGATCGGCGCCGAGATATTCCCACCCAGGTTGATGGAGGCTGCAGTACCGCTGGAGTTGTTGTTGCCGTTTGCGAGAACCTGATATGTGGAACCTGTTCCCGCAAGCGTCGCTGCATTGAGCGTCAGAGGCCCGTTTGATATATAGGTGACAAATACGCCCGAGCCTGCCCCCGAGGCGCCGGTGGTGGCGGTGAGGCTGGCAGAAGCGCCGGAAGCGCTATTTTCAAAGACAATCGGAACGCTTGCTGAGCCGACGTTGCCCGTGACCGAGCTCAGGGTCACCGCGGGAGTGTTTATGCTGAACGCGGTGCCGCTCTGCGTAACGTTGCCGCTGCCGCCGGCAGCAATTGCAACCGACCTGCTTCCGGTCAGCGTAAACGTGCCCAGGCTGATCGATCCGTTGTTGAAAGCAGGGGTCGCAGCCAGGGTGCTGAGGGAGATGAACGGCGCCGAGATGTTGCCGGCGAGCGTGATGCCTGCATTGGTCCCGTTGACGTTGCCGCCGTTGGCCAGAAGCTGGTAAGTCGCGCCGGCCGCCGTCATGTTGACGGCATTGGCGGTCACGGTGTTGTTGGACACGGAGGTAACGAATATGCCCGTGGTGTTCGCCGGCGCCGGGAAGCTCAAGGAGACCGCCCCGCTTGTGCCATTTTCCACCACGATTGGAGCATTGCTGGCCCCCACCGCACCCGAGATGGAGTTCATGCTGATTGTGGGGCTGCTTATGCTGTAAGCGCTGCCGCTCTGCGTTATGTTACCGGCGCCCCCAGCGGAAAGCGTAACCGACGTGCTGCCGGTAAGCGAAAAACCGCTCAATGCTATGGCACCGCTGTTATATGTGTTGTTGGACGTGTCCACCGTGGAAAGGGAGATTATTGGCGCCGAGATGTTGCCGGCAAGCAAAATACCGGCGCTGACGCCGCTGACATTGCCCGGGTTCACCAATAAGGAAAATGCAGAGCCGGAGCCGGTTAAAGTGGCAGCGTTAAGCGTCACCGTACCGGTGGAGATGCTGGTAACGAAGCTCCCGGCCGACGATCCCGACCCGCCGGCGGATGCAGTCAGGTTAATCGGGCCGGCAGAGCCGTTCTCAATTACGATCGGCGTACCGCTGCTCCCCACGCTGCCGCTTACGGAACTGAGACGAATCGTCGGGCTCGAAATGGTGAAACCGCTTCCGCTCTGCGTCACGTTCCCCGTGCCGCCGGCGGAGACAGTAACCGAGGTAGAGCCCGTCAGTATATTGCTGCCAAGGCTCACCGTGCCGTTGTTGTTGGTGTTGGTGGGGGCAACTGTGCTGAGCACGATGTTGGGAGCCGAGATGCTGCCCGCAAGAGTGATGCCGGCGCTGCTGCCGCCGGTGTTGTTGGCAGTTACCTGCAACTGGTAGGTAGAGCCCCACCCGCTCAAAGTGGTGGCAGTTGTCGTCACCAGTCCTGTGGAGATGCTGGTCATGTATGCGCCCGAGCCCAACCCGGAGCCTCCCGCAGCCACGGTCAGGTTGATCGCTCCGCTGGCGCCGTTTTCAATTACGATCGGGGTGGCGCTCGACCCGACGCTGCCGCTGCTGGAGCTTACATTGATGGTTGGACTGGAAATGGAGTAAGCGCCGGCTGTGCCTGTCTGGGCGATGCTGCCGCTGGAATTCAGCCAGAAAGTGGACGTCGACGAGGATTGAGCGCCGGGGCTTGAACTCAAACTGAGCAGGCCGCTGCTCAAATCTTGAACCCAGACACTTCCTGAAGTGGTAGTTGCCGTCAGGCCCACCGTCCCGGTGGTGCCGTTCTCAATGACAACAGGCGCGCTTGTGCTGCCGCCGATGTTGCTCCTGCCGCTGAGCGTGATGTTCGGGCTCGATATGCTGTAAGCGGTGGCGGTGCCCGTCTGGGCTATGCTGCCGGTGCTGGTCATGGACAGCCAGAATGTATTGCCGGCCGAGGACTGTAAACCGGAAGTGGAGCTAAAGTTAAGGGTGCCGCTGCTCACGTCCTGGATGTAGACGCTGCCCGCGTTTGCGTTGGCCGTCAACGTCACCGCTCCGGTGGTCCCGTTTTCAATCACCACAGGGCTGGCGGTGCCTGCCCCTATGCTGCCCGCAGCCGAGCTCAAGATAATGGTCGGGCTCGTTATAGAGTAGGCTGTGGCACTCCCGGATTGAGCCAGGCTACCGGCCGTGGCCAGATAAAACGTGGATGTCGCCTGCGACTGAGAGCTGGAATTTGAGCTTAAACTCAAAGTCCCACCGCTCAGATTCTGAACAAACACGCTACCGGACGAGGTAAAGGCGGTAAGGGATACCGCCCCGCTGGACCCATTTTCAATGACGATGGGTGTGGCGGCGGTGCCCCCTATGTTGCCGGAAGTCGTGTACAGGGTGATGTTCGGGCTCGATACGCTGTAAGCAGTAGCGGAGCCTGTTTGAGCAAGCGGACCTGCCGACTGCAGCCAGAAGGTATTGCCGGCAAGAGAGGGAGAAGACGAGCTCAGAGTCAGCGCGCCGCCGCTGAGATCCCGTATATACACGCTGGCGCTGCTGTTCCCGTTGGCTGTCGCCGCGAGCGCCACGGTGTTGCCGGAAAGAGTATTTTCAACTATGACCGGCGTAGTTCCCATGGTCGTGCCTGTCCCGGACGTGCCAGCACCGATGCTCCCCGTCACGGAATTCAACGTGACGGCCGGAGCGTTTATCGCATAGGCCCCAGCCGTGCCGGTCTGGGCAATCGCCCCGGTGGCATTGAGATAAAAGGTGACATGGGCTGACGATTGAGCGCCGGCATTTGAGCTTACGGAGACCGTCCCGCTGCTTACATCCTGCACGTACACGCTCCCGTTTGATGTCGCAGTCGCCGTCAGGGTGACGGCCCCGGAGGCGCCATTCTGAATGACAACAGGCGTGGTCGCCCCGCCCCCGACTCCCCCGCTTGACGCCAGGATAATGGTCGGCGCTGATACACTGTAGCCCCCTGGATTGGATCCGGTTTGATTAATGGTGGCGCTGGTGCCGAAGTTGGCGTTGAGGGAGAAGACGTTGCCGGCTGATGATTGTGCGCCCGAATTCGAGCTCAGGTTGACAATGCCGCTGCCGTTGAATGCATTGAGATATACATTGCTGCTGCTGGTCCCGCTCGCATTGGCGGTGAGCGCAATCGCGTTCCCGGCGGCGGAGTTTTGAATATAAATAGGATTGCTGCTCGTTCCAATGCTGCCCGACACCGAGCTGAGGGTTATGCTCGGGCTGTTTATGAAATAGCTGGAGCTGTTGGTTGTCTGAACAACGCTTCCCGTGCCGCCGGCGGACATGGTGACCGATGTGCTTCCCGCCACAGTGCAACAGTTCGCATTGAGGGTAATGCTGCCATTATTGCTCCCGCCGGCAGCGATTGTAGTCAGGACAACAGTGGGCGCCGAGATGTTGCCGCCTATCGCAATGCCCCCGGTCGTTGTCCCCGAGTTCCCCCCGTTGTTCGCAACATATAAGGTAGTGCCGGGGTTCAGCGTGGCGGAGCTGAGAGTCAACGTACCGTTATTGACGTCCTGAACAAATGCGCTGCCAGCCGTGCCCGACACGTTAAGAGTGAGCGCGTTGCTGCTTCCGTTCCCTTTCACAAAAAACGGCGCTGAAGCGGAGGTGCCAATATTGGACACGGGGTTGGTTTGATTCAGGCTCATGTTGATTGTCGGGGCACCGAGCAGCGCATTGGCGCCCATCGAAATGCCATATCCTCCCCGGAGCGTTATCGACGTGCTCGTGCTCGTTAAATTGACCGCAGAGGTCACAAAGGAGATGTTGCTAAACGCCGTCGAACCGTTGCCTATCGAAACCGCTGTTGCGCTTGCGCTGTTGACCTGGGGAGCAACCAGAACGAAATTCTCGGCAGAGGACGGGGCCGTAGAGATGATGGTGCCCAGGCCCGCACCCGTGCCGCCGACCACAAGCGGCGTGAGATAAGTAAACTTGAATCCAGGCGTGGCCGCCTGCGAAAGCGTAATCGTGCCCGTGTTAGTGAAGCTGGTGAAACCGCCGCCCGGGATCTGCTCCGGGGTGAGCGTCGGCGAGCCGCTGTTCGAGTAGTTTGGGGACACGCCCGTGTAGCTCGCCGCAGTCGTTAACTCCTCAATTTTGCCGCTCGCTACGGAGCTGGTTATCGCAACCGTACCGCCTGCCGCGGTTAGCTGCGTGGAGGTAACCGAGGTAGTGGCCGTATTCGTGTCTATGAGTATCTGTCCATTGCTCGTCGCAGTCGTGCCGGTAGTCAGATTAATCGTGCCCGCATTGCTGTTGACCGTGCCTGCCGAGCTCAGGTAGATGGAACCGCCAGCCCCGCCGCCGTTCAAGGCCGTGGTTATGGTGCTGGTGTTGCCGCTCGTCGCCAGGTTGATGCTGCCTGTGCCGGCCGAGCCGCTGCCGGCGACGAGCGCGACATTGCCGCCGGCCGCTTGCCCGCTGGTCGTGATGTTGACCTTGCTCACGCCGGAGATCACGTTGATACTCGAGTTGTTGGCTGAGCCGGCCGACGTTGCCGCCAGAAGAACGTTGCCTCCCGTTGTGCCTGTGCCGGTTCCGCCGCTCGTGTTGATGTTGCCGCCGAGCGCTATACTGCCGCCCGCGGTCGTCCCACCGAAGGCCGCCGCCGTAATGTTGCCGCCGTTGCCGCTTGTGGCGTTGGCGGCAGCATTCATGCTGCCGACGTTTATGGTGCCGCCGGTGGAGCCGTTGCCCAGCGCCAGGAGGGTAATGTTGTTGCTGTTGGTGGTCAGGTTCAGGTAGTTTGTCGATGTGAAAACCGACCCGCCGTTGCCGCTGGGTCCGGTTATGTAGTAATTTCCAGCGCAACTAGTGCAGCTTATGGGGGATGAGCTGCCACCGCTGACCACGAAGTTGACGCCGGCGGCCATCACAATCTGGCCGCCTGTACCGGTGCTGCTGCTGACGTCCAGCGTGCCGCCGGTGAAAGAGCTGACCGTGATGTTCTGTCCGGCAAGCACAATAAAGTCATTACCACTGTACTGGCTGTTCGTCTGGTTATTCGCTGTGAACAATCCGCTCAGGTCGACATTCCCTGTTGAATAAAAAATGGGGTCGCCGGTTAGGCTTATCTGCCGCAGGTCCAGGTTCCCCGACTCGGCGCCGACCACCGCCGTGCCTCCCGACACATAAACCCCACCGTTGATCTGTCCGGCGTTCACGTCAATTGCGCCGTTGGGACTGTTGAAGAGCACCCTGGCGGCTGAAATTGTTCCGCCCGACACGTTGAGGGCAGCCTGCGAGAGCAAGTTGCCGGTGGTGCCGAAGGTTGAGGGGAGCGTCTGGAAAAGGACCTGATCTTTAGCGGAGATGAGCCCCATGGCGTTGTTGACGGTCAACGTGTTGCCGGTAAGATTCTGAATCGCCACGCTGCCTGACAGCGCCTGAATAATCCCCGCGTTGGTCAGAGAAGCCGTAGCCGCGTTGACACTGCCCAACTGCGAGACAATCGCCCCCTGGTTGACGATGCTGGGCGCGCTCAAGTTGACGCTGCTCACCGCCTGCAAGACAGGGGCCGCGCCGCCGGTGCCGGCCGGCAGGGCATTGACGATCGAGCCGCCGGCCGTCAGATTGAGCTGCCCGGAGCTAGAGACGGTGCCGGCGTTGATGATGTCCTGGACGGCGCTCAGGCTCAGGTCGAGCCTGGGAATGGCGCCGCTGACCCCGGGCAGGCCGCCTGGCGGCAAGATGCTGCTGATTAGCCCGCCCTGCAGGTTGAAGATGCTGTTGGCCTGGATAATGCCGCTTGTGACGCTGGGACTGGTAGACAGTACGAGGAGGTTGCCGGCATTGGTCAGGTTGCCCGTAAGGCTTAGCGTCGAGCCACGACCGGCATTGTCGACAGCCGTCACACCCTGCGGGATTACCAGGCTGGATACGTACTGGCTGAACTTCGGACCGACATTGAAGCTGCCGCCCACGGCGGCGCCCAGGTTGCTCAACTGGATTGTCTGCTGGCCGGTTGACAGGACCTGGTAGACCGCCAGCCGCTCGGCGGGGGTGAGCCTGGTGGTCTGCGTCACGTTGAGGACGGACTGGCCGACGTGAATGGGTACAGCGGCGTGGTTCAGCAAGCTGCCCGCCGTCACGGTGTGGGCGGTGGAGGTAAGGTCAAGGGCAACCGGGTGGGGCGCGCCCGGCGTGGTGCTGGTGGTGGCGCTGGCAATGTGGACCTGCGTCTGCGGCGTCATGTTCTGGGCCATTAGCTGAAATGGAAAGATCAGCTGCAAGCTCAAGATTAAAGCTATTGCGCGCGTTACCTGCACTCTTATCACTACCAAAAGGGCTCGCTGGCCTTTTAGGGAGATAAGAACTAGTAACTGAGCTGAAAGGGGCTAACTACCCCACCACCGCCAGCCTAACAACACCCTCAAGCTGGGCACCAGTCCTATTGTCGCTTATACCCTGAACAGGTATGTTGTAAACATAATAAGGCCACCTGCCTGCAATCACAAGCAAATCTAATGAGACTAACAACCTGCCACTATATCGGGCCGCTTTACATTTTGTTACATAACAACGGGAAACCATGTAGTCGATCGCCAGCATTGCAAAGCAGCCCGTGACGGCCAGGCTGCGCCGCCACCGGTGGCGATACCATTTTCGATACCATTTATTATCGGCCGCAAAGAGATGGGGAGCGGTGAAAACACGACGACAGCGCCACCATTGACAGTGGCGTCGGAACACCGGAGATGCCACCGTTAGCGATGGCATTGACAACAGGCAGTGGATTGGCCTATTCTCCCACCGGAGCGTAGGCCCCGTGTCCCGCCTGCACCTGCTGCAGGACGGCTGCCATCATCAAGAGCTTGGCTTGCAGGTCCTTATCGTGTCCGGACTTGCTGTTCATGATCCGGTTGAGCACATCGGTCTGCTGCAGCAACGACACGATTGAAACCTCGCAGCGGATTATACTGTGCCCGCCGGGGAAGTCGACCATCCTGATTCGCCGGCGACCGAGCGGCTCTGCCTTGAGAGCCCTGGTCAGCGAGCCGTTGTCCGGACCCAGCAGCACCTCCTGACCGGCCGACACAGCAGCTGACTTCTTGCCAATCAGGATCTGGACGGAGTTCTGCGAGTTCTCCACCAGGTTGCGCACCTTGACCACGTCGCCTTCGCGGCAGACCATGGCGATGGTGCCGCGCTCGATGCCCACCGTGTAGGCCCCGGCCTTGACCAGCGTCCTTTCCCGGGCGACAACCACCGTCTCGCCGCCCTTCAGGCTGAACACGCCCTTCCGCTCCATCACCATCCTGGCCCGTCCAGTGTGCTTGATCTGCGCCGTCTGGGTGGCGAGCGTGAAGATGCCCGAGTTCATGCTGCCCTGCGAGGCCGCTGGCTGCACGAATCCAATCGGAATCAACGCCGTCTCTTCGCCGGACCGCTCGCCGCCGGCCGGCGAGAGGTCACCTGCGGGCAGGGCTGCTTTGACCCTGAGCTTATTGGCAGGTGCGGAGGCCTTCAACCGCAGGTTGCCGCCCTCGGCCCTGGCCTTCAGGTTCGAGCCGCCGCGCTGGGAGATGAGCGGCGAGGCGCTGTTCAGGTCCTGCTTCATCTGGTCGAACTTCTTGCGCATCGAGACCGTGAAGCAGCCGGTGTTGCAGGAGAGCAGCACCTCGCGGTTGGCCATCATCTGCCGGTCGAAGCGGCGCTTGGCCACGCGGGTTCCGGTGACGGCGATGGCGCCCGAGATCGGCTCGCGGTCCACGCCGTCGATCGGAATCAGCTCCTCATCACCGAGCGAGGCATCGGCAACCACCAGCTCCTCGCCCGGCCTGGCTGTAAGCACCTTTGTCTCCTTGCCGTTGGAGACGGCCATCTGAGCCTCGGTGCCGGCCAGGTTGGCGACGCGCACCACGCCTGACGGTTTCTGCTCGACGATGGTGGCTGCGCCGGCCGGGACTCTCACGTTGCCCTGCGCGGTCTCAATCACCACCCCCTGCTGGCCGGCGATGGTGACCACCTTGCCTTCCTTGAGCAGCAGCGTGCGCTGCTGCGTCGGCGCGAACGTCGTGCCGCCGGAGCCGACCACCACCGTGCCGTCGTCCCCTTCATAGGAGAAGGGCTGGCAGGCACCGCCGGCGATGAACCAGGCCGTGTTCTCGCTGCTGCCCGGCTTGCCGCCAGCCGTCTGCTGCGGCGCCATCTCGCCCGCGTCGAGCGCGGTCGGGGCGCAGGCCGATACAGGCTGTGGCGCCGGCGGCTCCATGTAAGTGCGGTTCTGATCCTTGGCATTGACGACCTGGTTCGGGGACTGCGGTTGCGGCTCCTCCACCACTGCCGGCGGCGGCGGCGGCGGCGGCGGCGGCGGCGGCGGCGGCGGCGGCGGCGCACAGCCGGGGCAGCCGGAGCTGACCGTGGCGCTCGGGGCAATCGGCGGGGCGATGGCCGCCAGAATGATGTCTTCGGCGCCGTTCAGGTGCACAAATGCCGAGCTCGACGAGGGCGGATCGATGTAGATGACCCCGCCATTGGGATCGAACAGCGTGTCGTTGGTCGTGATCTTGCCTGCACCGGTGGCAATTATCGAACCGCCGGTGTCCCTGACCAGCACGGTGTTCACGGAGTCTTTCGCCAGCGGAATCCCCTGGTCGATCTTCACGAATCCTCCGGACACGCGCTGCAACACCTGATTCTGAAGGATGACCACCGGGTCTTCCGACCCGCCGGTAAACGCCTGGCTGGGATCCATGCCGACCAGGATGCCGATGTTGCCGCCCTCGTAGTTCCTGACCTTGCCGCCCTTGAGCGTCAAATAGGTGGAGTTGGTCGTCGGCTGGCTCGGGTCGTTGAGGTAGATGGCGACAGCGGTCAGGTGGGTGTGCGGGGAGACGGTGACGCCCAGCTTGGCATCCATCCAGATGTTGCCTCCATAGGCGGTGAAGCTGGCGTTCTGGCCCAAAGTTACGTTTCCGTTATTGACGTCGCCGGCGCCGGAAAGCTTGTCGCCGCTGACGAAGGTGATCGACCCGGCGTGGCTTATGATCGTGGCGTTATCGCCCAGGTTCGTGTTGCCGCTGCCGTTGTCGAAGTGCACGCCGCCCGCATAGCCTTGCGGGGTCGTTGAGCCGTCCGGGTTCTTGAGGGAGAACGTGTAGTAGTAGGGCAGCGTTTCCGCCTTGGCGACATTGCCGCCGGACAGGGCGGCGAGCGTGTTGTCGATCGCCGTCTGTTGATCCTTGGACAATGCGCTCACGTCCACGGCCAGCCCGGCCAGGATCTGCAGGTTCTGCGGAGCCGCCCCGGCCACCGGCGAGCCGATGCCGGTGCCGCCCTTCAGGTTGACGTCCTTGCTGGCCACCAGCTGGCTGGCGTCGAACATCTGCAAGCTGCCGCCGGCGGCGGCAAAGGTCAGCTCGCCGTTGTCGGCGCTCGTGTAGCTCGAGCTCGTGTTGAACTGCGCCCGGTTGTCGTAGATCTGGAGATTGCCTGTTGCGGTCGTGACGGACACGAAGCTGCTGGCGCCGGCGTTATCCATGGGCGTGGTCACGGCCCCGGTAATCTGCCCGCCCTGGGCGTTCACCCCGAAGCCAGGATTGCTTATGTGAATCTCTGGGAACGTCTCGCCCGCTCCGGCTGCCAGCGCCGCTATGGTGGCGTTGTTGGTGATGTTGAAGTCCGCACCCTTGATGGAGCGGATGAACATGTTGGTCGCCGACTGCATGCCGTTGAACAGGACCGGCATCAGGCTGTTGGTGCCGCCGAGCACGTAGAAGTCACCGGCCGTGGTGAGATCGATGTTGCCCGACGTGGAAACCAGGTTCATGACACCGTAGCCGGTGGCAGCCCCGCTGGGGACGGCCGCCGAGTAAGCAGTCACCTGCTGCGCCACGCCGGAGAGAGCACCATAAAGTATGTTGCTGTAAAGGGCGGCGTTGCCCTGGTGCGCGTCGAACTGGATGAGGCCGCTCGTCTGGACGGTGCCGGTAATGCTGCTGGCGGAGTTGACGGCCAGCGCGCCGCCGTTGCTGCCGAAGGTGATGCTGCCGGTGCCCTGCGCGCCCATGGCGGTGATGTTGCCGGTGTTGGTCACGGCCAGGCCGGCTGCCGTGCCGCCCTCGGTGACGAAGGGCAGGACGCTTGCGTTGTCATCCGCGTTCAGTCCGAGCGTGGTGCCGGCGTTGCGCAGGAAGCTCTGCGTGGCGAACCCGGTGCGCCCGATGAATATCTGCCCGCCGGTGGCCCCCGTGTTGCCGCTGTTGGTCGTAATCGTGTTGTTGCTGTTGGTGAAGGTGCCGGCGCCGGTGAACAGGTTGATGAAGCCGCCCTGGGTGCCGCCGGCGCCCGGCGTGGCGCTCAGGTTGCTGGCGATCTGCATGGGCGCGGTCGTCGAGCCGCTGACGAAGGTCAGCACGCCGCCGTTGCCGGTGCCGGCGCCGTTGGCCGAGACCTTGCCGATGAATGACGAGGTCGTTGCCACGCCGGGCCCGATCGTCAGCGCGCCGCTGGTGGCGATGCCTATCACCTCGCCGCCGTTGCCGTTGCCGGCGCCGTTGGCGGTCAGATCACCGGCGGCGTTGCCCGAAGCCGAGTTCTGGAACACGGCTATGTCCGTGCCCTGGATGAATATCCGGCCGCCGTTGCCGCTGCCGGCCGTAACTGCCACCGAGATGGCGTCGGCCTGATTGATATCCACCGCCCCCTGCTGGTTGACCAGCTTGATGCTGCCGCCGTTGCCGCTGCCGCCGGCGTTGCTGCCGCCGGAGGCGTCAAGCAGCGGTCCGCTGGTGCCGGTCGCGTTCCACACCCCGTTGAAGCTGCCGTCGGTGGCGGGAGCAGTGACCGTGCCGCGGTCGATCACCAGCGGCGTGGTGGTGTTGGTCACGATCGTGATGCTGCCCCCGTTGCCGTTGGCGGCGCTGACCGAGAGCTTGTCGTTGGGGATCCACACGCCGCCGGCGGCGTTAATTGTGATCGAGCCGCCGTTGGCGCCCGGCTGCCCGGTGGCCGGATCGGTGCCGGCTGCCGTGCCGCCCTGGGCGAGCAGGGTGGCATTGACGTAGTTGCTGCCAACCTGCTGGCCGACCACAAGCGGGTGAGCGATGTCATAGGAGATGAGGCTGATCGAGCCCCCGGAGCCGGTGCCGGTGCCGGAGACGTCGAGCACCGGCTGTCCGGCCGCATTAAGCGGGAAGCCGGTCAGCTGCAGGTCGGAGCCGCCCAGGATGATGTTGCCGCCGTCGTGGTTGGGGACGCCTGGATCGTAGACGAGCTGCAGCGTGGTGGCGGCGTTGTTGATCACCAGCGGCCCGCTCTGGTTGATGAGCTCGATCGTGCCGCCGCCGCCTTCGCCGCCCACGACGATGGCCCCGGCCACGAAGTTGGTGCCGCAATTGGCCCCTGCGCAGCCGACAATGAGCGGATCGAGCGCGTTGGTGATGATGTTCACCTTGCCGGCGTTGCCGCCTGCCTGCGTGGAGTTGGCCTCCATTGTCGGGTAGGTGTTGCCCTGATAGATCGTGCCAGCGTTCCTGTCGATAAAGTTGCCGCCGGCGTTGATGGTGATGCTGCCGCCGTTGGGCCCGTTGACCAGCACCACCCAGTTGAGCTCGAGGAGCTGCACGGCGGGCGCGGTCACGGTGACGTTGCCGCCCGAGTTGAGCTGCACGTTGCCGCTGCCCGAGGTAGCATCGACAACCGCACTGGCCTGCGCCTGCAGATCGCCCACCGGCAGGATGAAGTTGACGGAGCCGGCATTGGCCACGTTGCTGAAGTCGAGAATGTTGCCGCCGTGCAGATCCAGCCCGCCGTAGCGGCTCTGCCCGATAAGCAGGTTGATGTTGGCCGCGTTGCCGAAGAAGCTGGAGGCATCCAGGCTGGCGTTGCCCGCGTTGGGCATGATCGACACCTTGCCCACCGCGTTGAAGATGTCTATGTCGCCGGTGCCGGCGCCTGCATTGAATCCGTGACCGCCGGTATGGATGGCCCCGGCCAGGCTTATCCCCTGCCCGGAGGCGATGGTGACCGTGCCGTTGTTGCCGCCGCCGTAGGTCATGATCGCGTCGCCGGCAAAGTTGCCGTTGACGGTCACGTGCCCGGTGGTGGCAATCAGGTCCACGTTGGCGCCGTTCGAGCCGGCCGAGGCGGTCTGGCCGCTGGTGTCGATTATGCCGTCGACGGTGATCGAGCCGCGCGCCGACACGAGCATGCTGCTGGCCGCCTGCCCTTGCGGGTCGCTGAAGTTGGTGTAGGGCGCCGTCGGGTTGTTGGGATCGGGCAGGACCGCGGTGGCGTTGTTGTTGGAGAAGCTGCTCACCACGTTGCCCGCTACATGGATGCCGTCAGCGGCAGCCAGCATCACCCGCGAGGCGCTATCCAGGTTGCCCAGATAGCTGGTGGCGGTCAGCGCCCCGTAAACATTGAGCGCCGCAAGCGTTCCGCTCAGGGCCACGACAGGAACGATCATGTGCACGTGCCCGTCCGTGCTCACGGTTATATTGCTGCCGCTCACCACGGCGCCGGTCCGCGGATCGAAGGTGACCAGGGAAAGAACGTCGAAACCGCCCGGTTGCAGCCCGCCGGTGATGCCGTTGGGGCTGATGGAGACCGTGTAGCTCTGGTTGCCGCTCGGCACCACGTGCGCATCCTCACCGAGCCCGTTGCCGGGGTTCATGTTCTGGCCCCACTGAACCAGCGTGTGCCCGTTCGGGTTGTAGATGAGCGGGTGGGGGGTCTGCGCGTAGTTGTCCGTGCCGGCCACCACATTGCCGTTGGTGTAGAGCACCACGGCGCCGGCAGCGGCATCGCGGGTGGTCTGATCGGTAATGGCCGGGTTGTCGCTCACCGGCAGACCGGAGGCGATGTTGATGCCGCGCGTGCTGGAGATGAAGACGTCGCCGCCGACGCCGTCGGTCACCGCGTTGACCGGCGAGCTCAGCTGCGGGCTGGCGGAGACATTGCTTGTCCAGACCGAACCGAGATTGATGTATCCGGGCGCGGAGACAGCCACGGACCCACCGTGCCCGCTGGCGGCGCTGGCCGTGGTCACAATCGAGTCGATGGAGACGACCCCGGGCTCGCGCCCCAGATTAAGCGCCAGCGCCGGATCGAGGCTTATGACCACGACGTCGCCGCCGGTGGTGCCCGAGGTTTTGATGCTGCCGGCCAGGACGGCAACGTTGTCGCCGCCGGCGGTGATGGTGTTGAGCACGACCTCACCACCGGCGCCGCTGGTGCTGGAGGTGTCGATGTTGATCTTCTGATTGCCGTCGGCCCTTATCGTGGTGCCGGCGCTCATGTACACGCGCCCGCCGCTGGCGACGCCCGAGACCGTCACGCCCTGGATGCTCGAGCCGGCGCGACCGACCTCCACCGCCCCGGACAGGTTGGCGGCCGCCAGGATGCCGCCGTGGGCGCCGTAGACGCCGCTCAGGTTGATGTCGCCGGTGACGAACTGGCCGCGGTTGACGCTCAAGATCGCGTTGCCGCCGAACCTGTCGTTGGTGGTGCCGTAGTTCCCGGTCCCGGAGCCGTAGCCGACGATATCGCCGGCCACGGTCAGGCCGTTCTCGATCGTCGAGACAAAGAGCGCCCCGCCGCTGCCGCCGGAAGCCGACAGGCCGTCCGAGGAGAAGTCGATGGAGGCATACTGGTTGGCGGCCAGCTGCTTGTAGGCGCTGTCGGCGAACGGGCTGGACGAGACGGTGCCGGTCACCGACAGCGTGCCGGCGTAGATGGAGATGACGCCGGCGTTGGTGCTGACGCTGCGCGCATCCAGGCTGGTCACGTTGACGGTGCCGCTGCTGTTTATGATGATGCCGCCGCCCAGCGCATTGCCAAGACCGCTGGCGTCCAGGTTGCCTAGCTGCACAACCGAGGCCAGCCCGGTGGCGGTAACGCGCAGCACGCCGCCGACGTTGGTCTGATCGACCGTCTGGCCGTTGCCAATCACGGTCACGTCGCCCGCCACCAGATCGCCGCCCTCGACCGTCAGATAGACCTGTCCGCCGCTGGTGCCGCCCGAGGCCTTGATGTCGCTACCAACCAGCCCGTTGGCGCCGGCCGTGCCGACGAGGATGTCGTTGCCGTTGAGCGCCAGGTGTCCGCCGGGGCCGCCCGCCGAGGAGACATCCAGCGCTGTTATGTTGTCGGCAAGCGTCCCGGTTACCTGGATGAGCGGGGCGGCAATGCTCACCCGGCCCCCGGCCCCGGCCTGCGAGCTGGCGCTGACCGTGCTCAGCGATAGCACGCCCAGCGGGGCAGCCAGATTAATCGTGCCGGCAGCCTCCGTGTTGGTGGCATTGGCCGCCAGCGAGCCGATTGTCAGGTTGGCGGCTGTGGACATGGCCGTCACCGACCCGCCGGCATTGGCCATGGCCAGACCTGACACATCTATCGAGCCGCCGACCGCGATGGCGCCGCCCAGCAGATCGACCTTGCCGCCGCTGGAACCAGGCGTGCCCGCGGTCGTGCTGCTGATGTTGCCGGCCACGGTGAGCGTGCTCAGGGCGAACAGGTAGACGGGGGCGCCGTTGCCGGCCGCCGCCGTATTGGTGAAGGAGTTATCGATGTTGCCGGCCACCGTTATATTGGCGCCCGAGAGAACCGCCACCGGGCTCGATCCGTTGCCGGTCATGGAGGCGGCGGACACCGAGCGCGGGGTGACGATCGGGGCTATTAAGGCGGTTGCCGGGGTGATGAAGGTGACGTTGCCGAAGGCCAGCGTGGCCGGGAAGTTGGTGACGAACGGCCCGGCCGGCATGCCGTAGATCGTGCCGGAGGTGGTATCGAGGATGTACGGCTGCTGGCTGGTGCTGACCACGAACTGGTAGTCGTGCGCCGTCGCCGTGTTGATGGCGTTGGCGTCGAAGAGCCCGCCGCCCGTGTATTGCGCGCCGCCCGGAAGCGTCACCGTCTGCCCGGCCGCATACTGGTTGTTGAACTTGACGTTGGCAAACAGCCCGACCCCGGCCACGTCGGTCTTGAACCCGGAGATGACCGCGTTGCCGCCGTTGTATTCGATCGCACCGCCGGCCAGGACGACCTCGTTGCCGCCGGCGCCGGATGCGCCGCCGGCAACGTCTATGCCGCTTGTGCCGTCGACCAGCGAGCCGGGCAGGACGAGCGGCCTGCTCGAGCCGGCCGAGATGTAGACGCCTCCACCGACCCCGTTGGCGGCCGTGGCCTCGGCGAATATCGAGCCGCCCAGCGCCACGCGCCCGAGCGTCGAGACGACAACGGATCCACCGGTGGTCGGCGCGGACACGTCGATATTGCCGCCGACCGTTATGCTGGCCAGCGGGTCGAAGCCGGCCAGCTGCACAACCCCGCCGCCGCCGACCTGAAGCGCCGAGGTCGACTCGGCCTCTATGGAGCCGGCAACATCTATCCCGTCGCGGGACAAAACGGTCACGTCGCCGCCGTTCTTGCCACCGCCGGCGTTTATTGTGCCGTTGACGAAGATCTGGTCGAGCACCGACTCGAGGATGACCCGGCCGCCGGTCTGGGCGCCAGACGCGTTGATGTCGTCGCTTGCGGTGAGCGTGGCGCCGGCCTTCAGCAGGACGTTGCCGCCATCAAATATGGTGCTCTGGGCGTTGATGCCCCCGCCCGCTTCCAGGGTGAGGAAGCGACGCGCGGTCATGAAGACCGAGCCACCCTGATTGCCGCTGGCGTTGACATTCCAGAAGACGTCCGCGCTGCCCTGGACGGTGACCATGATGTTGCCTGCCGTGCCTCCGGGGCTCGAGGCATCAATAGAGGAGACCATGTGGCTGCCGGAGGTATTGAAGGTGCCCAGGTATCCCTTGTGGACGTCAATGACGATGTTGCCCGACTGACCCGCGTTGCCGCTGGTGGTCAGCGTCGGAGTGGCACCGGTGAGGATCAACCCGGCGTTGCCGGCAAAGCCGCCGCTGGTCAGGAGGCTCTGCTGGATGAGCAGGTTGAAATCACCGCCGCCTGCCGCCGAGCCTGAGGTGTTTATACTCGAGGCGACCAGGTTGCCGACGCCGATGTTCACCGCCAGCCGCCCGCCGGAGACGCTGCCGCTGGTGTCGATGGTGGAGCCGACCGTGACCGTGGCGCCGGTGGTTATGCCGATGTTGCCGCCGATGTCGCCGCCGCCGGTGGTCAGGTTGGCGGTCGTGAAGGCGCCGTTCGGCGCCACCACGGTGACGTTGCCGCCGACCACGGTGCCGCCTGCGTTGATGCCCTGGAAGCCGCCGCTGAAGGGGGTGAGCGCCACCGTCGAGCCGGCCTCGATGTTGACGTTGCCGCCGGTCTGCCCGTTGGTCAGGATGCCCCACGGCGTCTCGGCCGCCCCGCCAACGTAGACGTTCACGGTGCCGCCTGTCTGGGCGCCGCTGGTCAGCGTCGCGCCAACGTTCTGCCCGGACATGGACATGATGTGCAGGTAGCCGGGCTCGGCTACGCCGAAGCTGCCCTGCGTCCCGGCCAAAAGCTCGATGTCTATGGTGCCGCCGTTGTCGTAGCGCGAGCCGGCGTTGACGCTGTTCTCGGGCAGGAAGTCGTGATCTGGAACCAGAACAGCATTGTTGGCGGCCACAATGCCCCTGTACAGGCCGGAGCCGGACAGGCCTATAAGCAGGCTGATGTTGCCTCCCTGCCCGCTGCCGCCTGTGGCGTCGATGTAGCGCCCGCCCTCGTTAACCTGCGACGGGCTGTAGGTCGGCGATACCTGATTGAGGAAGATGTTGCCGGAAGCGGAAACCAGGCTGACCGCCCCGCCGGTGCTCTGCGAGGCGGCGCTCACGTAGCCGTTCAGGTTGATGCCGGAGGCGGCGACCAGGTTGATGGTGCCACCCTCAAGGCCGCCGTTGCTGGTCAGGATGCCGGTGGTGACGCTGGCCAGCGGCGCCGCTATATTGATCGACCCGCCGTAGTTGCTGCCGGACACATCAATGGTGCTGCCGCCCAGGCCGTTGCCGTAATTAGTGTTGACGTTGCCCAGCACCGAGATCAGCCTGACGGCGCCGCCGGATATGGCGCCGTTGCTCAGGACCGAACCGGACAGGCTCATATTGTCCAGGCTCACCAGCGTAATGCTGCCGGCCTGCTGCCCGGAGCCGGCAGCAGCCACAATCTCGCCGCCCACCGTCATGCCGCTGCGGGAAAGGATTGGAACAATAGCCCGCGCGTTGCCCCCGTCGTCGACGGTTATGGTGCTGTTGCTGGACATCGTCGGCGACGGCGTATTGACGGTGGCGAAGCCCGCCGGGTTGTAGTTCTGCAGCTGGGCGGGCGTCACCGTTATGGTGCCGCCGGCGGTGAGCGCCCCCGGACCGGCCGTGTAGTTGCTGTAGAAGCCGAGGCCGGAGTTGGCCACCGTGTTGGCTCCGCTCTGGTTGATGGCGCCGGTCGCCACCAGGATGATCTGACCGCTTTCGCTGCCGGGCGAAGCAGCCGAGGCGTTAACGTTGCCCACCGTGAAGTTGGTTCCCTGACCAAGGTTGATTGTCGAGGCCGAGGAGACGAAGACGGCACCACCGGCGGCCTGGGCACCGGCCGCTGCGTTGGTGTTGTCGACCAGGATGTTGCCGGCTATGTTGACGGCTCCCAGCCCGGCCACGGCCACCGCCGCGCCCACGCCCTGGGTGCCCGCTGCCTGCCCGACTATGCTGCCCAGGTTAATCGAGCCGCCGGAAAGATCCAGACTGTAGACCTGCACGGTGCCGCCTGTCTGGCCGGAGACGTTGATGTCGCCCAGGCTTATGCTCACAGGCGCCCCGCCGTTCAAGCTGCTGCCGCCGGAGGTGACCAGGATGTCGGCCCCTGTGCCGCCGGCCGAGGTCCCGGTGATGCCGGTCGCCGAGGAGACGAGCCCGGCCGAGCCCACCACCAGGCGCCCGCCGCCGGCGTCGCCGGAGACGTTGATGCCGGTCGTCGAGTAGCTGCTACCGTTGAGCGTGTAGGCAAGCGGGGTGGCGGCGGCGCCGAAGCTGACCGACGCCTTGCCGGTGATGTCGACCAGGCCGCCGCTGGCGCCTGCCACACCGGAAGCGTCAATGTTGCCCACGGCAATGGAGTTGCTGGGGGCGAAGAGCAGCACCTTGCCGCCGCTGTTGCCGGTTCCCGACCCGTAGGCGGCGATGTTGCCGGCGTTGATGGCGCCCGCGCCGCTCACCACCATGAGCACGGTGCCGCCCTGACCGCCCGCCGCCGACACGTCGACGGTGCCGGAGTCGGTGAGCGCGCCCGTCACCGCCTGCAGGGCCACGTGCCCGCCCTCGGTGCCGGTCGCCGAGGCGATAAGGTTCGAGCTGCCCAGGTTCAGGCTGCCCCAGGCGTTGAGCATGATCGAGCCCGCGTGGTTGCCGGCGCCGGCGCCCTCGACGTTGACGTTGCCGGCCAGGTTGACGGAGCCGACAATCGCCTCGGCGGTGAGGAAGCCGCCGCTGCCGTGGGCGCCGGCCGTGTTGCCGGAAAGATCCACATCGCCCAGGATGTTGACGTTGCCGAAGAAGCTCAGAAGGTTGACGTTGCCGGCGTTAGCGTTGGCCAGGCCGCGCACGTCCACAGGCCCCGTGATCGTGAGGTCGTTGCGGGCGAAGACATTGACGTAGCCGCCCGTGTAGTTGGTGTTGCTGCCGAAGTCGGTAATCGAGCCCAGGGAGACCGCGCCGTAGGCCGAGTAGATGGACATCAATCCGCCGACGGCCAGGCTCGAGGCGGAGGCATTGAGGGACTGGATGCCGATGTCGCCGCGGGCGTTGATCAATATATTGCCGCCGGAGGCGTTGGGCCCCGTGCTGGAGGTGTCGATGGCGTTAAACGAAACACCGCCCAGGGTGTCGATGCCCACGTTGCCGGCCATGGCACCGCCGCTGGCCGACGACGTCAGGTTGTGCCCGGTGATATCGCCGAGGGCGCCCAGGGTTATGTTGCCGGCGAAACCGACCGGCCCGAAGCCGGAGGTGTTCACGTCGTTGTGGAAGGTGAGCGAGCCCAGCGGGTTGGTGATCACGATCGAGCCGCCGTTACCGGTCGGCGAGCTGCTGTCGAGCGTGTAGACGTCCACGCCCAACACCGCCGGCGCCACGATGTGGATCTGCCCGGCCGGCCCGAGCAGGTTCGTGGTGACAATCTGCGCCGGCAGCGCGTAGGCGGCAAACGTCGGCGTGTGCACCAGGTTGACGGAGTTGACCGAGAAGTCGTTGGAGCCGTCGGTGAGAACGACCGAGCCGGACAGGAAGCTGACATCGCCCAGCACATTGAGGCCGCTCGACTGCCCGAGCCCGGTGTCGTTGGCGAAGGCGGTCAGGCCAGCCACCGTGGTCGCCGTGGTCGAGCGGTTGGAAAGCGAGCCGAGCGTTGAGGCGTCGCCGGCGGCAATCGTCACCATGCCGCCGCTGGCGTTGGCCACGCCGCCGGCCAGGACCGAGCCGGCCGCCACGTTGCCGAAGCCGAACAAAAAGACGTTGCCGGCCGTGTTGGGCACGGTGTTAATCGAGCCGGTGGAGTAGCTGGTCACGTTGCCGCCGGTGACGCTGGTCGGGTTCGACCAGGCGCCCAGCACCAGGTCGCCGGAGACTGCCGCCGCCATGATGTTGCCACCGTTGCTTGTGCCGGTGCTGTTGGAGGCATCGAGGGAGGAGCCGGCGGCGTTGGCTCCGGACACGGCGACAGACGAGCCGAGCAGCTGCACGGCGCCGCTCGAGCCTGCCGTGGCGCTGGTCGATACAAAGCCGCCGATGCTGAGCGCGCCGGCGGCAAGCGCCGCCACGCCGCCGGCGGTGCCGGTAGTGCCGGAGACATTGGTGAGCGAGCCGGACAGGCTCATGTTGCCCGAGGAGACGAGCGAGACGACGCCGGAGCCGGAGCCCGCTACGCGGCCGGCCGAGAGATCGCCCATGACCACCAGCGGCACGGCACCGGAGCCGGACACCTGCAGATTGCCCATGCTGAGACTGTTGCCGGTGGTGCTGGTGCTGATGACGCCGGCGGGCAGCAGATATTGATTGCCGTTCGAATCCTGCAGGTAGGGGGCGGAGCCCGGCTGGGCAACCAGCGTGTAGTTCAAGCTGCCGCTGGCCGCCGTGCTGCTGAACACGTTGGACCGGCTGCCGGCGAAGGCGGAGAGGCTCAGCACGCCAGCGCCCGAGCCGAGGCCGCTGCCGTCGATGCCGCCGTTGCTGAGCACGGTGACCGCCCCGGCGCCGGCTGCTCCTCCGGCGTTCACTGCCGGTAGGGAAAGCGTGTTTGTGCTGCCGGCCGAGATAAAGACGGCGCCGCCGACCCCCTGACCGCCGGTGCCGGCGACGTTGACGTCCAGCCCGCCCAGGTCCACGTTGGCGCCGGAGACGATCGACACCGAGCCGCCCGCGCCGATGCCGTTGGCGGCGATGGCCGTCGAGCCCGCGGGCAGCAAGAAGCGGATGTCGTTGAAGGGCAGGAAGCTGACCATGGTCACGCGCCCGCCGCTGGCGTTGCCGTCGTCGGCGATGCTGCTCACGTTTACCTGTCCGCCGATGTTGATGCCGTTGGCGGCCATGACCGTGACGGCGCCGCCGCCGGCCGTGCCGCTGGCATCCAGGGCCACGCCGTTTGCGTTGCCGGCGACCACGACAGCGTTCTTGAGCGACTCGAGCACGATGTTGCCGCCCGGTCCCTGCAAGCCGGATACGGAGCCGCCCTGGGCCTGGATGTAGCCGTTGACTGTGAGGTTGCTGTAGGCGCTCATGAGCACGTTGCCGCCGGAGGAGAGGGTGCCATCGGCGGTGAAGTTGCCGTTCAGTGTCGTGTAGCCGCCGCCGCGGACGAAGATGGTGCCGCCGTTCTGCCCGTTGGCCGACACAGCCCAGCTGGTGCTCACCTGCCCGCCCACCGAGGCCACGAAGTTGCCGCCGTTGCCAAACAGCGAGTTCTCGATGAAGTTCATGGGCAGGTCGTGGGCGCTGCCCATGTCGGCGCTCGGGTCGCTGGGCTGCGTGCCGAAAAGCCCTTGCGGCCCGCTCAGGATCGAGATGTCCACGTTGCCCGCGTTGCCGAAGTGCGAGGAGGTGACGATGTTGGCGCCTGCCGCCAGCGCTACGGGGCTGACCACCAGGCCGGCATAACCCTGGTTCGGGCCGGCATCCGGCATGGAGCGGTAGATGGTCAGGTCGAAGCTGCCGCCGTTGCCGTCCTGCCCGGAGGTGTCGACCACCGTCTTCGGTGTCAGCGCGCCGCTGACAACGTAAAGGTTGCCGTAGTGAATGGCGATGTCGACGTTGCCGCCGTTGCCGGCCGAGGCCGTGGAGACCTCGTCGGCCAGGTGAATGGACTGATAAGACAGCAGGTTCACGTCGCCGCCCTGGGCAAGGCCTCCGGCGGTGATCGTGTTGCCGACGCTGATGCCGCCGGTGGCCGAGACCAGGGTGACGTTGCCGCCGAAGTTGAGCCCGCCGGTGTTTATCGCCGCGTACGGATTGAGCGTCACGTCGCCGTTGGCAAATATACGCGCGCTGCCGCCGTTCTGCCCGGTTGCCGTCACGCCCCACTCGGTATTGATCTCGCCGTTGACGAAGGCGCTCACGTTGCCGGCGCTGCCCAGTTGCGAGGCGGTGATGAAGGTGACGCCGCCCAGGCTGCTTGCGTCGATGTGCCCCTGCGGGCCCCTGAAGATGTTAAGCGAGATGTTGCCGCCGTTGCCGAAGGTCGACCCGGTGTTGATCGAGTACTCGCAGGGGCTGCAGGTGTCGATCGAGAAGATGTTGTGCTCGGTTATCAGCCCGGCGCTGCCGGTGCCCGCGCCCGCGTCCGGCGTGCTCTGCGAGATGGTGATGCTGATGTTGCCGCCGGTGGCGTTAATCGAGCTGGTGTCCATGTAACGCCCGTAATCGGCCGGGGTGGGATCCCGGAAGTAGAGGTTGCCCTGGCCTATCCCCAGGCTGATGTCGCCGCCGTAGCCGCTTGTGCTCGTGTTCAATCCCAGGGCGTAGGTCTGCGAGAAGCCGGACAACGTAAGGATGTGTCCGGAAAGCAAATTACCGGAGGTGTCCATGGTCGCGCCGCTGGCGCCCAGGATGCCGTTGGTGGCGCCGTCCATCTGAATGAAGCCGTTGGCGGCGTTCAAAACGATGTTGCCGCCGAAGCTGCCGCCCGAGCTGTCGATCATGCCGTAGCCCCTGGTGAGGTTGGCGGCCAGGTGCAGGCTGCCGGCCGACGTCAGGTTGACGTTGCCGGCCCGGTCGCCCGAGGTGGTGATACCGAGCACCACGTTCACGTCGCCGCCTACATAGCCAAGCACGTTGCCGCCCAGGCGCCCGGAGGAGGTGTTTAAGGCGAAGTTGCCGTTGTTGGCGCCGGTGGGCCCGAAGAAGCCCTCGTCGCCGGACATCACCTCGAGCAGGATGCCGCCGCCGGCGTCGAGCGAGGAGCCGGTGCGCACGGAAGCGCCGCTTACAACGCCGACGTTGCCGGTAACACCGGTGGAGCCGACGACAAGCGAAACGTTGCCGCCGCGGAAGCTGGCGGAGGTGGTGTTGATGTCGGCGCCGAAGCTTATGTTGTTGGTTACGGTCAGGAGCTGCACGCTGCCCGCGTTCTGGGTGGAGCTGGCATCCACGCCCTGCGCCAGCGCCACCCCGTATCCGGCCCCGACAATCACATGCCCGCCGCCGTTGGCGCCGAAGGCGCTGATGCTGTTGGTCTCGGAGGAAGGTCCGGCGCCGCCCACGCTCACCGTGCCTGCCGGGGCCAGGATGCGCACGTCACCGCCCGCGGTGGCCGACGAGGTGTTGACCGCCGGCTCGGCGACGCCCGGCGACACCGAGCCGATGCTCACGTTGCCGGCTGCGTAGAGGCTTAGCATGCCGCCCGGGCCGGCAACGGCGCCGGACAGGTTCACCACCCCGGAGACCGTCACGTTGCCAGTCCCGGCCAGGGCCAGAGCATCCGAGCCGTTGACAGATGTGATGCTGCCTATGGTGCTGTCGCCGCGGAAGATCACGGGCGCGATCATCGAGGCGTCGCCGCCGGCGTCCACCGTGATGCCGGCTATGTTGATCGCCGTTTCGCCCGCCGGCGCCACGTAGCCTGCCGGGTTGTAGCTGCTGGTCTGGCCCTTGACCGAGCCGGCCGTGAGCGTGAGCGCCAGCGTCGAGTTGTCGGCGAGCGTGGTGGGCGTGCTGCCCATGTTCGCCCACTGAATGAGCGTGGTGCCTGCCCCGGCTGTCGCCGTGATGCTGCCCGAGGACATGAGAATTGCCTGGCCGGCGCCGGCGGTGTTGCTGGCAACCTGGCTGGCAGTGGTAATGGTGCCGGCGCTCACCGCGGTGGCCGAGGACAGGAAGAGGTCGCCGCCGGCCGCACCGGCGCCGGTGACTACGGCGTTGTTCTCGAGGTGAATGTTGCCGACCGTGAGCGCCCCCAGGGTGGCCATCCCGACCGAGGCTCCCTGACCGTACGAGCCGGCGGCCGTTCCCGTTATGTCGCCCACACGCACGGTCCCCCCGCCTGCATCCAGTCCGAGCAGCTCGAAGGTGCCGCCGGCCTGACCGGAGATATCGACGCCGCCGAGGTTGATCGAGCTGCCGGCGAGGTTGCCGCTGGCGGCCACGAAGATATCGCCACCGCGCCCGCCGGTGGAGCCGGCCTGGAGATTGAGCGCTCCGCCGGCCGCCGGGGCGATGTAGCTGCCGGCAGAAAGAGTAAGCCAGCCGCCCGCCGCGTCGCCGGCCACCGAGATGCCGGTCAGCCCGTTTGCGTCCGCGCTGGTGGACCCGGCCGTCAGCGAGCTGGCGCTGGTGACGAAGACCGTGCCGCCGACAGCACCGCTGGTGCCCTGAGCATCAACGTTCCCCAAGCTGACCGCGCCGGCGGTGGCATCAACTATCACCCTGCCGCCATAGCCGCCGGCACCGGCGCCCGTGGCCAGGATGTCGCCGGTTACGGTGATGCCGTAGATGCCGGATGCTTTGAGGAGAACGGCGCCGGCGGCCGCGCCCTGGGACGAGACATTTATCTGCCCGGCGACATCGATCAGGCCCTTGTTCGATATCATGCTCACGTGCCCGCCCAGCGCCGAATAGCCAAGCGCGTCGGCGAGCCCGAATGCGCTTATGCTCGTGCCGCCGGCCCGGATGTTCCCATCGGCAAAGACGGCGATCGTGCCGGCGGCTGCGTCACGGCCAAGTCCGGACACGTCGATGTTGCCGTTCAGGTTGACCGATCCCTGGGCCGCCGAGACGTTGAGATAACCGCCGGTGCCCGGCAACGGCCCGCCGGCCGCCGCGAGGTCGATCTGCCCTGCCACGTTGATGTCGGTGGTCGAGGAGGTGATGGTGGCCACGCCGCCTGTAGCCCCGTTCAAGCCGGGGGCGGATATGTCGCCGTTGATGTTCACCTGGCCGAAGGCGGTAACCGTCATGCGGGCACCGACGATGTTCTGGCCGCTGGAGTCGCTGGTCAGGCTGCCGGTTGTAACCGCCCCGGCCAGCGAGGCGATCGTGATCGAGCCGCCGGCCGCATAACCAAGGCCGGAAGCATCGATGCCGCCTATATTGATGGAGCCGGAAGCCGAGGCGACAACACTGCCGCCGGCGGCGAAGCTGCCGGTGGCTGTCGTGTTAATGCCGCTGACGTTGATGTCGTTCAAGGCCGCAAGCGTGACCGCATTGCCGGAGGCGCCAGCCGAGCCGGAGGCGGTCAGCGTCCCCGAGGTGGTGTTGATGTTGCCGGCGGCAGCAAGCGTAATCGCCCCGGCCATCGACCCGGTGCCGGCGCCGGCGGAGTTGATGCTGCCGGCAACCAAAACCGCGCCCAGCGAGTTGAAGACGCTGACGGCGCCGCCGCCGGCCACCGGCGAGGCGGTGATGATGTTGCCCAGCAGCAGGCCCTTCTCGCTTTCGGTCTGAATGCGCACCGCCCCCGACAGGCCCTGGGTGTTGCTGGTGACGATCAGGTCAGGGCCGACGGCGATGCCGTTGTTGGCGCCGCTGGCCGCCGCCGTGTCGCCTTCGGAAACCGCCGCGCCCAGATCCGACGGGCGCAGGGTGACGAGCACCGAGGGGTTGCTGGCCACCGGGTTGGCGGCATCGGTGAGGATCGAGCTGCCGGGCAGGAAGAGGAAGTTGCCCGATAGCGTGAGCCCGCCGCTGGTGCCGGCGCCGGTGTCGTTGTTGTAGCTGGCAAGCGCGGCCAGCGTGCCCGCCGATGTCGAGCGGGTCGAGATGCTGCCCACGGTGACGTTGGTGCCGGCGGCAATCAGCACCGCCCCGCCGTTGCCGCCGGCAAGGCCGCCGGCCAGCACGGCGCCGACACGCATCTCGCCGGCCGCCATAAGGTCGATGCTGCCGGCGCTGCCGCCCGGGCCGGCCGCGTTGGCGAAGACGCCGCCGTTGCCGCTGAGGGCGTAGCCGTTCCAGCTGCCGACCGTCACGTTGCCTATCCGCGAGCTTATCAGGATGTCGCCGGCGCGGGCCCCTGCCGCCGTGGTCGAGGCATCCAGGGAGGCGCCGTTGGTGCCGGCGCTGCCGGCAACGCTCACCGACAGGCCGGACAGGGCGATTGAGCCGCCCGAGCCCGCCGTCGAGCTGGTGTTGACGCCGCCGCCTATGTATAGATTCCCGGCCGCATAAAGCGCGACCGACCCGCCGGAGGCGGTGGCGCTGCTGTTCGTGACGTTGCCGGCGACGGTCAGGTCGCCTGTGCCGACGACGGCAACCGGGCTCGAGGAGGCGCCGGCTACGGAGGCGAAGGAGACCGGCACATCAAAGGCCAGCGGCACGGTCACGCCCGCCGGCTCGCTTACGGTCAGGCTGCCGAAGGCGAGCGGCTGGCCGGAGACGATCCGCCCTGCCGGTAGCGCCAGCGCCTGGCTGTTCGCGGTGTCCAGCATGTAGGGCTGAGCGGAGCTGCTCACCACCAGCTCGTAGCTGTCGCCGGCCGTCATTGTCGATCCGCTGAAGACGCCGCCGTAGGCCCGGCTCGCGGCCACGTTCGGGAACAGAGCCTGGGTGGCTGTCAGGTGGGCGCTGCTATACGAGCCGATCGCGCCGTTGCTCATGATCAATGCGAAGCCGTCATGCCCGTAACCCTGGCCGGACACGTTCATGGCCGGCAAAATAAGCTCGCCGGCGCTGCCCTGCGACAGGAAGATGCCGCCGCCGTTGCCGCTCGGTCCGGCCGCGACCAGCGTCACCCACTTGCCGGCGGACTGGTCGAAGTAACGGTTGGCCACGCCGGCCGACACGTCAATCTGGCTCGGGCTCGTTAACTGATTGGCGGCGACGATGGATACCTGCCCACCCTGCGAGGGGCCGGCAGCCAGAATGGTCGTGCCGGCCAGGTTGACGTTGGCCAGCGGCGCCTGCGAGACGATGGTCACGGAGCCGCCGCTGCCGACCAGATCCGGCGAGTATGAGGAGACGTCGACGGTGGACAGCCCGGGCAGGCTTACCCCGTTGTAGCCCAGCAGGGTGACGTCGCCGCCGCGGCTGAAGCCGGTCGCCGAAACAGCCGTTCCATAAATCGAGGTGCCCTCGACGCTCACGGCGCCGTCAATCGACTGGGCCAAAACGCGCCCGCCGGTGGCCAGACCGTCGGCCTCGATGGTGCCGACCACGGTGATATCGCCGGTCGCCGAAAGCACGATCGCGCCGCCGTTGGCCAGATTGCCGTTGGCGGTGAGCGAGCCGCCCACGGACAGCGTATTGCGCGAGCTCAGGGTTATCGCCCCGCCGGCGGCACCTGAGGCGTCGAACGACCAGTTGACGTTCACCCGGTCGCGGGCGTTGAGCGTGATGGCGCCGGCCGTGCCGGTTGCCGAAGACGCCACCAGGCGCGCCTGCGGATCGGGCGAGACGCCGAAGGAGCCGACCTGCCCGGACAGCACGTCGACCATTATGTTGCCGGCCCCCGACGTGCTGGAGCTGCTGGTGATCGCGCCTGCCGTTCCGCCAATTATCCCGGAGTAGCCGAGCGTGCCGCCCAGCGTCGGCAGCGCCCTGCCGATGGTGATGTTGACGTTGCCGCCGGGTCCGTTGCCGCCCGCGGCGTTGATCCAGTTGCCGCTGGCGTCGGCCTCGCCTATCATCAGGTTGCCGGCGTGGATGGAGATATTCACCGCGCCGGCCGAGCCGGCCGAGCCGGTGGAGATCGCCCCGGTTGTGCTGACGGTGCTGCCGCTGACGATGTCGACCTCGCCCGATTGGATAAGCGAGCTGGTGGAAATCGAGATGCCGGTTGTGCCGCCGCCGTTGGTGCCGATCACGGTCACCGTCCCGTTGGGCGCCGAAAGCGCGACGTTGCCGCCGTAGTTGAGACCGCCGGCGGTGATGCCGCCGCCGCCGTAAAGCGTCATGTTGCCGCCGGCATAGACGGACACTGAGCCGCCAATGAGGCTGGTCACCGGCGTGCTGGTGCCGGTAATGCTGTCATAGAGCGACTGCGTCGAGGTGTTGATGTCGAACCTGGAGTTGATATCGCCGCCCGAGTAGATGCTCACGTTGCCAGCCACCGACCCGGCGCTGGTGTTCACCGCCAGGTAACCGGGGCTGCTGGTGTTCAGGTCTCCCTGGGTGCCGGCCAGCACGCTCAGGCGGAAGCCGCCGCCTATTCCGGCCGTGGAGCCGGTGAAGATGCTGTTCTCGGTCAAAAGCCCGGTTCCGGTCGGGGCGTTGTTGAGGGCGACCAGACCCTGGCTGGCGCCGCCCTGGGCAAGCCCGATCAGGATATCGACGCTGCCGCCCCGGTCCTGACTGGAGCTGGTGTCTATGTAGCGGGCGTTGCTACCGCCCGGCGCGCTCAGGATAACCGAGCCGACGGCCGTGGCCAGGGTGACATCGCCGGCCGCCTCCAGGGAGGCGGTCGACAGCGCGCCGCTGGTGATGCCGGACCCGGCCACCATGGTGATGCCGCCCGACTGCTGGGTGGAGCCGGTGGTTACCGTCGACACCTGGATGGCCGCGCGTGGGGCGACCAGGAGCACATCGCCACCCAGCTGCGTGCTGGCCGTGTTGATGTTGCCGCCGATGTTGAGCAGCCCGCTGAGCGCGGTCGCGGCCACCACGCCGGAGGAGTTGGCGCCGGTGGTGCTGAGCCCGCCGGAGATGTTCACATCACCCAGCGAGACCAGATCCAGCGAGCCGCCGTTGACGGTCTGGGCGGCCGAGACGCTGCCGGCGGTGAAGGTCGTCTGCGAAACGACAGGGACCAGCATGCGGAAGTTGCTGCCGGTGTCCACGGAGAGCGTGCCGCTCAGGTTGACCACCGAGTAGCCGTAAGGGTTGTAGCCGCTCACCGCCGCCGGTGTCACGGTGACCGTCGCCGACGAGCCCTGCAACGCGGTCGGGCCCGTGTAACCGAGACCGGCAAAGGCGCCGAAGTCGCCGGCTGCCGCGGCCAAGGCTCCGGTCGCAATGCTGGATGCCGGCTGGGCTCCCGAGACCAGCACCGCGGAGCCCGACTGGGCCGCGTTGGTTAAGTTCGCGGCGTTGATGAGCGTGATCGACTGCGTGCTTATGCCGACGGCCGAGGATATGAAGAGGTCACCGCCCACGGCCGCCGGCAGGGCGTCCGGGTTGTTGTTGCTCAGATCAATGGCGCCCGTGGCCACCCGCCCGAGCCCGAAGATGGAGACGGCGCCGCCCGCCCCCAGCGGCGATGAGGCGTTGCCGGTTATGCTGCCGGTGGTGATGATGCCGCCGGCCGTGTTGAGCGAGACGAACTGGGCGACGCCGCCGTTCAAGCCGGATATGTCCACGGCATCCACACGGATCGAGTCGCCGGCGGCGTTGGCGCCCGTGGTGGAGACGTTCACCTTGCCGCCGTTGCCCTCGGCGGAGCCGGCCAGCAGGTTCAGGGTGGCGCCTGAAGCCTTGCTTATGCCGCCCTGCGAGGCAAGCACGATCGTGCCGCCGCCGATGGTGCCGGCAGCCGAGATGCCGGCGACACCGTTGACGTCGGCGGTGGCGCCACCGGCCACGATATTGCCGAAGCTGCGCAGGAAGACGATGCCGCCCCTGGCCCCATCGAGCCCGGAGACATCCACGTTGGTGACGTTGATGCCGCCGTCCGGGGTGTCAATCAGAACCTGACCGCCCATGCAGCCGCGGCAGCCGCCGAAGCCCAGGATATTGCCGGCGACAGCAACCCCGGTCGTGGAAAGCGTCTGCAGGAAGACGGTGCCCCCCGAGCCGCCGAACGACGAGACATCAACATCCCCAGCAATGTTCACCTGACCGAACACCGAGCGGGCGGCCACGTTGCCGCCGGACGAGACGATCGGGCCCGGGGCGGCGGCGCCGTTGGCAAGCAGGCTGCCCTGGCTCACGATGTCGCCGTAGGCCGCCAGGTTGATTGACCCTGCCCGCTGGGCGTTGGCGGCACCCGATGCGTAGACGTTGCCGGCCAGCGTTATGCTGCCGCCGAGATCGGTGGCGCTGAAATAGCCGCCGTTGCCGACGCCGAAGTGCTGATCGCCGGAGACATCGACCACACCCTGCAGGTTGATGCCGCCCTTGACGGCGGTGAGCACGATCCTGCCGGCGCTGGCGCCGCTCTGCGCGTAGCTGTTGAGCGCGCCGGTGACGGTGATGCCGGTGGCTGCCACCACCGAGGTGCGTCCGGCGCCGAAGTCGAGACCGGAGCTGTCGTTGTTGAGCGTGGCCAGGCTGACCGCGCCCAGCCGCGAGGTGATCGAGATATCGCCGCCGGCCGACAGCGAGTAACCGGAGGCGTCAACGTTGCCCAGCGACAGGTCGCGACCGCCTACCACCGATATGCTGCCGCCCAGCCCGACCGGTCCCCAGGTGTAAGCGGCCAGGCCGCCGGTCGTGATGCCGCCCGCCGCGTCCAGGCTCAGGCTGCCCGCCTGCGAGCCGCCGGATGACGAAACGGAAAGCGTGAGGCCCGCGGCGTTGATGCTGCCCTCGTTGACGTAGCGTCCGGCGTAGATGGCGATGTTGCCCGACGAGCTGGTCAGACCCGAGCCGACGGCCGAGAGGTTGTCGTTCAGGCTCACGGAGCCGAGCGCGTTAATAATGATGATCGATCCGCTGCTGCCGTTGGCCGAGCCGACATCGATCTGGTTGACGGCAAGCCCTTGCGGATCGGCGGCGTACAGCCTCACCGAGCCGGAGCCGCCGTTGAGGTTGACCGTGGAGATGAGCGCCGGCGCCGCCGCCGCCAGCGTGAAGCCGCCCAGCTGCAGATTAACCGACGGGCCGGCGATGCCGTTGTTGCCGTCCAGCAGCACCACCGCGCCCGGCTGGAAGACAAGGGCGCCCAGCGCCGAGAGGCTGCCCGATACGCCAGCGCCGGTGTTGCTTGCCGCCTGCGCCGGATCCAGCGCCGCACCTACCGTGGTGGCAGTCGTCGAGCGGCTGACCAGCGAGCCCACCGTCGCCGTGCCCGGCGTGGCGACAAGGATCGAGCCGCCGGAAGCACCGGCAAGGCCTGCGCTGACCACATCGCCGACGGCAATCGAGCTCGAGCCCAGCAAGGTGACCTTGCCGCCGGTATGACCGGCGCCGGCAGCATAGGAGTAAACATTGCCGGCGGTAAGCCCGCCGTCAAGCGCCGCCGCCAGCACGCTGCCGGTGCCGCCGCCTGCGCCGTTGGATGTATCGATGTTGCCCGAGACGCTCACGCCGGCCCCTACCAGGGTGGCCCTGCCGCTGGCGCTGGCGGCCGTCGTGTCGACCCCGCCTTCCACCGAGAGGTTGCCGCCCGAGATGAGCATCACGTCCTGACCCTGCGAGACCACCGCGCTGCCGACGGCCAGGTTGCCGGAGGAGACCACTGTGGTTCCCGGTGAGACGCTGCCTATGCTGGCGTTGCCGTTGACCACCACCACGGGGCCGGATGCGGAGCCGGCGCTGTACGCCAGACCGTACTGAACGACGGCCTGCGGGCGGCCCACGCTGATGCCGGCATCCGGGAAGTAGGAGTAGGTGCCGCCCGGGTTTGTATAGGTCGTGGAGTAAGCCGTGCTGCCGCCGTTTATGGTTCCGTCGCTGTAGATATTGACCGATCCAAGCGAGCTGACCGTGACGCCGCCGTAGGCATTGACGAGCGGCCCGATGTCGTTTGTGCTGGCCGAGTTGACGGTAATTGTTCCGCCCTGCGCGCCGGGCGCGGTCGCCCAGGCGGCAAGCAAAAGCGCAGAGTGGGCGCTCCAGCCGTTGACGTTGACGACGATCGTGCCGCCGGCATTGGTGCCCACCACGTCGGCGCTGGCGGCAATCGACGGCGCCGCAGCCGTGTCCAGCGCCCCGGCGGACAGTTCGATCAGTGCGCCGGCGTTGTTGGCGCCCCTGGCGATGAAGCTGCCGGAAAGCGAGGATCCCGACTGGGCGATAATTGTGCCGCCGCTCACCCCCCCGCTCACATCCACGACGCCGGCGGCAAGCGTGGCTGAAGGCGAGGCGTCGTTGGTGGAGTCAGCAGCGAGGAAGACCATGCCGCCCACCCCGCTGGTGGCTGTCGCCGAGATGCCGCCCAGGCTCATCGTCCCGGCCGAGACCAGGCGCACCTGGCCGCCCTGCGCGTCACCGTCGGCGCTTATGTGTCCTGTGCTCAGGCTGCTGGCCGGATCGAAGTTGACCATGAGCACCTGCCCTCCCGTGCTTCCCGGGGCGGTGGCGGAGACATCAACGTCGCCGGTGGTCAGGTTGCGCGCCGAGGTCACAATTACGCGCCCGCCGCTCAAGTAGCCCTCGGCCGTTATCGCGCCCGTCGCGCTCACGCCTTCCGCCTCGGACTGCAGGATGATCGTGCCGCCTGCGCCGACGTTGTTGCCGGCCGTGCTGGCCGTCAGGCTCGTGCCGCCGGAGGCGTTGATGGTCGAGGTCGACAGGTTCAAGGCCCGCGAGGAGGAGATGGCGATCGTGCCGCCGTCGGCAACGTTGCTCACGGCGCTGAAACCACCGGTGATGTTGGCCACCCCGGAGGCGTGCAGGAGGATCGAGCCGGCCGACTGTCCGCTGGTGTCAACCGTCCAGTTGGCGGTCATGTTGCCGCCGATGCTGGCCGCGAAGTTGCCGCCGGCGCCGCCCGCCGAGCCGAGGTTGAAGTTTACCGCGTTGACCGGCGTCACCGCGAAGCTGCCCTCGACGCCGGTGCCGATCATTATCGCCACGTTGCCCGCGGCCGCCGATTGCGAGCCGGTGTAGATCGTCGACCCGCAGCAGCCGCCGGATATCAGTCCGGCATTGCCGCTGGTGGCAGTCTGATCGAGCAGCGACTGCTGAATGGCCACGGACAGGTTGCCGCCCGACCCGCTGCCGCCGGAGGTGTCCACCAGGCAGCCGGCGCAGTTGAGGTCGTTGCTGTTGCCGTTGTTCAAATAGACGTTGCCCTCATATACCGAGATGTTGACGTTGCCGCCGGCACCGGTGGAAGAGGTATTGATCTCGCCTGAGACGGCGACGTTGCCGAACGAGCGGATGTCCACCTGACCGCCCTGCACGCCGGCAGTCGAGGCCAGCGTGTTGCCGCCGCTGCTGCCGCCCACGGAGATTGAGCCATTGGGGGCGATGAGCTGGATGTTGCCGCCGAAATTGGTGCCGCTGGCCTGGATGCCGCCCATACCGCCCACCGTAAGGTTGCCTCCGGCCGAAATCGACACGTCGCCGGCGGTCAGTCCTGTGGTGTTGATGCCCCACTGCGTGTTAATCGAGCCGCCGACGTTGACCACCACCGAGCCGCCGTTGCCCAGCGCCGCCGACGTGTTGATATAAAGCGAGCCGGCAGAGTTGACCGCGAAGTTGCCCTGCCCGCCCTGCACCACCGTGAGCGCGAAGCTGCCGCCGTTGCCCTGCAGCGAGCTGGTGGTGATCGACTGCTCGGAGAGCACCAGTACGTGATCGGTCACGAAACCGGCCTGCCCCACCGAGCCGCCCTGATCGGGCATCGACTGGCCGATGAAGACCGAGATGTTGCCCGCGTTGGCGAAGGTCGTCGACGTGTCGATGTAGTGCCCGATTGGCGCTCCGTTGGTGACCGGAATCACGACGCCGGGGGCGAGCATGGTCACATTGCCCTGGGCGACCGAGAGGCTGACATTGCCGCCGAAGTTCGAGGAGGCGGTGTTGATGCCCTGATCGACCACGACGCCGCGGTAGGTGACCGGGTTGGCGGTATTGACCGTCACCGGCGCAAAGCCGCCCGCCATCACGGTGACGTCGCCGGACTTCAGGTTGCCGCTGGTGTTGATTGTCGGGCCGGCCGCGGCGCAGCAGAAGGCCAGCGAGCCGGCCGGCGCAAAGGCGGTGAAGTCGCCGCCGAAGTTGGAGCCGATCGACTGATAGCCGCCAAAGCTGTTCATGTTCACGGTGCCGCCGGAGGCAATCGAGATCGACCCGGCCAGGTTGGCGTCAGTGGCCACCGACCAGGAGGTGTTGACGTTGCCACCCACATAAGCCGAGAAGTTGCCGGCCCGCTGGCCGGTGAAGCCGACAAAGTTGCCGTCGCCGGTGACGAAGTGGGCGCCGCCTACCGAGCCGACCCCGAAGTTGCCCTGGTTGCCGGCCAGCACATCTATGTATATGAACCCGCTGTTGGCGGCCGAGGAGCTGGTCAGCACCTGGTGGGTGGCGCAGCAAAGCGGGTTGTTGAAGACGAGCCCGGCGTTGCCGGTGGCGGGCGCCTCGCCGACCAGGAAGGTGACGTTGCCGCCGTTCAAGTTGGCGGCGGTGGCGTTGATGTAGTCGGTGGCCTCATCGCCAAAGGTTATGTTGCCCGAGGCGGTGGCCAGCGTCACGTTGCCGGCCGTGGTCGACGAGTGGGTGTCGATCAAGGAGTTGCTGTTCACGGTGACGCCGGTGCCGCCGGCCAGCAGAACGTTGCCGGAGGCCAGGGCGCCGCTGGTGGCCACCGCGTAGCTGCCCGAGTTGCCTACCGATACCGAGGCATCAGGCGCCAGCATGCGCACCGAGTTGCCGTAGCTTGCGCCCGTGGCGTCGGCCGAGGCCGAGCTCACATTGTCGGCCAGCGACCAGAGGGTGACCACGCCAGCCTCGCCGGCTCCCTGCGTGGAAAGCGAGTTGGTCACCTGCAGGTAGTCGCGGCTGACGATGGTCACCGCCGAGGCGTTGCCGGTGCCGCCGGCCGCCTGCAGGTTGGTCACCGTCGCGTAGGACTTGGACAGCAGCGGCACGATCAGGTTGCTGTTGCCCTGCGTGTCCATGGTCAGGTTATTGGCTGCAATGTAGTCGTAGCCGGCCGGGCTGTAATTGATGATGGCACCGTTGCTCACCACCACGGTCGTGTTGCCGGAAAGGTTGTTGCTGCCCGAGGAGCTGATCAGGTGCGGGGCGACAATCATGTTGGCGGTGGAGTTGGCGCCTGAGATCGCGCCCGAGGCGACCAGCACCCCGATGCCGCTGGCCGAGCCGTTGGCGCTGGCAAGAGCTATCGACTGCACGGACAGATCGCGACCGGACGACAGGAAGAGATCCCCGCCGGCTGCCGCGCCGACCGCCCGGGCGGCGCTGTTCACCAGGCTCACCCGTCCCACCGTGAGCGCGCCCAGCACCGCCACCCCGACGGAGCCGGCGATGCCGCTGGCGGCCGTCGCGTTGCCGGTGATATTGCCGGTGGTGACCGGGCTGTTGAGCAGGTCATCGCTGACCAGCACGACCCGCCCGCCGGAGGCGCCGCTCACGTCTATATTACCCAGATTCATCGATATGCCGCCGCTGCCGCTCCGGTTGTCCTGCCCGGCCGCGCCGACGAAGATGCTGCCGCCCGTCCCGGAGTTGGAGCCGGCAAGCAGGTTGAGCTGGCCGCCGGGCACCGACTCCACCGCATAATCGCTCCTGTTAGCGAACACGGGCGTGGCAAGCGTCTGGTTGGTAGCCAGGAGGTTGAAGCGCAGGTCGGCCGGGGCCGCGTTCATGACGATGGTGCCGCCGTGGGCGTCGCCGAAGACCGAGATGCCCTGGATGCCGGCAGCATCAGGCGTGGCCGAGCCGGCGGTAATCGTGTTGGCGGCCGTTATCATAACCGTGCCGCCTACGCCGCCGGCGCCGGCCGAGGCGTTGATGTTGGCCACCGTCGCCGGGCCGTTGTCGGCCTCGACGATTATCCTGCCGCCGGGGTTGTTGTAGCCGGAACCGTAGGCTTCGATGTCGCCGCCCACGGTGACGCCGCCGGCGCCGCCGGCCTTCACCAGCACGCCACCGGCGGCAGCGCCGGTTGAGTAGACATCGATGCCGCCGGCCAGGTTGACGCCGCCGTAACGGGAGATGAGCGACACGTGCCCGCCGGAAGCCGAGAAGCCGTAGCTGTCGGTGACCCCGGCCGCCACCAGGTCGCCTCCGGTGGAGACGATGTCGCCGCGGCTAAGCGCCTCGATGATGCCTCCCGTGCCGGTCTTGCCCTGGCCGCTGACGTCGACGCTGCCGGCCAGGCTGAGCGCCCCCTGCGGCGCGGACACCGAGAGCATGCCGCCGAAACCGGTGCCGCCGCCGTGGTTGGCCGAAAGGTCGATCTGGCCGCCCAGGCTGACGCTTCCTGCCTGCGACAGCACGGTCATGACGCCGCCGTTGGCGTCAGATTGACCCTGGGCAGCGACCGAGCCGCCGGTGGCCACGTTGCCGAAGGCAGCCAGAATAATCTCGCTGCCCATGTAGCCCTCGCCGCTGGAGTTGGCCGTCAGGTTGCCCAGGCTCACGCTTGCGGCCCCGGAAGCCACGACCACGTTGCCGGCCATGGCCTGCGAGAGCCCGGAGACATCGGCGGAGCCGACGCTGACATTGCCGAGTCCGAGCACGGTCAGCGCACCGCCTGCGGTGCCGCTGCCGGCCGAGGTGCTGGTTGCGCTGTTGAGCGAGATATCCGCCAGCGACAGCACGGTAACCGAGCCGCCGAAGGAGCCGTTGGTGCCGCTCGTGTCAATGAGATTCGAGCCGGTCGACACCGCCCCGCCCGCGGCGACAAACACGGCGCCACCGGACTGCGCCTTGCCGCTGCCGGTCGCGCTCAGGTTGCCGGTCAGCGTCACCGGTCCCAGCCTGTCAAAGAGGCTTATGCTGCCGGCGAAGCCGAGCTGGGCCGACGTCGTTATGGCTCCGACCGACAGCCCGTTGACGTTGTTCGTGGCGACGGCCACCGAGCCTGAGTTGCCTGCCAGGTTGCTGGTGACAATGCTGGCCGGGGCCGCCGAGCCGCCGCCGGCGGTCGCGCTCAACTGCAGGTCGAAGGTGGCTGTCGAGTAGAGGTTGTTGGTGGCGTCAGAAAGAAGCGCCCGGCCAGGCAGGAAGCTCATGAGACCGGACAGCGAAGCCAGACCGCCATATCCTGATCCGGTATCGCCGCTGAAGGCGGTGAGCGCCGAGGCCGCAGACGAGCTGCTCGATCTCAGCGACAGCGTGCCGAGCACCGCCGGGCTGCCGGAGGCGACCCTTATCTCGGAGCCGCTGGCATTGGCAAGACCGGCCGCCAGAAGGTCGCCGGACAGCACGGAGCCCGAGGCGGCAAGCGCTATGCTGCCTGCCGTATTGCCGGCGCCGGCGCCGTGCGTGTCGATGGTGCCGCCGGCGGTAAGCGAGCCGCCGTTCCAGGTGCCCAGGGTCAGGTTGCCGGCATAGGACATCATATAAACCGCGCCGCCGGACCCCGAACCAGAGGAAGCGTCTATCGAAGCCTGTGGATTGCCGGCGCTGGCGGAGCCCGATACGGTCACCGTCGAGCCGATGATGGCGACCGCGCCGCCGCCGTTTGCGGAGGCGGTCGTCAGCCCGCCTGTGAGGCTGACCGCGTTTGGCGAGATAAGCTCCACCAGAGAGCCTGGATTGTTTACAGCGACACTGGAGGAGATGCCTCCGAAGGCGACGACGCTCACCGGGCTGTTGCTGCCGGTAATGGGGCCGCTGCCGCTGTTCGATTGCAGCGCCGTCTGGGTCACAAACGGCGCCAGGAAAGTCGGATTGGCTGTGCGGAAGCTGATGCCGTTGACGATCATATTGCCGGCTGCCTGCAGCACGCCCGCGTCAAAACCGTATGTGGTGGCACCGCTGCCGTTGCCGAGTTGCAGGTAGGGCTGGGCGTTCGGTTGAACGACCACTGTCAACGCCTCCGCTGTCTGGGCGATGACCTGGCTTGTGATGAAGCCGGACGAATAGGTGTTGTTAAGCTCCACCGACGGGAAGTAGCCGACATTGGCGGAGGTCGAGAAGGCGGTGAGCCCGTTGATGCTGCCGCGCGACATCACCACCTCGGTGCCGGGGACCGCCCCGCCGCCCAGATTAATGGCCGGAAGAGTGGTGGCACCGTAGGTGCCCAGCGAGACGAAGACATCGCCGCCGGTGCCCAGCGGCGCGTTGACACCGGCGTTCCAGGCGCCGGTGGCGGTCAGCCCGCCGGCGGCCACCAGGGCGATGCTCCCGCCCAGCTGCGGCGCACTGGCGTTAACCGCGCCTACCGAAATGTTGCCTGCCCCGGTCTCGCCGAAGGCGATGATCTCCAGGCTACCGCCTGTGCCGAACCGCGTAGACGAGACCGACGAGACATCTATGGCGCCGCTGACGTCCACGTTAGCCCCGGCGAGGAGCCGCACCTGCCCTCCGGCGCCGAAGGAGTTGGCGACGATCCCGGCCGCGCTCACCGATCCGGACGGGGACATGAGCGTGACCGTGCCTCCCTTCGTGTAGCCGTCGGCCAGCACGGTGCCGGCATTGAGATCGCCTGGGGCGACCATGGTGACGGTGCCGCCGCTGGCCAGCTCCCCGTTGGCGTTGACGATCCCGGAGACATTGAGCGAGCTGCCGGAGGAGACGAAGATTGCCCCGCCGCTCATGCCGTTGGCGGCAATCGGCAGCGCGACAAAGTGGGGCGGGGCGCCTACCAGCTCACCGGCTCCCACGTCGATGCCGCCCTGACCGTGCAGGTAGATGTTGCCGCCGGCGCCCTGCTGCGAGTCGGCGCTCAAGCCCGGTATCATCGCCGGTGCCACGCCGAAGCTGCCCAGGAAGCCGCGGCGCACATCCATCGATATGGCGCCGCCGGAAGAGAGCGTCGAGCTGGTCTCGATGATGCCGCCGTTGGGCGAAACGAGGCCGGCGATCCCGGAAGCCAGGCTGGAGAGCTGCGAGGCAGCGATGTTGAGCGTAAAGGCGCCGCCCGGACCGGAGCCGCCGGTGGCGTTCACCACCCGGTTGCCATCCAGGCTGTTGTAGTTGGAAAGGGAGAGGTTGCCGTTGTAAATATCGAAGGTCATGTCGCCGGCCGTGCCCGGTGAGCTGCTTACTATCTCATTGGAGATCGTGGCGCCGTGCCCGGCGATGACGTCCACCAGACCGCCGTGCACGCCGCCGCTGGTGTCGATGCTGACATTAGCCGCCTGGCAGCACACGTTAACGCTGCCCGCCCTGGAGACCAGCACCACGTCGCCGCCCACTGCCGTGCCGGTGGTGTTGATGCCGCTGCCGTAGGCGAGGCTCAGATCCAGGCCGGCTTCCAGCGTGACGTTGCCTGCCCTTGCGGCGCCGGTCCCGAACTGCATGCCGGCGTTCAGGCTGCCGCCCGCCCACACGGTCACGTTGCCGCCGGCGATTGCTGCCTGCGTGCCGAAATAGAGCGGGGCGGCACCGTTCTGCCAGACCTCGTTGCCGTCCAGGACCTGCATGCGGATCGTGCCGGCCGAGGCGGTCTGAGAGCCGGTGTAGATCTCATTGGAGGTCTGGCAGGCGGCACACGGCGGCGGCATCAGCACGCCGGTGGATAGCCCGCCGGCTGTGGCTCCGACCAGCAGGTTGACGTTGCCGCCGTCGGCCCTGGTCGAGGAGGTGTTGATCTGCTGCAGCGCGCCGCAGAGACCGCAGTCGCCGAGGAACTGGATGTTGCCTGACAGAGCCGTCATGGAGACGTTGCCGGCAACGTTGGTGGAGGAGGTGTTGACGAAGTCGGCCAGGGCGATCTCGCCTGCCGCCATGCTGACGTTGCCGGAGCGCATGGTGCCGGTGGTGCTTACCGTCTGCGCACCGAGTCCGGCAGGCAGGATGATGTTGCCGAACGGGGCTACCATACTGATGTTGCCGCCTATCTGCCCGCCCACCGTGTTGATTACGCTGGTCACGGCACCGCCGCCGGTGATGTTGCCTTTCAGGGAAGCCAGCGACACTGATCCTGCCGTGTCACTGGCCGTGGTCGTCACGCCGTTGCCTATCGATAGATTGGAAACCGCCACCAGCGTCACCGACGGGGCGGTGCCGGTGCCCGCTCCCAGGGTGACGTTGTTGCCCACGTCCGCCTGACCGAGCACGGAGCCAACATCGATAGAAGATAGCGAGACGAGCGGCGCGACCAGGTACGGGTTGCTGTTTGTGTGAAGGACGAGCGCCGGGTTGTTGCCGTTGTTCAGGCTTATGTACGAATAGCCGGCCGGGCTGTAGTTAACCACCGCATTGGGCGTGATCTCCACCGTGGCCGTGCTCCCGGATAGCGCCATCGGGGCGGCGGGCAGCTTGGCGAAGACCCCGATATCCGCGACCGGCGCGTTGATCGAACCAACAGTAATCTGGTTCTGGCTGCTGAGCAATATCACCCAGCCCGCGTTGGCGCCGTTGGCGGACTGCGTCCCGAGAGTATTGTTTATTGCGCTGATGCCTGTATTGGAAGAGACGAACAGATCGCCGCCCCGCGCCGCGCTGCCGGGTGCCGCTGCGGTGTTGGATAGATCGACATTGCCTGTCAGGTCCACCGCGCCCAGGGCAAAGATGCCCACCGACCCGCCGACAGCCGAGGATCCGGTGGCGTTACCGATAATCGACTGCACCTGAATCTGCCCGTACGCCGGATCGGTGCTGACCATCTCCAGCCGCCCGCCCTGCACGCCGCTAATATTGATGGCGCCGTTCTCGACTATCGAGTATGCGTTGCTCCCGACGGCAGACGATCCACCGGCAAGCAACGTGATCTCACCAGCCTGGCCGTTCGCGGAGGCGACGCTCAGACCGCTGGCGCCCAGGTTGAGCATGCCGGTCGCCGAGTCCAGCGTGATGCTGCCGCCGCCTGCTGTCCCGGAAAGATCAATGGCCGGTGCGTTACCGGAGGCAGACCCGGTATAAGTCATGTTGCCGGCAGAGCGGGCAATAAGGGTTCCACCGAAGGCGCCCGAAACACCGTTGGCGCTTATGTTGCCGAAGCTGAGCGCGCCGCCGGCGGCATCGAGGATAATCTGCCCGCCCGCCTGCCCGGCGCCGGTGCCGGTGGCGTTGATTGCGCCCAGCGTCACCCCGCCGGCCGCCGGCGTGCCAGCATAGACGGTTCCACCGCTGCCGCCGGCCGACGACACGTTAATGGAGGCGTTGGGCAGGTTCACCGCCCCGGCCGTCGAGCTGATGGCAACGTGCCCGCCCGAGCCCAGCAGGTTCCCGGCAACGCTCGAGCTGGCGTCGAAGTTGAAGGTCGGGACGCTGTTGGGCCCTTCGGTGACGCCCTCGTAGCCGTAAATGCGGATGGACCCTGCCGACCCGGCCGTGCCGGCCCCGGAGGCGTAGATGCTGCCGCTTATCTGCACCGTACCGCCGAGCGCCGAGAGCACCACGGCGCCGCCGTTGCCCACCCCGCCGTTCCTGTCTCCGGAGACGTCAAAGGCAGCCGCGGCCCCGCCGCCGCCCGAGCTGAAAATTGTGCCGGCCACGGAGGAGATGTTGATGCTGCCGCCGTTGGCCCCGCTGGCGCCCCAGGCGCTGACCGGGAACGACAGGCTGACGTTATCGAGGGCCGATATTCGCACCGCACCGCCCCAGAGCGTGTTCCCGGAGCCGGTTGCGCTTATGGATGAGAAGATGTTGATGTTGCCGCCCGGGGCCGAGACGACGATATTGCCGCCGCTGGCCTGGCTGGAGCCGCTGGCGTTGAGCTGGGCGCCGTTGCCGCCGAACGACACGTCACCGCCGGCGGTTACCATCGTGATGTTGCCGGCGGTAAGGTTGGCGCCCGAGGTTGCCGTGCTCGCCGAGTAAACGCTGATCCCCCGGGCCGCGACCACGGTGATGTCGCCAGCCTGCGCTCCCTGCGTGGCCGAAGCATCCAGTTCGCTGAGCGCAACGGCTCCGCCGGCAAGGACGCCGATATTACCCGAGTGATTGTAGAGCCCGGCGCCGTTGGGCGTAAGCGAAGCGCTGTTTGCGAACCCGCCGCTGGTCTCAATGCTGCCTGCCCGATCGACAAGGGCAATCGAGCCTGCCGAGACGCTTGCGCTGCTGTTGATATCCGTAAGCGCCGAGGTGATGATGCTGTCGGTAAGGACAAGCCCTGCCGGGTTGAGCGAGTCGATGCTCACCGAGCCCGACGTGCCGGTGCCGTTGCTGACGGTGACGCGACCGAGCTGCGTCGCGCTGTCGCTGGCAGCCAGGCTGAGGGCCAGAGAATTGACCACCTGGCCGTTGTCGCCCTTCATGATGAATGTCGAGCCCGGAACAAGCTGGAAGGCTCCGGATAGCCCGACGCCGTTGCTTGTCCCGGTGCCGACCACGGTTCTGTCAGAGGTGGCAAAGGCCAGATAGCCGTTGGCGCCCCAGAAGGACGAATTGAAGAACCCGCCGGCGGACCAGGCTCCCACCGAACCCAGCGTGCCGCCCGCCGCCGCCTGAATGCCGATGCCGCCGGCTGCCGCGTTGTTCTCGCCCAGAGTGACGATGTCATTTACCCTCACACGTCCCAGGGAGACAATCGAAAGATCGCCGCCGCTACCGCCGGCACCCTGCGACTTCGCGTAGACATTGCCGCCGGAGACGAGCGCCTCATTCACCCAGCTGCCCAGCGTGACCCCGCCATTGAAGGCGGCCAGGTTGATGGCGCCGCCGTGCCCGGCGGCGGACGGGCTTGCCGGGACGCTCGCCGTATCGATGCTCGCTCCGGAAAGCGTACCGGAGCCAGCGCCGGCAACCGTTATCTGGCTTCCGGTCAAACTCACCGATCCGGAGATGGCGCCGGAGGCAGTGCTTATGCTGCCGGTGACGTTCAAGGCGCCTCCGGCGGACAGCTGGACGGCCGCGCTGTTGCCGGCGGAGGCGGTCGACACGTCGCCTGCGACGCTCAGGCTGCCCGAGGCCATAAGCGAGATCGGCGCCGACCCCGAGCTCGTCAGGCCGCCGGTCGCCAGGTTGCCGGAGACCACAAGCGGGGCCAGGAACCCGCCACCGCCGCTGGTGAAGCTCACGCTGCCCATGGTCAGGTTGCCGCTTATCACGCCGGGGGCAAGCGCATAGCTCACGCCGGTGAACGTGTCGGTCACGCTCGGCAGGGCGCTCACCCCCACCGTGATCGCGAACGGATCGCTCGAGCCGGCGGAAGCCCCGAAGAGCCCGCCCGAGTAAGTCGCGTTGCCGGCCGTTATCATCGGGAACAGGCTGACATTGCCGACCTGCGAGGAGCTTGCCTGCCCGTTGATTGTGCTGCCGGCGATCGCCAGCTCGTAGCCGCTGCTCCCGCTGCCACCGCCGGACAAGTTCACGGCAGGCGTGGTTATAGCGCCGCCGGCCGAGAGATACACCGTTCCGCCGGCACCGCCGGCCGCTGCGGCGCTGACGTTGAGCGATCCGCCTGAGCTCGCTATCGAGCCGCCGGAGACCAGACCGATGCTGCCGCCGGCGGCGCCGCCGCTGGCGTTCAAGGCGCCGCCCAGGGTCATCGTGCCGCCGAAGTTGACGGCCTGTATGCTCCCGCCGTAGCCGCTCGCCCCGGTGGCCGAGGCATCCACGGTGCCCAACGCGATGCCTCCTGCCGCGGTGAGCATTACCTGACCGCCGTAGGTCGTGCCTGTGGCCTCAAGGCTACCGGCAGTTACGCTGCTCGCCAGCGACTCAACCCTTATGGTGCCGCCGGCGGCGCCGTTGGCCGAGGAGGCTTGAATGCTGGCTCCGACCGTGACCGCCCCCCCGCCAATCAGGCTCACCTGCCCGCCGGACTCCAGGTTGCCGCCGGCGTTGATCGTCGCGCCCTGCCAGATCGAGCCGCCGGAAATGACGCTTACAGCCCCGCCGGCCTCGCCGGAGGCGTTTATGAGATAGCTACCGCTATAGTTGTTGCCCGGGGCGCTGCCGGTCGTAAGCAGAACGGACCCGCCGCGACCGTAGCTCGAGGAGACATCCAGGACACCGGGCACGTCCATCGAGAGCGGTCTGGGCGCCTGCAGATCGAGCGTGCCGCTGTAGGTCATGATGCGAATGTTGCCGCCGTTGCCGTAGACGGTGGATGCGATGATCGAGTTGGGCGCGGCGGACCCAGCGGCAAGCCCGTTAAACCCGCCGTAAACCGGGCTCTGGATCGAGATATTCACGTTGCCGGCGCCACCGTTGACGCCAGAGACATTCAGCGACGGAACGCTGAGGTCGCCCTGACCGATCACTATGCCTATGCTGCCGCCGATGCCCATCGACGAGGCGCTTGCGCTGCCGCCCAGCGAGATGTTGCCGCCGCTGGTCAGAAGAATGTCACCGCCCCTGGTGTTGCCCAGCGCCGAGAGCGTGACCCCGCTGCCGCCGTAGGAGCCGCTCCAGTTCAGGCTGCCGGACATAGCGGCGACGTTTATCGAACCGCCGAAACTGGCGCCGTTGGCGTTGATGCCTCCAATCAGGTTGACGCTGTTGCCGGCCGTGACCGAAACGTTGCCGCCCACCTGCCCCAGCGCCGTGATCGTCAGCGACATGCCGCCGATATTGCCGCCCACGAAGATGTTGACCGCCCCCGCCTGCCCGTTGCGGGCGGAGGTGTCTATCGTGGTCACGGTCGCCGGGATGGTCACCGCGCAGCAAACATAGTCGCCATAAAGCTGTATGTAGGTGAAGTTGCCGCCGTCACCGGCCGCCGAGCTCAACTGCAGCGCGCCCGCCTGCAGACCGGAGAGGCTGCCGTTCGGGACCGGCACGCCGATCATTACCGTGGCGGAGCCCGCGGATCCGCTACCGCCGGTGGTGACGATCGGGTTTAACCGATCGAGGTTTACATTGCCCCAGACGGCGCCGATGCCCACGTTGCCGCCCACTCCCGGCGAATTGGCGAAGATCGGCCCGGAGGTGACCTGCTGGAAGGCGGACAGCGTCGCGCTGCCTGCCTGCGAGCCCGCGTATGTGGTCAGCCCGTTCGGCAGGTTGATGAAGCCGTTGGGGGCCGTTATGCTCACGTTGCCGCCGGCGATCGCGCCGGAGGCGTTGAGCTGGTTGCCGGTCAGGCTAATGTTGGAGTCCGAGTAGATGGTTATGTTGCCGGCGCTTGCCCCGGAGGTGACCGGGCTCAATACCTGGCTTATCTGGCCGCGCACGTACTCGTTTATGTTTCCGCCTGTGCCGGGGGCGTCGGTGAGGACGTTCAGGCCGTTGCCGCCGACCTGCGTCCCGGCGTAGATGGTCAGGCTCACGTTGCCCGCATTGCCGCCCGATGAGCTGGTATTGACGCTGTTCTCCGCCGGTCTGCCCGGAACGATGGCCGGCTGGTAGACCAGGAAGCCCGAGTCCCCGGCCACGCCGCCCAGACCGACCAGGTTGGGACCGCTGCCCGGCCCGCGCCCGATGAGTACGTTGAGGTTGCCGCCCTGCCCGGCCGACGACGTGTCGATATAGCGGTAAGGAACCGCCGCGGCAATGGAGGTGCTGAGGTTGGAGACGCTATAGGGGCTGTTGATTACCACGTTGTTGGTGAGCGTCATAAGATCGATGTTGCCGCCCGCCTGGGCGCCGGTTGTGCGGAGCTCGCTGGCCGACACAATGCCGGCGCCGGCCATGATGCTCACGTTGCCGCCCTGCTGGCTGCCGCTGGCGTCCAGCGCCCCGGAGATGCCGGAGCAGCAGGTGCCGGGGCTTTGAATGCTGGCCGAGCCGTTAAGCGCGGTGATGAAGATGCTGCCGCCGGTGGCGCCGCCGGTGCTGTTGACCGCCGTGATGCCGAGCGTGTTGGTTCCCACCGTAATCGAGCCGCGCGCCGAGCCCAGCGTCAGGTTGCCACCCGCGCTCGTGCCCGCGGTGGTGGCGGAGCTGAGCGTGAGGGCATCGCGGGCCACGATCGTGAGCGAATCAGCCGAGCCGGTATTGAAAGAGCTCACGTTGGCGGCGTTCAGCGAGCCGCGGAAGATGAGCGGCACGATTATCTGCCCGTCGCTGCCGGTGTCCATCGAGAAGTTGCCCGTGGACGTCGTCGTGTAGCCCTGCGGGTTGTAGCCGGACACGCCGCCGATGGAGACCATGGTGTGGGCTGCCGGCTGGGACGCCGCGGTGCTGACCCCGGTGAAGTAAGCCTCGTTGGTGACCAGGCTGCCGGCCTGCAGACCTGCTCTAAGGTTTTGCGCCGTCTGGCTGCCGCCCGCCTGAACCAAAAGCAGCGCCCCGGAAAGCGTCGCGTTGCCGACCACGTTGATCCCGGTCGGATCATAGATGGACCCTCCGGAACCAACAAACAGGCTGCCACCGGAAGCGCTGCTGGCGACGCTCGCGCTGGTGTTGCCCAGGCTCACCTGACCGAGGTGCACATCACCGGTGCCGGCCACGCCCACATAGCCGCCGCTGCCGTTGCCGGCCATCGCATAACCGTAGATGCCGCCGAGCTGCACGGGCGTGTTGGCATTGTCGGCGCTGGCGATAAGGGCCCGCCCGCCGCTGGCGCCGAAGATGTTGACGTCGCCCAGCACGATGGCGTTGCCGGATCCGTCCGTGCCGCCGGCGATGACGGTCAGTCTGCCGCCGTTGCTCGTGCCATCCGGGCTGTCCAGGGAGATGTTCGAGCCCCTGGCGCCCGATGAGTAGATGCCCTGGGCGGCCGTGACGCTCACCAGACCGGGCAGCGCGTGGGCCGAGGCCTCGGCGGTTATGTTGCCCACATAGATGGAGCCCGACCCGGCAGCCGTCGAGTTGTCCGCGATGATCACCCGCCCGACCTGATGGCCTGCCCCGCCGGTGGAGGTGGTTATGTTCTTGACCGTGATGTTGCCGCCCTGCTGCGCGCCCAGCAGCACGTCGCCGGAGGCGTTGCTGGCTGCAGAGGTGTTTAGGTTGCCCAGACCCATGCCGGTCGTGGAGCCGAACAGCACAACCGACCCGGCCCTGCCTGTGCCCAGGTTGGTGGTGGCGATGTCGCCCAGGCTGTTGATTCCGGCCAGCGTCCCGGTCAGGCTCGACGTATTGTTCGCGTTGGTGCCGTCGGTCAGCACCGTGGAGTTGCCTATGAAGGAGAGCGTCGGGTTGAGCGAGATGTAGCCGGCGCCCCCGGCGACGGTGCCGATGATCCGCCCGTAGGCGGAAGGCCCGCCGCCCGCCGTGGTGCTGACGCCGGAGGCGGAAAGCGTGGCGAAGGTAAGCGCCCCGGCCTGCCCGGAGCCGGTGTCGTTCTGGTAGGAGCTCACGTTGGTGCCGGTGGTCGACCGGGTTACCAGCGAGCCGACGTTGAACACCTGGCGGCCCGAATCGAGCAGTATGTCGCCGCCGTTGGCGTTGTCCATACCGGCGGCGTTAATGTTGCCGGTGTTGACCACGCCGAAGTGGGCGAACTGCGGCTGCAGCCCCCACTGCGTGATCTGATCGGCGGCCACCGTCACCGAGCCGGCGCTGTTGCCGGCGTAGGTTGTCGAGGTGTTGATGTTGCCCACCTGCACCGACGAGCCGGCCAGCACCATGACGCGCCCGCCGTTGGCGGCGAGCGTTCCCAGGGCGATGTTGTTGGTGTAGAGGTTGCCGGCGGAAAGCACCACCGTCTCGGCGCTGGGCGCCAAGGGGGCGATGAGCGCAATCTCGCCCGAGGCGCCGCTGCCTGTACCGGAGGCGACCACGTCGCCGTTGATGGAGACCTGCGCTGCCGAAGCCAGAACCGACACGCTGCCGGCGCTCGAGGAGACCGTGTTCGTCGGCAGGCCGGTCTGGATCGCCACCGTCCCTGGCTGCTGCCCGCTCGGGCCTATCTGGATCATGGGCGAGCCGTCGCCGCTGGCTACATATATGCTGCCGCCGGCGGCGCCGGCTACGCCTGCGGCGGGGATGGAGGTGATGGCGTTGCCGGTCTGCCCATAAGCCAGCGTCATGTTGTTCTCGGCAAAGAGGACCACCGGTGCCGCCGAGCCGTTGGAGCCGGTGGCGCCGGTTATGCTGCCGCCCACGATCATGTACGGCATCACCACCGGAACCAGGAGCCCGGCATCGCCGTTGGTGCTCACCGTCAAGCCGCCCGAGGTGTTCAGGTTCTGTCCCGAGACAAGCTGCTTGAAGTCACCGGCAGGCAGAACCCAGGTGGAGCTGCCGTTGGAGATTGTCGGTATGCCCTGCGGCGAAACCGAGATCGTGTAGCTGTGGGTATCCACCGAGTTGGACGGCGACGGTGTCTGAGGCGCGGGGCTGGCGGTCGGGAAGCCGGGGAAGGTGGGAACACCGTTGTAGCTGCCGGCAAACTGGTTGATATCGGGGAAAATGCCGACCCCGCCATAGGCCTGGCTGGAGGTCGTCATCGTGTTCATCACCAGCGCCCCCAGGCGGATGTCGCCGGCGGCCATGAGGACCACCGAGGCATCCGAGCCGGTGCGAATCGGCAGCGTGCTGGAGGGGGAGCCGACGACAATCGCCTGCCCGTTGCTGCCGTTCAGCCCCAAGCCGGAGGAGAGGAAGATGCTGCCGGAGCGCCCGTTGGCCGAGTTGGTGTTGATGGCGGCGCCGGTGGTGGCGCTGGTGCCGATGGTTATCTGGCCGGGCGCGACCACGGCCACCGAGCCGCCCGCCGTGCCCTGCCCGCCCGATGAGGTGTTGATTGTGCCGACCACGATGCCGCCGACGGAGGCGGAGTTGATGAGCAGGACGTCGCCCCCGCGGGCGTTCCTGGAGCTTGTGTCGATGTTGCCGCTCACCACGATCCCCGGGCTCCAGCCGGTGGTCGCGCTGAACAACGCCGCCCGGTTCTGAGCCTCGATGAACACGTGACCCGATGCCCCGTTGACCCCGGAGGTGACGATGTTGCCCCCGATGTTCACGCTGGTGGCGGCCAGCAGGTTGACGTCGCCCCCCTGACCGAGGAAGACGGTCGGCGCCGTGTTGATGCCACCGGATATGTTGATGCCGCCCGACGGCGCCGCCACCGAGAAGGTATTGCCGATGGTATTGATGCCGCCGTTGTAGGTGAAGTCACCGGAGCCGACGTAGATGGTGGCCCCGCCGACATCGAGGCGCCCGACCACCAGGCTGCCGTTGAAATCATTGATATTGAGCGTCGGCGCCGTGATGTTCAGCGTCCCCTGCAGCAGCCCCTGGTTGTTGATTGTCGGCACCGTCATATTGAAGGTCGGCGCCGTCAGCCGCCCGAATATATTCAGCGTCCCGGCGCCGACGCTCATGGCGCTGTCGTCGCTCACCACCCCGCTTATGTTGGCGGTGGCGCTGGTGGCCAGTTGTATGTTGCCCGGCCCGGCCATCGTGTGGCTGCCCTCGACCAGCAAGTTGCCGCTCAATACCGAGATATTGACGCCGGCGCTGCCGGACATGACACCCTGACCGCTTATTGTCAGCCCGTTCAGGGCGAACACGTTGACGGCACCGGCCCCGGCGGCCACCGAGCCGAAGTTGACCAGGTTGCCGGTGGCCAGGTTGATGTTGCTGTTGCTAGCGAGCGACGAGCCGGCGCTGATGTTCACCGAGCCGCCGGCGCCTTGGGCGGCAAACACGGCGGGGCCGCTAAGGTTCTGGATGCCGTTTATGGAAAGCGTTCCGCTCGTCGCCTGCAACGTCATGCCGCCGGCAGCCGTGAGCTGCCCGCCCTGGCCGGTGATCGTGAGACCGCCGGCGCCTGTCACCGCCAGCGTCCCGGCTGCGGCGCTCACGGTGCCGGTGTTGGCCAGCGTGCTGGTCAGAATCGACAGGCTGCCGGTGGAGCCCAACTGTCCGGAAACCTGCACCGGTCCGCTGCCCACGTTGTTCAGCACCCCGTACACGCCGTTGCCGGGTCCGCTCGAGGCGGCAAAGGCGAAGGTGCCGCCGAAGTTAACCGGATTGGAGGCGCTCGAACTCACCTTGATCTGGCTCGACTGCGTGAAATCGAGGGCCTCGACAGTGACCCCGGCCGGGATGTTGATGGCCGAGAGCGCCGCGCTGGTTATGTTCGAGGGCAGGAAGGTCAGCGAGCCGGTGAGCTGGCCGTTGACCGTCGTCAGCGGACCGATGCCCTGCACGTAACCGAGCCGGCCTGCTGCCTGCTGCGCTTCAATAATCTGATCGATGCTGCCCTGGGTCAGATCCAGGGTGAACAGCATGGCACCGGCGCTGTTGGCCGTGAGATTGACGCCGCCGTCGAACTTGATGGAGCTGGCGGAGCTGCCGTTGAAGATCACTGTGCCGCCGTTTACCGAGTACGTGTTGGTCTGGCTCGAGCTGTTGAACGCGGTTGTGATCCCGCTGGTGCCGTAGAGCACGATGCCGCCGTTGCACAGGTTGCAGTTGGGATCCGGCGTCCAGGCGCTGGTCGGCGCCGTGCCCGCCGCCACCGTATTGAGCGGCCCGACCGTCGCAATCACGATGCCGCCGGCGAAGCCCTGCGCCGCCGTCGCCGTAACACTGGCGTTGGCGCCGAATTCAATGGTGCCCTGGGCCGTGTCGTCGGTCTCGAAGGTGAGGTCGCCGTTGGTGGCGTTGAGCATGGCCCCCGGCATCACCAGGATCGAGCCGGTGGCGGTAAGGAAGCTGGCCGAGCCGGCGGCCGCGCTGGCTCTGATAATGGTAAGCCCGGTGCCGGCGGCGTTGGTGCTGGTGACGTTAACCGTATTGCCGCTAACATCAAGCGGTCCGGTAAGCGAGCCCTGGGAGACGCTCAAATTGGCGCCCGGGGCCGCAAAGACCAGCCGGCTGGCCCCCGCCATGCTGCCGGTTCCCTGGACTGTGAGATCGCTCGCCGAGTTGCCCGGTCCCAGATTGGCGTTTACCACCTGCAGCGTTCCGGCTGTTGTGCTTATCGTGCCGTTGTTGATGAGGGCAAGGCCGGAGATGCTAAGAGCCGGGGTCACCACGGCGCCCCCGCTCACCACGTCAGCAGCCGTGCCCACCAGGCTGGCCCCGGCTTCCACCGTCACCTGCGCCGGGCCGCTTGTGCCCTGGATGAGGGTCGGCGCCGCCAACGTCTGCCCGCTTGCCTGGACATCAACAGACGTGCCGGAAATAGTGATGGTGCCGCCGAGAGCAGCCAGCGTGCCGCCGCCATTGAGCGTCAGCCCGGCGCCTGCGCTCCAGCTTATGGAACCGTTCGTGTTCGTAATCGTTCCGGCATTGTTGAGAGCAGGTGTGAGTATGCTTATCGAACCGCCGCCGCTATACGTAATGTTCACACCCGGCTCGACGATGACACTGCCATTGGTGCCATTAGCCTCCAGTTTGAGCCCTCCGTTGCCGGTAATGTTTTGATCATTGTATACATGCAGCGCACCCGATTGTGCGTGGTACAGCACACCGGCCGGCCCGCTTAGAGTTCCGCCCGCGCCGAACACTGACAGGGACTGGCTGCTGAACAGCTCCAGCAACCCGCTGCTCGAGGCAACCAGACTGCCGCTGTTGGTGACCAGCGGGGCAATTATCTGAAGCTGCCCGTTGCTGGCGGTTATCGACCCGCTGTTTACGACCGATGCGCCGGTGAGTTGCAGCGTTCCAGCAGCGTTGGAGATGGTGCCGGTATTGGTTATTGTCTGACCTCCCAGGAAAAGCAGGCCGCTGCTGGAAACCGTGCCCCCTATAGCCATGGCGCCGGTAGCCAGGAGCTGGCCCTGAGTGCTGCTGTCGCCGCTGAACTGCCAGCTCCCGTTGATCGTTGCCGTGCTGCTAGTGTTTGTGATCTTGATCGGCGGCACGGCAGACGTGAATCCTTGAGCGATGACCGAAACGCCGGTCGGTATGTAGAGCGCGTTCAAGCCGGTTGGGTTGATGTTCACCGGCGACAGCGTCACCGTGCCGCCGTACGCCTGACCCTGAACCGTCGAGATGAGCTGGCCGAGCAGTTTGCCCTGATTCTGCAGGTTGACGATGCTGTTGGTCACCCACTGGAAGGACTGCGTGGCCGGGTTGCCCAGGTCGAGGCTCGAGAAGGTGGGCGGCGTCATCTGCGCCTTGATCGACACGCCGCCGCCGAGGCTGATCGAGCTCGATGGGGCGCTGCCGGTGTTGAAGATCACCACGCCGCCATTGACGGTGACGTTGTTGAGCGTGGTATTGCCAACGCTCGGACCGTTGCCGACGTAGAAGACGTTGCCGTAGTTGGTGGATGTCACGGTCAGCCCGGCACAGCTTGCCGTGCACGGCGTGTCACCGGCCATGAGCGGCACAGGTCCGATGGATACGACCACGCGACCACCGTTGAAGCCGTTACTGGAACCGGCTGTGGCCTGGCTGTTGAGCCCGAAGACGATGCTGCCGTTGACAGGGTCCATGTTCTGCAGAATGACGTCGCCGCCGGATAACGAAGAGGCCGAAACGACGCCTGCAGGGACGTTGTTGACGAAGTCTTGGCCACGGATGAGGAGCTCTCCGGTCCCTACCGTAATCTGGGCATTGCCGCCGGCAAAGCCGCCGATCGTCTGCACTGAGGCTATCGTCAGCCCGGTGCTGGTGGTCAGGTTGAGGCTGCCGCCGATGGCGCTCACCGGGCCGGTTATGCTGTTCTGCGTCACCGTCAACGGCACCGAGCCAATACGATTCTGGCCGAAGAAGACGCCGCCGGCGCCTGTCAGGTTGCCGTTGCCGGTCAGGTTGAAGACAGGGTAGCCGGCCAGGGCGAGCTGGCCGCCGTTGGCGTTGATGTTGCCGGAGTTGCTGAGGTTGCCGCCGTTGACGAATATGGAGATCGCGTTATCCGAATTGATGGTGGCGCCGCTGGCCACCGAGCCGTTCTGTCCGGCGCTTATCGACACCGGGGCTCCCGTAAAGTTCTGGCTGCCCAGGAAGTTGAAATTGCCGGTCGGCTGAATGGTGATTCCGGTTACGGCGCTCATGGTTCCTGTCGTGGCACCGCCGCTGGAGATGGAGATTGACTGCCCCGTAACGCTTATCGCACCGGCGGTGGCTGTGATTGTGCCTGAGTTGGTGAGAGCGCTGTTCTGCGCCACCGTAACGGCCGGAGCGGAGATGGTGCCGGAGTTATTGAGCGTGCTCTGGCTCAGCGTAAGTACGCCGCTCGACCCGGACAGTTGAATGGTGCCGCTATTGGTCAGGGACGGCCCGTTCATGGCAAGCGAGCTGTCGGCCGAGATGCTGCCGCTCACCTGCAGGCTGGCGCTCGATTGTACGGTGATGCTGCCCAGCGAGCCGCTGAAGGAATAAGTTCCGGCCACCGTCGCCGTGCCGCCGCCGGTTATGGAGACATTGTTGCCGTTGCCGAATCCGACGTTGCTTACCGCCAGGCCGGCCGGGATGTTGAGGGCCGTCAACCCGGAAGCCGAGTAGCTGGCCGGCGAAAGCGTCAGCGAGGTCAGGTTGCCGCCGGAAAGCGTTCCCATCAGTCGTCCCTGGTCAACATAAGTGACCACCGTGCCCAGCACGCTGCCGGCGTCGTTGCTCAGATCAAGGCTTCTCAGAACCGGCGCGGTGCCGTTGCTTATCAACTGGACGCCGCCTGCCGTCCCGCCGCTGCCGGCCGGCGCGCCAATCTGAATCGAATTGCTGCCGCTGCCCTGGATGACCAGAACGCCGCCCTTGATATTGGCCAGGTTGCCGCTGCCGTCGAAGACCGGCTGCACGCTTCCATAGAATATGTTGCCGCCGCTGTTGCTGGCCGCGCTCCAGATGCTCGAGCTGACCGGCTGCGGCAGGGCATTGTAGCCGGTCGGCGGGGTAGCCTGCGGGCCCATGGTCAGCACGATCCGGCCGCCCGCGGCCGTCGACGATGTGGCCGTCAAGATGTCGCCGGCGCCGATCTGGATGGTGCCGGTGGCCGTGTTGTCGTTCTCCAGAATGAGGTCGCCCTGGGAGACGGCCAGGCTGGAGCTGGGCAGGACCACCAGATCGCCGGCCCCCACCTGAACGGTCGCACCACCAGCGGTGGTGGTCAACCCGGCAATGGTGGCGCCGGAGCTGGAGGCGACAATCGATACGCTGGTGCCGGAAGCGGTGATGCTACCGCTCACTGACTGCTGGTTGACGCTGACCGGTCCCATAGCCGAGCTGAAAACAAGGCCATTGGCGCCGGAAAGCGTTCCACCCGCTCCGATAACTGAGACGCCCGAGCCGTTGGACACGGTAAGCGTGCCACCGGAGCTGAGGGCGCCAAAGTTGGTGATCGCCGGCGAGCTCAACAGCATGTTGCCGGTGCTGGACACCGTCATGCCCGACGCCACGCTGATGGCCGTGCCGCCGGCGAGGCTGGCCGCCCCCTGAATCGTCTGCCCGCTGGCCAGCGCCAGCGTGCCCTGGAGAGCCTGCAGAATTACCGACTGCCCGGAGGTGGGCGCCTGCAGCGTGCCGCCGCCGGATATGTTGAGGTTGCTGCTGCCGACCGTGCTCACCGAAACCGAGCCGCCGGTGGAGCCTACCGTGCCAGCGTTTGACAGCGCGGCGGCGAGGATCGATACGCTGCCGGAGGCGGTCAGGCTGCTCTGCGAATCGGTCAGTGTGACGCTGCCGCCGGCAGCCGAAAGCACCCCGGCAGCCGTGTAGCTGGCCCCGGCCGTCAAGCTGGCGGCGCCGGTTACGTTGTGAACGCCGCTTACCGAGATGTTGCCGACCGTGCTGCCGGCGGTGGTAGCGGTAATGTTGACGCCGCCGGCGCCGATAAGCGTGCCGGCCTGACCGGCCGCAGCGTTCGAGAGGGCAAAGCCGCCGCTGCCGGTCATCGTCAGCGCGCCGCCATTGGCGGCCACGGTGCCGGAGTTGGCCAGACCGGGCATGTTGAGCGCGATCGTGCCGGTGGAGGTCAGCGAGGCGCCCTGCCCGACAAGCCCGCCGACCCCGGCGTTAATCACGGCATTGGCAGACGCGCCGCTGTAGTTGACGTTGCCCAGAATTGTCAGGGCGCCGGGCGACGTGGAGGTAATGTTGAGCGGCGTGGCGGTCAGGAAGTTCCGGAACGTGACGCTCCACCCGGAAGGAATGTACTCGGCAACGATCTGACCGCTGGAGGCGAAGTTCTGCGGAATGAGCGTGAAGCTGCCGCCGGTTATGTTTCCGCTGGAGTCCGTCGTGAGTGTCCCCGGCAATGTGCCCTGCTCGATGTCGCCTTCAATGGTGCCCAGCACGTTGCCCGGATCCGCGGAGTTCATGTCCAGGGTGGCGAACGAGGGCACGCCCTTGTGAATCTGAATGCTGGCGCCACCGGCAAACGAGATGGCGCTGGAAGAGTTGCCGTTGAACACCAGCGTGCCGCCATCAACAATGACGTTGTTGGCGCAGTTGGAGCAACCGGTGTTGACGCTGACGCTGTTGCTGCCGTAGTAGATGACGCCCTGACCGAGCGGGTTGTCCGGGAAGCTCGGGTTCCAGTAGGCGGTGCTTACGGGAGGCGGGTTGCCCGCCGTAAACTGCTGCGGCGCCGGACCCATCGTCACCATGAACACGCCGCCGGCGCCGGCCCCGCTGGAAACGTTAACCTGCACGCCCTGCCCGAACGAGATGCTGCCGCCGACGAGATCATCGTCCTCCAGGGTCAGGCTGCCGTTGGAGACGACCAGATTGGCATTGGCGGTCAGGTTCAGGGCGCCGGCCTTGACGTCGATGGCCGCGTTGCCCTGGATAGGCACGCCCTGACTGGTGATGCCGCCCGTGGTGTGGAGATAGTTGAGGTTCAACGGGCCGCCCACCGTGAAGCTGCCGGCGGTGCCGCTGCTGTCGGCGATGTATTCGCCGAAGAGCTGCACCTGCCCGCCCAGGATGATAGACGAGCCGGCAAGAGTAGCCAGCGGTCCGGTGACGCCGGCCGCATCTACGCCGCCGGACAGGCTCGTGGTGAGGCCGGCTATGGTGCCGCCGCCGCCCACGGTGAGCCCGGTCGATCCCGGGCCGGTGACGCTCACGGTGCCTCCTGTCGAGACAAGCGAGCTCGAGCTGTTGACGGTCAGGCTCGGCGTGCTCACCGACAGGTTGCCCGCCGCCGTGAACGACGAGGCGCCGCCGCCGGCTGCGCCCACCACAACCGCGCCGCCGTTGCCGACCGCGTTCAGCGCCGCCTGCCCGGTGTAGGTGCTGGCGCCCAGTTGCGAGACCACGGAGATGCCGCCGGTCACTGTCAGCACGCCGCTTGTGGCGCTGAGCACCGTGCTCGTGTTATTGCCGCCGGTGGCAAACGAGCCGTTGCCGGTGACGGTCAGGCCGGAGGCGCCGGTTACGTTTACGTTGCCGCCGGAGGCGACGATCGTTCCGCTGTTGCTGAGCGAGGGCACGTTGACATTGAGCGCGCCGTCAGACGACAACTTACCCGAGACGGACAGCGGCGCGTTGGTGGTCAGGTTGCCTGCCGAGCCGGCGCCGCTGAAGCTCAACGTCCCGGCTATGGAGCTCACGTGGGTGTCGGTCACATTGAGCACGGTGCTGCCGAAGTTTTGCGCGGTCAGGGTCACCCCGCCGGTGATGTTGAGCGCGCTTACCGACGAGCCGATGTTGGCCGTCTGTATCGTCAGGCTGCCCGTGGTCACCCCGCCGCTTGTGCTCAACTGTCCCACCAGGCGTCCGGCGTCGATCAGGTTTATCATCCTGGTCACGGTGCTGGTGTAGGGATTGGTTCCCGTGGTGTCGACATTGTCGGCAAAGTTGAGGCTGGTCAGCACGGGCGCATGGCCAACCGCTGCGATCCTGGTGTTGCCATCCAGTTGAATGTTTTGCGGACGGCTGGCGTTGCTGTTGTTGAAGATAAGGACACCCCCGGTAACCGATGCGCTGTTGCCGGCGCCGTTGAAGGTCGGCACCGTGCTGCCCAGGAATACGTTGCCACCGCCGGCGGTTGTGGCATTGAACAAGCTCACGTCCGGCGCGCTTCCCGCGTAGACCGCCGGCTGAACCGGCGTCGGCCCGGAGAGAATCAGCACTCGACCGCCGGCCGACTCGTTGGCGGCACCGGCGGGAACGAGGCTGGAGGTGACGCTAATGTTGCTGCCGCTGCCGATCTCGACCACGCCCGCGTTGGCATCGAGGTTTTGCAGGGTAAAGTCGCCGTTGGTCACGCTCACCTGGCTGCCGCTGCCCAGAAGCAGGGTGCCCGTGGCGGCGGTGAAGGTGGCGTTGCCGCCGGTGGCAGTCACGTTCCCGAGCGTCATGCCGCCGGCGGTGGAGACAGCCACCGAGCTTCCGGACGTGGTGAAGCCGCTGCCCAGCGAGGCTTGAGTAACGCTCAGCGCCCCGGCGCCGGCCGACAGCACCGTGCCCGCGGCGCCGGCAATCGTGCCTGCGGTTCCTGTAGTGCCGGTGGTGGGCGCTATGGTCAAGCCGCTGCTTCCGGAGACCGTCAGCAGCCCGTTTACCGTGCTCAGGTTGCCGGAGTTATTGAGCGTGGCCGTATTTACCGTCAGGGCGTTCTGGACGGAGACGTTCATGCCCCCGGCAATCGACACGCTCGGACCGCTGAAGCTGGCGTTGCCCAGGAAGGTCTGGCCGCCGGCAAAGGTGATGGCGTTGGTGGTCGGGGTGGCGTTGACGCTCACGGTAATCGACTGCCCGGCGGTCGCCGCCGAGATGACGCCGCCGCCGGTCACCGACAGGCTGCCGGTTCCGCTGACCGTGACCGAGCCGAAGTCGCTCGTCACCGCGCCGGAGTTATTCAAGGTCCCTACCGTGATAGCGATGTCGCGCGAGCCGGCGCTGGCGCCCTGGGACTCCACGGTGCCGCTGTTGATGAGCTGGCCTGCGGCGATGCTCAATCCGCCCGCCGATCTCAAAATGCCGGTAACCTGCACGTTGCTGTTGCTGGACAGTACGGGCTGGACATTCGCCTGCGTGAACTCCATGATGCCGCCAATGGTGCCCGTATATGAGGTGCTGCCGGTGTGAATGCTGAGCGTATTGCTGCCGAAGTTCTCGTTGGTCACCGTCACGCCGGCCGGTATGTTGAGGGCTGTCAGCGTTCCATAGTTGACCGGATCGGCGATGATATTGCCGCCGGTGGCGGCGCCTGTCACCGGATCAACGTTCAGGTAACCAAGCAGCCTGCCCTCGTTCTGCCAGCTCTGAACCTGCTGGGCCATCGTCGAGCCGCCGCTGCTCGGGTTGACCAGATCGAGGCTGGTGAACTTAGGCGCCACGCCGTTTATTCCGATGGTGATGCCACGCAAGGAGATGCCGCCCACCGGGTCGCCTGCCTGCCCGTTGCTTGCCCGCCCTGAGAAGATGAGCACGCCGCCGGCGACATTGGCCGTGTTGGTGACGGCAGAGCCGGTGGTATCAAACCCGCTGTTGCCGTAGAAGATGTGCCCGCCAGCCGACGTGCCGGCCGACCAGTTGCCGGCAGCCGGGGTGAAGCCGCTGTTCAACACCGGCGGCGTCGGCGGCGGCCCGAAGGTGAAGATCACGCGCCCGCCCACCGAGCTGGAGTTGCTGGTGATGTTGATGAACGTTCCCTGATCCAGCTGAATGACCCCGCTTCCCGTGTCGTTGTTCTGGAGCACCAGCGAGCCCTGGTTGATGTTGATCTGGCGGGCCGCCAGCACCTCCAGCAGCCCGGAGCTTGCCGTCAGCTGGGCGCTGCCGTTGTAGGTGGTTATCTGACCGACGGTCAGCGCCCCCGGCGAGACGATGTTGACGCTGTCACCGAAGGCGTTCACCGCCTGCAAAATCTGGTTCTGGGTGGATACGACGCTGCCGCCGCTGCCAGGCGTGGCGCCAGTGTTGGAGCCGCCGTAGAACGTGACGCTGCCGTTGGCGTTAAGCGATCCGGATCCAATGATCGTTATCCCGCCGCCCGCGCCCACAACATTCAAGTTGCCGCCCGTGGTGGGCGACGTGCTGACGCTGCCGTTGTTGGAAAGCACCGGCGTAAACAGCGACAGATCCGAGCTGGTGTCAACGACGGCAGCCCCCTGCTCGACCACGATCTGACCCTGGGCCGCATGCACCTCGCCGGTGCCCTTTATGCTCAGCTGCGAGGCAAAGTTGTAGCTGTTGTTGAGCGCCAGGTTGTCGGCCTGCGAATTGAGCTTCACGTTGCCGGCCAGCGCCTGCAGGACCACCTTCTGCCCGGCGCCCACCTCTATAAGCCCGCCGTTCACCACAAGCAGGTTCTGGGCTCCTGTCACCTGAACGCTGCTGTTCGTGCTCTGGAGGGTCCCGTAGTTCACCAGCTGCGGCGTGTTGACGTTTAGCTGGCCGCCGACGGCGAAAACCACACCGGAGTCTACCTGCACCGTGCCGAAGCTGGAAGCCGCGGTCAAATTGGTGAGCCCGCCTACAGTCGGGGCCTGCTGCACCTCCACCGTGCCGTTGGTGGCCGTGAAGGTCACGCCCTTGCTGGTGTCGCTGCTCGAGTAAGTGCCCGTGCCGGAAAGCACCAGCCCGTTGGCGCCGGTAACGGAGATCGGACCGGTGGCGCTTATCATGCCGCTGTTGGTAATCGTCGGCACACTGAAGTTGGTATTCGTGAAGTTAAGGGTAATGCCGCCAAACGGGTTGAACAGGTTGGCCTGTGTCTGCCCGCTTACCACCAGCTTGTTGGTGGTAAGCGGTACGTTCGAGTTGAAGACCCCTGTCGACCCCGATGTGCCGTAGTTCATGATGCCGCTGACAACAATGTTCTGCGTGCTGGCTACCTTGATTGGCTGGCTGGCCGTGAAGTTGTCATAAGTCACGGTCACGCCGGCGGGAATGTCAATTGCCGACAGCCCTACCGCGGCGATGTTCTGCGGCTGGAGAACGAGCGTGCCGGTCACGGTCGAGCCGTTTATCGTCAGATAGCCGCCCAGGGCCGCATTGCTGCTGGTCTGGCTCTGGTTGGACTGGATGAACTGATCGAGCGTTATATTTGTCAGATCGAGGCTGGAAAGAACAATCACCGGCGTCTGCGCCGTGAAGCCCACCCCGCCGGCAACGGTAATGCTGCCGCTGTTTGCCCCCTGGAACACCACCGAGCCGCCTATAGATGAAAGCGAATCATTGCTGGTCTGCCCGGTGGTGGTGAGAACGCCGGACGGCCCCCAGAACACCGTGCCACCGTTCTCGAGATTGACGGTGCCGAAGCCCCCGGGCGCCTGTCCCGGGGTGAGCGTGCCGGATTTGACGAAATTAGCCGGATTGCTGTCGATTACCACGTAAATGGCCCCCAGCCCCTGAGCAGCGGTGCCGGAGAGCGTGACGTTGTCGATGACCTGGGCGCCGGTTCCGAAGTTGATCGTGCCGCCGGTGGTGTCGCTGTCAAACAGATAGATGTTGCCGTTGCTGGTGGCGACCTGGGCGCCGCCCGCCACGTTGAGGGCCCCGCTGGTCACGGTCACGGTCAGGTTGCCGGCACCGGCGGTGGTGCAGCCGTAGCAGCCGGCCGAGACATTGCCCAGGGTGAGCGGGCTGGCCACGGTCAGGCTGGCGCTGGTGCCGGCGCTGGCGCTCACGGTGCCGTTAAGCGCGGACTGGCTGACGGACAGGGAGCCGCTGCCGGCCGACAGCGCGATGCCCTGGGAACCGCTCAGCACGCCCGTGCTGCCGGAGACGGTCAGCCCGTTGGCGCCGGCAACCGACAGCGCTCCGCCCTGGGCGGCAAAGGTGCCGCTGTTGGACAGCGCCGGCGTGCTTATCTGCATGCTGCCGGTGCTCGCCACCGTCTGCCCCTGCGCCAGGCTCACCGTCCCGCTCAGCGCGGTCAGGTTCACGCTGCCGCTGTTGACCTGGAAGGTGTTGCCGAGGCTGAACTGGAGGTTGCCGCCCTGGGCGGTGAAGCTGATGGAGCCGCCCGGAACGTCGGTCTGGAAGACGCCGCCCGAGGAGACCTGGAGCGATTGGGTGCCGGTGACGCTCAAGCTGCCGCCTGTCGTCTCCACACGCCCGTTGTTGGCCATAACCATGGTATTGAGCGAGATGTTGCCGGTGGCCACCAGCGACCCCGAGCCGGTGATTGCGATCTGGCAGGTGCCGCAGGTCGGGTCGGTGTTCAGGCTCAGCGTGCCGTTTATCGCCTGGACGGCGCTTACCGAGATCGACGACTTGCTGCCGGCGGCAAGCGTCACACCCGAGGTGGCCGCGTTCATGGCGCCGGTGCCGGACAGGGACAGACCGCCGGGGCCGGTGACGCTAATGGCGCCGCGGTCGGCTGTGATGGTGCCGCTGTTCTGAAGCGAGGCGGCCGTCAGCGTCAGTCCGCCGGCGCTGTGCAGCAGGGCGCCGCTGTTGGAGATCTGGATGCCCTGGCTGGTGCTTATCACGGCCTGGCTGCCGGCGGTGGCAAAATCGAGCGTGCCGCCCACCACCACCTGCGAGGTGGAGGAGCTGACGTTTATCGGGTTCAGGGTCGTGAAGTTGTCGGCGGTCACCGTCACCCTGGCCGGCACGTTGAGCGCGGTTATCGAGGAGGCCAGGTTGAGCGGCTGCAGGATGACGTTGCCGCCGCTGGCGGCGCCGTTGACCTCGGTCAGGGTGCCGAGCAGGCGCCCGGCGTCCTGATAGGAGACGATGAGATCCGAGGTGGTCGTGGGCACCTGGCTGCTGTGCGCGGTGTTCAGATCCAGGCTGGAGAGCACGGGCGCTTTGCCGGTGGCCGTGAAGGTGTTGCTGCCGTTGAGGGTGATCGAGCCGCTGGTGCCGGCGCTGAAGATGAGGACCCCGCCGCTGACGCTGGCGCTGTTGCCCTGGGTCGGATTGTTCGGATCGCTGCCCAGGTTTACCCCCGAGCCATAGAATATGTTGCCGCCCTGGGTGGCCGTGGCCGACCAGTTGGCGGCGGACGTCGAGGGCGCCGTGCCGATAACCGGCGGGGCGACCGGCAGCGTGCCCACATAAGCGACGATCCGCCCGCCGGAAGCCGGCGTGCTGGAGACGGCCGAGAGCGCCGCCTGCTGCTCGAAGGTGATTGTGCCGCCGGCGGCGCTGTTCAGGTAGTTGGCGGCCAGGACAAGGTCGCCGGCGGTGACGCTCAGGTTGGCAGCCTGGGCCACATCTATGTTGCCTGACGCCTGGAAGGTGGCCGAGCCGGCGGTCGTCGTCGCCCCGCCGATGGTCAGGTTGCCGGCGCCGGCCGTCACGCTCATGCTGGCGCCGGAGGCCGTCAGCGTGCCCATCAAGACGCTCTGGCTGACGTTGAGAGCACCACCAGCGCCTGACAGCGTTATGCCGCTGTCCGCCGACAGCGTGCCATAGCCGGAGGCGGTCGAGGTGATGGTCAGGCTGCCGCTGCCCGTGATCGCCAGCGAGCCGCCGACCGCGGAAAGCGTGCCGGTGTTGCTGACGGTCGGGGTGGTCACCTGGATGGAGCCCGTATCCGTGACCTGGACGCCCTGATCAATCTTGAGCTGCCCGCCGGACCCGGTGGCGGCCATCGTCAAGGGCCCGGTCACGGTCTGCCCGCCGGTGGTGAACTCGAGCGCATGCGCCGAGGCGGTCAGGCTCACCCCGGAGCTTGCGGTCATGCTGCCGCCGCCGCCTATCGTGATGCCGAACGTGCTCGGGCTGGACACCTGGATCGTGTTGTTGCCGCCGGCGGTCAGGCTGCCCTGGTTGGTCAGCGACTGGGCCTGCACCGTGATGCCCGGGGCCGTTATCGCGGTGGCGCTGTCCAGGTTGACGGCGTTGCCGGACATCGTGAGCGCGGAGCCGAAGGTCTGGTTGATGCCGGTCAGGCTCAGGGTGCCGTTGGCGGAGGCGCTGAAGGTGAGACTGGAGCCGGAGACGCTGCCGGTAATCGAAAGCGAAAGGTTGGTCTGCCCGGAAAGCGTCAGATTGCCGGCCGCCGAGAGCGTGCCCTGGATGCTCATGCTGGGCGCCGTGAGCGTGAGCGCCCCGTTGCTGGATATCTGTCCCTGCCCGGCCTGGCCGGACGGCTCCACCACCAGCGCCGGCCCGGCAAGGTTCGAGGCGACGGCGATGCCGCCGGCGGTGCCGCTTATGAACTGGCTGCTGCCGAACTGGACGTTGCCGTATATGAGGGCCTGGCCGGTGGTGCTGCCGCTGGCGCCGCCGGTGAGGTTGACATTAATGGTATTGCCCGGCCCGAAGCCGACGTTGTTCAGGCTCACGCCGGCAGGTATGACCATGGCGGACAGCCCGGCGCTCGGGTAGTTGGCAGGAGCCAGCTGGACCGTGCCGGTCACCGTGCCGTTGCTGCTTGTGAGCGAGCCTGCCAGGCGCCCGCTGTCCTGATAGGCGATGATCTGGTTGACGACGCCCGCCTGCGTCAGATCCAGGCTGCTGAGCTGCGGCGCCACGGCGTTGACCGTAAGCTTGTCGCCGCCGGCCATTGTGATTGCGCCTGCCCCCCGGCTGCCGCTTTCGACGATGAGCACGCCGCCGGAGATGCTGGCCGTGCTGTTGGTGCCGCTCACGGTCATCCCGTTGCCGAAATAAGCGTTGCCGCCCGCCGGCGTGGTGAAGCTGCTGAAGCCGGAAAGAACGTTATTGATCGTCTGCTGGCTGCCCGGGTTGGGCGGCGACGGTATACCGCCCACCACCATGATCATACGTCCGCCGGAAGACGCCGTCGCCGAGCTGGCCGTGAGCTGGACGTTCTGCCCGACCGCGATGGTGCCGGCGGTCGTGTCCAGCTGCTCGAGGATGAGGTCGCCGTTGGTCGCCTGCAGTTGCGCGTTGTCGACAACCGAAAGCGCCCCGCCGCCGGTAGCCGGCGTGGTGGCCTGCAGGCTGCCGTTGCCGGCCGTTATCGAGCCGAGCGTCAGCCCGCCGGTAGCCGGCGTCAGGCTGAACCCGCCCGTGGAGCTGCCGGTCACCGTGCCGCCCAGGCTCCCCTGGACGACGCTGACGCCGCCGCCGGTGGCGGTAAAGGCGATGCCGCCGGGCGCGCTCATGGAGCCGGTGCCGCTGACCGCAATGCCGGCAGCACCGCTGACCACAATGCCGGCGCTGCCGCCGGTCGAGAGGGTGCCGCTGTTATTTAGGCTGGCGGTGTTGATCGTGAGCGTGCCGCTGGCGGCAACCGAGGCGGTCGCACCAATTGTCACCTGGCCGCTGGCGCCGCCGGCAGACAGTGTGCCGGTTCCCGTGATGACAAGCGGAGCCTCGATATCCAGCGTGCCGGCAACGGCAGTAAGGGTCGTGCCGGCTGCTCCGGTCGAGCCGGGCGCCGTGAGCGTGCCGCCGCTGCCCGTGATTGTCAGGCCGCCGCTGTTGCTGGAGACGGCGATGGTGCCGCCGGCACCGCCGGCGGTGAGCGACGCGTTGAGCGAGAGGCCGCCGGTGGTGAAGCTCATCGACCCGGCCGCAAGCGAGCTGCCGGGGGCGATGTCGATGGTGTTGCTGTCGGCCGTCGAAAGCGCGATGGTGCTGCCGCTTATGCTTGCGCCGGTGACCAGGCTGGAGCCGGTCACCGACACCGCGAACGCCCCGGAGGCGCTGCCTCCCACGGCGCCGCTCACGGAGCCCTGCGCCACCGAAACGGCGCCGCCCGACGCCGTGAAGTCGACGGCGGTCGGCGCGCTCAGGGAGCCGGTTCCGGTAACCAGGACGCCGGCAGGCGCGGTGATCGAAAGCGTGCCGCTTGCCTGCCCGGCGCCGGCGCTGACGCTGCCGTAGTTGGTCAGGGCAGCCGCCTTCACGGTCAGGTCGCCGCCGGAGGCCACGACCGGGGCGCTGGTCGGGCTGCCCACGGTGACGCTGCCGGTCGCCCCGGAGGCACTGGCATCAAGCGTCACCGCCGATCCCTGGAAGCTCTGGGAGCCGCTGAAGTTGATGTTGGCGCCGCTGGCAGCGGTTGCGCTAAGGCTGATGCCCGACCCGGCCGACATGGTGCCGCCGCCGGACACGGCCAGGTTGGGGGCGGATAAGGCCAGGCTGCCGGACCCTGCCGACAGGGCGCCGGCGTTGCTCACGGTCATGAGCGTGCCGCCGGACGGGGCCGAGCCGCTGACGCCATCAAAGCTGATGCTCGAGTACTGATCCAGGCTGAGCGTGGCGGTGGTCAGGGTAAGCGGCGAGCTGGTTATCTGGGTGGTATCGACTGCGGCAAGGGCGGTGGCCGCGCCGGAGCTGCCGGTGAGCGATATCCTGCCGGCGGCGGCTGTAAGCGCCGTCGGTCCGGTGAAGCTCTGCCCGCCGGTAAAGAGGAGATCAAGCGCCGTCGCCGTGACGCTTATGCCGGCCGCGGCTACCATCGAGCCGCCACCGGATACGGTGAGCCCCTGCAAGGCCGGGCTGGCGACGCTGACCGTGCCGCCCGAGGAGCTGAGCACGCCGGCGTTGGTCAGGTTGCCGGTCACCACGGACAGGCCCTGCGTGGCCGAGACGGCCGAGAGGGCGTCGAGCGAGACCGCGTTGCCCAGAAGGCTTGCCGTGCCGGTCACCGCCTGGTTGCCGCCGGCGAAGGAAAGCGTCCCGCCGTGCGCCTGGAAGGTGGCGGCCGTGGCGTTGGTCGTCTGACCGGAGACGAGGCCGGAGACGCTGCCCGCGCCGGTCACGGTCAGATTGGCCGGCGCGCTTATGGTCACCGACTGCGCGGCCTGAATGGAGCCGCTATTCTGGATAATGGCCGTCGTGGAAAGCGAGTTGGCGACCGAGATGCTCAACGTGCCGTCGGAGCTGATGCTGCCGCCCGCTTGCACCTGCAGCACAGGCCCGCTGGTGGAGGAAGTGGCCTGGAGCACGCCGCCGGAAGCGCCGGCCTGCGAGAGGAACTGATATGAGCCGGCAATCACCCCGGTGCCGGAGCCGAGGCTGAGCGTGATCGGGTTGGCGGCCTTGAAGTTTTCGTTCACCACGGTCACGGCGGCTGGGATGTCAAGGGATGTTATCGACCCTGTGATGTTCGGTGAGTACAAAATCACGCTGCCGGAGACCGTCCGGGTGGCGTTGTTGACCTGAAGCGGATCGTTGGGCAGGTAGCCGAGTTTTCCGTTGCTCTCATCGTTGATGATCGTCTGGACGTCCGGCGAGCCGTAGGTGAGGTTCAAACTGCTTATGGTTACGGTGGTTCCGCTCGAGCTGATGTTCGTGCCGCCCTTCAATTGAATCGCCGAGCTGGACAGGCTGCCGGTGTTGAATACGACCGTGCCGCCGAAGTTGACATATATGTTGTTGGTGCTGCCGGTGGCCGTGATGCTGTTGCTGGCGCTCTGCCCCCACTCCACCACGTTGCCGGTGCCGGCCGTGTAAACCTGCACGTCGGCAGGCGCGGTCCCGCTTCCGCTCGGGGCGGACGGGACGGAGCCGATGACCACGTTGACCTGCCCGCCCGTGCCGCCGGCGTTGGTGGCCGTCAGGCTGGCATTCTGCCCGATCACGATCTGTCCGGTCGTGGTGTCGTTGTTCTCCAGGGTCAGATTGCCGCCGGTGGCTGTCAGCACCGCGTTGTCGGCCACCGTCAGATGAGCGTTGCCTCCGGGCGCGCCGGCCTGGATGGTGATTGAGCCGTCGGTCGCCGTGCCGAGCGTGTTTGTGCTTATGGATCCCAGCGCAAGACCGGAGCCGGCGGCGGTGACGGCGAAGCTGCCGCCGGCGGCGGTGCCGCCTGCGGTGCCGGTAATCACGTTCTGCGTGACGGACACCGAGCCGCTGTCGCTGCTCAGGCTCACCGTGCCGGCCGCGCCCGCCGAGATGCTGCCGCCACCGCTGACCGTGAGGTCGCTGCCGCTGGCCGAGATGGACACCGAGCCGCTGCCGGCCAGGGCGCCGGCGTTGGTCAGGGTGCCGGTGCTGATGTCCAGCGCCGCCCCGGTGGACTGCACGGTCACCGCGCCCACCGCGATGCTGCCGGCACCGGTGGCGCTCAAGGAGAGCGGCCCGGCCACCGAGATGTTCGAGCTTATCGTCAGCGTGTGGCCGTTGGCGCTCACGCTCATGCCGCCCGGCGCCGTCCAGGCGCCGGAACCCTGCACGGTCAGGTTGCCGCCGTTGTTGCTGACCGCCAGCGTTCCTGCGCCGGCGCTGACCGCACCAGAGTTGGTCAGCGTGGTGCCGCTCAGCTGCACCGCGTCGCCCGAGACAGAGGAACCAGCGCCGATGGTCAGGTTGCCGGTGCCGCCGGCCGTCAGCGCAACCGTGCCGCCGCTGCCAGGCAGGGACTGCACGCTGTCGCCGGCCGAGACGGTCAGGTCGCCGCCGGCGTTGTTGAGGGTGACGCCCCCGCTGCCGCTTATGTTGCCCACCGTAAGGGCGTTGGCGCCGGTGAGGCTTATCCCGAAGCTGGCCTTCGCCTGCCCGGCCACCAGCCCGCTTATGCTCGCCTGGCTAACCGAAACCGCGCCGTTCGCCGAGCTGAGGGAAACAGCGGTGGCCCCTGCCGGCAGGCCGGAGGCGGAGCCGGACAGCGAGCCGGTGCCGGTTACGGTCAACCCGCTTGCCCCGGCGATGCTCAGCAGGCCGGGCGTGGTCGCGTTGCCGGCGCTGAGGCTGCCGTAGTTGGCCAGTTGCGCCGAGTTCACGGTCAGATTGTTCGTGTTCTGCACGGCCGGGCTCGCCTGCGGCGTGCCGATGCTGACCAGGCCGCCGGCGCCGGAGGCGGCGGTGTCGAGCGTGAGGGCCGAGCCCTGGAAGGTTTGCGAGCCGGTAAACGAGATCGCGGCGTTGCTGGCAGCCGTGGCGGTCAGGCTCATGCCGCCGCCGGCCGATATAGTACCTGCGCCGCCGCCGCCGCCGGTAAACGTCAGATTGGGCGCCGAGATGGACAGGCTGCCCGCGCCGGCTGACAGCGTGCCGGAGTTGGCCACGGTCAACGAGTTCGCTCCGCCGGGCGCCGTGCCGGTCACCTGGTCAAAGGCCAGGCTTGAGTATTGATCGATGTTCAGCTGCTGGGTGGTGAAGCTGAGAGGCGAGCTTTTCACCTGGGCGGTGTCCTTGACCGTAAGCGCGGTGGCCGCGCCCGCGCTGCCGCTCACCTGGATCTGCCCGGCTGCGGCGGTTAAGGTCGTCGGGCCGGTAAACTGCAGTCCGCCGGAAACAGCCAGATTGGCTGCCGTGGCGGTGAGGCTTATGCCGCCGCCGGCCGAGAGCTGGGCCGGGGTGGCGGCCGTGCCGCCCGCCAGCGTGAGCCCGCTGCCGGACTGGCTGGCGAAGGTGAGCGTGGCGCCCGGGCAATTGCAGGCAGCTATGGCGCCGGCGCCCAGGTTGACCGTATTGGCAACCACGGTCCCCGAGCCGGCGAAGTTGAGCGTTCCATTTATATTGACGGAGCCGGTGAACCTGAGCGTGCTCGCGCTGGCCGTCGCCGTCACGCCGGCCGGCAGGTAGAGGCTGGCAAAGCTGCCGCCGGTCGGCAGGTTCTCGGGATTGATGAGCATGGTGCCGCCCGAGGCGTAGCCCTGGCCTGTGCCCGGGGCACCTTCGGTGAGCCTGAGCGTCTGGCCGCCGTAGCTGCCCGCCTGAATGAGCGCCACCCACTCGGCCGGCGTCACCATCTGCCCGTTTTGTATGGTCACCGTGTTGTTGCTGCTCGTGCTCGGGTTGAACTCGGTGAGGCTTATCTGGGCAACCGGGGAGCCGAACTGCCCGCTTGTCACCGGCGAGGCGGTGTTGGTCCCGTTGATTGTGATCGTGCCGCCACCAGCGATGGTGCCCAGGGCGCCGCTGTTGTTGGCCACCGGCAACGCGGGCGAGACCGTGAACGATCCGGGCGATATCTGCGCCTGCACGTCGCTCGTCGAGGTGGAGCTGAAGTTGGCATCGCTGCTGTAGGCAACCGAGCTTACCGTGGGCGTGGTGGTAATCTGCACGACGCCGGTCGTGCCGCCGAGCGCCACCACCGAGTAGTTGGCGTACGGCGAGTTGTTGGCGTTGGCGGTGGTCCCGTACCAGGATCCGACCGTATTGGAAATAAGCACCAGCTTGCCGGTGAGCTTGACGAAGCCGCCGTTGCCGGCAGCACCGCCGCCGCCGTTGTTGCCGCCGCCGCCGGCGGCCGCGGCATTGCCGCCATTGCCCACGCCGCAGCAGTTCATGACCATGCCCACCCCGAGCGTGCCGGAGGTCAGCCCCCCGCCCTGGTGGCTGTCGCCGATGCCACCGCCGACCCCCAGGCTGCCGCCGCCGCCGCCCTCCGTCCAGCAGCAGGCGCCGCCGCCGCCGCCGCCGCCCCCGGCGGTGAGGACAGGACCCAGCATGAGGATCGTGCGGGCTGCGGTAATCTGCACGTTGCCGCCGGCGCCGCCGGCACCGCCCGTGCTCTGCCAGCTTGCCGAGCCGCCGCCCCCTGCGGCATTGATTTCGCCCAGAACCGTGACCGCCCCGCCCTGGGCGTTCAGGGTCACCGCCCCCCCGGCGCCGCCGCTGGCTCCCCCGTTGCAGCAGCCGGGGGCGGCGGCGCCGCCGCCGAAGGTGCGGATGGCACCGGTTGTGATCGACCCGGCCGAGGTCAGGGTCACGTTGCCGCCCGGCGTGCTGCAGCAGCCGTTGCCGCCGGAGCCGAGCGCGGAGACATCGATGAGCCCGGTCGTAATCGCCCCGCCGGCCGTGGTGGTGAGGTTGATGTTGAGCGCGGCCGCGTTGACCGACCCCACGGTTATGTTGCCGGGCACGCTGGCGCTGACGGTGCCGCCGGCCCTGAGCGGAGCCAGGATGCTGCCCAGGTTGATGCCCCCGGCGGAGGCGGAAAGGGTGACCGTGTTTGCCGCCGGTCCTATGAACTCCAGACCGCCGCCGAAATTGTAGGGGGCGATCGTCACCGTGCCGCCCGTGCTGGCGATGTCGCCTGACGCGGTCAGGTTGTAGGCTGTGCTCGAGGCGCCGCAGGCAGCTGCGCCGCTGGTGGGGGTCGTTATGGTGATGTTGCCTGCCGCCAGCGACTCGTTGGCATAGGGGTTGCCTGTAAAGTAGGTGCGGCTGGCCGGGAAGAGCTGCGAGTAATAGGAGCCGACGGTGCCGTTGACGGCCACCGTCGAGCCGCTGATGGAAAGCGATCCGGCAGCTCCCGCCGCCCCGGGGTTGCCGCTGCCGCCGGCAAAGCCGGCCGCGCCGCCGCTCCAGTTGGCCGTGCCGAAGGCGGCTGCCGGGCCGTTGTTGCCCGAGTTGCCGCCCACGCCGGCAAAGCCGTTGCCCGCCGGCGTATAACCGGCATCGCTGCCGCCCGCCAGCCGGCCGCCGCCGGAGCCGCCGGTGTAGCAGCACTGGCCGCCGCCGCCGCCGAAAAGACCGCCACCGCCCGGCCCGTCCGAGCCGCCGCCGCCGCCGCCGAAGCTGCCGCCGCCGCCCAGGTAGCTCTGGCAGCAGTTGTTCTGCCCGGCGCCGCCGCCGCCGGCCATGGCCAGCACCGGCCCGCCAATCGTCACCGCGCCGGCCAGGCTGCCGGCCGGCCCGCTGATAACCAGGGTGCCGCCCGCGCCCCCGGCGCCTCCCTTCTCGCTGTTGGAAGCGCCGCCGCCGCCGCCCGAGATGTTGATGTCGCCGCCCACGGTAATGGCACCGGGGGCGGTGAGCGTGATGCTGCCGCCGGCGCCGCCGGCGCCGCCCGTGCACCCGCCGCAGCTGCTGCCGGCGCCGCCGCCGCCGCCGCCAAAGGCCCGCAGGTAGCCGGTGGCAATCGTCGTCTGCGCGCTGATGGAAAGGATGCCCCCGGCGCCGCCGGCGCCGCCGGCGCAGCAGTTGCCGCCGGAGGAACCACCCAGCCCCGAGAGATCCACGTTGCCGGTTGTGACGGCGCCTGTTGCCGAGGTCAGGTTGACGGTCGGCGTGCTCAGATCCGGCGTGCCGACGATGTTGCCGACGGTCAGGCTGGCCTGGGCGACAACAGAGATCGCCTCCGCGGCCGTGCTGGCGCAACCCAGGCAGAGGCTGGCGGCCGGGGTGATGAAGTTGATGTTGCCGAGCGAGAGCGCCTGCCCGGCCTGATTGCTCACGGTCAGCGTGCCGCCGCTGGCGCCCATGTAGGCGACGCCGAACCGGGCGTTGGCGGCGTTGACCGTGATTGTCGAGCCGCCCAGGCCGGCCACCTGGCCGCTTACGTTCACGGGCGTGCCGGAGCTGCCGGTTGCGGTCAGGTTGACGCTGCCGCCGGCGATGGAGACGCCGGCGTAGGGCGAGCTTGTAAACCCGTTGGTTCCGGCGCTGACAAGCGCCCCGTAGGTGCCGCCCACGGTTCCGGAAACCGTGATCGACTGCCCGGTGATGCTGACGGTGGCGCTGGCGCCGGCAGCCCCTGCCGGACCGCCGCCGCTTTCGCTGGTGCTGCTGAAGCCGGGCAGGCCGGCCCAGCCTGCCTGACCGGTTGCGACGCCGAAGGCGGTGCCGCCGCCTCCCAGGCCGAGCGTGCCGGCGCCGCCGCCGTTGCTGCCGGCGCCGCCCCCGAAAACGCCGCCGCCGGCAGCACCGTAGCTGCAGCACACCGCGCTGCCGCCACCATAGAAGCCGCCGCCACCCCATGCCCCGCCGTGGCCCCCGCCGCCGCCGCCGAAGGAGCCGCCGGCGCCGTCATATCCACAGCAGTTGCCGGAGCCGCCGCCGCCGCCGCCGACCGCCAGGAGCGGTCCGGTTACCTGGACGGCACCGCCGGCAGCCTGCAGCGTGATCGTGCCGGCCGCCCCGCCGGCCCCGCCGACGCCGCCGCTCGAGCCGCTGGGCACGTGAGCGGAACCGCCGGCGCCGCCGGAGGCGTTCACGTCGCCGGCAACCGTGATGCCGCCGTAATTGGAGACAACCTGGATGTTGCCGCCAAAGCCGCCTGTGCCGCCGCTGCAGCCGTTGCACCAGTAACCGCCGCCGCCGCCGCCGCCATAGGCCCTCAGGTAGCCGGTGGAGACATTGCCGTCGGCCCTTATCGTAATTGCATTGGCGGGGGCCGTGAGGCCGGTCGTGCTGGCCGTGGTCCCGGCGCTGCCGCCCGCGTAGCCGCTGCAGTTGCTGCAGCTTGCGGCGCCGCCGGCGCCGGACACCTCGATGCCGCCCTGAATGCTTATGCCGCCGCCGGTGCCGCCGGCTGCCGTGGAGGTAAGCGTTACCGTTCCTTCCGGCAGGAAGATGCCGCCGGTGGAGGTGATGCCGGCAGCGGCGCTGAAGTTCAAGGAGCCGCCGACGACGGTACCCGCGGTGGTGGCGCCGCCGAAGGTCAGGCTGCCGGCGTAGCTGCTGCTGGTGGCGAAGGTTACGGCTGCCAGCGCGCTCAACTGACCGATGTTGATGGCGTTGCCGCTCGTGGCCAGGTTCACTGTGCCGCCGCCGTTTCCGAAGTAAAGGACGCTGGTGCCGGGCAGGTTGAAGCTGCTCACGGAGATGGTGCTGCTCGGCGAGGCCCCGGCGCCGGCGGCGATCGAGCCGGCGATGGTCGGGCTGGCGCCGGTGGTCGTGATCGTCACGCTGGCGGCAGCGATCGAGATCCCGGCATACGGCGAGGTGGTGAAGCCGTTGGGCTGCGAGCCCACCAGGGCGCCCAGGCTGCCGATGGTGCCGTTCACGCTTACCGAGCCGGCCGCGTAGCTGCCGCCCACGGTGGTCGACAACGGCGAGCCACCCAGGGTGACGCTACCCGAGTAGCCGGCGACACCGCCGTCGGTCGGACCGTAGGGGGTGGTGCCGTTTAAGCCCACGCTGCCGCCAAACTGGCCGGCCGCGCCCACCGGGTTGACCGGGGCGCCAATCGCGCAGCAACCGCCGCCGAAGCCCAGGCCGCCGTTCTGCCAGCCGTTGAAATTGCTGTTGGAGGCTACGTTGCTGCTGCCGGTCAGCCCGCCGCCAAAGATGCCGCCGCCGCCGCCGCCCGGGCAGGTGCCGCAGCCGTTGAAATCGGGACCGTTGCCGCCGCCCCAGAAGCCGCCGCCGCCTGATCCAGCCGCGCCGCCGCCGCCGCCGCCGAAGCTGCCGCCGCCGCCGAGCCCGCAGCAGCCGTTGTTGTTGGGGTTGCCGGCGCCGCCGCCGCCGCCGGCAGCCAGGATCGGACCCGCCACGGTCAGGTCGCGCATGGCGCCTATTGAAACCGTGCCCCCGTTGCCGCCGGCGCCGCCCACCAGGTAGCCCGCGCCGCCGCCGCCGCCCGAGACATTTACGTCGCCCCCGATGTTGACGCTGCCGTAATTGGAGGTTACGACAATCTGTCCGCCACTGCCGCCGGCGCCACCCTGACAACCGCCGCACCAGTAGCTGGCGCCACCGCCCCCGCCATAGGCCCTCAGGGCACCGCTTGTCACCGTGCTGTCCGCCGCAAGCGAGATTGCCCCGCCGGCGCCGCCGTTGGCTCCCCACGGGCAGCAGCCGGGCGCCGGGCCGCCGCCGAGACCGGAGACGTCAATAACCTGCGTGGATATCGACCCGCCCGTCCCGCCGGAGCCCGTGGAGGTCAGGCTAACCGAGCCGCTGGGCAGCACGATGTTGCCGGTAACGTTGATGCCGCCCTGGGCGGAGATATTGATCGTCGAGCCTGTCGGCTGCCCGACCACGGACGCGCCGGCGAAGCTGAAGGAGCCGCCGATATTGCCGGCAAACCCGCCGCCGCCCGCCAGGAACTGCAGTTGCCCGACGCTCACGCTGGCCGCCTGCCCGGCCGTGCCGAAGGTGACGGTGGCGCCGGGCGCGCCCGCGAAGCGGAAGCTGGTCGTCGGCAGGCTGTAGCTGGTTAGCTGTATGCTGCCGCCCGTGCTGGTGATTGAGCCGGCCGGGCTGAAGTTGTTGGAGCCGCTGGAGCCGGCGTGCGTGGTAAGCGAGCCGGTGATCACGCTGTCGCCGGCAAACTGCGAGCCGGCAAAGCCGGTGCCGTTGACACCATTTAGATTGCCCAGGAAGGAGGCCACCGTGCCGCTGATGCTGGTGCTGTTGGCCGTTATCTGCACGGCGGCGCTGCTGCCGGCCGCCCCGCCCTGACCGATTACCTGTCCGGACGAGTTCCTGACCGTTATCCCGGGCATGGCGATGTACAGGTTGTTGTTGTCGCTGGCGCCAAACAAGCCTCCCTGGACGCCGCTGGTGCCCGGGCCGCCCTGCCCGGTGGTGCCGTTATACGCCGCCCCGCCGCCGCCGGCGGCGCCGGCGCCGAAGAAGCCGCCGCCACCCCCGGACTGGCAGCAGCCGGAGGTGCCGCCGCCGCCGTAGAAACCACCGCCGCCGCCGCCCTCCTCGCCGGCACCGCCGCCACCACCGAGGCTGGCACCGCCGCCGCCGCCGCCGGCTGCGGCCGAAAGCTGACCATAGCCGGTGTTGCCGCCGCCGCCGCCGGCCGCCATGATCGGTCCGCCCACCGAAACGGCCCCCATGGCCGCCGACAGCGTAATGGCCGCCGCGCTGCCGCCGGCACCGCCCGCAGCGGCAGGATTGCAGCCGCAGGCGCCGCCGCCGCCGCCGCCGCCGGAGCTGTTGATGTCGCCCAGGACAAGGACGTTGCCGGTGCTGGACGCCACGGCGATGGTGCCGCCCGCCCCGCCGGCCCCGCCGGCGTCGCTGCAGCAGTTCCCGCCGGCGCCGCCGCCGCCGAAGGCACGCAGGAAGCCGGTCTGAATGTTGCCGGCGGCGCTTATCGTGATCGCCCCGGCGCTCATGCCGGCCGGCGCCGGATTGTTGCCGGTGCAGCACCAGCCCCCGGCGCCGGAGGTATTGACGCCGTTGACGGTGATCGTGCCGGCGGCCGGGTTGGCGCCGGTACCAGCGTTGGCAAGCAGGTTAACCGCATTGCTGTTTGTCTGTATATTGGCCAGGATCACGTTCAGGTTGCCGCCGTAAGATGACGGCTGCGGGTTACCGCCCACCAGCACTGTGCCCGCTTGCAGGGTAATGGCGCCGCCGGCGCAGCCGTTGCAGTTGCGCGAGTTGTCCACCACCGGCGCGAATATATTGATGTTGCGATCGGTGGTGATGCTGAATGCGGTGCCGGCGTTGTTGCCCTGGATTGTCGGGCCGACCAGGGTGATATTGGTTCCGTTCGATCCCAGGATCGTGCCCAGCGCCTGGCTGCCGCCGAAGACAAGCGGCGCCAGGTTCGAGTAGCTGAAGGAGCTGTCGCCGGTCAGCGTCACGGTGCCGGTGTTGCTGAAGCTGGTGAAGCCGCCGCCCGGGATCTGCTCGGCCAGAAGGGCCGCCGTTGAGGAGCTGTTGCTGTACGACCTGGAGGCAATCGTGTATTGCGGCGCGGTGCTGCCCTGGTAGGAAAGCAGGATCTTGCCGCCGGACACCGAACCGACGTTGATGGTCGTCGAGGGGTTGAGCTGCGTCGCCGTCACCGTGCCGCTGGTGGCGGTGGTGATGAGCACCGGGGCGCCGCCGGTGGTGACGCCTCCACCGGAGCCGGTCGCCCCGGCCGTTATCGTCCCCGAGGCGCTCAGGTAGACGGAGCCGCCCACCCCGCCCTGGCCGGTGGGGCTGGTCTCGATGTTGCTGCCGAGCCCGAGGTTGATCGAGCCGGAGGCGACGACCGCCACGTTGCCGCCCTGCGTTGTACCCATAGAGGAGATGCTGAGCGCCGATGCCGTGCTGGTTATGCCAGCACCGCTGCCGGCGGCAGCCAAAAGTATGTCGCCGCCGGCGCCGGTGCCGCTGGCGCTGGAGACATTACCGGTGAGCGTAAGCCCGCCGGCCTGAGCCGCCGCATAGATCGGCCCGCCGGAGCTGGTGAGAGACCCGAGCGTGAGGTTGCCGCCGGTTGTTTGCAAGTATATAGACTGCCCGGCGGCGACCACGGTCCCGGAGACCGAGCCCTGCGTGAGCCCGAGCGTGCCCGCCGGCGTGCTCGTGCTCGGGCTCAGGCTGCCGGCGGACGGGAAGCTGCCCGCCTGCGTGGGGGCCCCGGTGATGTTGCCGAGGGCAACCAGCGAGCCGGCCGTTATCGTGCCGGTGCCCAGAACCGTTGCTGACCCGGTGGAGCTGTTGACGGCCACGGTGCCGCTGCCACCGGCGCCGGTCGCCGACACGGTGGCGTTATTGACCACCTGGAACTGACCGCCCGCGCCGCCGGCAAGCACGATCACGCCGCCCGGGCCGGTGCCGCCCACGTTGCCGTTGGCCTCGACGTTGTGCCCGCCGAAGATGGTGATGCCGCCGGCGCCTGAAAGGACGATCGCGCCGCCGCTGGCCCCCTGGGCGAGCAGGTCGCCGGCGTAACCGCTGGCGCCCGTGTTGCCGGCGACGCCGTTCAAGCCGTTGACCCCGATCGCCAGCGGTACAGCGCCGCTGGTGAAGATGCTGATGTTGCCGGCCTGCCCGCCGCCCTGCGAGACGTCAATCACCGAGCCGTTGGCGTTGGCGCCGTTCACCACCACGGCGGTGCCGGCCAGGTTGACGGTGCCGCCGGGAAGCGTTATCGCCGAGGGCAGGCTGACCGTGCCGGAACCGGTGCGCAGATCCAGCGTGCTGCCGGCAGGCAGGCTCGGGGTCGCGGCCATATAGAGGTTGCCGCTGGCAGCCTGCACGGTAACCGCGGTGCCGGTGACAGCGAGCGGGGCCGACTGCGGCGCGTTCAGCGTGCTGGTGTAGATCGCCACCGGCCCGTTGCCGGTCACGCTCACGGTGGCGCCGCTTAGCGACCCGGCCAGGTTGCCCGGCGAGTTGACCGTAAGCCCGCCCACGCCGGTGAGCGCAAGCGAGCCGCTGGCGGCGATGCTGCCGGAATTGGAGATGCTGCCGGTGGTGGCGCTTATCGTGCCACCGCCGGTGGTGGATATCGCCCCGCCGTTGGAGAGGCTGTTGGCGACAAGCACGATGTTGCCGCCGGGCGCGGCGGACATTGTGCCGGAGTTGCCGAGCGTGGCGGCGGTGATGCTGAGGTTGCCCGCCGTCGAGGCGACGTTGCCGAAGTTGCTGAAGGTGGTGGCGTTGACGTTGATGACGCCGGTCAGGCTGCCGCTGACGGCCAGGTTGCCCGCGTTGAGCGCCGTGCCGGCATTCGCCGTGACGCCGGTCGGGATGACCAGGCTGGTGAACCCGCCGGCCGGCACGTTGGCGGGCTGGATCTGGAAGCTGCCGCCTGTGGCCGTGCCGGTCGACGACAGGGCGAGCGTCTGGTTGACGGTGTTCTGATAACCGCCGCCGGTGGCCTCGATAAGCGCGATCTGCTCGGCCGGGGTGAGGTTCTGCCCGTTGGCGATCGTCACGGTCGAGCCGTTCTTGTCTATGGCGGCGGTCGCTGTCGTGCCGGCAGTGCTGGCCGAGAGGATGTTGCCGTTGAAGCCGCCGGCCATGGCCAGCGATGCGGCCGGGAGCACCACCGCCGGCACCAGCTCATTGGCAGGCCCGTTATCAGCCACGCTGAGGTCGCTAGTTGCCGGATAAACGGAGGCGGTCGTCACGCCTATCTGTCCGGCCGTGACCACCTGAAGGGTCCCGGAGCCGTTGGTGTAGGCGGCGAAACCGGAATAGCCCGAGCCGGCAAAGCCGGAGGCGCCGGTCATGCTGCTCAGGCCGCCCACGTTGCCGCCCACCGTCACCGCCGAGCCGCCGAGATTGATGCGGCCGCCGTCGCCGGACAGCGCCGCGATGCCGCCCGCGTTGCCGCCCGGCAAGCCGACGTTGCCGCCGGCGTTGGGCGCGCTGCCGCCCAGCCCGAAACTTACGCCAAGCTGCGAGCTGCTGCCCCCGAAGCCGCCGCCAGCGCCGCCGGCACCGCCGCCTGCGGCCGCGAGCCCGACATAATAGCCGCCGCCGGCGGCCCCTGAGTTGGCACCGCCGCCGCCGCCGCCGCCGAAGCTGCCGCCGCCGCCGCCGCCGGCGCTGCCGGACCCGCCGTTGTCCTGGCCGGCGCCGCCGCCGCCGCCGCCTGCGGCCAGGAGCGGGCCGCCAAAGCCGAGCGTCGACGAGCCGATAACTGTAATGGTGCCGCCTGCCCCGCCGGCGCCGCCTGCCCCGCCGGCGCCGTTGCAGCAGCCGCTGCCGCCGCCGCCGCCGCCGCCGCCGCCTGAGACGTTCACGCCGCCGCCGAGCAAAATGCTGCCGGCACCGGCCAGCAGGCTGACGGAACCCCCGGCACCGCCTGCCCCTCCGGCCCCTCCGGCCGTGTTGCCCCCGTTGCCGGCCCCGCCGCCGCCGCCGCCGCCGCCGAAGGCAAGCAGCGACCCGGCGCCGATAGCCTGCCCGGACAGCACGGTGAGCTGCCCGCCGGCGCCGCCGGCGCCGCCCGGGTTGCCGTTGCAGCCGCCGCACGCCGCCCCGCCCGCGCCGCCGCCGGCACCGGAGAGATCCACATCGGCCAGGCTGACCGTGCCGCCGGCAAACAGGTCGACGCGGGCCGAGGACGAAGCCAGGCTATTGTTCGTCTGAATGGCGCCCGAGGCCACGGCATCTATATTGAACCCGGCAGCCGACACTGCCGGGAGCGTGAGCCCGCCCTGGGGAGCCAGGATCGTCGCAGCCCCGCCGGACGCCGTAAGGAGCCCGCCAAAATTGACGCCGCTTCCACCCATGACGCCCAGCGCGGTGCTCACCAGGCTGGCGCTGCCCTGCGTCACCGTGCCGGCGGCCAGCTCCCGGATGGTAGCGGAGGCGCCGGTGGTCAGCGCGCCGACAGTGAGGCTGCCCGCCGTGGAAAGCGAAAGCAGCCCGCCGGCAGCCAGGTTGACGCTGCCCACCGACAGGTTGCCGGGGGACACCAGGTAAAGATTAGCCACCTCGCTTGAGGTCACCGTGCCGATCGATATGGCACCGCCTGCGGTGCTGGCCGCCACCACGTTGCTGCCGCTGCTGCCCGTTATCTCCAGGTTGGGGAGGCTGGAGGAAGAGACCAGGACCACGCCGCCGCCCGAGGCCAGCGTGCCGGTCAGGCTCACGGCCTGCCCGGAGTTGCCCGTGGCATAAAGCGTCACCGAGCCGCTGTTGACCGACTGCCCGGCAAACGGCGAGGTGGTGAAGGGATTGGAGCTGGTGCCGTTGTTGTTGGCCAGTTGAGCCAGGCTGCTGATGCTCCCGCCGACGGTGATGCTTGCGCCGACTATCGTCACCTCGCCGGCCGTGCCGCCGGCACCGCCGCTGCCGCTGCCGGCGGTGCCCACCCGGCCGCCGCCGGCGCCGCCCATGCCGAAGAGGCCGCCCGCGTTGCCGTAGTTGTCGGTGCCGCCCTGACCGGCAAGTCCGGCCAGCCCGCCCTCGCCGGACGGCGAGCCGCCGCCGCCAAAGCCGCCGCCGTTGGCCCCGGCCCCGCCGCTGGCGCCGGCTGCCCCGCCGCCGCCGTAAAAGCCGCCGCCGCCGCCGCCGCCCGCATCCGAGCCGCCGCCGCCGCCGCCGAAGCTGCCGCCGCCGCCGCCGCTGCCCCCGCGCCCGCCGCCGCCGCCGCCGCCGGCCGCCAGCACCGGTCCGGCAATCGAGATGGCGCCGGGCGCCTGAATCAATATGGCGCCGGCGTTGCCGCCGCGCCCGCCGCTGCCGTCGCAGCAGCCGCCCGCGCCGCCGCCGCCGCCGCCCGAGGTGTTGATCTCGCCGCCGACCGCCACGCCGCCGCCGGCCGACATGAGCCAGATCTGCCCGCCGGCCCCGCCCGCGCCGCCGTTGTTGCCGTTGCAGCAGCCGGCGCCGTTGTCGCCCGCGCCGCCGCCGCCGCCGCCGTAAGCCCGCAGGGCGCCGCTGGTGATGCCCTGTGCCGCCTGGACGAAGATGTTGCCCGCGTTGCCGCCGGCGCCGCCCGCGCCGTTGAAATTGCCCAGCCCGCCGGCCCCGGAGGTGTCGACGACGCCGGTGGTCACCGCGCCCTGCGAGCTGGTTATCTGGACATTGGTCTGGCTGGCCAGGACGTTGCCGGTGGTGACGTTGCCTGTCGCGCTGATGGACAGGCTCTGAGCGGCAACCGATCCCATGTAGGCGTTGACGGCGCCGCTGCCGCCGCTTATGACCACGCTGTTGCCGGACAGAACGCCCGCCGGCGTGCCGGCCGTGTTCAAGCTCAGGCCGCTGCTGTTGGACAGCGTAAGCGTGCTGCCCGGGGCAGCAAGCGTTCCGCTGTTGGTTATGCTCTGCGTGCTCACGGTCAGGTTGGTGCCCTGGATGGTGCCGCTGTTTATAAAGGATGGCGCCGTGATCACCTGGCCCGGGGCTGCCAGGATGGTGCCGGCGTTATTGAGCGCGCTCGTCTGGAAACCGGCGCTGGCCTGCACGGTCACCGCGGCCGGGACCACGAAGTTGCTGAGAGCCTTCTCCAGGCTCTCGAAACCGAGCGGCAGCGTGCCGCCGGTGGCCACGCCCAGGCCGTTCAGGATTAGCGTCTGCCCGCCGCCGCGACCGGCCTCGACCAGGGCCGCGACCTCGGCTGCCGTGAGCATGGTCGTGGGGGTGACGGTGACGACCTGGCCGTTTTCGACAATGGCCGGGGTCGTCGGCATGGTGACCGTGGTGGCGCTGGTGATTGGGGCGCTGTATCCCGTGTTGCCGATCAAAATATTGCCCCCGGGCAGCGAGGCATCGCCGATGGTGCCGACCACGCCGTTGGTCACGCCGGTCTGCGAGCCGTAGTTGACCTGGAAGCTCGCCTGCGGCGTCGCCGGCAGCCAGTTGCTGGCCTGAAATGATCTTGTCGCGGACGTCAGATCCAGATTGCCCGGCATGGCGGAGCTGCCGAGCATGGTGTTAATCACCACCCTGCCGGCGCCGGCGTTTATCGAGTCGTTGCTGAAGCTGGAGGCGGCAAATCCGTTGCCGCGGGTTATCGCCACCTGCACGGGGAGCTGCTGGACGTTGTAGTTGCCGGCGCCGTTGGGGACAAAGGCAAAGACGGCGGCAGCACCCAGAGCCTGCATCTGCGTGGACGTCACCTGCCCGTTGCTGCTGCCGATGCCCAGGCCGTTAAGGGTTGCATACGTGCTGCCGTCCCCGAGGTTAAGCCCTACATCGCCCGGACTGTGATTGATATTCTGCGGGCTGCCGTAGCTCAGGATGATGGTGCCGGCCGGCAGATTGAGCGAGTTGCCGGCGCCGAGCAGACCCAACTGCGCGTTAAACTGCCCGTTCGTACAGCAAAATTGAGTGTTGTTGTACGACACGACCGCCTGCGTGCTGTTGCTGCCGTACGTCCAGCCGCCGTTGGTGTAGCCGTCCGTGTGATAAATGCCCACATACGGATTGTTGTTGGTGAACGGATAGGTGGTCGCGCTGCAGCACCAGGGGAGGCCATCGCCGCCGAACCAGAAAAGGTTGTTGCTGCCCGCATAACCGCTTGTATAGCTGCCCTGCCCGAACACCGGGAACCCGAACGACCAGCTCACCGCCCGGTCGCAGTCATCGCAACCACCGAGCGCGGTGAAGCCGGTCGTGCTGAAGAGCAAGTCGTTGGGCCCGTTGAGCGTGAGCGCGCCTGCCTGCGGGGCGCCGCCGGTGTTCGGATCGAAAGTCTGGGTCTGCGTATAGAAGGCCGACAGCGAGCCGATGTTGCCGCTGACGAGCACCGAGGAGCCCACGAGCTTCACGCTGCCGCTGGCGCCGGCCGCGCTGCCGCCGACGCCGCCGCGGCCGACATTGCCGCCCGCCTGGCTTGCCCCGGAGGTGCCGCCGGCCCCGAAATTAACGCCAAAATTGTTCCAGCTGCCGCCGAAGCCGCCGCCCGCGCCGGCCGAGCCGGCATAAAAGCCGCCGCCGTCGCTGCCGTTGTAGCCGCCGCCGCCGCCGCCGAAGCTGCCGCCGCCACCGCCGGTGGTGCAGCACCCGCTGCCGCCGCCGCCGCCGCCGCCGGCCGCCAGGACCGGACCGGCTATGGCGATGGCGCCGTTAGCCATAAGGCTGACATTGCCGCCGGCCCCGCCGGCGCCGCCGGAGGCGGGGCAACAACTCCCGCCGCTGCCGCCGCCGCCGCCGCCGGAGACGTTTATCTCGCGGGCCAGTGTTATGCCGCCGCCGGCCGCCACCGCCGTGATCGTGCCGCCGGCGCCGCCGGCCGCTCCGTACTCCTGGCCATAACTGCCGCCGCCGCCATACGCTCTGAGGGCTCCCGCGCTTATCGAGCCGCCAGCCAGCAGGCTGATGGTGCCACCGGCAGCACCCGGATTGCCACTGCAGCACCCGGTCGGCGCCGCCCCGCCCCGCCCGGAGACGTCGATGTCGCCCACGGTAATGTTGCCTGCATACTGCTGCCCGCTGCGCGCCTGCAGGCTGACGTTGCCGCTGTTGGAAAGCAGGTTCACGCCGGGCAGGGCGATGTCGCCGCCGCTCTGGCTCGAGCCCGTTATCTGGTAAAGGTTGCTGCAGCCTGTGCAGCTTGCCGTTTGAATGGTGAAGTTGACGCCCGCCGCCAGCGTGATATTGCCGCCGGCGCCGGTGGTCGATGAGGTGTCTATGTTGCCCGCGCTGCCGCTGTTATAGATCTGCCCGCCGGCCAGGGCGACGAAGCTGCCGTTGATTGGCGTTCCAATCACGCCTGCCAGATCCAGGTTGCCGCTTGCCGAATTGTAAGTCCCGGGGGCGCCGGCGGCGCCGATTACGGTTGCGTTGCTGTAGGTGGACAGGCCCGCATACGGCGAGCCGGTGAACGGCCCCGGGTTGCCCGGATACTGGGCGCCGTAATACCCGCCCACCGTGTTCTGCAGGGTCACCGAGCCGCCGGAGATGACAATGGTGCCGCCGGCGCCGGCCGCCCCGCCGGTGTTTGCCCCGGGCGCCCCGACATTGCCGGCGCCGTTGCCGCCGACGCCGAAGTTGCCGCCGGAAAGACTGGCGCCGGGCCCGCCGCCGCCGGGTACACCATTGGCGCCGCCGGAGGCGCCGGCGCCGGGGCCGAAAATGCCGCCGCCGCTTGCGCCGGAGCAGCAGTTTGCCCCGCCGCCGCCGGAAAAGCCGCCGCCGCCGCCGCCGTTGGCCGCGCCGCCGCCGCCGCCAAAGCTGCCGCCGCCGCCTGCCGCGCAGCAGCCGTTGTTGTTGGAGCCGCCGCCGCCGCCACCACCGGCAGCCAGCACCGGTCCGGCAATGGTAACCGCCGATGGCGCGTAAATGACCGCCACGCCGGCGCTGCCGCCGGCGCCGCCGGCGTTGTAACCGCCGCCGCCGCCGCCGCCGGAGACGTTGACGTCGCCGGCTACCCCCACGGTGCCCGTGAGCGCCGACACATGGATTATGCCGCCGGCGCCGCCGGCGCCGCCATTGCAGCCGCCGCACCAGTAGCTGCCGCCGCCGCCGCCGCCGTAGGCGCGCAGGTAACCGGTGCTGACGTTGGCGTCGGCGGTAAGCGATATTGTTCCGCCGGACCCGCCCGCGGTGCCCCAGTTGCAGCAGCCGGCGGCTCCGGCGCCGCCCAAGCCGGAGACATCGATGCCCTGGGTGGTTATGCTGCCGGCGCTGGAGCTTACGGTCACCGAAGCGGATGGCAGAGAAATGGCATTCTGAACGGTCACCCCGGCAGTCCCGGTCAGGTTCAAATTGGCGCCGGCGACGGCGGCGGTCGCCCCGGCGAAGGTAAGCGCACCGGTCGTGCTCAAGACAAGCGTGCCGGGCTGGTTAAACGTGGCCGCCCCGGCGCTCAAATTGGAGGTCCCGACGAGCGAAATGGTGCCGCCGCCGCTGTTGAAGAGGAAGCCGCCCACCGAAAGCGCGCCGGCCGGGGCCATCACCACATTGACCGTCGAGTTGCCCGGCCCGACATATTCCACCGCAGGCAGGCTGGCGGCGGTGCTGGCGATAGTGCCGCCCGGGCTGGCGAGGTTGCCGCCAACGGTGAGCGTGCCCGACGAGGGCGCCAGGGTGATGTTGGCCGCATGAATTGCCTCCTGGGCAAATGCCGAGCCGGCAAACGGGTTGGGCGTGTAGTTGCTGTACGGCGCGTAGAACCCTCCCACGGTGCCGCTGCTTGCCCCGACCGAGATAGTGCTCCCGGAGACGACCACCGTGCCGCCGGCGCCTGCCGCCCCACCGTTGTTGTTGGCTCCGAACATATCCACATTGCCGCCACCGCCGGTGCCCTGACCGATGTAACCGCCGGCGGTGCTGCCCGAGCCGCCCTGACCGGTAGCCCCGCTGCCGGCATTGCCCACCCCGGCGCCACCGGCGCCGAAGCCGCCGCCGCTGCCGCCGCCGCCACAGCAATCCGAGCCGCCGCCGCCGTAAAAGCCGCCGCCGCCGCCGGCATCGAGCCCGCCGCCCCCGCCGCCGAAGCTGCCGCCGCCGCCTGCCGCGCAGCAACCGTTGTTGTTGCTGGACGCCCCGCCGCCGCCGCCCGCGGCCAGGATCGGTCCGCTTACGGTTATGCCGGCCGGGCTGCCCAGGATGACCGTGCCGCCGGCACCGCCTGCGCCACCGGCGTTGTAGCCGCCGCCGCCGCCGCCGCCGGAGGCGTTAACGTCGCCGCCCACCGTGATCGCCCCTGTCGCCGACGTGACCGTGATACGTCCTCCAGCCCCGCCGGCGCCGCCGTTGCAGCTGCCGCACCCCCAGTAGCTGGCGCCGCCGCCGCCGCCGAAAGCTCTCAGGTAGCCACTGCCGATTGCGCCGGCGGCGCTTATCTGAATGCTGCCGCCGGCGCTGCCCGCGCTGCCGCTGCACTGGCCGCAGCTGGTGGCCCCGGCGCCTCCGAAGCCGGAGACGTCCACATTGGCCAGGGAGACGGCGCCGTTGGAGGCAACAATCGACACCGTGCCGCCGGGAAGAAGAATATCACCACCGGCGGTGACACCCCGCGAACCGGCCAGAACCAGGGCCTCCCCGGCGGCTGTCGCCGTGGCGCCGGCGAAGGTCAGGGTGCCGGTGGTATCCAGCCTGAGGCTGCCCTGCTGCCGGAAATTGACGGCCCCGGCCGTGATGTTAACCGTCGACTGGGCGGCAATCGTCCCGCCCGGCGTGTTGAAGTTCAGGTTGCCTATTGTCACCGCGCTGTAGCCCGGGAACACCAGGTTGACGATCCCGCCCGGGGCCCCGGCGTACTCGATGGCTGCCGGCACGCTGGCGGCGCCTATGGAGATCGTGCCGCCGGTGGAGTCGATGGCGCCGGCGATCGTCACCGGAGCCGAGCTGCCGGTCTGCTTGAAGGTAATGTTGCCGCCCATGACCGACAGGCCGGCAAACGGCGAATTTGTATAGGGATTGCCGGAAGCCGGGCTCGAGCCTGCGTAAGCCTGACCGGCCGTCTGGCTCAGCGCCAGGGTGCCGAAGTTGAAGGTCACCGAGCCGGAAGCCCCGGCCGCGCCGCCGGCTGCCTGGGAGCTGTTCAGGCCGGCGTTGCCGCCCAGGTAGCCGCCCTGGCCAAAGTTGCCGCCGGTGGTGCCGTTGCCGTTGCCGCCGGACCCGGCTGCGCCGCTGGCGCCGCCGGACATGCCGCCGCCGCCGCCGCCGATGCCGCCGCCACCACCGCCGCCGGTGCCGCCGCAGCAGGCGCCGCCGCCGCCGCCGTATAGACCGCCGCCGCCTGCCGCTGCCATGCCGCCGCCGCCGCCGCCCAGGCTGCCGCCGCCGCCGGCGCCGCAACAACCGGTATTGTTGGATGTGCCGCCGCCGCCGCCGCCGGCTGCCAGCACCGGGCCGGCGACCGTGATAAGCGAGGGCGAGCTCAGGGTCACGGTCCCGCCCGCGCCGCCGGCGCCGCCCAGATTGTAGCCGCCGCCGCCGCCGCCGCCGGAGACGTTCACGTCGCCGTCGACGGTGATGCCGGACATGTTCGAGGTGACCGTTATGCTGCCGCCGGCCCCGCCGGCGCCCCCGTTGCAGCCGCCGCACCAGCCGCTGGCGCCGCCGCCCCCGCCGTAAGCGCGCAGGTAGCCGCCGGCCAGGACGGCCGAGTCGGCCGTGAGGTTAATCACGCCGCCGGCGCCGCCTGCCGCGCCCCCGGTGCAGCAGCCTTGCGCTATGCCGCCCAGCCCCGAGACGTCAATGCTCCCGGTGGTGATACCGCCGCCGGTGCCGCCTGCTCCCGTCGACGTGAAGGTCACAGCGCCCTGCGGCAGCACGATCGGGCCTGCGGCGGTGATGCCGCCCAGGGCCGAGAAGTTGAGCCCGGCGCCCGGCGCGCCGTTGACCGCCTGGGCCCCGCCAAAGGTTATCGTGCCGCTCAGGCTGGCGGAGACCGTGGCCCCGGCCAGGAAGCTCAGCGGGCCGACCGTGATGCTGCCGCCCGGCGCCGTGGCCAGCGTCACTGCCCCACCCGGCATGCCTATATATTGAATTGTCGTGTTCGGCAAATTGAACTTCTGGATGCTCACCGTGCCGCCCAGGGTCGCTATGCTGCCCGCCAGGCTGGGCGTGCTGCTGGAGTTGACCGTCAGACTGCCCGAGGCGATGGACAGCCCGGCATAGGGGGAGGTGGTGAACGGGTTGGGGCTGGTGGTGGACGAGGCGCCCATGCCGGCCACGGTGCCGGTTATCTGGACCGCCGGCGCCGAAATCTGAACCAGACCGCCGCTGCCCGGCGTGCCGTTGCCCTGGGCGCTGCCCTTCTGCCCGACATTGCCCGCGAAATGCCCGCCCACGCCGAACACGGAAAGCGGCAGCGTCATCTGCGGGCAGCATACCAGCGTGCCGCCGCCATAGCCGAAGCCGCCGGACACAGAATCCCCGCGCCCGGCGTTATACGAGCTGCCGCCGCCGAATATGCCGCCGCCGTTGCCGCCCCAGCAGGTGCCGCAGCCGGACGGGTTGTCGGAGTTGCCGCCGCCCCAGTAGCCGCCGCCGCCGTTGCTGGCCGCGCCGCCGCCGCCGCCGCCGAAGCTGCCGCCGCCGCCCATGTCGCAGCAGCCGTTGTTCAGGTTGCCGGCGCCTGCGCCGCCGCCGGCAGCCAGGATCGGTCCCGCGACGCTGGCGGAGGTTGCCGCCGTCAGGCTCACCGGACCGGCGTTGCCGCCGTTGCCGCCAATGTTGTAGCCGCCGCCGCCGCCACCGCCGCCCGAGGTGTTGATAATGCCCGCGATATTGATGCCGGCGTTGTTGGAGGTGACGCTTATCTGGCCGCCGGCGCCCCCGGCGCCGCCGTTGCAGCCGTTGCACCAGTAGCTGCCGCCGCCGCCGCCGCCGAAGGCGTTCAAATAGGAGGCGCTCACCGCGCTGTCGGCCGTTATCTGGATGCTCCCGCCGGCACCGCCGGCGGTGCCGCTGCACTGGCCGCAGCCGGTCGCCCCGATGCCGCCCAGGCCGGAGACGTCAACGCCGAGCAGCTGCACCGTGCTCTGCGCACCGCCGCCGGTGCTGGTCAGCTGTATGTTGCCCGAGGCCATGGTCAGCGGGGCGGTGGCAATAATGCCGTTGCTGGCCGTCAGGTTGAGGACGTCGCCGGTTGCCGTCCCCAGGCTCAGCGCGCCGGCAAAGGTGAGGCTGCCCGACGTGCTGGCCTGAACTGTGACGCCGCTGCTCACGAACTGAATCTGCCCCAGCGAAAGGCTGCCGGAGGCCTGCGAGGTGGCCAGCGTCACCTGGGCGCCCGGGCTGCCCACCGCCCGGAAGGCGGTATTGGGCATCGCCGCCGGCACCGTCACCGTGCCGCCGGTGCTGGTTATGTTGCCGGCCAGGCTGAAGGCGTTCTGCGCCGAGGAGCCGGTGGTAATGGTCACCGACCCACCGACGATCGAGTCACCGGCAAAGGGCGACCTGGCGAAAGGATTGCTGGCCGCGCCGCTCAAGGGCGTGAATGCGGAGCCTATCGTCCTGGGCAACGAGATCGTGTTGCCGGATATCTGCACCGCCGCACTCGCCCCGGCCGCACCGCCTGTCGCGCCGGCCCCTGCCATGCCGACGTAGTTCTGGTTGCCGCCACCGACCCCGAAGAGCCCGCCGCCGCTGCCCGAGCCGCCCGCACCGGCGCCCTGCGCTCCGACCGCCCCGTTGCCGCTGCCGCCGCCGCCGAAGAAGCCACCGCCACCGCCGGACTGGCAGCAGCCGGTCGTGCCGCCGCCGCCCCAGAAGCCGCCGCCGCCGGAACCGGTGTCGCCGCCGCCGCCGCCGCCGCCGAAGCTGGCCCCGCCGCTGCTGGCCCCCAGCGACTGCGGATACGTGCCGTAACCGGTGGCGCCGCCGCCGCCGCCTGCCGCCAGCACCGGCCCGGCGATGAACACGTTGCCGCTGCTGGCCGAGACGGTAATGGCGCCCGCGTTCCCGCCGGCGCCGCCGAAGATGCTGTTGCTGCAGCCGCAGGCGCCGCCGCCGCCGCCGCCGCCCGAGGTATTTATGTCGCCGAAAATGTTGATGTTGCCCAGGGTGGAGCTGACGAACACCGGGCCGCCCGCCCCGCCGGCCCCGCCGACGTCGGCGCTGCTGTTGCCCCCGGCGCCGCCGCCGCCGTAGGCGCGCAGGAAACCGGTCTGGATGTTGCCCGAGCCCGAGATCGTGATACCCTGGGCGCTGGCGCCGGCCGGTGCCGGGTTGTTGCCGGTGCAGCAGCCGCCGCCGGCCCCCGAGGCATCTATGCCCGCCAGCGTCACCGTGCCCGCGGGCGAGCCCGGCGCCGTTCCGGCGCTGGCCTGCAGCACCACTGCCGCGCTGTTGCTGAGCAGGTTGGCGAACGGGTTGACGATGTTGCCGCCGGCGCTGGTGGCCACTGGTTGCAAGGAGGCGTTCAAGGTGCTGCCGGCCCTTATGGTGATGTTGCCGCCGGCGCCGGATGTCCGGCTCAGGTTGACCTGGCTGGTGTACAGGTAGACGCTGCCGCCGGCGTCGATGTCCATGGCGTTGCCGTTGCCGTTCACCACCGACGGTGTCACCAGGGCGAAGGTCGACTGGGCGCCTGCTGTCTGATTGGCGTCGTGAACGGCGCCAACCGAGGCAACCGTGGTCTGGGAGAGGACCGGCACCATGTACTTGAAGGAGAAGGTGCCGTCGCTGCCCAGGTTGACCGTCCCTGTGTTGCTCCAGGAGCTGAAGCCGCCGCCGGGCAGTTGCGCCGGCGTTACCGTCATCGTGCCGGTGTTGGCGAAGCTGGCCGCCAGCGTCGTGACGGCGCCGCCGGTGCCGCTTGTCACCATCTGGCCGGCTCCCACGGTGGCGCCCAGCGGACTGTAGGATGTCGCCGTGGCCGAGCCGGCAGCAGCACCGGCATTCACTGCCGCCACGGTCGTCGCAGCCGCGGCGGTGGTCATGAGCAGGCCGCCGCCTGTCCCCCAGGTGAGCGCCTGCGCCGTTATCTGTCCGGCAGTGCTCATGTAAATGCCGCCGCCGGCGCCGCCGCCGGTGGAGGAAGAGTTGACCTGCCCGCTCGTCCCCAGGTTGATCGCCGCCGGGGCGATCATCGCTATGCTGCCGCCGTTGGTGCTGCCCTGGCTGCTCACGGTCAGGTTGCTTGCGCCGGCGGCTGCCTGGATCTGGGCCCCGCCGCCCCCGGCGGCCAGAATAATGTTGCCGCCGGCGCCGGCGCTGTTGGCCGAGCTTATGTTGCCGCCAAGCGTCAGGCTGCCGCCCAGGGCTGCGGCGCCTATGTCCGCTCCCGGGCTTGCTATCGCGCCCAGGGTCAGGTTGCCGCTGGTGGTCTCAATCTGCACCCCGGCGCCCTGGGCGGCCACGGCGCCGGCCAGCGACGACTGGCTCAAGATGACCGCACCGCCGACGGTGCCGCCGAAGGACAGACCGGCGGCCGTCAACGACGAGCCGGGCGCCACCGGGGCGGCGCTCAAGTAGCCGGCATTGATTCCCGAGCCTGCCTGCATGCTGCCGCCGCCGGCAACCGAAACCACGCCGCCGCCGCCATTAAGACCGATCATGCCGCCGCCGCCGCTGGCCGACACCGTGCCCTGATTGTTGACGGTCAGATTGCCGCCGGCAACCGGATTGCCCTCGAGCAAGACCAGCCCGCCGGCATTCTGGCCGGCCGCGCTGCCGTTGGCCTGAACCGACACGCCGGAAGCTATGTTGATGCCGCCGGCGCCCTGGACCAGCACCGAACCGCCGGTGGCCCCGTTGGCCAGCAGGCTGCCGGGCAGGTAGTTGTTGGCCACGTTGACGGCGCCTATCTGGATGGGCGAGCCTGTCGAGCCGGCGAACACTTGTATCTGCCCGCCGGTGCCGTTTGGCGACGAAACATCAATTGCCGAGCCGTTGGCGTTCTGTCCGGTGACGAGAACGGTCTGCCCGGCAAGCGTGACGCTGCCCCCGGCAACCGTGAGCGCCGGCAGGCTCAAAGCTCCCTGCCGCGCCTCCAGATCGACGCTGCCGCCGGAGCCTACGCCGGTGACGGAGGCCACCTGCAGGTTGCCGGTGCCCGCCCGTATGGTCGCCGCCGGGGCGTTGACCTGAAGGACGGCGCCGGACCCGAACGAGCCGGTATATACGCTGACCGGCCCGCCATTGCCGAGCAGCAGGATCTGCGATCCGCTTATGCTGCCGGTCAAGCCGGAGGCTGTGTTGACGGTTAGCCCGCTGCCCTGCCCGCCGCCAAGGGTAAGCGGTGCCGTGCCACCATTTATGGTGCCGGTATTGGTCACCGCCGGCGAACTTATGGTAAGGGCCGGGCCGCTGGTGGTGATTGTGCCGGAGTTGTTGAGGGCCGGGGCGTTGATGGTGGCGGTATTGCCGGCGGTGGCCTGGATCAAATTGCTGTTTATAAAGGCGGCCGGGTTCGTTGAGCTGGATGTTGCGGTTATAGCTATCTGGCCGGTCATGGTGCCGGCGTTGTTGACCGTGCCCGAGGTAAAGGCGGTGGCCAGGTTGGCCGTCACGCCCGCCGGGTTGACCAGCGTTGTGAAACCGCCTGAGGGCACGTTGTCCGCCCGGATGCTGAAGCTGCCGCCGGTGGCAGCGCCGTTGCCGCCCAGGGCGAGCGTCTGCCCGCCGGCAACCAGGTAGCCGTTCCAGGTCAGCTGGATGGCCGCTATAAGTTCGGCCGGGCTCACCATCTGCCCGTTCGTCAAAGCAACCGGCGAGCCGGCGCCGGGGCCCTCGGCAACCGTCAGCGTGAGCGGTCCTGTCGTCGTGCTTCCGCTTACCATGTCGCCACCGCGCAAGCCCGCCATGGTCAGGTTGCCGGCAGCCGTCAGATTCAGCGCTGCCGTTTGCGCCGAATCCGGCAGGGTCAGATCGCTGTCCGCCGCATAAACCCGGCTGGCGACAACCCCGATCTCGGTCGAGGTGACAACCTGAGCCATACCGGAACGGTGCGTATATAAGGAATAGCCGGAGTAGGGCGAGCTGGAGAAGCCGCTGGCGCCGGTGCTGGTCGCCAGGCCGGCTACGGTGCCGGTAACCGCGACCGAAGACCCCGATAGCAGGACCAGCCCGCCGCGCCCGGCCAGTGCCGGCAGGCCTCCGGCATTGGTCCCCGTGCCGCCCGCGTTGCCGCCGGCGCTGCAGCCGTTGCAGCTGTCACCGACGCCGAAGTTCACGCCAAGAACGGAACTTGAAGATCCAAAGCCGCCGCCGTTGCCGCCGCTGCCCGCATTAATGCCGGCGTAAAATCCGCCGCCGCCGCCCGACGGGCTGGACGTGCCGCCCCAGGTGCCGCCGCCGCCGCCGAAGCTGCCGCCGCCGCCCCCCTGCCCGCCGGCGCCGCCGCCGCCGCCGCCGCCGCCGGCCGCCAGGACCGGACCGCCCAGGGTCACGGTGCCGGCCGACAGCAGGCTCGCCTGCCCGGCCGCCCCGCCTGCCCCGCCGGAGGCCAGCTGATTGTCGCCGCTGCCGCCGCCGCCGCCGCCGGATACGTTGACGTCGCCGGTCAGGTTGAGATTGCCGCCCTGGGCCAGCACCTCGATCAGCCCGCCCGCCCCGCCGGCACCGCCCCCGTTCGGCCCGGCGCCGCCGCCGCCGCCAAACGCGCGCAGGTAGGTGCCCGTGACGCCGGCGCCGCCAATCACGGACAGCGACCCGGCCGGGCTGCCGGCGGCGCCGAAGCAGTTGCTGCAGCCCTGCCCGGCGCCGCCGGCCCCGGAGACGTCGATGCCGCCCTGGACGGCAACCACACCCTGCGATGACCACAGGTACACGCTGGAGCCGCTGCCGCTCACGGTGCCGGAGATAGTCAGACCGCCGGCCGCCTGCAGGTTGAGCAGGCTGTTGTTGGACTGGAAGGCGCTCAGGCTAGCCGCGCCTCCCGCTGCCATCATTATATTGTTGTTGCCGGCGCCGGCAATGGCCGCGGAGCTGCTCAATGTGCCTGCCGCATACGCTACCAGGCTGGAGCCGCTCAGGCTACCGCCGGCCAGCGAGAGGTTCTGCCCGGAGGCAAAAGTGGCGTTGCCGCTGCCGGTCACGGCGCCCACGCTCAAACCCTGAGCTCCCACGGCAATCAACTGCCCGACGCTGGTGAGGTTAACCGCCCCCAGCACGAGATTGGGCGCGCCGACCACGGCGAGCTGGTTGGGTTGCGTGAAATTGAGCTGGTAGCCCGTCGGGCTGCCCGTGGCCGTGCCCGCCATGCCGACGAACGAGACGGCTCCCTTGCTGGCCACGAAATCAATATTATTGGGCAGCGACGCGCCGCTGGTAAGGAGGCTGCCCCCGGCAAGGGCAATGTCACCGCCGACGGTGACCGCCGAAGCGGCCGTCGAGGTCGCGGCGAGCATCACCGAGCCGGCGACAATGGACTGCCGGGCACTGGGCGAGCTGTCAAAGGGGTTGCTGCTGCCGGCGACCAGGCGATCGTAGGCGCCGGCCACCGTGCCGGGCAGGGAAATGGTGGAGCCGTTTACCTGCACAATGCCCGCCCTGCCGGCGGCCCCGCCCTGCCCGGCGCCGGCGAAACCGGCATTGCCGCCGCCGGCGGTGCCCACGCCGAAGACGCCGCCCGCATTACCCTGGACCGACAGACCACCGAACCCGAGACTGCCCGCGCCGCCGCCCTGGGCGCTGGGGGCGCCGCCGCCGAAGAAGCCGCCGCCGGCCCCGCCCGCGCCGCCGTTGGAGCCTCCTCCTCCTCCTCCCCCGTAGAAGCCGCCGCCGCCGCCGCCATAGAGGTCGCCGCCGCCGCCGCCGCCGCCTAGGCTGCCGCCGCCGCCGCCGCTGGAGTTCCGTCCGGCGCCGCCGCCGCCGCCTGCCGCCAGCACGGGACCGCTGATGGCGATTGCGCCCGGAGCCTGGATGGCCACCAGCCCCGCGCTGCCACCGGCGCCGCCGGAGGCGCCCGCCGGGCCGCAGCAGCCGCTGGAGCCGCCGCCGCCGCCGCCGGAGACGTTGATGTCACCGCCTATGGTGATGCCACCGGATGTGGTGGAGATGTTCACTACGCCGCCGGCACCGCCGGCGCCGCCATTGTAGCCGCCGCCCGCGCCACCGCCGCCGCCGCCGAACGCCCTCAACGAACCTGTCTGCACGGTGTTCATGGCGCTCACGATGATGTTGCCGGCATTGCCGCCGGCGGCGCCGTTGCCGGTTGCCGAGCCGGCGCCGCCGGCCCCCGCGGTATTGATGCTGCCTATGCTCACCGCGCCCAGCGAGCCACCGGAGGCATCCGCCATCAGCTGCACCGTGCCGCCGTTGGTCTGCAGGTTGACGTTGGGCAGGTTGATAGAGCCGCCGGTCGAGCTGGCGCCGGTCACCGAGAAGCTGTTGGTGCAGCTCGTGCAGTTGGCGGTGCCGATCGTGAAATTGACGCCGGCGGCCATGAAGATGCTGGCGCCCTGCCCCGCCGTCGAGGAGGTGTCGATCACGCCGGTGACCCCGGGATGCGCTGCCGTGAAGGCGGTATCAACTATATTGCCGGACGAAAGGGCGACGAAGCTGCCGCCGGGCACGACGCCGATCTCGCCGGAGATGTCCAGGTTGACCAGGCTGGCGCTGGTAGCCGACATGAAGTCACCGGTGACGCCCGTCCCCGAGGCCACCAGGGTGACGTTGTTGCCGTAGGTCGAGTAGCCGCTGTAGGAGGATGCGGTGAACGGATTGGTGCCGGTGCCGCCCCCCTGCGTCCACAGGTTGCCGTAATAGCCGCCGACAGTGCCGGACATCGAGGTTGAGGTTCCCGCGATGTTGATGGTGCCGGCGGCGCCGGCGGCGCCTCCGGTGTTGCCGCCGGGCAGGCCGACGTTGCCGCCGTTGTTTGCACCGGCGCCAAAGTAGGCCGCCGCCTGACCGTTGCCGGTGCCGCCGACGCCGAACGAGCCGGCGGCGCCGCCGCTGGCTGCGGCTCCGCCGCCGCCGGTGGCGCCAACCAGAATGCCGCCGCCGCCGCCGCCGTTGCAGCAGTTCGAGCCGCCGCCGCCATAGAAGCCACCGCCGCCCGATGCGTTGATGCCGCCGCCGCCGCCGCCGAAGCTGCCCCCGCCGCCGGCACAGCACGAGCCGTTGTTGCCGGCACTGCCGCCGCCGCCGCCGCCTGCCGCCAGCACCGGACCGCTCACGCTTATTGTCGAAGGGCCGTAAATGACCACCGTGCCGCCGGCTCCGCCCGCGCCGCCCGCGTTGTAGCCGCCGCCGCCGCCGCCGCCGGAGACGTTGACATCGCCGGTTATCTGAATCGAGCCGGTGAGCGAGGAGACGCTCACCGCCCCGCCGGCGCCGCCCGCCCCGCCGTTGCACCCGCCACACCAGTAGCTGGCGCCGCCGCCACCGCCATAGGCCCGCAGTGACCCTGTGCTTATGCTGCCGAATGCGGCCAGCGTTATCGTCCCACCAGCGGCCCCGCCCGCGCCCCAGTTGCAGCAATTGACGCCGCCGGCGCCGCCGAACCCCGAGACGTCTATGCCGGAGGCGGTGAGGCTGCCCGCGCTTGACGAGGCCTGGAAGCTGCCACCCGGCAGCTGCACGGCGCCGCTTATATTGATGGCGCCACCGGCAAGCAGCTGCGCGCTGTCCCCGGCGACCGTGGAGCTGGTGCCGGCCCAGGAGAGGCTGCCGGCCGTGGCGGCGACCAGCGTGCTGGCGGCCGCCCAGGAGACCGTCCCGAGCGTGGCCGCGCCGGCCGCCGAAGCCAGGGACACAGTCCCGCCCGCGCTAAGGAAGTTCACGCCCGGAAGCGTCTGGGCGCTGCCCAGGCTAACTTGAGCCGTCGCGCCGGCAGGTCCGGCAAAGTCAAGAGTAGCCGGCAGAGACGGGGAGTTGAACTGCACCGCCCCGCCCAGAATACCGACGCTGCCGTTGATGTTGAGCGGCGTGCTGCCCGCACCACTGGTGGTAAAGGTCATGCGCCCCCCGCTCACGCTTTCGCCGGCGAAAATGGAGCCGGTGAAGGGGTTGCTGCTGCCAGTGACATACTGGCTGTAATAGGTGCCGATTGGCCCTGCCGAGGCACCGCTGCTGGTGACACCGACGGAGATTGTCGAGCCGGAAATGAATATGCTGCCGGCCGAGCCGCCGGCCCCGGGGAGCGAGCCCTGTCCGGGCATTTCAAGATTGCCGCCATTGTAGCCGCCCATGCCGAAGTTGCCGGCGGTGGTGCCGTTGCCATTGCCTCCGGCGCCGGCCACACCATTGGCGCCACCGGTCGCCCCGGCGCCGGGACCGAAGATGCCGCCGCCGCTGCCTCCCCACTGGCAGCAGTTGGAGCCGCCGCCGCCGTTGAAGCCGCCGCCGCCCGCAGCCGCCAGACCGCCGCCGCCGCCCCCGAAGCTGCCGCCGCCGCCGAGCCCGCAGCAGCCATTGTTGTTGTTGCCGCTGCCGCCGCCGCCGCCGGCTGCCAGGACAGGCCCGACCAACGTGATTGTCGAGGGGCTGTTGATCGCCACGGTTCCCGCGGCGCCGCCGGCGCCGCCCTGGTAGTAGCCGGCGCCGCCGCCGCCGCCTGACACGTTGATGTCACCGCCCACGGTGATAGTTCCGCTTACAGAAGACAGGCGCACCGTGCCGCCGGCACCGCCTGCGCCACCATAAGCGCCGCAGCAGTTCCAGGAGCTGGCGCCGCCGCCGCCGCCGTATGCCCTCAAGGCGCCCGTGCTAATGCTGCCGTACGCCGAAAGCAGGATAGTGCCGCCCGCACCGCCTGCGGTGCCACTGCACTGGCCGCAGCTTGTCGCCCCCACGCCGCCCAGCCCGGAGACATCGAGGTTGAACCCGTTGCTGTTAATCGAGCCGGCCGTGGAGACGGCCCTTAAATTAAGGCTTGGTACGGAGATGTTGCTCCCGAACGACACGCCGGTGCCGCCGAACAGCTCGATGGTGTTGCCGGCAATCGAGCTGGTGGCGGCATTCAGCGTCACAGAACCTGGCGTGGAGACGAGAAGAGTCCCTGCCTGGTTGAAGGTGGCGTTGGCGACCGTGACGCTGCTCTCATTGCCGTAAACCGTGATCGCCCCGCCGGGGGCATTGAAGACCAGGTTGCCCAGGGAGGCGGCCTGTCCCGACGGCAGGATCAGATTGACCGTATTGCCGGACGGCCCGTAGAAGGTGATGTTGTTGCCGGCATTAGGGTTGCTCGTGGAGAATTGCAGGTTGCCGCCCGAAGACTGGATATCGCCGGCCACCGTGAGCGGGGTCGAGCTGGCCGTGGTCAGCAGCGAGATGTTGCCGCCGGCAACCGACAGCCCCTGGAAGATGGAGTTCGAGAACGGGTTGGAGGCAGCCAGCCCCAGCCCGCCCGGGGTGGCAGCCGTCGCCCAGCTTGAGATCGTCTTGTTGACGGCGATCGACAACCCGGAGATGGAGATGGTACCGCCGGCGCCACCAGGAGCGCCGAAGCCTGCGGCGTTCGACCCGTTCATGCCGATATTGCCTGCTCCGTAATTGCCGCCCATGCCGAAATTCGCCCCGCCGGCGCCCTGCCCCGGCAGGCCTGCCGCGCCGCCGGAAGCCGCCGCGCCGCCGCCGAGAATGCCGCCGCCGCCGGCGCCGTTGCAGCCGCCGCAGCCCGAGGAGCCGCCGCCGTACATGCCACCGCCGCCGCCGCCGCTGTACAGGCCGCCGCCGCCGCCGCCAAAGCTGCCGCCACCACCGTCGGTGCCCCAGCAACCGTTGCAGTTGCCGGGGTTGACCCCGCTGGCGCTGGACCCGCCGCCGCCGCCGGCTGCCAGAATCGGACCGCCTATGGTGATGGTGGCGGTGCCGGACACGGATATTGTGCCGCCGGCCCCGCCGGCGCCACCCTGGAAGTAGCCTGCGCCGCCGCCGCCGCCCGAGACGTTCATGTCGCCGCCCACGTTAATCGACCCGCCGGCGGAGGAAAGCGAGATCGATCCGCCCGCGCCGCCGGCTCCCCCTATGCAGCCGCCGCACCAGTAGCTGCCGCCGCCGCCGCCGCCGTAGGCGCGCAGGTAGCCGGATTGAATGGCGCCTGCTGCGTTCAAGGTGATCGAGCCGCCGGCGCTGCCGGCATTTCCCCAGCAGCCGTTGCAGGAGGCAGCCCCGCCAAGCCCGGACACGTCCACGCCCGCCACCGTCACCGAGCCGGTCGTCGAGGTGAGGCTCAGGTTCATCGATGGCGCCGTGATCGCCGTCGAAACGCTGATGGCGGCCGGAATGCTGTAGCTGAAGCTTCCCTGACCGCCGCTGCCCTCGATTGTCAGGCCGCCTACCTGGAAGGTGCTGGGCGGCGCAATTGAGTTGTTGCCGATTGCGAACGCCCCGGCGTTAGTTGCCGTGCCGGTGGCCGATGTCAGCTGGATGTTGAGGCTCTGGGCCCCCATCGACCAGCCGGAATAGGGCGATGAGGAAAATGGATTGCTGGAGCTGCTGTATCCGAGCCCGCCAGACGCCGTGGCTGTCTGGGCCCAGGTGGTGATGCTGGCGCCCACGGTCATCGAGCTGGCAGTCAGGCTCACCGAGCCGCCTGCCCCGCCCGGGGCTCCACCAGGGCCGCCGCCGGCCTGCCCGGCGTTGCCGCCGCTGTTCGCCCCCTGCCCGAAGACCGCGCCGCCGCCGCCCTGCCCCAGGACGCCGCTGCCGCCGCCGGCAATTCCGCCGCCGCTGCCGCCATTGGCGGCGCCGCCGTAGAAGCCGCCGCCGCCACCTGAATTGTTGCTGTTGCCGCCGCCGCCGCCTCCGAAGCTGCCGCCGCCGCCCACGTTGCAGCAGCCACCGTTGTTTGTTCCGGCCCCGCCGCCGCCGCCGGCTGCCAGCAGCGGGCCGCTGACGCTTATGCTGCCGCCGGCCGTCGTCACCTTCACGCTGCCGCCGGCGCCGCCGGCACCGCCCAGCCAGTAGCCGCCGCCGCCACCGCCGCCGCTTACATTTATGTCGCCGGTAACGCCCACATTGCTGGAGCCCCCGCTCGTGCTGAGCGTAATCGTCCCGCCGGCACCGCCGGCGCCGCCGCTGCAGTTGCCGCACCAGGAGCTGCCGCCGCCGCCGCCGCCGTAAGCACGTAGATAACCGGTGTTGATGTTACCGGCGGCGCTTATCGAAAGCGTACCGGCGGCGGCGCCCGCCCCGCCGTTACAGCCGCCGCAGCTGCCGCCGCCTGCCCCGCCAATCCCGGACAGGTCCACGTTGCCAGTCATCACCGAGCTGCTGCCGGTGATGCTTACCATGCCTGAGGAGGAGAAGATGTTGCCGATATTGATCTGCCCCACGTCGGACAGCAGCGTGAATGTGCTGGCAGGCGACGGAACCACGTTGCTGGTCGGCGAGGCGGTCGTGCCGCTTATGCTTATGCTCGGCGCCGTGGCCGTGCCGCCCGTGGCATGGATATTGAGCGTGCCGGCCGCCACCGACCAGCCGCCATATGGCGAGCTGGCAAACGGGTTCGAGGCTGCCAGCCCCAGACCGCCGCTGCCGGTGGCCGTCGTCGACCACGAGGAGATGTTGCTGGTCAGGGAGACCGTGCTGCCGGTAAGGGACACGGACCCTTCCAATCCCGCCGCCCCGCCGCCGCCGTCGCCGCCAACCTGCCCGACATTGCCGCCGCCGGCTGCGCCCTGACCGAACAGTGCGCCGCCGCCCCCGTTCGGGTAAGTCGTGGTGGTGCCGCCGCCTCCCTGACCCAGGATGCCATACGTGCCGCTGTTCGAGCCGCTGCCGCCGCCGTTGATCCCGCCTCCGGCGGCCCCCGTCGGGCAGCAGCCGTTGGCGTAGCCGCCACCGTAGAAGCCGCCGCCGCCACCTGAATTGTTGCCGTTGCCGCCGCCGCCGCCGCCAAAGCTGCCGCCGCCGCCGGCGTTGCAGCAGCCACCGTTGTTTGTTCCGGCCCCGCCGCCGCCGCCGGCGGCCAGCACCGGGCCGTTAAGCTGGATCGCCCCCGACGAACTGATGGCAACGCTGCCACCGGCGCCGCCGGCACCGCCCAGCCAGTAAGCGCCGCCACCGCCGCCGCCGCTTACATTTATATCGCCGTTCACCGTCACCTGTGCCGACGGGCCGCTGGCGGTAAGGCTTATCGCTCCCCCTGATCCGCCGGCCCCGCCGTTGCAGCTGCCGCACCAGGCGCTGCCGCCGCCGCCGCCGCCGTAGGCGTTCAGATATCCGGTCGTGATGCTGCCGGCGGCGCTTATCGAAAGCGTGCCGCCCGCGCCGCCGGGCGCGCCATTGCAGCCGTTGCAGTTGCCGCCGCCTGCCCCGCCAATCCCGGAGAGGTCCACGTTGCCCACCGTCACCGAGCTGCTGCCGGTAATGGAGACGAGGCCGGCCGAGGAGAAGATATTGCTTACGTTGACCTGGCCGACCTGGGAGACCAGCGTGATCGTGTTTACCGGCGGGGGAACGACATTGCTTGTCGGCGTGGCTATCGTGCTCGCCACGCTGATGCTGGGCGCCGAGGAGCTGCCCCCGGTGGCGGTCATGCTCACATTGCCGGCCGCCACGGACCAGCTGGCATAAGGCGAGTTGGAGAATGGATTCGAGGCCGCCAGCCCCAGACCGCCGTTGCTGCTGGCCTGCGACCACGACGAGATGCTGCCGGTCACGGTGATCGTGCTGCCGGTGAGCGAAATTGATCCTTCTGCACCGGCCGCCCCGCCGCCGCCGTCGCCGCCAACCTGCCCGACATTGCCGCCGCCGGATCCGCCCTGACCAAAGAGAGCGCCGCCGCCCCCGTTCGGGTAAGTGGTGGTGGTGCCGCCGCCCCCCTGACCGAGGATGCCATACGTGCCGCCGTTCGAGCCGCTGCCGCCGCCGTTGATCCCGCCTCCGGCCGCCCCGTTCGGGCAGCAACTGTTGGCGTAACCGCCACCGTAGAAGCCGCCGCCGCCACCGGAACTGTTGCCGTTGCCGCCGCCGCCGCCGCCAAAACTGCCGCCGCCGCCGACGTTTCCGCCGCAGCAACCGCTGTTGTTGGTGCCGGCCCCGCCGCCGCCGGCCACGGCCAGCACGGGGCCGTTGAGCTGGATCGCCCCCGGCGCCCACACGGTGACGTTGCCGCCGGCGCCGCCGGCACCGCCCTGCCAGTAACCGCCGCCACCGCCGCCGCCGCTTACATTTATATCGCCCATGACCGTGACCGCGCTGGATGCCCCGCTTGTGCTGAGCGTCACGGTTCCCCCCGCCCCGCCGGCGCCACCGCTGCAGTTGCCGCACCAGAAGCTGCCGCCGCCGCCGCCGCCGTAAGCACGCAGGTAACCGGTGGTAATTCCGGTGGCGGCCGCAATGGCAAGCGCGCCGCCGGCCCCGCCGGCCGCGCCGTTGCAGCTACCGCAGTTGCCGCCGCCGCCGCCGCCGACCCCCGAAAGGTCGATGTTGCCCACGGTAACGCTGCCGGCAAGGCTGCTCAAACTAACGGAGACGCTGCCGGTGCCCGCCGTGCCGCGGGCGATATTGCCTACATTTATATTGCCCTGGGCGGTCAGGTTGAGCGAAGTATTGCTGCCGTTCGCCCCCAGATAGACGGCATTATATGTTTGCGCCGGGGCCACAATTGAGAACGTTGAGCCCGGATTGCCCAGGTTGGTGATGTTGCTGCCGCTCATGTTGATGGCGCTCGTCTGAAGCGTAAGGTTGCCGCCCTGGTATCCGATGCTGCCGGCCACTATCGGGTCGCTGCCGTTGGCCGGCTGTATGGCCACGTTCCTTCCATATATTGCGTAGCCGGCGAACGGTGAGCTGGTGAAGCCGGTGCCCAGGCCAAGCGTGGTGCCGTAGTAGCCGCCGATCGTACTGTTCACCGCCACCGTGCTGCCCTTAATATTGATGTCGCCCGAGGCCCCTGCCTGCCCGCCGGTGGCGCCGCTATTCGCTGTGGCGGCCTGCCCGACGTTGCCGGGCGTGGTCACGGCCGAGCTGCTGGAGACGCCGCCGCCGACGCCGAAGACCCCGCCGGTGAAGCTGTTGTTGCAGCAGTTGGAGCCCGCGCCGTTGCCGCCCTGCCCGGGCGACCCGGCCGTGCCGCCGTTGGGTCCGGCGGCGCCGCCCACCAGGCCGCCACCACCGCCCGACTCCCAGTTGGTGGCGCCGCCACCGCCAAAGAAGCCGCCGCCACCGGCCCCTGTATTGCCGCCGCCGCCGCCGCCGCCGAAGCTGCCGCCGCCGCCGGTGCCGACAGCGCAGCAAGTGTAAGCACCGCCGCCGCCACCGCCGGCGGCGAGCACCGGGCCGGCAACCGAGATCACCCCGTTGCTCGAGGGAGCCAGAAGGCTGACCGAGCCTGCTGCCCCGCCCGAGCCGCCGACGTTGTTGTTGGCTCCCTCGCCGCCGCCGCCGCCCGAGCTGTTGATGTCGGCCTGAACGGTTATGCCGCCCGCTGTCGACTCGAGATAGACGGAGCCGCCGCCGCCGCCCGCGCCGCCGTTGACGTTCGCCCCGCCGGCTGCGCCGCCGCCGCCGAAAGACCGCAGGTAGCTCGTGGTGATCGTTCCCGGCGCTACCAGGCTGATGCTGCCGCCTGTGCCGCCGGCCTGCCCGGCGGCCGGCTGGCCGCAACCGTTGCAACCGCCGGCCCCGGCGCCGCCGCCCGAGGTTTGAATAAAGCCTGTCCCCAGGGTGCCGGACGATGTGAGCACGCTGACCGACCCGCCGGCGCCGCCGGCGCCGCCGTTCCACCCGGTGCCGCTGGTGCTGCCGCCCTGCCCGCCGTTGGCGCTTATGTTGCCCAGCGACACGGCACCGCCCGCGTTCACGGTGAGGTTGCCGCCGGCCCCGCCGGCGCCGCCCAGGCTGTTGGTGCTGCTGGCGCCGCCGCCGCCGACCGCGTTGATGGCCACGGTGGTCACGCCGGCGCCGGCCGTGATGGAGATGTTGCCGGCGCTGCCGCCGGCGGCCCCGTTAGTGGTCCCGTTGTTGCCGGAGGTCGTGAGGCTGCCGATGGAGACGTTGCCGCCGGTGCCCGAGGTGGTGCCGGTGTCGGCCACCAGGGTGATGTTGTTGCTGTTGGTTTTAAGGCTTACGTTGGCCAGGTTGATGCTGCCGCCGCCGGCGCTCGCCCCCGCCACCGTGTACAGGGCGCTGCAACAGGGCGTGCCTGTATACGCGCAGTTGGGGCAGTTGGTGGCGCTTCCGGCAACCGTGGAGTTGACCGTGAAGTTGACCCCGGCCTCCAGCACTATCTGGCCGCCGGCGCCGCTGGACAGCGAGGCGTCGATGGTTTTGGCGCTGGTGACACTGTTTGCCGTTATATCCCCCTGCGCCAGGGCCACAAAATCTCCGCCCGCGGTGCTGCATGTGGTGCAACTGCTAAAGAAGCCGCTCACGTCCAGCGACCCGTTGACGTTATAAAACAACGGGTCGCCGGTCAGGTTCATGCTGTTGAGCGAAAGCGTACCTGCCTGAACCCCGACCTGGGCCGTGCCGCCGGTGACATTGACGGCGCCGTTTATCCGGTCCGCGGCCACCGCTATCTGGCCGTTCGGGCTGACGAAGTTGACCTGCCCGCCCGAGATCGTGCCGCCGGTTACCGCCAAGCTTGCCTGCGAGATCACGTTGCCGCCCTGGTCGAGAACAGAACCTAGCGTTTGGAACAGCACCTGATCGCGGGCGCTTATCAAGCCCATGGCGTTGTTGACCGACAGCGTATTGCCGACCTGGTTCTCGATGGAGATGCTGCCGGAAACTGCCTGCATAATCCCGGCGTTGGTAAGCTGGGCTGTGACCGCGTTGATATTGGCCATCTGCGAGGCGATGATGCCCTGGTTGACGATTGTGGGCGCCTGCAGGTTGACGTTGTTGAGCGCGGCGAGCACCGGGTTGACGCCGCTCGCCCCGCTGGGAAGCGCGTTGACGATGGAGCCGCCGGCGACCAGGTTGAGCTGCCCGGAACTGGTGATGGTGCCCGCGTTGATGATGTTCTGGACCGCCTCCAGGGTCAGGTTGACGCTGGGGAGGGCGCCGGTGACGCCCGGCAGGCCGCCCGCGGGCAGGATGCTGGTGATAAGCCCGCCCTGGAGGTTGAAGATGTTGCTGGCGCTGATGACGGCGGTGTTGGCGGCCGGACTGGTGGAGACCGCGTAGATGCTGCCGGCGTTGGTAAGATTGCCGGTCAGGCTGACCAGGCTGTTCTGCGCGACGTTGTCGATTGCTGTGACCCCGTGGGGGACAACCAGGCTGGATACGGCCTGGCTGAAGTTCGACCCCAGGTTGAAGGTGCCGCCCAGCGCGTTGCCCAGGTTGCCCAGCTGGATTGTCTGCCGGCCGGACGAGAGGACCTGGTACACCGCCAGGCGCTCGGCGGGGGTCAACGGGGTGGTGGGGGTGACGTTCAGGACCGACTGGCCAACGTGGATGTTGACCGGGCCGTTGTGCAGCAGGTTGCCGGCAGTAACCGAGTGGCTGGTGGAGGACAGGTCGAGGACTACCGGGTGGTGGGTGGTGGTGGGCTGGGTGATAGTGGTTGGGCTGGCGCCGGCGCTGGCGATGTGCACCTGCGTTTGGGTGCTGACGCTCTGCGCCATGAGCTGATAAGGGAACATCAGCTCCAGAGAGAGAATTAGAGATACGAGATTCTGAACTTTCACTCTTATCACTACCAAAAAGGGGGCGGCGAAGACCTTTTTGAGCAATAAGAACTAGTTATCGAGTCTGTTGCGAGTTAGTAAGCCACGAACCAACACAATCCACCCGCATACACCGGCACCAGTCCTGCTTTTTTAATTATTCCCAAAACACCCGTCCGCTAAACGTCCACAACCGAATTAATTTCCCTCTCAACCATCCACCGTGTTCTCCGCAGCAGAAATAGTTAACAGATCATAAACGATATGTATGAAAAGCATAGACATACGGCTATTAAAACAACCTTAAAGTTGCTATGAAAAGGGTACAAGCCTGTATACGTGAGGCTTCCTGGTGATACAAATGTTTACAAAGTAACTATGGAAAACCAGTAGCCTACCGTCGACATCACGGGACGGCTGATCGACGATCCCCTAGCCGGCTGCCGTTGGCTTTCGCCTGCGCACAGCCTGATCGTGGCAGACTCTGGTCGACGCAGACCATGGTCGAACAGCTGGGGTTGTCCGCACCTGTCCTGTGTCATCAAGAAGCGAAATTGCGAAGCAGACAATCGTCGAAGACCGGACGGACCACCCGCGTCGTCAATCGTCGATACGCGCGACAACGAGCAAAACAACCTTTTAGTCTGTCACATTAGTTCATTTGCTAAATAAATGACATATCCGGACAGCAGCCGGCCGGAAAGAGAAATGAAATTTCGTTTCTGCCACCGTACATGATATCAAAACTTGAAGGAAAAGCAAGGCGACATTGCACCGTCCCTGATACCATGCACCACGCGTAGTGTCACCTCATCCGGAACGGCGCGCTGCCACCCGCTTCCATGCCGGTTGTCAGTAGGCGAGCTCTCAGAACGAGAAGAGGAACTCCAGGTCTTCCTGGGTCAGCTCCTTGGCAACGCCCTCGTCGCCGCCGATGACCAGCTCGGCCAGCTCCTTCTTCTTTCTCTGCAGGGCAAGGATCTTCTCTTCCACAGTGCCCCTGGTGATGAGCTTGTAGTTGAAAACGTGCTTTGTCTGCCCTATCCGGTGTGCCCGGTCGGTCGCCTGATTCTCAACTGCCGGGTTCCACCAGGGATCGTAGTGGATAACATAGTCCGCCCCGGTCAGATTCAAGCCGGTGCCGCCGGCCTTCAAGCTGATGAGGAAGATCGGAATCGACTCGTCCTCATTGAACCGGTTTACCTTTTCCAACCGTTCCCTGGCCGGGGTCTGCCCGTCCAGGTACTCGTAGACATACGTCGTCCTGTCAAGCTGCTCGCGAATGAGGCTGAGCATCTCCACAAACTGGCTGAAGATCAAGACCTTGTGCTTTTCTTCGACGAGCTCGTCGATCATCTCCATGAGCGCTTCCAGCTTGGCCGAAGCCGGCGGCTTGCCGTCGCCGCGGTTCTTCAACAGGCGCGGATCGCAGCAGACCTGGCGCAGGCGCAGGAGGGCAGCCAGCACGGAGATCTGCGACCTGCCTATGCCGCGAGAGGCGATCTCCCCGAACACCTTCTGCCGGCACTCGTCGAGCACATCCAGGTAGAGCGACCTCTGCTCGTCATCGAGCTCGCAGAGGTTGATGATATCCGTTCGATCTGGCAGCTCCTTTTCCACCTGGCTCTTCATTCGGCGCAGAATGAAGGGATGGACAATCTTCCTCAGCTTCTGTCCGACGCCCTCTACCCCAATCTCGATCGGTTTCTCGAAGGTCTCGTTGAAGTCGCGGTACGCGCCGAGGAAATCGGGCATCAGGAAGTCGAAGATCGACCACAGCTCCTTCAGGCGGTTCTCAACCGGCGTCCCCGTCAAAGCCAGCCTCTGCAGGGCTTTCAACTGCTTGCAAGCCTTGGCCCCCACCGACTCGGGGTTCTTGATGTTTTGCGCTTCGTCCAGGATCACGTACTCGAAGGGGACGTTCTTCAAGGTCTCCCAGTCCCGGCGGATGATGCCGTAGGTGGTGAACACCACGTCGGGCTTCTTGCCGCCGTCGCGGCCCAGCTTGGAGAGCAGCTCTCCGCGCTCCCGTCCCAGAAAGAGCTCCGTCGCCAGCCCGGGTGTGAAGCGCTGGGCTTCCGTCATCCAGTTGTAGACGACCGAGGTGGGCGCCACCACCAGTGATGGCAGTCTCTGCTGCCCGTTGCGATGATGGGCAAGCAAAAGCACGAGCGCCTGGATCGTTTTTCCCAGACCCATGTCGTCGGCAAGAATGCCGCCCAGCCCGTACTCCCGCAGGAAGGAAAGCCAGTTGTAGCCTTCCTTCTGGTACTCGCGCAGGGTTCCGTTGAAGCCGTCCGGCACGGAAATCGGCTCCAGCTCTTTGAAGTTGCGCAGCTTGAAGAGAAATTCGCCGAAGCCCTCATCGGCCTCGATCTCCACCCCATGCGCCTCGAGCGCCTGGGTGACAGGCAGCGCCTGATAGAGCGGGCGCCCCCTCTCCCTGCCCGGCAGCTCTTTGCTCTGCCCGACGGCCTTGAGCAGGCTCAAGAGCGTCTGCACCGGCAGCCTGACGTGCTCGTTTTCCGGCAGCTTGAGGTAATTCCGGTTGCGGAAGACGGCGTCGACGATCTGGTCGAACGACAGCGGCGTGTCCCCCGCGCGGGCGGCCAGATGGAAGTCGAACTTGAAGGCGTCCTTCTTCAGCGACAGCTGAGCCTTGAGCGAGAACGGCTCCTGCCGCACGCGGTATTCTTTGAGCTCGCCGAGACCGCTGACCTCCCAGGTGCTGCACTGCTCGGAGGAAAGGTAGTAGATGACGTCGAGCGCGGGCTCCTCCATAAAGAAGAACCGATCGGCCACGGTTCGCGTCGGCTGCAGGTTGGAGAGGAAGCGTCTCACCTGGCTTTCCATATCCCACAGGCGCTTCACCCAGACGCTCTGCCCGGTCTCGGAGATCGTTCTCGTGTACAGCTCCGATTCGACGGCGCTGGTCTCATCCCGGGACGGCAGCACCAGGTCGCCATAGACAAAGCCGAGAGCGAGCTCCAGTCCCTGTGGCTTCTCCACGAGCCTTATTGCCACCCGCGGGGGCTCCGTGACTGCCACCGGAAATGGTGCGGCGCTCTCGTCCAGCTCGACCGGCAGCCGTTTGCGCAGGATCGGCAGATCCACCGCCAGGAACTTGGGCACCAGCTCCAGCTTGACCGTCATCTCCCCGTGCGAGTCGAAGAACGGGAAGAGCCTGTGCAGCGCGCCGAGGTCGATGCCGTAAAAGACGTTCTCCGAAAGCACCCAGCACATCTGCCCCAGGAAGAATACCGGGTCGGCAAGCTGGCTGCCGTCCTCGCGGACCGCTTGCAAGCGCAGGAGCAGCTCCCCGCTTTCCGTCTCCGAGATCACCACCTTCGCCTTGACCCGGCTCTCGGAAAATCTCATCGGCTGGCCGTCGGAGGTGTTGACCAGGCGGGCGCACAGGCTCAAGTGACCGAGCACCGCCCCTTCGTCCCCGCGCGGGATGCGGTGCCCGCCGGCCGGTCCCTTGGTGGTCTGGGGCAGCATGGTCAGATACCTGGCCAGGCGCCAGATGCGTGATCCCGACGGCAGAAGATCGAGAACCTGCGGCGGGATCTTGAGGATGTTCACCTTGCCTTGCGGCTCTTCCGGCACCGTGCCCAGGATAAGCGCGAGCGGCTTCTCCAGCACCAGCACGCCGAGCTGAAAGTCTTGCTGCTCGTCCTCCGGTTCGGCCGATCTGGGATCGTCGAGCAGCTCTCGGGCGCGGGGAGCCTTCTCCTCAGCGGGCTCTTTCTGCCTGTCCGGCTCGGACAGGTCGAACTTGATCCCCGGGTGCCGCCGGGCGATGTACTGCAACAGCACCGAGACGGAGTGCTTGCAGACCTCCTCGAAATAAGGGCAGGAGCAGTCGGCCTTGAACTTGTCGTCACCGTCTATCTGGACCGAGACTTTGTACGGCTGCGGCTCGGAGCCGATGACCAGGGCCTCTATGTGATCCCCGTGCTCGCCCTCCTCATACTTGAGCACCTTCTTGCGGCGATAGTACTGAACCCCCCGGCGATAAACCGGCTCGCTACTCGCCTCCTGCACGGCTGATAGCGAAAGCGTCGCTTTTTTGCCAGATACGGGCTTCATAAACCTGAACTTCGACCCCTGGCCCGATGCCAACAAGCACGAGGAAACCGCGCCGCCCTTCCGATAAGAATCCGGTAAGGGTGGTTCGATTCCCCAGCCCTATTTAGCGTAGCATACCTGGCTGCCGCCGGACTGTGACCGGATTTATCTGGCGTTTCAATCATGCCCCGGAGAGGATGTCCGGAACGGCAGCAGGTTGCCGGGCAGCTCCGAGGCGCGCAGGTACGCCTGGTCCAGGATCCTTTTCATCTCGGCCTGGCGCTCCTCCAGAAGCCGGCAGTGCTCCTGCAGCTGCTCGGCCTGCGCGCGCAGGCCCTGGGCGTCCGTGGCCAGCTCGGGGATGAGCGCCTCCAGCTCGGCAAGCAGCTCGCTGGGCGGGTGAATCGGCGGGCGCAGCTTGATCCCGGCAGCCTCCGGCACCGTCTGCTCCTGACCAGCCAGGTCGGCCCTGGCCAGCGTCTCCTTCAAGGTGGCGAGCGCCGACCTGAGCGAAAGCGCTCGCCGGTAGCTCTGATCCGCTTCCTGCTCCAGCCAGCGCTTTCGCTCCTTCTGCCCGGACAGCTCGCAAGCCAGGTGATCGAGCGCCTTCTGCCGGATGTCGAGCTCGCAGGCCAGATGCTCGAGCTCGCGCCGCCTCACCTCCAGGCTGCGCTGCCGGAAGAGGATCAAGAATACGAGCGCCAGGCCGAAGCCGACGGTAGCCAGGGTTATCAACAGGTAGCCGCGCTTGGACCCGGAAAGCTCCAGCCACCCTGTGCCGAAAAACGTGGACAGATCCCGGGCCAGCGACGGCGGCGGCTGCCGCACGTAGTAGACGCGCCCGAGCACCCGCCCGGCGGGCAACTCGGCAAGCCGGCTGGCGGCCGCGGAGCGCGGGCTGCTGTGCGCGAAAACCGGCTCCAGCGGGGGAGGATCGGTTAGCAGATCGTAAGGCTCCGTGGTGCGCGCGAGAAACTCCGGCGAGACGAGCTGTTGCCAGGACGCCCGGTGATAGACCTTGCCTGTTTTGTAGAGGACCGACCGCCCCTCCGGGTCGGTGACCACCAGGCCGAATATGCCGTAACTGCTGTCGAGGACCCGCTGGATCAGATCCGCCCTGCCGGCGACGATAAGCGTCGAGAGCGTGGTCGGCAGCGTGTGGTGCAGGATGTTGAAATCGACCGTCTGCACGCGCAGGATGGTGCCGTCCCAGTAGCTCTCGTAATGCGCCTTGCAGAGGAAAAGCCACAGCGCGAGCGCCGGGACGAGCACCAGCGGCAGCAAAACCTTGCCCTTGAGAGCCAGAACCAGTTTGTCCATTGCGCTCGCCAGCCCCCTGCCCTTCCATTACTTACCCGATCCCGGAAACTGTTGTCGGCATAACAATATAACTGGCGGCGCATCCTGTAGCCATCGCGCCAGGGCATTGTTCCTATGACGCGAAATTTTTCGGCATTGTGTAATGCGCACAACAATTCGCCGGTTTAGCACCCAAAGGGAACCGGGTAGAAAGGGGTTGACCAGATCGAGCTTATGGGGGTCTCTATATAGAGAAACATCCGTGAGAAAGACAACTTGGAAAACAACATGCCCGGGTACTGGGGGCTAATCACCAGCTTGTGGTGACGCAAAACAGGTGGGTCTCGCAAAGGAGATTGCCAGGCTGCTCAAGGAGCGCCTGGCTTTGCGTTTCCGGGGCGGCACCGCCGGCGGTGCCGATCGCGGCGATTCCGCCGCCAGACCCGCGCTTTTAATGTAATGTTCCTACCGCTTGGAAATCACTTTGTGGTATTAATGGTCTCTCACAGGAGCCCTGACCAGGCGGCAACCGCTTGCCCGGTTAGCGTTACACACCTCCAGTTGCCAAGCAGGAGAACGATATGCTTCAGACAAAAATTCAATGGAAGCCCTACGCGGAACGAGATTTCAAGTACCTGACCGGTTTGAACGGCATCTCCGACAAAACCCTGGAGCTGCATCTCGGGCTGTACTCCGGCTACGTCAAGAACACGAACATTTTGAACGAGAAGGTGATCGAATTGACCGAGGCCGGCAAGTCCGGCACGCCGGAATACGCCGAGCTCAAGCGCCGTTACGGTTTCGAGTACAACGGCATGCGCCTGCATGAATACTACTTCGAAAACCTGAAGGCGGGCGGCTCCGAGCTCAAGGAAAGCTCCCCGCTCGGCAAGGCGATCGCCGAGACCTACTCCAGCCTGGAGGTCTGGCGCAATGATTTCTGCAAGGTCGGCGCCATGCGCGGCGTCGGCTGGGCCATCCTCTTCCAGGACCCGGTGACCGGGGCCCTGTCCAATCACTGGATTACCCTCCACGAAGAGGGCAACATCGCCGGCTTCCACCCGATTCTGGTCATGGATGTCTGGGAGCATGCCTGGCTGCTCGATTACAAGCCGGCCGACCGTCCCAAGTACATAGAGGCGTTCCTGAGCAACGTCGACTGGTCGGCGGTCGAGAAGCGCCTGATCAAGTAGTGCGGGCGCTTGCGACGTAGAAGTTGGCGATCATGTAACAGATCGGACGGATCCTCGAGAGGCGCGGCAATGCTGCGCCTCTCGGCATGATGAAATCCTCTGTCTTGCGCCGGAAGTCATAAAGGCTAAACTGTACGGGGCGGGTGCGTCCTCGCCGGGAGCCTGGTGAACGTTCGCGCGCGCGGAGGGCAATGACGACATGACTGCAGACATTGAGAATCTGGAGACGCCGGCAGCCATGGAAGAAGGCGATGAAAGGCTGCAGGAAGCCGAGGAGCAGGAGAGCTCCTACGACATTCCCCGTCCGTTCCTCACCCTCAAGCAAGCTGCGGTGATCCTGGGCAAATCGTTGCGCACCCTGGAGCGGAGCATTCTCGGAAAATGGGGCAACAAACTGCCTGACGGCTGGACAGCGCGCAAGGTGCAAACCGAAGGCGGCTCCGAGTGGAGAATCTTGCCGCCCCCCGGTTTCCGCCTGCGCCAGGTGGACCCGGAGCGGGAAGACGGCGCCTTCGAGGGCGAGACCGACCAGGGCCAATCGATCGCCCACCACGCCTTCGGCCCGGAGAGGCGTTCCTGGCCTGTCGAGCGCCACAGCGTCGACAGGCCGGCGATCATCATCGATCGCAGCGAAGAGGTGGAGCGCCTGCTGCGGGAGCTGCTGCAGGCCCAGAAGCAGGTGGCCGAGGAGCGGCGGCTGCGCATGGAGGACCTGCGCCTGATCACGCAACTGCAGGGCTCGATGCGCCTGCTCGAGGTACGGGCGACGGAGACCGCCAGCCTGAAGGCGGAGCTGGCCACCGCCAACCGGGAGCTGCGCGAGCTGAAAGAGCAGTACGTTGAGCTGCTGAGCCAGCCCTGGTGGAAGCGCCTGTTTCGCCGCGGAAGCCTATAATAGAAAGCGAGCCAAAGCCTTCAGGGGCGAGGCCTGCCTCGCCCGCGTCAGATTGCGCGCGGAGCTACTGAGGAACAAGGAGCGGGGCGCCCGGGATTCAACATGGAAGCTGTTGTGGAAGGCCGGCTGTCGGGGAGATCCGGGGCGCGTGAGGCGCTCCAGGAGGTCCTCCGTCAGGCCCCCGATGCCACCGGCCTGTTTCGCATCTCCGCTTGCGGGGAGGATTTGTCCGGCAAGCTGGCCGTGGTCAAAGGGCGTTACATTATCGGCGCTCAGGTTGCAGGCGGCAGCCTGACCGGCTATCCGGCGGTCAGGAAGCTGCTGGCGGTAACGGAAGGCAACTTCGCCTTTCTGCAAGCCGCCGCCCCGCTGCCGCCGGACATGGACCAGTCGCTCCACATAAGCCTGCCGGCGCTGATCGACAGGCTCCCCGATCTGCCGGAGAGCGCAGGCGATCTCTTCGACGAGAAATCGCTGCTGGACGAGGTGTTCAGCCCGACCGCCGAACCAGCTGCCGCCGCCAGCGCCCACGAGGCGCTGGTGCCGCCGAGCGCGCCTGCCGTGCCGCCCGCCACGCCGGCACCGCCGGCCTGGAATGTTCTCAACCCCTTGATTGACGACTGGCCGGCCGTAGCCGGCGGCACGCCTCTTTTGAGCCCCGCCGCCCGGGCCCGCCGGCAAAGCACCACCGACGGTGACCTGCCGCTGCAGCAGGCACCGGACGGGCCCGCTTCCCGGCCGCGGCTGCCCATAGCGCTCCTGCTGCTGGCGCTGCTGGCCATCGCGCTGGCCATAGGCCCGCTCATCATGACGGTGGCGCACCGGCACGCCCCCCCGTAGTGCAGGCGCGGGCGCCGTGGCAGCTACCGCAGGCGCCGGCGCCGTCCCTGCCGCCTGGCCGGCAGCCGCAGAGGCCGTCGCAAAACGCATACCCAAGTTGAGTTCCGCAACTCAGTGACCAGCCAGACCTCAGTGACCAGCCACAACCAAGCCCCCTCAAAACCTCTCGTCATCGCAATCGACGGCCCGGCCGGGGCAGGCAAGTCCACGGTGGCAAGGCGCGTGGCCGATTCCCTCAATTACACATATATAGACACCGGGGCCATGTACCGGGCGGCCACCTGGCTTGTCCTGGAGAACAACGTCAACGCCCTGGATTACGAGACCATCGTCAAGCTGGTGGCTTCCGCCCGCATCGAGCTGGTTGCCGCCGATGACGGCAGCGGCCAGCGGGTGCTGGTCGACGGTCGCGACGTGTCGCTGGCCATCCGCTCGCCGCAGGTCACCCGGCTGGTCAGCCCGATCTCGGCTATCCCCGGCGTCCGCCAGCACATGGTCACCCGGCAGCAGCAGATGGCCGCCCGCGGCGGCGTGGTCATGGACGGCCGGGATATCGGCACCGTGGTTTTGCCCGGCGCCGACCTGAAGATCTTCCTCACCGCCAGCCCGGAGGTGAGGGCGGCGCGACGGATGAAGGACCTGGAGCAGATGGGCGAGCCAACCGAGTTCGAGCGCCTGCTAAACGAGATCAAGGACCGCGACCAGGCCGACTCGACGCGGGCCGTAGCCCCGCTCAGGCAGGCTCAGGACGCCATCCCGATCAACACCGACAACCTGACCGTGGAGGAGGTGGTCTCCCGCATCCTCAACCTCTGCCGGCGGAATCTCTGACCCGGGGAGGAATCGTCAGATGTCCTCGCGCACCTCGTCGCGGGCGATGAGCGACTCGGCCTCGTAGCAGAGCGACACCAGCTTTGGCGGGACGCCGGGCGCGCGCATGAACTGCCGGCACAGATCTGTGGTGCGCCTCAACGACCGCACGACGTCGCCCTCATCATATATGGTGGCATTCCGCATCTCATCCCAGGTGGCGCCGTTGGCCCACATCTCGGTCAGCCCCGCCAGAACGGCCGAGTACTCAACGGGGATCTCGACGTCGAAATCACGCTGCAGCCGCCACAGATGCCGGCCGATGCGGTTGACCTCCTCCAGCACCATCTCCACCCGCGGGCTCACCCGGCAGCGCACCGCGTCGGCGGCCCGCCCTTCCTCGCTGACCAGCGCCGTCATCAGCGCCGCGAGCTCGGCAGGGGAAAGATCGTCCAGGCAGCCGCTCAGGGCCACCTCGGTGAGGAAAAGCTCGTTGGTTCCCCGTATGGCGGCCGCCGTCTGCCCGCGCGCGGTCGGCGTGTTGGCCTCAAGGTAGCCTTCGAGGCGCAGTATGTTGGCCAGCGCCTGGAAGGTGCGCCAGTACCAGGTCGTCTCCCGCTCCAGCCGCTTGCTTATCTCCTTTTGCCTGCCCTGCAGATGGCGCACGCGCTCCGTCTGCTTGCTGCAGGGCTTTTGCACCGGGCAGCCGTGGCAGGGCATCGAGTAAGCCTCGTCGAGCATCCCCTTCAGCTGCTCGCGGATCGCGCTGACGGCAGCCGCCCCGTCGGCGCTCCTGGCCCCGGAGCCGTCGCCGGCGCGCAGCCCCTTCTCGATCTGCTTCAACTGCTTGTTCTTGGCGTGCACGGCGTCCAGGCGTCTGGCATAGAGGGGAAGGTCGCCGATCTCGCCGGGGCACAGGGGATGCGCAAGGCGCTCCAGCTCTCTGTCGTTGTTCATTTGCTGGAGATAAAGCGGCTCCAGCTGCTGGTTGATCATGAACTGCCCGAAGCTGCGCTCGATGAGCTCGCGCGCCTCCTCCTCGCTGTGACGCTGCAGGAGGTTCAGCACCATGCCGTAGGAGGGGGTGAACTGGCTGCGCAGCGGGTCGGGCGGCGCCGCCGCCAGCCGGGCCGCGTCCTCGACCGACTCGAACGGGTGATGGAGGACGACGACGTGCCCGACCTCGTCCATCCCCCGCCGCCCGGCCCGGCCGGACATCTGCAGGAACTCGCTGGCCGTCAGCTCCCGGTGCCCCTCGTCCCCGCGTTTGGTGAGCGAGCTTATCACGGTCGTTCTGGCCGGCATGTTTATGCCGGCAGCCAGCGTCTCCGTGGCAAAGACGACCTTGAGAAGACCTTTCTGGAACAGCTTCTCCACCATGGCCTTCCAGCTCGGGAGCATGCCGGCGTGGTGCACGGACATGCCCTCGTAGAGATAGGGCAGGTGGGGGTGATTCCGCAGGTTGGGGTTCTCGCTCACGAAGCGATCAACCATCGAGCGCAGCTCCTCCTCCTCCTCCATGTTCACCAGCGGGATGCCGCGCGCGCGCTGCATGGCCTCCTCACAGCCGCGGCGCGAGAAGAGGAAGTAGATCGCCGGCAGCATGTTTCTGCTGGAGAGAACCGCCAGCACGTCGCCGGCGGCCGGGGACAGCGCGGTGATAAGCCGTCTTCGCCTGTCCTTGAAGGAGCGCTTCTTGGCGCCGAAGCGGCTCTTGAGCTGCGTGTTCACGCCGTGCCCGGGGGCCATGAGCGGGTAGAGCCGCCGGTCGCCGAAATAGTGAAAGCGCAAAGGGACCGGCCGGAAGCTGGAGACGACCAGCCCGGTCGCGCCGTGCGTCTCGTCAATCCACGTGGTGAGCTCCTCGGCGTTGGCCACCGTCGCCGAAAGGGCGATCAGCTGAATGTTCTTTGGCGCGTAAATGATCGACTCTTCCCAGACCGTGCCGCGCTCCGCGTCGTTCATGTAGTGGCACTCGTCGAGGACGACGCAGGCCACCCCGCGCAGATTTTTCGCCACCTCGCCAAGAATCGTGCCGTAGAGCATGTTGCGGAACACCTCGGTGGTCATGACCACGACCGCGGCGTCACGATTGATCGAGATGTCGCCGGTCAAAAGCCCGACCTTCTCCGGCCCGTACTTCTGCCCGAAGTCGTAAAACTTCTGATTGGAGAGCGCCTTCAGCGGGGTCGTGTAAAAGCAACGCTGGTTGGAGCGCAGCGCGCACTCCACCGCGTACTCGGCGATCACCGTTTTCCCGGAGCCGGTCGGCGCGCAGACAACGACGCTTCTGCCCTCTTCCAGGTGACGGATCGCCTCTAACTGAAAATCATCGAGCTTGAAACTGAAAAGTTGTTCGACTTCGACTTGCAAGGCGGCCTGAATGACAGCGTGTGGTTACATCTGCTACTCCACACTTATAGTATCAAGCCTGGCGCCCGGGCGACCCGCCCCTGCCCGAATCGGGGGTTATAATGTTGTCTGTGCCGGGACGTGGCGCAGGGGTAGCGCGCACCTTTGGGGTGGGTGAGGCCGGAGGTTCGAATCCTCTCGTCCCGACCATAACAGGAAGCCGAGCCAGACAGCATCCGCCGTCTGGCTTTCTATTTCAGCCGAACCCCGCCTGGCGCCGGACTACCAGCGGGGCGGCTTGCGGCGGCTTATCGACCGGTGGCCCCGGTGCGGGCAGGGTTCTGGCTGGCGCCGGCGGGGGTATGCCGCCGGGCCGGCAGAGGCCGGCCGGGGGTAATACGTCACATCCAGCGATGGGATGTCGTGGAACCAGGGACTCAGGTGAACAAATTCACGCAGCTTCAGTTTGAGAATCGCCTTCAGATGATCGTCGAGACGGTCGAGCGAGATGCTTCGCTCTCTAGCAGTGCCAGCCATTAGACCTCCCAGTGCCCCCCTTAAGAAACCCCGAGTCAAGCGAAAAGCCCGACGCGCCGCCTGTCTTGAGGATCTGAAGCGATCCTGCAGGCCAGAATCGTCAAGAATCTTACCAGGGCTTAATAATGATTCAAGCCATGACAACCGGTTTCCAGCCAGTTTTAATGTATCCAGAAAATAGCGGATCGCCACAATTCCCGCCCCGCCAGCCGCCCGGCCGGATAAGAAAACGGATCGCGCGGGGCCGGAGCGGCTACACAATAGTCGCCCCGCGCAATATCCGCTCCATCTCGCCCGGATTGAGCGCGAAGCTGCGGGCGGCATCGGCATCGATGAACCCCTTGCGGTAGGCGTCATAGACGGCGAGGTCCATCGTCTGCATGCCGTCGAACTGCCCGTTCTTGATGAACTCGTGGATAGCATCGATCTCCCCGCGCAGGATCGCTTCCTGGATGGTGAGCGTGTTCACCATGATCTCGTGCACGGCCATTCTGCCGCCCTCGACCAGCGGCACCAGCTGCTGCGCGACCACGGCCCTCAGCACGTGCGCCAGCTGCATGCGCACCACCTCCTGCTCGCTCGGGCTGAACATGCCGAGAATTCGCTGGATGGTCTTGGGCGCCGACGAGGTGTGCAGCGTGGAAAGCACGAGAAGCCCGGTTTCAGCCGCCTTCAAGGCCCACTGCATCGTCTCCACGTCGCGCATCTCGCCGATCAGGATCACGTTGGGATCGGCACGCAGAGCCGATCGCAGCGCCGCGGCGAAGCTCTTGGTGTGATAGCCGATCTCGCGTTGCGTGACGATGCACCGTTTCGGGCGGAAGACAAACTCGATCGGGTCCTCCATCGTGTAGATATGCCCGGCGTCGCGGCTGTTGATGGCGTCGATCATCGCCGCCAGCGTGGTCGACTTGCCGGCGCCGGTGACGCCTGTGACCAGCACCAGCCCCGAGCGCGCCCTGGTGAACTCCTCGAGAACCGTCGGCGCCCCCACCTGATCCAGGGAGGGCACATCCAGCGGCACGATGCGCATGGCGGCCCCCACGGAATCGATGTCCGTGTGCAGGTTCACCCTCACCCTGGCCTTATCCTTGAAATGGATGGCCGTATCCAACTCGTGGTTCTCCTCGAAAACCTGCTGCTGCTTGCGACTGAGCATGCCGACCAGCGTGCTGCGCAGGAGGTCCGGATTGAACACCGGCAGCCCCGGCACCGAGCGAATCTGCCCGTCGATGCGAAACACGGGGGCCATGTTTGCCTTGAAGTGAATATCGGACGCCTTGTACTCGATGGCCAGGCTGATGATCTCCTCCATCGAGACCGGAAGTTCTTTTTGTGACAGCGACATGGTGGAATCCTAGAGAATCTCGGTGGCCAGGATGTCCTTCAACTTCTTCAGCCCGCTGTGGACCGCCCTGGACACCCCCATCTCTGATATTCCCAGTTGCCTGGCCGTTTCCTTCTGGGTCAGGTCGTAAAAGAAGACGAATTCGACAATCTGCCTTGTCTTGTCGCCCAGATGCTTGAGCGCCTGTGCAATCAGCTCGCGGTCCTCGGCGGCCAGCACGAAGTCCTGGTACCTGCGGTCGGCCACCATCTCCGACAGGGCCCGGTTGTCCTCCCGCTCATCTTCCGCATCCGGGGTGTCGAACGACTCGTAGCGCGTACAGGCATCGACCGACTGCCGGGCCTCGAGAATGTCGCGCACGGAATAACCGGAGCCTTCGGCCAGCTCGCTCACGGAAGGGGTGCGGCCCAGCTGCTTGGTCAGGTGCTCCTCCACGGTCATCAGCTGGGAGTTGATCTCGCTCAACCGGCGCGGCACCTGGACCAGCCCGGCGTGGTCCCTCAGGTAGTGCCTGATCTCCCCGCGGATGTAGCAGGAGGCCACGGTCTTGAAGCTGGCGGTGCGGGCCCGGTTGGGGTCGTAGTACCGGATCGCCTTCAGGAGCCCGACCGCCCCCACCTGAACCAGGTCCTCGAGAAAGTCCGGGCGGTAGCGGGCATAGCGCCGGGCGATCTGGTTGACCAGCGGCATGTACTCCTTCACCCGCTCTTCGGTGGAGGGAATATCGTCATGCTGGCTGGTAAGGTTTGTGGTGGTCAAGATCGTACTTTTGTCGGCGGCCCCGGGCCCTTGCAGCAAATCCTGGCCAATCTGTTCCCTTTGCAGCCTTGCCCTAAACCGGCCGACCGGGGGCAGCCGGCAGATTAGCGACTGTATATATCCCCCGAAAACCGCTAAAATGGGACTTGATGCGGCCTCGACGGCCGCCGGCGCCCCCAGATTATTTCTCCGTAAGCCTGCCGCCATTGCTTTGAGCCAGTTAATCTTGCGAGCCTACAGAAGAGCGGTCAAGCAGCTGGGAGCGATTCGCCAGCTCTGGGGGCGGATCTCGACCCAGAAGCGGCTATTGCTTCTGGGTCTCATCTCGATTTCGGCGCTGGTCACCTTCACGGCCCGGGTTGTCGTCGATCGTACACAAGCGGTGATCAACCACTCGGTGGAGCAGTTCGGGCTGGCGCTCGGCCAGGCCCTTGCCCGGGGCGGCGCCGAGGCCATGGCCAACCGGGGCAACATCGAGGGGCTCAAGTACTACGTTCTGACCGAGATGGGGCAGACCCCGGCTATCGCCTATGTGGTCTTCTGCGACAGTCAGGGGCGGATACTGCTTGACAGCCAGGCGCTGCCCACCAGGCGGGAGGGCGTCTCGGCGAAGATCTACCCGGTCTACAGGATGCACCCGGCCGGACCGGCTGTATCCGGGGTCTATCCCAGCCCGCCGGGCTACCGCTCGGTAACCAACATCGCCGTGCCGATGCGGCGCAACAATCAGGATCTGGGCGTTTGCTGGGTCGGTCTGGATAACTACGGCTTCACCATCCTCGGCACGCCGCGCGAGACCCGTTACTTCCTGGTGTCCATCTTCGCCCTGGTCTGGCTTCTGGGCGCGCTTTGCCTGGCCGTCAATTACGCGCTCATCAACAGGCCGCTCAAGGCGCTTTCCGAAGGGGCAAGCCACATCGCCGCCGGGCGCTTCGGGCACCAGATCCTCGCCCAGGGCGCCGGGCGCGAGATCGACCAGGTGGTCGACGCCTTCAATTATATGTCCGACCGGCTTCAGCAGTACGACCGGGCCAACGTCGACAGCCTGATGGCCGAGCGCAACAAGTTCATCTCCGAGCGCAACAAGCTGGAGCTCGTTCTCATGTCCATCGCCGACGGCGTGGTCGTCTGCGACCGCGAGAACAAGGTTCAGATCATCAACGCCGCCGCCGCCCAGCTTTTCGACAAGGAGGTGCGCGAGCTGCTCGGCAAGCCGCTGGTGGTCTGCACCGAGGGCCCTGACAGCCCGCAGATCTGCCAGACGATCCAGGCCTTTACGGACACGGTATCGCCGGGCAGGCTGGAATCGGCCATCCAGCAGATACACCTGGGAGAGCGCACGGTGCGCCTGCACATCGCGCCCATCATTTTGAACAAGGAGTTCCTCGGCTCGGTAATGATCATGCAGGACATCACCAGGCAGGCAGAGCTGGAGCGCATGAAGAGCGAATTTATCTCCAACGTCAGCCACGAGCTGAGAACGCCCATCACATCCATCAAGAGCTACGTGGACACCCTGTGCAACCACGGCGAGAAGCTGGATGAGCAGACGAGCAAGGAGTTCCTGCAGATCATCGACAGCGAAGCGGATCGCCTGATGTACCTGGTCAACGAGGTCCTGGAGATGAGCCGCCTGGACGAGGCCGACCGCGACCTGGAGATGGAGCCGCAGGACATAAGCCGGGCCGTCAATTACGCGCTGCGGGCGGTGTCGCTCATGGCCAGGGACAGGCAGATCGACGTCACCTTCGATTGCCAGGATGGCCTGCCGCTCGTGACGATGAACGAGGAGTCGATCGAGCGCTGCGTGATCAATCTCATGACCAACGCAATCAAGTACACGCCGGCCGGCGGGCGGATCCGGGTGCGGGCGGTGCATGTTAGCGAGTCAGCCGAGATTCGCGTGGATGTCAGCGACAACGGCATAGGCATCCCCGAAGAGTGCCTGCCGCATATCTTCGACCGCTTTTTCCGGGTAGAGGCCAAGGTTCACACGGTCAAGGGCACCGGGCTCGGTCTGACCATCGTCAAGAAGATCGTCGAGAACCATGGGGGCCGGGTGGAGGTGAAGTCCGCCCTCGGGCAGGGCTCCACGTTCAGCATCGTCCTGCCGGCCGCCCGGGAGCCCGAATCCGAGCCGGTCGCCGCTGAAGGTGAAGAGGCTGCGGCCGCCTCCGCAGCCGGGCCCGCGAATGTCGGGCCCGGCGAGCCCCAGGCGGAGAGCGCTGCCGCACGGTCGCAGACCGCCGGCGGTTAGCGGCCATGCCCACCCGGGAGCTAGCGCCTGATGAGCTGGATCTTTCCCTCGTTCGCGGGGGCCCGCTCTACGGGCTCCTGATCAGGATGGGAATCGCCAGGGCCGGCGTCTCCGGCGTCACCGCGCGCATGGTTATCTATGCCGCCGTCACCTGGCTGCCGCTTGCCGTCCTCTCCTGGATCCAGGGCCAGCAGGCCGGCGCGCCGCTTCTCCAGTCCTTCCTGGCCAACTTCGCGCAGTCGGTCCGCTTTCTGGCCGTCGTGCCGCTGCTCATCTTCGCCGAGCTCCAGATCCAGCCATGGCTCAGCCACGTGGTGCGCTATTTCGTGCGCAGCGGCTTGATTACCGAAGCCGAGCTGCCTTGCTACCTGGAGTTCATCAGACATTCCCAGCGCCTGCGCGACTCCCTGCCGGTGGAGCTGGGGCTGCTGGCCTTCGCTTTTCTGACCAGCGCTTTCGGACTGAATCTGGCCCCCCACGTCGATGACGGCCAGTGGCTGCTCATGGACGGCAAGCTGACCCTGGCCGGGGAGTTCTTCCGCTATTTCGCCATGCCGGTCGTCCGCTTCCTCTGGCTGAGATGGTGCTGGCGGATCGTGATCTGGTGGTCGCTTCTGGCGCGCATCTCCAGGCTCAAGCTGAAGCTTGTGCCCACGCACCCGGATTGCGTGGGCGGCTTGGGCTTCCTGGCCGCCGGACACAATCACTTCGCCATTCTGGTCTTCGCCTTCTCCTGTCAGGGCAGCGCCGCCATGGGCCAGTTCATTCTCTACCACGGGTACAGGCTGGACGACTTCAAGGGAACGATCCTCTCGATAGTCGTCTTCATGGTCCTGTTCAACATCCTGCCGCTATTGGTCTTCACGCCCAAGCTCATCGACTGCAAACGCAAGGGGCTCTACGAATACGGAATACTGGCCAAGCAGTATGTCGACAGCTTCCACAGCAAATGGGTGCCCGACCAGGAAGAGCCGGCCGGCGCGACCGCGGACAAGCCTGTCGAGTCCGACTCCAAAGTGCAGGACAAGTTCAAGGTCGTCGGCAACATGCGCGCATTCGCCTTCGACAGGGGCACCATATTCGGTTTCGCCACCGCCGCCATCCTGCCCTTCGCACCCCTGCTGCTGACCATGTACCGCTTCGACCAGCTGCTGGACCAGCTTGTGCACAAGCTGATCTGACGGCCCTGCCCTTCCAGCCGGAAAGTCTCCCCCGCCGGCAATCACGCCTCGAGCCCGCACCGCCGGACATCAGGCGGCCGGACCTGCCGTGTGGCGCACCGCCTCGAGAGGATCAGGACCTCGAGGGCGAGGTTCTGATCGTCTTCAACAACCGGAAGCCCGGCCATATGCAGCCGCAATCTTTGCGGCCGGCGGTCTAATGCCGATCATATCACCGGCGGTGCCTGTCACCGCCGGTGACACCAGGAGGATTGACAGCCGCCCGCCCGACCAACTATATTTGGCAACACCATGATCGATAGATCATGTATGTCCGATAATCATATTGTCGTATCGTTGTCAAGTTCAATTGTCGTAAAACATTAGAAGCTTATCGCCTCCGCCCGGGGTGTTTACAAGCGGAGCCCGTGTTATCATTGCTGCGTTGACAAGGTGCCTCGAGCCTCTGTCTTCGCTCGGTTAGCAGTTTTTTCGGGGATTCCGGGGCGGCAAGCTCCAAAGGAGGGTAAGGGGATTGGCAAGGGCCATCTATCCAGGCTCCTTTGACCCCTTGACGCACGGCCATCTGGACATCATTCACAGAGCCAGCAAGCTCTTCGATGAGGTGATTATTTCGGTCGTCGGCAACCCCAGAAAACACTCGCTTCTTCCCGTCGATGTCCGCAAAAAGCTCATTGCACGAGCTGTAGAGGGGCTTCGGGGGGTGCAGGTTGACGATTTTCAAGGATTGACCGTCAGCTATGCAAAACAAACCAGGACAACAATTCTTATTCGAGGGTTGAGGGCGATCACCGATTTTGAAGCCGAGCTGGCGATGGCGCAGACCAACAAGGAGCTCTTTCCTGAACTAGAAACTATTTTTCTAATGTCAAAAGCCGAGTATTCTTTTATCAGCTCAACGATGGTCAAAGAGATAGCCCAGCTGGGCGGCGACGTATCGCAGTTTGTACCTCCGGTCGTCAACGACTACTTAAGAGAGCATTTCAGCAGGGGCGCTGAATAAATGACAGCAACAATCGCACAAACAAGCACAGCATATAAGCAAACCTCAATCTACAAGCACCTCGATCTGCTTGAGCACCTGATTGACGATGCCGCCGGTATCCATAAGTTCAAGCTCATCAACGCCGATCAATTTCTGGATGTGCTGGATAAGGCGAGAGCCCGCCTGCCGGAGGAATTGAGGGAAGCCACCGAGGTTCTCGAGCAGCGCGACGAGATAATCGCCGAGGCGCAGCGCCGGGCCGAGCAGGTCATCTCCATGGCCCGCCGCCAGGCGGACAGCATGCTCCAGGAGTCCGAGCTCCTCAAGGCCGTGCAGGCCGAGGTGGAGCGGATTCGCAAGCAAGTCGTCGCCGAGGTGGAGCAGATGCGCCGGGAAGCCATGGCCGAAGCCGAGCGCATCCGCATGGAGGCCGAGGAGGAAGCCCAGCGCACCCGCGAGGGCGCCGACCACTACGCCGAATCCGTGCTCACCCGCATCGAGGCGGACCTCAACAACCTCGGGCAGGTTCTCACCGAATCCCAGAACATCGTTCGCAACGGTCAGCGCCTGCTCGGTCAGGTCAAGCGCCACAGCACGCCGGTTTTGCTTTCCGATCGCTAGAGCGATCCCCGGGGCGCCGCCAGCGCTTGCCAGCCGCACTCCAGGGTCACCCCCGGGCGCGGGCAATCTTGCCCGCCCCGAACGCCCTAATGACGGTGCCTGTGGTGGCGCAAACGATGGCGGGCCGGTTTTTGGGGAGCGGGGGCGGGGAAAACCGCCTCCGGGACCATGGTTGAATATATGCTGCGCGAGAGCCGGCGAATGAGGAGATTGGCCCGCACGTCGTTGTGCGGGCGCTCCACCTGGGCGACGACGATGTAACGTTGGCCGCCGGGCGCGCTGACGATGCCGGCGTCTCCGACCATGCCGCCTATGTCGCCTGTCTTGTGCGCGATCCTGGCCCCCAGCCCGAGCCCCATCGGCAGGAGCGTTCTGGTGCGGGTTCGCTGCATGATCCGCATCATGAAGTCCTTGCTCTCCGCAGACAGCTGCCCGCCATACTGGACCAACCCCAGAAGGTAGGCAAGGTCGTAGGGGCTGGTGCGGTTGGTGCCGTCGAAGTCGGGAAGGGGATTGTTGATCCGGGTCTGGGTCAGGCCCCAGCCGGCGAACTGCGGGTTGAGTACCGACTTGCCGCCGAGCAGGTTGATAATCATGTTCGTGGCCGTGTTGTCAGAGTGCGTGATCATGAGCTCGGCGACGGCCGCGACCGGAAACTGCGAGCCGACCGGGCGCCACTGCAAGAACCCCGACCCGCCGGCGACGTCCTCCTGCTTCATGGTCAGAATCTGATTGAGCGACACCTCCTTTCGATCCACCGCGGACAAAAGGGCGACCAGGACCGGCACCTTGATCATGCTGGCCGCGGCAAAGCTTTCGTGCGCGCTTTGATCGGCGTACTTTCCGGTGGCGGGCTCCACCACGAAAACGCCGGTGCGCAGGCCCGGCTTGGCGGACTGCTCCTTGATCGCCTCCTCGAGCGCCCTGAGCTCCTCGGTCAGATGAAAGGGCGGCGCGAGCACCGCCTGCTGAACCACCGGCAACCCGCCGGCACGCGGCAGCTCGGCCGGCTGCGAGTAGCCCTGGCTCAAGACCAGCAATCCCGCCAGGCCGGAATAGCCGATCAGACGCTGACCGGGAGGCAACCGCCTGCGTTTTTTCCTTTTGCCTTTCACAGCTAATTCCCGGGGCCGCCTGACGAACTCATTTTATACCGCCGGCGTCACCCTGAGCCATCGAGCGGGCCCGGCTTCATTTGCCGTTTTCGGACCCGCGGGGCCAGAAGATATACAATCAGACATACAAACGTGGCCACGCTGACCGCGTACTTTTCTTCGCTGGCAATGTCGGTGCGTGGCGACAGAAATCCCTCGATGGTGCCCGCTATCAGCAGAAGCGGGATACAGCCGCCGAAAAGGCCGAGCGCCGGTCGGGCGGCCCGCTTGAGGGCGTCCGACCGTTTGAGCTGCCCCGGGAAGAGCATGGCCTTACCAAGAAGCAGCCCGGCGCCGCCGCTGATGAAGATGGCCGTCAGCTCGAGAACGCCGTGGGGGGCCACGAAAGCAAGCAGCCGCTCGAAAAGCCCGTAGCTGTGGCAGACACCAAATATGGTGCCAATCATCATGCCGTTCACGAAAAGCACGAAGACCGTCCCCACGGCGAAGGTCACCCCGTAGGCAAATGCGAGAATCGCCACCCTGATGTTGTTCGTGGCAATCTCGCTGGAGGCCGCCGGGCTGTAATTTTGCGCCGAGTCCGTCCACATCTTGTGCTTCTCGATGAGATGCCACATCTGCTCAGGCACCAGAGGCTGGCCTTTGAGCACCTCGAGATGCGCAAAATCCGTGTCCGACAGCACCAGCCAGTAGGAAGCCACCATCGGCAGGCAGAATATGGAGAAGGAGACAAGGATGTAAAAGATGTTTTCCTTGACCAGACCGGGAAAGGTCAGCCAGAAGAAATTCCACAGGTCCTGCCAGCGGTTGCGCTCTCTTTGATAGACTTGGTTGTGAGCTTTCACCACCAGGTTGTTGAGATAGATCCGTGTATCTCCTCCTATATCGAGAGCGCGGGCGCGCGATAGATCGGCCGAGGCCGATCGGTACAGGCGACCCAGCTCCCTCAGCTCCTCGCGGCGCAGGCTGGCCAGGCCGCGGCGGTCCGTGCGCTCCAGCAATCGCTCGAGCTCGTCCCACGACGGTTTTCTGCTGCGCAACCAACGCTCGATGTTCATTGCGGGTTGAGTGATGAGCAAGCCTGACTACCTGATCTCTACCCCGGAAAATGTCGACTTACACCTCGAGCTGGCGGGCATGGGCAACCGCATATTCGCCTGCCTGATCGACACCCTGCTCAGCTATGCCATGCTTCTGCTCCTCGGCTTGGCCTGCACCCTTTTTCTGGGACTGCTGGAGGCGGTGCCGATGGCCGAGCGCCTGCGGACCATAATCGACTACTGCGTCCTCGGCCTGGCCATTTTCCTGGTCCTCGCCGTGATTTTCGGCTACTACATTTTTTTCGAGGGAACCTGGCATGGCCAGACCCCGGGCAAGAAGGTGGCGCGGATAAGGGTAATCGAGCAAAATGGTCAGCCGGTCAGCTGGCCGGCGGTGATCATTCGCAATCTGGTGCGGGCGGCCGATACCGCCGTCTTGCTGATTGGCCTGCTGGTGATGTTGATCGACAGGAACGAGCGGCGCCTCGGCGACCTGGCGGCCGGGACCCTGGTCATCCGCGAGCGGCTGCCCTCGGAAGCCGGCCACGAGATCAGGCTCGGTTCCAGCGAGCAAGCGAAAGTATTCGTGGACATAGGCCGGGTGACGCCGGGCGAGTATGACCTTCTGATCTCCTTTCTGTCCAGAAGGCAGATGATGTCCCGGCGCCAGCGCCCGCTGGTCGCCCGCCGTCTTTCCGCCTATTTCAAGAACAAGCTCCAGGAGCAGGGCGGTCCCTCCGATCCCGAGCGCTTTCTCGAAGACGTTTATCAGGCTTACAGGGCACGGGCGTGAGCGCCGGCCGAAGCCCCGTGCCGCATCACTGCCGGCCCTAGCGCTGCTCGATCGGGGCGTATTTCAAGTTCCGCGGCCCGGTGTATTCGGCGCGCGGGCGGATCAAGCGGTTGTTGGCGTACTGCTCCAGCACGTGCGCTGCCCAGCCGGCCATCCTGCTCATGGCAAAGATGGGGGTGAACAGATCCGTGGGGATGCCCAGCAGGTAATAAACGGAGGCCGAGTAGAAGTCGACATTGGCGTAAAGCCCCTTGTCCGCCAGGACCAGCTCCTCGATCTTGAGCGACATCTGATAGAGCTTCAGATCGCCGGCGCGCTCGCCCAGCGCCTGGGACATCTTGCGCAGGTGCCAGGCTCTCGGATCTTCCGTCCGGTAGACGCGGTGCCCGAAGCCCATCACCTTCTTGTGCTCGGACAGCATGTTCTTGATGAACGGCTCAACATTGTCCAGCTCACCAATCTTGAGGAGCATCTTGATCACTTCCTGGTTGGCCCCGCCATGCAGGGGCCCGGCCAGCGTGCCTATGGCAGCCACTATGGCCGAGTGCATGTCGGTCAGTGTGGCCGCCGCCACGCGCGCGGCAAAGGTCGAGGCGTTGAGCTCGTGATCGGCATGCAGGATCAAGGCGAGGTCCAGGGACTTTGTGGAGGTCTCGTCCGGCATCGCCCCTTTCAACATGTACAGGAAGTTGCTGGCCAGGCTGATGTCCTCCTTCGGCGCCGGCACGTCTTTGCCGTTGCGGATGTTGTCCCAGCAGGCTATGATCGTCGGCAGCTGGGCGGTCAGGCGGGTGGCCTTGCGGATGTTGGCCTCGCGACCGTTGTCGCCCCGGTCGGGGTCGTACATGGAGAGCAGCGACACGGTGGTGCGCAGCACCTCCATCGGCGTTGCCGACTTCGGGAAGGCTTTCATCGCCTTAACCACGTCCTCCGGCAGCCGCCGGTTGGCCCCCAGCTCACGGGACATGGTCTCCAGCTCCGTTCTGGTCGGCAGCCGGCCGAACCACAGCAGATAAACTACCTCTTCGAACGTCGAGTTCTCCGCCAGGTCATGAATGTCATAACCCTGGTAAATAAGCCGCCCTTCGGTGCCGTTAACGTCGCAAATCGTCGAAGTAGCGGCTACTACGTCTTCAAGTCCTGCCTTGACCATGGTCAACTCCCAATTAGGCTCGCTGTTGACATAATTGTATACACTATTTGACATCTTTTTTGGCGGTCTCAAGCCGAATTGAACCGGTGTACCGGGGCTGGATTGCAGAGATTTCAGCATTTGATCATAATGTCACGGTGACCGCAGGCATTTACCGCCAAGCCAGATCCGGCCTGAGTATCCCCAGCCACGGGGAGCTGACGGCCGCTGTCGCCCGGATCGCCCGCCAGCTGTCCGAGCTTGCTTTCGGCAGGCGGCGCCCGGCTGCCGGCGCCGAGGAAGCGGAGCGGCTCCTGTCCGTGGTCCTGCTGGCGATGGTCGCCCGCCGGGGCCTGCGCCCGCCGGCGCCGCTCGCGCCGGCGGCGGTCAGCTTTCTGGAGCGGCTGGCAGCCCCGGCCACCCTGCTTCTTGACGACTCGGCCTTCGCCGCCAAATTGACCGGTCCGGCCGCCAGGTCTGACTGGCTGGCGGAAGCTCCCGCGCTTGTCCCGCGCCTGATCGACGTTTTCAAGCAACCTCAGGCGCAGGCCCTTCTCGACGACCCGCTCTTTCCCGGATGGCTCTACCAGGCGCTCACCCGCCAGCCGAGGGCCAGGCTGACCGGCGTGCCGTCAGGCGCCAGCCCGCAAAGCGCCACGTCCGGCCACGTCCGGCCCTCGGCGCTGCCGGCCCTCACCCGGTGGTTCACGCCGCGCTGGATCGCCGATTTCCTCGTCGAGGAGACGCTGGGATCCTTTCTGGCGCGCCGGGCGAGCGGCGACCGCTGCCCGACGTTTTTCGATCCGGCCTGCGGCGCCGGGCACATACTTGTACCAGCGCTCAGGCGTCTGGCGAAGCAGTTGATGGTGGATTGTGTGGTACCACCAGCGGAGGCACTATCCGCTGTGCTCGCCGACCGGCTTTTCGGGGCGGACATCGACGCCCGCGTGGTAGAGCTTGCCGGCTTCGCGCTCTATTTGACCGCCCGCGACCTTGCACCACCCGTGGATCTGCCCCTGCCCCGCTTGTTCCACTTCGGCAGCCAGTCGGGAAACGACGATCGAACGACGGCGCTCGGCAGTCTCTGGCTCGGGGTCGACTGCACATCGCAGGACGTGTTCGTGGCAGGCCCCCGCGGGGTCCAGAATCTGAGCGCATCGGGGCTGGACAGAACCTACTCCATTGTCGTCACCAACCCGCCCTTCCTGGGCCATCGCCTGATCCCGCCGGCCGTCTCGGATTTCCTCAAGAATCATTACAGCGCCGGACGTTTCGATCTGTACGCAGCCTTCCTCTCGCTTTGCCTGCGCCTTCTGGAGAACGGCGGCCATACCGGGATCATCTGCCAGCAGAGCTTCATGTCCATCACCCGCTACCGTCACCTTCGAGAGGAATTGCTCGGCGCCTGTCAGATAACCGGGCTCATTCAGCTCGGCCCGGGGGTGTTCGGGCCGGGGACCGGTGAAAAGACGAACAACGCCATCATCATCGCCGCAAAGACCGGGCCCGGGCCGGAGGCGCCGCCCGCCACGGACTGCTGGCGCATCCTAGACCGGCAGGACAAGGAGGAAGCGGAAAGCAACGGGATCAGATCTCTGCCCGCGCAAAAGATGCAGGTGAAGGATGTTGCCATTATATCCGGTGCACCGTTGTCGTTCTGGTGCCCGCCGCAGATTGCCGGTCTGTTCGAGCGCTATCCGCCCCTGGAAAGCGAGGAGAGCGGAGTTTTATGCACGAACGGTTTGTTCACCTGCAACAATCACCTTTTCGTAAGGCCTCACCAGGACGTCCCGGCGGAGGAGTCCGGACAGTGGGTTCCTTACGACAAGGGCGGCGGGCACAAGTGGTATCGCACCACGCCGCTCATGCTGCGCTGGCAAGGCGACGGCCGGGCCATTCGCGACTACCGGCGGCGGCAGGGGCAATCGGCCTGCCTGCCGGGCGAGCGCTTCTACTTTCAGCAAGGCGTCACCTACTCATACATAGGAACCAGAGGTTTCCGGGCCCGCCTGCTCAGCCCGGGTTCCGTCTTCGACATAGCCAGCTCGGCCGTCTTCAGCCAGCGCCTGGACCTCAATTATGTTCTCGCCTTTTTGAACTCCTCACTGGCCCGCTTTCTCCTCGGGGTCTTGAACCCGACCGTAAACTTTCAAATAGGCGACCTGCGCAAGCTGCCCTTCAAGCTGCCCGGGCAGGAGCTGGAGCGATCACTGGCGGCGGCAGCCGGCCAGGCCGTTGCCCTGGCGCGGGAGCTGGATGCCCTTGATCCCGCATCCCCGCTGTACGGCGGCCCTGCCTTGCTCCGATACGGCAGCCCGGAACCCGGCGACTCCGGTCTGAAGAACGCCTACCGCGAGCTCACCCGGCGGCTCTCGGAAATCAACGAGTCGGAGGTGCGCATCCAGGCCCTGATCGACTCCTTGATCTTCGAGCTGTACGAGATCGATGCCCGGACGCAGGAGCTTATCTGCGCCGACCCCTGGGTGACGCGCAGCCAGAAACCGCTTGCCACCATCCCCTCTTTCAAAGCCTGCCTGCATGAACTCGAACGATCTCGGCTCCCTGCGTAGTGCAGGCGCTTGCAAGGCGAGGGTCAAGCGACGATTTCGGGGATGTGGGGCGGGGTCTTGCCTTGGCTGCGCGGGCGCATGAACAGCTCGAAGAGGGCGGGGATGACCACGAGCGTGAGCGCGGTGCTGCTGAAAAGGCCGCCGACAATGACGACGGCCAGCGGCTGCTCCAGCTCGCGCCCGGTGCCGCCCAGAACGGCCAGCGGCAGCATGCCGAGGGCCGCTGCCATGGCGGTCATCAGCACCGGCGCCACCCTGTCGAGAGCACCCCGGTAGACGGCCTCGTCGAAGGGGGCGCCGGCCTGCAGGAGATCATTTATGCGCGTCACCAGAAGAAGACTGTTTCGCGTGGAGATGCCGAAGAGGCTTACGAAGCCGATCAGCGAGCCGATGCTTACCACGTTGCCGGTGAGGGCGACGCTGACGATACCGCCTATAGTGGCAAGCGGCAGATTGCTCACCACCAGCAACGTGAGCTTCCAGGAGCGCAGGCCGCGATTCAACAGGAGAAGAATCGCAATCATGGCCAGGGCCGAGGTCACGAGCAAGGTCCTGCTCGCCTCCTGCTGGGCAGCATACTGACCGGCGTAGACGATGTAATAGCCGGGCGGCAGGACAATCCGCCGCTCGATCTTCTGCCTGGCCTCGTTGACGATACCCACGACATCCCGCCCGGCCGTGTTGGCCTGCACCACGATGCGTCTGGCGACGTTCTCCCTGACCACGGCGGACGGGCCGCGCACGATCTCGACGCTGGCCAGCTCGGACAGGGGAATGCGCGCGCCCGAGGGGGTGTCGATCAATATCTTGCGGATGAGGTCGATGTTGTGCCGGTACTCCTCATTGAGCCAGATCTGCAGCCCGAACAAGCGCTGGCCCTCCAGGACCTGCGATGTCACCCTGCCGTTGAAGAGCGTCTCCAGATCCGATGAGAGCTCGTCGGCCGTGAGCCCGTATCGAGCCGCCTTGGCCCGGTCGATCTTCACCATCACCTCCGGCACGAGCACCTGCGCCTCCGGTCTCACGTCCTCCGCTCCCTTTACCGTCTTGATTAGGTAAGCGACCTGATCGGCCAGCCTGCGCAGCGTCGCCAGATCCGGGCCGAAGATCTTGATGGCGATATCCGCTTTCGTACCCCCGGACAAAACGTCATCCATGCGGTGCGAAATAAAAGAGCCTACATCCAGGCTGACCCCCGGCAGCTCCTTCAAATGCCCGCGAAGGTCCGCCAGAATGTCCGCCAGCGGCCGCTTGCTCTCGCGCAGCTGGACGTCGAACTCGCTGTAGCTAGGCGCGCCGGCGTCGTCATCCAGCTCCGCGCGTCCGGCACGCTGGCCGACCGCTACGACATCCGCGTGCTCCAGAAGCTTGTTTTCGACGGCGATGCCCATCCGCGTGGTTGCCTGCAGGTTCTGCCCGGGCATGCCGGTCATGGACATGATCAGGTTGTCCTCACGAAACTCGGGCAGGAATGCCTGCCCGAAAAAGGGCACCAGGCTGAGCGCCAGCAGAAAGAGCACGACCGCCGAGGAGAAGACCATCGCCGGGCGAGACAGGATCAGATGCAGAGCACGGGCGTAAAAGCGTTTTATCAACTCCACCGTCCATGGCTCGACATCCGGGATCGTTTTCGCTTTTCCCAGCAGGTACATGCAAAGCGCCGGCGTCACGGTCAGGGCAACGAAAAGGCTGGATACGGTCGCTAAAATGTACGCCTGCCCCAGTGGGCTGAAGATGCGCCCCTCGACGCCGGTCAGGGCAAAAACCGGCAAGAAGACCATGGCCACGACAAACGTGGCGTAAACGACCGAGGATCTCACCTCCCGGCAAGCCTCGTAAATCGTCAAAAGCGCCGGCTTCGACTCCTCACGCGACTTGCTCTCGCGCAGCCTCCGGTAAACGTTCTCGACATCGACAATGGCGTCGTCCACCACCTCGCCTACCGCGATGGCCAGACCGCCCAGCGTCATGGTATTTATCGTTCCGCCCAGAGCTTTGATAAGCAGAGTCGCCGACAGAAGAGACAGCGGAATGGCGGTAAGGCTGACAATCGAGGCGCGCCAGTTGAGCAAGAACAGAAGCAGCACCATAACCACCATCGCCCCGCCGGTGGCGATGGCCGAAAGAACGTTGCTGATGGAAAGCTCGATGAAGTTAGCCTGGCGAAAGATCGTGATGAAGCGCACGTCTTCCGGCAGCCCCTTCTTGAGCTCATCGAGCGCTTGCTCCACCCTCCTGGTTACGTCGAGGGTGTCGATCGAGGGTTGCTTGCTGATCACGATCTCGACGCCCTGCCTGCCGTTAATCACGGCATCGCCGTACTTGAACGCCGGTCCCAACCTCACATCGGCAACGTGCTTGAGCAGGATCGGTGTTCCCTGATAGGTGGCCACCACTGAGTTCGCCAGCTCATCTATGTTGGCGGTGCGTCCGATACCGCGAATCGGCATCTGCAGGTCGGCAGTCACGAGATAGCCGCTCGGCGCGGCGACGTTGGCCTTCTGGACGGCATCCTGCACCTGCTTGAGGGTAACACCGAATGACTTTAGCTTGTCGGGGTTGATCAAAACCTGATATTGCTTGGACTCGCCGCCGAAGATAAGAACGCGGGAGACGCCAGGCACGGCAAGAATGCGATTGCGAATCTGCCAGTCGGCTATCGTTCTAAGCTCCATGGGCGAGAGCTTGTCCGAGACTAGCCCGATCTTCAATATGTCCCCGATGACGGACATGACCGGCAACATCGCCGGCGTCCCGGCGCCCTTCGGCAGGCGTGGCGCGGCCATCTGGATCTTCTCGTTCACCAGCTGCCTGTCCTTGTAGATGTCGGTGCCGTAGGCGAATATGATCGTGATGGTTGAGATTCCCGCTTGCGACACTGATTTGACCAGGTTAACGCCGGGAGTTCCATTCAGGGCGGACTCCAGCGGCAGGCTGACCAGCGACTCCACCTCCTCTGCCACCAGCCCCGGTGCATCCGTCTGCACCACGATTTGTGGTGGCGCGAACTCGGGCAGGACATCGACGCTGGTTTGCCTGGCCGTCACCGCGCCGGCCGCGACAAGGACCGCTGCCAGCACAACGACCAGGAATCTATTGTGAAGGGACCACTCGATTAATTGATTCAGCATGTGTCAACCGCGCATCCGCCCGCTGTCGGCCCTGGCGCCCCGCCCCGCCTCGGCGGAATTGTCCTGTCTGACCGGTCTCTGAAACAGGCGGCTGAGAACGAACCCCAGAACGAAGGCGCCAATCACGACCACAATCAGAGCCTGATAGCTCAGCTGCCCCGAGCCGCTCTTGCCGGCCTTCTCTTCCTGCTCAATGGGCTTGCGCTCACCTTCCGTCGCCTGGGTAAAGATGTCGTTGACGCCGTGGCTTTTCAGCAGCTCGGCCGAAAGCTGGAAGGCGCCGCGGACCACCACGCGCTGCCCGGCGCTGAGCCCGGCCAGGATCTCCACGCAGTCACCGAGGCTGCGGCCCACCTTCACCCGGCAGGGTTGATAACCGCCCTTCGTCTCCAGGAAGACCAGGTGATGTCCGGTGGCGTCCACCACAGCCTCCCTGGGCAGCGTGATCGCCGGCACCGGGCTCGCTGTCTGAATGTGCGCCGTGGCGAACATTCCCGGCTTCAGCTTGATGTCCGGGTTGGGAATCTCCACGCGCACAGGCAGCGTGTGGCTGTCCGGATTGACCTGGCGTCCGATGTAGGCCAGCGTTCCTCTGAATGACTCGTCGGGAAGCGCGGCCACGCTCACCGTCACCGCCTGGCCGACCTTCATCCTGGCCATGTCGTCCTCGTAAACGTCGGCCGTCACCCAGACTTCCGAGAGATCGGAGATCTTGAACAGCGGCACCTTCGGATCGATCCCCTCGCCGGCAAACGCGGCAAGTTCGGTGATAACGCCCGTTCTGGCGCTGGTCACCGGAACGCTCAAAATCGTCTTCTGCTCCTCGATCATCTTCTTGATGTCGGAGACCGGAACACCAAGCTGCCGCAGCCGGTGGCTGAGCGAATCGAAGGACACCTTCAGGCGGGTCCTGAGCGCCTGAAGGGAGATGTCGCGCTTCTGCAAAGCCGCCCGGTATCTGCTCTGAGCAAGATTAAGCTGGGCCTGCGACTCCAGCAGCCCCTTTTGCGCCAGAATGCCCTCCTCGAAAAGCTTCTTGTCACGCCTGTATGCCGCTTCGGAGAGGTCCACCTGCACCCTCGCCTGATCGCACTCCGCATCGAGCTGCGCTTTCGTCTTCACGATCTCCGCTTCCAGGTCGGCCTTGTTTTGCAGCGTCTCGGCAGCGAGCTGATTGATCTCCGGGCTGTCCACGGTGACCAGCACCTCCCCGGCCGCCACGTTGTCGCCGAGCTCGACCTTGACGTCCGTGATCCGTCCGGACAGCGGGGCATGCTGCACGAACTCTCTCAACGGGATCGCCTCCACCCTGCCGGTGGTGTCGATCTGCAGCGGCAGCAGTTTCTTGTCGACGGTCTGCACCAGCAAGCCGATCGCCGACTTGCCCAGGGCGCTCAGCGGAATGACCTCTCCTGACGGTCCGGTCGGCTCGCTGACCGAATAAATTCCCCCGGTAGCCGCGCCCTGAGCGCGCACGCAGAGGGAGCAGATCGACAGAAGAAGCACCGCCCCGGCCAGCAAGAAGAACCTGTTTGTGTATCCCATATTCGAGGCCGGGCCTGCTCTTTCAGAAACACCGCCTCTGTAGCGACAGGGCGGCATAAGCCCATTATATAGCGGCGCAGACAGGGCGCCATTTATTGCGAATCTTTCGCGGCTGCCTTGTCTGTCCGGGTTTTCGGCCGGCGCTACCGCGCCGGCAGCTCGAGCATGACACCCCGCAGCGAAGCTTCCGTCTGTTTTCCCGTATTGGCGGCCACACGGACAAGCGAGCCGTCCGCCGCGAAGCGATGGTGCCCGACAAACTGCCCGCCACGGCTGGACGTCCACAGCTCCTCGCCGTTCCGGTCACCTTTGAGCGTCCACTGCATGGAGTCGCGATATGGCGCCCTGCCGGCCTGATTGATGACGGCGCTCACCGTAAAGCCGACCAGCTGCCCGTTGTCCCAGTTGTACTGAATCTCGCGCCCCAGCGTATCGGTGGTGTGGATCACGCGCGCCTGCCCGTCCGCGTCGATGTGCCTGACCACCTCGGGGCCGAGGGCGGACTGGGTGAGGATCAAACCCTTGTCCGGATAGGTCATCTCCACCGAGCCGTCAGCCAGCACCGCCGGGTGGCACTTCAGCGTCCTGCCGTCGGCCGTATGCCAGTTGTCGGTGTGCCCGTCCCTGGTCAACGTCACCGAACGTCCGCCTGGATAAGCACGTGTCTGCCCGACTACCTCGCCGTCCCTGTCGTAACGGTAGCTGGTCGTCACGCCCGTGCTGTCGCGATATGACACCAGCTCCCGGCGGCCGTCGGCGGTGTGGTGCACCTTCTCCAGGGCGCCGCTCCGGTTCAAGCGGAAGCTGCTGGCGTCGTCCTGCCAGGTGCGGTCACCGTTGTTGTGAGTCTCCACGCGCATGCCGTCCGCCTGGCGCAGGAATACCCCGCTGACCCCGTCGATCGGGTCACGCACCGCCCGGGCCGGATCCTCGAGCTTGCCGGGATCGAGCGATGCCTCACCCGGGCCCGGCTTGTATACGGTCCACTTCTTGCCGTCGGTTGTCACGCCGTGCTCGACGATGTTTCCCCGGCTGTCCTTGACGGTAAAGGCTGACGGCTGCTCACCGTCGCCTTGATAGCTGTACTCGGTGACCCGGTTGCCGGGCGTGCGCTCGGCCAGAATTCGCCCTTTGGGGTCGCGGGTGAGCTCGTTGCCGGTGCGCCAGTGCTCGTGATGATTCCCCGCCTTGTCGACAAAATCGAGCTGTCCGCCGCCGGTGAGCTGCACGGAGACGATGTGCGCATCCCTGTCCTCGACCTGCTGCCCGTTCCGCTCCCTTTTAACCTTCCACTCGGCGTCGTGCGCCCCTTTGTGGCCGCTGGCCTTCAGGTGATTGTCGCGGTCGGTGACCGTGAACTCATCCGGCTGGCTGGAGTTGCCGTGGTACTTGAAGGAGGTCTTCTCCCCCTGGCTGTTGACGAACTCCAGCAGGCGGGGCGGGCGGCTGCGCGGATCAAAGCGGATGCTGCCGTCCCTGTATTGGTAGGTGATCGTGCCGTCGGGATTTTCCGCCGGGCGGAAAGCGGCTTGCCCGGGTGCTGCAACAGCCTGACGCTCGTAGCCGGCGCGCGACCGCGCCTGCATGAGCGCATAAGCCTCCTGGGCGTGCGCCCCCGGCAGCTCCTGGCCCTGACTGCCCGGCTGCCAGCCGTAATCGCCCCCGTCGCGTCCTGCCATGGCAAAGCCTCCCGTCAATGTCTGCTCATCGGTATCCCGGGCGACGCCAGCGTCGCCAGTCGTTCAAGGGATAGTCGGCTCTTGCCAAGCCTCAATTTGCCCGCCGGGCAAAGCAATTAAACCTGGTGGCGCCGCGCTTGGAAAGACCCCCCAGCAGGATCTCAGGGGGGAAACCCGTGTCCGGACCGGCACAGGCCGCCCTCCCGCCGTCAATCCTCGTCAGCGCCCCGCAGTGCGGGCGCTTGCGCCGTCACCCCGGCGCCGCCCCCGGCATGAAATCCGGTCGTGCCGGGCAGGCAATTGTAGTCCGGCTAACAAAAAACGGCGTCTACGTATTTTTCCCACTGACAAAAAAGAGCTTCAGGTGCATCATGTACCCGGCGGGCAATCTTCCCAAAAACGGCAACTCCGTATTTACTAGAAGAACAAAGGTCAGCCCTGCCCTCGGGCCCGCCAATGAGATCCACGGGCTGACGTCACTGAAGCCAACTCAGGCTGGGAGCGCTCAGGAATGGCACTGCAGGACGATGTAAGACAAACGGTCAACGACTTTGCCGCCGGCGAGAAGGGCGGCAAGGATCACCTGGATTTTACAAAGGCTTTCCAGGACATAAGCCGGGAAACCCAGAAGCTGATGAAGGATCATCCCGACCTCCTCAAGCAATACTTCGACCAGGTGAGCCAGAGCATGTTCGGCTCCCAGGGGCTGGATCTCCATATAACCGGCCTCGACGGCCAGAACCACCTGCACCTGTCCAGCGAGAACGGCAAGCAGGACATCGTCATCGACGCGCAGGGGCACCGGGTGACCGACAGCTCGAGCAACCAGCAGGCTCAGGCGGCGGCCACGGACGCCCGCACGGCGCCTGCCGACGCGCCGCAGGCGAAGGTGCACCGGGACGCCAGCGGGCTGGTGGACGAGGTCGATTTCGTCAACGGCAAGAAGATGACCTACGGGCGGGACAGCAACGGCAACGTCAACAAGGTCACCAACGAAAACGGCGAGGTCTGGACGCGCTCGACCGATCCCCAGGACGGCAAGACCGTGTGGACCTGGGAGAACCAGAACCCGCCCCAGAACCCGCCCACCACCTGGAAGGGTGATCTCTCCGTCGACGCCCGCGGCGACATGATCGAGAAGGACGGCAACGGCATCTATTACAAGCTGCACGACGGCTCCAAAAAGTCGATGACCGCCGACGGCAAGTACGTGACCGACACCACCGACACCAGCGGCGGTGTCCGCTCCTTCGAGCGGGACAGCAACAACAAGGTCACCAGGATCGACAACCCGGACGGCTCCTCGATCGCCATCGACAGCGACGGCAAGGGATTCACCATTCACGGCGCCAATGGCCAGGATCAGCACGTCAACGGCAAGTGCACTGTCGACGATCAGACCGGCACGGTCACCTACGACAACCCGGACGGCAAGGGCGAAACCATCCTCAAGGGCAACGGCGCCCGGATTGAGACCGACAGCAAAGGCGAGGTCACCAGCATCACCGACGCCAACGGGGTGAACCTCAAGTTCGGCTACGGGGCCGACGGCAAGGTAAACGAGGTCACCGATCCTTCCGGTCACTGGAAGACGACCGACGGCAAACACTGGACCAGCGACGACGGCAAGACCTGGACCGGCGTCATCGAGAACCCGACCAGGAACGGCGACTACAGGTACGTCAACGAAAAGGGCGACCTCACCGACTACGAGTCCGACGGCAGCGTTCGCCACGCTCACGTGAAGCCGCCTTTCGAGGGCGGGCAGCACGGGCGGGACGGCGTGCACGTGACCTCCGAGAAGCGCGACGCCCAGGACGGCAGCACGGTCTTTACCTTCAACGACGGGTACAAGGTCAAGGAGTGGGCCAACGGCGCGGTCGTGGAGATGAACCAGTACAACCAGGTGACTTATGTCTCAGACGGCGGCCACCCGCCGCGCCAGCGCTCTTATGAATATGATCCCCGCACTCACGAGCTGGTTGCCATGACCGGCATTAGCGGGCAGAGCTGGGGACTGGCCGGGCGCGACCCAGCCACGGGAGCCGACGTCTGGAGATCCAACGACGGCCAGGTGTGGGAGGGCAAGGTTCAGGGCACGGATCAGTGGGGCAACACCTATTACCAGCCGCTTAACGGCTACCCGTTCGTGTTGACAATCTACGGGCAAGTTGTGCCGCAAAGATACGCCTACTACCAGCAGCCGGGCTACTACCAGCAGCCGGGCTACGCCGCGCAACAGCCCCAGTACCGGTATCAGCAGCCGCAGCAGAACTACTGAGGCGGGGCTCGGGGCCAGCCTGGCTTGCCCCGATCGGATGAAGTTGAGCCCGGAGCGCATGCAATGCGAAAGGGCGCATGCAATCGGCCCCTACGGGCGGGAGGCTGTGGAGGCGCCTGAATCTTCCTCGTCTTCCTCGCGGTCGGCATGGCGCTTCATCCAGGCGAGCAGGTTGTCGAAACCGTGTTTGGCCAGGCGCCTCTGAAAACGGGCTCGCAGCCGGCCGAGGAGATCCTTGTCCTCGACCCGCATGTCGATTACGGCCAGCTCGCCGTTCCTCGGGTGCATGAGCCAGTAAACGGTGCTTTCCTCTTTGCCGACCGTGAGACCCGTCTTGACCAGAGACTCACCGCCGGTGGTGCTCTCCCCGAGATACTGGATCTTGCCCTGGTAAAAGATCTTGTGCCACCGCTGGTAATATTTCTGCTCGACGAGCCGGCGGAACGTCTCGACAAACTGTTGTCTCTGGCGGGCCGTGAGCTTCTCCCATTGCGCCTTGCCCAGCGCGCTTGCCGCCATGCCGTTGTAGTCTATGTAGCGGGCTGCCTCTTTAAAGATGGAAGCGTCGCTGCCGTCGCCCGACCAGGCCGAAAAAAGCCTCACCAGCTCCTGAACCACGTTCTTGCCGCCCTCGGCAGCGACCGCCGTCGAGCAAGAGCCGCAGATGGCCGCGGCAACCAGTACAGCCAGCCGCCTCCTGAACATTTATTGTTTCCTCCCCAACTTAGTGCCCATTATACGTCACGACGTCTGATCCGCGCCACAGACGGTCCCCGGTGGAGATGCGGCGGCGCCAGCGACCGCTGCGGCACCAGATGCGGTTACAGAACCGCCCGCCTCTTGCCAAGCAGCACCACCGCTATCGCCAGGCCGGCGATAGCCCAGCCGAACAGCACGAGCGCGTCGCGACCGAAATCGGCGGGCGTGCCCAGCATCACGCCCTTGAAGGCGTCGGCCGAGTAATACATGGGCATGGCCCTGGCGCAGACCTGCTCCCAGTCCGGCATGGCGTCCACGGGTATCACTACGCCGCTCACGAACATGAGCCCGACGCCGCAAATGGAGACCGTCATCGTATAGATGCGGATGGTCTTGAGCAGGCAGGCGGCGCCCAGCCCCAGGCAGGTGAAACAGAACATGGAAAGGAGCGTGATCCCCACCAGCTCGAGAAAATTGCTGCCCAGAGTAAAGCCGACAAGCGGGCTGGTGATCACAAGGGCCAGCCAGAGAACGACGGATGCCTCGACCGTGACCGTGAGCGTCTTGGCCACAATCGCCGCCCTGAGCCCGCGGGGCGCCAGGATGATCTGCCGGTAGGTCTTCTCCATCCACTCGTATATCCAGGAAAAGCCCAGGTTCATGGAGGCCAGGACGTAACAGAGATAAGCAGCCAGTCCGGGCGTGACAAAATCGCGCAGCCCGAAGGTGACCGGGAACAAGGATGCCGACCGCAAGGGCAGGGACAGCTCTTTGGCCTTCTGGGTGAGAACGCTCAAGATGCCGCCGGAGATCTGCTGATCGATGAGCAGATCGTGCCCTTCCGTGAGGATCTGCACGCGATCCTCGAGCGGGTCCTGCGAGACGTTGGCGAGCACCGAGATCCGGCCGGAGGCGAGGTCCTTTTTCGCCTGCTCGAGATCGTCATACTGGAGCACCTTGAACCGCCCGGACGCCTTCAGGTGCTTGGCCAGCTCGCTTATCCCGGCCGGGTCGTAGAGCCCGAGCGGAATGTTCGTCGCCCCGGCCAGGGTGTTCCCCACCGCCCAGATAATGAGGATGGCCAGGAGCGTCGACGATATGAAATACAGCGGCCGCCTGGTCCACTGCAGGATGTCCTTATAGATGATCGCCAGTATCTGCTTCATTTTCCGCTCAATTCACTCGACGTGGCTGTCGATCTCGTCTTCCTCCGGCTCGATCGTCTGCCCCGCCGCTATGGAGAGGAAGACCTCCTCCAGGTTCGGCTCGCTGGTGGCGAACTTCGTGAAGGGAATCTGCTCCTCCTCCAGCCAGTCGAGGATCGTGCGCAACGACCGGGCGAGCTGAGTCTCCCGGGGCTGGGTAATGAAGATTGAGTTGCGCAGCGGATCGTGCTTGACGGCACTGGCCAGCCGGCCCTTCAAACGCTCGATTCCGGCCTCCAGCTGCTCCTGCCCGAGAACTTTCGCCAGGCGAATGGAGATGCTGCGAATGCCCTGTATCCTGTCGCGAAGCTCATCGATGGTGCCCTCGATCACCAGCCGCCCCTGGCGGATGATGCCGATCCGGTCGGCAAGCAGCTCCGCCTCCTCCAGGTAGTGCGTTGTCAGCAAGACGGTGACGCCGTGCGATCGCAGGTCGCGCAGCGTGGCCCAGATCTGCCGCCGTGAGTAAGGATCGAGCCCGACGGTCGGCTCGTCCATGAACAGCACCTGCGGTTGATGGAGGATCGCGCAGGCGATGGTCAGCTTGCGCTGCATGCCCTCGGAATACTGGCCCGCCTGATCGTTGGCCCGGTCGGCCAGGCCCGCCTGCCTGAGCAGCTGCTGGATGCGCGCCCCGCCCAGCTCTTTCGGCATCTCGTGAAGCTGGGCGATGAACGCCAGGTTCTCCCAGCCGGTCAGCTCCTGATAGATGGCGATGTCCTGCGATACCACGCCAAAGAGCGACTTGACCCGCTCGGGGTACTGGAGCCCGTCGATGCCGCCTATGTAAAACCGGCCTTCCGTGGGCGCCAGAAGCGTGGTCAGCATGTTGATCGTGGTGGTCTTGCCGGCGCCGTTGTCGCCCAGGAGGGCGTAAAGCTCGCCGCGGCGCACGGAGAAGTTGAGATGGTCCACGCAGACCCGATTGCCGAACACCTTGGTCAGGTTGACGGCACGGATCGCCTCCGGCGGCCCCTCACAGCCAGCCGGGGAGCCGGCCGCCAGATCGCCCACTTGATTTCGTTGCGTCATATCCAGGCGCTCCGTAGCCTCTCCCGCTGGCGGCCGCGCGCGCCGCGAAGCGGTCCGGGTCTGCCGCGCCCTTGCAGGCTATGGCTTATCGGCATCATCGGCTCCACTATACAACGGCCCGGCTTCTCCCGTCCTCAACACGCCGGACCGGACCGGGCAAGCGAGCCGCATGCCTCCAGGAGGCTGGGGATGTGCGCCACCTTGAAGACCTTGTACTGCTCCGGCCGGACATTCACGAAGGCCACTCTGGACTCCTTGGACCTGGCCCTCAGCAACAACTCCTCCAGCCACTCCAGCCCCTCGACGGATATGAAGGTGCAGGCGCTGAAATCAAGGGTGAGCTCGGCGGCTCCGGCGGCGAGCGCGCGATCGATCTCGTCTGCGGCCCGGTCGAGCGTGCCCGTCACCTGGAAGACTTCGCTGGTACTCATTTTCTCTCCTTGTTGAGTGCCGGATGCGCGCCGCGCCCGGCCTGGCGGGCTACGGCCGCGAACGCCGCGGGTAGGCGCTCACGTAAAGCTCGACTATCTCGTCCAGCAGCGGCATGCGGGGATTGGTATGCAGGCTCATGTCGTTGACGGCCGCCTCCACCAGCCCGGGCAGTTGCGCGTCGAATTCCCGCCTCGATATCCCCAGCTCCTCGACGGACAGCGGCTGCCCGACACCGCTCAGCAGATCGTAGATGCCGCGCCGGAGAGCAAGCACCAGATGCGGTATCGCGTTCTTCTCGCCGCCGGGCTGCCCGTCGGCCGGCAAACCGAGAAACTGCGCGGCGCGAGCGTATTTTTTATCGGCCACGAACAGCGGATAGCCGGAATGGGGCATGAACTTCGTCGGCACGCTGGAGTTGTAAGCCAGGGTGGAAAGCAGGAAAACGCCGTTCGAGCGGCCGTGGGAGATGTTGAAGCTGGCCCCGAAGGCATGCGCCAGCGAGTGGTTGACCCCCACGCAGGCGTTGCCGATGGCCATCCCGGCCAGGCAGGCCGCGTTGTGCAGCTTGTGCCGCCACAGCACATTGCTGCCGTCGGCGACCGCTTCGGGCAGCGCCTCGAAGATAAGGCGCATCGCCTCCAGGGCCAGCCCGTCCGTGTAATCGGTGGCCAGGATGGAGACCAGCGACTCCAGCGCGTGGGTAAGCGCATCCACGGCCGTGTCGGTCGTGATTGCCGGCGGCAGGCTCCTGGTCAGGTTGGCGTCCAGGATCGCCACGGCCGGCAGCAGGGTCTCGTCGACAACGGTTATCTTGCGATGGGTCCTTTTGTCCTTGAAGACGGCAAAAGGCGTCACCTCCGAACCGGTGCCCGAGGTGGTGGGAATGGCGATCAGCTGCGTCTTTATCTCCCTGGGAAACTCGTTGACCCGGTGCCTGAAATCAAGGAAGTTGGCGGCCACCTCCTCAATCCTCAACTCCGGATAATCGTAAAAGAGCCGCATTATCTTGGCCGCATCGAGTATGGAGCCGCCGCCCAGGGCGATTATTGTGTCCGGCCGGCTCTGCTGCATGGCCTGGATGCCCTTGTGAATCGCCTCCCAGTCCGGCTCCACGCCGAGCTGGCTGAACACGTCGACGCGGCAGTCGGCGGGCAGGCGCTCCAGCACGAGCGACAGGTGCCCCCGTCCGGCCGCCGATTTCGAGGCGACGACGAATGCGGATTTCGTCTTGACGTTGCGCAGGTGCTCGATGCTGCCCGGATTGATGTAGATGTTCTTCGTCGTCTGGAAGGTAATGATGAAGTTCTTGCGCCTGGGCACGCGCTTGTAATTGAGCAGGTTCTTGATGCCCACGTTGTCGGTGGTGATGTTGCCGCCGCCGGTTCCGCAGCCGAAGCTGAGAGTGGTGGTGAGGTTGTTGTAGATGCCGCCCAGCCCGCCCATGGAGGTGGGCGAATTGACGATCACCCGGCCGGCGTTGATCGCCGTGGCGAAACGCTCGATGGCCTGGTCGTCGTTGGCAAAGATGCCGGATGTGTGCCCGGTGCCGCCGGCGTAGTTGATGTCCAGCGCGCGGTTGATCCCTTCTTCCAGGCTGTCGACCTTGACGATGCCGAGTACCGGCATCAGCTTCTCCTTGGACAGCTTGTGGTAACGGAGATCCCCTTCCAGCGGGCAGAGCAGCATCTTGGTCTTCGGGTCGACGCTGATGCCGGCCGCCTCGGCGATTAGGGACGCCGGCTGACCGACGAGGCGGTAGTTCATGCCGCCCCTCTTCTCATCGAAGGCCACGTCGGCGACCCTGGCCACCTCTTCCGGAGTGCAAACATAGCAGCCCAGGCGCTTAAACTCGGCCATCGCCTGATCGTAGATCTCGCGATCGATAATCAGCGTCTGCTCGGACGGGCATTCGGTGCCGTTGTCGAAGGTCTTGGAGATAATCACGTCCATGATCGCCGAGGGCACCGCGGCTGTCTTGTGCAGATAAACCGGGGTGTTGCCCGCGCCGACGCCCAGGGCCGGCTTGCCGGAGCTGTAGGCGGCTTTCACCATCTCCGTGCCGCCGGTGGCAAAAATCAGATCCACCTCCGGATGCACCATCATCATCTCGGTCTCCCGCCGCAGGCGAGAAGATTTCTCCACCCAGGTGATAAAGCCTTTGGGGGCGCCGGCCGCCAGGGCCGCCTCGTAAAGAATCCTGGCGGTCAGATTGCTGCTGTCGGCCGCCATCAGGTGCGGGCTGAAGATGATGCTGTTGCGCGTCTTGGCCGCGCACAGGCTCTTGAAGATGATGGTCGAGGTCGGGTTGGTGACCGGGGCCAGGGCGAGGATGACGCCTATCGGCTCGGCGATCTCCACCATGTTGTCCTCGGGAAACTCCTTGATCACCCCGACCGTGCGCTTGTCCTTGATCTGGTTGTAGAGAAACTCGGAGGCCACAAAGTTCTTGAGCAGCTTGTCCTCGAGCACGCCCATCCGCGTCTCCTCGCGAGCGGCCATGGCCAGCCGCGCGGAATTGTCCATGGCTGCAAGCGCCATCGCCTTGACGATCCTGTCCACCTGCTCCTGGCTGTACTGCGTGAAGACCGCCGCCGCCAGACGCGCCTGCCGAACCAGGTTCTCTACCCGCTCTGAAGTCCCCTGGTCCTTTTCACGTATGGAGCTAGTCATGGACTGAAAAAACCTCGCTTGAGCCACCGCACTGCCCGGACCGATCGCGGAGAAGGGAAGCCGTGCCTTCGGCAGGCCGTTATCAAGTGTAGGTTAGAAGGTGTATGAGAACACCTTTCGCGCCGCGTCTCTTGAGGAAAGTTAATGAAAAGACGCCGCTCTACACGGGGCAAATACGAAGACGTCCTCTTGGAATGTCTCGCAAACATATCTAGAATAACGCGAAAGAGCGGCACCCCGCAAGAAACAGCGCCATCACGAGGCGATACGTGAACCTGCTTGACCGCACAAACAGCCCGCCCGCCCTGGCTGATCCCCCCGCCGGGAGCCGGTCGCCGTTTCCCCTTCTCGTGGCCTCGCTCTTAATGATCGCGCCCGGCCCGGCCTGCTTCGCTGCCGATTTCAGTCACGCCCAGAAGATTTTCGTTCCGGCCTCGCGCATCGACCGCCGCGTAGACTTCACCTCGCTGCAGGGACGCGAGGCCGCCCCGGCGGCCAGCCCCGACAACCAGACACCCGGCGACGCCGGCGTCAATTACCCGGCCCCGAGCAAGGCCGGGCTGGTGCCGCCGCCGCCGCCGGTTCCCCCGACCAGCACGAAAAGCACGCTCGTGCCCCCGCCGCCGCCGTCGCCGCCGATCCTGCCCGGCTCGCCTGCGGCACCGCCGGCGACCGGGTCGCTCAAGGCCATCGCGGCGCCCGCCTCGGCAGAGCAAGCAAGGAAAAAGGCCGCCGAGCTCGTCCGGCAGGGCAAGCTGGAAGAGGCAGACCAGGTTTTGCGCGGCGCTTACAAGTCGGCGCCCAGGAACACGCTGGTGGTCAGGGACCTGCTCAATTTGAGCGTCATGCGCGGGCGCAAGCTGCTCGCCGCCGGCGAGCTGGACGCCGCCGGCAAGGCAGCCCGCGAGGCGCTCTACGTCGACGCCTCGAGCACGGTTGCCGCCGATCTCCTGAACCAGATCCTGACCAGGCAGGGCATCAATCCCAAGGATCCGGCCGCCCGCCTGCGGCTTGCTGACCACTTCGTCACCGACGGCAAGGACGCGGCCGCCGGCGTGGAGTACAGGGCGGCATTGAAGCTGAAGGCCAGCGCCGCCGGCCACGTCGGGCTCGGCGACATCGCGGCCAGGGCAGGCAACAAGCAGAAGGCCAGGCAGGAGTACCAGCTGGCCTTGGAGGTGGATGCCAACTCGGGGGCGGCCCACCGGCAGATGGGGCTGCTCAGGCAGTCGATGGGCGACGTGGTGGGGGCCAACGCCGACCTCAGCCGGGCCGTTATCATCGACCGGCAGGACAAGGCGGCGGGATCGGCGCTCGTCGAGCTCTGGCAGAAGCAGGTGTCGGCCTTGCCCAACGATGCCAACAGCCACATGGGGCTGGCGCGAGCCTACCAGCTCACCGGCAATCTGAGCGCGGCCCAGGCCGAATACCGGCAGGTCGTGCGCATCGATCCCAACCACCCCAATCTCCCAGCCGCCCGGCAGAGCTTCAAGCTGGCCCTGGCCAGGCAGGAGGCGGAGCGCGACGTGGCGGCGGCCCGCACGCTGGAGGCGCAGGGGGCGATTCCGGAGGCCAACCAGAAAGTCTGCGAGGCGCTCGGGCTCTGCCCGACCGACGCCGGCTACCGGCTGTACCAGGGATACCTGCTGGAGAGGATGGGCCAGTACGCTCAGGCTCACGACGCTTACCTGTCCGTGCTGAAGGACGATCCGAAAAACGTGCAGGCGGCACAGCGACTGCAGGCACTGCCCACCGGCTGGAGACCGCCGCCGGCGGCGCCCGCCCAGGGGCTGGCGGCGCCGCCGGCGGGGTTGCTGGCCCCGGCAGCGGGGGCGGGGGGGTTGGCCCCGGCGGCCGGGCCACTTTTGCCGGCGGCCGGCGGCCTGACCGCGGCGGCGGGAGCGGTTGGCTCCGCGGCCGGGGCGCTGGCGCCTTTTGTCGAAGCGCCGCCGGCGCTCACGCTGCCCGCCTCGCCGCAAGCCGCCCCCGACGCAGTGAGCAACCTTTCCGGCTTCCTGACCGGTTTGCGCAACACGGCGATCAAGAACCAGCTCGCCTTCCAGGAATATGAGTCGCAGGTGCACAAGAGCCTCACCGGCCGCGGCTCCTACTACGGAGCCAACGGCAAGCTCGCCGATGTGCCGATAACGCCGGAAGACGTTCTGACGGGCAGGGGCACGGGCAGCAGCTCCAGCAACTTCGTCAGCCGGGCGGTCGCCGATCTCAACTTCGGCGAGAACGTCCCGTCTCCGGGCGGCAGCGCAGCCTCCGCGGCCGCCGAGGCTGCGGGATCCGCACCCAGCAGCGGCGGCATCGCCGGGGTTCTCGACCGGATCAACCGCGACCTGGCCAGGACACAGAATCTCTCCGGCACCGGCGGCGCCGCCGCAGGCGCCACGGCGGCAGCGGCCGGGCTGCCGGTGCTTTCCGCAGCGGCCGCCGGCGCGGGTGACACCGCCGGTGAGGGCGCCGCCCGGCCGGCTCCGGCTGCCGCACCGCCGGCAGTGGCAACCCCGGCCATGGATCCGGCCGCCTACCAGCGCCTCCTGTACGCCGAGCAGCAGAACAAGCTGCTGGCCGAAAAGCTCCAGCAGGCGCAGCAAACCATCTCCCGGCTTCAGCAAAACAACGCTCCGTCCCTGCCGGCCGGCGACATCGACAGCATCGCGCCCGTCTCGCCGCCGCCGCCCGGCAAGCCGCTCGTGCCGTCCGCGGCCGACGAGCCCGCGGTAGATCCCACACCCGTGCCCCTGCCGCCGGCGGCGGCAGGCGGTGGGGCGCCCGGGCAGTCCCTGCCGCCGGCCGGCAGCCTGGACCCTGCCGCCGGCAGCCTCGGGCCTCCGGTCCAGCTCAAGCTGGAAGGCGTCACCCCGGCCGGGCACGGACTGCAGCTGAAGGTCGTCTTGAGCAACGACCAGGACGTCTCCCTGCCCGTGAGCAGGGAGATGGACGCCGTGATAAGGACCGGCGGCCAGCCGGATATGCGGGCGAAGGTGAGCTTTCAGAAAAAAGTAGTGCCGCCGCACCGGCAGATCCACGGTCTTATCAAGCTCCAGACAAAACACATCGCCCCCACGGCCGACCTCTTCGTCCCCAACCTCCTGCCGTCCGGTTTCGCCCAGCGCGACGTCCACCTGACCGCCAGCGCGCTGTAAGCGTCAAATTGCAACAGATTGATGCAATCCCTGGCCGGCGTGCCCGAAGGTGGAACAGTCGCCGCGCCGGGGCGTCTGACGGAGCCTGAGCGGGACATAACCCCGGACGATCCTTCCGTGAGGACGGCATCCATGGCAGCAAGGGACGTTCTGGCAATCGCGCTGGCGATCGCTCAGCTTGCCGGCGGGTTGCTTCCAGCACCGACGCACGCCCAGGTCCTCGAGGAGCAGCCCAAGCTGCCAAGGCAGACCGGCGCCGCGGTAGTCGACGATCCTCCCGGTCTGCCGCCGGCCAGGGCCGTGCAAAAGACCGCCGACCAGCAGATCAGGCGGAGCTTGAAGCAGCCGTGGCAGCCGGTTGGCAAGCAGCCGAGGGGCCAGGTGGTGACCTCCAGCAGGCAGAAAATGGCCGCCGCCCGCGCCTCAACGACCATCCTCGACGCCAGCCCCGGTAAAAGAAAGACTCTGCCCGCCAGAAGAAGAGGCCGCCCGACCGTTGCCCTGGCGCTCGGCGGCGGCGGGGTGCGCGGGGCGGCCCACGTCGGCGTCTTGAAGGTTCTTGCCAGGGAGCATATCCCGATCGATTACGTGGTGGGAACCAGCATGGGAGCCATTGTCGGCGGGCTTTATTGCGCCGGCGTGCCGCTGTCCAGGATCGAGCAGATCGAAACCGACGGCTCGCTTCGCAAGGCTTACGCGCCCGATCCGCTAGCGGTCAAGGTGGCCGTCAACCCGCTGTGGAAGGTGAGGCACCCGCGCATGAAGCGCTACGCCGGCATCTGGAGCGGCGGCCGATTCGAGAAGTTTCTCGTCGGGCAGCTGCCGCCAGCGGTCAAAAACGTAGAGGACACCCGCATTCCCTTTGCCGCGGTGGCCACCAACCTTGTCGACGGCAAAGCCTACCTGATAAGCGAGGGCAGCCTGTCAACGGCCATCCGCGCGAGCTCCACGATCACGCCGGTCTTGCAGCCGGTGGCCATGGGCGACAAGGTGTTCGTTGACGGCGGCATGCGCGACAACCTGCCCTGCAGCGCCGCCCGGGCCACCGGTGCCGGCCTGGTGATCGCCGTCGTTGTCGATGATCCATTGAAGAGCGTGCCGGTCAGGGAGTTCCGTCACTTCAAGGGGATAGCGCAACGGCTCACCGACATCATGGTGGACACGGCCGACGAGCGCCAGCTGCCCTACGCCGACATCGTGATCAGGCCGGACGTGAGCGGCATACCGATCATCGCCAGGAACCGCCGCGACGCGGCCATAGCCGTGAAAGCAGGCGAGGACGCCGCGCGCCGGGCGCTGCCGGAGATAAAAAGGCGCCTGCAAAGCAACCCCAGTCGGGCCAAATAACTCCTTTCGCCAGAGATGCGAGTGCTTATCGAGAGTGTCGCGGGCAAAACCGGCAGCCTCTCGGGACTCGACGGTAGTGAACGAGCGCCGGAGCTGTTTGGGTTGCTCCAGGGCATCCGTAAGAACAAATGATGGCCCGGTTGATATACTCCATTAAGTGTCTACTGGGGAGCCGGCGACTCGCAATCGACTAGTATCTTCAGGAGAATTCCGCGTTTCGAGAGAACTGCCGCCCCATGTCACAAGCCCCGCGCAGCGTCTCGCCCACCGAATATAACGAAACGGTCAGGCGATCCTACGTCTTCAAGCAATTGCGCGCTTTGGGACTGGTCCTGCTTGCATTCTACGGAGCGCTGATTATTGTTCTGCGGTCACCGTTATACGAGGCCGTTGTTCTGAGGCCATCTCCCGCCGACGGGACGTACGAAAGGATAGGGCAGATGCTCGGAATTCAGGAGTATCTAATTCCGTGCCGCGATGGTCATCAGTTGAACGCCTGGCTGTTCAACCCGAGCGGGGCGAGAACGCTTGTGATCGTGCACCACGGCAACGCGGGAAACATAACCAATCGCATTTACCTTGCCAAAGCGATCGTAGCCTGCGGTTCAGCGGCACTGCTGTACGACTACAGGGGGTACGGCAAGAGCAGCGGGGAGGCAAGTCTGGCAGGCCTCGTCGACGACGGGCTTGCCGCATACGATTTCGCGCGCAGCAAACTTGGGTTTGGTGCCAGTCGGATAGTCAACTTCGGTGAGTCGATCGGCACGGGGGTCGCGTGCCGTGTGGCCAACATGCGCCCGTCCGCAGGGTTGGTCCTGCAATCAGCTATCGGATCACTTCCGCGCGTTGCGCAAGCAGGCATCGCGTGGCTTAACGTCATTCCGCCCCCGCTTTTCCCGTCGCCGCATCTGGACAATGTGGAGGAGATAAAAGAGGTGCGCGTACCGATCCTCCTGTTTCACGGCACCGCCGACCATCTAGTGCCTTTCCAGCATTCCAAGCTCATTTTCGCCAATTGCAGAGGTCCGAAGAAGCTTGTTCTCTTCCCACAAGCCGGTCACAATGATATGCCGGCCGAAACCCTGGAATATCGATCCGAGCTCTGCCGATTTCTCCACAACTGCACAACCCCCGCCGACCAACTCCACTGAAAGAGGCAAGCCAGCCACCGCCTGTTCGGCATGTCTGCAATTCCGCAGCAAGAATAGCCCCGCGGGAGTGTACTGTTCTTGTCTAAAGACGATCCACGGCCTTTTGGCCGCGTGTTGATCCTGTTCGGTTTACGGTTTAGCTTGGTGGGTGCTGGCTTCTATTTGGATAAGTTCTTCTCCTCGTAGAATGCGATGAAAAGCCGAGACAAATGCCTTTGTATATGCTCGTGCAAAGACAAGCTTGTGCATTTCGCCGGCAGCTAGAATGGTCACTGATGGTCGGTGTCATAAAATACAAAATCTTTCCGCCGGTCGTGCTGGGAATTATTTGTTATTTGGGAGGCGTCCTACTTCTTTACCTGGGGCTACGCGGGGTAATTCTTCCTTGGTTTCAGGCGTTTCAACGGCGTTTGGGTAAACCTTTGGAGTATCGACCTGGGCAATCCTATGTATGTACGGCTGGGTGGAGGCGCTTGTGTCATTTTTGGTTTTTTCTTTGCCTGGATGGGTTCTAGGTTGATCCGTGCCGCTGTCTGCGAGCATTTTAAGACTGACATATAAGGCTTCATTCTGCCTGCATCAGTCCCAATCGCTGTAGGACTGATGTTTTTGTTCGAACAGTGTTATTCGAAGCCTCGACTTCAAACAACGCAGCAAAAATATTTCAGTGAAGGGTTTGTCTTAGCAAAGCAAAAGAAATATGATCAGGCGATCGCCCAATTTGCTAAGTGCATTGATCCAGATCCCGGCAATGCCGATGCCTCTTTTCCGCAGCGCATCGCTTGCGCGCACAGCTTTATGAGGAGCTGGGCAAGCCCGATCTGGCTGAGGATGATAAAGCAACGGCTGATGAGCTAGAGCTCGACGGCCGGTGGTAAGGATCTTTGGCGCGAGAGCGCTTTCTGATCCCAGTACGCGTCTTCCAAAGCTACCAGCTGAAAAGCCCCTTGTCTCCAAGAAGGGCGATCGTTTGCGGTCGGGATGCATTCCGGCCGACCGAGCTTCCCTGAGCCGGTGCGGCGACGGCTGGATTACTCTCCGCCGGCGCGGCCCCTGGAGCGCTCGAAGGACTCCACGATACGCAGGTTGGTCTGCTCGTTGACTGCGTTGACCTTTGTCCAGTCCGGCTTGCGCCAGTGCAGCCCGCGCCCGGAATCGACGATCTTGAAGAGGCCTTTGATGCGCTCGGGCGCCATCTCGCCGCAGACATCGGCCCCCACCAGGTTGGCTGTCCGCGAGATCTTCTCGATGAGCGACTGCAGCTCGGTTATCGAAAGCCTTCCCTGGTCCCAGTCGGTAATGGCTGATTGCTTGTCCAGCACGTCCTTGTCTATCGATATGTAAACGTTCTTGCCGGCCAGCCGGGCGGCCAGCCTGTCGGCCAGGGCCCCGGCGCCCTGCTCCCTGACCGTCGCGTAATCGAGCCTGGTTCCCCAGAGGCCCACATGAGAGGCGTCGACTCCCTTGACCTGGCCGCCCCACATGAGCGGCACCAGGCTCTTCTTTCGCTCCAGCGGATGCAGCTCGGCACGCCCGTTGCGCAGCTCCTTCATGGTCACGAAATGAAACTGGTAGCCGGTCAGGTCCGGGCTGTCCTGCCCGATCAGGATCACCCGCTCGACCCAGGGATGACGCAGCGCCTGGGCCACCCACGCCCCGCAGTGATAATGCTCGGGGGCGCGGAACCAGTCCGGGTGGTTGTCAATCTGGATCACGGTCAGCGGGTGGGTCTGCGCGGGCAGGGACTCGATGAGCATGGCGGCGACCTGATGAAAGTCGCCTGAGCCCATGAAGGTAAGCCACTTCTCGGGATATTTTTCCCGGAGCTCGGCGATGGCGCCGCGCAGCTTCTTCAGCCCCTTCCGGCCCGTCCACAGCCGCGCGCAATTCTGCAAAGCGGTCAGATCCTTGCGCTCATCGATCTTGGGCGCCAGCGCGCGCTGTGCGGAGACGCTGCCGTCGAGATCGAGGTTAATAAGCTTCCAACCACCGGTGGTGGCAGCCCGCAGATTGGCGGCCGGCCCCACGATGAGGACTAGCGCCAGCAAAAATGAGAAGGGCAATTTCGTAAACGGCATGTGAGCTGTCCGGCAATTGTTTACGCGCAAGCAGCCTCAGGATGACACAGCCCGGGCAGTTTGAGAAGTGGCGGCCGGGTCCCGGCGGAATATCTATTTTTAAAGAACGCCCTGAGGATTGCTGTGATAGAGGGCCCGGAACGTGGCCTTGTCGCCCGCCGAGAGATCCTCCACCACCCTGTCCACGTACATCAGATCCTCGCGATAGGGGCTGTGCTCGATGATTCCCAGGGCGTGCCCGAACTCGTGGGCGGCGGCGCCGCGCAATTTCCCTTCCGAGCCGTTGATCATGGTCGCCAGCTCGATCACCACCGGATTCTGCATGACGCCCCGCCCGGCCTGCAGGAAGCCAAGCGGCACCATCTCTTTGCCCTGGGCTGACAGCTCCCTTGCTTTGTCGACAGGAAGCGGCTGGGAGCAGGTGTTGCCGCCGACCGTCACCCCGCCGGGGGCGTCGGCCTCCTTGAAGGTGTCGGTGAAAAAGACAAGGATGTGCGCCATGCGCGGATCCTCGGTGAAGTCGAAACTGATCAGCCCTTCGGTCTCGAACTGCCGCCACTCCTCGATGCCGGCCGCCACGATATCGTTCATCTCCGGCGTCCAGCCGGGAGCTTGCTCCAGCCCCTTGAAGGGCGCCGATGTCCGCAGCATGTCGCGCACCAGATCGACCCTCGTTTCCTTGAGTTCCGAAAGCGGAACATCAGGCAGCTTGAGCCCGGGCGAGATCCAGATGTGAAGCGGCATTTTCTTGCGCTCCCAGCGCACGAACCCCAGCTGCTGATGGCGCGGGTCATAGGGCTCGGCCATGTTCTTGGGCGAGCGGTTCTCCCCCGGGCGCAGGTAGAGACCGGTGGAGGCGGGCAGCTGCGAGTTGCTGGCGCCAGGGGCGGAAAAGCTCTGAAATCCCGCCTTCGGCAGATTGCGATATTGCGCGGGCGCCGGCGCCGCACAGGATATGCCAAAGGCACCGGAAAGCAGGGCTGCAAACAGGATGAGTTGGGCGCGGGCAGGCAAGAGATGTTTCATCTGGGCAATAACCGCAAAGCTGTGGGCTCAGCCGACGCGTGAGAGACCCGGCCAAGGCCATTTTAGCTAACCGGACGATCGGCAGCTCATATAATTGTGAGCGACCTCTATGACCGCCCAGCGATTCTCCGGTGCGCAGCTTTTCGCAAGACACGGCAGTGAACGCAGCCTATCAAAAGCTCAGCCTCAAAGCAGCCGAGGCCGTGGCCAACCAGCTGCGGGCGAAGCCGGGCAGCTGCTTCGGCTTGCCAACCGGCCGCTCCCCGCTCGGCTGCTATGAGCTGCTGTCCCGGTGGAGCGAGGCCGGCAAGCTGGATTGGTCGCAGGCAAGATGTTTTGCCCTCGACGACTACATAGGCGCCGAGCGGTCGAAGACCTTTCACGCCTACCTTGAGGAGCACCTTTACCGCCACACCAACCTGCCGCGCGGAAATCGTTACCACCCGCTAATCGTCGACAACTACGACCGGCTGATAGCCGACTGCGGCGGGCTGGATCTGTCCATGGTCGGCATCGGCAGAAACGGGCACGTGGCCTTCAACGAGCCGGGCACGCCGCGGGCGAGCTGGACCCATTGCTGCTGGCTCGCCGAATCGACGATCCAGGCCAACGCCGCCAATTTTGATGACGAGGAAGCCGTGCCGAGGCGCGCTGTCACGATGGGGATTGCGACCTTGCTTGCCAGCAAGACCCTGATTGTGCTGGCAAGCGGAGAGCACAAGAAGGAGGTCATCCGCCGTGCCCTCTCCGGGCCGCGCACAACCGAGCTTCCCGCCTCCTTCCTCCAGGAGCACGACGCCCTCGAGGTCCTGGCCGACTTCGATCTGTGAGCCCGGGCAGCAGCCTCGACCTTCCAGAGGATCCCCCCCTGCGCCTTCAGCTCGGATTCCGGCTCGGGGGTGACCGGCGATCATCCGTGGTGGGGCATGTGTCTGCGGTGCCAGCGCCCGAGGCCGCCAAACGCCTGCCAGGTCAAGATCTTGTGCCTTATCTGCTTGCGTTGATCCGGCGTCAGCACGTCCGCTTTATCCATCATGTAGTTCAACCGGGCGTTGGACAGGTCGGTGATGAGCGCGTTGATCCTGTCGTGCACGGCGGTTATCTGCCCGCGATCGATGGTGGGCATGGTCATCAGATTGTGCATTTTGCGGAAAAGTACCTTGAGCTCGGCCTTTTTTCCGGCCGTGTCCGTCTCGAAGTCGTCCTTCAACGCCGCCATCTTCTCCAGCTGCGCGTCGGTCAGGTTGAGCGACTCGAGAAAGGACGCCTTGCCGCATAAAGCTCCGTTGCCGGGAGGAACCACGGCCACCATCGGCGGACTCATGCTCGGGTCATCGGCCTGCGGCATCTGGTCCCGGGCCGCCTGGGCCCTGGAAGGGAAAGCCAGCAGGGCGCCGGCAAGAACAAGGTATGTCAGTGATCGACTGCTTATTTTCATGGCTAAGACTCCTGAAACTCTCCGAGATCTGGCAAATGCATGCCACCGGAACGGCGCGCGGGCCGGCAACGGCCGGGCACCTGCGAGCGGGGGTGAGCCGGTGCGACGTGGTAGTGTCGGCGGTGCCCTTGATACACATCAAACCGCACGTCGGTTAAGCGTTTATGTCGACGGCGCCTGATTTTGTAAAGGATTTGTAAATGGCTGTTATGATCCGGATTATCGGAAGCGCTCCCCACAGAGGCCAGGCCGTGACGGATCCGCAAACCGGCAAGAGCCGCCTGCTCATCATCGATGACGACATCAAGTTTTGCCGTCTCATCCGTGATTACCTGTCCGGCTTCGGCTATGAGGTCGCCGCCGCCCACAGCGGCGCGGCCGGTCTGGATATGGCCGGCAACGGCCTGTGGCAGGCGGTCATCCTCGACGTCATGCTGCCGGGTATGGACGGATTTCAGCTATTGCGGAAGCTGCGCGACAAGACGGACACGCCGGTTTTGATGTTGACGGCGCTGGGCGAGGAGACGGACAGGATCGTAGGACTCGAGCTGGGCGCCGATGATTACCTGCCCAAAACCTCCTCGCCCCGCGAGCTGCTCGCCAGGCTGCGTGCCGTCCTGCGGCGCACGGCTCGAGTGCAGGCGGAAAAACCGGTGCCCCAGCAACCGGAGATCGTGGTCGGCCCGCTGGCCATCAATCAGGGCGCCCGGGTTGCCGCGCTGGACGGCGAGCCGCTGGCGCTCACGCCGGTGGAGTTCGATCTGCTGGTGGTCCTCGCCCGGTCGCGCGGGCGGGTGAAATCGCGGGAGGAGCTGATCAACGAGATTCGCGATCGCGAGTACGTCGTCTTCGACCGCTCCGTGGACGTGCACATCTCCGCCCTGCGCCGCAAGCTGCGCGATGACCCCAGGAAGCCGCGCTTCATCCGCACCATCCGGGCCGCAGGCTACATGCTGGACCATACGCCGGCGGGACGGCTATGAAAATCCGGTTTCCTCTATACGGGCAATTTCTGGCCATCCTGGTTGTCAACCTGCTGGTGCTCTTCCTTTTGCCGTTCATCTTTTTCAGCACCCGCTCCGGACTGGGCTGGGAGGCCCTGGTCTACAGCCCGGTCGGTGAGCGCGTGGAAGCAATTGCCTGGTTGATTCGCAGGCAGGCACAGGCCGCTCCTGAAAGCGACTGGGACAAGATCCTCGCCGAGTTCGGCAAGTTTTACGGGGTCAAGTTTTACATCTTCGACGCGCAGGGAAAGCAGGTGGCCGGGCAGCGGGTCGTTCTCCCGAATGCGGTTCTTCTAAAGCTTGCCAGGCAGCACACTCAGCCGCCCCTGCCTGCCAGCCTTGCCCCGACGGCAGGGAAACTGCCGCAAGGCCCGGGTCTCCTGGCTCCCTGGGGTTTGCACGCGCTTGCCGCTGCCCACCGCCGATTCATCCTGCGCACGAGCGACCCCGACTGCTTCTGGATAGGCGTCCGCTTCCCGCTTCGCCCCCGGGCACAGGGACCCGGCACCCTGCTTGCCGCCTCGCCGAACCTCTGGCATACGAAGCTCTTTCTGGATTTCGGCCACTTTTTCGCCGGGCTGGCGCTGGTTCTCTTGCTGTCCCTGATTATCTGGTGGCCGTTCGCTTTCCGGATCACCCGGGCGCTGGCCGAGCTGACAGGGGCCGCCGAGAAGATCGCCCAGGGGAAATTCGACATCCGCCTGAAAGCTTCGGGGGGCGATGAGATAGGACGCCTCTCCGAGTCCGTCAATCGCATGGCCGAGCAGCTCAACACCCTGGTCACCGGACAGAAGAGATTTCTCGGGGACATCGCCCACGAGCTCTGCTCGCCGATCTCGCGGCTTCAGGTCGCCCTCGAGCTCCTCGAGTCGGCAAACGGCGCCTCGCGGCAGTCCACGATCAAGGACATTCGCGAGGACGTGGAGGAGATGAGCAACCTGGTCAACGAGCTGCTGGCATTCTCCAAGGCCGGGATCGGCGGCGGCAGCAAGGAGAGGGAGCTGGTCCCGGTGGAGCTGGAGCCGCTCCTGGCAGCAACGATTGCCCGGACCTGCCCGGGCAGCTCCGTCACCCTGGATGTCTCTCAATCGCTGTCGGCGCTGGGTGATCCGCTGATGCTGGAGCGCGCCGTGGCCAACGTTCTTCGCAACGCCGCGCGCTACGCCGGGCAGGACGGGCCGATAAGCGTCAGCGCCGCCCCGGCGGGAAAGGATGTCGTGATCACGATCACCGACTGCGGCCCGGGAGTGCCGCCGGAGGCGATCAAGCTCCTTGGAGAGCCGTTCTTCCGCCCGGAGCCGTCGCGCAGCCGCAGCTCCGGCGGCGTCGGGCTCGGGCTGGCCATCGTCAAAACCTGCATCGAGGGCTGCCAGGGCACATTGAGCTTGCGCAACCACGAGCCCAGGGGGCTGCAGGTGGAGATCCGCCTCAAAGCCTGCGGCAAAGTCGAGGCGTTAAAATAAGATGGTCTCGCTTTCTCCCGACCCGGGCCGCCATGTCGAAATCCACACCCTGTCTGCCTCCGCGCGCGAGCAAGTCCCGCCGGCTTGCCGCAGTGGCAATCGCGCTTCTCGCCGCCGGCGCCTTGCCTCTCCGGGCGGTCGGGCAACCGACCCCTCAGGAATACATCCCGCCTGATGTGACGATGCCTTCTCCCGGTGCACCATCGCCGGTACCATCCGGGTCGCTGCCCGGATTCGAGCAGCCCGGCCCGGGCGCGCAGTTCGGCACGCCGAGCGGGTGGCCGTTCACCGCAGGCTCCGGACACAACGCCCAGGGACAGATGCCGGGGAGCGGCGCCGCGGCCATGCAGACAATACAGCAGGCTGCGGGCGGGCAACCGCCCGGACCCAGGGATCCGCTGGCGATAATCGAGACGGCCAAAGGAACGATTGTTGTGCGCCTGTTCCAGAAGTTCGCACCAGCGACGGTGGCCAACTTCGTCGATCTGGTCCAGCGGGGGTTTTATAACGGTCTGGCGTTTCACCGGGTGGAGCCGGGCTTTTGCATACAGGGAGGCGATCCCAACGGCAACGGCTCCGGCTTTTTCATCGACCCGGCAACCAAGCAACCCCGCTTCATAAGCCTCGAGCTGAGCCCGAAACTGAAGTTCAACGCCCCGGGCGTCGTGGCCATGGCCCGTTTCGGGAAGAATCCCAACACCGCCAGCTGCCAGTTCTTCATCACGCTTTCCCCGCAGTCCAGGCTGGACGGGCTCTACTCGATTTTCGGCGGCGTCGTAAACGGCATGGATGTCGTGAACAGGATCGCCATCGGCGACCGCATCAACTCCATCAAAATCATGGATCCAGCCGCGATGCAATCCGGCGTTGGCTTCTGACCATCGAGACGTGTTCCGGAGCTAGTTGCGCCCGGTCTCGAGCAGGGGAAGCAGGCGGGCCACCAGCTTGTGACCGCCGTGATGATTGAGGTGGCTCGTGTCCCAGTAGTCCTGGACGGTAAACTCCGGGGCATCGCCCAGATCGAGGAAACGGGCCCCGTAGCTTCCGGTCAGCCCGGCAAGCTGAGATCGGAAACGGGCGTAAAAGTCCGGCGGCAGCAGGTCTCGATTGGCCTTTGTCAAAGGCATGTCGATCAGGATCACCTTGATGCCGCGCTCCCGGCAGACCTGAAGCAGCCGGGAGACGAAACCGAACTGCACGCTGAGATCGCGCTCGCCGATATTGCGGTACCGCCGGCGGTACTCCTTCAGGCTGTTCTCCCACCGCTGCTCGGCGGTGCCGGCCATCATGAAGCCGCTTTGCGCGTCGGGGGCGGAGCCCTTGCCGGGCGCGGCTGTGCCCAGGGTCTTGTAGATCTTGTGCGTGGCCTTGTCGACTTCCTGCTGCAGCCGCCAGCGTTTGCCGTAGAAATAGCAGACGTGCGAGAAAAGGAATTCCGCCTGTTCCTGCCAACCGGGCAGATAAAGAGGCGCATAACGGGCGAAGTTGGAAAGCCCGACCAGCCGCTTGAAGGTGAAGGTGGCGGTCGGAGAGGCCAGATCGTGATCGCTCAGATCGCGGGGGGCGATGCCGAAGACCAGGTAATCCGGCTTGCGGTCGCCCTTGAGATACTCCTCCACGTAAATGTAGGCGTCCGAGGCCATCTGCCCGAAGATGGCGAAGCTGAACACCGAGGGGTTCTTGTATCCCAGCCCGCTGAGCTGGTGTTCCAGCTCGACGGACTCGTGGTGGTGAAAGATGTCTGCTACCTTCGGATCCCTTTCAGCGTCCATGGTCCAGAACGGGAACATCATAAGCGAGGAGCCGAGCAAAACCACGGTCGGCCGCCTCTCGAGCTGCTTGAAGTCGTTGACGGCCAGGTCGATGGAGCCGCTGCCGCTCCAGAGGTCTCTGGACGCGGCCCTGTCTTCGCCGGCGGCCAGCCACAAGCCGACGTTCACGACCGCAAAGGCGACGACGGCCCAGAGCGCGGCCGTCCGCAAGAGCCCCCAGCCGCGCCCTGCCGGCAGCGGCTCGGGAACGCTGCCGCCGCTGCCAGCGACGCTGGCGGGACCTTGTTTATCTAGTGTCGGCGGCAACTCGGGTCGTCTCGCTTACAGGCTCTTGACTATTTTAGGCACCGGGCCGAGCAGGAGCCCGGGATTTTCCTTAAGCTAAGCAGACTTTAATGAGCAGTTAGATGCTGTTGGGATCGCCGTAGGGCGGGATGACCGGCTGGCGCCGCGGCGCCGGGGAGAAGGGGGCCGACGGGGTCCTCCCGGGCGGCTCCTGCCCGGGAGCCGGCTTGAACTGCCGGCCGCTGCGCGGGCTTATCCAGGCGCCGGACTGGGGGTCCCATTGCCAGACGCCGCTTGGCATCCTCTGCAGCTGCTCCATCTGTCGCTCGAGCTGCCGGAACATATCGGAGAAGCCCGGCGCCATGCCAAAGGGGGTGCCGATATCCGGACCGAACAGCGGTGAGCCTGGATTCGTCTCGTCCCCGCCGAACGGCTCGCTGAACTCCGGCGGCCAGATGCCGCCGCCGTAAAAGTCGCCGGGGGCATGCGGCCTGGCCTTGGGCTTCGGGCCGAGCGGACCGGGAACCAGCGGCGCTGGCGCCTGGGCGATGCCCACACCGAGCGTGCGCTTCAGCCGCTCGACCCGGTCGGCGTAAGCCATGGCCGGGCTCGGCTGCCCGAACAGCTTTGTCTCCAGCCGGTCGAGACGCTCGTCGAGGCTGTCCTTGCCGTAGGTTTTCTTGAGGGCGCGCCACTCCAGGGTGTTGAGTATCGGGTACTGGCTGGAGCCGCTCCCCTGTTTGGCGCTGGCCGGCGGAGCCGGCTTCTGGGCCCCGGGGCTCTCCGCGGGCCCGGGTTTCTGCCGGGCGATATCGCCCGACCGGCTGTCCCGGTTGGTTATCGTCTTTTTCAGGCGAGCCAGCCTCTCCTCGCTGGAACCTGGCTGGATGCCGCCGAACACCAGGAGCTCCAGGCGCTCGAGCCGTTTCTCGACCGGGTCGCGAGCGTAGAGGCGAAAGAAAAAGCGGTGCTCTAGCTGCCCGACCTGAGCCAGCACGGGATCGGCAGCCGGGGCTGCCGGCGACGGCGCCGGCGGAAGCCAGAGCCACAGGGCGAGGACAGTTCCCGCCGTCGCAACCCTACCCAGCAGTCCAAGCCGCATGAAGCACCTCCGCGTCTGATTCACGAGCTGATCGCTATTCTCAGGATAGCAGGAGAGGTGCCGGGCAAGCCGGCTTACTCGTCCGAGGCGCGGAACTCGGCGTCGACCACGTCCTCGCCGCCGCCGGTCGCACCACTCTCCGGCGTCGGGCCGGGACCGCCGCCGCCATAGGACGGCCCGCCACCGGATTCGGTGGCAGAACCGGCGCCTGCTCCGACCGGCTCGCGCTGGGCGGCCGCCTGCTGTAGAAGAACCAGGGCGCCGCGCAGATCGTTCATAACGGACTTGATCTGGTCGATAGGGGCCTCTTCCTTGAGCTTCTGCCGCAGATCGGCAATCAGCATCTCGGCCCTTCCCCTGTCGGAGGCGGTCACCCGCTCGCCAAGCTCGCGAATCTGCCGCTCGACCATGTAGCACATGCTGTCCGCCTCGTTGCGGACGTCGGCCTCTTCGCGACGCTTGCGGTCTTCGGCGGCGTGGGCCTCGGCCTCCTTGACCAACCGCTCGATGTCGTCCTTGCCCAGGTTGGTGCTGGCGGTGATGGTGATCTTCTGCTCTTTGGCCGTGGACTGATCGCGGGCGGTCACGTTCAGGATGCCGTTGGCGTCGATGTCGAAGGTCACCTCCACCTTGGGCACGCCCCTGGGGGCCGGCGGGATGCCATCCAGCCGGAAGTTGCCCAGAAGCTTGTTGTCCCGCGCCATCGGGCGCTCGCCCTGGAAGACGTAGATGTCGACGGCGGTCTGGTTGTCGTCGGCGGTGGAGAAGACCTCGGATTTTCTGGTGGGGATGGTGGTGTTGCGCTCGACCAGCTTGGTGAACACGCCGCCCATCGTCTCGATCCCCAGGGAAAGCGGCGTCACATCCAGGAGGACGACGCCCTTAACCTCGCCGCCCAGCACGCCGGCCTGAATGGCCGCGCCCACGGCCACCACCTCGTCGGGGTTCACCGACTGGTTGGGCTCTTTGCCGCCGGTCAGGCTCTTGACCAGATCCTGCACGGCCGGGGTGCGCGTCGAGCCGCCGACCAGCACGACCTCGTCGAGCTGCTCGTAGCCGAGCTTGGCATCGGCCAGCGCCTGCTCCATCGGCTTGCGGCAGCGCTCGACCAGGTGCCTGGTCAGCTCGTTGAAGCGCGCGCGCGTGAGCTTCATCTCCAGGTGCTTGGGCCCGGTGGCGTCGGCGGTGATGAACGGCAGGGAGATATTCGTTTCGGTGACCGAGGAAAGCTCGATCTTGGCCTTTTCCGCTGCCTCGGTCAGACGCTGCAGGGCCTGGCGGTCCTTGCGCAGATCGATGCCTTCCAGCTTGAGGAACTCGTCGGCGATCCAGTCGACCACGCAGTGATCGAAATCATCGCCGCCCAGGTGGGTGTCGCCGGCCGTGGATTTCACCTCGAAAACGCCGTCGCCCACCTCTAGAATGGAGACGTCGAACGTGCCGCCGCCGAGGTCGAAGACCAGGATCGTCTCGTTGGCCTTCTTATCAAGACCGTAAGCAAGCGCCGCGGCCGTCGGCTCGTTGATAATCCGCAGGACATCGAGGCCGGCGATGGTGCCGGCGTTCTTGGTCGACTGGCGCTGCGAGTCGTTGAAGTAGGCCGGCACGGTGATGACAGCGCTGGTCACCTTCTCTCCCAGGTACTTCTCGGCGTCCTCTTTCAGCTTGCGGAGGATCATGGCCGAGATCTCCTCCGGGGTGTAATCCTTGCCCTGGATGCCGACCTTGCAGCCGCCGTCCGGACCCTCTTTGACCTTGTAGGAGACGATCGCGCGCTCGGATTCCACCTCGCTGAAGCGGCGGCCTATGAAACGCTTGATTGAGTAGACCGTATTTTCCGGGTTGAGCACCGCCTGCCGCCTGGCCAGCTGGCCGACCAGCCGCTCGCCCGACTTGGTGAAGGCAACGACCGACGGGGTTGTCCGTCCCCCTTCGGCGTTGGGAATGACCGTCGGCTTGCCGCCTTCCATAACGGCGACTACCGAGTTAGTGGTTCCCAGATCGATGCCTACTGACTTACCCATATTTGAAACTCCAGTTGCGGTGGCGGTTAAGTTGCCCTGTGGTGACGATTATACTGAGGTCAACGTCGGGCAAGCCGTTGTAAAGGTTGATAACGCTCGCACGCGAGCTTAGACCTGATCACATGATGCCAAGCCGCCCCAGCGTCCAAACCAAACTTATCAAAAGCTTTATATTCAGCGACTTCTACCCGGGGACACGGCGGACTGCCTGCCGGCCGCAACGCGCGGCGCATGCCCGGCCGCTACGGGCTGTGGTTGATGGCGGCGGGCTGGCAGGGCTCGAGGACCTCGCCGATGGCCAGCGGGCAGACCTCAACAGCCGTGCGCACCGAGCGGGCAAGCTTGATCAGGTCCGAGGGCTGATAACGGAAAGGCACCTGCTCGACCAGAGGCTGCCAGTGCATCGGCACCAGCCTGCGGGCGCCTATCTCCTCGGCAATCCGCAGCGCCTCCTGCGGTGAGGCGACCTTGTACTTGCCGCCGATCGGTATGCACGCGGTGTGGATCTCCTTGCCCTTCAAGGCAGGAGCGATCGAAGGAGAATAGACGGTGTCGCCGGAGTGATAGTAACCCTCGAAGAAGTACCCGTTGACCGGCTTGCCCGGGGCTGACGAGCGCGCGAAAATGGCCAGGAGCGTTTTGCCCAGGCGCGTGGTCGGGTGATGCGCGTGCACGGCCTCGATCCGCACCCCGGACAGCGTCACCGACTCGCCCTCGTCGAGGCTCACCAGCGCCTCGGCGGGAATCCGCCGGCGATACTTTCTGGCCATCCATCGCATGAGCGGGCGCGGGCCGACAAATTTGCACTGCCAGGCATCCCACAGCTCGGCGCACATGAGGACGCCGTGATCGAAGTGGCCGTGGGTAAGCAAAACCACATCGCCCTTGTCCAGCCTTGTCCAGTCGACCGGGTCTCGGAAATAGGGATCTATGTACAGGGTGAGCCCGGGCAGGTCGAACTTGAAGGCGCTGTATCCCAGGTAAGTCAAGCCCAAGTGCTAACTCTCCGACGGTTTCCGCAAGACGAACAAATTTCCTGCGGAATCGTAGCATCTTTAATTGCCATTTTCTCCCGGCCGTGACCGGTGAGGGCCTCGCCTGGTGTTGTCATGCGCTTAATATGTAATGAATAGCTTCTGGCCAGCAGAGGAATCAGCACATGTCTCGACTGAAGCCGGCGTCCCCGGTAGCGAAGATGTCTTTGAGCGCGGGCTGCTCAGCCGCACTGGCAGCCGCGCTCTGCCTGGCGGCCTCCGCCGAGCCCCAGGGCACCACGCTGAAGAAGAACGGGGCGGTGGAGTTCCTCAAATACTTCAACCCGGTTCAGAAGAAGAGTTACCTGAACGAATCGCAGGATCGGGTGATCAAGAAGAAGGCGTTCAAGACCACCGCCCAGGCGGACATGGTGCCGGTGCCCAACCGCGAGATCGGAATCTTTGCCGTAATCAAGCCCGGTGATCTGGCGGACGACAAGCTGACAGAAGGTCTGCTCGCCCGCCCGGACGTCAACGGGCTGTCCGTCACCCTGCCCTGGAAACAGCTGGAGCCTGCCGAAGACGAGTTCAACTGGACCGGCGTGGATCACCTGCTCGACATCGTCAAGCAGCACGACAAGACGCTCATCCTCCGGGTTTCGACCGGCGGTCTCGACCTGCCGGGCGAGGAGTCGGACACGCCCGGCTGGGTGTTCGACGCCGGGGTGCAGTCGCTGACCTACACCGGCGCCGACGGCAAGAGCCGCCGGATTCCCATTTTCTGGGACTCCAACTACCTGGCCAACTGGCGGAACTTCGTCAAGGCCATGGCCAGGCGTTACGACAGCAACCCGGCCATTCACAGCATCGGCATCACCGGCGGTGGCATAGCGGGCGGCACGGCCGTCGTCCCCGATCTGCCGGGCGGAGGTAATAAGGACGCAGCCAGAGAGCTGGAGCAGAAGCTCAAGAAAGAGTTCGGCATGAATCAGAGGCAGCTCGTCGAGCACTGGAAGTACGTCGCCGACATCTTCCCCAAGTACTTCACCAGCGCCCGCCTGAACTTCGACATCGATCCGCCGGTTGCGCACAGGGCCGGGCAGGATGCCCTCGATGAGATCTCCGACTATCTGATCTACCGTTACGGCCAGAGGATCTACCTGACCAGGCAGAACGTGGCCGACGACCGGCACGGCTTCGATCAGTACCGGGTGCTCCTCAAGTTTCGCCACGACACGCTCACCGGCTATCAGCTCAGCCCGGGCATAAAGCCCGGGTCGCTGCAGAAGCTGGCCCAGAACGCCCTCGATGACGGGGTGAGCTTTGCCGAGGTGCCGACCGCCCTTCTGGCCAGCCAGGAGGCGGCGGTGAAGGGGCCGCTCGCCTATCTGGCGTCGCATGTCGGCTACGAGATCCTGTCCCGGAAGGCCACCGTGGCCCCTGAGATACGGTCCGGGCAGCCGCTCAAGGCCTCCTTCTCCTTCCTCAACCTGGGCGCCGCCGCCCCGATGCGGCCCAATCGCACCTTCGACAAAGATGTGGCCTCGAGCTATCGCGTGCTCATCGAGCTGCGCGACGCCGATGGCAAACCGGTCGTGCTGTCGCTGCACACCCCGCCCACCCCGACCAACGAGTGGGTAAGCGGCAAGCCGGTGAGCTACGAGGAAGAGCTGAAGATGCCCCAGCTGCCGCCGGGAGACTATACGGTTTTCCTGTGGATGGTGGACGCGGACAAAAAGCGCAAGCTCCAGCTGCTCGACGCCATCTCCCAGGACAGGCCGACCCCCGCCTACTCGATTCCGCTGGGCAAGGTTCATGTCCTGCCGGAGCCCGGTGCGCAGACCGCGAAGCAGTCGACCGATAAGCCGGCCGATGAGCCCCTGAAGATAGATGCGGGCGCCACGACAATCGGCAGCGAGCAACAGACGGAGCTGACCAAATAAGTCCGCGCTTGCGCTTACGTAATTTCCCGCCAGGGCAGGGACCGCCATGGGAGAAATACGGTAGCCAAATACGTCCCCTTGGCATAGATTTTAGCTGCGTGGGAGATCCCACACTGCTGTCCCTCAATCGGCACCGGCGTCAGCCGATGCCAGAGCCAACAGAGGCTGGAAATGTTCGACTCTAATTCAGAACAGTCAAAGTGTTCAAGCAGCTCAACCGACATCTGCAGCTGGCGGCCTGATCCCTCGCTGTCCAGCGAGTCCGCCAGGAACTGGAAGCACGCTTCCGACCAGCAGCAGCAAAAGCCTTTGAGCCTGGACTGCGACGGCACCTACACGGTCGCCTACGGGGACTGCCTGTCGACAATCGCCGCAAGGGCGCTTAAAGCCCAGCACGACACCAGCATAACCGGCCACCAGATTCAAGACGAGGTCCAGGCTATAGTAAAGGCCAATGACGGTCGGTACAAAACCCTGGACTGCAACAACGACTACGTCCAGGTGGGCTGGAAGTTGAAGATCCCGGGAGCGCCGCAGGACACTAACTGCCAGCAGCAGCCGCCTGCTGAAACGCCGGCGCCGCCGGCGCAGCCGCCTTGCCCCGAGCAGGCGCCGCCGCCGGCGCCAGACTGCAACTGCCAGCAACCGGCTCCCCCTCAAGACCTCTATCCGCCGGAGATGTGCCGGCCCGGGCAGATGCAACCGCCCGCCTTCATGCCGCAGGCCCCGCTGACGATCAATGTGAACGTCTATGATGTCGGTGGCGGCTGCGGCCACGGTGGCGGCTGCTGTTGCTGCTGTGGTGGGTACAACACGGCCCCGCCCTATTATGCTCCGCAGCCCCCGGTGCCCCCGTACATGCAGCAGCCTGCCTGCCCGCCGCAGTGGTATCCGCCGGTGCCACCGCCCGTCTCTTACATGCCGCCGCCCGGCTATCAGATTCCCATCCAGCCGCCCGGCTATCAGATTCCCATCCAGCCGCCCGGCTATGTCTGGGAGCGCCCGCCGGAGCCCGGCTATGCTCCCCGGCCCTACCAGCAGCTGCCCGGACGCGCCGGCTGGAATCAGGTGGCACCGGAGTACACCGGGTATTGAAGCGGCTCCAGCGTCCGACAGGCGTCACATGCGACCGGCTCCCGGGGCCGGTCGTCCTTTTCCTGCCACCTACAAGCCAGCTCCGCGGGGCGCAGCCTCGCCGGAGGCGCGCGCTGCCCGCGCAAGCCACTGCGCGCTCGACAGCCGGTAGAGGACGTGCGGCCTGAGCGGGTGCCCACTCTCCAGGAGCGGGTGCTGGAAGTCGTCGGCAGGGTTCCTCGCCATGCCCAGCTTCTCCATCACCCGGACAGACCGCCGGTTCCGCGCCGCGGTGAAAGAGACAATCTCGTCCAGCCCGACCCGCTCGAACGCGTCCCGGATCGCCTCCCGCGCCGCCTCCGGGGCGTAGCCGTTTCCCCAATGCGGGCGCGCAATGCGCCAGCCGACCTCCACGCACGGTGTAAATGCCGCCTCGAACCGCGGCCGGCTCAACCCGCAGAAACCGATAAATTCGCCGGTGTCCACGAGCTCCAGCGCCCAGAGCCCGAAGCCCTGCTCATCAAAGCCGCTTTCGATGCGGGCCACCATCTGCCTGGTCTCAGCGTCAGTCAACCGGGCGGGAAAAAACTCCATCACCTCCGGACAGGCGTTCATGCGAGCAAACGGCCGGAGATCGGACGGCTGCCACCGCCTGAGCAGCAGGCGCTCGGTCCGCATCACACGCGATCCGCCCAGGCCACCAGCCCCGTGTCGAACGGCGTCACCTGGTCGTCGTGGTGCGGCAGCACCCGCACGGTAAAGCCGTGCCTGCCGCTCTTGAAATAGCGCACCGCCCCGCTGAACAAGCAGAGGTCGCCGTCCGTCTTCTCGCTGGGCACCATCGGCACGATCTCGCCCTCGCTTATGTCGCCGTGCACGTCGATCTGGCCGTGAAAAATCTGAACCGCCACCTCGTCGGGGCTCAACTGGCCCAGCCGCACGCGCGCGCGCACTCGCATGTCGTCTCCCACCTGCACCTTGCCGTCCACGCTGGCCTCGACGGCCTCGATCCGCACCTCAGACCAGGCCTGCCTGAGCCTGTCCTTCCAGCGGGCCAGATCGCGTGCCTTGACCGCCCCCGCCTCCAGGAACTCCGCATACCGCATCGCCGCCGGGAAATAGGCGCGCACGGCGTATTCGCGCACCATGCGGTTGACGTTGTATACCGGGCACACCTCCAGCATCGCCGCCTTGATCCGGGCTATCCACTGCCGCGGCCTGCCGTCCTTCCTGCGATCGTAATAGAGCGGCACGATCTCCTTTTCGAGCAGGTCATAGAGCGCGTTCGACTCCACGTCGTCCTGGTATTCCGGATCGGAATAAACCTCGCCGCGCCCGATCGACCAGCCGGCGCCGGGAGTGTAGGCCTCGTCCCACCAGCCGTCCAGCACGCTCACGTTGATGCCGCCGTTGAACGACGCCTTCATGCCGCTCGTTCCGCAGGCCTCGAGGAAACGACGCGGCGTGTTGAGCCAGACGTCGACCCCCTGCACCAGCCAGCGGGCCACGTTCATATCGTAGTCTTCGATAAAGACAAAACGCCGCCGCACGTCTTCGGCGCGGGCGAAGTGCATGAGCTGCCGGATGAGCTCCTTGGCCGGGGCGTCTTCCGGGTGCGCTTTGCCGGCCATGATGATCTGCACGGGGCGGTCCTTGTTGGAGAGGATAGCGGCCAGCCGTTTCGGATCGCGCAGCAGGAGCGTCGCCCGCTTGTAGGTGGCCATGCGGCGCGCGAAGCCGATCGTCAGCGCCTCGGAATCGAGAATCTCCGCGGCCTCCTTGAGCTCCGAGGGAACGGCGCCGCGCTTCTCCAGCTGCGTGCGGAAGCGGCGCCGGCAGAAGGCCACCAGGCGCTCGCGTCGCCGCTCCTGGATCCGCCACAGCTCCTCGTCCGGAATCTCCTCCACCCGCTTCCAGACGTTGTGATCGAACGTGTCCTCCGACCACTGCGGGCCGAGGTAGCGATCGTAGAGCTCGGCCATCTCCTCGGAGATCCAGGAGCGCGTATGAATGCCGTTGGTTATGTGCGTGATCGGCACCTCGCTCTCCGGAATGCCTTTCCACACCGCGCCGAAGAGCTTGCGTGACACCTCGCCGTGCAGGCGGCTGACGGCGTTGGTCTTTGACGAGAGCTTGATGGCCAGGTTGGCCATGGAGAAAGGCTCGTTCATGTCTTCGGGATTGGCGCGGCCGAGGGAGAGGAACCCCTGCTGGGTCAAGCCCATCGCCCGGTAATAGTCACCGAGATATCTTTCGATGAGATCCGGTGAGAACTTGTCGATGCCGGCCGGAACGGCGGTGTGCGTGGTGAAGATCTGTCCGGCCGCCGCCACCTCCCTCGCTTCGGCAAAGGACAGCTTCTGCCCTTCCATCAACATGCGGATGCGCTCGAGCCCTAGAAAGGCCGAGTGACCCTCGTTCATGTGGCAAACCGAGGGGCTGATGCCCAGCGCCTGCAACGCCCGCATCCCGCCTATGCCCAGGATCATCTCCTGCTGAATGCGGATCTCCGGGTCGCCGTGATAGAGCGCATCGGTTATATCCTCATCCCTCTGGCTGTTGTTGGGGATGTTGGTATCCATCATGTAGAGCGACACGCGTCCCACCTGCGCCTTCCAGATCTGCGCGTATACCCGGCGCCCCGGGAAGTCGACCGAAACCAGGAGCGGTTTTCCGTCACCATCCCGCACCTGCAGGATCGGCATGTTGTAAAAGTCGTTGAGCGGATAGCGCTCCTGCTGCCAGCCGTCAGGGTTCAAGTACTGGCGAAAATAGCCTTGCTGATAGACGATGCCGACCCCGATCAGCGGCAGCCCGAGCTCCGAGGCGGCCTTTACATGATCGCCTGCCAGAATGCCGAGACCGCCCGAATATATGGGCAGACATTCGCTCAGGCCGAATTCGGCCGAGAAATAAGCAATCACGTCCTTGCGCTGCTTGCGGACCTGCTTCTGGTACCAGGTGCCCTCGCCCTTAAGATACTCGCAGAGCTTTTCATAGATGCGCTCCAGGTGCACGAGGAAGCCTTCATCCGCGGCCGCGTCGTTGAGTCGCTCCTGGCTGATGCTGCCGAGCATGAGCACCGGGTTGTGTCCGGTGCTCTCCCAGAGATCGCGATCCAGCCTGCGAAAAAGATTGATCGTCTCGTGATCCCATGTCCAGCGCAGGTTGTAAGCCAGCTCGCGCAGGCACTCCAGGCGCGGCGGCAGGAAGGGAACGACCTCAAGGGTGCGAATCGGTTGCAATGGTGGACACCTCGCGACGCCGGACAGAAAAATTGTCGCATACTTGCTGGCCGTCCGGCGCCGGCTGCGCGGGCCGCATCGCTGTCCCGGCTGCGCGGGTGACCGCCCATCCCGCGCGCGCAGGCGGCAGCCCCTACTGGCTGACCGAGTTGGAGCCGGCGGCGCTTTGCCCGCCGTTGAAGACGTTGTAGTCGAATGTGAAGCGGATGGTGACGATCTCGTCGGCCCCTGCCGGCAGGGGCGGGAACGGCGCCGCTTTCTCGATCGCCTCCAGCGCCGCGTCGTCGGCGGCGGAGAGTCCTGATGACTTCTCGAGCTTGACGCTGGTCACCTCCCCGTCCTTGTGGATTTTGAATTTGACCGTGATCCGCTTCGATTCGTTGCCGCGGGGCGGAAACCATGCTTTCTTGATCCGCTTCTGCATCTCGGCAAGGTAGGCCCCGAAGTCCACCTCCTGGCCATCGCCGGCAGGCGCTCCCTGCGAGCCGGCTGAGCCGCTGGTGCCGCCGGATGGGGCGGCAGGCGCGCTGGCGGCCGGTGCCGCGGGCGCCGCGGCCACAGGCGAGGGCTCGGGGGTCGGCTTCTGCACCTGCTCCTCCACCGGCTTCGCCGGAGGCGGCGCCACCTCCGGCTTCTTCACCTCCTCAACCTTCTTTACCCGCCTGGGCGGCTCCGGTGCCCTGGCTTGCGGCGGCTTGGGCGCGGCCGGCGGCGGCGGAGCCGGCCGCGGCGGAACGAGCTCAATCTCGGTTATCTGCTCGGTCGGCTCCCTGGGCACGGCGACAACGAGCAGCGCTATGAGCCCGCAGGCGACAACCAGGAAGTGAAGGAGGTAAGAGCCGCTGGCGGCCTCCGGCAGGTCGAGGACGAATCTGGGATAGACGGCGCCCTGCCGCGTGAGCATCGCCCGATCGTGGGCCTCGCGCATGGCGTAGGCGACAAACACGGCGATCAAGGCGAAGTAAACGAAAAAGAACGGGCTGGCTGCCGAGGACTGACCGAGCGCTTGCAGGGACTCCGGATTCAGCTTCAGGCGCAGGCCGGCGCCCAGGCTCGAGATGGCACCGGCCAGCGGGCGGCTGAACATGGCGGAGGCAAAAAGCCCGGCGTTGGACAGAAAGACGACCAGAAACAGGAGCCCTTTTCCCGTCTCGCCGTTGTAAATCTGCCCCAGGCCGGGCAGCAGGGACAGCAGCGCCGCCCTGCGGGGGTCGCGGGGGGGCAGGGTGCAGAAATTGGGCTGCAGCGAGCCGCTCGCTGCAATTACCGGTCTCTCCTGCAGGGGACGGAACGTCCGCGTCACTAGAGCACCCCTTTTTGCCAGAGTGCGCCGGGCTCTTTGGCGCTCCAGCTAGGATGTCATATCTCAGCTTATGATTCATTAACTGGCGGAAAGGTTGTCATGACACCGTCTCCGCGCGGCGCCTGCCGGCCTTCCTCGCCGCCGCGACAAGAAACACCGAGCCAGCCAGCAGCTCGAGCCCGGCGATGGAGACGATCGGGATCCACTCGCGCAGGCCGAGCTCCTGCTGCATGTGCGACCGGGAGTGGTCCTCCCTCCGGTAGAGAACGACCACCGGAATGCCGGGCTCCAGATTGATTTTCCCGAGCCTGCGCGCCAGGATGGCGGTGTTGTGGTAGATAACCCCGCGCTCATCCCTGTAGCCGTAGATTACCACCAGCCTGTCCTCTTGGTTCTCCTTCTTCCACTCGGTGGCGATGACCCTACCGGTGGTGGTAACGCCGCGCGACCAGTCCCAGTCTGAAAGAGCCATCTTGAGCCCGGCCTGGCCGATTACCGCCGCCGAGGTAACGAACAGCATGCCCAGCACCCACAACGGCAGGCTGCTCATCAACAGCCGCTGGAGCCGGGGCTCACTCTTCCCCTCTTTATTCACGCAAGACATGTAGAACCGTTTTCAAGCATGTACAATAAGTTTCTGGAGGGCCTCAAGATGGTAGCACTGGCGCAGGGTACGAAAGCACCGCCTTTTTCGCTCAAGGGACTGGATGGCCTCCCGTATAGCTTAACGGATACAATCAAGCACAGCCCGGTCGTGCTGGCAGCTTTCTTCAAGGTGTCTTGCCCGGTCTGCCAGCTTACCTTTCCCTATCTGGAGCGGCTGCACCGCAGCTACCCCGCAATCCCGATCTGGGGAGTATCGCAGGACGACGCGGATGCCACCGTCGCCTTCGCCCGCATGTACGGCACGACCTTTCCCATCCTGCTGGATGACGGGCTGGAGACGACTGTCGCCTACGATCTGACCAACGTGCCCTCAATCTTTCTCATCGACGAAGGCCGGACAATTCGGGAGAGCGTGGTCGGCTTCGTCAAGTCGGATCTCGAGCTTCTCAACCGGGAGCTGGCGCAACACGCGGGGCTGACCCGCGTGCCGCTGTTCACGGCCGCCGACGAGGTGCCGGAGCTGAAGCCTGGTTGAGTGTCGAAACGACCGGCTTAGGCTAGCCGGCAGCAAGGAGAGATAAGTGAGAGGAGCCGACTGCAAAACATGCGTCTCGAGGGCGTCCGGGCTCCTGCGGGCGCTGGCGCTGGCCATCCTTTTCGGCGGCTCGGGGGCGATTGTCTTCGCGGCCGTCGTCCTGGTCAAGGCCGCCCAGGCTCAGGGCGTCCCGGCAACGGAGGCGGCGACCGCGAACGCGCCCGTCTTCATCCAGTTCTCCAGGGTGCTGCTCGGCGCGGGCGTAGCGCTCCTTGTCGCCGAGGCGCTCGACTTCGCGCAGCGGCGCAGCACGACCAGGCTGGCGGTGTTGCGCTACACCGCCAGCCTGCTTTGCGTGGCGACGACAATGATCTTCGCCCTCGGCATCGTGCCGCCGATGGCCGAGCTTCTGCCGATCATGAAGAGCGCGCGGGCCGATACCGCCGAGGCGCGCCAGACCAGAGAGAGCGTTCACGCCAGCTTTCGCCGGCTGCACGAGATCTCGCGCATCGTTTTCGGCAGCACCATCCTGCTCGCTCTGATATCACTGACGATACCAACATTCGAGTCCTCCGCCGCCCCGGAAACCAAAACCCCGTAGGGGCGCATTGCATGCGCCCTCCCCCGTGCGCCCTCCCCCATACGCCGCGTGCTCGAGAACGCAACCAGAGATGACCAACGGCTCACGCAAAAGAAGCTACCTCGATCCGATCCATCAGGACATCGTCCTCGATCGCGCCAAGCCGGCCGAGCGGCTGGTCATCGATCTCATCGACACGCCTGAGTTCCAGCGCCTGAGAAGGATTCACCAGCTCGGCGTCTCCAATTTCACATTCCAGGGCGCCGAGGGCTCGCGCTTCACCCACTCGGTGGGCGTCATGCACGTCGCCTCCAGGCTGACCGATCTGCTTGCCGAGACGACGCCGGCCGCCGTCGAGCTGAAGCCGCTCATCGCCGCGACGGCCCTCCTGCACGACATCGGGCACGGGCCTTACAGTCACGTGACCGAAAGGATAATAGGCTACGACCATGAGGACTGGTCTTGCCGGATCATCTCCGGCGACACGGTGGTGAACAGGGTTCTGTCCGGTTTCGATCCGCAGCTTCCGGCCGGGATCACGGGCGTGCTCAGGAAGACCTTCGAGCCGCACTGGGTGTCGCATATGGTGTCGAGCCAGCTCGATTGCGACCGCTTCGACTACCTGCTGCGCGACAGCTACATGACCGGCACCGCATACGGTTTGTTTGCCCTGCAGCGAATCCTGGTCTCCCTGGAGGTCGACGAAGCAAACGATCGCATCGTGGTGTCGGGAGACAAGGGGCAGACGGCTGTCGAGGACTATCTCTTCGCCCGCTATTCCATGTATGCCCAGGTGTACTATCACAAGAAGAACCTGGCCGCGCGGGCGCTGCTGAGGGTGCTGGTCAATCGGGCCAGGGAGATCGGCGACCGCGTCTGCTTCATGGACGAGCCCACGCGCAAGTGGCTGACCGGGGAGCCGCTGTGCGTGGACGAGTATCTCCAGCTCGACGACGTCCAGATGACCTATCACATCAAGCGCTGGGTAAGAGATCCGGACCCGATCCTCTCCGATCTGGCCTCCCGTTTTGTCAATCGCCGACTGTTCAAGGCCACGAAGCTGCCGGCGCGCGGTCAGGGTTTCGAGGAGGGCATTCTCAAGCAGGCGGCAGAAGCGGTGGCCAGGATTGGCCTCGATCCGGCTTACTACGTGGCCCTGGAGTCGACCGGCCTTCGCCCCTACGACTACTACCGGCCGGAAGCGGACGCGCCGCAAACGAACATCATGGTTCGCTCGGAGGACGGCTGGGTCCGGGAGCTTTCCTCGATCTCGACCCCGATCGAGGCCCTGGTCAAAGGAAATTTCGCCGCCGCCTGGCTCATCTACCCGGACGAAGCCCGCGCCGAGATCGCCTCTTTGCGCGAGCTTGCGCTCGTTAGTTGAGCGGCGCGGCCAGGTTAACAATCGACATCCAGCTGTAACTTCGCAGGAAAAAGGATTCTCACTTGGAATATACTGAATGAGTTGCAGCCGGGTGGCTGCAACGTTTTGCCATTTCGCCGGGCGATTGAACCCGAACAAAGATGTTCGACACACTGACAGACAGGCTCCAGGGCGTATTGAAGTCCGTGCGCGGCGACAACAAGCTGACGCCGGAGAACATCGAGGAAGCCATCCGCGAGGTGCGCAAGGCGCTTCTCGAGGCGGACGTCAGCCTCAAGGTCGTTAAGCTGTTTATCAGCCGGGTGCGCCAGAAGGCGCTCGGTGTCGAGGTTCTCGACTCCGTTACGCCGGCGCAGCAGTTCATCAAGGTCGTCTACGACGAGCTGGTGGTAATCCTCGGCGGCGAAAACGTTCCCATCAACTGCAAGGGCGGCCCGGGAATGGTGATGCTGCTCGGCTTGCAGGGCTCGGGCAAGACGACGGCCTGCGCCAAGCTGGCGCTCAAGCTGCGCAAGGAGGGCTTCAACCCGCTCATGGTCGCCTGCGACGTCCAGCGCCCGGCGGCGATCGCCCAGCTTGAGACGCTGGGCAGGCAGGTCGGCATCCCGGTCTTCACGATCGAGGGGTCGAAGGATGTGACGGATATCACCGCCCGGGCCATCGAGCAGGCGAAAAGCGTCGGCTACAACCCGGTGATTGTCGACACGGCCGGCAGGCTGCAGATCGACACCGAGCTCATGGCCGAGCTCATGCTGCTCGATCGCGGCTACACGCCCTCTGAGAAGCTCCTGGTGGTCGACTCCATGACCGGCCAGGAGGCGGTGAATGTCGCCGAGACGTTCAACACGCAGCTCGATATCACGGGCGTGATTTTGACCAAGGTGGACGGTGACGCCCGCGGCGGCGCGGCGCTGTCCGTGCGGGAGGCGACCGGCAAGCCGGTCAAATACATCTCCACCGGCGAGAAGCTGGACCAGCTGGAGGCGTTCTACCCGGACCGCATGGCCAGCCGCATTCTGGGCATGGGCGATGTGCTCTCGCTTGTCGAGAAAGCGCAGGCCAGCATCGACGAAAAGGAGGCCGAGAAGGTCGCCAAACAGATGATGGGCGGCGAGTTCACGCTGGAGATGTTCATCTCGGCCCAGCGCATGATGAAGAAGATGGGCTCGCTGGGCGACATCATGAAGATGATGGGCATGGGCGGCATGCTCGGGCTATCCAGCGAGCAGCAGGAGGTGATCGCCAGCCACGGCGAGAGCATGTTCAAGCTTTATGAGACCGCGATAAACTCCATGACCCCGGCCGAGCGCCGCCAGCCGGAGATCATCAACATGAGCCGCCGGCGGCGAATCGCCCGCGGCGCCGGTCTGAAGGAGAATGAAGTCGGCCAAATGTTAAATGAGTTTGAACAAATGCGCCGCATGTTCCAGCAGATGAGGAAAATGTTCGGGTTCGGATTCCCCGGTATGCCGGGCGGCTCGCCATTCGGAATGCCCGGTGGGACGGAGGCTGCGGGCGCACGGCCGCCCATGCCCAACCTGCCGCCGGGTGGATTTCCGCGAAATCCGCCCCCGGGCTTTCCGCTCAAACGGTCGAGCAAAGGCTATTTCCGCAAGAAGGGAAAGCGCTTTTGATTTGCTAGAATAGAACGCAATTTCAGCAGGTCTCAAGAGGAAGATCCAGTGGTCAAAATCAGGCTCAAGCGCATCGGGGCGAAGAAGACCCCCCACTACCGGGTGGTCGTGACCGACCAGCGCAATCGGCGCGACGGCATGCCTATCGAGGAGCTCGGCTATTACAATCCCCGGTCCAAAGAACTCAAGCTCGATAAAGAAGCGGTCGAAAGATGGATAAAAAATGGCGCCCAGCCCAGCGAGACGGTTCAAAGTTTAATAAGAAAGGCTGGGGCCGGCCAAACCAGTTCCGCCCCCGAGGCCCGGTAGACGGCTCGACGGCGGCCGAGGATCTGGCCGAGTACGTGCTGACGGTGCTGGCCCGCGATCCGCAGGCGATCGAGGTCAAGCGTCAATCGCTTCAACCGCACCACCTGGTAGTCTCGGCCACCTGCGATCCGGCGCTCACCGGCCGGCTGATCGGCAAGGGCGGAAAAACCATCTCTGCCTTGCGTCTTCTTGTCCGGGCTATTGCCAGCGAGCACGGAAAAAGGGTAGATGTTGAAGTAGCGTCGCAGCCCGAGGCGGCGTCGCAGCCCGAGGCGGCGTCGCAGCCCGAGGAAGGGCCGTAGGTAGGGGCGATTGATTCGCCCGAGCGCGGGCCCGCCCGTGCGTCAGTGCTCAGTCGAAGTAATGCCGGACACGGAAAATCCTCCCCCCAGCGAAGAGCGAAAGCTCGGCCAGGACAGCCTGGCTGATGGCCCGACCACGCTGGCGGAGCCGAACCTGCAGCTGCGCCTGCTGCAGATCCTGCTTGCCGAGCAAATCGTCTCGCCGGCCCAGGCGCAGCTTTTGATGGCCGACCACGAGGTGACCGGCATGACCGTCGACGAGCTGGTGCTGGCCCGCGGCTGGGTCAGCGAGCAGAAGCTGGATCAGATAGCCCCCTGGCGCAAGGAGCCGGTCGATAAGAGCAAGAGCCTGCGCGTCTCGGCAGGCAGCAAGAACTACCAGCAGAACTTCAAGCAATACCGGACGCTCCTGGAGAGGATTCTCGGCGTCAGCTGGGACTGAGTGCCGGCAAGGGCCTTCACTGCCCGCCGAAAAGCCCCGGTCCGAGCTGCAGGCTCCTCAGGATGGAGCCAACCTGGGATGGGGTGATCGACGTCCTGGCGTGCGCGTACACCTGCGGGCTGAGCTGATCCCCTGCCGGCGTGGGTGAGAACCCGAGGAACGTGTAGTCGATGATGATCCGATCGTCGCCGTCGCCGCCGGCATTGCCCTGGAAGACCGGCGGGGCGGCTGCCGTGGCCGAGCCGGCCAGCGGACTCATCGGGTAATCGTTCGCCTGAGCGCGGGCAGCCATGGGCGGGGGCGGCGGGCGCAAGGAGTAATCGGGAAAGGGTGCCTGTGCCGCCAGCGGCGGCTGGGGCACGGGGCCACCACCGGCGACCGGCATGGCCGCCGAGCCCCTGAGCAGCCGCGAGCCGTTCCTGGCCGCGGCCAGGGCGAACTGCGCCTCATCGGAGCGGCCGGTGCGGGCGAGCAGGGCGGCGTATTGCTTGAGGGCATAGGCGTACGGCGAGCCGGGACCGGTGCCGAATTGCTCGCTGGCATTAAGCGCCTGCTTGTACAGGGATTCCGCGTCGTTGCTCTTTCCTTCCTCGCGATAGGTCGAGGCCAGGTTGGTCATGAGCACCGCCACGTTGGCGTCGCGGAGCTTGTGCTCCTGCGCGTCCTGCAACGCCGCCCGGTAGTACTTCTCGGCCGAGGCATAGTTTTTGGCCAGGTAGGCGCGCTCGCCTTGATCGCTGAAATACCGCCAGACGGAATCCCTGATTCCCGTTTTTCCCAGGGTGGCGGTGCTGGCGTGTAGCTTGAAGAGCTTGGTGTCGCTGCCCGCGCCGCCCTGCGCCATGGCGGCCGTGCAGCCGGCAACGACGGTGAGGGCAGCAATCAGGCAAGACGCCCGGCGCGCCATATCCTCAAGCTCGAACCACCAGCGCCTGGCGGCCAGTCGTTCACCCATCGCCAGTCCTCCTGTTTCCACTATAGCTCACCCCTGTCCGGGCTGGTTGTTGATGCCCGGTGGAGCATCGGCGCCCGCGGGGCCCCGCCGTGCCTTTTCCATCTGTCTCGCTGCCCGGCTTCATGCCCCGTAGCGGTCAGGCGGCGCGTGAACGCCAGCCTGGATGGTGCAAACCGCCTCAGTTGCCGCGTACCGCTTCTCGCAGGTAGCGGATCTTCTTGCGCACGTAGTCGCTGTAGATCAGGTTAAGTTGCAGCCCCAGCCGGCCGTCGAGAAATCCGCCGCGGACAATGAATCTGTAAAAGAAGGTCCACAGAGGATGAACGAGCTCGTTTAGCGCGCTGGCGCGCCAGCAGCCGTTCGTCTTCGCCTGGAAGTGGCTGGCGGAAAGGCGGGCGTATCTGTCCATCGCCGCGCTGAAAGCCTGGACATCTTTGTACGCGAAATGCATCATCCTGCTCTTGAGCCTGCCCACGCGGCCGTCCACGAACACCCGCTCGTGAACGAGACGATCGTTGAATTTACCTTTCGCTTTTTTGAAGAGCCTGAGCTGGGCGTCAGGATAGAAGCCACCATGAGCGATGGCAGTCTCGCCAATCACGAGCTGGCGTGGAATTTCGTAGCCATCGCACTCGTCCAGCCGCCCGCTTTCCGCCAGTCCCTTGATCTCTGCCACCAGCTCCGGTGTCAGCACCTCGTCAGCATCCAGGCTCAATACCCAGTCGTTAGCCGCAAGGCTCACGGCGTAGTTCTTCTGGGCGGCATAGCCGAGCCAGTCCTGATGCACGACGCTGGCGCCGTGCTCTCTGGCGATCTCCATGGTTCGATCGGTGGAGCCGGAATCGACGAGCACGATCTCGCTCACCAGCGTCCGCGCCGCAGCCAGCACGTCACCTATGGTGCGCTCCTCGTTCTGGGCGACGATAACCAGTGAAATGCGCTCCATCGTTCAGCGCGGAGTCATCAGCGTCTCACGAAGCGAATTACGCTGGCCGCGTTGTCCACCGTGTATTGCCAGTCGCGGAAAAAGTTCTGTCCGAGCAGCGGCTTGAACATGTTGGAGTCCTTCACGCAGCTTATCCTCACCTCCGACTTCTCCACCGGGCCCAGCTTCATGCGAGGCACGGTGAAGGACGACGACTCGGTTTGCCCGCCTATTCCGGTTGACGTCCCCTTCTCGGCGTCCTCAGGAATCGATATGCCGAGCTGCTGGAGCTGCTTTTCCGAAAAGCAGATGTTATCCGCCCCCGTATCGAAGATCATCGGGCAGGACTTTCCGTTCACCTGGACATTGACGATCATCTCGCGGCCTATCCGCGTGAAGGGCACGACATATCGATCCCCGCTCGCCGGCGACTGGGCGGCGGCGCCGGATCCGCCCGTGGAGAAATAGATGCAGTTGGCGCCGTTGTCCGTGGTGTGCTGCAGGCTGCCGAAAAAGGTCTCGCCCAGGAGCGGGTCTGTGGGCAGCTCATCCTGGACCATAACCGGAAAGTTGTGGCGGACCAGGTTGCCCACCTTCAAGGTGACCTTCATCTCCCAGACGGGCACGACCCCGTTCGAGCCGACGCCGCTGGCGGCGCCGGTCGGCTTGCCGGTCGGCGGGTTGATGCCCAGCTGCCGGAGGTGGTTCTTGCCGAACACGCAGCCGGAGGCGCCGGTGTCGTAGACCATGGAGATCCTCCTGCCGTTGACCTCCGCATCCACAATCTCGGAATTGAGCCTGCGAGTGAAGTAGATCTTCCCCTGACTGGGCAGATTGTCGAAGTCGCTGCCGGCCGCCCCGGCGCCGGCGGAGCCCGCAGCGGCCTGCCCCCCGGCGGCAGCCTGGGCGGCCGCGGCGCTGGCCTTGCGGACGAAGTCCGGATCGAGCTTTTGCAAAACAGCACTAGCGTTCCGGGAAGCCTCGGTGCCCGGATATCGCGTCAGGATCTCCCTGTAGAGCTGCTTGGCGCGCGAGAAGTTCCCCAGCTGATGATAGGTCAGGGCGGCATAGTACATGGCGCTGCTGTCCCAGGGCGAGTTTTTCATGGACGACTCGAAGTAGGGCGCCGCCCCCTTGAAGTTCCGCTGGTTGTATAGGCGAACGCCCCAGTCATAGTATTCGTCCGCCCGCGCCGCCTGACCGGATGCCAGAAAAGACAAAAGCGAGAGCCACACAAGTGAGCCCAGCATCAAGCTACCCGCACGCAAAAGCATGGCCGCACCTCCCGGAAGACCATTTCAATTATAGACGTCTTATTCCCGGCCGGGGGTCATATCCCCAGCTCGTCCACCAGGAGGATTTTCTGGAACTCCGTGGTGCCCTCGCAGATCTCCATGGCCTTCGCGTCGCGGTAGAAGCGCGCCAGCGGCGACTCCTCGCTCAGGCCGAACGCACCCAGCACCTGCAGCGCCTCGCCGCTGTGCACCCGCGCTGCCCGCGCCGCGTACCACTTGCACATGGCCGCGTAGCGCCGGAAAGACTCCGGCTCGGCATCGGCGGCCCAGGCGGCGCGATAGGTGTGCAGGCGCGCCCCCTGCCCTTCCACCGCATGGTCAGCCAGCTTCCACTGAACGGCTTGAAACTGCCCGATGCTCTTGCCGAACTGCTCCCTGGCGCGCGCGTGCGCCACCGCCTCGTCCAAGGCGCCCCGCGCCAGCCCGACCGCGGCAGCGGCCATGATTACCTTGGCCACGTCCATCCCCCTGAGCACCTGCTCGACCGCGCCATCGGGCGACTGCAGGAGATTCTCGGCCGGCACGGCCTGCCCCTCGAACTCGACATCGTTGACGCAGGCGGAGCGCAAGCCCAGCCTTGGCCGGTCGCCGGAAATCTTCACCCGGCTCGCCTCGCTCAAGTCGACGATCACAAGCGCCAGCTCGGGGTCGGCGCCGTGCTCGCCTGCTCCTCGATTAGCCTGCTGTCCGGCCTGGCGGACAAGCACGACCGCCAGGCCGCGCATCCCGGCATTGACGACCCAGACCTTCTTGCCGGTCAGGACCAGTTTGTCCCCGGCCCTGGCTGCCTCTGTTCTTGCCGCCTGGAAATCCGTGCCGGCCGTCTCTTCGGACACCGCGAAGCTGCCGATTGTCTCGCCGCGCGCAAGAAGCGGGAGATATCGCGATTTCTCAGCCTCGCTTGCGTACCTCCGGATGAGCTCGATTACGGTCGTATGCCCGGCTATGGCCAGAGCCAGCCCCGGCTCGAACTCCGAGAGAGCCTCGACCAGAAGAGCCACCTCCAGAAAAGGAGCGCCCTGGCCCCCATGCTCCTGCGGAACGGTCATGCCCAGATAACCGGCCTGGCCGAGGCTCTCCAGCACCTCTTTGACCGGGAGCGTATGCGCCTCAAGCGCCCGGGCCTGCGGCGCCACCTTCTGGCGCGCGAAGGCGCGATAGCGCTCCAGAGAAGACTCCTGCATCGGGCTCAAAAGCGTGTTCACGACTTATCCTCGCGGCTTACCGGGCCGATATTATCACCCATGACAGGCCCTTGCTTCTTTCCTTTATTTTCAGGATCCCCCTGCGCCGCCGCCAGCTGCGAGAGCTTGCGCCAGGCGGCGGAAATGACGTTGCTCGTGATCTCCTCGTCTTTGTCGAACCTCCCGATCCAGAAACGCAGCTGATAAACAATGCGATCCCCCTCGAACTCCTTTGCCGCCGCCTGCGGTGCGGGCTCCGCCAGGACGCCTTCGACGGAACCGGCGGCCTCGGCAAGCAGGGCGCACACCTTTTGCGGATCGCCGGCGGAATCCAGCGGGAAGAGGACGACCCGGCCTCTGGTCTGCGTGGGCGAACTGTAGTTTACGACCTCGTTCTGGATAAGAGAGACATTGGGGATGATGGCGATGTCGTTGTCGATGGTGCGGATCTTCGTGCTTCTCCAGCCGATTTCCACTACCTGCCCCACGCAAGGGGTGTTGGAGCTCAGCCGGAAAAGGAGCCAATCGCCCTCGCGGACGCTGCGCTCCACGGTAAGCGTCAGCCCGGCGAAGATGTTGCGCAAAGTGTCCTGCAAAGCCAGGCCGACCACGGCCGTGACCACCGTGGAGGTGGCAAGCAGCGGAACCACGTTGACGCCCAAGCTCCAATCCATGAGCAGAAGTACCACGGCCAGGTAGATCAAGCTCAGGACGGCAAATCGAAACACGCCGGGCACCGGCGCGTTGCGCCTGGCCACATGCCAGTGGCCGACGCACTCGTCGGCTGCCTGAATGACAACGTGCGTGAACAGGAAGCCGGCGAGAAAAACTGCCGGGCGCAAGAGCTCGACCGCGACCGGGGCGGCGAGCAGCGAGACAAAAGGAATGAGCGCCAGCAATATGAGCAGGAACTTGAGCGGCAGATCGATTCGTTGCGATACGCCCTTGACCAGCCGCGAGTCTTCCAGCCCGACCACCCGGCAGATGAACTTGAAAACCCGCTTTCTGGTCACAAGCAGCAGCAGCCAGCACAAAGCCGCCCAGATAGGCTCGGCAGCCGGGCCGTTTAGGAGGAGGTCAACCAGCCGCCTCGGCAGATGTCGGGTCAGTTCGGATAGATCCATGTGACGAAACTTCAGGTTTGCTGCCGTTTGCCGGCACCATCATAACCCAGGGGCAGAAACACACTTATAATTTCAGCATGCGTCAGAAAACATCTCGTGGACTGATCCCGTCCATTTTGAAGCAGCTTAAGCGGCTGGCTTTCACGTTGACGGAAAAACCCTCGACATCGGTTGAGGAGTACACGCTCGAGCACTTCCTTCTCTACCACGGTCTTGTCGGCACGACCCCGGAGAATCAGCCGGAATTTCGCCACGTGCGCGCGGACCTCATGGAGGCGCTCGAGCAGAAGAGCAGCGCCAATCTGGCCATCGCGCTCAAGCTGCCGCCGCTCTGGTGGCAGGAGAAGCTGCAATCCATCTTTGCCGAGCTGGAGGCCAGCGACCGCACATCCACTGTCAACCTGCTGCTGCCGGCGCCGGAAGGGTCCGGGGAGATCCCGGAATCGGAGGACCCGCTTAGAAACCCGGACTGGCGCGTGCGGGCCAACGCGGCCAGCATGCTCGCCTTTCTCGGGGTCAAACAAGCGGTTCCCTGCCTGATCTCGTCGCTGGCCGAGTCCGCCTCAGGCCTTCTCAAGGCGGCCTTCTGCCATCTGGCGTTCGCGCTCGAGCACCTGCGCACGGTCGAGGCCAGACGCGCGCTGGCCGGCTATCTGGCCGACGATGAGCCGTGGTTCCGGGTGGACGCGGCCCGCGCCCTCGCCGGCTGGCCTTTCGAGGAGGTTGCCCCCGACCTGGCCGGCGCCCTGCTTGCGCATCACAGCCTCTCCGACTACGTGGCGGTGAACGTCGGGCGGCGGCAGCCGGCCCTCAAGTTTCTCCGCCATGCCGACCCGCTGGTTCGTGAAGCCGGGCTGGAGATGGTGATCGAGATCCTGCACGGGTCGTCCCAGACGCACCCGCCGGAGACGGCAACCGACTGCGGTGTCCACAAGTGCTGGCCGGCCGTGCTCGAGGGGATGCAAGGCTCGCCTGGCCCGCGCCGGATTCGCTGCGCAATCGCTCTTGCCGATTGGCTCCAAGAGCAGTTGCCCGCCGGCGGCGATCTCATCCTGGCGGAGATTCAGGATGAGTCGCCCGCATTGACGGCCGCGGACCTGTCCGCGCAGCTGAAAGGTCTGGCCGGCAAACTTGCCGAGCCTCATCTGCGCTCATCCCTGGTCGAGCGGATCGAGCGGCTGGACCGGGGGCAGACCGACCCGGCGTATCTGGGCGAAACGCGGCACGCGGTCTGGCTTCTCGGGCACCTTGGCATCAGGGAAGGCGTGCCGGCCCTGGTCAATCTCCTCAAGGAGCATCCCGACTGCCTGGACCAGGTAATCGAGGCGCTGGGCGGCCTGGGCGATCCGCAGGTGGCCGCCTCGCTTGTCGAGCTGGCTCGCAGCACCATCGACATGGACAGCCGCCAGTCCCATCCGCTGAGCGAGCTGCCGGTGGAGGAGCCCGATCCGCAGGCGGCGCGCACCTACTGGGCCGTGCTGCGGGCGCTGGGCAAATTGTCCCATCCCCAAGGGCTCGAGCTCCTGCTGGAGGCGACGGAGGACTACGCGCCGGACAAACGGCGCCAGGCATTCGAGTCGCTGATAGCGGCCAGCCCCGCGGATGTGCCGGCGGATCCCCGGCTGGCCAGGGCTATCGAGCACGGCTTGCAGGATCCTTCCCCGCAGGTAAAGCTGGCGGCGCTGGACGGTGTCTCGCGATTCCGGCTTTCCGCCCTCCTTCCGCGAGTGCTCAGGCTGTTCGACTCCAAGGAGGTGTCGATCAGTCGCAAGTCGCTCACGATCCTGTCCGAGCTTGCCTGCCACGGGCACACGGCGGAGGTGGTCAGCGCGGTGGAGGCGAAGATCCACGGTGAGTTCGACCGTTACAAGAAGGAGCGGCTCGCGCGGTTCCTGGACGGGATCAGTTGATCAGGGCTGCGCTTGCCGATGTTATTGGACACTGGTTTTGCTGCGGTAGCCCCGCGTCTGAAAGCGTGATAAGGTAATAGATGCTGGATTTCAGCTTCGCTCTTGGATAGTAAAGGGCTCGACAATGGCTACTGCAGAATCGGATCCGGCTCAGAATCCTGAGGACAAGCAAGAGAAAGCCGAGCCGTCGTCCGACCAGAAGTCCACCGAAAGCGCTTCTTCTCCTGCCGATCAGCCAGGGTCCGCCGGCGGCGAAGCAGCGGGGGCCGGCGCCGGGCCGCCTGTCGACTTGCACCAGCACCACATCTCGAAAATTCTGGACGAAGTGCTGGAGGAACCGGCCGAAGCGCCGACGCCGGGGCGGATCAAGCATCCGATGCTGCTCGACATCGTGCTGGCCATAAGCCTGCTGGTGGCGATGGGCGGCTTCACCATCGGCTTGTTCAAGATGTACCTCACGCACTCCGCCGAGCAAAGCATCACCCAGCATAACTTCAAAGCGGCAATCGCCATCCTGAAAGGCGCGCCGCTGCCCGGTTTGTTCGCCATCCCGGGATCTGACCCCGACGAGCTGCTCAACCAGGCGCTTTATCTCGACGCAATGGATAAGATTGAGAACGAAAACGACCTCAACGGCGGGCTCAACGAGCTCCAGCAGATAAAGCCGGGGTCGCGCTACTTCTCGCTGGCGCAGGAGATCATAAACGAGAACTACACGCCGTCGCCGACCATGCTGAAGATGGGCGTGGAGCAAACGGAAAAGAACCCGCCCAAGGAAGAGAAGCAACCGTTCAACCCGGAATACCCCAAGGACGCGACCCCCTGAAGATGCCGAAGCGAGCTGCTGGCAGGCGCACAGGCGGCGGATCGGTATACGGCCGGGTCTACGAGATCGTGCGCAGGATCCCTCGAGGCAAGGTCTTGACCTACGGCCTTATCTCGCACCTGATCGGCGGCCGGCTGACGGCCCAGGGGGTAGGCTGGGCCCTTCGCGCCCTCGGCGGCCGCGCGGGCGGGGCCAGGCAAGACACTGACCGCACCATCCCCTGGCAGCGGGTGCTCAACGCGCGCGGCGAGCTGAGCACGCACAAGAACCCGGATATTCCGCCGGGTCTGCAGCGACGGCTGCTGGAGGCGGAAGGCATCACATTCGACGGCGAAGGTCGCATCGACCTCGAACGCTACCTCTGGCACGAGGGTCTGAAGCCACCGGGCAGGCGAGCAAGCGCGCCCGGCTCTAGCGGGCGGCGCTGAATCACACTTGTGGCTTTCCTAGCGAGCCCGGCCCGAGGCCCCCGGCGGCAGGTGGTGTATACCGTGCCAGCTCGGCACGGCGCCACGCACCTGGTCGATCTGCCGCACCAGCGCGGCATCCACTACTGGCGGGCGCCTGTAATCGCGCCACTCGTCCGCCAGCTCGGGCGGCGCATCACAGGTGGCGCGCAGCTTGAACACCTTGTCCTGCAATGCTTTCGGAAAAATCTGCTCGACGGACGGCCTGCCGCTCTCGGCAGGCGCGGACTGCGGAAAACCATGAATCATAGCGGCGCTCAGCACGAAGGCCGCTCCCACAGGATACAGAAGACGATGCATCTTACGCCCTCCGCGCAATCGACCTCCAGACCTCCACTTTTACTATAGACCCGCCGGGCGGCAAGCGCTCCTCGTCTTAATTAATATGTCAGCCGGCCGGCGTTTTTCACGGTCAGCGAGGCTGGAGATTCTGCAAGGGGAGACCGTAGACTGGATTGAACACCGCCACCTGGTTTTTGTAGCCGACAAACTGCAGCAGCATGTGCGTGCCGGCGCTGATGACCTCGTTGCTCGGCAGGAAACCGGTAATTCCCTGCGTCCCGAACTGCACGGTATAGCCGCCGTCCGTTCGGCCCACGATCCGGCAGTCCACAGCCTGCCCCGGCTTGCACTGGTGCTTCCAGCGGTTGGTTAAAGGTCCACCAAGCATGACAACCCCCCTTGAGCTGCTCCCAGCTCAAATGCCCGCGTTGCTAGTAAGTCCCTGCAGCCACACAAGGACCTCCAGTATAAGAGCGGCTTAATCTACTTGTCAAGCAGATTTAATGGGGCGCTGCTGCCCCGATCAGTCGACGACGAAATCTTTGTACTGATCGGCCGACATCGCGCCCGCCAATTCGCCCGGATCATCGAGCTTGACCTTGATCATCCAGCCCTCCCCGTAGCAGTCCAGGTTGACCAGCTCGGGCTCCGACGCCAGCCGCTCGTTGACCTCGGTGATCTCACCGCTCACCGGCATGAACAGGTCTGACACCGACTTCACCGACTCGATGACGCCGAACTTCTCTTCCCTCTTATAGCGGGAACCGACAGACGGCAGCTCGACGTAAGTGACATCCCCCAACTGGTCGGCGGCGAACGCCGTGACACCAATAACGGCTAAATTGCCGGTCTCCAGCCGAATGAACTCGTGCGTCTTGACATACTTCAATTCGCCGGGATAACTGAGCACCTTCTTTTCTTCCGTCCCCGCCATCGATGAATCTCCTGTTGGTCGAGCCAAGATCTTACTATGATATAAAGACTCGCGTATGCCCAGGGCCACCCACATCGAACGCCATTTCACGGCAAGCGAGGTCATCCGGGATCTCGTCATCGGCATGTCCGACGGGCTGACGGTTCCGTTTGCCCTCGCGGCCGGGTTATCAGGGGCCGTGCAATCCAATCCGCTTATCGTGACGGCCGGGCTGGCCGAGATAGCGGCCGGTGGAATCGCCATGGGTCTGGGCGGTTATCTTGCCGCCAAAGGCGACGCCGAGCACTATTACCGCGAGCACCAGCGAGAGGTGCAGGAGGTAAGGGAGAAACCGGAGGAGGAGAAGCACGAGGTCAAAGAGGTCTTTCGCCGCTATGGTCTGACGGATGCGGAGATCGAGCCGATTCTCCGGGCGCTCCAATCGCGCCCGAAAGACTGGGTCAATTTCATGATGCACTTTGAGCTGGGGATCGAGGAGCCGCATCCCGCGCGCGCCGTCGGCAGCGCTGCCACCATATCCGGTGCCTATATCGCCGCCGGTCTCATCCCGCTGGCGCCTTATATGCTTTTGCGGAACACGCAGGCTGCCTTTGTCGCTTCGGCAGCCATTACGATGATCGCTCTCTTTGTCTTCGGCTACGTAAAAGGCCGGCTCACCAGCACGGCGCCCTTGAAAGGCGCCGTCCAGATGCTCGTCGTAGGCGGGCTGGCTGCCGCCGCCGCTTTTCTCATCGCCAGGCTGGTCTCCTCGTGAAACGAGCGAGGCCGGCAACCGGGCCGGGCTCTTCCCTCAATCAAATTGAACACCGCCAGAGCCGGCACCGCCTGCGTTTCCGGGACCTTATACGCGATTTCGTGTACACGCAAACGGATTGACAACGACCACAGGCGTTATTATAGTCGGCTCACTTATCCCTATCCCCTTTCATCAATCCCTTACCAGCCAACCATAAGCCGCACGCAGACCTCACCCCGAGGGCCGGGCGAGCCGCTATTGGTGGAGTCCCGCAGATGTCCCTGCCCAGTGCTGCCCACCTCGAGAATTTCGCTGCCACCGACGGAAGCTCCCATCCGTCATCTGTCGCCCTGTCCCAGCACGCCTGGGACAACATGCCCAGGCCGGCCACAAAGCCGGCAGCCACTCCCCCGGAGTCGCTGATCTTCAACACGGATCAGATCTACCGGAGTTACACGCACCTCGAGCCTGTCCCGCAGGCGGAAGCCAACGGCATGACCAAGCCGCAGATCGAGTCGGCGCTCCACAACGCCACAGCGATAAACTTCACCAGCCCGGCTCAAGACGCCAGAGCCGGCAGGCAGCCGGACTATATCCTGGGCGAAGACGGAAAGCTAAGGCCCAATCCGAACGCCACACCAAGCAAAGACGGCTCGATAACGATCGAGGTCGCCTCCAAGAACAAGGACGAGATCGACGCCAAGAAGCTGGCCGATCAACTGCAGAAGGCGACGATCAAAGACCTCCTCTACTACTTTAAGAACAGCCACCCTCCCGGCACCCCGCTGCCGCAAGACTGGCTGGATCAGCTTAACAAAGAGCCGGACCTCCCGGCGCCAGTAGTGCCGCTCGACCAGCCGCAGCCAGCCGCGCCGCCCCCGGCGGACAATTTCCAGCCGCAGCCGTCCTACCAGATGCCCACGGACAGCGGCAGCGGCGGCAGCTACGGCGGCGGCTCTCCCGGCGGCGGCTCCGGCGGCAGCTTCGGCGGCGACGCCGGCGGCTCCGGCGGAAGCGGAGCAGGCAGCGGCGGCGACGTCTCGCCCTCAGGAGCGACGTTGAGCGGCGGCGAGGTGGCCACCTCCAACCAGATCATGGATATGCTGACCCAGCAGTACGGGTTCAGCCCGGCCGGCGCCGCGGCCGTCGTCGGCAACATGACGCAGGAGAACTCCCTGCACACCGACGACAACGCGGGCGGACTCGGGCTGTGCCAGTGGACCGGTGACCGGCGCACGGCGCTCATCGACTACGCCCAGCAGCACGGCGAGTCGCCGACCAGCGTGCAGGCGCAGGTCGGGTTCATGGTGCAGGAGCTGCAACAAGGTTACCCCGGTCTTCTCCAGGAGCTGAAGAGCACAAACAATCCTGAGCAGGCAGCGCTCGATTTTTCGAACCAGTACGAGCGCCCGGGCATACCCGAAAACGGCAACCGCGAAGCCTACGCGCAGTCCGCCCTGAACAATTTCGATGCCAGCCACGGGCGAACGGCAAACGCCTGAGCGAGCGAAACGTCAAGCCCGCCCGGCCCTGCATCCTCAGCGGCTTCTCTTATAGAACGGCCGGCGCACCACGGTAGCTGGAGCGGGCGCATTGCGGATCTCCACCGCCAGCGCACTGCCGACGGTGCTGCACGAGGGCGGCACGAAGGCCATCGCGATCGGGTAGCCGACAAAAATTCCCTGGGAGCCGCTGCTCACCGCGCCGACCGGCTGGCCGTCCTTGAGCACCGGGTAACCCTGGCGGGGCAGCGCCTTGCCCTCGACCCTCAGGCACACGCAGACCTTCTTCAAGCCCTCGGTCTGCTGTCTGAGCAGCGCTTCACGGCCAAGAAAGTCTCCCTTGTCCAGCTTCACGCTCCAGCCCAGTCCCGACTCGAGCGGGCTCGTCTTCTCGTCCAGCTCATGACCATAGAGCGGCAGACCGGCCTCCAGCCTGAGCGTGTCGCGCGCCCCCAGCCCGCAAGGCTCGATGCCGTAAGGCCGCCCTCTGTCCAGGAGAAGCTCCCACAGTTGCGCCGCGCGGTCCGGATCAACAAAGATCTCGAAACCATCCTCACCGGTGTAGCCGGTCCGGCCGAATCCGACCTTAATACCGCCGGCGGTGCCTTCCTCGTAGGCAAAAGGGTGCAGGCTGTCCACGACTTCCCCCACCAGCTCTTTGAAAAGCGGTGCGGCGGAGGGTCCCTGCAAAGCAAGCAGCGCGGTTTCATCCGAAACGTTGTCCAGCTTGACGTCGTTGAACCGGCCGGCGTGGCTGCTGACCCAATTCCAGTCCTTTTCGATATTGGAGGCGTTCACGACCAGAAGAAAATCATTCCTCCGCCGGTAGACGATGAGGTCGTCCACCGTGCCGCCGTCCGGCATGACAAACTGCGTATAGAGCGCCATGTTCGGCCGCGACAGTTTGCGCAGGTCGTTGGCGATCACGTACTGCAGAAACTCGGGCGCGCCGGCGCCGCTGACCGTAAACTCGCCCATGTGCGAGACGTCGAACAGCCCGACTTTTCTGCGCACCGCCTGGTGCTCCTGGATGATCGACCGGTATTGAACCGGCATGTTCCATCCGGCGAAATCCACCATCCGGGCGCCGTCCTTGCGGTGAGAGGCCGCCAGCGGCGTCTCTTTCAGTTGCGCCGTAGTCACTACTTTCTCACCCCCCTCATTATGAATTCGACCGCCCCGTCAATGTGCCCCTTCAGCATCTGGGGACCCAGAAGGTTCTTGTTCGGAACTAGGGACTTGATGTTCTCGCGGGAAACAAAGTAGAAAACGCATGAGCCGAATATGTGGACGGCGGTGTGGAAGGGATCGAGCCGCCGAAAAAAACCCTCGGCCATGCCCCGCTCCAGGATGCCCATCACCACCCCGTACAGCGAGAGCGCGCCCAGCTTGCTGTAATACTTGCCCTTGTTCTGCATCGCCTCGTGGATGAAGATGGGGAACTGGTGCCTGTGCTTCACCGTGTAATCGAGAAACTCCCGGATGAACCGCTCCAGCGCCTGGTCGGCCGGCAGGCTCTCCAGCTTCATGGCCTGCGCCATCTGGAAGCGCTGGACAAAAGCCCGCTCGAGAACCGAGAGGTAGAGCTTCTCCTTGCTCTCGAAGTAGTAATAGATCATCGCCTTGGTGACCTTGGTCTTGGCGGCGATCGCCTCAGTCCGCGCGCCTGCCAGGCCGTTGGCCGCAAACTCCTCTTCGGCCGCGTCCAGAATGTGCGCCCTGGTCGCCTCCGCATCCCTGACCAGCGCCGGAGATTTCAGGCCGTGCTTGCCGTGCGCCTTGCGGACCAACTGCTCTTACCCCACTACCTACCGGTTAGTCACTATATCTGGCTGATTCCGTGAATGTCAAACAAAAGCCCCGTCCGCTTGACAGACATGCCTGCCCGCCATATACTAACTAACGAGTTAGTTAATGCGGGCCGGGCGGAATTGGCTGAGACAAAACAAGCAGCCCCGGAAACGAGCGGGAAAGAGGCCGACCATGTGCCGCTGCGGAGCTGGATGGCGGTGATCGGCGCGGCGCTCGGCGCATTCATGGCCGTACTCGATATTCAGATCACCAACTCGTCGCTGCCCAACATTCAAGGGGCGCTGGGAGCCACACTCGACGAAGGGACCTGGATCTCCACCTCCTATCTGGTAGCCGAGATCGTCGTCATACCGATGACCGCCTGGCTTTCCCGAATCTTCTCCGTGCGTCTCTATGTTCTTGCCAACGCATTGCTTTTCATCGTCTTCTCCATTTGCTGCGCCTTCGCCTGGGATCTCAACTCGATGATCGTCTTCCGGGCCCTGCAAGGATTCACCGGCGGCACGCTTATTCCCATGGCCTTCACGATCGTGCTCACCAGCCTGCCGCTGGCCAAGCGCCCGGTCGGCATGGCGATCTACGGGACCACGGCCACGTTTGCGCCCTCCATCGGGCCCTGCATCGGCGGCTGGCTCACCGACAACTTCGGCTGGCAGTATATCTTCTATCTAAACGTCCTGCCCGGGCTGCTTTTCGTGACGATGCTCTGGTACGCCCTGCCCGGGCAGCCGCTTCAGCTCAAGGAGCTTAAGCGCGGCGACTGGCTCGGCATTTTGACGATGGCGGTGGGGCTGGGCTGCCTGGAGGTCGTGCTCGAGGAGGGCAACCGCAACGACTGGCTCGGCTCGGACTGGATAGCCAGGCTGGCAGCCGTGGCCGCCGTCTGCCTGGCGGGCTTCCTTGTGATCGAGTTCAGGCAGCCAAGACCGCTGGTCAACCTCAGGCTTTTGAGCCGGCGGAATTTCGGTGTCGGCGCCTTCTCTAACGTCGCCCTCGGCATCGGGCTTTACGGGTCGATCTACCTTGTCCCCGTCTATCTGGCGCAGGTCCAGAACTACAGCCCCTTGCAGGTCGGTCAGGTCCTCATGTGGATGGGGCTGCCGCAGCTGCTTATCATCCCCTGGATCCCCAGGATCATGAAGCGCGTGGACGCGCGCCTCATGGTCTCCTTCGGCTTGACCATGTTCGCCGCCAGCTGCTTTATGAACTCGCTCATGACCCACGACTACGCGGGACCCGAGCTCAGGATGTCTCTTCTGGTGCGCGCCCTGGGCCAGCCGTTCATCTTCATCCCGCTGTCCTCGCTGGCGACGGCCGGCATCGACACCGAGCAGGCGGGCAGCGCTTCGGCTCTTTTTAACATGATGCGAAACCTGGGCGGCTCGGTCGGCATAGCGATCATCTCCACCCTGCTCACCCGCCGGGAGCAGTTTCACTCCAGCCGCATCGGCGAGTCGATCGCCCTGGCCGGCCCCCTGGTCCAGCAGCGGATCGCAAGCCTCACCCAGATGTTCATGAGCAGGGGGGCCGACGCCTACACGGCATCCCGGGAGGCGCTCAAGGCTATCCAACACATGGTGCAGAGGGAGGCGTTTGTCATGGCTTACAATGACGCGTTCTTCACCATCGGCTGCACGCTCTTGCTGGTGCTCACCACCACCTTCCTCCTCAAGAAACTGGCTGCGCCGGCAACCGCCGAGTTGCATTGACAGAGGGGCGCCGGCGAGTCCCTCCCAGAGGCCCGTGTCGCACAAATTAAGCCCACCGCCCTTGCCCTGTTGACGGGCAATTATTTAAGGCAACGGCGGTCGAAAAATCAGCCGGTCCGGATAGATATCCGTGGGCTGGACAGTCTTACTCCCACTCGAGGGTTCGAGATGCGAGAGCTGCCCAGGGAAATTTCCGGACCGCAGGCGGTCGAGCAGGTGAGCCAGTCCGCTCTGGCGGCGGTGGACCACCCCGAGCTGGCAAGCATACGCCTGGCGCCCCTGCCGGCGGAAAACGGCCGGAGCAACCGCCGGGTCGTGGCAGGCAGGGCGACCGACACAACCGTCATCGCCTCGGGGGATATCGAGGCCACAGACAACGGCAGCCCGCGCCTCCGACCGGAAGCCAGCCACGGGCACGCCGACAACGTCGCCGCCGTCGGCTACGGCACCTTCAATGGTGTCAGCCTGCCGGTCAGCCACCGCTCCGGCGACGGCGTCGCGGTCGAGGTAAGGAGGAACACCACAAGCGGCGCGCCGGAGAGCCTGACCCTGCGCTCCGGGCAGCAGGTGATCGCTCTCACGCTCAACGCCGACGGCTCGGTTGCCGGACGGCCGGGCACAAGGGTGACGTTCGACAACGCAGGCGGCTCCTTCACAATCGAGACGCGCGAGCGAGACCGGCGGACCGCCACCCAGTTCAAGGCGGACGGCACCCGGATAAACACCGTCATTAACCTGACCGACAATTCTCAGGTAACAACGATCGTTCTCCAGAACCGAACGGTCATTGTCCAGCATATGGACGGCGCAGGGGCCCATACGCGGATCGAGGAGATCCCTCCCGCCGGCCAACCGATCGCCTACAGTCGCGTCGGTCTCCAGTGGCAGCGCGCTCAGGAAGGCAGTGCCACGCAGCGGGGCAGCCTGACCCTGGGCGCGGACGGAACACCGCGCTTCGTGCCGCAAGAAGCGGCAAGACCTGCGGATCGCCTGCAGGAGACCAGCGGGCAGCAAGGCCAGCGGCAGAGAAACAACGATCTGCAAGCCATACTGGTGAGCGCCTGGCCGTCGACACTGGCCTTGCAACGGAGGGAGGCGCGGGAAAGCGTCGACGCGCAGTTCGCCGGCAGATACGATCCCCGCATGACCGGGGAGCAGCGCCAGTCCCTGGACAGGGAGCACGCGCAAGCGTTGAGGGCCGCCCGGGAAAGAATAGACGAGCAGGTGAGGCAGACACTCGAGGCCATCCAGGCCGAGATGCGCGAAGGGCGCTTCGGCCCGGCGACGGCCAGAGCTTATTCCGACTACGTCCGCTGGCTGCAGAGCGATGCGCTGCCCGGCACGCAAAGACTGTCTTTGCAGGTCGGCATTTACTCCCCCGCCGACACGCCGCTCCTGCTGCCGAGCGATCCCAGGCGCGGCGGCAGGCCCATGGATCCGACCGAGTACTCCGCCCTAATCATCCAGGGACAGGCACCGGCTTTGAACCTCGGCCTGCACACCGACAGGCCGCCCACCCGCGAGGAGCTGGCACGGCTCGGTCAGGCGGTGGACTGGATGAACCGGGCCGGCGATCGCATACAGGACGCCAGAAGGGATTACGAGATCGACCACGTCTTCCCGGCAATCATCGAGCAGAACCATCTCCCCGAAGGCTGGCGCTGGCAGCCCGGCACCGATCGCGAAGCCTACAGAGCCAGGTTCCGCCGGGTAAGCGATGCCGCGCTCAGGATGAGGAACTTGATTATCGCCGTCCACGACAGCGGCCTGATCACGAACGTCGGCAACCTCGACCTGCCGCCGGGGGTGAGGATCGTCACCGACTCGGCCAATAAGGTAGTTCGCGTGGACATGAACTTGCCGGCCACCCTGAGCGTGGCACCGGAGAATCAGCCGCAGACACGGGCAATCGAGCAGTGGCTGGCCACCAGGGGCAGGGAGGTGCAGTCGCGCATCGACGAGGTCGTGGGCCGGCTCGACAGGCCGCAGAACTTCCTTTACTGGGGCGATGTTGAGGTCCCCGGCTACACGGTCAGAGGAGCCGACGGCCGCGAGCATCGCTGCAACCTTCTCGAAGGCCGCTTCGACGTGCAGGAAGAGGGCGGGAAGATCAAGGTCACCTACCGTATGACCCCGCAGAATGCTCAATGGTTCAGCTACCTCAACCTGGTCGGCGTGCAGGACGTCACCGCCGCCCGCTTCCAGGAGACCAGGCTCTACGATCCCGAGGAGTTTGTCGTGGTGCGCCGGGGCATGCAGGCGGTCGAGCTGGTGAAGGCGAAGGATCTCGCCGCCTGGAGGGCGAGCCAGATGCTCTGGCACTACGGGGAGAAGACAGGCATTATCGCCATGGACGCTCTGTTTTTCGGCCGCGCCAGCATGCAGGCGCGGGCTGCCAGGGCGGCGCTCGACGCCGGGCGGATTACGGCCCGGCAGTACGTGATGCAGCTTGTGCTGGTCAACTCGCAACAACTGCTGGCCGCCACCGGGGTGCTCAATAACGCGGCCATCAAAGAGCACCCGCTGGGCAGAGCCTTTCTCCTGACCCGAGCCGGCATCTTCACAGCCTCCGTCCTCGGCTCGTTCCCGGGTCAGGTTGCGGACCTGGCCGGCAGAACGAGGACGGCGCACGGGTTCATGGCCGCTCTTCTCGGCACCGAAAGAGTGCACCAGGAGCTCGCCAGGTTCAACTGGGTGGCCCGGGAAGGCCTCGACTGGGGGATGAGCCTGGCCGGCGCCGGCTTCGTACCGCTGGTGGTGCGCGACGTGGCCGACTCGATCGAGCGCACCAGCCTGAGAAGATCAATCAGGCCTTTCCTGAACAGCTCGCTTATCATCAGCGGCAACCGCATTCCGGACTCCCACGAGCAGGGATTGACTGTATTGCAGAACTACGCAGATGCTCTTGCCACCACGCCGGAGTCGAGAGCCCGGCTGAGCTCGATCGTCCGGCTCACCAGGGATCTCATCCAGCAGAACGGGCAAGATCCGGACGCCAATCGCACGCGCGAGAGAACCGAGCAGGTGAAAGCCCAGCTCATGACGTACCTTCGCCCCGCCGGTGGTGCCGCAGCCGACAGCCAGGCGCAGGTAATGGCCGCCTCGGCCCTTTTGCTTCTCAATCGCGACCGCAACGGCGCCTTGCCTGTCGACGGCGTCCTGGCCACCCGCAGCGTCGGGGATCGTACCGAGCCTTTCACCCTCGACAACCTGGCCGATCTGCTAAAGGAAATGCCGGCGAGAGCGCCGGGACTCGCGCGCTTCGCCGCCGCCGAGGTTCTGGTCAACGCCGGCGCCATGTCCGAGCATGTCTACGGCCGGATGCTTTTGCAGGCGCGGGACAACGGAGCCGCCCAGGAGAGGGACTGGATCAGGTCGAGGAGCGAGTTTGTCGAGCGCAGCCTGCAGGCCCAGTACCAGGGCGAGCCGGGAAGCGAGCTCGACCTGGCGCGACGCCTGCTGGAGAGTTACGAAAGGCGGTTTGCCACCAGGGATGGTGCCACCCGGCAGAGAATCAGCGGGATCGTCAATGAGACCACCGAGCTTCTCAGGCTGAAGGAGACAAGGCCCGAGGAGTTCCAGCGTCGCTACGCTCAGTTCCAAGCCAGGCTAGCCGCCTGCTTCCGCACTGAAGGCGCCGATATCGCCGCCATCTCGGCCCAGGCATCCAGCGCCGCCAATGCGCACAGACCGCTTACCGATGCCGACGCCCGCCGCGATGAGCTCAGGGCGGGCGGGCCGCTGGCCGCCGATGAGCGCGGTCGCCCGAGGGGCACATCGGCCGTCGACAAGGACGTGCAGGTGATGGCTGCCGCGGCCCTTCTGCTTCTCGGGCGCGATCGAAACGGCAACTTCCCGAGAGACGGCGTTCTGGCGACACGACAAATTACGGTTCCGCGCTACACGTGGACGGAGATAGCCGGTCAAGGCACCGAGCACCCGGCCGCCGTCACTCACACGGTGCCCGAGCACGGTCAGACTCAGCAGGTGCTCATGAACGATCTCGTAGCACTGCTGAGGCAGGACGTCGAGAATCCACAGGCCGGCAGCCGGCGCCTGGTGACAGGCGATCTCATGGTGGCCTGCGGCGCCATGTCCGCCCAGGTTTACGCGGGCGTATTACGGCAGGTGCTCTTGCCCGCCAACGGACAGTCGTTTACCAGGCAGGACAGGGACTGGGCTCTCGAGCGGCTGGCCTGCATCGCCAATGCCGCGCGGGTCGTGGAGGCTTACCAGGACCTGACCATGACCCGCGATCGGGTTGCCGAGGCACGAGGCAGAACCTACGGGGCAAACTACGCCGACCTGGTCAGGATCCTCGACGCCGTGGCGGCCAGCGGCCCGGACGCGGACGCCAGGGCGAAAGCGGCAGCGGTGCTGCATGCTCTCAGGCAGACGGATCCCTCGGCAGCGCAGCGCGAGATCACGGGCGCCATCGCTTCCTGGCGCACATGCGCCGGCGAAAACGGCGCCTACGCGCGGCTGCTCAGCCGGCGGATGCAGGCCGATCTCGCCTCTGGTGCGGCGGACACCCGGTTGAGCGCGGCGCTCACCCTCGATCGCCTGGGCGCAATAAACGCCCGTGATTACAACCGCATCCTCACCGGCTGCCTCGACGAGCGAAATCCGCAAGCCACCATCGACGCCATCAAGAGCCTGAAGCTGGCCGGCGACGGCGGCGGGCTGCTGCCGGCAGAGCGGCAGGCGATCGTCAACCTGCTCAACTCCAGCACGACCCTTACCAACCAGGAAGTCAAACTGGCCGTCCTGGAGCGCCTGGCGGCATGCCTGCCGGCCGACGCCTCCGATGCCTCGGTGGCGAGCGCCCGGCGTTACCTGGAGATGTTGATCACGCCTGAGGGCAGCGCGATATACGCTCGCGAGTTCCCGAGAGTGCGGGCGGCGGCTGCCACCGCCCTCGGTGCCATCGCCGGCCGGCAATCGGCGGCTGCCCTGTTCCACGCGGCGGACTCGAGCACCGAGCCATCAGCCGAGGTGCGGCTGGCCGCCGTCAACGCCCTGGTAGCAACGCGCACCCCGCTGTTGAATCAAGCCGCTGCCGAAAGGCTGCTGGCCAGAGAGTTCTCCCCCAGCGTGCAGGCGCGCCTGCAGGATATTCGCTGGCAGGTTAAGCGGCCGCCGGAAGGCGAGCGATACAACGAGATTCGCGCCCGCGCCCAAACGGACCTGGAGGTTTTCCAGAGACCGCGCGGCTCCCTGCTCACACCACAAGCGGTGAGGGATTATCTCGGCGGGCGCGCGTTGCGCTCGCTCACCTACCGGGCCGGGCAGGCGTCACTGCTCACCGCGGACGGCCTGCAAGAGTATGCGCACAATCGCTGGTTCGTGCAGACCGCCCATACGGAAAACTGGTGGGGAGTGTTCTACAGGGCGGGCAGCAACGTCTTCGGCGACGGCATGGGAGAGGCACGCCAGCGGCAAGTCTACAGCGACTGCCTTGACGAGGCCAAACGCGAGTTCGCCAGCGTGGTGAACGAGGCGCGAAGCGGGGACATGCGGGCCATATCAGCCCTGGCTCATATCGCCAAGGATCCGACAATCTTGAGCCCGGCCATGAGTCAGTGGGCGCAAGAGCAAGCCGCCGGTGCCTTGAAAGAGCTTTGCCAGCCGGGATCACTTCACAGGCAGGCCGCCTTCCTGGCGATCCGCGAAAACTTGAGGGAAGGTGCCAACCCCCGAATCAAACAGCTCTTCCTGGAAGCGCTGGATGCGATGACAGGCGCAAGCACGCACGAAAATGTGCCCTACCTGCGTGGGGAGATGGCCGCCAGCATCCTCCTGGAGGCGCTGTCCAGAGAGCAGGAGTCCGCCAGAGCATTGCTGGACAGGAAAAACAGTTCCGCCGCCGACGGTCGTGCTTACCAGGAGAGCGCCAATTACCAGAGCCAGATCCTGCAAAGGCTCTCCCGGCTGGAGTGCCGGGCTTATCTGCCGCAGATTGAGGCGGTTGCTCGCTCTCACCCGATGCCGGAGGTGAGACAGGCAGCGCGGCAGTTGCAGGCCGACTTTGCCCAGCGAGTGCAGCCGCTGTTCAGGCAAGCCGAGCCCGGCCGGGCAACACCGGCTGACAGAGCCAGAAGCCTGGAGCAGGTTCTGCTCGGGCAGAATCGCAACCGGCAATACGCCGACGACGTCGTGCGGGAGATCTTCACCGCCACCAGAGGCCAGGGCGCGGAGATGACCGACGGCAACGATCCGCGCATACCCCTTCTGGTCCGCGCCCTGGCGGACAACGACCTCAGGGTCAAGCTGGCCGCCGCCTGGGTTCTCACCGACAGGTCGCACACCGGCGTCAGCGACCAGGTTCGCCTGCAGGCCATCACGGCGGCGGCGCAGGTGAGAGCGTACGGGGATCGATTCGGGCTTCTGGGATACATCCAGGACACGGATGCCGTCCTGACAAGGATCAATCAATTCGAGCGCAGAGCCTTCAGCGAGCAGTTCAGCCGATCTCTTGCCGCCGCCCGGTCGGATCTGGCGCGCGGTCCCAATCTGGATGGCCTGCCGCGCGAGCGCCATCCTGACCTCGGCTCCGTGATCCGCTACGAGCAACCGAACGGGTCAATCGTTTACTTCAACGAGAGCCACCAGGTCGTGCGGCTGCTGTTGCCGGCCAGACCAGGCGAGCTGCCCGCATATCGTGACTTCAGGTATGACAATGCCGGAAATCTGATCGGCTTTGTGTCCACAGACAGAACGGAGTACACGAGGGTGAGGGACGGGCAGGGCAGGCTCACCGACCGCTGGGAATACCTGGAGAACGGCCAGCGTAAGACCTGCCGGAGCACCGGCGACCTGGTGGCAAGCGACGGCACGTACTCCTTTGTCACCGGCAACCAGAAGAAGTTCCTCTTCAGCGACGGCACCAGTGCCACCATTACTTACGGCGCCGACGGCAGACCGGCACAGATCAAGACAGCCGACGGCTACGAGTTCAATCTCGTCTGGCAGAACGGCAGGCTAATGAGATTCGGCAATTACAACCGCGCAGGCAATACCAATCGCTTCGAGGCTCCGAACAGCGAGCCGCGCTTTTTCGACGACGACTGCATCAGCCCCGACGGCGACGTAACCTTCACCACCGCCGGTGGCAGACGAGTCACCTGGTACATAAACGGCGCCGACATCCGCCTCTACACCGGCCGTCCAGGCAATTAGACGCCCCCATTACGCTGTCTCCAGTCCAGCGCTGTTTTTCGCTCCGAGAATGGGCGCATGCAATGCGCCCCTACGTGGACGAAAACACGACACGCCACATCTCCTCCCTCGCCCCGCCCCGTAGGGGCGCATTGCATGCGCCCCCGCGCACGGCAACACGACACGCCACATCTCCTCCCTCGCCCCGCCCCGTAGGGGCGCATTGCATGCGCCCCCGCGCACGGCAACACGACACGCCACATCTCCCCCCTCGCCCCGCCCCGTAGGGGCGCATTGCATGCGCCCCCCCGCGCACGGCAACACGACACGCCACATCTCCTCCCTCGCCCCGCCCCGTAGGGGCGCATTGCATGCGCCCCCGCGCACGGCAACACAACACGCCACATCTCCTCCCTCGCCTCACCCCCGTAGGGGCGCATTGCATGCGCCCCCGCGCACGGCAACACAACACGCCACATCTCCTCCCTCGCCCCGCCCCGTAGGGGCGCATTGCATGCGCCCCCCGCGCACGGCAACACGACACGCCACATCTCCTCCCTCGCCTCACCCCCGTAGGGGCGCATTGCATGCGCCCTCAAGGTTTATGGAAGGATTCTCATGATCAAGAGCCCAATTAACCGGGTTGGCAATGATGTATTCGCGAATGCGATAGAGATCGTCATCGTTCCGAATTACGTGCTCGAAAAAACCTCGTTGCCATACCCTGAGATTGGGAGAAATCGCCCGTCTTACCTGCGAAGTGGACATCGCCTTAAATGCTGCCACGACCTGCGAAAGTGGTTTTCGTGAACCGTTGTTGCTGCCGAGCCATATGATTCCGTGCAGATGATTGGGCATGAGAACCCAGGTATCCAAAGACACAAAGGGATAATCGCTGGCAAGACGATTCCAGGAAGCGATAATGAGCTGTCCCATGGCATTTGGCTCCATTTGAAAGTTTGAGATTGTGCCGAAGAGGCACGATCTCTCGTACGAGCAAATGGTGACAAAATAAGCACCAGACTGAGAATAATCAAACCCCGGTATACGAACAGAGCGCCTGACAAATCCGTTAGCCTGCATTTGTCTACCCCCTTTCATCCGGATGCGATGTCCCTACATTGTTATGACGAATCCGTCGAACACTTAGTTCAATGTGTCGCGCCGGGAAGTCACGGGGGCGCATGCGATGCGCCCCTACCGGGTCCTGCGGAGTTGCAGCAAGGTTAGCTCTCGTCGTCGGCGCCGGAGAGCAGGTCGCGGACCATGAGGCCGGCTCCGACGAGAACGGCCAGGCTGGTGACGACGCCGCCTATGCGCACGGCCCGGCCGGACCACATTGAGGCGCCGGGGACCCTGGCCGGGTCGACTTCTCCGACGCGGACGATGCGATCGAAGTTCACCTGCCGCTGCGGGTTGGCGGGATCAAGAGCGCGGCTCAGGCCCTGCAGGCGCTTAAGTTCTGTCTCCAGTTGCGTCCTGCGGGCGGTGTCTGTTTCGGCGCCAACTCTCTGGCTCAACTCCTGGATACAGCGGTCGTAGAAGCTCTTCAAATTATCGGGTGTCAGCTGGGCGACCTCGGCCATGGCACCGGCGGTGCCACCGACGCGATCGCTGCCCACGGCGCCCTGACCGGTCTGGCTGGACACCTCCACACTCGGGGATCCGCCGCCCATCCTGTTGAGCTGCTGCTCCCCGGTCAGTTGGCTGATCACGGGAGGGCTGGCGCCGGACTGCTCGCCGCCGGGGGCGGCCGGGGCAACGGTCGGAGCTGCCGGAGCGTCCAGCGGCCGGCCACTGGCCCAGTTGATTAGCTGCTGATCGCTGAGAGTCCCAATCTGGCTTGCGCTCAACGGGTTGGCCTGGTACCTGGCGATTATCTGATTCACCCGCTCGGCGCTGATATCACGCCCGCCGGTGCCCAGAATTGCCCGTCTCAACTGGGACGCCTGTCTGGCGATCGCCACCGGATCGATCTGGTGCCCGGCGCGCTGCTCCTGCAGGTAAATGGCGATGACGTTTCTCACCGACTGCCCGTTCACGTCGAAGCTCGTCCCGCCGGCTCCATGACCGCCCAGGATCGTCTGAAGATCGGGCGCGGCCGGCGCCGGCCGATCACCGGCCGCCGGTTGGTCGCCGGGACGCGCCGGGGTTTCCGTTCGTGTGCCACCATTTCCGGTGCCACCACCGCTTCCGGTGCCCGCGCCATTGCCGTTGCCGCTCCCTGCCGGGGACACGGGGGCCGGCGAATCGCCGACCGTGAGGTGCGTCAGGCGGGAGCTGGTCTCGGACAGCCGGCCGGTTGCCTGCGTCTGAGCGGTCTCCAGGGCCGCCAGCTGCTCCCTCAAAGCGTTTATCGCGGCAGGATCGGCGCCGGGCACGCCCTCGATCTCCGCCAGGCTCCGACGGGCGTGATCTACCTGCCTGGTCACCTCTTCCAGCTGCGTGCGCGTTTCCCTGACATACTGCTCGAGATCGTTGCGCTGCTGCTGGGTCACCGGTTGCCCCTGGAGCGCCGCAAGCCGTTGTTGCGCATCCGCGAGCCTGGCTTGCAGACCTTCCTGCATGGTCCGCAGCTGCTCGGTTTGCCGCTCGATCGCCACCCGGCGCTGCGTGGCTTGCTCGGCGGTCATTGCGGGCGGCTGCCCTTCACTGGTTCTATCCGGGGGCAGATTGGAGTTGGTGTTCTCCGGAGCCGCGGGGCGGCCCGGGGCGGCGGCCGGCTCCACCGCCCGGTGAAGCTCGCCCTGCAGGGCCATGTTTGTGACCACGTTATCCGCGCGCCCGCTGGTGCGCGCCTCTTGCAACGACTGCTGGGAGACGTACATGACCAGCCGGTCGTCGGGCCGCATCTGCACCTGCTCCGTACCGCTTGCCGTCCGCACCACGAGCTTGCCGTCCGACACGCCGACCACGCCGCGCTCGGCGCTGCCGTCCTGGCTGCGCAGCACGAGATTGAACTGGCCGCGCGTCAGACCTTCCCTGGCTTCGACGGTTGTGCGCGCCAGCAGCTCGGCATACTGACCTTTGCCTTCCAGCACGAGCATGAGGTTGTTTCTCAGCCTGTTCGTGCTTGCGGCGCGCTCGGCGTCGGTGCCCGGCGGGATCTGGAAGACAAAGTCGCAGTCGATCGGCGAAACCCGTCTGGTGCCGCCGGCGCCATCGGAGACCTCGAAGAAGCCGTCCCGGAACCGGGCCGGATCCAGAACGCTCCTCGGGTTTGCGCGCTCCCTGACCACCAGGCGCGGCTCGCCTCCCCGCAGATCCTCCTTTACCTCCACGGTAGCCCTGTCGGCAAACCTGGCGGTGGTGTCATGTTGCGGCCGCGGGGGGACGAATCCAGCCTCGCGGGCGCGCTGCATGTAGCCTTCGTAGACACCGCGGCCGAGCTTCCAGACAGCCACCCCACCCAGTCCGGCCGCAGCCAGCTCCATGAGCCTCTGCCAGTTGCTCCCGTCCTGGTTGCCCTGATCACCAGGCTGGGTGCCGGTTCCCGCAGGCTGCCCCATGTCGCCGCTCAGGAGCAGGTTGGTCACGGCGTGATACGGGCGAGCAGTCCGCCCCACCTCGGCAAATCGGGCCGGGGACACCTGCATGACCAGCTTGTCCCCATCGCGCAGGTCGATCGGCTCGGTGCCGCCGCCGCCGCGCACCATGAGCCGGCCTCCCCTGACCTCGACCACCTCCTGATCGGGCGCTCCCGGCCGGCGCAGCACGATCCTCATCTGGTCTCCGGTCAGCTGATTGTTCGGTTGCAGCTCGGTGGCCGCCAGCAGCCGCGCGAATGCGGGTCTGCCTTCCACAATGAGCGTCAACATGTCGCCCAGGAGGGCCTGGCATTGCTGCCGCTGGTCGGCGCTAAGCCCCCTGGGCAGCTCGAAGGTCACCCTGACGCTGCCGGCCGGGACTCTGCCCGTGATCTGACCGTTGGCATCGCGCTGGATGAAGTTGCCGTTCTCGAAGCTGAAAGGATCGAGCTGCTGGCCGCCGGGCCCGGTAATGAGCAGCCGGGGATCGAGCCCGTTGCCTTCCCGGACCGTCAGGTTCTGCCGCAAGCGATCCAGTATCTGCCTGGCCTGCTCGCTCGGGCGCGGGGCCTCGAGCCCCTGCCGGCGCCGCTCGGCGTCTTGAGGACCGTCGCCCGTGCTGTACAGGGGCGGCCTGGTCTCACCGGGCCGATTCGGATTGGGTCCGGGCGGTCGGTTGTCGCCGCCGGGCGGCCGGTTGTCGCCGCCGGGCGGCGCGATCCTTTCGCCGGGCAGCGGCACCAGTCGCTGCATTGTCCAACCGCGGCGCTGCTGCGCCTCCGTGTATGCGTTCTGCAGGTGCCGCTGGTAATTGCGGTCGTTGCGTATCTCGGGCCTGAGGCGCAGGCCCTCCTGGACGAGCTGCTCCCCTTTGCGAATGTACTCCGGTATGCCCGTGCGTATGCAGGCAATCCCGTGATTGATGCGCGATGTCGCGGGGGCCAGATAAAGCGCCTCCAGGGACTCGCGGCGCTGCACGAGCATCTGGCGCTGCAACTGCAGCCGCTGCATGTCCCGGGCGGCGAGCCCGCCTTGCGCCCCGTACCGGAGCCACTGATCGATCGTGTGCAGCTGCATGCTGGTGTTGATCCGATCCTGGCTCACCCGAGTTTGATCGATCCGCTCGGCGGCGGCTCGCGCCCTTTCATACTCGGGCTCGGCATGCCTCATGTACTCGATGCCCCGCGTGCGCAGCAGCATGTGAGCCTGCTGAAGATGGCCGTACGGGTTGTCGAACGTCTGAGGGTTCCGGTAATCATTGGCGCGCGGCACCTCGCGCAGGTACTCCCGGCGAAGCGGGGCGCCGGGCAGCTCGGGCCGGCCCGGTTGCTGCGCACGGTCGCCGGCAGCCTGCACCGGCACGAGCTCGTTTGCGCGCTGGCGCTCGGGCAGCAGCCCGGGCAGGCGCGGCTGCGACTGATTGGAAAGTATCGCTACCTGCTGGTAAGCGGCATCGTACGGGCTGGGCACTTCTGGAGGCATACGCGATTGCTCCGCTGAAGACGCGCCGGGCGAAATTCTCCGCACAAACGCGGCGCGTCATTGACCATGTATGTCCAGCCCAGCGATGTATATCCGCCCGGAGAAATTTCTGGACAGCCTCAAAAATTTCTTGCGTACGTGATCCCCGCTCCCGCCACGTATAACCCCCAGTGACGGCTTGCCAACAGCTCGCTACCATGGCTGGCACTACGGGCGAAAGCCCCGGCGACGGCGAAAAATTGAGGGCTGGGAGATGACCGGATTTGAGGGTATGGAGCCTGGCGCTCCTCCGGGTACTGCTTTGGACTCGACGGCGTTGCGGGAGGAGATTTGGGCGCTTCAGGATGGCGGCAGGACGCAATTGGTGCCGGTGCAGCAGGTGGAGTCGACCGGGTCCGGCAGCGGCGCTGCCGCCGGCGATGGGAATCAGCAGGCCGTGACCCGGGCCGAAACATTGCTCTCCCAGACCCTGAATCAGTACCGCTCCGAGGCCGAAAAGGGAAAGGACCCGGCAGCTCTGCTCACGGAGCTGGGACCTCGCTTCCAAGCGGCGATCAAGGTCGCGGACGACAATTACAGCCGCACCCTCAAACAGACTGAAGACACGCTTAAGAAGCTGCGCCCGCAGATAAAGGCCGCCGGGCAACAGCTGAAAACCGCTCAGGACAATGTAAGCGGCATCCTGTCGAAGGTCCCCGCCCGAGACCGCGAGGAGATAGCCGCCGCCGCCGAGGAGTATCACAACTTCGACGCGATGGCCGCCGAGAAAAACCAGATTGCCGGAATATTGAAACCGGTGCCGGGACTTCTCGATGCTGCCGACGCTCTCCAGAAGGCGTCTGCCGCCAGGGCCGCCCTGAACCTGAAACCGGGCGCCGCTGCCGATCAGCTCAAGCAGGCGGACAAAGCGCTTGATGACGCGATCGCATCCGTGAACAAGATCGTCGATACCCTGCCCGAGAGCAACCGCAAGGAGGCGGCCCGGCTGGTGGTCGAGTACGCATCGCTGGATGCCAGCGATGCCCACAAAGCCGACCTGCTCTCGACACTGAAGGGCTATCCGGATGTGCTCGCCTCCCTGGACAGCCTGAAGGCCGTGGAGAGCTCGATGCAGCCGCTTGTCGCCAGGATCGAACCTTTGCAGGCGGGCATGCTCAATGCGCTGATCGATTGCCTGGAGACCCGCAAGGTCTATGGCGAAGCGTTGAGCGCAGGCGGTGACCAGGAGCAGGCGAAGCTGTTCCTTACGGAAGCCGAGCTCCTGGCGCAGAAGATAGCGGCCGGCGACGTCCTGCCCCACGATCCGGTGCCGGCGGCACCTGAGCCCGGGCGCGATCGCAATATCAGGCTCATCTGATAAGCTCTGCTAGCCCCGCATCGCCTCCAGCTCCCTGGCCAGGCGCGCGGCCACGCGGCAGCACCGCAGGAGATCCGCCCGCAGCCGGCGCAAGTCTCCGGATTCCGCAAGCACGTCCAGCATCTTCAGGGAGTCGCCGAGGACAACAAGCTCCGAGCAGGCACGGGCCAACCGTGTGGAGTTGTTGCCGCCGGCAGGCACGGGAAGGTACTTCTGCTCCTGATCGATCTCGTCTGCGCGCGCCAGCAGGCGTTCGACTATGGCGTGCAGCCTCTTGTTATAGGCTCTCAGAACCACCAGCTGCCTCTGCCTGCGCTCCTCGAGAATCCCGCGCACGAAGCGCCAGGCGCAAAAGAGAATACAAAGGAAGCCCACGGCCAGCACGCCGGCCATGACGATCAAAAAGCGCAGCATGAGCTTGCATCCGCTCCCAGGCCGCGCTCAATAGGCGTCCTTGAACTGGCGCTCTTCCCATTCCTTCTTCTTGCGCGCCCGCTCGGCGGCGGCCTTTTGAGCCAGCTCATCCCGCTTCAAGAAATCCTCGATCTTCAGGCGCATCTCCTTCTCGTCCGGCGGCAGCACCTGGAGCACCTTCTTGTAGGTGGTCACCTCTTCGTCCATCCGGTTTTCCATGTGATAGACGCGACCGAGAGCAATCAGGCTCCGCCAGTCCTCCGGATCGAGCTTGGTCGCGTAGAGCGCTTCCCGCTCCGCCTGCTGGCCGCGGGATTCCGTGAGCAGGAGCAGGCTCAACTGCCGGTGGTAGCGCGGCTCCTGCGGATTGAGCTCAATGGCCTTCCTGTACCAGGCCTCGGCGCCCCGCAGGTCCCGTTTGTCCAGCGCCCGGTGTCCTTTCTCGAAGGCGGCATCAGCCTTGGCGGCGTCCCTGTCGCTGGGTCCGAGCACGGCCTTTTCGTCATCAGCAAGCACGGAACCGCTGCCCGCGGACAGAAAAACCAGACCGGCCAGGATCAGCTTCCCACCAGATCTCCAGCCAAAGCCGCCCTTCCGGGTTGCCTCTACTTCACCTCGCTTCGTCATCCGCCCGCTGTCCCTCTCTTGTGGCCTTCCCACAGATTTTAAGAGGAACTCGCGCCGCCAGAGAATAATCCTGCTTAAGCCTCGTCGCCCTTGCTACAAATTGCCAAGAATTGTGAAAAACTTTGCGCTCGCCAACGAGCTTCCGCTTTTCCTCTCCTGCCAGCGAGCGGGCTACATTGACAACCGCCGGCCGCCCGCAGGCATAACTATGTCTGCTTGGAAAAAACTGCTCCTGTGCTAAACTGACCGTAATCTAATGGCAACTTCGCGTGCCGGTTGCCCGTCTAACAAGACCGTAACCACCGTTGTTTGGGGGTTGGTGTATGTCTTTCTCGAATCAAACGTCGCTTCAGGGCACCCTTCAAGAACTCAAGGAGATCGTGACCGCTCTGCAGGGCGAGGATCACGAGGCCACCCGCCTGGTGCGCCAGATGGAAGCGCTGGTGGCCCGCATCGAGACACGCTCGAAGCGCGGCGGCAACGAGCTGGGCAAGGACACCGGGCTGGCGATCAAACCGGTGGTTAGCGCAGCGCAGGCCCTTACCTGACCGGCGCTGCCCGGAACATGCCGGCAACGCTTATCTCTTTGACCTGATTGGCCAGGTCGGTGGCAGCCTGCGGCCGGCCCAGGCTTTTCATGGCGGCCCGCATGCCGACCAACCGCTCATCGTCGGCAAGCAGGCTGAGGATCTGATCGCGCAGCGTTTGCCCGGTCAGGTTGGCCTGCGGGAGAACGACCCCGCCACCCCGGGCGGCCACGAAGCGGGCGTTGTGCGTCTGGTGATCGGCGGCGGCGAACGGGTAGGGGATGAACAACGCCGGCGTCCCGGTCGCGGCCAGCTCGGCGACGGTCATGGCGCCGGAGCGGCAGACGGCCAGGTCGCTGACCGCGTAAGCGGTGGAAAGGTCGTCGAAGTAGGCGCGAAGGAAATAGCGCGGGTTCTGCAGGATGCTCCTGTCCAGGCGCTCCTTCAAGGCCAGCGTGTTCTTTTCCCCGGCCTGGTGGATGATTTGAACCGGCAGGTCGCTTCCCAGCAGGGAAGGGAGGGCGACCGCCAGCGCTTCGTTTATCGCCTGCGCGCCCTGCGATCCGCCGGTGACGAGCACGGTCTTCAGCTTGTAATCCAGCCCGAGGACGGCCGCGGCCGCGTCCCGGCCCAGCAATCTGACAAAGCTCTTGCGAACAGGATTGCCGTTGACGATGAGCTTGCCGCGCGCCGGCGTGAGCGCGGCGGCCGCGGCTTCCATGCCCACGGAGACGAGCTGGGCGCCGCGGGCCAGCAGCTTGTTGACGAGCCCGGGATGGGCATCGGGCTCGTGGATCGCGTAGGGGACCCCGGTCATCGCGGCTGCCACCAGCGGCGGTGCGGAAGCGTAACCGCCGGTGCCCAGCACCGCCGTCGGGCGGAACAGGCGCAGCACCTTTCTCGCCTCGGCGCAAGCGGCCGCGAACTCGAAGGGCCAGCTAAGGAGCGCCGGCGAGAGCTTGCGCGGCAGGCCGGACACCTTGAGACCGACGAACTCCAGCTTCTGCTCGCGGGCCAGCTTCTCCTCCAGGTGCCCGGCGGCGCCTATATATAGAAGCGCTTCCACCTCGGGGTCGTCCTGCAGGCGCTCGGCGACGGCCAGGGCGGGATAGATGTGCCCGCCCGTGCCCCCGCCGGTTAAAACCAGGCGATGGCGGATCATGTCTTTATGCGCGGTGAGCCGCACGGCGCCGCGCCGCGCCCCGCCCTGCCGTATACCGTCTCCCTATGCCGCCTCATATTCCTCATCGTCGTCGAAGTGCCCGCGATCGCGCGACACCGAAAGCAGGATGCCGACCATGCCGAGAGTGATTACCAGCGAGCTGCCGCCATAGCTGACGAAAGGCAGGGTGATCCCGGTGACCGGCAGCAGCCCGGTGGTGACCATGATGTTGACCAGGGCCTGCAAACATATGGAGCTGGTGATGCCGATGGCCAGCAGGCGGCCGAAAAGCGTGCGCGCCTCCAGCGCCGTCCGGAAGCCGCAAAAGCCGAAGAGCGCGTAAAGACCCAGCAACACCAGGCAGCCCATGAGACCGAACTCCTCGGCAATCACCGCGAAGATAAAGTCCGCGTGCTGAACCGGCAGGTAATACAGCTTTTGCAATGATCGCCCGAAGCCGCACCCCCACATGCCGCCGGAGCCGATCGCCAGCAGCGATTGGATGATGTTCCAGCCTTCTTTCTGCGGCGAGTCATAGGGGTTGAGCCAGCTGTGAATCCGGGCCATCTGATAGGGCGTCTTGGTCACGTGACGCCACACCAGCCACGCGCCGCCGGCCACCGAGCCGAAAATGAGGAGCGAGTTGGTGCCGCTCACGTAAAGCAGCGCCATAAGCGTCCCCAGGATCATGAGCGCCGTGCCCAGATCCGGTTGCTTGACCACGATGGCCGCAATCACCATCGTCACGGCAATCCGCGAGAGCACCTGCCTGTGCCACCAGAAGTATTTCGACAGCCCCGAGGCCAGCAGAAGGATCAAGCTGACCTTGGCGAGCTCGGAAGGCTGGAATTGCAGCGGGCCCAGAGAAAGCCAGCGGCTCGACCCTTTGGCGGTAATCGACAGGTGCGGAACCAGGGTGAGAACGACGAGCGCCAGCGAGATGATGGCCAGCGGCCACGAAAGCTTCCTCAGGCGGCGATAATCAACCCTGCTCAGGCCGTACATGACCAGCAGGCCGATCACGCAGGCGATCGCCTGGCGCCTCAGATAAACTGTCGAGTCCTGATAGCTCTGCAAGGCCTCCGGGGCCGAAGAGCTGAAGACGGCCATCAAGCCGAAGCAGACGAGGCAGAGAACAAGGCTCACGATGGTGCGGTTGGCCAGGCCCCGGAACTCTGGCCCGGGGGCCGCCGTCTGGCTTGCCGCCTGGCCCTTAGGCCTGCGGCGCAAGCCGTTTGAGCCTTGCGTGGACAAGATCTTTGAAGACACGTCCGCGATCCTCGTAGTCCTTGAACATATCGAAACTGGCGCAGGCCGGTGACAAAAGCACCGGTCCGAGTTTCAGCCGGCCACCGAGCTCTACTGCCTCCTCCAGCGACCCGGCGCGGTGGACGCGCTCGAATCCCCCCTTGCTGAGCGCCGACTCGAATCTGCCGGCCGCCTCGCCGATCAGTATCACGCTCTGCGCATGGGCCTTTACCGTCTCCACGAAATCGGTGAGCACGGTTCCTTTGTCGCGGCCGCCGGCTATGAGAACCACGTTGCGCTCCGGGAACGCCTCGAGCGCCTTGATCGCCGAGGCCGTGTTGGTGGCCTTCGAGTCGTTGTAATAGGCCACGCCGTCCACGGTGGCGACATACTCCAGGCGGTGCTCGAGGGCCCGGAAACTTTTCAGGTGCAGCTCGATGTCGGCGCCGTCCACCCCGACAAGCGCGCAGGCAGAGACGGCGGCCAGGGCGTTCTCGAGATTGTGGCGGCCGATGATCCGCAGCTCGTTGCTGGCGCAAATTATCCTGGTCCGGCCCAGGATCCGGTAAGCGAGGAACTCCTGTTTCATGAAGGCGCCCTGGACAGCCTCGGCGAGCTCCGTCTCCACGCTGAAGGGGAAGATCTCGGCGGCGGTGGCCGTGGCGGCCACTATCGGATCGTCCCAGTTGAGCACCGCGTACTGGTCGCGCCGCTGCTGGGCGAAAAGCTTGCGCTTGGCGGCGATGTAGGCATCCAGGCTGCCGTGCCAGTCCAGGTGGTCCGGCGTCAGATTAAGCCAGATAGCCACCTTGGGGGCCAGCGCCGGCGAATACTCGAGCTGGAACGAGCTCACCTCGGCGACCAGATAATCCGGCTTCCTGGCCAGCTGATCGAGGATCGGCACCCCGAAATTTCCGCAGGCAGGAGCCACCCGCCCGGTGCCGGTGAGGATATGGCTGACCAGGGCGCAGGTTGTGGATTTGCCGTTGGTGCCGGTGATGGCGATTATCGGCGCCGTCGTCTCCCGGTAAGCCAGCTCGACGTCGCAGATAACCTCTTTGTTGGCCCGCCTGGCCTTTTGAATGACCTCCGAAGCCGGCGGAATGCCGGGGCTGGTCACGATGAGGTCGCCGAAGTCGACGGCCTCGTCCGAGTGCTCCCCCAGCTCGAGCCGCACCCCGAGGGCCTTCAGCTCCTCGATTCTACTCTCCTGCCCGGCGCCGCTGGCGCTGTCCGACAGAAAGACCCTGGCGCCCCGGGCGGCCAGGTACCTGGCGGCGGATGTGCCGCTCCGGCCCAGCCCCAGTATGGTTACCTTCCTGTTCGTCCAGTCTGCCACCCGGGTATTGTAGCAGGTGGCTTGACAAGCTACCCCCCGCTCTTTTTCTCCTTCTCGGCGAGCTTGAAAGCCTTCTCCTGCAGGCGCTCGATGTGCTTCTTCATCTTGTCCTGCTCCTTGGGCGGCAGGTTGGGCTCAAGCGAGAGATAAGCCTGGTACTGGGTTATCGCCTCGCGCACGTCGCGCGCGCGCAGCGGCGACATCCGCTCCAGGGTTCGCCCGAGACCGAGCCGGGCCTCCGGCACCACGGGATTGTCGAAGATGGCCGCATGATATTTGTCGACAGCGCTGGCCAGCTGCTTCTTGCGCGCGAGATCGTCGGCCAGCGTCAGATCCTGTCGGGCCGCCTCGCGGGCCCTGGCGACGAGATCCAGCCCGCGCCTGGACCTATCCGCGCCGCCGGGCAAAGTCGCGGCCTTTCGGTAAGCCGCCTCGGCCGTGTTCAGATCCTTTATCATCAGCGCCAGGTCCCCGACCGCGAAGACCTGCTTGGCGTCGGTGGCGTTGCCGAGCACGATCGCCATCTGATCCTGCGCGTCCTTGAACCTGTTCTGCGCCAGAAGGGCCTCGGCGTAGGCGATGCGCTCGCCGTCGCTGCGCGGGGAGCCGATCGAGGACAGATCGACCATCTTGCCGGAGAGGGCGCGAAGCTTGGCCTCGGCCAGCCGCAGCTCCATGTCGTTGGGGTTCATCTTGATCGCCTGCTGAATCTGCTGCTCGGCCTGCTCGTAATCGTTGGAAACCGTAAAGGCCCCGGTAGCCTCCTTCTGGGCCTTCAGGTAATAGCAGCGCGTCAGCCCCTTGGCCGCCTCGGCGCTGCCCGGGTTCAAGCTGGCAACGGTCTGGTACTCCTTGAGCGCGTCGTCCAGCTTCTCCAGCTTCAGGCACTGCCGCCCGATGGCCAGGTGCAGCTCCGGATTGTTCGGCATCAACTCCAGCCCCGATCGCAGCTCGGCGATGGAAAGCTCCAGGTCGCCGCGCGATTCGCGGATGTCGGCCAGCTTCAGGTACGGCGCCGGATTCTCCGGCTTGATCCGGATCGACTCCTGGAACTCCTTGACCGCGGCCACCGTGTTGCCCTGGGCGCTGTAGGCCTCGCCCAGCGCCTGGTGCACGGGGGCGCTGTTCGGATATTGATAGAGCGACGTGTTGAGCTCCTTGATGGCATCGTCCACCTTGCCTTCCTGCAGGTACGTCTTGCCGAGCCCGTAGTGCGCGGTGGAGTTGCCGGTATTGAGCGAGATCGCCTTTTTCAAGTCGCTTTCGGCTCCGGGCACATTGTTCGAGGCCAGCTTTATAAGCCCTAGCTGGGCGTAGGCGTCGGACATTTGCGGGTCGCTCTTAATCGCCGCGTTGAACTCCCCGGCCGCCTCGTCGAGCCTGCCTTGCTCCTTATAGCTCATGCCGAGATTGTAGTGGGCCTCGGGCATGTTCGGATCGATGCTGAGGGCCTGCTTCGCTTCCGACTCGGCCTCCTTCAGCATGGCGTCCCTGTTCTTCTGCACCGTGAGCGACGACGACTGCAGGCGGTTCATGAGCACCATTGCCTTGCCGCTGTGGGCCAGGGCGTTGTTCGGGTCCAGCTGCAAGGCCCGCTCGAACTGCTCCATGGCCCCGTCGAGCTTGAACTGCTTGCCCAGGGCCATGCCCAGCCCGGCCATAGCCTGGACGTTCTTGCTGTTGCGGCTGAGCGCCTGCCTGTACAGGTCTGCAGCGTCGGCATACTTTCCCCTGGCGAGCAGGTCATCGGCCGCCACCACGTCTCGTTCAATCTTGGCTCGGATAAGCTTCTTGCTTGTGGCGGCGAGAAGCTGCGGGCGGGCGGGCGCCCAGGCATCGGCGGCCAGCCCCGCATAACCCGCGAGGGCGGCGACTGCCAGGGTCAAACATTTTCTGGACTTCATGGCTCGTGGTTTACCTGTGTCAGGGTTGGGCATTGTTGCATCAATATATAAGAAGCGTTCCGCTCGTTGGTTCCTGCTCGTATCGCGCGTCGGGGCGCCGGACGGACGCTATCATATTTAGATGGGCTCGCGTCAATGTTAACAGACGTGGGTGTTTGATTCATGTCAAGGTATTCAGCCGCCGCTGCGCCGCAAGCGGGGGGCGGAATCCGCAAGGAGAGAAGCACGTGTCCGGTCATTCGAAGTGGGCGAATATAAAGCGCCAGAAGGCGGTTGTGGATGCCAAGAAAGGGGTGGTCTACGCCAAGATGGCGCGCGAGATCATCGTCGCCGCGCGGCTGGGCGGCGGCGACCCGGCCGCCAACTTCCGGCTCCGGCAGGCGATCGATCGGGCCAGGGCCGAGGGGGTGCCCAACGACAACATTCAGCGCGCCATCGAGAAGGGCGCCGGCGGCGGTGCCGCCGAGCATATGGAGGAGCTGAGCTACGAAGGTTACGGCCCGGGCGGGGTGGCGATCATGGTGCGCTGCGCCACCGACAACAGGAACCGCACGGCCGGCGACCTCAGGAGCTTCTTCTCCAAGTTCGGCGGCAACATGGGCGAGGCAGGCTGCGTGGGCTGGATGTTCAAGGAGCGCGGGGAGGTGACCATCGACCGCTCGCCGGCGGTCGATGAGGACAATCTGATGCTGGCCGCTCTGGAAGGCGGCGCCGACGACCTGGACACATCGGATGAGCAGTGCTTCACGGTCATCTGCACGCCGGACAAGCTTGAGCAGGTGCGGGATTCGCTCTCCGGGAGCGGCTACCGGATCGCCTCGGCGGAGGTGACCATGGCTCCCCTGTCCACGGTCGCGGTGACGGAGCGCGAGCAGGCGAAGCAGCTGCTCAGGCTGCTGGATGCGCTCGAGAATCAAGACGACGTCCAGCAAGTTTACGCCAACTTCGACATGGACGCCGGGCTCCTGCAGGAGTGCATGGTTCAGGGTTGAGCCTGCAGACTCCAGTCCGCAGCAGCCTTCACAATGCGCAAGGAGCCGCAACAAAAGTTACTTTCCAGAGCTCGGCGGCCGCCGGCAATTGTCAGAAGCCCAAACGCCGCACCAGCGGGCGTTCACGCTTCAGTGCCGGGCGCCAAAAGCGCATCCGGAGCCGTCCTCAAACGAGCATCGCCCAAACTGTTACACACTGTAACCGTCTCCACCTGACATCTTGGCGGCAGCACGATTCTGAGAGTTTCCTAAAGCCTGAAAAGCTCATCGCGGGCGGGGCTTATATCCTTCGCATACGCGCTAGCAACACCTCCGGTGTGCGTCAACCCCTTGACGGTTAACTCTATCCAAGAAATTCCGGATGCATATACTGGCGGCAAAAACTCGCGTTGTCAGGGGAGCTTTGACGTGCCACCAACCCGTTTGGTAACTTGGCGCCTGCTTCGAAAGCCGCCCCGGCGCTTCTGGGGCCTCATCTGAAAGTGGTTTGTGAAGCCTTACGGCGTTGTCTCTGAAGAAAGAAACGAAGGTCTGGTTCGGCGACACAGCCAATAGCTAGAGCAGGAGCATTTGTGAAGCACGCAACGACAAGACTGGCGTTGACCGCAGCGATGGTCATGGTACCGGCGATATGCTGGTCGCAGCCGTCCGCCCGCGCGGCATCTGTTCAGGGCGTGAATCCTCAGGTCGAAGCAGCGGTCTGGCAGGAGGACGGCTGTGAAATGGCCGCTGTCACCCTCAACGGCAAAGAGCTTCTCACCTTCCGCTCCGAGGCCGGATCGGGGGCCGCTGCCAGGGCCGAAGATCTGGCCGGCAAGCTGCAAGACCTGCTCGACGACAAGAAGTTTGATGCGAACAGCATTCTGCCCGCCCGGGCCGGCGGTCTGGCCGCCATCCAGATGGACGGCAGCACGGTTGTCTCCTTCGATCCCGTCTGCGATGCCAAGGCGTCCAGGTCCTCGAGCCTGGAGACAAGCTGGAAACTTGTAAATGCAATACGCACCGCCTACAGCACCCCCACGCTTCCCGGCTGGTATCTCAAGCTAATGGATCAGGCGGAGCAGAAGCTGGCATCCGATTCCACGCCAGCCAACTGCTTTAGCGGGCAAGCCAGCTGGTACGGCGGCAGGTTCCACGGGCGCAAGACGTCTGACGGGCATCGCTACGATCAGGAAAAGATGACCGCCGCCCACCGCAGCCTGCCCTTCGGCACGAAACTGCTGGTCATGAATCGCAAGACGGGCAACTCGTGCGTGGTGGAGATCAACGACCGCGGCCCGTTCGTCGGTGACCGGGTGATCGATCTCTCGCGCGCGGCGGCGCGCCAGCTGAACATGCTCACTTCCGGAGTCGCCCTCGTCGACTGCCTCATCCTGGGCGGCAACTAGTACCGCCTGGCAGAAATTAACGCGGGCCGCAGGGGCGGATTGTATCGCCCGGACGCGTACAACGCGCCGCAGCGAGGCAACGGCTTCTAATGCCAGCAAGCACCAGCAGCCACGCCATGCTGCCGGGCTCCAGCGTTTCCAGCCCCTGCCGCCGATGAGCTAAAATCTCCATAGCCCGACTTCAGGATTCAATCGTGCCCGACCAAGTCCGAGTGAGAATCGCGCCAAGCCCGACCGGCAATCTGCATCTGGGCACGGCCCGCACCGCGCTTTACAACTACCTTTTTGCGCGCCATCACAAGGGCGCTTTTGTCTTCCGCCTGGAGGACACGGACGAGGAGCGCTCCGACGAGGCTTATACGAAGGACATCATCGACGGGCTGAAATGGCTGGGACTGGACTGGGATGAGGGTCCAGACAGAGGCGGCCCCTACGCTCCCTATCGCCAGACCGAAAAGATCGATCACTACAACAACGTCGCCAACCAGCTCATCTCCAGGCGGCTGGCCTACCTGTGCTATTGCTCGCCCGAGGAGCTCAACGAGATACGCGAGGAGCAGAAGACGAGGGCGGGCATCTCCCGCTACGACAACCGTTGCCGCCATCTTTCGCCGGACAAGGCGGCCGCCTTCGAGGCCCAGGGACGCATTCCCTCCATCCGCTTCCGCATAGAGGAGCCGAAGGTGATCGAGTGGCACGACGCAATCAAGGGAACAATCAGCATCGACAGCAGCGACCTGGGCGGGGACATGGTGATCGTCAAGTCCAACGGCGTGGCCATCTACAACTTCGCCGTCATCGTCGACGACATCGACATGAAGATAACCCATGTCCTGAGAGGCGAGGATCACATACACAACACGGCCAAGCAGCTTTTGCTCTACGAGGCGCTAGGCAAGAAGCCGCCGGTGTTCGGCCACGTCGCCCTCATCTTCGATCCGGAGCGCCGCAAATTGTCCAAGCGCCATCACGGCGACTCCGTGCACGTCGACCGCTACCGGACCGACGGCTACATGCCGGAGGCCCTGGTCAACTACCTGGCCCAGATGAGCTGGCAGCCGGCTGACGGCCGCGAGATATTCACGCTTGCCGAGGCCTGCGAGATCTTCGATCTGTCCCGCGTCAGCAAGAGTCCGGCGATCTTCGATGTTCAGCGCCTGCACTGGTTCAACGGCCATTACATCCGGCATCTGCCACTGTCCGTGGTGACAGATCGGGCGCTGCCCTTCCTGCAGGAATACGATCTCAAAGCCTACTCGCGAGAGGAGCTGGAGCGCATCGTGGCCTGCGTGCGCGAAGGCTTGACGACGCTTTCCGAGATCACGCGCGCCACCAGATTCTTCTTTTCCCCGGCGATCGATGTGCCTGCCGACCTGCAGGAAACGCTGCTGGCCAAGGACACCTCGCGCAAGGTGCTCTCCGCGCTTCTGGACGGAGCGGGCGACCTGCCCTACGGCGATGCGGCCGGCTGCAAGGCCGCCGTGGACGCGGTCGGCAAAGAGCTCGGCGTCAAGGGAAAAGACCTGTACTGGCCGCTGCGCGCGGCTCTTTCGGGATCGGTCCAGGGTCCGGATCTCGGGGCGATGCTCTCGCTTCTCGGTGAAGGCCGCGTCAAGCCGAGGCTCGAGTCGGCATTGAAGCTCTGCCCGCAGATCTAGTCAATTTGCCTCTTCCCGATCGGTCATCGCCTTATGTCTGCCCTGCATGTATCCAACACGCTTACGTCCCGGAAAGAGGAGTTCGTCCCGCTTTCCGGCAGGTCGGTGCAGATGTACGCCTGCGGGCCCACCGTCTACGACGTCTGCCACCTGGGGCATGCCCGCATGGCGATCACCTTCGACGTCATCCAGCGATACCTGCGCTACAGCGGCTATGACGTCACCTTCGTCCGCAACATAACCGATGTCGACGACAAGATCATCAACCGGGCCGCTGAGATAGGAATCAGGCCCGAGCAGGTGGCGCGCGAATACACCTTCACCTTCTGGCGCGACATGCGACTGCTCAATGTGGCGCCCCCGGACTTGGAGCCGAGGGCAACCGAGTTCATCCACCCGATGATCCAGTTCATACGCGGGCTCGTCGAAAATGGCTTTGCCTATCCCTCGGGCGGCGATGTCTATTTCGAGGTTTCCCGCTTCAAGGAATACGGTAAGCTCAAGAAGCAGGATCTGCAGGAGCTGTTGAGCGGCGCCCGGGAGCAGGTGCGCAGCCAGGCGGAGCTGAAGGAGCTCAAGCGAAGCCCGCTCGATTTTGCCCTGTGGAAGGGCGCCGCCGGCGGCGAGGTCGGCTGGGAAAGCCCCTGGGGCAGGGGCAGGCCGGGCTGGCACCTCGAGTGCTCGACGATGATCAAGAATGTCCTGGGCGAAACGATAGACATCCACGGCGGCGGCGAGGATCTCGTCTTCCCCCACCACGAAAATGAGATCGCCCAGTCGGAATCCCTGCACGGCAAGCCGCTGGCCCGCTACTGGCTGCACAACAGTTTCGTGACCATCGACGCCGAGAAGATGTCGAAGTCGCTCGGCAACTTCCGGACCATTCAGGATATCTTGCAGAGCTATTCGCCCGACGCTCTTAGGCTGCTCTTGCTCCAGACTCACTACCGCAGCCCGATTGAATTCACCGCCGACAGCCTGACGGCAGCCAAGCACGGCTTGCAACGCCTGATCCGCGCCGCCCGCTCGGTGTCCGGGCAGGAGGCCGCCGATCTGCAAGGGCGGTCGTCGGTCGCCGACTCCGAGCTCACCCGCGACGTGATGATGGTTTACCACCGCGAGTTCGCCGAGGCGATGGACAACGATTTCAACACGGCCTCGGCGCTCACCGTGCTCTTCGCCCTGGCGGACAAGATCTTTCAGGAGCCGGACGCCGGCAGGCGCCTGAGCTACATCTTTGCCCTGGAGTCGCTGGCGGGCACCCTCGGCCTTACCCTCGAGGACACCAGCAGGCAACTCGACGGGCACAGCGCAGCCGGGATCGTCGACCTTCTTCTGGAGATCCGCGAGGGAGCGCGCGCGAAAAAGGATTTCGCCACCTCCGACCTCATTCGAGACCGGCTCGGCAAGATCGGCATTAAGGTAATGGACGTCCCCGGCGGTCGCTCGACCTGGGAGCGGGGATGACCCTGGCTGCCGGAATGCGCCGGCTTCTGGAGCTGCTGCTGATTGCCGCCGCCTACGCGGTCACCGGCGCCGTAGGGTTCTGCGTGGCCATCCCGCCCGGCAACGTGACGGCGGTCTGGCCCCCGTCGGGCATCGCCTTCGCCGCGGTCCTGCTGATTGGCTATCGAATTTGGCCCGGGATCTGGCTCGGCTCATTCCTTGTGAACGGCTGGTTTTTCACGCATGTGGCCGGGGCTCCGCTGGCCGGCCTGCCGGCCGCCGCAGGGATTGCGGCAGGCTCCGCCCTGCAAGCGGTTCTCGGCGCTTACCTCTTGAGGCGGGTCCTCGGCTCGTCGGGTGCCTTCGATGGGTCCCTGAACGCTTTCAAGTTCGTCGGCATCAGCGCGGCAAGCTGCGTGACCGCAGCCACGTTCGGGGTAACCAGCCTCTGCCTGGCCGGCTCGGTGCCCTGGGCGAAGTACGTCTACACCTGGTTGACCTGGTGGTCCGGAGACCTCGGCGGCGTTCTGGTGCTCACACCTTTTGCCATCGCCTGGCACCGGCGTCCGGACTGGTTTGCCGACAGGGGCCGGGTCGGAGAGTTCCTTGGGTCGATGGGCGCCCTGGCCTCTGTCTGCGCGGCAATCTTCGGCAACATATGCCAGCTCGGCGCCAGGCACTACGCGACAGGCTTTCTGATTATCCCGCTGGTTCTCTGGTCAGCGCTTCGCTATGGAACGGCCGGCGTCACCTCCGCCACGATGGTTATCGCGGGGCTGGCGCTCTGGGGCACTCATGAAGGCTACGGCCCTTTTGCCACCGGCTCCTTGAACGAGTCGCTTTTGCTGTTGCAGGCTTTCGTCGCCGTCATCACCCTGGTCGGGCTGAGCGTAGCCGCCATCGTGGCCGGCTGGGAAGAGTCCAGGCGCGCGCTGGAGAGGTCCGAGGCCGTTTTACGAGAAAGCGAGCACGATCTTCGCCTGCTGGCCGAAGAGCTGGACCAGCGGGTCGAAGAGCGGACAGCCAGGCTCGACCAGGCCAACCGGGACCTCGCCGCAGCCCGCGACCAGGCAATCGACGCTTCCAATTTGAAATCCGCCTTCGTCGCCAACATAAGCCATGAGCTGCGCACGCCCTTGACCGGGATTCTGGCCACGGCCGACTTGCTGGAAACAACGGACCAGACCGGAGAACAGAAAGAGTTGACTCGAGTACTCAAGCAGTCGGCTCAAGCGTTGCTGGAGATTGTGAACGATCTCCTCGACCTGTCACAACTGGAAGCGGGCAAGCTGTCCCTTGAAAATGAGCCTTTCAATGTCATCTTCGTTGTGCAGGACTCCGCACGGCTCCTGGCCAAGGCCGCCGGCGAAAAGAACCTGATCCTGACCACCATGATCGATCAACGGATTCCCGAGCTCGTGCTGGGCGACCACAAGCGGATCCGTCAGGCGCTGCTGAACCTTATCGGCAACAGCATCAAGTTCACGGAATCGGGCACCATATCGGTCGAAGCCTCTCTCGAGCGGGAAGATGAGACGACCGCGAGCATTCGGTTCGGTGTCAGGGACACCGGCATCGGCATAGCCGAAGATCAAAGACGGTTTCTCTTTCAGCCCTTTTCTCGGCTGGATCACACATCGATTCGCAAGCACGGCGGAACCGGCCTGGGGCTGAGCATAAGCAAACAGCTCGTGGAGATCATGGGCGGCCAGATCGACTTCCAGAGCGAAAGGAACGAGGGCTCCTACTTCTGGTTCACAGTCCCCTTCGGAAAACCGGCACAGCCTGCCGGTCCGGCCGCTGCCCCGACAGGCAGGAAGCGGGCCTCCGGCAAGTTTTCCGGCAAGGATGTACGGGTGCTGGTGGTCGAAGACCACGACCTTGTCCGGGCACTGGTTATCAAACAGCTGGCCCATCTGGGCATAGAGGCGCGACCGGCCTCCAGCGGGCAGGAGGCGCTCGCCGCCGTCCGGGGCGCTAGCTTCCATCTTATCCTCATGGACTGCCAGATGCCCGATATCGACGGGCTGGAGGTCACCAGAACCATCAGAAAATTCGAAGAAGACTTGGACAGGCATACGCCTATTATTGCGCTCACGGCCGGGGCCATGACCGGAGACCAGGAAGCCTGCCTGGCTGCAGGCATGGACGATTACCTGGCCAAGCCGGTCGACATAAGGCAGCTTTCGCAGAAGCTGGACAAATGGCTCAAGCTGCCGGCGGATTGAACAGGTTGGCTCTTGCCGCTGTGCCCGCGTATGTTCGCCTGCAGACCGAACTGTTCGGCAAAGGCTCAATGACGGGGCCGCGTCTGGTGCATCCAAAAGCGGGGGACTGGAATGAGCAAGCGCTACACCGCAAACCGGAAGTTGATGCAGTCGCCGTCCTGCACGACGTACTCCTTGCCTTCAAGCCTGACCTTGCCTTTGTCCCTGGCGGCGCTCCACGATCCGCTGGTTTTCAGGTCGTCAAAGGCGACGACCTCGGCGCGGATGAAGCCGCGGGCGATATCGGAGTGGATCTTTCGCGCGGCCTCCTGGGCTATGGTACCGCGGGTGATGGTCCAGGATTTTACCTCGTCCTCGCCGACGGTGAAAAACGGGATCACGTCCAGCAGCTGATAGGCGGCCTTCACAAGCTTGTCGCGGCTCGGCTCCTCAATTCCCAGCGCGGAGAGGAACTCGCCTCGCTCCCCCTCGTCAAGCTGGGCGATCTCCATTTCGGTCTTCGCGCAAAAAGCGATAAGCGGCGCGCCCTTGGCGGCCGCGAACTGGGATAGTTTCCCAACGGTCGGCGTGTCCGATTTGCCGATATCCGCCTCGTCCACGTTTGCCACTATCAGCAGTGGCTTCTGGGAAAGGAAGGTGTAGCCCCGAATCAACTTGAGCTCATCCCCGGACAGCTCAAACTGCCGCAGCGGCTTGCCGTCGGTCAGCGCCTCCCTGAAACGGGCCAGCAGCTCCCTTTCGCCTTCAGCCTGCGTGCGCTCCGGGCCTTTCTTTCTTTGAATCTCTTGATCGAGCTTCTCCAGTCGCTTGTCGACGACCGCCAGGTCAGCGAGGATCAGCTCCAGCTCCAGCAACTCGGCATCCCTGAACGGATCCACGCTGCCGCTCGGATGCGGGATGCCGGGATCCGCAAACGCTCTCACAACGTGCACCAGGGCCTCCACCTGCCGGAGGTGCCCGACCATGGCGGCGCTTAAGCCTTCTTTGGCGGCCTGACCGGGCACCATGCCGGCGACGTCGACCAGCTCGACGGTGGCGTAAGTAGTCTTTTTCGGTTTGTAAAGATCGGACAGCCAGTCCTGGCGCCAGTCCGGCACAGGAACGATGCCTATGTTCGGTTCGGCCTGCGCTGCACCGGAAAACGCCCGCACCTCGGCATGACCGCCGGTGAGCGCATTGAACACGGCGGTCTTACCGGTCGACGGCAATCCAATGATTCCTACTTTCATGATAGTGCTACGCTCGCTCCTCGCTCGCTCTGCCGCCGGCTGCGCCGCCACGCCTGCGGGGCATGCCCCGCAGGCTTTGTTTGGGCGCTCGGCAAGCCGAGCCTCCTCGCTCCCAACAACGAGGTTTCCCCCTCAAAGTTCGGAGAGGGTGGGATTCGAACCCACGTGGCTTGCGCCCATCCGCTTTCGAGGCGGCGCCGTTATGACCGCTTCGGTACCTCTCCTCAATGACTTGAGATTATATCTCAGCCAACTTAATTGTGATGCTGAGGGACCGGGCGGCCGGCGATCGTTGTCGGTCCTTCGGCCTTCGCCTTGAGGGCGGCCATGACACCGGGCATGTCGGCGCGCACCTGGCGCTTGATCAGGATCTGGGGAATGAACATGCCGCCGCTTGTGTAAGAGGAGTAGGTGACCAGGGTCGCCTGCCCGCCATCGACGGGATCCAGCTTCCAGAAGCCGTCCACGTCATGGAAGTCGCCGCTCACCCGGTGCCACTCCAGCGACCTGGGCGCCGTCTCCTTTACTTCCAGGACATATTCGAAGGTGCCGAACGGGCCGCTCGGCTCGATCTCATGGCACACCAGCTTCGTGGCGCCCTTGTCCTGGATCACCTGACACTTCTTCAGATGAGGAAAAACATTCACGGCATTGTTGTAATCGGTGATGATGCGGAATATCTGCTCGGGCCTGGCCTTGACAACCATGCGGCTGACCATGAACGTCTTCTGCCCGACTGTCTCCTCGGAGATCTGGCACGGTTGCCCCGAGGGGCTCGCCATGGCGGGCGGCTGGGCACCTGCCCGGTCGCCCAGTGCGCCCAGCGCGAAGGTCAGCGCCAGAGCAAAAAGACAGCTCCACCTCATCGCCCAGGCCGCCCCAGTGACGGTTCTCACGATTTCCGTTCCTTTCTTTTGTCTCGCCACGCCGGCTTCAATCGGACGCAAACACAATACTGAATTTTGGCTCATTGTCAACTATCGGCATCCGTCCTGAGAGCCGGTTCCCCTGGTTCCCAGACGGATTCCAACGCTCCTGGTTCCCGCGCTTGACCAATTCAAGCCCGAGAATTCTACACCACCCTCATGACTTCCACCGGGAGATGTTTCTCATTTCGTAACGAAAGAACGGCTTCCCGGTTCATCGCTTCGCGGCTCGGACTCCTAAATTTCTTTCATTATCGTCATCAGCTGTCACTTTTCATCGGCCCGCCGCTGCACGAAACCGCGCCACACCTGTAGAATTGGCACAGCCGGTCCTGGTTTCGGGTAGCTTCGCAGGGAGCGTTTATGTCCGACAGCAGCAACGCTTTCGTGCGCTCAAAGGTCATGCCCCTCAGCGAGGCTATCGCGCTCAACGTCCGGGACGGCGACATGGTATACGCGGCCGGCTTCACCCATCTCATCCCCTTCGCGGCCGGGCACGAGATTATCCGGCAGAAGAAACGCGATCTCACGATCGTCCGCGCCACGCCCGATCTCATCTATGACCAGCTCATTGCCGCCGGCTGCGCCAGGAAGGTCGTCTTCAGTTGGGCAGGCAATCCGGGGGTAGGCTCCCTGCGCCTGATGCGCCGAGCCGTGGAAAAAAAGCAGGTGGAGATCGAGGAGTACACTCACTTCGGCATGGTCATGGCCCTGACCGCCGGCGCCTCCGGGTTGCCGTTCATGCCTCTGCTCAGCAATATCGGCAGCGATCTGCCCGCCGCCAACCCCCGCATCAAGGAGATTGACTGCCCATACAGCGGGCGCAAGGTAAGCACCGTGCCGGCGATAAACCCCGACGTGGCAATCATTCACGCCCAGCGAGCCTCGGCGGCCGGCGACGTCCAGGTGTGGGGCATCACCGGCGAGCAGAAGGAGGCGGCATTTGCCAGCCGCCGCGTGCTTGTCACCGTGGAGGAGCTGGTGGACGAAAAGGTCACCCGCCGCACGCCCCATCTGACCGTCATCCCGGGCTTCAAGGTGGCGGCTGTCTCCGTCGTGCCCTTTGGCGCCCATCCTTCCTACGCCCACGGCTACTACGAGCGGGACAACGAATTCTACGTGGAGTGGGACAGGATATCCGCCGACCCGGCCCGGGTGGAATCCTATTTCATGGAATGGGTATATGGTATCCGTGACCGGGAAGAGTATGCGAGCAAACTGCCGGCACAGATCCGGGAGCGGTTGACCACCAGGCGCGTCGCCGAACCGGTTGCGTAGCAGGAACCCCTTCGCCGCCCCCGCGTCTGAACTTTCATCTTGCATTTTCTCCTGCGCAGGGGCAGGGCTCGGTGGGGGCATGGCGATGAAGCTGAACAGGATCCTCGGCTGGCTGTGGGCGTCTGCTGCAGTGCTCGCGGTCGCCTCCTCCTCCCCTCATCTTCTGCCTGCCGCCCGGGCCGGGTCCGGCAGCCAGCCTGCCGGAAACATCTTTGCGCCGACGCCGCCGGAGTCTGCCGCCTCACCGGCATACGCAACCAAGAAGCGCGCACCGGAGCCCGCGGCCATGTCACCCGCGCAGGCGATGATGGAAGATTCCTCTTACGCGGATCAGGTCAGGGCGCTGCCCACGCTCGCACCGGAGCAGCGCAAACAGCTGGATAAGCTTATCCAGGACGAGCGCAAGGAGGCGCAGCCGCTTGCCGAGGAGCTGCGCGCCGTGCGGGACCAGCTGCGTGTGGCCAGGCAGACCGGCAAGCTGCCGGCGCCGAACGACGCGACCGGCGCCGGCAGCCCGGACGAGCCGGGATCATCGAGAGCCCGCCCTCTGCCGGCAGGCGCATGGCTGCCCGGACAGGCTCCGGCAATTTCGGTTCTCGAGGCCCGCGCCCAGGCTCTGGAGCAACAGATGAGCCAGCGGAAGCAGTCCCTGTGGGCGCAGATGAGATCTGTCCTCAGTGTCGATCAGCTTCGAGACCTCTACCAGATGCGCAAGGGGATGCTTATCATTCCCGGAGTGCTCGACCCCCGGCCGATGCCGCACGAGGACGGACCGCTATCCGGAGGCGCGGACAGCAGATGAGCGGCAAGGCAGCGGAGAACTTCTGGATCGAGCAGCTCCTGAGACGAGCAGGCTTCGGCTGCACGCCTCAGGAGCTTGCCGGTTACAAGGCGCTCGGGTACGAGGACGCAGTCGAGCAGTTGATCAATCCGCAGCGCGTCCCAAACGACGAGCTGGGGACGCTTATCGAACAGCAGGATTTCGACTTCACGCGACTGGATGATCTCAAGCGCTGGTGGCTCTATCGCATGTGCTTCACCAGGCGGCCGCTCGAGGAGAAGATGACCTTGTTCTGGCACGGTCACTTCGCCACCGCCAACGCCAAGGTAGGCCAGCCTTATCTGATGTACATGCAGAACCTGCTCATGCGGAAGTTCGCCCTCGGCAACTTTCACGATCTGCTGCTGGGCATCTCGCGCGACCCGGCGATGATCATCTGGCTGGATAATCAGCAAAACCGCAAGGGCAAACCTAACGAAAACTACGCGCGCGAGGTGATGGAGCTGTTCACCGTCGGCATCGGGCACTACACCGAGCAGGACGTCAAGGAATCAGCAAGAGCGTTCACCGGTTGGCAGACCCGTCCCGACGGCTTTTATTTCAACGCCAACCAGCACGACAACGGCGAGAAGACGTTCCTGGGACATACCGGAGATCTCAACGGCGACGATATCGTCGCCATACTGGTCAGCCAGCCAGCTACCGCCCAGTTCCTCGCCAGGAAGATGGTCACCTTTTTTGTCGCGGACAAGCCGGATCAGTCGATGATCGATGATGTGGCTGACGCCTACATGGCGAGCCGATTTCAGATCCGGCCTATGCTCAAGACAATATTCACCCACCGCCTCTTCCGCAGCGACAAAGCTTATCACGCCAAGATAAAGAGCCCGGCCGAGCTCGTCGTGGGGACGCTCAAGACCCTGCAGGTGACCAAGCTCGACGCCGACCTGCCGGCGGTGATGGCCCGCATGGGACAGAATCTTTTCGAGCCGCCGAACGTGAAGGGCTGGGACGGCGGTCCGGCGTGGATCTCCACCAACACGATGATGGAGCGCTTCAACTTCGCGACGCGGATCACGCAACAGAAGTTCGACGCGCTCGAGGGTTATTTCAGCCCGAGCCAGCTGGCGGCCAATCAGGGTTTGAGGAGGGCCCGCGATCTGGTCGATTACTTCCTCGCGTTGCTCGTGGACGGCGACGTGCCGGCTGACACCAGAGACTCGCTCATCAAGTACGTGTCCACGGACTTCGACGGCCAGTCGATTGAGGCAATCCCGGATGACAGAACGCTCGACGCCAAGTTGCGCGGGCTGGTGCACTTGATCATGACACTTCCCACCTATCAACTGGCATGACGTTCGACGCGGCAAGCGGCTGAATGGATGCCACGCCGCAAACGGCTGCACTACGGTGAAATGGCTACAGCGATTTAAAAAGAGAAGGTGCTGATAATGAGGATCACCAGAAGGAATTTCATAAGAGCCTCTCTCGGGGTTGCCGGCTATTATCTGGCGACACCTCATTTTTCGGCGCTGGCGGCGGCGGCGGCCCGGCTGGCCCCGCGGCGCAGCGGCATAGACAAGGTGCTGGTGGTCGTCCAGCTTGCCGGCGGCAACGACGGGCTGAACACGGTAGTGCCTTACACGGACGGCGCCTACTTTCAGGCAAGACCGACCCTGGCGTTGAAACCGGAGATGGTGCTGCCTTTAAGCGGGCAGCTCGCCTTGCACCCGAACATGAGCGGCCTGGCCGATCTGTTCAAACAGGGGAAATTAGCGCTGGTGCTGGGCGTCGGCTATCCAAACCCCAACCGCTCCCACTTCCGCTCCATCGAGATCTGGCAGACGGCCGAGCCCAATCGCATCGCCAACACCGGCTGGCTGGGGCGTTATCTGGATCTGGCCAGCCCGGCATCCGGCGCCGACGACAACATGCTGCCGGCAGTGAATCTGGATCCGATCCTGCCCAAGACCCTGTCGGCATCCAAGGTCGTCGTCCCCTCCGTCACCAACCCCAACCTGTTCCGCTTCACCACCGATCCGCGCTACGGCCAGGACAGGGAGAACCAGATCGCCGCCTTCAAGCAGATCTATTCGAGCTTCGACCTCAAGCGCCCGGAATGCGATCTGTTGAGAAAGGTCGGGCTGGACTCTTTGCAGGCTTCGGATTATCTGCTCGACGTGGTGAAGAAGTACCAGGGCACGGTCAAATATCCCGACAATCCGTTCGCGAAAGGGCTGCAGTTCATAGCCCAGATGATTGCGGCCGGTGTGGGCGCGCGTGTTTACAATATAAGCCTCGGCGGCTTCGACACGCATGCCGCACAGACCAGGACGCAAGCCAATTTGCTCAAGCAGCTCTCGGACGGTCTTGCCGCATTTCAGTCGGACCTGGAAGGGCACGGCGTCGACCGTGACGTAATGGTGATGACATTTTCCGAGTTCGGACGCCGTGTCGCCGAGAACGGCGGCCGGGGGACGGACCACGGCACCGCCGAGCCGCTTTTCCTGGTGAGCAGCGCGCTCAAGAGCGGCCTTTATGGTGACTACCCGAGCCTGTCCAACCTGGACCAGGGAGATCTCAAATACAAGATCGACTTTCGCACCGTATACGCCACCATTCTCGATCGCTGGCTCGGCGCTGACAGCCAGCAGGTACTTGGTGGCAGGTTCGATTCCCTGCCCTTCGTGTAGGAAGGGCCCGCCCGTTCGGGCAGGCCCTTCCTACTGACGTCGACCAGCTGTTACTTGGTTGTGCTCGGAGCAGTGGTGCTCGGAGCGGTGGTGCTGGCAGTCGGGGCCGCGCTCTTGGCTGCTTTCTTCTTGGCATGCTTGCGCGCGCACTTGCCCTTCTTGGCTGTTGTGGACTCTTCCTTGCCCTTCTTCTCTTTCTTGGCCTTCTTCTCTTTCTTTTCCTTCTTGGCAGGCTTTTCAGCCGACGTGGTCTGGGCGCCGCTTGATTCCGGAGCCTTGGCTTCGTCGGCGTAGCTTGTCAACTGAGCGCCGAGACCGAGAGCGAACGTGAGGGCCAGAGCCAACGGCAGATTCGTAAGTAATCTCATTATGTACACCTCCAGAGATTAGTGCGCGGGCTGCCGACTCCAGTCAGCAATCCCTGCTAAGTGTATCCTAGGGCCCCCTCGTTAAGGCGACACCATCAGTTCGTAAGAAGAATGTAAAAAAAACCGGTCGTGTTTCCGGCGACAAGCGGCCGTTTCCACTCTTTTCGGCATCGGGCCTGGCTTTTGCTCACGCGCCTGTGATACCGCCGGCAATACCATAAAAACATGTCAACTTCTTAACACTCGTATGAGTGTCGCTTGACAAGGCGGAATTGTCAGGGCACTGCCGTTCTTTCCGGAAATCCGGATGCGGAAAACGCATGAGGGCGGGCGGCTTAAGCCTGGCGACCTCATGCCCGGTGAATCAGCGCTTCGACAAGGGTGAACATCCCTGACAGCGCGAACACGCAGGCGGCGCTGTACTTGATCAGCTTGTCGGGAATTCGCTGGCCCATCAGTCTGCCGCCAAACACGGCCAGCGCGTCCGCGCCCACCATGCCCACGGTGCTGCCAAGCCAGACACCGAGAAAGTTGTTCCACCTGCTGGCGATGGCGATGGTGGCCAGCATCGTCTTGTCGCCAAGCTCGGCAAGAAAGAAGGTTATCGCAACGGCTAGAAGCGGTCCCAGCCGGCCGCCGCAAAGGCTCTCCTTCTCGTCGACCTCGTCGCCGCGAATGGTCCAGATGGCAAAGCCGATGAAGGAAAGGCCGGCTGCGACCTTGATCCACAGGAGCGGCAGCGCCGCCCCGACCGCCTGCCCGATCGCCACCGAGAACAGGTGGACGACCAGGGTGGCGAGAAAGATCCCGGCTATCACCACGCGCGCCGGATAAATTGCCGCAAAAGCGATGGCCACAAGCTGGGTCTTATCACCCATCTCGGCCATAAAAACCAGGGCCAGCGCCATCAGAAAGGCAATCACGGACAATCCTCGAGCCGGAGATCAAGCCGCGAACAACAGGCGGGCATCGCGGCGCCGGAGCACCTGCCCGCGGGCATTCAGTATAACGACGCCGGCGCCCGGGCCAAGCGGCTGCAACAAAGCGTTAACCAATTCTAGTGGTCGTGGTGGTGGTGAATGTCCGGGAAGTGCGGGTGGCTGTGCAGCAGCGGCTCGTGGCGGTGCGGGTGAGAGTGCGGCTCGCCGGGCGGATCGCCTTCGGCGTGCTCGTGCTTGTGGTGCTCGTCGTGCACGTGCTTGTGCTCGTGCTCGAGCGCGGCGTGCAGATGCTCGTGCTCGTGCCGCTCGCCAAGACAGAGCCAGGCACCCGCTCCCATGAAGACCACCGCCGCCACCATGGCGGAGGTAACCGGCTCGCGGAGAAAGACCACCGACAGGGCGGCGCCCGCGAAGGGCGCCAGCGAGAGATAGGCGCTGCTGCGGGCCGCCCCGATATGCCGGAGAGCGATTACGTAAAGGCTGAGGCTTGCCCCGTAGCCGGCCAGCCCGACCAGCCCGGCGGCGGCAATCGTCTCCGGACCGGGAAGTCGGGCGCCGGCAGCCAGGGCCAGGCAGCAATTCACGGTGCCGGCGAACAAGCCTTTGAGCCCGGCTATTTGCAGGGGGTCGGCTCCGGCGATGCGCCCGGTGAGGTTCGTGTCAATCGCCCAGGCCAGACAGGCCGCCAGGACGGCCAGGCTGCCGGCGCCCGCCTGCGGGTGAAGGAGCGAGCCGCCCAGCGACAGCAGAGCACCGCCGGCGGTGATGGACAGCATCCCCGCCAGCAGGCGGCGACCGAAATTCTCCTTGAATACCAGCCAGGCTAAGCTGGCGGTGAACACACCTTCCAGATTGAGGAGCAGCGATGCCGTCGAGGCGGGGGTTGAGCGCAACCCGATCATAAGCAAGACCGGAGCGGCGATGCCGCCGAGGCCTATTGCTCCCGCCAGCCAGCCGAGGTCGGCCCCTTTTACCCCGGGCTCAAAACGGGCGGCGGGCGCCATGAGCCGGCGGGCCCATCTCCAGGCGCTAAGCCCGATCCCGGAGCCCAGATAGAGCAACCCGGCCAGCAGCACCGGGTCCGCTTTGCCGACCAGCGCTTTGGCCATCGGCACGCCGACCCCGAAAAGCAGTGCGGAAGCCAGCGCAAAAAGCACGCCCCGGCTCCGCCTCTGCATCCTATCTTCCAACGCCGCTCACTTCTCCTGCCGGCTGTCCCTAGCGTACCACCGTGGTGAGCGCCGGCTCGTGATAGTATCAATTTAGAGTTTAGGCTCTGATTTTGCTCTAGTATCCAACTCAATACCATGGAGGCCCGGTGCACAACAAACTCGCATGTCCAATAATGTCTACGATCGCCATGATCTCGGATAAGTGGAAGGTGTTGATCATCTGCAAGCTGCGTGGCGGCACGCTGCGTTTCAACGAGCTGAAGCGCGAGCTCCACGGCGTCACCCAGCGCGTGCTCACCCACCAGCTCAGGGAGCTGGAGGCAGATGGCCTGGTCACCAGAAAGGTATACGCGGAGGTGCCGCCGCGGGTGGAGTACTCGCTCACCAATCTCGGCGTCACCCTGGTGCCGGCGCTGGATAGCCTGGAGAGCTGGGCCCGCGAGCACTGCAACGAGATCCTCGACGCGCGCCGGCGGGCGCTCGCCCAGACCGTGGCGGATGAAGGCGCCGCCGCCAAAACGTGATCGGCCGGTGACCGCCCCTGCGGCGGTCAGCTTCGCCCGTCGGGGAAATTAGCCTTTATGAAGGAGAGCTCCTCTTGCAGGCTGGCCACCTGTCCGTCGAGTTTCGCCGCGGTCAGGGAGGAGAGCACGCGGCCTATCTGTGGCCCTTCCGGGAACCCCATGCGCAGAAGATCGGCGCCGGACACCAGGACGGTGATGTCTTTCAGCTCCTCCAGATAGAGCTTGATCATCCGGCGCCAGGGGGACCCGGGGCTGGCCAGGCTGGCGGCGATGGCCAGCGCCTGATCGGACTGCCCGTGCAGGCCGGCGTAAACGGCGCTGCGCCTTGACTCGGCGGCCAGGGATTTGAGCCGCCGCGGAAGCGACAGGCCCTTTTCGATGTGCTCCTTCTGCTCGTTGGACAGGTGAAGCCGATCGACCACCGCCCGGCGGCGGTCGGGCTCCAGCTGCGAGAGCAAGATGGCCAGGTAGACTACCCAGGCGTCCCCGACCGGGTAGCGGGCGAGCAGGCGCTCGGCGCGGCGGATGAGGGCGCGCATGCGAGCGCCCCAGACCAGCTCCGAGTCCAGATAGCGCAGCCGTCCGCCAATCTGCCCGAGAAGCTCGAGCGCCTTCATGCGCTGGGGCGACTCCAGAATCAGCTGCAGCTCCGCTCGCATCCTGAACCCGCCCAGGTCGTCAAAGATTCCCATGCTCACCGCCCGCGATGCCTGCTCCTGGGTTTGCGGGTCGAGCTGAAAGCCGAGCCTGGACGCGAAACGAGCGGCCCGCACGATCCTGGTCGGGTCCTCTATAAAGCTGAACTTGTGAAGGACCCGAATTGTTCTGTTCTTGAGATCCCGCAGCCCGCCGAAGTAGTCGACGAGCTCTCCGAATCTTCCCGGATTGATGCACACGGCCAGAGCGTTGATCGTGAAGTCGCGGCGAAACAGATCCTGTCGCAGGCTCGACGCCTCCACGGTCGGCAGCGCCGCCGGGAACTCGTAGAACTCCAGGCGGGCCGTCGAGAGATCGACCTCCCGTTTTTGATCGGCAAGAAAGGAGAGCGTTGCCGTCTGGAATCGCTCGTGCCTGGCCACCACCTGCAATCGCCCCGGGAATGCCGCCTCCAGCGCCTGGGCCAGCTCGATGGCCGAGCCCTCGATGACGAAGTCCAGATCGAAGATCGGGCTGCCCAGCAAAAGATCCCGCACGCAACCACCGACCGCGTAAGCCGACATGTTGAGCCGGGCGGCGATAATCCCTATCTGCTCGAAAAGCCACTGGCACGGAGCATCCAATCGGGCGATATGCTCGCGGAGGAGCACGCCCCCGCCTTCCGGAGCGCGGGCCGCGGCCGCACCCTGTCCTTCGGCCGGCCCGCCGTACAGGGTGTTCATGACCTCGCGCCGGCTGACTATGCCCACCAGTTCGCCGCTTTCATCGATGACCGGAAGCCTGCCGATGTCCGCCTTCACCATCATCTGCTGGATCTGGCTGAGCGGGGTCTCCGGGGTAATCGTGATCACCGGCCGGCTCATGAAACCCTGCACCGGCGCGTGGGCAAGCTTGTGGTGGTGCGCCTGGTCGATGTCGCGCCGGGACACCACGCCCACCACCTGCCCGTCCTCGACCACCACCAGCCCGTCGAGGTCGTACCTTAGCAGGAGGCGGCCGGCCTCCTCCATTGTCGTGCGCGGGCGGATCGTCCTTACCGGGGTCCTCATGATCTGAAAAGCCAACTTCTCCGGCTTCACCTGCTGGCGCAGCAGTTGCTCGATCCTTTCCGCCGCCTCCTCCACCGAGACCTGGCGCGTGACCGCGGCACCGGCGCCGGGGTGCCCGTCACCGCCGAAGGCGCGCAGCATCGGGCGCAGATCGATCTCCGGGGTGTCGCTGCGCCCGACGATGTGCACGCGGTCGCGCATGCGCACCACGGTCACGGCGGCGTCGGCGGACTCGATCTCGACCAGCTTGCGCGTCAGGGTCGCCAGCCCGTCCAGATAGCGATTGAGGCTGCCGGTGGCGATGACGACCCTGGCACCGGATACGGTGACTATCCTCAAGTCCTTGACCAGCTGCTCGAGAAGCTTCGTCTGCTCGTCGCTCATTTTTGGATGCAGAAACTCGTTGATGCGCGTCAGGTCGGCGCCCAGCTTGAGCAGGAAGGCGAGACTCTCCGCATCGGCGGCGGTGGTGCCCCTGTAAGTAAGGCTGCCCGTGTCCTCGTGTATGCCCAGGGCGAGCAGCGTGGCGTCGAACGGCGTGAGCGTGATCCTCTGCCTGCGCAGCTGCTCCACCAGCAGCGTGGTCGTGGAGCCGACGGGTTTTATTATCGAATCCTTGCGCGCCCCCGGTCCCATCCCGTGCGGATCCACCGGGTGGTGATCGAAGATTGTGTACGTTCGCTCGCGCCGCGAGTCGTCGAGCAGCCTGATCGCCATGTCGTCCAGCCGGTCGGCGTGCTGGCAATCGACGATGTAGAGGTGATCCACGCGCTCCAGGTCCACGTACTTCATCTGGGCCAGCGGCAGCGTGTCCCGGTAGAGCGCGAGAAACTCCCTGACGTTGCCCACCAGGGGATAGCCCAGCACTATGCGCGCGGTCGGGCAGAGCCTGGTCACCGCGTACTGGGACGCCAGCGCGTCGAAGTCCATGTTGTTGTGTGTGATCACCAGCTCCAACGGCAAAAACCTCGCCTCCCGCCCTTTCATTATGAGCCATGCGCAGCGGGATAAGGCTCAGCCGGCCGCTCCCGGCGCATCTGCCGGCGCCCGCCGGACCAGCCGTCGTCAAGGCGGGCGAGCCCCGCGCCCCGGGCACACGGCTCCCTGCCAATCGGGGCATGTTTACAGTTGGGGGCGACGGGGTATCTCTTGCTCTGGTCGATGAACAGATCCATGTTGTAAAGAAGGTTATGGCGAAATGCCGCTGCTCGGGGGAATTGGTGAGCTGTACCTGCTATGCGCCGGTCTGGGCTCGCTTTTTATCATCGTCAGCTTCCTGACCGCGCAGATGCACGTGGTTGCTCACCACGGCGCGGGCGCCGAGGGCGCCCACGCCCTGGACGGGCACAGCGGACACGCGGGTGACGCCGGCGGCGGTCACCTGTCCGCGGGCCCGCACCACGGCCCGGCCCTCCACGGGCCGCCAGCGCACGACCCCGGGGCTATCCAGGCGGGCGCCGGACACGGCGCAGGGGGGGCCGGAGCGCACGGTCACGCCGGCGGGGCACCGCCGGGGCACGGCGGGGCTTCCGACCAGCCGGGCGGCCAGTCCTTCCGGGGCCAGCTGGCCAGGGGGCTCGAGCACGGCGGCCACTTTCACTTTCCGGAGGCTACCGGAGCACACCATGCGGCTCCGGCGCATACCGGCAGCGAGAGCGGACCGGTAGCCACGGCCACCGGGGTCATTCCCCGCCCGCTGCGCATACTGATCACTCTTTTCAGCCCGATGACCTTTGCCATGTTTTCGGCGTTTTTCGGAATCTCCGGCTTTCTTTTGCTGTCACACTTCCCGTATCTCGGCTCCCTGACGGCGATACCGGCGGCGGTCATAGCCTTTGCCATCACCAGGTTCACCCTCGGGCTGATGGGGCTGGTGGTCCGCAAGCTGGAGGGCCGCTTCGTGCAGGGCACCGAGCAGTTTATCGGACACATGGCCACCGTCAGCGTCGGCATTGGGGCAGGAGGAATGGGACAGATCATCTACACCATAGGCGGCATGCGGGGACAGTCACCGGCCAGGGCCTCTGCCCCCGGGGCGAGCTTCAAAAAGGGCGACAAGGTGATGATCGCGGACGTGCGCGATCAGGTAGCCTATGTGGAGGCTTGGACTGATCCCTTCCTGCCCGACGAAGGCGGGACAATCTCGCTTTCCAAGGAGACAATCGAGCAAAAGGAAGAACAGGCAAACACCGGGGAGGGCTAAGGCGCAAAAGCCAATCTGGTACCATCGACCGACACAATGACCGCCACCAACTTACGACCACAGGAGAAGCAACATGTTTGGTATAGATATTGTCGGAATTGCGACCATCGGCATCCTCATCGCCTTTGTCCTTTTCTTGATGGTCTCCTGCTTCCAGAAATGCGGGCCGAACGAAGCCATGATCGTCTCCGGATTCGGCGCGACAAGGGAAGGCCGTCCTTTCAAAATCTTCGTCGGCGACGGCACGGTGATCCTGCCGCTCATTCAGCAGCGCGCTACGCTCAGCCTGGAGACGATGACCATCGATGTCGTCTCGCAGGCGCCGATGATCACCAAGAGCGGGGTGCCGATCTTCGTGGAAGGCGTGGCCCAGATCAAGGTGCAGAACAACCTGGAGGCGATCGCCACCGCCGCCCAGCAGTTCCTCAACAAGAGCCAGGATGAGATTGCCGCCATCGCCCACCAGACGCTGATCGGGCACCTGCGCGCCATTCTGGGCACCATGCAGGTGGAGGAGCTGATTCAAAACTTCGAGCGTTTCTCCTCGCTGGTGCAGGAGGTGTCGGGAGCGGATCTGGCGCACATGGGCATGGAGATCGTCTCCTTCACGATCAAGGAGATCAAGGACAACGTCGGCTATCTGGAGGCGCTGGGAAGGAATCAAACCGAGATCGTGAAGCGCAACGCGGCGATCGCCATCGCCGAAAACCAGAAGCAGACGCAGATCGCCCAGGCGCAGGCTCAGCGCGAGGCGGCAATCGAGCAGGCGAAAGCTCAGCGCGACGCGGCAATCTTCCAGGCCCAGGCCAGCCAGGAGCAGGCGACGGCCAAGCTGCAGGCGGACACGCTGGTCGCTGAAGCGACCAAGAACTTCCAGGTCTCGCAGGCCGCGTACCAGGCAGAGGTGTCGGCCAAGAAAGCGGCCAGCGACATGTCTTACGACATCGCCAAAGCCCAAACGCAGCAGAAGCTGGTGCAGGAGACGCAGCAGATCAAGATCGTCGAGGCCGCCAAAGAGGTGGAGCTGCAGCAGGTGGCCGTGCAGAGGCGGCAGGTGGAGCTGGAAGCCGAGGTGACAAAACCGGCCGAGGCCGAGCAGTCGCGGGTCAGGCTCATGGCGCAGGCCGAGCAGGACAAGCGCAAGCTCCTGGCCGAGGCGGACGCCATGACGGCCAAGCTGCAGGCGCAGGGTCAGGCCGACGCCACGCGCCTGAAAGCGATCGCCGACGCGGAAGCGGCCAAGGCGATCGGGCTCGCTCAGGCGGAAGCTGAGCGGGCCAGGGGGCTGGCGGAAGCCTCGATCATCGCCGCCAAAGGCGAGGCCGAGGCCGAGGCCATGGCCAAGAAGGCCGAGGCCTTCAAGCAGTACAACGAGGCGGCCATGGCCAGCATGGTAATCGAGAGGCTGCCGGACCTTGTCGCCGCCGCCGCCACGCCGCTGTCCAAGATCGGGCAGATGACCGTTCTGGCCACCGGGGACACCTCGGGCGCCAGCAAGATCACCGGCGACGTTATGACCATGGCCGCCCAGGGGTTGACCATGGTCAAAGGCCTGACCGGAATCGACGTCAGCTCGCTGCTGCGCCGCGACGACTCGCGGACGCTGAAGTAGTCACAAGGAGGAGGTCTTGCCTGCATCGGGCATTGACTCCAGGCGAATAATCCTGACCGGCGCAAGCGGAGTGGGCAAGACCTCGGTAGCAGAGGCCCTGGCCCCGCTGCTGGCGCTGCCGGTCATCCCGGAGCTGGCCAGGGATATCTGCGCCGCCCTCGGTTACCGGCGAATCGGCGAGATCCCGGATCAGGAGGGTTTCAAACGCCAGGTCCTGGCAGCGCAGATCGCCGAGGAGGAGAAGCTCTCCTCTTTCATCTCCGACCGCTCGACCATCGACTGCTGGGTGCTCTGGCAGCGCTGGAACATCTGCTCGGCGATGACCTACGACACCGAGAGCTACTACGAAGAGGCGCGCGAGCAGGCGCGGAAGTACACGCATATCATTTATATCCCGCCCATGTTCGGGCCGGTCGAGGACGATTTTCGCTGGACGGACGCCGATTACCAGAAGCAGATCGATCGGCTGGTGCGCATGACGCTCTACGACTGGAGCTTGCTGGACAGAACGTATGTGGTTCAATCGGAGGGGGTGGAGGCGCGCCTCGCCGAGATCCGGGTTTGGCTTCGCGGGCAGGCTGTCAGTGAGTAATAAAATGCGCAGATATTTCTTGCTCCCGCCCCTGCTGGCAGCCTGCCTCATCCTCCTGACCGTGCTCGGCGCCGGCGCCGCCGACGACAATCCGGCCCGGCTGGCCGCCGGCGGCGCCGCTCCGGCAGGGCGCATAGTCTCGCTGGCGCCGTCCAACACCGAGCTCATCTACAGCCTGGGCGCCCAGGACCGGCTCCTGGCTGTCTCGACCTATTGCGACTACCCGGGCGAGGCAAGGCAGAAGGAGAAGGCGGGCAGCTTCGTATCTGCCAATCTCGAGCGGCTTGCCCGCCTGAAGCCGGATTTGATCGTGCTGGTCAGCGGGCAGGAGTTCATGGCCGGCATGCTCCGCCATCATGGGTTTCGGGTCGTGGTCCTGGACAACAACCGGCTGGCGCAGATACCAGCCAACTTGCGGGCGCTCGGCAATCTGACCGGCAAGGCTGCCAGAGCCGACGAGCTGGCGCGCTCTTGCGAGCGCTCCCTGTCCCGGCTCACTGCCATGGTCGCCGGCGCCCCCGGGCGGCCGAGGCTCTTTTATTGCGTGTGGCCGCAGCCGCTGCTCACGGCGGGCGGACAGAGCTTCCTCAACGATGTGATCACCGCCTGCGGTGGCACGAACGTCGCCGGCGCCCTCGCCGCCGCCTACCCCCACTTCAGCATTGAGAAACTGCTCGTGTCCCAGCCGGAGATTGTGATCATGCCCGGCGAGGCCCGCGGTAAGTCCTTCCTGCGCCAGCCGCCCTGGAGCTCCCTGGCCGCCAGGAAAACCGGGCACTTTTACTTCCTGCCCGCCGGCTCCCGGGACTGCCTGGCCAGACCCACTCTGCGCGTCTTCGAGGGGTTGTACTGGCTGGCCTCGCGCGTCCACCCGGAGCTGTCCGCGCAGCTCGATGCCTGGCGTAAAGAGGCGCCCCGTTGAGCCGGCCGGCGCCCGCCGCCCGGTCGCCAAGAGGCAAGATGAAGAAAATTTCCGGCATGCCGGGGAGCGTCTGACGCCACAAGACTCCGGGGCCGGAACAGGCACCATGCCGGGGATTTGCGTCCCTTGTCTTTCATAGTCTGTAGCTGTAGTGCGCTTTGTCCGATAGCATGAAATTAGTCCCGCCCCCCGGGACTTGGGCGCCCTGGCAGGTTGTCGCATTTGTTACACTGCCAGGGCTGTCCGCATCTATACGTTGCCTGGCCGGGCCCTATAATTGCAGCACTGCTTTTTCAGCAACAGATCAGGCCCAGGTCAAGGGGCGGGCTTATTGATGAACCATCTGGTTGTCAGCGGCATCAATTTTCATTCGACACCCATCGCTATCCGCGAGCGCTTCGCGATTCCCACGACCTGCCTGAAGCACGCCCTCAAGGCCCTGTCCGCCCTGCCCAACGTCAGGGAAGCGGCCCTGGTCTCCACCTGCAACCGCACGGAGGTCTATGCGGTCGTCTCGGATCCGCGCGCCGGGCTGTCCGATATCGACGCTTTCTTGGCTTCCGTGCAAACAATCGCCGATCACCAGGTCCTGCGCCCGAACTTCAAGCTGCTGCGGGAAGATGCCGCCCTCCACTTGTTCCGGGTCGCCAGCGGGCTGGACAGCCTGGTGCTGGGCGAGGGGCAGATAATGGCTCAGATTAAGACCGCCCATCACTACGCGCTGGAGGCGGGCACGGCAGGCACGGTGATCGATCAGCTGTTCAAGCTGGCGCTCAACTGCGGCAAGCGTGTGCGCTCGGAAACATCGATGGGCCGGCGGGCGGTGTCCGTGAGCTCCGCGGCGGTGGAGCTGGCCAGGGAAACTCTCGGGTCCCTGAAGGATCGCACCGTGCTGGTGATCGGCGCCGGCCGGATGGCTCAGCTCTGCGTCAAGCACCTCCTTTCGGAGACCGGTCCCGGCAAGATAATGCTGGTCAACCGCAGCGCCGAGCGGGTCGAGCAGTTTCTCGGCAACGACCTGCCCAATCGCCAGCGGCTGGCGACCGGCTTCTCTTTCGATGATCGCTACCGGCTGGCAGCGGCGGCGGATTTGATTATCGTCTCCACCGGCGCGCCGGAGCACCTGATTACGGCCCCCGAGCTGGCCAAGCACAAGGCACTGGGCGATCGCCTCTTCGTGGACATCTCCGTGCCGAGAAACGTGGATCCGGCCACGGGGGAGCTCGAGGGAATACGGCTGTTCAACGCCGACGACCTCTCCACCATCGTCAACAGAAACCTCGCGGAGCGCGAGGCGCTGATCGGCGATGCCGAAGCGATCATCATGGAGACGCTGGAGAGCTTCCATGCCTGGCAGCGCTCACTGCTGGTGGTGCCGACCATCGCCGAGTTGAGGCAGAAGATAGAAGCGATCAGGCTGGAGCAGGTCGAGAAGAGGCAGCCGTCCTGCGGCTCCTCCGACAAGGCGGACAGCCGCCAGCAGCTCGAAGAGATCAGCCGGGCAATCGTCAATCAGATATTGCACCACCCGACCACTCAACTGAAGGCAACCAAAGACTACGAGATCTTGCGCCAGCAAGCCGAGGCATTGCGGACCCTCTTCAATCTCGATCCGCTTGCTGCCAGGCGCTCGCCGCACCCGTCCACCCACCGCCTCGCAGAATCGTGCCAGACTTAAAGCCGAAGATTCTACGCCTGGGAACACGAGACAGTAAACTGGCCAGGCTTCAAACGGACAGGGTAGCGTCCCTGCTCTTGAGCCGATTTCCCGAGCTTCGGTTCGAGATCGTAGCTATAACCACCGGCGGTGACAAGAACCTGAGCAAGCCGATTGCCGAGCTGGGCATGCGCGGTGTCTTCGTCAAGGAGCTGGAGGAGGCGCTGCTTGCCGGGCAGGTCGACCTGGTGGTTCACAGCCTCAAGGATCTCCCGACGGACCTGCCCGACGGTCTGACCCTGGCCGCCATTCCGGAAAGGGTTGACCCGCGCGACGTGCTTGTCAGCCATGGCCGCCTGCCTTTCTCGCAACTGGCTGCCGGCGCCCGCGTCGCCACCTCGAGCCGCCGCCGGTCAGCCCAGCTGCTCGTGCTGCGAAGCGATCTCGAATTCGTGGACATTCGCGGCAACATCCCCACGCGGCTGCGGAAGCACGATGAGGGGCATTGCGACGCCATGGTGCTGGCCGCGGCGGGACTGCTCAGGCTGGGGCTGTCCGACCGCATAAGCGAGTATCTCGATCCCGCCACCAGCATGCCCGCCGTCGGGCAGGGCGCGCTGGCCGTCGAGTGCCGGCTGGAAGACCAGGACACGCTGGCCATCGCCGGGGCGATCGACGATCCGCAGTTGCGCGCCCGGATAACCGCGGAAAGAGCTTTCCTCGACTGCCTGGGCGGCGGCTGCTCGGTGCCGGTCGGCGCTCTCGCCCGGGAAGAGAAAGGGCTGATTGTCTTGCACGGCTGCATAGCCGCCCTGGACGGCTCCCGAGTTTTCCGCTCCACACTCACGGGGCGGCCCGCGGAAGCGCAGGATCTGGGCCGACGCCTGGCCGAGCAGATGCTCGCCGACGGCGCCCGGCCGATTATCGACTCTTTCAAGCAATCTGCACCACAGGCAGTATCACCTCCCTGATCGTCATATGTCCAAGATTCTTCCTCTCAGCGGTCTACGGATTCTTGTCACGCGTGCGCGGCATCAAGCGCCGCAACTGTCCGCGAAGCTGCGCCAGTCCGGCGCGGTGCCGATCGAGGTGCCGGTGATAGAGATAGGCCCGCCCGACTCCTGGGAGCCGCTCGATGCAGCCCTGGATCGTCTTTATGATTTCGACTGGGTGATGTTCGCCAGCGTCAACGCGGTGGAGGCCCTTGTAGACAGGTTGGAATCGTGCGGGAGAACGGCCGAAGAGCTTTCCCGCCTGAAGCTGGCGGCGATTGGCCCGGCAACGGCCGATGCCCTGGAGCAAAGAGAGCTGACGCCGGCGTTTCGCCCCAGCCGCTTCATCGGCGAGGGGCTGGTCGACGAGTTCCCGTGCTACCCGAACCTGAAGGGGGTCAAAATTCTCTGGCCGCGAACGAACGTCGGGCGCAGCTTCGTCGTCGAAAAGCTGACCGAAGCCGGGGCCGAGGTCGAAATCGTGCCCGCCTATAAGACATCGGAACCTGCCGACGCGGAGAAGACCGGGCAAACGCTGGTGAGGTTGCTGAAGGGCGGCGAAATCGACGTGATAACACTGGCCAGCGCGCAGAGCGCCGTCAATCTGGGCAGGCTGCTGGCGCGCGGGCTCGCCGCCTCGGACACCCGACCGAACAGCCTTCTCGACCAGGTCAAGATAGCCACCATCGGGCCGGAGACCACCAGCGCGGCCATCAAAGCGCTCGGCAGGGCCGACATAGAGGCTGCCCGTTACACGATCGCCGGTCTCTTGAGCGCCATGGAAGAGCACTTCCGGCGGCTGCCGGGGCGCTAACCGGTCCCTACTCAAAAATGATCTCTTTGAGCTCTTGAGCCGCCCTGGTCCCTGGATGGATGAGCACGTATTGCCAGTTGCCATACGTGCCTGTTGCCGAGGCAGGGAGTCTGGCTATGTTTTTGGCCTCGGCGGTGGATACGAGCGCCGGCGAGACGAGGTCGTGCGCCACATAGGAAAGCCGCGAGGTGTAGCCCAGGCGGTTGTCGTCCATGGCATAACCGACGGTGGCGAAACCGTATTTCTTGCTCAGCATTGCGAACGCGGTTTGCCCGAAAACCGGCTCCGTGCCCAGATGATTGGCGCCGACCCAGAAGACCACCTTGTTCTGAGGATCGGCTTCCAGAATGTCGCTTATCATCTTGCTCATCGTCACATCCCGGCTCTGGCTGTCCACGCCCACCAGCTTCAGCCCAGAATCACGCGCGCTGGACAGCAACTGCAGGTAACTCCTGTCGTTCAGCAAGCCCCTCACCGCCTGCCTGTCCGCCGCCTGAAGCTGCCCGGTCCTGGCGAACCGATCAAGAATCGGCTGGTAGCGGGCGTCCATCTCCACGGCCATGTGGGTGGCGCCTGCTGCCCGCAGCTGCGGCATTATGCCGGCCACAAAGTCTCGCTGCGGATTGAACTCGTGGTGCTTTTCTCCGATGCCAAGGATTCGATTGTTGCGCATGAGGTCGGGAAGAACCACCGACGGATCCTGCGCGTATGTATTTATGTCGCTGCGCACCGCCATTATCTGCTCGGGCGTCACGTTCGCTTTCCCGTTGCCGCCAAACACCCCGGCAATGTTTTCCATCTGGCTTCTGTCCAGAGCTCCCAGTTGGGGGGCGATCCACGCCGCCGGCTGAGCGGCGTCCGCCGTGGCTGATAGCGGCTGCAACTCCTGACCGCTGCCCGGCGGCACGACCCGGACCTCGGGTGCCAGCCTCGTGTTCACCGCAGCTCGGCCGGCTGTCCTGGTCAGGTCTGATACCGGGGTACGGCCGGCAATTGTCCCGCCCAGATCGCGGGAACCGACCCCGATTTTGCCCATCAAAGCGTCGGTCAGCGTCGGCTCCCCGGGCAGCAAGGCGCTCTGGGTCAGCTTCGCCGTGCCGACACCGAGCAAGGTCGCAGCCGCCGTGTCGACAATAAGGCGGCCGGCGCTGCTCTGCAGCTCCTGTACGTGCGCCCGGTAGTTGCTCGGGGATCGGTAGGTGGCGGATATCGCGTCCCAGGCCTGATGCCAGCGCCCGGGCGCCAGAACATCGGCAGCGAACATGGTGGTCATCGAAGCGCCGGTCACTTCCGCCCCCAGGGCAAGCAAGCCGGCCCGGCGCTGGGCGGCACCCAGCACCAGCCCTAACCCGATGCTTCCCGCCAGCCGGATTCCGGTGCCGACGGGATCCGCCTTGGCCTCCCTCCAGCCGTTCTCCACGGCGCCGGCAAGCCCATCGCCAATAAGGCTCGCTTCGCGAGCCAATTTCGTGCCCAGCGACTCGCGCGCGCCCTCATCCGGCAAAGCCGCGCCGGAGCGTGCCGTCCTGTCGCTGGTCTTTGAGCCGTCCCCGATTACCATGTCTGCCTGCCCGTGATGACCCATGGGTGCCAGGGCACATCAGTTCAACAATACCTCTTATGTACCCGGGGCGGAATACGCAATTTCCGCAAGAGTTCCTCTGACGTCCGATTTCTGCCCGGGGGCGCGAGCATCTTGCCCACGCAGGAGCGGGCGGGACACTCGCGCCCCTAGGGGTTCTCAATGTGAATCTATGTGCAATGGCAGTGAGAGTAGATGGCAGCGAACCTGGATATTGATGACGATCTGCTCGAACAGGCTCGCCGGTACTATTGAGTATTACGAAGATTACGATCCGAAGAAATTCAGGGAGCGAAAGCGGTGAAGGTGCTGGTCGATTCCACCGTGTGGTCGCTTTCCCTGCGGCGTTCCAAAACGGTAACGGGCCCGCATGTGACTGCATTTCATGAGCTGATACGAGAAGGTCGAGCCGTTATGATCGGACCAATTCGCCAGGAAGTGCTCTCCGGGATTCGCAGAGAGTCCCAGTTTCAAATGCTGGCCGAGAAACTGCGCGCATGGCCGGATCTGCCAATTGAAACCAGCGATTACGAGCGCGCCGCTGAGCACTCCAATAGCTGCCGAGCAAAGGGGATTCAAGGAGCACATATCGACTTTTTGATCTGCGCGGTTGCAGAAAAGCACCAGCTGGCAATCTTGACCACCGACCAGGACTTCGCGCAGTGCGCGCCCCTGCTGCCCGTCAAGCTCTACCTTGAACCTTAGCTTGATTGCCACAATTGGAGCGCCCGCACGTCGGATCCCTTCCATAATACTATATATAATAATAAAGCGAGCCGAAATTTTAAAGCCCTGGACTTCCAGCGGAGAAAAGGTCACGAGACTAACGGGTTAGGGTTAAAAAGACGACCGCAATGAGGCGCCCCTCAAAAGGACAGCTCCAGACCTCGCTTGAGAGGATCTGGAGCTGCCTTTTCAGGTTGTGCGAGCATGGCGCCGGCATCACTCGTAGAGTTTGCAGGCGATCATGATCCCGACGCCGAGCGCCATGAGCAGCGTCTGCACGAGGGCGCGGCGGCTGTTCTTCTCCTTCTGGAGCTGGGGCACCAGGCCGGAGGCCACCAGGTAGATGACCACGCCGACACCGAACGGGGTGAGAATCGACGGCAGAGATTTGATGGTCTCGCCGAAGTACAGCACGCAGGCGGTGCCCAGGATGGCAACGAGACCGGACAGGAAGTTGATCAGCACGGCTTTGCCCTTGCTGAATCCCGCATTGACGAGGACGCCGAAGCCGCCAAGCTCCATGGGAATTTCGTGGAGGATGATGGCGAGCGTCATGCCGATGCCGGCGGGGATGCTGGTCAGGTAAGCGATGCCGATCAGGATTCCGTCCGTGAAGTTGTCCATGCCGTGCGACAGCAGGCTCATGTGACCGGTGGGGTGAATGGCCGTGTGACCGTGGTCGTCGTGCCCGTCCTCCTCATCGCTTCCCGGCAGCTCGTGAAAGTGAGCCCCGGAATGGTGGCAATGGAGGTTGAGCACCTTGTGCAGGACGAAGCACAGGAAATAGCCGCCCACCATGAGCAGGGAGACGGCCATCGAGGAGATCTGTCCCGCTTCCACGTGCTCGAACGATTCGGGCACGAGGTGCACCAGCCCGTTGCCGAGCATGGCGCCGGCGGCGATGCTGACAAGGACAAACATCAGCCGCTTCAAGGAACTACGGCTCACATAGAAAACAGTCACTGCCATCAGCGACGCGAGGCTGATAAGCGACACGCTCGCGAGAGCGTAAATCCAGGTGATCATGATAGGTTTCCAGTTAAGGGTTACCGGAGAAGCCCGGCGGCAAGAGAACTCAAAGGGCGGCAGCCAGCTCGGTCACGGGACTTTTATCAAGCGCAGGCTGAATGCTGGATGGGCTCTTTGATCTCTCTGGTTCAGTTTCTCGAAGGAAGAGAAGCTACGTGTGATACCCCAACGCTACGGCCGCGCCTGCGCCCGACGCAACGGCCAGGACAGGCTGCGGGGCGGAAGAATTATCTAACCGGCCGCGCTTTTACGAGCTTTGCCGGGGATGTTTTGGGGCAGTAAAACCACACAACAGCGTGAATTGGTTGCATCTTTGAATTCCACTTTTCTCGACATTTTGCCGGCGCTACCTGCGCCACACGCAGATCCGCGAGCTGCGCGACCGTCCCCGCTGTTCGACCGCCCCTGTAGAGGCAGTACCGCCCCGCCATAGCTCCGCAGCGCATTAAATATGTGCCAGATTCCAAGCAGCGCTGGCTTCCAAGGTACCCAAGTAGATATATATTTATGTCTGCAGCAAGACGGAGAGCGCCCTTTACATGAAAACGATCACCGGAGCATCCACCGCCGCGCCGACCTCAGTGCGTCCACAGGTCAGAATGAGGCGTTTGCGCTCCTCGGCGCCGCTGCGGGCGATGGTCAGGGAGACTTCTCTGCACATCGAGAAATTGATCTACCCGCTGTTCGTCGTCGAGGGCGAGAAGATAAGGTCGCCAATCGCGGCGATGCCGGGCATCCACCAGCAGAGCATCGACCAGGCCCTTAAGGAGGTCGACCAGGCCGCGACCGCGGGCATCAAGTCCATCATCCTCTTCGGCATCCCGGATTCAAAGGACAACCGGGCGTCCGGCGCCTGGACCGAAGATGGCATTGTGCAAAAGGCCATCCGGCAGATCAAGAAGCGCTTCCCGGAGCTGGTCGTCATGGCCGACGCCTGCCTGTGCGAGTACATGGACCACGGGCACTGCGGCATCGTCGCCGAAGGGAAGATCCTCAACGATCCAACCCTTTCCATCCTGGCCAAGACTGCGGTTTCCCAGGCGGCGTCCGGCGCCGACATAATTGCCCCGTCCGACATGATGGACGGAAGGGTGGCCGCCATTCGGCAGGCCCTGGACAACTCCGGCTTCGAGAACACAGCGATAATGGCTTACAGCGCCAAGTTCGCCTCCGCGTTTTACGGGCCGTTCCGCGAGGCGGCCCAATCGGCGCCGCAGTTCGGCGACAGGACGACCTACCAGATGGATCCGGCCAACGGCCGGGAGGCGCTCAGGGAGATAGAGTTGGACATCCAGGAAGGGGCCGACATCGTAATGGTCAAGCCCGCCCTGGCTTATCTGGACCTGATCAGCAAGGCGCGGGCGCTTACGAACCTGCCGGTTGCGGCTTATAATGTGTCTGGGGAGTACTCTATGGTCAAAGCTGCCGCAGCCAACGGCTGGATAGACGAGAGAAAGGTGGTGCTGGAATGCCTCACCGGCATCGCTCGCGCGGGCGCCGATCTGATTATTACCTACCACGCAAGAGACGTCGCCGGATGGCTCAAGTAGCCCACCGGCAACCGGCAGGCCGGCCGTCAATCGGTCGCACGTCAGTCTTTGACCTTCAAGATAATAAGGACTCCGTTTCGATGAAAACCAGTACCGCTTATCAGATCAGCTTCGCCAATGCTTATGCCGACCTCTACCTGGACAAGGAGAACGGCGAGGTGGCGCTGGATTTGAGGCGCCAGGAGATCACCATTTACCTCAATCAGACTCAGTACCAGGCGCTGGTTCTGCTCATCCAGTCGAGCCTGGAGGAGGAAGAGTTTCTCGACTATCTGAACTGGCAGAAGGACCCGCTTCAATGCGACGAGAACCTGATCTTCGAGATTTGCGGTCCCGAGCACATGGTTTGCATGGCCTGCACGCCGAGCTACGAGCGCGTCAAGGTCACCTTCGATCTCGGTGTGGCCGTCGATCTCTCCTTCGCTGACTACCAGGGACTTGCCAGCCTGATCAAAGAGGCTCAGGCGGATCTCGAATGGCGCCGCGAGCTGCTCCGCTGGAACATGCCCGACGGCGACAGCGGGTCCGATTACGCCAGCGGCGGGCAGGACTAGACAGCGCGACTGCCACCGGATTCGATACCATTCCCGAGGTCGTGGATCATGGGCCGGCTGCCCCTATTAAGCCTGGTTGTTCTGCTTGCCGCCTCCTTGCTGGCCCCCGGGGCTTTTTGCGAGTGCCCCTCCTTCGGCGAGATGGATCACCGGATAAAGATGCTCGGCGACAGAATCGAAAAGCATGCAGCCAGCGGCGAGCTTTCGGACGCAAAGGCGGCTCACCTGCGCAAGATGCTGTCGCGGGTAACGGAACGCGAGGCGCGCTGCCGGGCCGGGCACAACATGAGCCAGTGGGAGGCGAACCGGCTGAACGATGAGCTGACCGCCGTCAGCAGCCACCTCAACCATGCGCTGAACGCCAGACGCTCCCACGCGGGAACGAAGGCGGAAGCCGGCGGGACGGGCAGCGCCGGGCAACCGGCCGCCCAGAGCCCGGTGCCCGCCGGGCAACCGGCGCCATAAACCGCATCAGGTCAGTTTGCCGTTAAGAATGTCCGAATAGATTGCCTGGTCCACGTTGCCACCGCTAACCACGCAGCACACCCGGCGACCGGCAAAGGCTTCCGGTCGCGCCAGCAGGGCAGCTACGGACAGGGCGCCCGTAGGCTCGCATTTCAGGTTGGCGAAGGTGAACAAAAGTCTTACCGCCTCGATGATCTCCGGCTCCGGCACCTCGACAATCCCGGCCAACCCGTCGCGCAATATCTCCCAGTTGTGCTTGCCTATGCTCAGGACGCGGGCGCCGTCGGCAATCGTTTGCGGCTCTTGCTCGTTGCAGACAATGCGGCCCTCCCGCAGCGAGCGCGCGGCGTCGTTGGCCATGAGCGGCTCCGCGCCCCAGATCCGGTAATTCTTCTTGCTCCGGCGGACGCCCACGATGATCCCCGAAGACAGCCCGCCGCCGCCAACGGGAACGATCACGTCATCGAACGGCTTGCCCAGGGCGCATATCTCCTCGCCCAGCGTGGCGTTGCCCTCGATGACCAGCGGGCTGTCGTAGGCGCTGGCCACGAACGCTTCCGGGTTCTCCTCGGCAAGCTCGGCGCGCCTCTGCGCCCGGGACCTCACCCGCACATCCGTCAGCTCCACCCGCCCCCCGTACTCCAGTACGGCATCCACCTTCACGCGGGCGGAGGTGCTGGGCATAACCACGATGCAGGACTTGCCGACCATCCGGCAAGCGAGCGCCAGGGCCTGACCGAAATTGCCGGAGGACTCGGTAATGATCGTCTGGTTTTCAACGTTCGCCGCCAGGTTGTAGGCTGCCCGGAACTTGAAGCTGCCCGTGTGCTGAAACGTTTCGCTGCACAAGGTAAGCTCGACGCCGAGTCGCTTGCCGAGACGCGCCGGCTCGATTACCGTCGCCGGGCGAGCCGCCGCCGAGACGGGAGCCGGGGGGCTTGCACCCCGCGGGAGCGGGTGTCCCGCCCGCTCCTGTGCCATCAATTCCTGCCTCGAGTGCGGGCAAGGTGCCCGCGTCCGAAGGGTCGACGGCCAGTGCCTGCCGCGATAGACCAGGTGCTACGCATTGGACGATCGTACCACGCAAGCTCGTATTTGTGTTCTGGCACCGCCCACGGTGCGCTGCCCCGGGGCGATCGGGAAAACCTGGAGAAAATCTCCCGGCGCGTCCCTCCGATTTTGCCGCCATCTGTTAGAGTGTGATCCGCCCGCGGAAAACAGTGGTGGAGGCAACCGCATCCCATGCCCGAAAACCGGCAATCAAAATCTTTTCCCATCAAGCCGCGCGAGGCCCGGCGGCGGTTTCGCCAGGCAGCCATATCGGCTCTGGCTGTCGTGCTCGGCCAGCCCGCCTGGCTGCCGGCTGCGGCGCAAAACACGGAATACATCGTCAAGGGAAAAACGGTGAGCAAGGAGGTCTACCGGGCAGTGATGCTGCTCAACGAGGCCATTCCGCTCATCAACGCGCACGAGCTGCCGCAGGCAATTGAGAAGCTCAAGCAGGCGGCGGCCCTGCGACCCGAAGTGCCCGAGATTCAGTACAACCTGGGACTCTGCCTGGCGCGGGCGGGCAAGACGGATGAAGCAATAGAGCACTTGAAGGCGGTTGTGGATTCCAGAGCAGAGCTGCCCTCGGCCTGGATAACCCTGGCCGGCGTCTACCAGAACCAGGGCAAATTCGAGGATGCGGTAGCGCTTTATAAGGATGCCATGGCAAGCTTCCCGGAGAAAACCTGGGAGACACTGCCGGAGATGCATTTCAATTACGGGCTTGCTCTGGCCAAGCTGGGCAAGACCGACGAGGCGATCGCGCAGATGAAGCTTGCCGCGCCGTCGAAAGCCAACCTGCCGGGGACATGGCTCACGCTGGGCGCGCTGTATCAGGCCAGCGGCCGGCTGCAGGAAAGCATTGACGCTTACAAAGAGTTTCTCAGGCGGTTTCCTGACAACAAGGAGGCGCCGAGAATCAGCGGCGCCGTAAAGCTTCTGGAAAAGGAGGAGCAGCGCCTGGCCGCCGGGCGCGGGCCGCATGGTTCGGGCCTGGGCGCCGCCGCCGGCGATTATTTCTCGCAGGTGGCCCAGACCGGGGCCAGGCACTGGCCTGCCTCCGCGATGCCGCTGCATGTTTACATGGTCCCGGCAAATGGCGTGAAGGGGTTCAAGCCATACTATGACGACATTTTCAAGCAATGCTTTGATGAGTGGGTCTCCGCCTCATCCGGGAAGATCTCGATTGAATATGTGACGGAGCCGTCGAAAGCCCAGATTGAGTTTTGCTGGGGAGACGATCCGGCGAAACTGGCCAATCGCGCCGAGGGAGGAGAAGCCAGGATTTTCGTACGCCCCGATTCCACCATAGTCAAAGCGAACATAACCGTCCTCACAGTTCCGGTCACGCCGTTGCGCCCTGTTACCGACAATCTCATCAGGTTCACATGCCTGCACGAGATCGGGCACGCCCTGGGCATGTCCGGGCACAGCTTGACCCCGGGCGACATAATGTTCTTCTCCAGCACCATCACCGACGAGCGGCGCAGCCTGTCCCAACGTGACATGAAGACGCTTGAGCGGCTCTATGCGGGCAACCAGCCCGAGCCGCCCGCCGGCGAGTAGCGCCGGTTGCCTGCCCGTGGCGCCACCGGCGGCAGCGGGGACCGTCAGTTGTGCTCGGCCAGGTAGGCTTCCTTGACGACCTTATAACCCACGTAGCCGTAGATCAGGCAAACGATAAGGAGAACGAGCAAAGGGTGGTGCAGCAGCTGCTTGACAGCCAGCTTGCAAATTGAGTCGATCCAGAAAATGCCACTAGAAGCGCCTATCACACGGACCTCCTTATTGCGCGGTCATTATAGATCCTGCACCGTATGTGGTTAAGGACCCCTTAAGGCGCTTTGCAAGCCGATCACAGCAATCGCCAGGCGAGTGGTATCACTCTGCCCGTGCCAAAAATTAGCTCTTGATTTCAGTCCATGGTCGAAGTCTTTTGACAAAAAACTTTGGATTAAATCTCGCCGCTGACATCTGGTAGTACGCTATCGAGCAAGCGTCGCTCAGGAATGAAACATGCTCCGAAACCTTCTTTTGCTGTCCGGCTGCCTGGCCGCGTGGTTGCTCTCCTTTTGCCTGCCTGCAGGGGCCCAGACGGCCAGCCCCCCGGCCGCCAGGACTATCGGCTGGGATGTCCTCGTCCTTGATCGGACGGCACCGGAGACGGCCGACCGGCCGGCACAGTTCAGAACAATCTATGCCGACGCGCAACATTCGATAAGTCTTGACGGCATCATCCTGAGCTTTCGCCAGCGGCTCCTGCGGCTGCAGGTCGTCAACCACGCTGAGACAGCCAGGTGCCCGGACGGAGGTTTTCCGTTTTCATACTCCGTCGATGAGCTGATCGGGCACCCGCTCGACAGGTCCCCACCAACGGTGCTGCTGGGGCTCGGGCAGCTCTCCCTGGCCAGAAGCGCCATGCGAATGCATCTGGCCTCCTGTCCCGAGTTCAAGAAGGACGGCAAGGGCGCAACCGAAGGCCTGTCATACGAGCGAACCAGGCTGAGGCTGGTGTCCGTTTACGATCACTACGCCGGCATCCAGGAGGTCACCGAGTCACGCGGCTTCGGGCAGAAGAGCCCTGTCGTCCTCTTTGACTGCGGCCCTTATCGAATAACGCCGCATACTCTAATCAGGCTGGACAAAAGGCTCATCCGGGAGCCCGTGATAAGTAAGGCCAGGCAAGAGTACCAGAAGCTACCCCCGTCCGAGCGTGGAACGGCCAGGGAGTTCCACCTGCACGATTATGTGCTGGTGCCGGCAGGCGGCGGCGCGGCAGCCGAGTTCCTCCTGCCCGCCGGCAACGGGCCCAACTGGCACTTCCTGCCCCTCACCGTCCCGGTCTCCCATCCCCTTCCCGGCCGATATGATCAACTGAGAGACGCTTTTGTGGCAGCCCACCCGCACCTGATTCCGTGGACAAAGGCGCTCTTCTATACGATCTCGCCGGATCAGACCGCCGTCGTCTACGCTGTCGACAGGGGGCTTTTCTGGAAGGGACTTACTTCCGAGCCCAGGCTCATCGGGCATGTCAACGAGGTCAGAGGCTGGCAATGGCACCATTCGCGTTTTCTCAAGCCGGCGGAGCACCACGCGGTCAAGCACCGAGATCACGGCGAGGCGGAGCGGCATGAGCGACATTTGACCGAAACCCCACTAAAATAGTTGGCTCACCACACACCTGACGGAGGGACGACCATGGACCTCAAAGACAAAAAAGTGCTGATCTTTGCCGGACCGGATTTCGAGGACAGAGAGCTTTTCTATCCTCTCTACCGCTTCATGGAAGCAGGCGCCGTGGTCAAAATCGCCGGATTGGGGGAAAAGACCTACAAAGGCAAATACGGCGTGCCTGTGGATGTGGACGGCAGCTGCCAGGATTTCGCCGGCCAATCGTGGGATATCGTGGTCGTGCCGGGCGGCTGGGCGCCGGACAAGATCCGCATGAACGAGGCCGCCCTGCAGATTGTCCGCAAGTGCGCCGGCGAGGGCGGCGTAATAGCGGCCATCTGTCACGGCGGGTGGGTTCTTGCCTCGGCGGACGTAATAAAGGGCAAGAAGGTGACCAGCTACAAGGCGATCAAGGACGACATGGTGCACGCCGGCGCCGACTGGGTTGACGCGGAGGTCATCGTGGATGGTGGCATCGTCACCTCCAGAATGCCCTCGGACCTGCCCGCCTTCTGCCGGGAGATAATCAAGCTGGCAAGCCGCGCCAGGGTTACGGCCTGACGCCGCGGGGTTACTTGCTGGCCAGCACGATTGGCGACTGGTCGCCCCAGAAGGGCAGCTCCAGCCGGCAGGTGTCGGTGAAGCCCGCCTCCTCGAGGTCCGACGACAGCTCATTGGCGGTGAACACGCACCCCCGCTCGGTGAGCAGGAACATGTTGAGCTCGAACAGCAGCGGCCAGGGCGGTCCCGTTCTGTCATTGTTCGGCATGAACTCAGCGATGACCAGCCGCCCTCCGGGCTGCAGGACGTCGTGGCACAGCTTCAAGAGCTGGCGGGACAGATCTCGCCCTTCCGAGTGGAGGATGTGCCCGAGTATCGCGACGTCATATGTGTTCTCCTCGAGCTTGACCTCGCGCCAGTTGCCGGGAATGAAGGCGTACTGATGCAGCACCTCGCATCGCTCGGCAAAACGTCTGGTCACCGCCAGAACCGGGGGAAAGTCGACCGCGTCGACCTGAAGGTTTTTATTCAGCTCGGCCATCGCGATGCTCCAGACGCCGCTGCCGCAGGCGATATCCAGAACACGGGCACCGGGCAGCAGGGTTTCGACCGCCAACTGGCGCGCCACCATCTGCGCCGTCGTGTAGTTGAGCGGAAAAAGCGCGGCGGCCAGGTCGGGAAAGAATTTCTGCGCCTCGTCGTCGTGGTTCACCTGCCTGACCGGGTGCCCGGCGCGAATCGCCTCGGTCAGCCGGCTCCATTCCCTGTCGAGCTCGTCGGCGCGCTTCAGGTAATCGCCGATATACAGAGGACTGGACTGCACCAGATAGAGATCTGCCGGCTCGGTCAGCCTGTAACGATCGTCGACCCTTCCGACAAGCTCCAGCCCCACCAGCGCATCGAGCAGGATCTTCGTTCCGCGCGGATCGCAAGCGAGCCCGGCAGCGATCTCGCCGGCGGTCTGGCCGCCCTGCTTGAGCACGGAGAACAGGTCCAGCTCCAGCGCCGCCTTGACGGCGTAAACGGCCCAGCGCCCATGCCACAGGCTCGTGATCTTCAGTGGCGGCGCACTGACATTCTCTTTGACTACGGTCATCGCTCAGTCTCCTTTCGACCGCGCCTCGTTGCCGGCGACGGTCACAACCGGTACTACTCTTCGGCCTTCTCGCGCATCGCTTCGTATCGTTCCGTAAGGGAGGCCACCGAGGGGTCATCCGGGCCGACCGCCTTCTTCGCGATATCAATGGCCCTTCTGTACAACGGCTCCGCCTGAGCATATTTTGCCATGGATGTGTAGAGATCGGCCAGGCTCCCCAGGCTTTGAGCCACCCGACGGTGCTCCGGTCCGAACGCCTTCTCCCGGATGGCCAGGCTGCGCTTGTAATACTCCTCCGCATCCGCGTAACGCTGCTCGGCACTGTATAGCGCGCCCAAGTTGTTCAAGATATCAGCCACAGCCGGGGCGTCCGGTCCGGCTTCCTTTTCCCGTATCGCCAGCGCTCTTTTGTAAAGCGGCTCCGCCTCGGCATACTTCCCCTCACCCTGGTAGTTGGCGGCTAGATTGTTAAGGGCTGTGGCCACCCGCGGGCTGTCGGGCCCGAGCGCCTTTTCACGAATGTTGAGCGACTTGACCAGATAAGGCTCGGCACGGGCGAAGTCGCCCTGGTCGGCGTAGAGGTTGGCCAGGTAATTGAGCGTGTCCGTCACCTGCTGGCTGTTGGCCCCGTAGACGGTCTCCTTGAGCGCCAGAGCGCGCTCGTAAACCGCCTGCGACTCCTCCCTCTTGCCTTCATCCTGGTAGAGCCTGCCCAGGTTCTCCAGCGCCAGGCACAGCGACGGCTCGTCCTTGCGATCGCCGTTTGCCAGCATGTCGACCGATCGCCTGTAAACCGGCTCGGCCTCCGCATATTTGCGCTCATGCTTGAGCACGGTCCCGAGATTGTTCAAAACAGCGGCCAGGTGCGGATCCTTCTCGCCAAGTTGGTTGGCGATCTCCAGCGCCTGCCTGTAAAGCTTCTCGGCCTCGGCGTAGTCGCCGGCCGTGAGTGCCCGCGTGCCCGCGTTAATGATCTCGTCGCAGCGCTTGCCCTCGCTTATCTTCTCCCGTTCGGTAAGCGCGGGGCTCTGCCCACCCGGAGAAGGCGCCTCGGCGGCCGCCCCCCCTGAAAGCGCAAGGAGAGACAGGGCGGCCGCGGCCATTGAAAGTTTGAGCTTCATCACCGTAATTGTAATGGCGATTACAGTTCCCGATCACAGTCCTCACGGATCGGACCTACTGATAACCCACGATGGTCTATAATTTCAAAATGCAGATCGTTGGATACGGCGAAGGCCGACGAACCTGGTCAGAGGGGAAACCCAGCAGCCATAAGTTGATACCCTCGGGTGTGTCCAACGGTCTGTAAGGACCTTCCAAACAGGAACCGCACCGCCACGCGGGAAGCGCGCGGACAAACCGCCACCAGAATCAGTATGTCACGGTCGTCAAAACAAACCCCCACCCCCGATCCAAGCAAGACATTGCTGGGTCAGATTCTCGTCGAGCTCGGCTATATCACCATCTATCAGCTCGACGAGGCGCTGCACATTCAACGCCAGGACGTAGCCGCCGGCCGAGAGCAGAAGCCGTTGGGTCAGATTTTGCTGGAGATGGGGTACTGCAACCCGAATCAACTTATCCGTGGAATCCAGGTGCAGGCCGAATATCGCAAGGCCCAGATCAGCACCTGACAGATTTAGATCGCGCTGGTGACTCTTGGGACTGGCTGCCAAGCTCAACTTTGCCTTCATAGCCGTGATCCTCGTCATGGTCCTGGGCCACGCCGGATATGCCCTGTTCATGGAGTGGCAGGGCGGCCGCTCCGACGGCGAAAAACGGATTAACGCGGCGCTTTCCAGGCTGAAGGACAAAGAGTTTTCCGACATATTCAACGGGGATCTGTCCATGGCCACGAACCTGGCCAGGGATCCGGGTTTGATGCAGGCCTTCGCGGCCAGGAATCGCGACGACATGGCCAGGGCGATAAAAGCTTTCGCCGACCGTTCCGGCCTCGCCGCCTTCGTCACCGTCACCGACGGCAACGGCAAGGTGCTCTACAGCAGCGACTCCCCCGCCAAGTTCGGCTACTCTATCCGCGACGCCTGCCCGGAGGCGGACAACGCGCTTTTGCGCAGCTCGGCCTGGACCGGCTGGGCCTGTCCGACCCCCACGGGGACGGTGACCCTCACGAGCCTGGCCCCTGTAACGGGCGGCGCGGCGGTGGCCGGCCTCATCGCGGTCAACCAGCCGCTCAGCAGCGAGTTTTTGACCGGTCTGGTCACCAAGTTTCAGTATCTGCCCGATCCGATCAAGGGAGTGGATCTGGCCCTGCTGTCGGCGCAGGAGGGCAAGATCGTCGCGTTCACGTCCGGTCTGGCCGGACACGATGGCGGTTTTCTCTCCCGGGTCGACCAGCAGGGGCTGAAAGCCTTGCCTTCGCTCGACAAGCCGTTCGACCAGGCGGGGCGCCTGTGGCGGGCGGTGGCCCTCGGGCAGGACAAGCACCTTGTCGCCGTGCTGCTTGTGACGACGCCGCTGCCCAACATCTGGCCCAGGGCGGCTTTTTATGCCGGTCAGGCCGGCGTGGCCGCTATTGCCGCCTTCGCGCTGGCGTTCATCCTGGCCACGACCATAAGCGGCAGCGTCATGAGACCGGTAAACTTTCTGATGAGACGCGCGCAGGACCTGGCCCAGCAAAAGCAGACCTTGCCCCCGCTCGATGGTCTGGAAGGAGAATGGCTCGAGCTGGGCGAGCTGATGGACACCGCCGTCTCCTCCATGCGGGGCACGGTGCAGAGCCTCAAATCACAGCTTGCCGAGCGCCCGGCGGAAAAAGAGAAGAAGTTCGAACAGGCGGAGATCTCCACCGAGCAGCTAAACCAGCTCAACCGCCAGCTGTCCGAGAAAACGCGCCAGCTTGCCGAGCTGTCCAAGCAGTTCAATCAGGCCACCCAGCAAACGATCCTCCTGCAGCAAAAGCTGGACTCCGTGCTGCAGGTCTCCAACGAAGGCTACCTGATGCTCGATCAGTTCGGGAACGTGCTGTCGGCAAACCCGGTGTTTCTCAACTGGGTGGGAGCCAATGAGGGCGAGATTGCCGGGCGGCTGTGCTTCGACCTGGTGAAAAAACCGGGGGAGCCCCGCAGCGATGCCAACCCCCAGGTCTTCGTCCGCCCCAAGGGCAATCCCGGCGATCTGATCAACCAGTTTTATCCTGAAGGGGTGGTTTACCACCGTTATCAGGACAAACAGGTGGACGTGCTCGCCCACCTGCATCCGGTGGTCACCGACGACTCGAACATCGCCGGCTGGATCATGGTGCTGCGCGACAAGTCCCTGCGCAGCGAGGTGGCGCAACTGAGGCAGGAGATCGTCGCCATGCTTTCCGAGTCGATCAGGCAGCCGCTCGTAAGCGTGGAGCCCACGTGGGAGGCCATCCTGGCCAATGCCGGGAGTCTCAGCCCGCAGGCGGGTCAGTCGCTGGCCCAGCTTCACAGCCATTACAAGCAGCTGATCGGCCTGGTTGACAGCCTGCTTATGATGCATGGCGGCATCATGCCGCCTCCCATGACACCGCGCCAGCCGGTAATCCTCACCCGCCTGGTCGCCGAGTGCCTGGAGGAGGTAGCGCAGCAGGCGCGCGAGCAGCAGCTTTCGCTCGACTACAAAACGCTGACCGGTTTGCCGAATATAAACACGGATCGTGAAGCGCTCAAGCGCGTGCTCGTTCAATTTATCGAAAAGATGATAAGCATTACTTCGCCGGGAGGGCGGGTGCGCGTGGAGAGCTCGGTCAAAGGGCACGAGGTGAGAATAGGCGTGAGCAGCTCCGGCCCGGCGCTGCCGCAAGAGGAGATTGACGATCTGTTCGCCGGCTTCATCGACGGCAAGCATGATGAGGCCACCTACAGCTCACGCCTGTCGATGTATCTGGCCCGCGACAATGTAGAGCGCCTGGGCGGCAGGATCTGGGCGGACTCCGAGCAGGGCCGCGGCACCATGATTTTCTTCACCCTGCCGGCGGCCTCAAGTTGAAGCCGGTCCTGCGGCGCCGCTGCCGATCGCCTCGATGCGCCGCTCGACCTCGTCGGCCTCGCCTTCCCGACCGGCCCGCTTGAGCAAAAGCCCATAATTTCTCAAGACGTCCACAAGCGCGGGGGCTTCTGCGCCGTTTAGCTTCTCGCGCAGGTCGATCGCCTGCCTGTAAAAGCGCTCCGCGTCCGCGTACCGGCCGGTGGCGCTGCAGAGCACGGCCAGATTGTGCAGGTTGACGGCTACCTCCGCGCTCTCGCACCCGTGCACTCGCTGATTGATGGCCAGGGCCCGGTTGTAGAAATCCTCGGCCATTGCGTATTTGCCCTGGGCATGGCACAAGGCGGCCATGTTATTGAACGTCTTGGCCCGGCGCAGGTCGTCTGGGGGAAACTTCTCGGCCTCGGCCAGCGCCGCCCCGAAGAACTCCTCGGCTCTGGCGTACCGCCTGTTCTCAAAGGCCGCCACGCCCCTGTCCATGTTTTCCCGCCATAAGGCCTCGTCCGCCCGGTCGCTCATCGCTCGCCACATTCTCCAGTCGGGGTGCGTTGAACCATTCTCCCACAGGGCGGCAACAGGCCCGTCGGCGCGCTGCCCGCCCTGATGAGGCTTGACGGCGCAGCCATGTTGCCATATATATGTATGTGTTACCACAACAGGCAGGCAAGACATGAAGGTCCGGGTTCGGGAGATTGAGGCCAAGACCATTCTCACGCCGCAAAAGTGGGGATCGCTGCATCCCCGCTACGACTACTCGCTGAACCCCTACGCCGGCTGCGCTTTTGGCTGCTCCTACTGCTACGTGCCGAAGTTTCCCAACGCCAGGCACGAATATTTCGAGTGGGGCACCTGGGTGGACGTGAAGATGAACGCGCCCGAGCTTATCGCCAGGGAGCGTCTCAAGGTGTTTGCAAGCCGCATCTTCTTCAGCTCGGCGACCGATCCGTACCAGTACCTGGAGCTCAAGTACAGGCTCAGCCGCCGGTGCCTGCAGGAGCTGCTCAAGTACGGGCCGGAGCTGGTGACCATGCACACGAGGAGCCATCTCATCCGCCAGGATCTGGATCTGCTCAAGGCATTCGGCGACACCCTGCAGGTCGGCATCAGCATCACCACGGACAACGAGACGGTGAGGCAGGAGTTTGAGCCCTCAGCCCCCAGCCTCCGGCGCCGGCTGGAGCTGCTGCGTGCCCTGCGTCAGGCGGGCATCGAAGTCTACGCTTCACTGTCCCCGCTGCTTCCCTGCGACCCGGACAGGCTGGCGCGCCTGCTCAAGCCGTTCGTGGGCAGAGTCTGGGCCGACCGCATGCGCTATCCGGAGATAAACACTCGCCGGCACCTGCTTAAGAAATATTCCTGGTTTTTCGAGGACAGAAATTACGACTCGGCGCTGTCAACCATCGAATCCGAATTCGCCAACCGCAGCAACTGGTGCCGGGACGCGCTGCAAGCACACGCCGCCCAGGCCGTCCCCCAACCGGTACAGCTACAACTGAACCTGGCGTTCAACCAGAGCTAAAGAAGCACAGCAGCTCAAGGAACTTCCAGGACAACCTTGCCGAAGTTCTCGTTCGACGCAAGGTACGTGTGCGCTTGCGCGGCTTCCTTGAGCGGAAAGACGCGATCGACTACGGGTTTGAGCCTGCCGCTTGAGAAAAACGGCAGCACCGCGGCTGCGAATTTTTCCGTCAGGGCGATCTTCTCTTCAAGCGCGCGGGCTCGCAGAACCGTGCCTCGCAGCTCGAGACGCTTTCGCAGGAGCAAGCCCAGATCGATCTCCGCCCCGGCGCCGGCAACCAGGCCGACCACAATCATTCTTCCCCTGCTCGCCATGCACTTCATGCTTTCGGGCACATAAGCGCCACCCACGAGATCGAGGACGACGTTCACCCCTTCCTGCCCGGTCAGGCTCAGCACATGGTCAGCGAACCTTCCTTCGACTGGCACCGTTCCCTCGTTCAATCCCCAGGTGCGAGCCAGCTCGAGTTTCCTTGCACTGCGGGCGGTGCCTATTGCCCGAGCGCCCGTGCATGCCGCGATCTGGACGGCGGCACTCCCGACGCCGCTTCCGACGGCATGAATCAGGACAGCTTCCCCCCTGCGCAGGCCAGCCTGCAGGAGCATGGCATCATAGGCGGTGACAAAGGCCTCCGGCACGGCCGCGGCCTCGACATCCGAGAGGCCCCCGGGAATTGGCATGGCCGTGCTCTCGTGGACGGCAAGATACTGCGCGTAAGCCCCTCCGCCCACCAGCCCGAACACCCGGTCGCCCTTCTTGTGCAGCGAGACGCCATAGCCGCAGTCCTCGACTACGCCCGCGTACTCGACACCGGGCACGTCAGCGGGCGCGCCGGGAGGGGCCGGATACAGGCCCATGCGCTGCAAAAGATCCAGCCTGTTGAGGCCTGCCGCTCGGACCGACACGAGAATCTCCCTGGTCCCCGGGCGGGGATCCGGCACCTCAACCACCTGCAGCACCTCGGGGCCGCCCGGCCTGGTTATAACCACCGCTTGCATAGAGACCTCTTACTCGCGATTGGCGTGATCCGGCTTGAAGTACGGCGCCGGTATGTAGTCGACGGACGGCCGCAGCTCCTTGGGTTGCGGGTAGAGATTCATCATCCGGTACACCTCGATCGGCATCTCGGTGCTGACGGCGACACCCATCTGCTTGAGCTCGTCTACGGACAGAGGGTAGTCGAGCGTCCACTGGCCGGACGTGAGGGCATCGGTGATTCGTTCGGCATCCTCCCGCTCCATCCGGTGCGACAGGATCTGCAGCACCTTCTGCTTCATCTGTTTCCTGGCTTTGCGCGCCTTGTCGGCGAGCATCCAGGTTTTGTCCTCGACCTCGGCGGCGCTCTTGCGCTCGACGGCGCTTACAATCGAGGCGGCAGGATACATCTCGATCTGCGGCTCCAGCGCGCCCAGCACGGCATCCCGATTCATCACCAGCTCGCTGGCTGCAAGCGCGATCAACGCCGCGCCGGCCATGGCGTAATGCGGAACAAATACGGTCACTCTGGCCTTGTGGCGAACGAGGGCGGCGGCAATCTGCTCGGCGGCGGTTGTCAGGCTGCCGGGGCTGTGGATGATCAAATCGATCGGCACATCCGGATCCGTGAGCCGGATTGCCCTCAAGACCGACTCCGAGTCTTCCATGCTTATGTATCTGAAAAGCGGCAGGCCGAGGATGTTCATCGTCTCCTGGCGTTGCACAAGCAGGATAACCCGGCTCGATCGCTTGTTCTCCATCTGAACAAGCATGCGAGCCCGCGCGGCCTCCATCATGCCCCGCTCGATCACCGGCTGCATTAAGATGATAAAAAGAAATAGCCCGATGAAATCCAAGAGATCTCCCCTCAATACGGCAGGTATTCGTCAGGATACCAGTCTTCATAGTCATGAGCGTTCGTAAACGCCTTAACCAGAAGAATTCCTGAGAGGAACCCGCCTATGTGCGCCCAGTAAGCGACGGCGCCGGCGTGGACGCCGGCAACCGGCAAGGCCAGGTGAACCATTCCGGCCAGGAACTGCGTTGCCGCCCAGATTATCACGAACAGGAAAGCGGGCACCGGGTAGAAAAGCGGAACAAACCCCAGCGGAATGAAGGTTATGACGCAGGCCCGGGGAAACAGCACCAGGTACGCGCCGAGAACGCCGGCGATGGCCCCGCTGGCCCCGATTACCGGCATGACGCTGTTCAGACCGCTGAATACCTGCGCGAGGGCCGCAATCGTGCCACAGAGGAGATAAAAGATGGCGAAGCCGGCATGGCCCATCCTGTCCTCGACGTTGTCCCCGAATATAAAGAGCATCCACATATTGCTCACGAGATGGACAAGCCCGCCGTGCGTGAACATGGAGGTGTAGATGCGCGCCACCTGGTGCGAGTCGAAGTGCTGCAGGAACTCGGCCGGAATAAGCCCGAAGGAGGCGAGGAGCTGCTCCACATGCTGCGGACCCACGGACAACTCAAGGAGGAACACATAGACGTTTGCCGCTATGATCAGGTACGTGACCACCGGCAGCGTGCGCGACGGGTTGTCGTCTTTGAGCGGAAACATGGCGGAACCAAGTATACACGCCCATTCCACGGTGGTGTTCACCATCGGGCACTCGACGCGGTCGCTGCCCGAGCTCATCGCCCTGCTCAAGGCCCACTGCGTCGACCACCTGGTCGACATCCGCACCATCGCCAGGTCCAGAAAAAATCCGCAGTTCAATGAGGATACGATCGGCTGCGACCTCGGGCGGGCAGGCATCGCCTACACGCACATGGCCGGGCTCGGCGGGCTCAGGCATGCCGGCAAGGGCTCGCAAAACACCGGCTGGCAGAACGCGAGCTTCCGGGGCTACGCCGACTACATGCAGACGCCGGACTTCGAGCGAAACCTGGAAGCGCTAATCGAGCTGGCGCGCCACTGCCGCCCGGCCGTCATGTGCGCCGAGGCCGTGCCCTGGCGCTGCCACCGCTCGCTGGTTGCCGACGCCCTCCTCGCCCGCGGCGTGGACGTCCGCCACATCATGACCGAAAAGCGCGCGCAGCCAGCCAGGCTAACCTCATTTGCCCGGGTGTCCGGCAAGAAAGTCACCTATCCGGGGACATGATCCGCAGTTCGGCCGGGAGGTGGGCGCCCCGCCCGCACTCGCAAAGCTTGCGTCCGGGTGACGAGGCATCCGGGCGCTTTTAGAAAAGCCTCCCGCCCAGCGGCACCGCCCTGTCCGGCTGCACCAAAACAACCTCGTCCGGGCTGTCCCCCGGCACGCCGAGTATGAGAATCTCCGACATAAAATCGGCCACCTGCCGCGGCGGGAAGTTGACCACCGCCAGCACGAGGCGCCCCAGCAGCTCCTCTCTGGCATAAAGCCGGGTAGCCTGCGCACTGGATTTCTTCACCCCCAGCTCGCCGAAATCGACCCACACCTTGAATGCGGGCTTTCTCGCCCTGGGAAAATCCTCGACCTTCACTATCTTACCGACGCGGATGTCGACCTTTTCAAAATCCTGGTAGGCAATCTCCGGCATCCAGCCCCCCGGTCAGACGGCCGAATCCACGGCGGCCGGCGCGCAGACGACCTTATCGCCGGCAGCCTGCCTTGCCGCGCGCCGGCGCGCCTCGAGCCAGACGAGGAGAACCGACACGTCCGCCGGGCTGACGCCGCCGATGCGCGAGGCCTGGCCGAGCGTCTCCGGGCGGATGCGGTTGAGCTTCTCGCGGGCTTCCTTGGAGAGATTCTCCAGACAGGCGTAGTCGAGATTGGCCGGCAGAGCCACATTGTCGAACTTCTCCGCCTGGGCCACCTGCGCCTTCTGCCTTTCGATGTAGCCCTGATATTTGATATCCGTTTCGACCTCCAGCGCCCACGGGAAAGGTGCTGCCGGGTCGGCCGGGCACATCTTCTCGATGAGCGCGTACGGCACGCGCGGGCGCCTGATCAGCTCCTCCAGGCTGACCGATTGCTTCAGCTGCTCATCGCAACCTGCAAGAGCCTCGTCCCAACCCGGACCGGGCTGAGCCCGCGTTTCGCGCAAGCGCTTCCTCTCCTCCTGCACCTCGGTTTGTTTGCGCTCGAAAAGGGCAAACCGGTGATCGTCAACCAGCCCGATCTGCCGCCCGATCGGCGTCAGGCGCACATCGGCATTGTCCTGCCTGAGCAGGAGCCGGTATTCGGAGCGCGAGGTCATCATCCGGTAGGGCTCGCCAATCTCCTTGGACACCAGGTCGTCGATCAGGGTGCCCGTGTAGCTCGATGAGCGCCCGAGAACGAGCGGCTCCTTGCCCAGGGCATAAAGGGCCGCGTTTATCCCGGCGACGATGCCCTGCGCGGCCGCCTCCTCGTATCCGCTCGTGCCGAGCATCTGTCCGGCGGCGAAAAAGCCTTCCAGCTCCTTGGCCATGAGCGTGTGCGTGAACTGCACGGCCGGCAGGTAGTCATACTCCACCGCATAGGCCGGACGCACCATCACCGCGTTCTCCAGCCCGGGCAGGGAGCTGACAATCTCGTGCTGGACGGAAACAGGCAGGCTCGTCGAGCAGCCCTGCAGGTAGACCTCATAGGTCGACCGCCCTTCCGGCTCGAGAAACAGCGAGTGGCTGTCCTTGTCCGCAAAGCGGACAATCTTGTCCTCGATCGAAGGACAGTAGCGCGGGCCGCGGGCGTGAATCAGCCCCGAGTACATGGGCGACTCGTGCAGGTTTTGCCTTATGACATCGTGGGTTCTCTCCGTGGTGCGCGTCTGATGGCAGGGAAGCTGCTCGCGCAAGGGCCGGTTGTCCAGGAAGGAGAAAAATGACGGCGGCTCGTCGCCCGGGACCACCATAAGCCCGGAATAGTCGATCGTCCGCCCGTCGATGCGGGGCGGCGTGCCGGTTTTGAGGCGCTCCATGCGGAAGCCCAGGGCCTTGAGATAAGCGGACAGCCCGACCGAGGGGAACTCGCCGGCGCGCCCGGCCGGCATGGTCTGCCTGCCTATCCAGATAGTGCCTTCCATGAAAGTCCCCGCGCACAGGACAACGGCAGCGGCGGTCATTTTCTCGCCAAAGGCCAGCCGCACGCCGCAGACACGGCCGCCCTCCTGCAGGAAGCCGGTGACCATCCCCTGCCGCAGCGTGACATTCGGCAGCGACTCCATGAAGCGCTTCATCCAGGCGCTGTATTCACGCTTGTCAGACTGGGCCCGCAGGGCCTGCACCGCCGGACCGCGGCTGGCATTAAGCATACGCATCTGCAAGTACGTGGCGTCCGCCGCCAGACCCATGACGCCGCCGAGGGCGTCGACCTCTCTGGCCAGGTGGGACTTGCCCGGCCCGCCCACCGCTGGATTGCAGGGCATGGCGCCGATGGTGTCCAGGTTGACAGCCAGCATGAGTGTGCGGCAGCCGAGACGGGCTGCCGCGTGTGCAGCCTCGATGCCGGCGTGACCGCCGCCGACGACGATTACGTCATAGTCGTAGCGCAAAAACAACCTCCGCCCGCCCGGGTTCGCAGGGCTAGCCAAGTAGATCGTTGATAATAGCAAATATCGGTAAAATTGACGGTCCGGCCGGGGTTTGTTACAACTACATTTAGCCGGGCGGCGATGGGGGATGTCCCGGTTTTTACAGGGGAGACATGACAGACTTTCTTGCGCGCATATTTCTGGCAGTCCTGATCGCAACCAGCATCGCCGGGGGCAGCCCTGCTTCTGCGGGCACAGCCTCCAGTCCGGCGGCAACGCAGACGGCCGCGGACAGCGACGAGAATCTGCCGCCGGTTCTGCCCTCCGAGCAGTTTCTGGGCGCAGCGGCCATGGGTTACGCGGCCGCAAAGAACTGCCCGAAGGTATGCCATCACCTTTTCTGCTATTGCGGCTGCGACATTACCGACAATCACAAGAGCCTGCTCGACTGTTTCACCGGCTATCACGGCGTGGACTGCCACATCTGCCAGGAAGAGGCGATGCTTGCCCTGCGCATGTCGAGGAACGACGAGCCGCTTGCCAGCATTCAGCGGGCGATCGACGAAGGCTACTCCAACAAGTACCCGTTCAAGGAAGAGAGCCCCGCCCTCAAGAGATACAAGGCCCTGCGCAAGTGGCATCCACAGTTGGGTCAGGCTACCGGCTCCGGCGGCGACCCCGAAGGGGGAACCTGCTGCTCATCGCACAACTAAAGGATTTTCTGAGCAGGAGATCGGGTTAGCCCGTAGAGGAGCGCGATCTTTCTTGACGTGCACTTTTATGAAACTCTGCTAAAATTTTGAGACTTAGATCCCAGTCTCTAGATTGAGAGGTCGGCATGGAAGGGGTCAGGCTTGAGAACCGTCAGTGGTGTCACTTCAAGCTCGTCTACGACGATCGCTGCCCTCTCGTGCGAAGGCTGGCCCGCCTTGTAAAGTGGTGGGATCGCCACCACACTTTCGACTTCATCGGCTGGCACACCGCGACCGCTGAGGACAGCTCGCTCCTGGGCGAGCTGGAGCGCTGCCCCTGGAGCCTGCTGCTGGTCGACGATCACGGCGAGCGCTGGCAGGGACCGGAGGCGATCCCTATTATCTTGAAAAGCCTGCCCTCTGGCAAACTCGCAGCCGTGCTCTACATCCTGCCCGGCACCATGTGGCTCACCCGCCACCTCTACATGATGGTGTCAGCCAACCGCCGCCGGCTGTCCGCGCCGGAGCAGGCAACCTGAGGACGGGCGTCTGTTCAATCGCCCTCGGTCCCGGTCATAAAGGTGTGGCGTCGTGCGCCCGTAACTCAGCCTGTCTTTTGCAAGCCAGGCTCGACAACATGACCATGTCTGGCAAAGCCTTCTTTGACTGCTTTACCGACATTGCCCAGGCAGCATGACCCTTGTGGGTTCTTAATTTCACAGGCGCACAATCCGGCCCTGACCTTCTCCTTGATGTCCGCCTCGACAGTCGAGGCTCCTGTATTCTCGATTTCCTCCCACACGCTTGCTCTCGTGTGCCCAAAGCAATAGCAGACCAAGATGGGGTCTTCTGTCTCCTTCTGTCCGACTCGCACCCGCAGGTCGGTCTTTTGGAAGTAGATATCATCCTCGTTGGAGAAGTAAACCACCCCGCAAGTTGCGCTCGCACAGTAGTAGTACTGGCTGGGACCCAGTCTAGCCTTGCGATCTTCCAGAAGAAGGCTTTCAGGAGTGATTCTCTGCACTGCGCGGCCCTTCAGTCCGCACTCCTTGCAAACAGCCAGGTCTGCTCTCTCACGCTGCAGAGGACTTTTACAACAATCAGGCATGCTTCCTCCTTCTACTTTTTCCTCGCCATGACATGCACGAGGCAACAAGCTGCCATCGCTAAAAGGCCCAGGATAAGGCACGGGTCACAAGTCATTTACCCGCCTCATCTTTCACCACTCGCGCCTTGTATTGAGTGCTGGCCGCGACTGCGATCAGGCTCTCCGGGCTGGTCTTGGATGCGTCATATTGCACCTCTGCTTGCTTTTCATCAAACGAGACCGAAGCCTTGCTTACACCGGGCGCCCTGGACAATGCGGCTTGAATTGTGCCTGCACAGCCAGCACAGTCCATTCCATCAATAGCGAGCGTCACATGACGCAGATGGGCTGGAGCCGACCGGGTGGCGTTAACACCACCGCTTTTGGCGGACAAGTACGGAATCAGCAACTGGTCGATCCCCAGCGTCAGCAGTCCGAACACTGCAAAGGTGACGAGCAACGGCGCCCAGGAACTGTTCCGTTTGCCTCCCGCAGTGGGGCAACACTTTTGCTTGCGCCAGATGTAGATGACTCCGCCCGCAAGCAGCAATGCTGCCGCCGCAAGGAAATACAAGTGGTACTTGCCCAATCCGGCAAGGGCCACCGCGCCGGATGCGCCAAGAACAACCGCCAGCAAAGGACCTGCGCAACAAAGACTGGCGAGAATTGCTGCACCAATCCCAACTGCCAAGGCAAAAAGTCCTGTCCGATTGTTGGACTGCTCAGGCTCCTTGGGCGCCGGGCAGCAAGGGTCTGGCGTATTCTTCGTGGTCTCCTGGTTCACGTTTGAACTCCTTTGATGTCGATTGGGCTTACCTGCTTTTTGACGCCTGGTAAGCTTTGCTGTTATGGCTGTGAGATAATTATATCAAAATAAACGGATAGCCGTATGTATCGGGAATCCAGAGAATGCCCAAGCGAAAAGCAGAGCCAGTGAAGCTTCCTTCTCCAGACCGGCAGCGGGCCGAGCTGACCGCTAAGTTCTTTCGCGGGCTGGGCGACCCAACCAGGCTGAAGATCATTGAACTGCTGGTTGAGCGTCCCATGACCGTCAGCGAGATTGTCGCTGCCTTAAAGCAGCCTCAGGGCCGGGTGTCGAGTCACCTGGCTTGTCTTCGATGGTGCGGATTCGTGTCCGGGCAGCCAGAGGGTCGTCATGTGCACTACCGCGTGACAGACGTGCGGGTCAGGCAGCTTATAGGCCTTGCCAGGTCCATGCTTGCCGACCACGCTGCCAACCTGCAGGCATGCACTCGTATCGACGACACCGGCAAGCCGTAAGAGATCTGCTAACATCCTGCCTCCCAAACAGTCTCCAATGGCAGCGAAGCAATCGCCGCTCTGCAAAAAACGATGTTCGACTAGATCTCGATGCTGTCCGGCGGCCGGGGGTCGTCCCTCAGGTCGAAGATCTTTTTGGAGACCTGACAGCCGCTTTTAGCGCACTTTTTTGTCTGGCTGGGGCTGGCAGACGAGTCTTGCCACCAGCTTATCCAGCGCCGCGCAGTGTGAGCCTTTGATCAACACCGAGGAATCATGAGACAGCCGCGAGCGCAGCACTTGCTCGGCCTCTTGCTGGTCCCGGCACGAGACCACCTCGAACTTGGCTTGCGCAGCCCCGTCCGCGATATCGCGGGCGACGGGTCCCACGGTAATCAAGGCAGTCAGGTTTATGCCGGAGAGCCACTTACCCAGGTCGCGATGCAGTTCCCGGCTTTGCTCGCCCAGCTCGGCAAGTTCTCCCAGGACGACATACTTGTTGGGCTGCGGGAATACGCGGCTGTCGACGAATGACAGGACCGACGCGCGCACGGACTCCGGATTGCCGTTGTATGCTTCATCCACTATCACGGCTCCGAATTCGGACACAAGGCGGTTGCCGCGACCGGTCACGGTTTGATAGCTCGACAGCCCTGCTGCGATTGTCTCGTCATCGAGGGCCGACTGGCGCCCGGCCATGATTGCGCACCAGGCATCCTGAAGTTGCGCCAGCCCGTGGGCCCGCACCACGAAGCGGCTGCCCTTCTGCCCGCCTGCGGGGGAGTCCAGCTCGAACACCGTGTGCTCGGGCGTCACCTCGATCTCGCGCAGGCCAGCGGGGTCGAAGACGAGCATCTTGCCCTTAAACACCGTGCGGGCATGGGCAAGCAGATCATCTGCCGGCTTGCCGATGATCGCCACCCCGTTCTCCGTGCTCAGAGCCGCGAGAAGCTCGCACTTGGCGGCTATTATGTTCTCGATGCTCCTCAGCGGGCCGAGATGGGCGACGCCGACGTTGGTGATGATTCCCAGATCGGGCAGAGCCGTCGCCGCAAGCGCGGCTATCTCCCCGCGCGCGCGCATCGCCATCTCGACGACAAGCACCTGCGTGTCGACAGGCATAGCCAGGATCGTCTTCGGCACGCCAATCTCGTTGTTCTCGTTCGCCTGCGATTTGTGTGTGCGGAACCCGGCCGCGAACACGGCAGCGCACATCTCCTTGGTCGTCGTCTTCCCCGAGGATCCGGTGATGCCGATCACGCGTGGATTGACCCGCTTGCGCCAGCTTCTGGCCAGCGCCTGATAGGCGGCGACCGGGTCGCGCACGGCAAGCAATGGAAAAGTTTGAGAGCCTATGGGATAGCTTGGTCTCTCGGCGACGATGGTGCCTCTGGCACCGCGGGCGAAGGCATCACCCAGGAAGTCATGGCCGTCGAACTTCTCGCCTGGCAACGCGAGATACCAGTCGCCTTCATCGAGGCTCCTGGTGTCCGTGGAGATCCTGCCTGACCCTTCAGGGAGCATCCCCTGAGCAAGCCGTCCTTCGGTCAGGTCGAGAATCTGCTTTGCGTCAAAAGTAGCCGGCATGATAACCATACGTGAAGGCGCCCGGTCGCCCGCCGGGTGCCCGCCTCTTCACCGGCATTTTAGCAAAATAAAACGGTGTTTCTATGCGCTGACGGCCGGCTCTTTCACTTCGGCGGCGGCTGCCGCTACCGGTGGTTCAGCGACGGCTGGTACGGCCGGCCTGGGAATCTCGCCGGTCTTGCGCTCCTGAATCGCCTTGGTCAAAAGCCTGCTGGCAAAATTCTTGCGGACGGTTGCCGCATGGCTGCTCTCACTGGACATTTCACTGCCCTCCATCACCGCTACGACCTGCGTGGGATACCGGTGCTGACGCCACTTCAAGCCCAAATGGTACCGGAAGAGTCATTTATTGACAACCACCCGCGGCCGGTTGTTAGAACCAATTTAAACGCTGGGGTTATAATTTCAGCAATCCACAGAAGAACGCGGAACTTTCAGCCTATGCGCGATCCATCCGTGAGCACACTGCCCCCGCCGGAGGCGCTGTCCAGGTTCCTCACCGGGGAGATGCCCGGAGTCGACCTCTGGAGAGCGCGGCGCCACCTCATTGGCACGCGGGATCTCACGCGCGCCGAGGTCGACTGCTTGCTGTCCCTTACCGGCATCTGCAAGAAGCTTGTCCAGATGCAGGCAGCGCCGCTGGCTGTTCTCGGCAACAAGGTCGTCGCCAACGTCTTCTATGAGAACTCCACACGCACCAGAAGCAGCTTCGAGCTGGCTGCCGGAAGGCTGGGCGCCACCATGCTCAATCTGGACGTCGGCGCCTCCTCGGTCGCCAAAGGCGAAACGCTGGCCGACACGGCAGGCACCCTCGTCGCCATGGGCGTTCATGCCGTCGTGCAAAGGCACCCGTCATCGGGCAGCGCTCATCAACTGGCCGAGGCCCTGGGCGGCAAGGCGCACGTGGTCAACGCCGGCGACGGCTGGAATGAGCACCCCACGCAGGGGCTGCTCGACCTTTTCACGATGCTGGAGGTATGCCCGGATCTCACCGGCGTCAAGGTCGCCATCATCGGCGATATCACTCACAGCCGCGTAGCCCGCTCCAACATATGGCTGCTGAAGCTCTTCGGCGCCGATATCCATGTAGCCGGCCCGCCGACCCTGATTCCGGCGGATCTGGCCAGGCTCGGCGTCACGGTTCACAATCACCTCGATCCGGCCATTGAAAAAGCCCGGTTCATCATGGCCCTGCGCATGCAGCTGGAGCGCCAGAAGGCGGGCCTGATTCCCAGCCTGTCCGAGTACAAAAAGCTCTACCGGCTCGACCACCACCGCTTGCGCCTGGCCGCCGACCACGCCAGGGTGCTGCATCCGGGACCATGCAATCGGGGCGTCGAGATAACCGACCAGCTTGCCGATGACCCGGCGCTCTCTTTGATCACCACCCAGGTGACCAACGGCATCGCCGTTCGCATGGCAGTGCTCTATCTTTTGCTGGCGGAACCAGGCGGCAGGCCAGGGCTCACTCCGGGCAGTTAGGGGGTTGCCGACGATGCACGCATCACTGCTGATAAGGAAAGGCCTCATCCTCGATCCGTCGTCGAAGCAGGAGCGCGCGGCCGACGTTCGCCTCAAGCAGGGCACCGTCGTCGAGATCGGGCGCGACCTCAAGCCCGCTGCCGGCGAGGCCACGCTCGACGCATCCGGCCTGTGGATCGCCCCCGGCTTCGTGGATCTGCATACGCACCTGCGCGAGATCGGGCAGGCGGATCGCGAGGACATAGCCACCGGAACCAGGGCGGCTGCAGCCGGCGGGTTCACCTGCGTGGTGGCCATGGCCAATACGAACCCGCCGATCGACGATGCGGGCATTCTCACGCTCCTGCTGGAGAGGATCGACGAGAAGGCGCATATAGAGGTGCTGCCGGTTGCCTGCGTCACAAGAGGGATGCAGGGCGCCGAGCTGGTCAACATGGTCGAGCTGGCCGAGATGGGCGTCGCCGCGTTTTCCGACGACGGGCTGCCGGTGACCAACCTCGCCGTGCTCAGGCGCGCCCTCGAGTACGCCAGGCTCGCAGACCGGCTGGTGATAAGCCATGCCGAGGACAGGGATCTTTCGGCGGCAGGCGCCATTACCGAGGGTGCCGTAGCCACGAGGATGGGGCTGCCGGGCATCCCCAGAGCGGCCGAAACAGCGGCGATCGCCCGCGAAATCGAGGTCGCGCGTGACGTCGGCTGCCGGCTCCACTTCGCCCATGTCTCCTGCGCCGCCTCCGTCGAGCTCATCCGCGCCGCCCGGGCCGCCGGCGTCAACGTGACCGCGGACGCCACCCCGCATCATCTCTGCCTGACTGTCGAGGAGATCGGCGGCTACGACACGTCCTTCAAGATGAACCCGCCGCTGCGCACGCGCGCCGATCAGCAGGCCCTCGTCGAGGGGCTCAAGGACGGAACGATCGACGCCGTGGCCACCGATCATGCCCCGCACACGGCGGCCGATAAGTCATTGCCCTTCGACCAGGCTCCCTGCGGCGTGATCGGGCTGGAGACAGCCTTTCCCCTCACCCTCGAGCGGCTGGTGCGGGAGGAGAAGATGGACAAGCTCGAGTTTATCGCCCTGCTCACAACCAGACCCGCCGCCGTGCTCGGGCTGCCTGTGCCTGCAATCCAGACCGGGCAGCCGGCCAATTTCGTAGTGCTTGACCCCGAGCACCAGTGGATCTACGATGCCACGAAAGGCTTCTCCCGCAGCCGCAACTCGCCCTTCCACGGGCGGCGGCTGACCGGCCGCTGCCTGGTCACATTTTGCGGCGGCGACACGGTGCACAAGGACGATGCCCTGGTGACCCCCAGACTCAAGTCCGGCGACTTCAGCGCTATGCCGGGGTAGGAGATGCCCGGCCGGTGCCGGCGACAATCAAGGAGACCACATGGCCAAGCA